>BNJU01000408.1_pt1 | contig 611251 bp, 451 predicted proteins | sample 8539281 | NCBI WGS metagenome assembly BNJU01 (sample SAMD00202456, study PRJDB9452) | human saliva metagenome | isolation source: human saliva | place: Japan | reverse complement strand
GTCATTCTTAATCTGGCGAAGTTCTTCCTTATCGCTACTCCATGCCAATACATTGAAGTGGGCACGGATGGAGGTCAGTCCCTGTGAGTGGGCAATATTGAGATACTCCTGTATCCATTCCTCGTTGATTTGGTTGCTACGGCTGTAGCGTGCCAGCGAGTGCATATTCCTTGCCTGCTTCTCAAAACGTTCCAAGTTGGCATCGCTATCCTCGATGAAGAGGTACTGGTTATAGATATGGTTGCACGGCAGCATCAAGCCCACAGGCGAGGCAAAGGAAAGGCGGCAGTCGCTTCGGTCGGTCGATAATCGCTCATATCGGCTGTCCGTGCTTACTGTTGTAGGCAGGTCGTCCGTGTCGGAGAGTGTGTGCAGACAAAGCATATTGTCGCCCACACGCACAAGGTCTGCGCCCAGACGGATGTCCTCCAAAGACGCGTGTCCTTCTTCCGAGAGGGAGAAATAACGGTCCAAGAGTCCGCCCTTTTCATTTGTACCAACCAACTCTTCCTCTGTCATGCGGACAATCCTTAGCTGCTCGGTATCGTTGATGATACGCTCGAACTGGTCCACAGCTTCCATAAACTTCATCACCTCATCTTTGTTGGTGATTTCCTTAGGCAGCAGGTGTCCACGGCAGAGCGAAGAAAAATTGCTCTGCTGTGCCATACGCTGCTTGTTGGTCTTGGTCAGGAAGAGATAGACTGAGTGGTGGAGATACGGACGCTCATTGAAAGTGCCGTTCAGAGGAACGGGCAAGGAAGCTCAGTCCGCCATCGGAGAGCTTTCCTTGATAGTCCTCCTTAATGAACCAGTCCTGCTTGTGTACGATGCTGTAATTGGGTAGCACCTTGATTGCCTTATGCCAGGCAGAGTGCATTGCCTCGTATTCTGTAGAGGTAACGGTGAAGAGTTCTGGCAGTTCCACACGGAAAGCCACCGTGATGTCAGCGTCCTTGCTCACCATGCAGCCCTGCTCAATGGAGAGCAGCGGAAACTTCGATTCTAAAGTTGTTATCTTACTTTTGTTTCTCATTGTTTCGCTTTCTTTGGTTGAAGGTTACGGATAAGGTGGCAGACCGTACGGCGGTTCACAAGGTAGCGTGGGTGCATACGCACTGCTCCTTTCTTCATCAGCCCATATTGCCCATACTTTCTGTTCATGGTGAACGTTTGCCATACCACAAGGCTGGCACCCACTACACCTATGACAAGACAGGTAATTTGGCTGACTCCACAGAGATAGAGAATAACCACGAGAATAAAGACAGCCAGCAGCCCTCCTGCAAAGAGGAAGAGATACTGTGCCTTCAAGCCCTTGAACTCTACCGTCCGGCCTACACCTTTGTTGATTTCAAATGCTGCCATCGCCTTACAGGAAGAAACTTCTCAAGATAGTGGCAGCCACGATGAGAAAGATACACGCACCGAACCAAGAGGCTGCGGTCTTGCTTGTATCGGGATCACCACTTGAGAACTTGTTATAGACTTTAATACCTCCAATCAGACCTACTACCGCCCCTACGGCATAAATGAGTTTCGTGCCAGGATCGAAGTAGGAGGTTACCATTTTTGTAGCTTCATTGATTCCGGCAATACCGTTGCCCTGTGCGTATGCTCCTATGGTGGTAGCCATCAGCAGGAGCATCATCAGTGTAATTTTTTTGTTCATTTGTATGTTATAATTTTAAGTGTGATAAAATTGCTTGTTCTTAAAAGGAAGGGGAAAGAGAGGCACATTTTCATGTGGAAACCTTGTAGCTGTTAATGAGCCATTTTCTTTTCCCGCTTCCATCGTTGATTGTTTACAGATAATATGAAAGAGGCATGTCATCGTCATTATCGGATGAAGTGTCAGAAGCGCTTGAATCTGCCGGTATTGAGTTTTGAGAAAAACAACATTGCTTGTTGCTCGCTTTGTTCTTCCGCTTTTACGGATTTTTCTCCAATAGCGAAGTTTGCTCACCCTGCATCTTGGCGATGTTCTCCTTGTACTTATCCAATAGATCTGAGTCTTGAAGCTGCCGAATGGTCTCTTTGACTTCTTTCTCATCAGCCTCCTCACAGTTCTTTGCCCATTTTTGCAGGCGGACTAAGTCACGTGCGAGGACGGACTGCCCTGACATCTCGGTTTCGTCTGATGTGGGCTCAATGGGCAGAATTAATTCCTCACGGGCGACCTCATCCTCATCAACTCGCTCCATCTCGAAATCAACGTCCATCTCGTTGTCCTCTTCCTTCATGTCCTCTTTCTTTTCGGAGTTCTGAGGTGCAAAATTATTACTATTCTGCTCTGAATTTTCAGATGAAGAAGCAGAGGGAACTTGTGGGATAATAGGGGAAATGGAACGGCTTTTGCCAATCAGTACAAACTCGGCTTGATCTTCTGTTTCCTTCTCCTTTTTTTGTCCGTCTTTTTTTCCTTCATCGCTTCATTCTCCTTAGTCTGCTCATTGCCCTTTTTTTATTTTTTTCTTGATAAGGATGCCATACGGAGATACATACCGCATATAGAAGTACAGGATACCCAGCATTATCCAAATGATGATGAGTATCAGTATAAAACTGAAAAAGTATTGTTTCCATCATAGTGTTATTGTTGTCTTGCGTCTTTGTTTTTGCTGCCGCACTGTTGAGCAATTCCAAATGTTCACGCAGGTGTTCCCTAAGAATGTTGTCTATATATGCGGCTATGGAAACACGCTCCCCCAAGTCCTGCAACACGTTGCGCAGGTTCTGCAGCGTTTCCAGATTAATGGAGAAGGCTGTCCGCATTTGGGAGCGGACGGGATGAAAGAACAGGGAACGGTAGTCCTCTATGGAAAGGGAGGACACGCCGGGCTTTTCCATTCTCGGCTTCCTTTCCCGTTTCTGTTCCGTGTTCCCCGTTTCCTCTTTTTCTATTTCATCTACCGGTTTTTCTTTTGCTGTTTTCGTTTCTTTCGTCTCTTCTAAATTATTGTCTTCCTCCCCTGATGTTGCAGGGGAGGATTCAGTATCCTCGGAAGGGTCGAAGGAGTTTGGTATCGTGACAGGTTTTACCACGACATTGTCCTCTGCCATTTTCTTCAGCTTGTTTTCCAGCTGTTGCTTTCTTTTCCTCAATCGTTGCCATGTTTCTGTTTTTCGTTTTTTTAGTTTGAGACGTTGAATTATCTCATTGACGAGTTCGTCCAGCCCCTGTACACATTCGTAATCCCCTTGCAGGAGGCTGATAGGTAGAGCGGAACACTCCGCGCAGTCCGTATGTGGAAAGTTCGTGAGAGAAGCGGTGCGTGGCATATACATAGTTGGGCAGGAGCGTGAGTTCGTATTCATGGATGAGCTTTGTATATTCGTCGATGATGATGTTCCTCACTCTTCTGTCCACCTTGTTCCAGAACAGGATAATGTCCTTTTATCCGGGAGTCGGACATCGAAACTCCAATCTCTGTGATAGTCTTGGCGTATGCCAGACATGAAACCAGCGACTGAATATCGGCTTCAATCGGAGAAAGGATATAGTCCATCTGAAGGGACAGTTCCATCAGTTCGGTTGTTCCAGCATGTCCCGGGAAATCAAATATAACCAACTGGTACTTCTCGTTGCTGATACCGTCGATTTTACTTCGTGCAGTCCTGACGGCTTCCTTGGGTGCAGACTTGTAAATTCTGTATGCTTTTTTGCCAAGGTGATGAAAGTACTCTTGCATGGATTTGGAAAGCTCTTCGCTCTCCTGAACGATACTTTTCTCACGTTCCCTCAGTTTGTAGAAAGAGTCTTGCGACAGGTCGCAGTCCATCACGAAGAGGTTGATGCCTTGCTCGTAGTACAATATGCTGCTTACGATTTCGGCAAGAGTACTTTTTCCCACTCCTCCCTTTTGGGAAGAGAAGCCCAGAAAAAGGGGGCATTGTTCTTTGTTCTCCATAATGATAATTTCTTAGTTCATATTATTTGTCTATTTGATGTTTGGATATTCTCTCATTATTAAGAGTCATCAGCAGACAGTTTGCTCTGACTGCGTATGGTTCGGGCGATAGTCCAAAAGGACGATTTCAAATTCTTACAATTTGTTGTATTGACAATAGTTTGTCATGACAATAAATTGTTATGAATATGTATTGTTCCTTCTTGTCATCTTTGGTGCAAGCAGGCGATAATATGATATATCTTTTGCTTGTGTTAGCATACCATTGTTCGCTCGTTCTGATTGCAAAATAAATGATATTTCTGCTGATTTTATTACAGCGATGAAGTGCAGGGAAATACGAAGAAAAAGAGTGAATATCTCTGATAATGAGATATTTGAAAATCTGTCGTAACTTTGCAGGCGAGAATAATACATGGAGGTAACGTCCCGAAGCAGACACCCCAAAAGGGTGGATACTTCAATCGTATCAACTCTTGATATTGGCAAGGTGTGTCTTTGTCCGACAAACTCCGTTTCTGCCGACAAAGACCCTTGCCCCGAAGGGGGGGAGAATTACTCCAAAGTCGTAATTACAAAAAGGAAAGACAATGAATGATAAGATTGAACGATGGGACAGATGGGACACCCGTCTTCCCAACCCCAAAGACCAGCAGCGAGCGATTGATTTGTTTCAGCGTTCAGGGGCGCAGACCAAGTCGGATTTTGTGCGTGGTCGTATTCTCGGAGAGAGTTTCAAGGTTATCATGGTGGACAAGTCCGCTGTGGAGTATTACCGAAAACTCTCCGAACTGACGGCACAAATCCATAAGATTGGCGTGCTGTATAACCAAGCCGTGCGTGCCATCAACAGCTATCACAGCATAAAGACTGCACAGATTATGCTTGAGAAGTTGGAGAAATTGTCGGCTCAAATCATTGCCTTGCAGGAACAGGCTATCCGTCTGACCATTGACTACCGCAAGAAATGATAGCGAAGATTTCAAGTACGGAGAACCTTGGAGGGGCACTCGGCTACAACTTCAAAAAGGTGGAGAAAGGGGAAGCAAGCATTCTCCTTGTCCAATGCTTGTATCAAAACAAAGAAGGAACTTATACGATGGCTGAAGTATTTACCGATATGCAAGCAGTTATTCCAGAGAAATGCCGAACAAAAAAGATGGTATTCCATTGCTCCCTCAATCCGCACCCGGACGAGAAGCTCTCCGATGAAACACTCACGCAGATAGCCAAAGAGTATATGGAGGCACTCGGCTATGGCAGCCAACCCTATATCGTCTTCAAACACAACGACATTACCCGTGAGCATATACACATCGTATCGCTTCGGGTGGATAGTGAAGGAAAGAAAATCAACGATAAATTTGAAAAGCGAAGGAGCAAGCAGATTACTGATACCTTGGAAAGGAAGTACAATCTTATTCCGAGTTCAAAGGTCAGCAATAAGGAGGAAGTAGAAACGCCCAAGGTGGACATAAGTAAGGAAAATATTAAGGAGCAGGTGGCAAGTGCCCTTCGCATGGTGCTGAAACATTATAAGTTCTGTTCATTAGGAGAGCTGAATGCCATTCTTTCCCGATACCATCTTGCAGTAGAAGAAGTGAAGACGGAGTTTCGGGGAAAGATGTATGACGGACTGGTTTATGTTCCAACTGATGATAAGGGCGACAAGGTAGGCACACCCATCCACGCCTCGGACATCGGTCGTGGTGTGGGCTATACTGCCGTACAGAACAGGATGCAGAAGTCGAAACAAGCTATCAAGCCATTGATATCAATCATAAGGTACAGGGTGTTACAAACAATGCGTACCTCTCCAAAGACAGAGGAAGAACTTCAGCAAAGACTGGAGGAACAAGGCTTGCGTGTGTTTATCCGAAAGAATGAAAGCGGTCGTATCTATGGCATTACCTTTATTGACGACAAGGAGGGCGTTGCGCTCAATGGCTCACGCTTGGGCAAGGGATACGCCGCTAACGTATTCAATGGCTATTTCTCTAATCCTGCTCATAACCCATTCTTGGACGAAACGCTGTATGGCAATCCGTCTGTCCGTTTGGAACAATCAGCAACTGTCCAGCCTTTACAATCCAATGCAGAAGAAGGGGATAACCTTATCGATGAACTTATCGAGGATATAGTGGGCGATACATTCGGAACTACGGGCAACGATGATTGGAAGGAAGCGGTATGGCTACGCAAACTCCGCAGGCAAAGTAAGGTAAAACTTAGACGAAGAAAACATTAAATAAACGAGCATTTCTATCTCCCCTCCCTTTGGAGGAGTTGGAGACGGCTACAAAAACATAGCATTATGGCACAGGAAGATGATTTAAGAGCATTAGGTAAGGTTATGGACTTTATGAGGGGCATATCCGTGATATTCCTCCTCGTTAACTGTTATTGGTTCTGCTACGAGGCTTTTCATGTCTGGGGTTTTACGCTTGAAATCATTGATAAGATACTGATGAATTTCCAGCGTACCACAGGATTGTTTTCGTCCATCCTCTGGACAAAACTCTTTTGTGTGGTATTCCTTGCTCTCTCCTGCCTGGGAACAAAGGGTGTGAAAGAGGAGAAAATCACATGGCCAAAGATTTGGACGGTACTTTTCTCTGGCTTTGTATTCTTCTTTCTCAACTGGTGGCTACTGGTATTACCCATCGGCAAGATTGGGGCAGCTTCCCTCTATATATTTACGCTGTCCATTGGCTATATCTGTCTGCTGATGGGTGGCGTATGGATGAGCCGACTACTCAAAAACAACCTGATGGACGATGTGTTCAACACGGAGAATGAGAGTTTCATGCAGGAAACGCGCTTGATGGAAAATGAATACTCCGTCAATCTCCCTACACGCTTCTACTATAAGAAGAAATGGAACAATGGTTGGATTAACGTGGTCAATCCGTTCCGTGCTTCGATGGTGCTCGGCACACCAGGTTCTGGTAAGTCGTATGCTATCGTGAACAATTACATCAAGCAGCAGATTGAAAAGGGCTTTGCGATGTATATCTATGATTATAAGTTCCCTGACCTTTCAGAGATAGCCTATAATCACCTGCTCCATCATTTGGATGCCTATAAGGTAAAGCCGCAATTCTTTGTGATTAACTTTGACGACCCTCGAAGAAGCCATCGCTGCAATCCCATCAATCCTGCCTTTTATGACGGATATATCGGACGCTTACGAAAGTGCCTACACCATCATGCTCAACTTGAACCGTTCGTGGATACAAAAACAGGGTGATTTCTTTGTGGAGTCGCCGATTATCTTGCTCGCCGCCATCATCTGGTTCCTCAAAATCTATGAGAACGGAAAGTATTGCACCTTTCCTCATGCCATAGAGTTCCTGAACCGTCCCTACGCACAGATTTTCCCGATACTTACTTCCTACGATGAACTTGCCAATTACCTTTCTCCCTTTATGGACGCATGGGAGGGTGGAGCACAGGACCAGTTGCAGGGACAGATCGCCAGTGCCAAGATACCACTATCACGTATGATTTCACCTGCTCTTTATTGGGTGATGACGGGTGACGATTTCTCACTTGACATCAATAATCCGAATGAGCCGAAAGTCCTTGTTGTGGGTAACAACCCTGACCGCCAGAATATCTATTCGGCAGCACTCGGTTTGTATAACAGTCGTATTGTGAAGCTCATCAACAAGAAGAAGCAACTCAAATCCTCAGTGATTATCGATGAGTTGCCAACCATCTACTTTCGTGGGCTTGACAACCTCATAGCTACTGCACGAAGCAATAAAGTTGCCGTATGTTTGGGCTTTCAGGACTTCTCACAACTTACCCGTGATTATGGCGACAAAGAGAGCAAGGTAATACAGAACACTGTAGGTAACGTGTTCTCTGGACAAGTGGTAGGAGAAACAGCCAAGACACTTTCTGAGCGGTTTGGAAAGGTGCTCCAGCAACGCCAATCCATGACCATCAACCGCAATGACAAGTCCACCTCTATCTCCACACAGATGGACAGTCTCATTCCAGCATCCAAAATCAGTAACCTCACACAAGGTATGTTCGTAGGTGCGGTATCCGACAACTTCGACGAACGTATCGAACAAAAGATCTTCCACGCTGAGATTGTTGTGGATTCTGTACAAATTTCTGCGGAGATGAAGACCTACAAGTCCATCCCTGAAATCAATACGTTCCGAAACGCAGTTGGCTCCGACAATCTCAAAGAGATTATCGAAGGCAACTACCATAAGATTAAAAGAGAAATACTCTCGCTTGTAGATTCTGAAATCGAACGAATTAAAAGCGACCCTTTGCTTTGTCATCTTATAAAACTGTAATATACCATAAGTAACATTAGATAACACATTGCCAATATTTACTGTATTACTATTTGGATGAATTTATTAATCGAATAAATGCTTATTAGTGAAGGGAATTTGATATTTAGAGGTTATTCGAACGAATGCCCGATACTATATTTTTTGTCAATGAATATATTACTAATACTACCAAACAGATAATTAGGAAGTATTGCTACTGTAGGGGGACAAGCCCTAGTGTTGGCTCTTTGTTATCATTTCATTACTCCCGAATCCCTGTCCTCATTTTGTATTTTATGACGATACTCTTTGTTCTTACCTTTACTAAGGTAATAGCTAATCGTCAAGTTTACATAGTTATTATTGTATCTAACATATTCAGTTGCTTTAGATTGCAATAGTTGGCTACTTAATTCCATTTTTTTAAGGTATGCGTGGGGCATAAATAGATTATTGACTGCCAAGCTGATTTGCAATCTATTTGTTTTATAGTATGTAGAAAGTTGGAAATTACTGTGCTGTGTTGTCTTTATCTGATTGAACAGAAAACGTACAGGTGAAATAAAACTTGCAGCTATTCCCCAATGCTTGATGTCGTAACTTGCAGTTGTTCCCCATATAAAGGCAGTGAAATGATTACTGTAATTGTCAGCGTGATTCACATAATGGTTCAATATGCCATAACTGGAGAGACTTAATTTGTCATTAAACAGCTTTTGACTACCATAAAGTCTGGTCTGAGAATGTAGAAAATGTCCTTGATTACTCATTGAGTAAATGAATTGTTCAGAATCTGAATCATAAAGAACCTGATTTTCGAGGTATGGAGATGAGTTGTATTGAAGATACGTTGATAAGCTTAGATAAGTTTTATGTTTAATAAAATTCAAAGCAAGTTGGTTGATATAAGCCTGATACGGCTTTAGATTTGGATTGCCAACACGTACTTCATACTCTGAGATGGGTTGTTTTACATTGGAAAGAAGAGCAAGTTCTGGCTCATTGGGATTGATGCCTAAATAGTACTGGAGCGACCATTCTTTCGAGAAAGCATATCGAAGACTTAGTTTAGGACGAAAATACGTATAATGTCTATGCAAATTATCGTTCTTCAATTTGTAGAAGGCAAAGCCTGCTCCTATTGTATAAGAGAAGTTCCTTAGTCTTCCGGAGAATTCGGAATAATTGTAAGTGTTGAAAAAATCAAGCGAAGATGGATTCCCTAAGTGGTCTATTGTATAGTCATTTCGGGTGGAAGAAAGTTCGTTCCGAGAGCCGATTACCAAGCTGTATTGCTTGGATAATGGTAGTTGGTACTTGATTTCCCCTATTAACGAACGGTGCTGCCCTGTGGCAAAGTACGTGCTTTCGTAATTGTTATAACCTGATTGGTTATATTTTTTGTAATATTTTTGCTGATAGTCCGTATGAATATAAGTCGCCCTTAAATCTGCAACTATTTCTGAACCATTGCTAAAACCATTAGAAAAATAAACATCTAAGGCGGCATTCCGAACTTTATCTTTTTTGCTCGAGTAATCATCGTAGAAAGATTGACCGGCTATAGAAGACGTAGATACGGCTGTAGCAGGATAGGAGCGGTTCAAATCAAAGAACGTCTTGATACTTAAGAAACTATTTTCTTTAAAAGAATGGGTAAAATCAAACTGCAAGGCAGGGTTGAGCAATCGTTGTTTTGAGGAGCTTCCTATGCTCTTGAAAGCTAATAGACGGGTTGGATAATGCAATTGCTTGTCTATATAGCTGTATATTCCGTTGGCATAATTGTACGAATCAGATAATTTTAATGAGAAATGATCGTGAGAGAAATTTAGGTTAAAGTAGGCATATTGTGAGCCGATGAGCGCAGAGAGAGATTGTGAAACGCGTCCTCCAATTTGCCAGTTCGACATATTTTTTCTTGTTTTTATCAAAACAACTGCTGCTACACCATCGCCATAAATAACTCCCGGATTAGTTATATATTCAATATTGGCTATGTCTTGGGGTTGAATTGCGATTAAATCGGTCTGCGAAGCGATTACACCGTTGATACGAATCTGCACGCTCCCGTTCTTTAGGGACATAAAAGAATGATTAACAATGTCAAACTTTAAGTCGGGCAAGTTCAACAATCGCATAACATCCAATGCGTCCTGACTACTTTGACGTATTTTCTCATTAGGGAAAAATGTTAGTCTATCCACGCCTTGTCTCACATTTTCAGCAGCCACTACCACTTCATCTAATTGATAAGAGGCAGGTTCCATCAATACATCGTTCAGTTTGTAGTCTTTACTTAATCCTATAACAGCAGACTGAAGATTATTGAAGCCAAGCGAAGAAAACTCTAAAAGATAGTCACCCGACCGTAAATGCCGAAAACAAAATTCTCCTTTCTTATCTGTGTGTATGACGGATACCAAACTGTCTTTTTGGCAAAGCCTTATATTAACGCCTGGCATTATTTCTTTATTTTCAGCATTGAGCACTTTCCCTGATATTGTAATATTCTGGGAGAAAATATATAAAGGAAAAAGTACAACCAATAGTAGAAAAAGAATCCTTTTATTCAGTTTCCTACAATTTGTCACTATAAACTCAGAAATTCTATATTCCTTAAGAGTTAATTCTATTTTATTTAAAAATACCGTAACTTTCATTTAACTATGGATTTTGTAAAATTAGTTCGCTCATATATAATATCCTATTTTGTAAAGTTTTCCCTTGTCATTACTGGAATACAAGAACCTTTAATATTGTAAAGTATTTACGGATCTAGATAGTATGCGCTATCTTGCTTTGCAGCTTGATGTGCTGTAGATTCTTCCACTACATAAGTTTCATTGCTACCACCCAAAACTGATTGAAGTTCATTAGTTTCAATCAATGACTGAATGGAAGAATTAATTTCAGCATTCATCTTTGATAAAGTCATCTTTTTCATAAATAAACTAGATAAAGTTATAACCTACTCATATAGCTTTTCGGTTTCCGCTCCTTTTTACAGTATAGTCTGCTAGATAATTATACTAAAATGGTATTTTCCTTTTCTTGTCGCAAATATACAAATAGATATTGTTTATAACAAGAAAATTAGTTATTTTATTTTCAAAAAATTGTATTTCCTTAGTATTTTCACTGTATTCGCTATATTGTTTACTATATATAACTCGTTGGCAGAATTAAATTAAAGGATAAATTAATATGCAAGAAAAGTTGCATATAAAAGATGTTTTGTAACTTAGTAATAAGCAATACACTAAGTTCAATAATCCGTATGCACAACTTATATGAGAATTTCGTAAAAACTCTTGATATATGCATTTTTTTTCAAAAGACTTGGTAAATTCGGCCTTAGTTCCGCCAACGGGTCAGGGTATGTTTGAAGGTACAGTATCCGATAACTTCGACGAGCGTATCGAACAAAAAATCTTCCATGCGGAGATTGTGGTGGATAGTGCCAATGTCTCTGCTGAAATGAAAACATATCAGCCTATACCTATGATCGTGGACTTCAAAATGAAGATGGTTCCGATAATCTCAAAGAAACTATCGAAACCAATTATAAATTTGTGAAACAGGAAATTTTAGATTTGGTTGCTTCTGAAATGGTGAGAATAAAGAACGATCCGAGTCTCTGTCATTTAATAAAGGAATAAGAAATAATGATTTGTTAACTTAATAACGTTAAGACTTATTTTTTGCTCATATTATAAATATAAAATAGTACAAATATTATATTTCATATTATAAATTTTATTATTTAATTTTATAATTTTTAGAATGCCGTAACTTCTATAAGTTTATCTTTGGTTCTATTGATTGAAATTTCTAACACTGTTTTCTTCAACTTCTTTGGTATATGCTCTCTCTATAGGATCTTTACCATCTAACTTTTCAAAGATCTCTCTAAGTTTTGTTACATGCTTACGGTCTCGTCTTAGGCGCTTATCAAGCATTGTAGCAACATCATAACCTCCATTTATAAGTTTCTTTACTGGTGCTATATAACCAAAATCTTTCAAATCTCTCCTTGGCATATTACTTGAAATTTGGTCAACATTAACCCTATATTTCCCCCATACTACTACTTCGTTGAGAGTATTTTCTGATGGATATAGGAACATTGTGTCGCGTGGTACTTCATTTCGGTAGAGAGTTTCTAGTAAATAACCATTAGATCTAAAACTCACAACATTAAATGTTTTTGGTAAAATGATTTCTCCTAAATAAGATGTTCTTCCAACTAATATTCTATCAGCCTTTACTTCCACATCTTTTATTGGGAATATAGTAACAGCATCACAAATCAATATTTTCTGAGCATTTATTTCTGATGAGAAGGAGCAAATCAAACATAATATCAATGTGAAGATTCTGACCTTATTGAATAAAGTATTCTTAGTCTGATTTGAAAGAGAAGGAATATAAGCCTTTGGTGGAGGAAACTTATATGATGTTAACTTATCTTTTACCATAATCCTCATTTTTTATAAACTCCTAAATTATGATCTTTGCAGATTTCTCACTTCTATGGTTACTTACGAAACCTAGACGTATTAATTACCTCACTATTCTTAGCTTTATATCCTCCAAACTTGACTGTCAAGGAAACTCCAAATTCACGATAGCAGCTAAAGTTCATTTTCATATACTGTCCTTTGAAATCAATATGGGGATTGACGGAAGAAGTCTTGAACAAGTCATTACAGAAAATATGCAGTATAGCTTGTTTTTTCCAAAATTGCCAACGAAGGCCAATATCTAAGTTGCCAGATCCAGGTAAATCATAAATAGCCTGATGAGCTTTGCTACGTATCATCCCATCAACTGTCAGCGACAAATTGGACTTGGTATTTAGTGTGATAACATTGCTCACCTGTGCCATTCCATATAATATGGCTCTATTAAATGGTAAATCATAAAAGTCATCGCATTTCTCATGCATCCAAAGCCCAGTTAATGTTAATCGGGAGTCTAGCCATGAACCGAACTTATGAGGAATAACAGCCTGCAAGAAGGCTTGATGCTGGTAATTAAGATTTACATACTTAAAAGTTGTAACCAAACGGTTTGGACGCTGATATGGTGTCTGTATGAAATAATCGTCAACATAGTTGAACCCTGCCACAAAATGATACTTGTTTTTCAGTACCCATACTATATTTGTTTGGTATGATTTAGCAGGTTTAAGATATGGGTTACCCGTAATCTCATCATATCCACCATTACTATATACTGTAAAATTATTCATTGTCCAATATTCTGGATAAGTTCGGTCGGTTGAGAAACTTAGTATCCATATATTGCTTGGATTGTGAATATATGTCAGGTTCAGTGTGGGATATATATTCCATTGATGCCATTGCGGTGAATGATAATATTCCGCTGCTAAAGAAGCGTCTAAGATAAATTTGTTATTCCAATTCTTCCCTACTCCAATATAAGTGTTGGCTATATCTTCTCTTTGGCGTATGTAGTTGATTACAGATAGGTTTTGATAAAACTGTAAACTATGGTTAAGAGACTGTTTATACCAAACTCCATAATTCAAGTTCCATTTATATTTTAATTGATGTTCCTGAGATAAGTAATAACGCCAAACATTTACACGCTGGTCATTATCGACGAGGAAATTAAGATTCCCAGTAGGTGTAACACTTTGCAGATCTTGTTTCTCGGGATCATGATAATAGGTAGTTTCAATACCTGCTTTTAAACCAAATGGAGTCTGATAGTCTAACTTGATATTGTGTAGCCATGTACGGCGTGTTGATAAGGTTCTACCAACGATGTCACCCGTATAGTTACCATAGATGTCACGATTACTGTAATTTGCCAGATATGACAGTGACAGGTTATGATTTTTTGCAAATTCATATTCAGTGCTTATGCGGTAGTCGTGCCCAAATTGCTTGACAAATTGTGTTTGCTTATCTTTTATCTCATGGATTGTTCCATTATTGAGGCTGTGCCGAGAATCTTCATCAGTAATCTTAAAAATTCTGCCATGGCTATGTAGATACATTGCATCCATTGTAAACCTCCCTGTGTGGTAAAGAAAGGATGCACGCTCACCGAACATAGCATGATGTGTCTGATTATAGGCTACATTAAATTCACCTTGCAAAGGCACTTCTGATTGGGCACTATTTTAATTGTATGTTAATTAGGGCGCCGCGAATCTGCGACTTTGCTGGAGCAGAATACATTACATCAGCCCTTTCAAGTCGACTGGCAGGCATACTCCTCAATAGCTGAGTTATCTGGTCTGAATTCAAAGACATAACTTTCCCATTCAAAGCTATAGTCACACTTCTATTTGCCAACTGGTATTTGCCGTCTTTCTCAGTAATTCCTGGAAGTTCTTTGATTGCATCAAATACATTATCCACACCTTTCTTCTCAATTATGCGAGGCAAATCATAAGTTATAGCACTTCCATGAACCACTGCCAAAGGGTGCTCACCTTTTATCATTACCTCTGGAAGCTGCCTGATAAGACTATCAGCCCCCAGCGAATCTACTACGTTTTGTGCAGAAACTGATTGACAATATATAAATATTACCGAAGATACAAATATGATTACACCCTTTCTCATCTTCACTTTACCATTTACATACTTTGCTAAAATATCTATAAGATGGTGTATCGTAAAAGGTACACCATCTTATACTATTTAACAAATGGTTATTACTAAAATCTTATACCATTTTTTACTCCAACATCACCAACATCTCTGATAGTAGGTAGAGCATAAAGAACATCATCACTTTCGGACTCATTAAGTCCACCGTTAGTCATCTCATCAAGATAATCCAACGAAGAATCACTAATAATGTTCATTTTATAAAATATTTAAAGTGTTAATAATTGAGATGCATTCTTTTGATTCGTAGGCATAAAACGGACCTAATATTGCAATCTCATCATTTAACACTTTTTTCATTAAAAAATACTTTAATAATATTTTTTCTAATAATATATTCCAATATATAATCTGTGCCTCAAAGCCTGAATCTAATAAAGTTTGCTTTAATACGGTCATAGAAGGAGATGGTAAATATGGTTTAGCTGGTGGCAGCCAACATAATGTTATTCTTTCTTTTTTCATCAATATCAATTAAAATTTGTCTTTTAAATTAAAAATACAGACCTGTTTCGTAGTTTTATGCGATGAATGTTTATTTACGAGTTCTATTATACACTTTCTAATCTTCATTTATCGAATACTCCCAGTATTCTGATATCATGGATTATATAGGGTAATATATGTTTTTAACCTCGTAATCAATAACTACTTGCTTAACTTTATCCTTCCCATATAGCTCTTGATAAATGAGGGTTGGGGCATATCTGAAAAATACCTTCTTTATTGTAAAAATCACCATGATAAAAACTCCTTTCTTGTCAGAATAAAAGATATTCTTTGTTCTCTTCCTGCATTATTTCTTTCTTTGAAGAAATAATTGGGAGGGGTTTGCTCATAGGAAAAACATCAAATACTTAGGGTTATTCTCATTAGTTTTTTTCCAAAAATATTTATCATGCCAAATTTCAACATGACGAGGATCTGTACCAAAATGCATTTTGTCTCCCTTTTGCATCTCAGAAAATATGTTTCTTTTGTTAAGATCATTTAAGATACTATCCTTCACATCATAAGAGCAAATGATTTGAGAAACAACATTTTCTTATTTCCCAACTCTCACATCCTTCGCTCAGGACTCTGATTATAATTTTTATAGCTTTTATCGTTAGCATTCACTAAAATTTGAGTATAACCCACATGTTGAGGGATAATGTAGTGAAATCCATCGCCTTTTCTTTCAATGGTTAAAACACTATTATCTTTCACTTGTATTTGTGATTCATCCAACTTTGATTTACCAATAATGTGCTCAATAGTTGTTACCTGTCCTATCGAATCAACAGAATATTGGACATTAAAAATATTACTCTCGGGTTCACTATCTTCGCTGCATGAAATTAACGATAATATAGCCAAGAATCCTGTAATTAATATACTTGTCAACGGAAGGTTTGCTCTTAATATTGAGCAAAGGTTCCTAATGATTAATATTTTATTCATTCGCATTATTTTTTATTTAGTTTATTATTTGCTACATAGAGGCTGCAAAAAACAATTATTTTAGGTAGACTAGCCTTTAATTACTTATTATTATACCATCTTTACTACTTTAATGGAAGACAATTACTATTTTTCAAGTTGTTTTATATCTATGACCCACTGCGAAATGTTTGCCTCTTTTAATTAAATCTCGAACAACATCCGCAATAAGCAATGTAAATAATGTTAAGAATATGCAAATCAGTGATTGCCCTTTCCAACCAACCTTCTATTCTAGGTTGATAAAGCGTTTTTGCTTTATTATGAAAAATCAAATTTAACCATAAGCATTTTTAAGTTATATATTTTACCACCGCAAATATACAAATAGATATTGTTTATAACAAGAAAAAAATAGTTATTTTATTTTCAAAAAATTTGTATTTCCTTAGTATTTTTCACTATATTTGCGATATTATTTACTATATATAACTCGTTGGCGGAATTAAATTAAAGGATAAATTAATATGCAAGAAAAAGTTTCATATAAAAGAAGTTTTGTAACTTAGTAATAACCAACACACTAAGTTCAATAATCCGTATACACAACTTATATGCGAATTTCGTAAAAACTCTTGATATATGCAAGTTTTTTCAAAAGACTTGGTAAACTCGGCCTTAATTCCGCCAACGGGTCAGGGTATGTTTGAAGGTGTAGTATCCGATAACTTCGATAAACGTGTCGACCAAAAGATATTCCATGTAGAGATAGTAGTTGATAATGCCAAGGTTTCGGCAGAAATGAAAGCCTAGCAGCCATCCCCATAATCGCAAACTTCATAAATGAAGATGGCTTCGACAACCTCAAAGAGACCATCGAAGCCAACTATCGTAAGGTGAAACGAGAGATACTCTCGCTGGTTAATTCAGAAATTGAAAGAATTAAACGTTCCCCATCACTTAGTCATCTATTTAAAGATAATTTTACTAACGTATCTTAAATACTATTTTTTATATAAACAGATTCATAATTAGGAGAGGTTTACTACATATTTTTTCTTATAAATAGATACATAGAAGAAAAATAAAGATATTTTGTGTGCAAAAATATGCTAAAAATCATATTACTAGGCTACTAACTGAGTACTTCCAGATATCAAATGACTTGCTCCATTAAAAGATTTCAAGATTACTCCAAACGAGAATGTTATTGAGTGGAATCCAAACTTCTATAGTTGCATAGATAAGATGAAACAGTTTGGATGCAAGAGTTATAGGGGCAAAGTTGAGTGGCTTTTCAAATGTCAAAATATCTGTAGAAAGAGAATCTGCCAGCCCATTCCCGCGATAGTCAATTTCACAAACAAAAATGGTTTCGATAGTCTCATTGAGACTATCGAAACCTACTATTGCGAAGTAAAAAAGAGCATTCTCTTGCTTGTGTGAGACAGTAGAAATTACATCAATAAATGTTGTAGAATACTTTCTCCTTTTGAGTGAGGATAGGGCATCAAACAGATGACTAACAATAAAACTAGGAATATAGTAACGATTATAGCAGTACCCCATCTTACCAGCGATGGTGGTATTTCTCCTAATAGATTACGAACTTTCTCAGAACGCTGCTCTGTATATCCATCAGATTTTTCTTTTTCCATTTGTATCTTATTTAGTATAGTTTATTTTTTTTATGTCCTTTTTGAAAAAAATCCCTTTTCTCTTAAATGCATCATTAAGAGAATCGAAAATCTTTAACAATTCTACACCTTCTGTGTCATTATGTTTGAAATTGTAGATGAGACTTATCTGATTTGTTGAAAAGGTAACAGTATTTACAATTGAGATTGCAAATAGATGAAACTTTAACTATAATACTTGTTATGTCCATCGTTTTCTTCTAAAAAGTGCCAAACCCTGCAACTCATGTTATTGAATTGCAAAATTTGACACAGTTCAATAATTAATTAGTTAAAATTACTATTTTGTGGAGTGAGTTGGAATAACTCTTCTGTAGTAGATGCTGTCGTTTTTTTCAGATTCAATTTTGGTAGAATCTGAACTTTCGGACAAATCTTCTTGACATAAGTTTTCCGACATACCACCGAGAATAGATTCAATATTGTTGTCTTGAATTATGTTCTTCAAAGAAATTTTTTCTGATGAAGAACTTTGTGAAAAAAAGATTTTTTTCATTGTAATTTCGAATAATTGTTTTGCCTCCCATTAACGTAGATCGGCTTCTACGGCATTGCATGCATTATGCTTTTATATTATATCATTAGAATCTATTCATTTCTGCTTCTGAAGCAACTTTACCTTTATACTTGCTTTTTTGAGGATGGAATTGATATTGAACACTTAGGGTTATCCCACGTCTGTCATAACTCTGATATTTATTCATCAGAATGCCGTATGTATACATGCTCCAATCGTTATTACGGGTATTAAAAATGTCGGTAGCTGTCAGTTTTATGGAGAGAGTTTTTTTCAAAAACGTCTTTCGTACGCTCATATCCATTATAAACCAAGAGCCTGTAAAATGATTGGTGTGCATATCACCACGACTTTGACCTCTCATGTTTGCAGAGACATAAAAATCTTTAGGTAGGGAAATCGAGTTTTGAAAATTATAGGAATATATTGGTTTGTTATAACTGTTGCTGCCAAGTTTCATCCACGGTTTTGACATTCCAAGAGTAACCTCGGGATGCCAAAATTTTACTGGATGCCCCCATATAAGGCATGTGCTCAATTCAGATACATTGACATTGACAGGATGAAGAAGCATTTGGAGCGTCGATGCGGGATAAATCTGTTTTACGAAAGCATAGGTATCAAGGCTTCTTATATAGTCCACTTGTAACATAAAGTCTTTCCATTGTCCGAACAATTGAAGATCTTGCATTTTTTCATCACGCAACATCGGATTACCTCCCTCTATTTCGTGTTCACCGGCATAGGTTGTCCCACTCGTTAATTGTGAATAAGGCGGCTTGACAGTAGCCATCTTATAGCTTAGATTTACCATAAAGGTCTCATTGAAAGAATAACTCAGTGATATATCTGGTGTGAAGAAATGATTGGTGCGGCTTACATCAGTATCCTTTTCCCCATCAACGGTGAAAAGATAATCAACATACTCATATCTCAATCCAGCGGACAAACTGAATTTTCCGAACTGTCTTGACCACGAAGTAAAAGCTGCCAAAGAAGTCTGCTTTGCATCGGTAAGAGAAGAAGGGATATAAGTTTCCACTGTTTGGTTAAGCATTCTGTAATCCAGTTTTGTATGGGTATAGGAATCCTGTGTTCCTACAGTTATATTTCCTCCAACGAATGAAAAAAATCAAGATATGCTTTACCTGCCCAAAGTGTACTAGTTTGGTTTTTGAACTGAATTTACATTCTGTCGTTGATAACTCTTGTAGCTCGTTTCATTGAATTTGTCATCATTTGAGCCCCTGTAGTTTCCGTCAAAATGAAAAATGTTTGTTTCCGACAAACATGTTGTCATAGTAAATGGATATGAGATGGTTGCGCATGTTGCCTTCACTGGATATTTTGCGAGAAAGAAGGGACTCTGAGTTCATCCATTCGGTTCCAATATTTAACGGATTGGTATGAGAATACATAAAGCGGTAATATGCACCAAAAAGAATGATTCCCCTCTGAAAAAAATTAAAAGCCAATCTTCCCCATTGCATTATTTTCAGCGTATTTGCTACTAAATGTCGTACCAATCTCTGTCGGTATTGCTTCGTAGGTTAGTCTGTTTATTGTCGAGCCTTTTATCAGACTATTGTCATGGTCATAATAACCAGTGCCGAACAGTTCCAACTTAGCGGAATGATAACTGAAATCGAGCATATCATTCATAGACCATTTACGTCGTATACGTGTTTCGATCTCATTACTTATACTGAGTCCATGTACAAATTTCTTTCTTGTTGAGATTTTAAGTACAACTTTTGTGGTGCTCCCATATTGTGCGCCAGGGGCAAGTATCAGTTCTACGTTTCGGATATTTGTAGATTGTAACTGCCGTAATTCGGTATTATCACGTAAGGGTCTTTCGTCTATATAGATAACAGGTACACCTTTCCCTGTTACAGAAACAACGTTATCATCAATGGTAAGCAAAGGTAGTTGCTGAAGAACATCAAGAGCATTCCCTGCATTTCGTAAGTTTGAACCTGCAATATTTGAAACAAGCGAACTACCAACCAGTTTTGTTGCAGTCTGTTTTGCTTTGACTACAACTTCTTGTAACTTGTAATTTAAAGAATCATTCTGTTCGATTTCTTGTGCATAAATATTAGTCCATGCAAATAAAATCAAGATTAAAGATAAGTGTTTACGCTTCATTCTGTTAAATTTTTATGTTATAGAATTTACAAATTAACTACCAAGTTCAAGTTGATTCTTCACGAGATTATAGTATATACCACGCTTTATTGTGAGTACTTCGTGGTTACCGATTTCCACTATCCTGCCTTTATCCAGCACCACTATCTGATCAGCATTCTTCACCGTGCTTAATCGATGTGCCACGATAATTACAGTTTTCCCTTTGTAGAACTCGTCCAGATGTTCCACAATCATGCATTCATTGTTGGCATCAAGAGAGTTGGTGGCCTCGTCAAGGAAGATATAGTCGGGGCTCTTATACACGGCTCTCGCTATCAAGATACGTTGTTTCTGCCCTTGACTCAAACCTACCCCATCGCGCCCAATCTTTGTGTTGTACTTTAGCGGTAGTCCCATTACATAATCATGAATACAGGCTATTTCGGCAGCTTTCTGCAATCGTTCCTTGTCTATCTCCCCATCATCTACGGCTATATTGCGAGCTATCGACTCAGAGAATATTATACCGTCCTGCATCACCACGCCACATTGTCTGCGCCACCACTTTTTATTAAGCGTGTTTATATCTGTTCCACCAACGGTGATTTGTCCACCCAGCACAGGATAATAGCCCAGCATAAGTTTGATGAGCGTAGTTTTTCCGCTACCCGATGCTCCGACAATGGCTGTTACCTTGCCTTTTGGGATTGTGAGGCTTACATTATCTATGATAGTTTTCTGTGCGTGTGGGTCGTATTTGAAGTTTATGGCTTCAAGTTCTATTCCCTTACTTTCTTCTTTCACAGCCGTTTCCAATCCTTGCTTTCCATTTTCATCATCCATGCGATGTATCTCATTGATACGCTCAAGGCTTATCTTAACATCCTGCACCGAATAGAAGAAACTCATCAACTGTTCCACTGGTGAATTAAGTTGCCCTATGATATATTGTACGGCAAGCATCATACCCAGCGTGAGTTGTCCGTGAATGACGGCTGTTGCCGCCACCACCGTGATAACGATGTTTTTCAGTTCGTTGATAAAGATACTTCCTGCCTCTTGCGTCTGCTGGAGTTTCAGCGATTTCATCTGCACTCCGAAGAGGTCGACTTGCGTATCTTCCCATTCCCAGCGTCTGCGCTGTTCGCAGTCTTGTAGCTTTATCTCCTGTATGGAGGTGATAAACTCGTAAGTCTTGTTGTTGTTGATGGCTTGCTGTTCAAATAATTCGTAGTCGAGTACCTTTCTGTGCCTAAGAAATAGCGCAAGCCAACCGCCATAGAGTAGGCTGCCGAGCATAAAGATTGTAAAGACAAGCCAATTATAGGACAGCAACACAATACTGAACACCACAAAGGTAAAGAGCGAGAACACGATGCTGAGCGTTTGCTGTGTCAGGAACGTGTTCACACGACTGTGATCGCCCATACGCTGCATAAGGTCGCCCATCAATTTGGTATCGAAGAACGACATGGGCAATTTGAGCAATTTGATAAAAAAGTCGCTTACCAAAGAGATGTTGATACGCAGCGAGATATGCAGCAAGAGCCAACGACGGATAAAGTCGATGACTGTACGGCTCACGGTAAGAACAAGTTGCCCTAAGAGTATCAGCCAAATAAAGCCAATGTTTTGGTTTTTGATACCCACATCGACAATGGCTTGCGTGAGGAAAGGTAGGATGAGTTGTAGCAAGCTACCCACAAGCAAGCCCAAGACAATCTGTCCGAAATATTTGCGATACTTCTTTATATAACGAAAGAGGAACTTGAGCGAGCGTTCCTCTTTAATCTGTTCGTCTATCTGCTTTTCATAAAAATCAGGCATAGGCTCTAAGAACATCGCAATACCTTTTTCCTCACCATCCGATTGTGTGCTAATCCTGTGCTTCTGGAACTCTTCAAGGTTGTATTTTACAAGTCCTTTTGCCGGGTCGGCGATGTAGAAGGTCGTTCCTTTCTTTACTTTATACAGCACCACAAAGTGGTTTTGATTCCAATGGAGGATACAGGGGGCGGATATGTTTTTTATTCCATCAAGATTTATCTTACCACACTCACAATCAAACCCCAGTACATATGCTGTATTCCTGATGCTCAGCATGGAAACGCCTTCTGTTGTTGGACGACAGATTGTAGACAGATAACTTGCGGAATATTTTTATTATAATACTCACAAATCATTTCTAGGCATGCTACGCCACACAACATTGTATCATGTTGTAATAGTTTTTTAAATTTATGTTTTTTATTTAAGAATACCATCCTCGTCGTCAATGTTTTGTATTTTTTTCCTCAATGCTTGAGATTTGTGTCCCTTATTGAGGTTTAGCGAAACTTGTATATACACCATATTAGCTTTGTCTGCATTCCACGATACAATATTTTTATTAAATTGGCTATTAATATATTTTCTCTCGGAAAGTTTAATCTCACTTCTAAATGGATCCCAAATACCTGCGGTAAACATCCATTGTTTTAGATGATAAGATGTGGAGAAATAGACGGCATTTTCCTGTGCTAAGTAAAGATTACCTCTAAGTTCCTTACGATTATTAATAATACCAAAATTCATACTCAAGTTCTTTGTTAAGTTCAAGCCAGCTTGTACATAGTAGTTCCAGATATTCTTCGTGTATTCAATATTGTCTTTCTGAAATAAATTTTTTGAAAACGTGCAGGCTCCCGATAGCGTTAACCGGTTTCTAATAACTTCATAATTGACAAAGGTACTTAGGGCATGAACTCGACTTTTATTATATTCATCTGTAATATAATAAATATTACCATTATCAATATAGCTGTTCGGGGCAAAAGGATGACGACTAAAACTATACAAATAAGCTAACTGAAAATATAATCTGTTGATATTATAGGCGACATCAAATTTATTGTTATATTCTACGTAAGGACGTAAGTAAGGATTACCTTTTTCAATCTCAATGGAATTCAACTTTCTTGTGACATTTGCCATATCTGCCAACTCTGGTACATGGGGAATAAGTTCTGCATTGAAAGAGAAAGTAAAATGGTTTATTGGCGTATATGAAAATTTAATCATGGGTCGCATAAATTTTTTTGTATAGGAGATACTGTCCTTGCTATAGCTAACAATATTCCCTCCAACCCCTATCTGATAACTTAGATTCTTATAGCGACCAAGCAATTGTGCATAACTAAGTATGTCATAGCTATCAGAGTGGTCTTTCTTCATTATATCTTGACTATAGTTGTTATTTGTTCTGGCATAATTTATTCTTACTCCTACAGTAAGATTGTTCAGGTCACTTATCTTATGTTCATATAAGAGTTCCGGAATAAACGATAATCGTTTACCGTGCACATCATACTGATAGTTAAATAAATTCATGGAGTGTTGATTTATCTCCATAAAATTATAACGATAATTACTGGTTCTGTATGTGGTCAGCAAGTCAAATATCAGATTATCTTTTTTCGCAATATTTTGAGACGCATATATGTCTAATGAATATAAATTAGATTTGTACTTGGGTGTTAGAACGGAGTTACCTATGAGGTTATCAAATTCATATACTTTCTGTAAGGTTTCATCTCTGTCATTATTGTAGAATACTATATTGAAATTAACATTCAAAAGAAATGATTTTGCAACATGACTATACACAGCTTTAAGGCTATGTTGCTGATAACTATAAGGTGAGTCATCTCCTTCTTTTACAAGTGAGAGAGAAAGGGGAACAGATACAAGCCTTGTGTCATTTCTGTTCTTGGTATAATGCCTGAACTTATTGTCATAGATAAACGTAAATTGATTCTTTACGTTATTCAGTTTTAGAAAAATATTATTTTCACTTGATAAAGTCGTGACAGCATCCATCGTTTTGAATCCGAGCCCATAGCCTTTTATTCCGTCTTTAGTTTTTACATTAAGGATTCCACCATAATTTTGTGTAGCATATCTAACACCAGGATTATCTATAAACTCAATTGACTTTATCTGGTTGGGTGAGATTGCAAGATATTCTTCAGCAGTAGCTGGCACACCATTTATTTGATAGGCAACGCTTCTTCCATCAAACATAGTAATTCCAATTGATTCTTTGGAAACAATAGCATTAGGCAAATGAAGTCTATCAAGCACTCCCCATACATTGTTGGTACTTTCTCTAAGTTCTTTATTTGGATATATTATTAATCTATCCACCATCTTCTTGTATCTTGGGCCCTTGACAACAACCTCTTTAAGCACTTGAGTTTCCTCCTCTAATATGATATTTACAGAGTCCTGTCCATCATATAGCCATGTTTTAGTTTTATAACCAATAGAGGAAAATGTTAATATTTTTCCTTGGGTAAGATCTTTAATAGTGAACCTTCCATTTTCATCTGTTGCCGTTCTTCCCAAAGGTATAGTACTATTTGGTGCATATATTAGAATATTCGCGAAAGGTATAGTTGCTTTTTCTGCATTCATTACTACACCTTTAAGTTCTCTACCAAAGGATGTAAATGATATTGCACTAAATAAAAATAACAGAAGATGTCTCATAATATATGCGTTGAATTTTGTAGTTTTTGCTGTTGCCGTTCACTAAAATTTGAGTATAACCCACATATTGAGGTATAGCCATTTCCTTTTCTTTCAATGATTTAAACACTATTGTCTTTTACTTGTATTTGTGGTTTATCCAACTCTGATTTACCAATAATACCCTCAGTAGTTATAGTTTGCCCCATCAAATCGATATGATATTCCGTAGTAAAATATTGCTCCCGGGTTCACTATCAACACCTCGAGAGACACTCCCCCGACGCAATAGGAATATAATCCCCATAATGCTACCAAAGCAAATGTATTTTGATTTTGTATTCTCCATTGTTTTATTGTAATGTTTCGCCTGCAAATATACAATATTTATTGTTTATAATGACATGTTGCAGCATTTTTTTTTTAGAAGAATTAAAATTAGTAATAAATAACTTTCTACTATACTTTAGTAGCTATTCACTAGTAATGAACATAAATACTAATATTCTTTTATCCAACAGCACCGTTCCTCAATACCTGTCACTAATCATCTTCTATCCATTACTTTGTAATATTTTTTCCTACTATTGAGAACTTATAGATGCTTAATTGCATTTCAATCAAGCCTTACTTGACGTTTAATAGATGCCCTTTTGAAGCCGAATTAAGTACCTTTTTTATATTATCTTGTAATCTCCTAACTATCTGTTAGTTACAAGCCTACCCAAAAGACGGTTTAATGTCCGTTTTTAAGCAATATTGGGAGTCTATAGTGTAAATATTTTTATTGATAATTACTGCGCTTATTCTATCTTGCAGAATGCCTGCTGCTTTTGCAAGTCTGGTTAAAACTGGAAGAAGTCAAAGTCTTTGAGTTTTTTGCAGTAATGGTACGTCTACCAGTTGCTCATATTCAGTATCTGTTACATACTTTGATATAAAAAGTGTATGACTTATGTTAAACACAGATTCTCTATTTTGTCTGTAGATAGCATATAGAAAGGACTTTGATACAAGGAGTTCAATACTTGTAACATTCCTTTTACTGGCTATAGGATATAAAATAAAAGAAACAGAAGGATTTGTTGCAAAAAATATGTATATTTGCAAGCAGTATTATATAATGCGGCAATATCCAAAGCGGCATAACTTGGGCAGTATTATTAGTACAATAAACTACCGCCCTTGTGGAAATTAGAAAAATCAACACCTTTTTAGATGGCAGAAGAAGAAAAATAAACCCAAAAAGATACAGAAGGACAAACGTCGATATACAGGCAGACATTATCAAGGCAGCAGAAAGTCTGATTAAGAAAAAAGGCTTTGCATCAATGCTGGTGACAGAGCTTATCAAGAAAGCCAGAATAGAGCCGCTTGTGTTCTATAACAGATATGACAATCTTAGCGAATTTTATGATGAATTCGTTAAGAGGTATGACTATTGGTTTAAGGATGTCCTGACTGATATTCCATTTCCTACTGATTCAGAATTGGGCTATATCAGTATTTTCAAGGATGTACATAAGGCACTTCAGGACAAATCCGTAATGTTGGAATTACTGCGTTGGGAAATAGCAGAAGGAAATCAAACCACGGTTCGTACAGCTATGCTCAGGGAAATGCACACATTACCTCTTGCCAATTCCTATGAAGAGAAATTTAAAGATATTGACATATCAGCCATATCGGCATTGATTATAGGTGGCATATATTATCTCAATCTCCATCGCGACCGTTCAAAGTTTGCCGATATTGACTTGAATACGGAACAAGGCAGAAAGCGTATAGAAAATGCTTTAGAGGAACTTGGACACATGATATTCCACAACCATGAAGTAAATAATTATAAAAAAGTAGTTGCTGAAAGAATGAAAGAAAATGGCATCAGCGATGAAATCATAAAAAAGTGTTTGGATTAAACCATACAGTTCAAAGAGTTTCCCCACTTATCCAGCGTGATAATTGGGGAATTTTCTTATTATAGAAACTATATTCTAATAAAGTGATATTTAGGCTTTACCATAAACTAAACATAATAGATTGTTTCCCATAAATTCCTTTTATTTCCCACTTTTCCCGAAAACTTTTTCATCTCTTCATATACCTATAATTTAGCTGCTTGATAACAGTATTCATCATTAAAATTATCAAGCAATGGAATCAAATAACAATGACAATTATGTGCTGGTCTTGGAAGACCGCACGGAAGTGAAGAATGAAAAGGAAGCGGGTAAATTGTCCGTCATTTCCAGTGTTGACGACAAGGGAAACCTTAAAAGCACCGAAGCAATCGCTGCTAACCAAGCGGCATTCTTGAAGTTCAACAACAGGGATGGACTTCTGAAGAACTTCATGACCAACTTCCTCAAACAGTTCAATAACCCGACTCATTTTGGACTGTACAAGGTATTGGCAGACAATGTGGAGCAGGGCGTGGACAACCTGCGTACCATGCTGCAAAGCCGTGAGAAGCCCGAAAACAAACAGCAACTGGCAGAGATTGGCGTTCCCTTTGAGGACTATCTGCCCCAGCAGAAGAATGCTACTGCCATCGATGAGTCGAAGGTTGATTGGAAGCAACTCGCCGCTCTCGGTCTTTCCCGTGAAAGATTGGAGCAGAGTGGAGAATTAGACAAGATGCTCAATTGGCAGAAGAGCAATCTCTTGACGATTGCCATACCTATTGGAGACACTACTATCTACACCGAAGCCCGCCTTGCTTTCCGCACGGACGATAACGGCAATGTCGGCTTGGCAATTCATCCTCTGAGAAAAGAACCACAGCTTGATTTTCCCTATATGGGCTACAAGTTCTCTCCCGAAGAAAAGGAGACACTTCTCACTACGGGCAATCTCGGTAAAACCATCGAAGTGACTCCCAAGAACGCTGAGCCTTTCTCTGCCTACGTCTCTATCGACCCGCAGACCAATGAAATCATAGCCCTGCGTGCCGACCGTGTAAATATCCCCAAGGAAATCAAGGGTGTGACTCTTTCTGACGCTCAGTATAAAGACCTTGTGGAAGGTAAAGCCGTGAAGGTTGAAGGCATGACTGCCAAGAGCGGCAAGTCTTTTAATGCCACGCTTCAGGTCAATGCCGAGCGAAAGGGCATTGAGTTCATCTTTGGTGACAACAAGAGTTTAAGAGAACGACAGGAACACAAACAGACACAGCAGCAAGGTGTACCCCTCATAAGCTCTGCGGCTTAGAGTTATCAGATAAACAGCGTGAAGCATTGGATAGCGGTCGCACACTATATCTAAAGAATATGGTGGATAAACAAGGGCAACCTTTCAACGCATACGTTCGCATGGACAAGGATCAGAACCGCCCACGCTTTTACAAGTGGAATCCTGACAAGAAGCAGGAAACCAGCAAAGAAAAGGTGGTTGCAGTAGCCGAAGAACACAAAACGCAGGTAGCCGTGAACAACCACGGCAAGACCAACGAAGCCACCAAGAACGTAAATGAGCCGTTAAAGTCCGGGCAGACGCAGCCCACTGCCGCCCAAAAGCAGAAGCAGGACGAGAAAAAACAACAGCGTCGCGGACGTAAGATGTAAAAAACAAGAGACTCGCAAAAGCGAGTCTCTGTATGTGGCGGCAGCGGGGTTAATCACTATATGTATTAGGAATATATCATCTTTATGTACAAAGGTCTTTATCTGCCACAACCCCAAGAGCCAATATAATATAATTTGAATTCATAAACTGTTTCTCCTTTCTGGTAAAACTTAAGATTGTCAAGCAATCTGCTGTAAAACTTATCAATAAAGGCAGTATATGACTGATTATACCAAAGCCTGATGATATTCCACACAAAGTGCAGAAAATATATTGGTGCAAAGTTACAAATTAAAATTATAAAAACAAATGAATATATGTATTATTGCCGAGAAACCCTCGGTAGCCAGAGATATAGCCCGTATCGTAGAAGCAAACAACAGACAAGACGGTTTTTTAGAAGGTAACGGTTATGTGGTAACTTGGGCAATGGGACACCTCATCGCCCTTGCCATGCCCGAAACCTACGGTTTTTCTGCCTATAAGGCTGAAGACTTACCCATTCGTCCCAATCCATTTCAGTTAGTGGTACGACAGGTACGTAAGGATAAGGAGTATATATCAGACCCTGCAGCATTGAAGCAACTTAAAGTCATCCGTTCATGCTTCGACAAGACGGACCGTATCATCGTCGCTACTGATGCAGGACGAGAGGGTGAGCTTATCTTCCGCTATATCTACCAACATCTTGGTTGTAGAAAGCCTTTCGACCGTCTTTGGATAAGTTCACTTACCGATAAGGCTATTCGTGAAGGACTTTCCAACCTCAAGCCTGGTATCCATTACGACAATCTCTATCATTCTGCCAAGGCAAGAAGCGAAGCTGACTGGCTCGTGGGTATCAATGCCAGCCGTGCCCTGTCCATTGCACGCAAAGGCGGCTATTCCTTGGGACGGGTACAGACCCCGACATTGGCTATGCTCTGCCGTCGGTACATAGAGAATCGTGATTTTTCTTCCGTACCATTTTGGAAATTATCCGTTCTCACAGAAAAAGAGGGTTTGTCACTGAAAGCCATTGGCTATAAAGACTATGAGAATGAAGCATTGGCACAGACTGCTCTCGCTACGCTTCGCAGTCAGAGCCAGCTTACAGTAGAATCGGTCGTAAGAAAGGTGGCTGATACACCGCCACCACTCTTGTACGACCTTACAGCCTTGCAGAAAGATGCTAACAGACGCCACGGCTTTTCTGCAGACAAAACCCTCTCGATAGCCCAAAGTCTCTATGAGAAGAAAACCACGACCTATCCCCGCACTGGCAGCCGATACATCAGCGAGGATGTTTTCGAGGAAATACCCGCTCTGCTACGCAAGATAGGCAAGACACTATCCAATCCACTTAACCGCCATTCTGTGGACAATGCCAAAGTTACCGACCACCACGCCATTATCCCGACAGGTGAGCCACCATCAGGATTGTCGACAGATGAAATAACTATCTATCAAATGGTAGTCAATCGCTTTGTCGAAGCCTTTTCTCCCGATTCCGAGGAAGAGCGTATGCAGGTACGGTTCACAGATGGCACCAACACCTTTAGTTGGAAAGCATGCCGACAAATCTCTTTAGGTTGGAAAGCCGTACAGAAAGGTAAAGAAGCGGAAGCAGATAAGAAAGAAGATGGTGATGAACATATTTTGTCTTCATTGCCGAACTTAACAGAAGGTGAAGTCCTATCACTTGTCAATGCGGACATCACCGAGCATAAGACCAAACCTAAACCTCTCTACACAGAAGCGACACTGCTTTCTGCTATGGAGAACGCAGGCAAGTATGTGAAGGAAGACGATAAGCGCAAGGTAATGGCAGAGTGTGGTATTGGAACACCAGCCACCCGTGCCAACATCATCGAAACGTTGATTCTCCGTGATTATATCCGAAGAGACAAGAAATCCATCATACCTACCGAGAAAGGCTTAGCTGTCTATGAGATTGTCAAGGACAAGAAAATTGCCAATGCGGAAATGACAGGCAGTTGGGAACTTGCACTTGCCGCTATTGAAGCAGGAAAGATGCCATCTGATAAGTTTGCACAGGGCATTAATTCATACGTGGGAACAATCTGCGAGGAACTCCTCTCACTTTCTTCAGAGCAGAAGTCCTATCCTGTCTACCGCTGCCCAAAATGCGGACAGCAGAGTGTTGGCATCTATGCCAAGGTAGCCAAGTGCAGACATGAAACCTGTGGTTTCCATGTGTTTCGTGAAGTCTGCAGCATACTTCTCTCTGAAGATAATATCCGTGACTTGATAAGTTCTGGTCGTACGCCTATCCTTAAAGGGCTAACCAGCAAGGCAGGTAAGAAATTCAATGCCCGACTTGTTCTGGGCAAAGACTACGCCACTTCCTTTGAGTTTGAGAACAAGAAAGGAAAACAAAGAGGAAAATAATCCCGACAGAAACGGAGATTTACAGATATGAGATCGGGAGGTAATACTTATATCTCCCGACCTTTTTACCTCCACTTATTAAAAAGAAAAACACTATGGCATACAATAAGAAAGAAGTCCTGCAAGCCAACACGGAAGCTATCCGTGTGGTCTTGCGCCTGGAAAAAGAACGCCGCGAAGCCACCGAAGCTGAGAAAAGTATCTTACAGAACTACCAAGGCTTCGGTGGCTTGAAATGTGTACTCAACCGCACAGATAACCCCAATGACATACGCTATTGGAGCAAATCAGAGCAGAATCTCTTTGAACCTACCCAGCAGCTCAAGCAGATGATTTATCGTGAAGCCGTAGATGCCAACACCGCCAAGCGGTATTGGGAGAGCATCAAGGCAAGTGTACTGACTTCCTTCTATACCGATACCCGTATCGTTTCTGCCATCTCAGACGCACTTGCCTCCACAAACCCGCTGATAAGACGATGTTTAGACCCTTCTATGGGTATGGGTGCACACATTTGAAGTTAAAAAGAAAAAGGCTGCTCCAGCAATCAACTTTGCCCGAGCAGCCAATTCTTTTACTCACAAGGTTTGTGATTCTTTCACAACAACCGTTAGGCGCACTTTACGGTTCTGGGACAGGTTCAGGCTCTGGTCCCGGTTTCTTTTTCCCGATACCGCCCTCTTCTTTCTTCTTAGTCTCCTTCTTCGTCACCTGCTCATAAGCAACATCGGTCAGCGTGAAATACTTGGTTGATGCCACCAGACGCACCACAGGCTTTTCGATATGCACCTGCGCACGGAAAGGCGTACCCACTTCAACGGCTTTACTCTTGAACGATGGCTTCAGCGTACCGAGGTCGCCAAAGTCCACGATGTCGCCGTTAGCCACGATGTCGCGTGCGGTTTCAGTGGCAAGATTAAGAACTGCTGCCACTTCCTGTGGATTGAAAGTAGTAGACTTAGACACTCGTTCGCAGAAGTTGCGGAAATCTACACGGTGTCGTCCCGTAGGTTGGGCAATCTGTACGGTTTTCTCACCCGCCTTGCCCACATTGAGCTTGCGCTCAGTCAAGATAAATTGTAAAGGCTTGTTTGCCATAGTATACATAAAGTTGGTCTACATTGTTAGCCTTGCGTGAGTCGAGACCATAAGACCCACAAAGGTGGCTGTCATGGGCAACCAACAGCAAAGATAGTAATAAAATTTTATCAAACCAAGAACTAATAGAAAAAGCTCCTAAGCTTTTTAGAAAAAGGTTAGGAACTTTTTAAAGAAAGCTTAAGAGCTTTTTGCCGAAAGCTTAGGAGCTTTTTGAATATTACTTAGTGGCTTTCTGAAATTCTACTAACATCTTCCTTTAGATTGATTGCAAATAATTTCTTCTCGAACTAATAATTTATACTTCTATCCGCTTGATATTTCAATAAAAAAACTTAAATTTGCATCGTATTTCTTTTGAGAAAGCAATATATGTTTAGACACAAATATATTCTATTCGAATAGAAGTTACAACTTAATCAAAAAAGAGAAATAATCAATATAAAACGAGTATGAAGCAACACTTTATAGGAAAGATAATTCTGGGCTCTATCATTACTGCACTTATAGCATCTTGTGCATCAAGTAAGATAGTTTTATCAAATAGTGTAGACATAAGTAAGTATAAGTATGTCATTTTTGGAAAGGAAACATCTGGTGATAGAGAACTGGATGATATTGTAATGTCTGTACAAAACCAAATAGCTGCAACAAACCTAACTGTATTGTCTGCTTCGAACACCATAAAAGTATCTGAGTGTGCAGATAGTATTCTCACCCCGAACATTCACGTTACAACTGAAAAATGGGATGGAGGGCATACATATATTATAGTAACACTTTACGATTATAAGACCAATCAGAGTGTAGCTGTTATAAAAAGTAGTGGTATAGGAATGACTATAAAACACGACCAAAACATAGCATTAGCAGCGATAGAGAAAGAATTAAATAAGCTATTTAAATAACTACAGGGCTTCTTAAACAACTGAATAGATATGTACCCACGTGATAATATCTTCAATATTTATTATAACATAGGCAAACGAACTCCATTCTTAGTTAAAAGATGTGAGTTGGGATTGGCTAGGTCATCAAGTGAAGAAAGGCGTATAGATCCTAATCAAGACAGAACCTTTTTAGTAGAGAAGGTAAAGCCACGGGGTAAATATGGTAAGGCTTATGGTAAATGTTTTGTAAATGGCAAACCTGATGATAGCTATAGGCAAGAGTGCTATCCCAATATTAAAGATGAAGAAATTCCTTGTGCAGGATGTGGTGAGTGGGTACTGATAGATGTCCCTGGTGTATCACTTGATGAAATTTTCCCTATCCACAAAGCGGATGAAGTACTTATGTTTGGGAAATACAAGGGGAAATCCTTTGGGGAAGTTTATAAAATAGATCATCAATACCTCTATTGGCTAGATACAACAGATAGATTTTTCAAAATTGACTTTGAGGAACTTAAACGATTATTTCCCGAAGTATTATGTTCTCAATAAAGTTTTTCAACTATAGAAGAGGGGTATATTTATCTAGTGTCTCCCTTCTACATTTATACACGGCATAATGAGAACTGGTAGCTGTAAGGTGCGAATTACCCCTATCATTCTAATATGGAGAGTATTCCATTGTATGTGACCATAAAAACACTAATTTTTGGCACAAGTATGCCGTACAGGGAGAGTTCCGCCGCTATGATGGCATCAATCTCCTGAAGCACGCACTTCACAATACCATTCCCGACATTAACAAGAGCAAGGAAGTGACGGACAAGGTTACGGGAGAGACCAAGACCATCAAAGTCAGGGACGGACATGCTATACAAATGGCAAATGCCAAGATTGAGGAAATCAGACAGGGCTTTGTCGATTGGCTCGGACGCACACCTGACACGTTCAAGCAGCAGCTCCCTGACCGTTACAACCGCCTTTTCAACTGTTTTGTGCGACCCAATTTCGACGGAACGCACCAGACATTTCCCGATCTTGACCTCAAACGATTGGGTATTGCCGACCTCTACAAAAGTCAGAAGGATGCCGTGTGGATGCTCAAAACCAATGGTGGCGGTATCTGCGACCACGAGGTGGGAGCGGGAAAGACACTCATCATGTGTACGGCTGCCTACGAGATGAAGCGGTTGGGACTGGCAAACAAACCGATGATTATCGGACTGAAAGCAAACGTCTTCGATATTGCCGACACTTTTAGGAAAGCTTATCCCAATGCTAAGGTACTCTATCCAGGTAAGAACGATTTTAATAAGCAGAACCGCCAACGTATTTTTAACGATATCAAGAACAACGACTGGGACTGTATTATACTTACGCACGAACAGTTCGGCATGATACCGCAGGCCTTGGAGATACAGGAAGCGATTATGCAGAAGGAACTGGACTCCGTGGAAGAAAATCTCGAAGTGTTGCGACAACAAGGAAGAGACATCTCTCGTGGGATGTTCAAAGGATTGGAGAAGCGCAAGCAGACGCTTGAAGCCAAGTTACAGAACATACAGGACAGCATCGCCGAAAGAAAGGACGATGCCGTAGATTTCAAGATGATGGGTATCGACCACCTCTTTGTAGATGAATCGCACCAATTCAAGAATCTGATGTTCAACACACGCCATGACCGTGTATCAGGCTTAGGCAATCCGGACGGTTCACAGCGTGCCTTAAACATGCTCTTTGCCATTCGTACCATACAGGAGAGGTCCGGCAAGGACTTGGGAGCCACTTTCCTTTCAGGAACGACCATTTCCAATAGTTTGACGGAACTGTATTTGCTCTTCAAATACCTCCGTCCGCAGGCTTTGGAGAAGCAGGGAATCAACAGCTTTGATGCTTGGGCAGCGGTTTTTGCCAAGAAATCGACCGACTACGAGTTCTCCATCACGAATGACATCATTCAAAAAGAACGGTTTAGGACGTTTATCAAGGTGCCCGAACTGGCAGCCTTTTATGCGGAGATTTGCGATTTTCGCACTGCCAAAGACATCGGTATCGACAGACCGGAGAAGAATGAGATACTGCATAACATACCACCGACACCCGAGCAGGAAGTCTTTATCGGCAAACTGATGGAGTTTGCCAAAAGTGGAGATGCCACGCTTTTGGGACGTGCGCCGCTCAGTGAGAGCGAGGAAAGAGCAAAGATGCTGATTGCAACAGACTACGCCCGCAAGATGAGCCTTGATTTACGCATGATAGATGAAAATGCTTACTCAGATCATATCGACAACAAGGCAAGTCACTGTGCCAAGATGCTCAATGACTATTACCAAAAGTTCGACGCACAGAAAGGTACGCAGTTCGTTTTCTCTGATTTAGGTACTTATAAGCCCGGTGGAGACTTCAATGTCTATTCGGAAATCAAGCGTAAGCTGGTAGAAGACTATCATATCCCGTCCTATGAGATACGCTTTATTCAAGAGTGCAAGAACGAGAAGGCCAAGAAAGCGATGGTAGATGCCATGAACCGTGGTGACATTCGCATTATTTTCGGTTCTACCTCTATGTTGGGTACTGGTGTGAATGCCCAGCAACGTGCCGTTGCGGTCCATCATTTGGACACGCCCTGGCGACCATCGGACTTGGAGCAGCGTAATGGACGAGCTGTGCGCAAGGGAAATCTTATCGCCAAGGAGTTTGCGGACAACAAGGTCGATGTGATTATCTACGCTGTAGAACGTTCTTTGGACAGTTATAAGTTCAATTTGCTGCATAACAAGCAGCTCTTCATCAATCAGCTAAAGACAAACACGCTCGGCAGTCGTACCATTGACGAGGGTTCAATGGATGAGGACAGCGGCATGAACTTCTCAGAATACGTAGCAGTGCTTTCAGGTAATACCGACCTTTTAGAGAAAGCAAGATTGGATAAGAAGATTACCACCTTGGAATCAGAACGTAAGAACTTTCTCCGTGAGCGTGATGCCGCAACGGGGAAGTTGGCAGAGATTGAAAGTTCTATATCCTTCCATACGGACAAAATCAAGGAGGCACAATCTGACCTCACTCTATTTGAGCAGCGTGTGGAGCGTGATGATGAAGGTACACCTATAAATAAACTGACAATCAAAGGTGTAGAAGACAGCACCGATATCAAGGCCATTGCTGCCCGTCTGCAGGAGATAGACGAAAAAGCACGCACCAAAGGCGAGTACAACAAAATCGGTGAAGTTTATGGTTTTTCCATAATGGTCAAGACAGAGAGTACTTCCAAGGACTTGTTCGACTGTTCGGTGAACCGCTTCTTTGTGAAAGGGCTGGAGAGTATCTACTATACCTATAATAACGGTAAGTTGGCAACTGACCCGAAACTTGCGTGTCAGAACTTCATTAATGCCTTGGAGCGTATTCCAAAGGTGATAGAATCGCATGAGAAGGAAATGGCAAAGGTTGTGGCCAATAAAGAAGTTTACACCAACATTGCCAACAGTTCTTGGAAAAAAGAGGACGAGCTTCGTACGCTCAAGGGGAAGGCAGCAGAGCTGGACAGAAAAATAGCCTTAACACTTTCACCTCAGGAAGAGGAACAAGATGCAAAGGATGAAATGAAACAAGGAGAGGGTCTGTCCGGCAACAATCATTCTGTCGGGAAAGGGAATGATAACCTTTCTGTTCAGGATGCAAAAGAGGAGAAACATTCGCAGAGTTTCAAACCGAAATGGCGGCATTATCCTTAACGTTATTCCTTAGTTCTCTCTATTAGATTTTGGCAAATAACGCTTGTTATTGCCAAAATCTAATAGATTACTTGTGTTGTTTACTATTTGCTTATCCTAAACCTTTCTTGAAGTTCGGATAGTGCATCTAACAGTTCTTCAAATGAAGGCTTTTTGCCATAAATCATTGATTCCATCATTGCCTGATAGTCTGATTTCCATTCTTCAAGAATATCTTTCCGGGGACAATCCTGAGACGTTTGCGTACATCAGGAGTATAATCCACATCTTTCACTGAAGTATAAATTTCTCTATGATGACGAATAGATTCCCATAATGCATCATCTGCAATGGCTTTCTTTTGCAAAAATCTTTATTCATCATGACGTAAAAGGTCATAAAGATGTCGGCTCTTGCGCTCTGCTATCATTCCGTGTCCGGGAATGGAGAAGAGTTCGTGAAGCAAAAACGCCTTTTCAAGGAATGTCTTTGCGGGAATAGCAGTATGAACGGCACTGTCAGCCAATGGTGTAATCGGAAGATGCTCTCCAATAATACTTTTAATTTGTATTGATTCTGTCGGTTCAAGCAATGAACGTGCACTCACTTCCCAATACAATATCAGGGCGGAGATATGTAAGCTCCTTGTCAAAAACTGATTTATAGTGAAGATAAATCTGGCGTGGTTCGGGATAGGTGGCGTCACCTTCGCCATTGGGTTGGGCATTAACTGTGATAAACGACTGCAAGCCTTGTCTTTTTAGTTCTTCACAAATCATAGGGGTTAGTTCCTCTAAAACAAAAAGCGATGATGCCTTGCGCAATTTCTTGATTTGTTTTTTTGTGAGATCTCCTTCAGGAGCACCAAGAAAAACAGGATTGACAGCAACATCTATATCTTCCGAGAATCGCTCTATAAGTTTCCAACCTTTGCTCAGACTTGTGCCGCCTTTGAAAACAAGATGCTCTGCTATAGGAAGTGAAAAGATAGTTTGCAAGATTGCAGTTACCCAAAAATCTTTCTCAATCACTTGTGCGGGTAACCCGACTTTATCTGCAATTGATTCATAGACGCTTTTCCGTTGTGAATCGGATAATCCAAGAAACCTATTCATATAGACCAAATATAAATTCCCTTACCTTTGAAGGCATCAGTTTGAGGTCGGCAACTTGAAGGTGAGGATTTTCGTTTAACTTCATTTTAATGGTAGCAACCTGCTCATCAGTCAGTTTCTCTACTTTCCAGTCTTTAAGGGCTGTTGTTAAGAGAAGGGCCAACCGGCTACGGATGGAGAAATATCTGGGAGAGGCGCGCTTGAATTTTATGTTTCCCTTCGCCAAGATTTATAGTACGTGAGACGCCATCGGTTAAGTAAGCTATGTTCATCGGTATCTGTTGAGTCAGTCCTAACTGGTATTGGGCATAAAGTCCCGTTGGGACAATTCTTGCGCCATCCCTTTTTGCCATTGCTTTGGCAATATCCTCAAGCGATGGAGGAACCATACCCAGGCCATATACTTTTTCCATTTTGGGGTAGCAATAAATGCCACGTGCAACCCTAAGCATCTGTCCTTTTTCTACGAGACGTTCCAAAGCCTTATTAACGGCATCTCGATTGCCATACGAAATAAAATCCCCCACAAAAAACACAGAACCGCGTCCGCACTTCTTTGATTTTATAAGTATTTTACTTTCAATGCTTTTTGTCATAATTATAATTGTATTTTGTCGCGAAATAATGCATTATTCACGACAACAAAGGTACATATAAAATCTCATAGTCAGCACAAAAAACAGAGAAAAGTACGAGCTTAACGAGCTATGCCAGTATTAATGTACGTATTTTCAATTTTGGGTTCTGCGGGATTTAGTGTGAATTAACATGCCGTATCCCGCATTAAGCGGCACGAAATTCGTATCTTTGTAGTCTGTATGAAGAAATCAAGACCATCGGCAGAGGATATGGTACTGCCGAACGCTATCGGATAGCGATTCTATTCTTCTATGGTGATCTAGACATATGTTAACTCACACTAAATCCCGCAGAACCCAATTTTGTAACCGTTATTTTGTAATGTAACTGCTTGCATTTACACAACAAAACAACAATAAAAACCAACAAATACGCATCACCAACTATCTCGCCTTCTCAGCATCTCGTCAATCTCTTCCCGGAGAAAAAGTAATCGTCCATTGGCTTTGAGATAAGGAATTTTTCCTGCCCACACCCAATTATAGATGGTCTTTTGTTCTACTTTGAGTATCTTGGATACATCTATGATATCCAGATATTCCAGTTTCAGGGGAGGATGGACGGTTGTGTCAACAGATTGATCCTGCAGGACAAGCAGGCGGTCGAGTTTATCCTCGACGCTTATCAGCTTGTCGAACAGGCGTTTTTGCCAAGTGTCTTCGGTTTTATAATCTATGTACGGCATAGTTCTCCTTTTTGATAGTTACCATTGGTATCTTGTGACAAGATACGTTGTTCTTTCATATAGGCGATGTATTTCTTTGCAGTTCTGTCCTTGATTTCCATTTCGCGCATCAGAACCTCACAAAGTTCTTGGTAAGTGAGCTTGAAAGAATTTCGGAAGGCTTCTTTGACAACGGCAATGAGTTCATCAGTCTTGCGCTTTTCCTTGTCCTCTTTAGATTTCTCGCCACGATAGACGTGCATGTCCTCAGCCTTATCCCAGCCGAAAAGCATCATCGGTACGTCCAACGGACTTCCGTCACGGACTTTCAATGCTTTACGACCGAGTATTCGGGATTATCATCTTTCTCTATGGAAAGAATTCCCGCTGCTTTACGCTGCAATTCTGAGCCGATATGCCCACGGAGTTTAATACCATTCGGTACGAAGTGTAGCACGCAGATGATACAGGTATTATAAATCCCCGCCAAGCGATAAAGCTCGTCCACAATGGCAATACTTTCCGTTTCATCGTTGGCAGAACGTATTAAGTCGGCTATTCCGTCAATCACCACAAGGTGGATGCCTCCATGCCTGTGATGGAACAAGTCCATACTCTCACGGATAAGGTTCAGTCTGTCCTTACGAGACAGAGAGGCAAGGTACAGAGAATGGCAAAACTCCGGTACTGCCGTCAAAGAAGCCCTACGCAGTGTCTTACCCAAGTTCTTGTGCAACTGTGCCTCGGACTGTTCCGTGTCATAGTGTAGGACCGCCAAGCCTTTGGGATTGGCGGTAATCTCTAATCCCAAGGTCTTCTCTATCGGCAATCGTTTTTCTCCCAACGCTCCGGCAAGGATGGCACCCACATAGTTGCTCTTGCCCGTACCTTCGCCCCCAGTAATGCAGAACAGGTTATCCTGCGTGCCGAGTGGCACACCATTCACCGCCACCACCGATTTGGACATGTCTGGTGGATTCTCATAATCAATCTCACAGGAACGTAACATCATCATGGTTTGGCTATATAGATCTGAGAACATCTTGGCAAGCAGCTCTTTCAGTTCCTTGCCCCATTGCCCAAGGCAAAGAAATCAGAAATATCTTTTTCAGACTTCGTACCACTTAGCGGAAGTGAAAGGTTCAAGACTTTGTATTCCACCAGATGTTCAGACTGTTTATGTGCCTCCCGTACACCTGTTTCATCCGCATCATACAAGAGTATTATATGCCTAAAACGAAGCTGAAGGCTCTCAATGATACTTGTCGGTATCTGTGCGGTTTCACTGTTGAAGCAAATCGCATTGAAGCCGTGTGCATACAATGAGAGTACATCCTTTTCACCACCTGTAATGAAAAGCATATCTCCTTTGGCAGGAATCTGCTCCATTCCGAAGCAATACGTGGCAGGCATCCGTCCACCATAAAGAAAGCGGATTTTTGGACTATGGGGTCGGTATATCTTTACATAGCCATTTCCTATATAGGCAAACATAGGTTCCGTAGGTGATCCATAAAGTTCAAACTTCTTGCCTTCAGCAGATACACTTTCATAGCGTTTAAGACTCCGTACACGAAAGCGACGGAGTGTATCCTCATGGATGCCATAATGTGCCCAATAGTTCAGCAGACCATCGTCAAATGGCTGTATCTCAAAACTATATGGACGTTCTTCCGTCCACTTGGTTATATCAGCCTTAGGAGTGGGAACAATAGTCTTTTTATATGCTGACGTGATATGGCTGCTATGCTTTTCACCATCACATAAAGAGTACAATCCAAGTTCTTGTACAATCGTTTCCAATACTTCGGGAAAACTTGTTTTCAGGTTCAAATTACGGAGGGTTGCCACAAACCAGAAGCAATCCCCTGAATAGGTGGTATCCCCATGGTCATAGAATTTGTAAGAGGAAGTTTTCCTGTCGTAGTAGATATGGCAGGAAGCCCGCCTGTCGTCATAGAAAGGACTTCGGAAGTTGCGATGAAGGTTTACCTCAAAGCCAAGGAAATGTGAAAACACATTCAAACCTCCTTGTGTAAGTAAAAGAATCTGTTCCTTTCTATCATAATTGTCGGTTTTTAGGGTTAAGACATGAACTCATGATGAGATTGTCCTTGAAACGGTTGAGCCGACCAAGAACCTCATCGTTTCTCATACCTGATACACGGAGCTGGTTACATTTCGTGGCTATCACGATAGACTTGAAGAAGTAGCGCACATCGCCACCCTCCGTGTAGCGGTAACGCACTAGCTGCTTCTTGCGCCAGCGGTAAAGGGTGGACTCTGAAACATTCAGAGTCCCGATAAGGTCTTTCGTTGTCATCTCCAGCTCGTCGTCAATGTCTTGAATAAGACGGGAGGTGCGCTCAACATACTGCTCAATACGATTGAGCTTGTCTATCAGTTCTTGATAGACTTGGCTTTCTACTGCGATTATTTCCATCAGCGTAATCGTTTGGTTTTAATTGTTACATGTTCTATTCCAAGTTCACTGACTAACTGTGAAAGTCTTCTGAATGCTTCCTCAGTAAAAACCTCCAGATGAATTTCTGCTATAGGTAAAGGACCGGGCTGCCCATTACGTGCAAGAAACTCAAATATTTTGGTAGACTGGATGCCCACCTTTGAAGCGTACATCAGAATTTGGTCAAGGGTCATTGCTGTCTTTCCTCTTTCCCAGCGCGAAATCCGACTCGAACTAACTTTCAGAATAACAGACAGATACTCCTGCGAATAACCATTTTTCACTCTTGCTGACTTCAGCATTTCCAATAACTTTTTCATACTTATAAAGTTACTAAAGCACCGTTACAAGAGCAACCCGCCACATGCAAATGTTTGCACACTATGCAATCCGTCTTGCAGACGGTGCAAGTTTGTTTGTTAGTAGCGGAATACACAGTGTACCAATAAATATAACGAACTAAATCTAAAACATTTTATTACTCTTATATCTTTGTATAATTATTATTGTTTTGTAAAACTCCAGTGCAAGGTGCAAGTCCCTTTATATATAAGGGCTTGCACCTTGCACTGGAAAATGTAGCAATAAATCTCTAAATATTTATGGCACAAAGATTTGGAGATATAAACAAAAAGATCTAACTTTGTACTCCGAGAATGGGAGTGAGCGTGCTTTCAACAGATAGTCAAAATAGCGGTCATAAACCAGTCAGTTTGCTGCTACATTTCTGCTACAGAGACTGTCAGTACAAAAAGGTAAATATTTAGCTAACAGCGATAAGGACATATTGTGGATTAGTTCAGGCTGGTCCACAAAGGGTAAGAAGAGCTTTACACGATGCTGTAAGGCTCTTTTTTTCTTATAGATGATTTGTTATGCCACAGACGGTTTGGGAGGAGAGAGACGGGGACGATATGAAAACGAAGGTGTATGAAAACAAGATATAAGATACTGATAGTACTTATACAGGTGCTTGCTTTCTTCAGCTATATAGGTTGCTTTGTCTATCTAACTTATAGAGCTGATAAAAGGCTGATATACGTAGATATTCCTGTGAAATATACTCGTGATGCTATTACAGGGAAGGAGTATGGAATAACTATCACGGGAAATAAGGGGAAACACACTGTCAACTTAAAATCAGATAGTTACCCTGACAAACGCTTTGAGGCCAACTACTTTGGGTCTCTTCCTTATCCGCAGCGTTCGTTTGATAGTATAATAGCCTCCCATCCAACGTCTGTGGGCTGCTACTTAGAGCCCGATTTCAAGGAGAAGCAGCAGGTGTACACTCCTTTTGTTTATGCTGGGCAACGAGAGAAGACGTCGGTTTATTACCTGAACTTAGTATCATGTGTCAAATACGAGTATGGCTTTTTGTGGTCTTTCTTCAGTCTCTTTATAGTACTAATGTGCCTATTTACCGAGAAGATAGACTCGTCTATATTAGCTTGGATCATGGTTTTAAGTGTTATATTTAGTATCCTCACATAACGTAAAGGAGCGTCTTACAGACAGGTAGGAGTGGTCGGCCCCACGTCACCTCCTCCCACGCATTAATCAAGAAAAGATGATGAAACATTATTATTCATTACTCGTCACGATTGTCTTATTGTGCTGCGTGACCCTATCTTATAGTAGGGTACTACCCCACAAGGCGGTGGCTTCCTCCCCACAGCACGCAAGTAAGCACATAGAAATAGTCACTTACGAGAAAGCAGACCTCTGTATAAGCTACCTCTACCACGTAGATAAGCGTACAAAGCGGTTGGTTTATAAGATTTATTGTGACGATGGAAGCGATATAACCGACTTAGGTAGCTACAAGCGTAGCAGTAAGTCATTACGAATCTATGAGATTTATAATGCGTCAGCCGACAGTTATCTCTACGTTATATACGATGTCTCAACCGATAAAGGGTATCTGACACGGACCAGTTCCATGGAGGCAACGCTCCTTAAATCGTCCATCAACCTAAGCGAACCGTCTCTCTCCGTGAAGATGAGGGGCACAAACAGGGTGGTGAAGATAAAACTGAAAAGAGTATTCTAAGCCAAACAGAATATCCGAACAAGAATATTACGTATGTCACTAAGCCACTCCACCAATCGTGCTAAGCCCTTCTGACGTTTGCAATAAGGCTTTATCCCATCCGTGCTCACCCTCCAGACCTTTTTTATTAGTCTTCAGAGCCATTTGTAATAATCCACTAAACCATTTGTAACAGTCCTTTGAACCATTCTTATTAAGCCTCCGAACCACTCTTGTTATCCCTCTGCTCACACCCATAAAACCATTGCAATCTTTGTCGCAACAGGCATCCTCCTCCCTTTCGAGGAGAGGTTGGAGGAGGGGTATACATCCACCTCCGTTCAAGAACATGCCCTTTACCGATGAAGAACATGCCCTTCAAGGGGCAAGAAGACGCCCTTCTTGAAGCAAGAAAGGCGTTTTCTCCAACACTATTCATAACAGACTGATTTATTGAACATTACAAACTTGATTATAGAAGATATTACAGTCCTATTCAAACGGTCTTTAGCACAACTTCATGCGATACTTTTTATGCTTTTATCTACTCCCCCGAAATAAGAGAAAAGGGGGGTAATTCTCCTCCTTCGCATCCTCAACTAAGGTAGCTCGACATTCCTACTCTCACAGAGCAAGACAGATTTTTGTATGGGCCCATGGCCTTTCAATCACCCTATAGAAACCCAAAGGCAAAGAAAAAGACCGACACTATCATTGTAAGATAGGTCAGTCACCTTGCTCAAATAGGCGAATAAAGTCTAAAAAAAAGTTCTATTTCTCATCTTTCTTGTTCTCTCCTCCCCTTTTCGTTTAACTTACGTTCCTATTTAGTGATTATATTTAGTATAACTTTTCACGTTTGAAAGGCTCTTTAACTTAGAATTTTACCAATATTAAGAATGTCAGATTCGTAAATCTTTATTAGCTATTTTTATCAATAAAAGTATAATTGTCTATACGCTTTTTATATACCTTTGTCACAACGAAGTTAAATAAAAGTCAATAAAAAGACAGGTAGTCAATCTGAATCGAGTGTGATTATCTTAATATAATAAGGTGATTACTACGAGTTAACTTATAAGCTCAGCCTACTTATCAGATTCTTCTTGCTCAAAAAAGTGTTTAGACCTCAAGAAAACTATTCATAAAAATATATTGAAATAACCAAAAAGTGAACTAAAATGAAAAATTATTTGAAACCGTACACAATGTGTACAAGGGTAGAGAGTGAAGGCTACTTGTTAGCAGATAGCCCTGGTGGCGGACATGAAATAATAAACCCTCCTTGTCCTCCCAATAATGTCAAAGAAGGTAATAAGGTTATAGAGCAGGGACAAGAAACGAAGGGCGCTTCACTCCCTAATAGCCTTTTTTATTCTTCTGAATACTCTGAATAATCAACTAAAGAATTAATTAGCAACTAAAAACTTGAAAGTATGACCATTAAAAGTTTTTACACACTATTACTAAGTGCAACCACTTTAATCCTTGCCTCTTGTTCTTCCGAGGTGACTGAAGAACAACCTGCTGTTGTAGGTACGGCTACTCGTTCATTTGTTGTTAAAGAGCTGCAAGAACCAATGACGCGTACAAACGTCGTAATCGGTAAGTCAAACACATGGAATGCAGGCGATCGTCTTATCGCATACAACATTACATCTCCTCAAAAAGACTATGATTATCTGTCTGTAGCGACAGATGGTGCCTATTCAAAGTTTATAGGGCAGATTCATTGGAATGAAGGTGATGAAGTAGCCATATTCTATCCTTTCAGATACAATACAACTGACACCCACATAGGTACTGTTAGTTTAGGACTGAGAGAGAATGAAGTAATGGATAAAGGGAAAATCGTAAAAGGTCACCAGAATGGTACTCTCGAAAACTTTAGGTTCTTCGATTACTCTTGGAATAAGCTAAAAAACATCAGAACGGAAGGTGTTGATATATGGGCAGATTTCCTTTTAAAGAAGCAGTATATGCTTGTCGGGTTGAATATAATATTCAATAATCAGCCATTGAAGAAGATTAAGCGCGTTACACTTTATAATATCTACACCAATGCAAAGCTTAATTTAAGTACAGGTGAGGTGACATACGATGCTAAGGATAGCTTGAGCGTAACAGCTGATAAGTCATTAGACACCTTCTATCTATTGCTTTTCCCTGATAAGAATTGCACTCCAAAGTATGTTATTGAGACCGAAGATGGTAAAAAGTATTACTATGAAGTTAAGAAGCCTCGGAACTATGAGCGAGCAAAATTCTATTCTGAGACCCTTGACGTAACTTGTTTACCAGACCCATGGGTTGACATCGACGGCAAGAAATGGGGTAAGTACAACCTACAATACGAACCATGCACCAACTTAAAAGGCTGGGAACCTGGCTACAGATTGGCTAAGCAGGCTTGGGACTATTTCTATACCAACCCTGACCCATTCAATCTCTATCCCGACTTCCTCCCTCGTGCATTCAACACGTCTGCTTTCGACCATTTCCGTTGGGGTAACATCGCTGCTGCCCACAACTATAGTTACTGCTACTCACGCTACTACTCTTATTTTACGGGTAATCTTCAAGCAGTGATACAGAACAGATGTTATGGCGACCTCGCCTTCTATGCTTCACAAGGAAAGTGGATGTTGCCTACAAAGGCCGACTTCGATAAGCTCATGGCAAAGACTGGCGAGTATATAGGCTACTATCAAGATGGCTGTAACATCATCGTGGGCGTACTCTTCGACCCAACTGTTCCTTCATGTAAGAAGGGTAAGGTGCTCGACAAGAACGGCCGTATCATCGGTATAACAAACCGCTCTACAGGTATCTATGTAGGTAAGTATAACAACCGTAACACACGTCTGAAGAATTTCTCTAAGGACGATATTGACAAGGGCGTGTTCCTCCCATTCGCAGGAGCCTACACCGAGTATAACGATGGTGCACCACGTCTTCAGCGTCCAGGTGGCCAAGCCTACTATTGGACCTCAGATGCTAACCCTTGCAACTACGCCCAAGCAACCGCCTTCTCGGCTTACTACATGAACAATGGTTGGTTCTATCCGGGTACTGTCAATGCGTGTGGAAGTGCACATAACCCTAAGTATAACATGTATAACATCCGCCCTGTCTATGCAAGTTGTACTAATGAAGGAGTAAAGACAAAGAATACCAAGTAAGGAAGATTAACGAGTTCAGTCGTCTACAAGTTTACGAATAAAAAAAGCAAGTTGATGAGTTAGCTATAAACTTATCAACTTGCTTTTTATTGGCTCTGTGCTGTCTCCTCCCACACAGCTATCCCTCTGTACTTTATTACAGCGTTAGCTTGATGCGGTAAGAGCCATTACGACAAATAAACTTAGACTGTCGAAGAGCGTTACTCACTATGCTCAAACACCCTTCTCAACGAAGAGATCCATGCAGTCAAGCCCCCTTACGAATAGAGAAGCCAAACGCCCTGGGGTTGAGGAGGACGTATTCGTGAAAACAGAAAAAGTGTAGTAAGTAATAGGGAGGCACATTTGCATACCCTAATACTTACTACACTTTCTATTTATTTATCCCTTATTCGAACGTTAGCTCACCAAAGAAAGCGGGACAATGGAAGTCGGGAGAAGGCAAGGCAATGGGATTCCATGAAAGGAAATGAGGTTGCGATGTCTTGTCACCACACTTATAGAAATTGGCTCTTATGGTCTTTCCAGAGAGATTCTCTATTGTATGGCGGAAGTAAGAACTAACAGGAACAACGAGAGCGAGTTCCCATGCCTGTCGTCCCTCTCTCATCTCGAAGGGCTCACGACCCAAAGATGCCCAACGATCAATCTGCTCTAAAGCGGCTGCTGGAGCATGGGTACGATTCTCTCGTCCCTGTCCATTGCATAGCAATATCGTACCGATACAGTTGCTTTCAAGGTTATAATAGCCTCCTTCCTCATCAGGGCTGCAGAAGAACTCACAGCATGAGTCTTGCCAAACTGGACCTAAGTCGGTACCAGCCTCAGCACGCACGCTGTCTTCTTCAACTCGATAATGCAACAGAATGGCATCGCCTTTATGAGCAATAGCAAACTCAACCTGTGGACAATAAGGGAATTCTGCTGCCCAGTCTACGGTGCCTATCTTATTGTAAGACACACCATTATCCTTGAAAAGAGCAGGAATGTCAACAGCTTTCACCTGCTGACACTCCAAACGTTTTACCTTTAATTGTTTCATTGTTTCAATGTTTTCTTCACAAAGTCAGCCATCATCTGATCATGACGACGCACGTCACGATAGAGCAAGAGCTGATTACGTGAGCGAACGAGGTTATGCTCTGGGTATTTCACCTTGAAATAAACGTCCCCGTTGATGTAATCTGTCAAGAAACGAACGCACTGCATGTATGGGAACAGTGCTACAGCGTAAGGAAGATGACTTGTCTCTACAGGGGTAAGGAAGTTGCCTGCTGTACTGAGATATCCTTCTGTGAATGAGCAGAAGACATCTTCTTTCAGTCCGACAGCATCGTAATTGTCGCTATCCTCAGCCACGTGGTTAGCACCAGTACGCAAGAAGTCACCATAATCAGAGAAGATAAAGCTTGGCATTACGGTATCGAGGTCGATAACACAGAGCACCTTACCATCCTTGTCAAACATCATATTGTTCACCTTTGTGTCACAGTGGCAGATACGCTTAGGCAATGCACCCTCACGATAGAGGCGTTCAGCAAGGCACATCTCGTCTGCATCACGCTCTAACTCTGCAAGGATATCCTTCACAGAAGCCACTCGGCCAGCCTTATCAGCACTTACAGCCTCACGCAACTGGCGCAGACGAAGTTCCATATTATGGAAGTCTGGGATTGTTTCTCCCAATGGTTCCTTCAGATCAACCAACATATTCTGGAAGTTACCGAAGGTTTCACCACAGCAGAAAGCGCTCTCTGGGTTTACTTCCTCTTTTGTAACAGCGTTAGGAATGAAGACACTCACACGCCAGTAGAGGTTGTCAGCATCCTTGTAGTAGGTCTTACCATCCTTAGCCTGTACGAAACGCAGACACTTACGTTCGATATCTGTCTCACCCTTCTCCATCAACTTGTGGCGGATATGGTCAGTTACAAGTTCGATATTATGCTGCAACAGGTCTACATCAGTGAATATAGCGTTGTTAATACGCTGCAAGATATAATCAGGCGTATTAGCATCTACAGTTTTTACACGCAGTGTTTCATTGATCAGTCCATTACCAATTGGACTTACACTCTCAACAGTTCCCTCAATACGGAACTGTGATACAACATCATTAAAATTCGTCATAGTTGTTTATTAGTATTAAAGATTGATGCACTATTAGGAGTGAAGGAGTTAACTCCAAAAACTTTTAGGGTCTATCAGCAGGCTTAACACCAAACTGAGAAGGCTTGCTACCCATTACAAACTCAAGTGTTCCACCACGTTTGATGTCCTTGAAGTCAATGTAAGAACGGGTATAAGGCTTGCCATTCAACTTAGCACTCTGAATATAGATATTCTTATCGCTGTTGTTATGCGCCACAATGCGGAAGGTCTTACCACCTCCAACGTTCACCGTAGCCTCATCGAAGAGCGGTGTACCGAAGATATATTTGCCACCTGCAGGCTCTACCTGATACATGCCAAGAGAGGGAGAGAATATACCATGCAGACATCTGACCCACATCCTCGTTACCACTCAAACCATCGAAGTCGTCATGGTATAAGTTCTTAAGTACATAACGAATCTTATCCGCTGCCTTCCAAGGCTGACCCACATAGTTGTACATATAGAGGATATGATGGCTTGGCTCATTGCCATGAGCGTACTGACCAATCAGACCTGTAATGTCTGGTGAAGCCTCTGCTCCCATATCACCACTAACGATGAAGAGGGAGTCGAGTTTTGAAACAAATGGTTTCTCACCACCGAAGGCAGCTACAAGACCGTGCACATCGTGCGGTACCAACCATACATACTGCCAAGCATTACCCTCAGCATAATCGTCCTGACGGTGAACAGTACTGAATGGATCGAATGGTTCACGGAACTTACGATCAGATGTTACACCACGCATAAACTTCGTCTTCTTATCGAAGTAGAAGTCACGATACGACTGACTGCGCTTTGAGAAGTACTTATAATCAGCGGTCTTACCCAATTCCTTGGCGAGTTTTGCAATACATGCATCAGCCAAAGCATACTCCAATCCCTTTGCTACTGTCTCATGCTCTGGGTCGAGATCACAAGGAATATAACCATACTTCTTCAATAATCCCATACCACGCTCATCACGCATAGCAGATGCCTTAGCAGCCTCAAAGACTGCATTCTTATCTACATCAAAGCCTTTCAGTGCGATATCAACGAGGACAGGGATGCCTGGGTTGCCAATCATACAGTCGGTTTCGTTACCCACAAGGTGCCATACAGGCAACTTACCCTGCTCCTTAAAGATATGAAGCATCGTCTGTGCGATGTCGCGTTGCTTCTCTGGATGAATGATCGTCATCAATGGATGCGCTGCACGATAGGTGTCCCAAAGTGAGAAGGTGGTGTAATCAGTGAAGTCACCCTTATGTGTCTTACCGTCTGCACCACGGTATTCGCCGTTGACATCATTGAAGACAGAAGGTGCAATCATTGAGTGATACAATGCTGTATAGAATATCTTTCTTGCACTCTCGTCCTGTGTCTTGATTGCAATCTTACTCAACTCACGGTTCCACTCCTCCTTTGCCTGAGCAACAGCATTGCGGAAGTCCCAACCAGGAAGTTCTTTCTGCATATTCAATCGAGCGTTCTCAACACTCACTGCAGAGATACCTACCTTCACGAGAAGTGGCTGCTCAGCATTGTCGAAAGCAAAGACACCAATCGTATCACGCTCGTTTGACTCCAACTTAACAGGCTGTGAGAACTCTGCCACAAAGTAAACGCGCTGGTCTTTAGCCCATCCTTGTGACATACGGTAGCCACTGACGGTTTTAGCCGACTCCTGCTTGAAACTGCAAGAAGTCATCTTGTCCCATCCGATACCCTGTGAGAGGTTCAAAATAACGTAACCCTTTGTTGCATCAGCAGGGAAAGCGTAACGATGGAAGGCTACACGCTGAGTCGCAGTCAACTCTACACGAACACCAGAAGCCAACATTACAGAGTAGTAACCTGGGGTTACATGCTCGGCACGATGGGCAAACTTCACCTCACGCTGTGCTGGATTGGTAGTAGGGAGGAGTGATACATCACCCAAGTCACCAATACCCGTACCACTAAGGTGCATCTGTCCGAATCCGATAACTGTTGAATCGCTGTAATGATAACCAGAACACCAGTCCCAGCCCTGCTTCTTCTGTGTAGGACCAGCCTGAATGTTACCGAATGGAACATTAGCTCCAAGGAACACATGTCCGTGTCCGCCTGTTCCAATAAATGGGTCAACATACTGCGTATAGTCCTGTGCAAAAGCGAAAAGACTGGTTGCAGCAAACGCCATTAAAGTTAAGAACCTTTTTTTCATATACTGAATTGTTTTAATCTTCTTGTCTTATTTGTCTTGATAGAGCCGTCATTCAACGGCTCATCAAGTGTTCGTTTACTTCTCGTTAACGATGATTTCGTCTGTGAAAATCCATGCATCCTTCTCACGAGAGAGGGCTTTCACACGCACATAACGACCTTTGACATCTCCCTTCCACTTGTAAGGATAGACGAGATAGTCCTCTGAAGCCTTAATACCTGGTCGTACTGTGTCAATGGTCTTGAAGTTCTTACCATCCTCTGACACCATCAACTCGATAGTCTCAGGCGTATAGATAACCGACTCATAGAGATGCATAAAGTCGACACGAACGTCACGTATGTCCGTAACCTTACCCATATCAACTACTACATCCACACCAGTACTGTCGATGAAGCCCTGCCAACGACCCTCAAGGTAGCCCCAATCGCCACGCAAACCATTGGTCAGTGTGCTGTCGCCTTCGGCACGATACTTCTCTGCATAACGTCCTAAGTAAGTGACAGGCTTACCCAATGCCTCATGCTGTGTTACACTACGGCTTTCCATACGTGCGCCTTTCTCTTTTCGAATGTCGAAAGCATTATAGCCAGCACGCTTGAGCGCATCAGTTGCCGTAATTACTCGTTGACGGAAGTCGGCATAGCCTGTACGTTGCTTCGTCCATCCCGTCTCGGCTAATGCAAGCAATCGGGGGTATATCATATACTCTAAATGGTCAGGCTCCTCTATGAATTCCGTCCATACACAACCCTGTACACCATCGATATATTTCTCCAAAGACGTACCTTTATAAGCCGCTGGGATAGGGTCATAGTTGTAAGTCTTCTCCAATCTCGTATAACCTCCTTGTGCCTTTGGTTCCGTCATTGGGTCGTCCTGATACATATTCAAATAGCAGAACTCTTGTGGTGCCATGACCACGTGATGCCCACTCTTAGCGGCAGTCAATCCTGCTTCTGTGCCACGCCATGACATGACAGCGGCATTGGGAGCTAAGGTGCCTTCCATGATTTCATCCCATCCGAGAAGCTTTCTGCCATTATCGTTAAGGAAGCGTTCTATGCGGTGAGTGAAATGACTCTGTAACTCGGCTACGTCCTTTAGATGATAGTCCTTCATCACACGCTGACAATCGGGACAGGTCTTCCATGTGCGGCGTTCAGCCTCATCGCCTCCTATGTGAATATACTTTGAAGGGAAGAGTCGCATTACCTCCTTCAATACATTCGCCATGAAGGTATAGGTCTGTTCTTTCCCTACGCATAAATCTGACTGAGTATAGGGCTTACCCGTACATGACAACTCAGGGTAAGCATAGACAACCTCATCACTATGCCCAGGCATTTCAATCTCTGGTATGATGGTGATATGGCGTGCAGCGGCATAATCGACAATCTCTTTAATGTCCTCCTGCGTGTAATAGCCACCATGTATATTCATTCCCTTCCAACATACAAGGCGAACAGGATCAGGCGAATACTGGCGGTTCTTTCCGTTCCACCACTTCGTCCAGTCAGATTCTGTTCTATAGGCAGTCTCCTCTGTTAGGCGTGGATATTTCTTCACCTCCATGCGCCATCCACCGCCGTCAGTGAGATGCCAGTGGAATCTGTCGAGCTTGAAGTATGCCATAGCGTCCAGTTGCTTCTTGATTTCATCTTTCCACCAGAAGTGTCTTGAGCAGTCTATCATCAGACCACGATAAGCGAAACGGGGTGTATCTGTTATCTTTACACAAGGAATCTGGCGATCCTTCTCCAGCTGTCGTAGTGTTTGCAAACCATAGAAAAGTCCCATAGGAGTTCTCGCTTGTATGGTCACTGCTGTTGGCGTAACATTTAATTCATACCCTTGTAGACTTACGCTATCTGCTGCCATCGCTGCCTCCTGTTCCGTACCAGTACAGATGAGGCGCAAGGGTGCATCAGCAGAAGGCTTCTTTACGGATGAGAACGGGATACTCATTATATCTGAGGTGTACTGATTCAGTATCTTGAAGGCCTCTCCTTTAAGATTGGTCACACCTTGTAGCCCCTTAGCCAATGTGAAAGTGCCTTGCTGACGAGTGATACTCTCGGGTTGAGGGATAATGCTCTGTGCACTGACAGGTTGTGTGATTGACGCTGATAACAGCAAGAATGCTGCGCCTATAAATACTTTCTTTATCATGACTATAGTGTCGTTGTGGTGGGATATACGATAGGTATTAGCCTCGAATGACCCACCTTATTTCTTTAAATAAAACTTTAATACTCCGCCCTTCAAGAGTTCGTCATTCGTAATGCGATAGCGATTCAATGGCTTACCACCTAATTCTATCTTCTTAATGACAACAGCCTCAGCATTTGGACGAACAGTCTCAATCAAGAGGTTATCTCTGCCCCACTGTGCCTTATCCAAACGGATAGTCACCTTGTCAAAAACTGGCGAAGTGAGTGTATAAGATGGATCGCCCGGACAGTCAGGATAGAAACCTATCATATTAAACACCGCCCAAGCCGACATGGTTCCAGTGTCATCATTACCCGGGATGCCCTCTGGTGCATTCTTGAAATACTCCTTCAAGAGTCTGCGTGTCTGTACCTGTGTACGCCACTCATCACCCTTGAAATAAGAGAAGAGGTGAGGATAAGCGATATCTGGCTCATTGGCAGGGTCATAATAACCCTTGTCGAACACGCTCTGGAGCTTGTTTACAAAGTTTTTCTGTCCTCCCATGAGCTTTGCAAGTCCCATAACGTCATGCGGAACATAGAAAGTATAGTTCCAAGCATTCCCTTCATGGAAGCCCGGAGATGGTTCGAAGTTCTCTCCCTGCTTTGGATCGAAAGGCTTATAGAAGGTGCCGTCTGGCATCAATGGGCGCAACAAGCCAAACTCCTTGCTGAAGTAATGGCGATAACCCAAAGCACGATTGTGGAACAGACGGGCATCGTCTTTCTTACCCAAGGCTGTAGCCAAACGTGAGAGGGCATTGTCGGCAATGTAGTATTCGAGGGCGTGAGAGACGGAGTTATCGAACTTCTCGTGCAAAGCTACATAACCCTTCTCCATGTATTCGTCATTATCTGGGCGCAGAGGGTTCTCGCTTCCCTTTGTCAAAGCCGACTTGCGGAATGCCTCGTAAGCCTTATTAATATCGTAACCACGCAGACCTTTCAACCAAGAATCAGTGATAACAGGGATAGCTGGGTCGCCTTCCATCGTGTAGGTTTCACGACTAAAGAGTTCCCACTTTGGCATCCAACCATGCTCCTCGTACATCCCAATCATCGAACGAATCATATCACGCTGACGATTTGGATAAACCAACGTAAGCAACTGATGCACATTGCGATAGGTATCCCACAACGAGAAGACCGTATAACGGTTACCCTCCTTCACCGTTCGAATCTCATCACCCTCCATGGCAGGGTACTGTCCGTTGACATCCTGCAGGATATTTGGGTGGATAAGGACGTGATAAAGAGCTGTATAGAAGATGGTGCGCTCTGTCTTTGTACCACCCTCAACGAGGATGCGAGAGAGATCATCATTCCACTTAGCACGCGCCTCAGCACGAATGGCGTCGAAGTTCTTTCCACGCTGTTCGGCATCAAGGTTCTCACGAGCGTTTGCCATACTTACGAATGACACTCCCATCTGCACCTCTACTTGCTCGTCAGCCTCAGTATTGAAGTTCATCCATACACCGATATCATCGCCAGAGAGTTCCTTGTTATAGGTCTTATAGAGCTTATACTTGCCATTGTCGACATCCCACTCAGCTTCTACGCCTGTCATCGGACGCTGTTTCTTCCAATAACCAGCCTCTGTAGGCTTCTTGCTGACACGCATCACGAAGTAAATGGGGAATACAGCCTGAGGGTTATAACAGAATGTACCCTGCAGCTTTACGCCCTCATACTCTGTGTCGCTCACCTTCTTCACCATGGCACCAGACTCATTTGTGAGTCCTTCACCGAGGTTCAGCAAGATATGACTTTCTCCTTTCGGGAATGTGAAACGTGCAACAGAACTGCGAGGAGTAGCTGTTACCTCTGTTTTCACATTATACTTTTTCAGATAATTAGAATAATAACCGGGGTGTGCAACCTCCTTTTCGTATGTACTTCCGTACTCCTTATAGTCTACATTCAGCTTTCCTGTCGTTGGCATAAGCAACAATGAGCCTACTTCTGGACAGCCCACACCACTCAAGTTGACGTGAGAATAACCAGTGAAAAAGACGTTATGATATTCGTAAGGAGTTGACCACCAGCGTGCATCCTTGTCATATTTATTCAAATCGGAACCCATTACGTTGAATGGTACGACTGACATCAGTCCGTTAGGGCATACTGCTCCCGGATTGGTTGTACCAAAATTAGATGTTCCGATAAAGGATTGACAAGGTCAACAGGCTCTTCCCCACCCTTACCAGTCGCCTTCAGCGAGAGGAAAGACAAGGAAAGAAGTAGTACTAATAGGAATTTACGATTCATTTGGGTGTTAGGTGATAGGTGTTAGGTGATGATGAATAGTAGGTGATAGGTAGTGGGTGTTAGGTGGTGATGGGTGTTAGGTGATGGATGGTGGGTGGTGATGAATTGTGATGAAGCTATCATTATTTACTTCTAAGCAATTCATCAACACCCAACACCCAACACCTATCACCTAACAAATCATCAACACCCAACACCCAACACTTAACACCTTATAAAATACTATTGTTCTTAGTGAACTCTACAATCTCTTTAATATAGCCGAATGCCATACCAACGACGGTATCAGCTGCACCATAGTAAACAGCTACACGCTCGCCATCCTGCAAAGCAGCACATGGGAAGACAACGTTTGGTACGTCACCTTGCAACTCGTATGTGGCAGCTGGGGCTAAAAGATATGGACGAGTACGATAGAGAACCTTCTCTGGTTTGTCCTTATCAAGGATAGCTGCACCCATTGAATAGCGGAAACCATTACAGGTGTTGATTACTCCATGATAGAACAAGAGCCAACCCTCATCGGTCAAGAAAGGGACAGAACCTGCACCAATCTTCGTACACTGCCATGCACTCTCTGGGAATGGAGTTACCTTCATTACGCAACGATGCTCGCCCCAGTACTTCATATCTGGGCTGAAGCTGATATAGATGTCACCGAAAGGAGTGTGACCATTGTCGCTTGGACGACTCAACATCGCATACTTTCCGTTAATCTTCTCTGGGAAGAGGACGCCATTACGGTTGAATGGAAGAAAAGCATTCTCACACTGATAGAACTTCTTGAAGTCGAAGGTGTAAGCAATACCGATTGTTGGTCCGTGATAACCGTTACACCAAGTAATCCAATAACGATCCTCAATCCATGTAACACGTGGGTCATACTTGTATTCTGACTCAATCATTTCAGTGTTACCAGCCTCAAACTTAATAGGCTCGTGATTGATTTCCCAGTTGATACCATCCTTACTGAAACCAGCAAAGATGTTCATCTGTACCGCCTTGTTATCGCAACGGAACACACCAGCGTAGCCGTCTTCAAAAGGAACAACAGCACTATTGAAGATACTGTTTGATGTTGGAATATGATAACGATCGATGATTGGGTTCTTTGAATAACGCCACATCACATCTTTACATCCCTCAGGACGCTCCTCCCAAGGTAGAATATCTTTTAGACTTTTCATTGTAATTATAGTTTTATGCTTTCAGCCTTATATATGTATTTATACAATAATTACAAGCAAAGTTAGCTTTTTACTTCAACAAACACTAAGTTTTTATTATTCGTTAAATAGGAAAAACACTTCTTAACAAGAACTGTTAAAAATGTGTTATCGTGAATTCAACAAGCAAGTGCAAATTTACTTAATTAGTTCGTAAAAGCAGTCCTGTGGTGTTTTAAAATCTAATTTCTTTCTTGGTCTCATGTTAATTTTCTTTGAATACTTAGTTATTTGTTGCTGGCTGATATGCTCAAAGGTTTCTTTTTTTGGCACGTATTGCCTAATTAGTCCGTTAGCATTTTCTATAGCCCCTTTCTGCCACGAAGCGTATGGGTCAGCAAAATATATGGTGACACCAAGGCTTTTGGCAATCATTTCATGACAAGCGAATTCTGTACCATTGTCAGTTGTAATAGACTTGATATGCTCTTTGAATGGAGACAGTAAGTGTATTACAGTTCGTGCCAGTTCTTTGGCATTTTTCCCCTTCTTAAGTTTTCTCATAAACAGCATGTTTGTACTACGCTCTATCAGTGTTACGATGGCACCATGGTTTCCTCTTCCAACAATCGTGTCCATCTCGAAGTCCCCAAAGCGTTTGCCGTCAGCTTCAGTAGGTCTCTCACTGATGCTTGTTCTGTTGGGTATGGATATGCGTTTGCCACCAACAGGCCTGGTGCGATGCTTAAGCTTGTGACGACAGTGTTTATATAATGTTCCCCCCTTCTGCCTTATCCTTACGTATCATACGATATATGGTCTCATGGCTAATATACTTGCCGTCCTTGGCCAATACACCAGATATTTGTTCTGGAGACCATTGCTCAGTAATAAGAAGGCGCTTCGCCTCTTCCATGACATCCTTGTCGACTGAACGATTGCCTGGCTTTCTGCGCCTTGTTTGTACTGCATTTGCTTGGGCAGTTTCCCAATTATAGTGTCTTCTGACTCCGCTATTACGTCTTATTTCACGAGACACTGTACTTGCACTTACATTTATCGCCTTGGCAATATCTTTTTGTTTCGTTCTATTTTGGAGTAGCACAGAAATTGTGTACCTTTGCTCCGAGGTTAATTGTTTGTACATTGCAATGCAAAATTAATTAATCTTTGGGAGACAGAGGTCTCCCTTTCTTATTTTTATGCATTGCTTGTTGATTTCTTCTAATGGGGGCTTCTCGCCCCCAAACCCCTCAGTGTTTTCAGGTATAGATTATTAAGCTACACCAGCACTTGGGATTGCAGTTCTATGTTGAACTTGCGTATTTAACCAACCGAACTTATTATTAAAATAGCCGTAATTATCGTTTAACCCAGTTCTGCACTTCCAATCCTTCTATACGTGCAAGGTGTTTTACATTCTCTGTTGCCACTGGAATCCCCAACGTAAGTGCCGTAGAGGCAATATAAAGGTCATTATCTTCTATCATTTGTCCCTTTCTTCGCAATACTGCTTTCTGACGACAGAACTCTTCGATACAAACAGAGAAAGGGATTATCTCAAGTTGGTTGAGCAAGTCTTTCAAAAGAGTACGGTTCTTTTCTGGATATGCACTACATTCTGCTCCATAAAGCAACTCGACAATAGAAATCTCAGACACACAACAGTTGCGCCACCCTATTTCCAAGATGTGCTGCCGTACACTTTCATTCTTACGTAGGAGATGAATTAGAACATTGCTATCAAGCAAAACCTGACCATGTTGGCTCTTACTTTTCATACGCCTTCAAAGCTAATTGGTTCACTTGAACTGGAATTCTGCTTGATGATACCCATCAATTCTTCAGCAGTTTCGTTTCCTTCCCACTTCCCAAAAAACTTATTAAGCATTTCTTCTGTATAGGCTTCGTCGGACATTTCCTTGCGTTCTTCCTCAAGTACAGAGTTAGTAAGTTTCACAGCTAAGCCCAACCGAATGTTCTTACTCATCGAACGCAATGCGTTCCAATACATGCGTATCGTATTGTTCTCGATGTTTGTCATTGTGCCTGCCATAATTATACCTCCTGTTTATATTTTTCTGCAAATATAACATTTTCCTATGACAACTCCAAATCTACATCTTGGTTTTCACATTCTTATTGCAACTGATAGGCGAAAGGAGTATTACACTATTACCCTCACTACATAAGAGAATAACGGACTTAAAACCAACAATATTTTTATTTTCAGTTTGCTGTCATTTTAACATTTGAGCAGAAGAGCCTGTAAACTAATCTGTTATGTCTTCAATCAGAGTGACAGAAATGACAGGAAAATTATTATTAGAATCGTGTTCCACATTTGAAAAGTCTAAGGAGGAATGGATATTTCTCTCTAAATATAATGGATCTATAACAAATCGTTTGGGTAATTATAGAAAACTCAGATAAAATTATTACCTTTGTTTTATGAATAGTATCGAGATATTTATACAGGCTTTAGGCCTATCAGAAGCAACTTGTTAAAAGGAGGGCAAAGGGATTTGTAAATGCAGAAAACTTTAAGTATATGGTCTATTTCATAACAGGGGATCTTAGGTGTAGATATTTCTATCTACAAAAAACAATATTAAGATGAAAAAAAAATTCACTTTAGATCTTGATGGACTCACAATGATCCCATCAGAAGAAGCTGCCCAAATGATAGGCGGTGGCGGAGGCGGAGGCTCAAATGGTACACAACCTTCACCTACATTACCGCCAACAACTGGTTGGACGGTTACCCCTTTTGGTTCGGTGAACACGATGAAAGGGGAAGGAACACTGGGTATAGGTCTCTCGAAAGGGAACTCAAAAATGGACATGTCTCTTGATAGCAACAAAGGAAACTTTCCAAACGCAGGTTTCGGATTTACACAAGGATTTAATCATTTTTATGGAGGAGAAAAGGTAAACACAGATGGAAGTTTTTCTCTTGTTGGTGGGTATAAGAATGGTAACTTTAAAGCAGAACATAGTGAAAACTTAAAAAATTGAGAGTATACTGGTAGTAAAACAAGCGGCAGTGTAACTGTTGGTGCTACAACAATTACCAGAAGTATTACCACAGATAAGCATGGCACTCCTACAGGTTTTGCAGTAGGAATTACAGTTGATATTAACAAGTAGAATTATGTAATATAAACATAGGATATGAAATATTTACGCCTATTTATTTTATTGACCACTCTTGCATTATCTCGACCGAGCCTCGCACAATTGCAAAAACAAGCACAATTAAGTCGATTTTTCGATGCTTTAAATTCTGGCCGATTTTCAGAGTTGGGGCAAATATATGCCCCAACGGATTCAGTGGCCCCTTCCTTCAAGTTAGCAATTCAAGCTTTTACAGAGGTAGGTAAGAATCGCTATGATTTGGCAATTGATCTGTTGTGTAAAAACCTTAGGACTAATTGGAGATTGTATGGTGATGAAGCACTGTCGTTTTCAAACCTTTTGATGAATTTGTATGTTGCTGAAAGGAGGTATGATGATGCAGAATGTCAGTATGATTGGCTGAAGAATACCTATGCACCTGCTCAGCTACAATATTATCAGAACCTAACACTTAATAATGCGGTTAGCAAATGTATCGAAGAAACATATAAGTTCTTAGAAGAAAATCGTAAGATACCACAAATGCGCATCGTATGCAAGGGTGAGCCTAAGCCAATAAAGTTCATCCTTGACAGTCATATTAAAACGCGTTTGAAAATCAATCAGACTTCGGAAATGTTTTTATGGGATACTGGGTCAGAGGGCGCTTTGCTAATACCTCATAGATATGCAGATGCCTTAGGTCTTGATTACAGAAATAAGAGCGTTAATTCTAAGGACGCACAGGATCCGCTTATTATTGTAGATTCTCTAATAATTGGCAATTTCACCCTTTACAATGTTCCGGCTTTTATTCATGATATGGTAAATCCTATTCCAGCCTTGTATGACCGTCGTGCATCTGAAAAAGAACTTCATGATGCTTTAATGGTGTATGAGGCCTCGAATATTCCCATAATAGGGTTGCCAGTCATTAAGCATTTGGAGAAGCTAGGGATAGACTGGAAAAATAATTGCTTCTTCTTTCCCAAGAAGACCTTACCGGCCCCTACCTTGCAAGAACAAATGTTTGTTACCGGTGTCAAGTATTCAAAGTTGATAACACCATTTTCCATAAATTCTGTAAGGGCATTAGCAATGATTGACATAGGCAGTACAACCTTTGCAGATATGCATAAAAATTTGGTAAACGCTTATCCCAAGCGGTTTTCTACAATAAAAGATGTAAATGCTCATTCCTATAGCCTTACTTTGTATGGGGTGAGTGATACGACAAATGTGTTCTTAGTAAAACCTTCTTTAACTTATGCCAATCAATTACTGTTGCCTAAGGAAAGATTAAAAGTAATAGGCTATAGAGATGAAGACCAAGATATGAAATCCTGGGATGTACAATTGGGATACCCTTTTTTCAAATCCTTGGGAGAAGTAATGGTGTTAGATTTTAAAGAGATGAAATTAAAGATCTGGAGAAAAAGTGATGCTATTCACTTGCACTAAAGAATAAAAGTTTTCGAGTGGAATTTAAATAAGTTATAAATAAAGAGTATGAAGAAATTTAGCTTACTAACATTAGGGTTGTTGGCTTTATGTACAATTTCCACGATGGCACAAAGCTATCAATCTAAAATGGAACGATATGGTGGGCTCATCACTGAGGGAAGATTTTTGGAAGCGTGTCAGCTGTTCACTGACACAGATTCAGTTTCACCTTTTATCAAACTTCATAAGCAAATACTGGCAGCAATCGCCCAAAATCAAAATCGTTTGGCAATCAGCTTGATAGATGAAAATTTAAGGTATAACTGGATGGCATATGGTGCTGATGTGTTGTATCTTTCTCGTGAACTCCTAAACCTCTGTAAGGCAGAAGGAATGCATGATAAGGCTGCATCGCATGTAGAATGGCTGAAACGAGAATATTATCTTTTCCAAAAGGCTTATTATAATGATGCGGAATATAATAAATCGGTTGAAAAGCTAATCTCAAGCGGAGAACAACGCCTAAGAGAGCGGAACTTATTACCGCCAGTACATGCAATTCGCAAAGGTAAAAGCCAAACCATCAAGTTTACTGCAGTGCCACTTCTCAAGACACCGATTAAAGTCAACGACAAATCTTTAGAAGGCTTATGGATGACTGCGACACCTTATCCAATGATAATAACGCATCAGGTTGCTAAGCAATTGGGATTGGTGGTGGGTGCGGATAGTGTAGCAGGTTTCCCTGTTGTTTACTTAGATTCTATTCGTATTGGCAGTATTCTATTTAAGAATGTACCTGCGTTAGTTTCGAAGGTTGCCACCCCTACAAAAGGCATTGATAAGCATAAGTTGTCAAAGAAAGAGGCAAAAAGAATAAAGGAGATTTATGCTGAAGCAAATAAACCAAGGATAGGACTTCCTATTATCAGGCAGTTAGAAACGATAGCGATAGACTGGAAACGGCAGGAGATTAGTTTTCCTGTAGATAGTCTTCCAAATGCAGATGTAGAAGAAAAAATGTATTTTGCATATGTCGATTATCCTTATTTGTTTATGCCAATTACGATAAGTAAAAAAACAGCTATTGGAAAGATAAGTACAGGTGATGTTGTTTATATTAAGATGTTTGACAAGTTCTATAAGAAGCACCAGTTTCCATCGGAAAATTGGAATAAAAGCATGTATGTAACAACTGATGGTAATGCTGTTTCTATTCCGAATTTAATATTAAAATCACCTTCATTGACTATTAATGGTAGGCCAATAGATACAAAGGAAAAAATAGACATTGTACCAGAAACAACAACTAGCTATGATGTTCTATTAGGCTTGACTTTCTTCCAATCAATAGGACAAACTATAGTCTTTGACTTTAAGCAGATGAAGATAAAAGGTTGGAAAGAAGGAATATCTGCCAAATAGAGTATTTTAGATAAATCATAAAAGATGGAGTCAACTAAAGCGATTACTGTTAGCGCAAGTTCAACATAGAACTACAATTGCATATTAAAGACTGTTACGAGCATATCAATCATCTTGGCATTGCAGCTCCTGTCCTTGTTAGTCAGAAAGGTACGGTTTTCACCGTGCAACGTATCAACGTAATACTCAAAGAACTCAAACAGAGGTACAGACTAAAAATAAAACATTTCAGCTGCCATAATTTGAGAAAGACATTTGGAAGATAAGTTTATAACATGAATAGTGACAATGTAGAACTGGTACTAATCAAGCTAATGGAGCTTTTCAACCATTCATCTGTAGCTATTACCAAACGCTATCTTGGATTACGTAAGGAAGAAATCTTGGAAACCTACGACTGTCTTACATTCTAAGCAATGACATTTTTCTGTAACCATTCCCAATAGTGTTACGACAATTGGGCAGTTAGCTTTCAGCGGTTGTAGCTCTCTAATTTCTGTAACCATTCCTAATAGTGTTACGACAATAGGTAGCGAAGCTTTTAGCGGATGCACCAACCTACAAAAAGTATATATCGGAAGTAGTGTTAAGGCTATAGGAGAATACGTATTTGATAACTGTACCAGTATAACACAGATTTCAAGTGAGGCAGTCGTACCTCCAACCTGTGAATCAGGTGTTTTTACCGACATTAATAAATCTAAATGTAAACTTATTGTTCCTAAGAATAGTCTTGACGCATATAAACAAGCAGACCAATGGAAAGAATTCTTATCAATAGAGGGTAGTACTACTGGCATTACAAACACTGTTTATAATAAAGCAGGACTTGCTGATGTCTATACAATAGATGGAACAAAACGGCTAAGTAAGCAAGCACTGACGAAATTAATGCTTTGCCTAAGGGTGTTTATATTGTCAATGGTAAAAAGATAATCATTAAATAATGAGCACATCGGTTTTCCTAAGTCACACTATATATTTTTACCTGTTGTATGTTCGTCTGACAAAGAAATAAGAATAAGAACAGAAACTTACAGGGAAAACTTTGATGGCTTATATAGAAAACCTTAATACTATACAGCAGCAGATGAGCAATCACTTGGTGCTTTTTCTTTTATTCTCTTACAAATCTCAAAAGAAAAGACTATATTTGCAAACAAAAATACAGGAGGATATGTAATGAATACAGATAGTACAATGACAGACACCTATTCCTTGGAAATACCCAGGGCTGATACATCGTTATTGAAGTCGCTCGTAAAGCGTATGGGGTGGACGGTACATAAAACCACAACTAAGCACACCGCTTACGAACAGGCACTTAATGACAAAGAACAAGGACGTGTCAATGAGTATGCCAGTGCAGACGAATTGTTTTCCAAATTAGGCATCTGATGGCATATAAGCTCTTGACAACACACCAGTTTGAGAAAGACCTCAAACGATGCAAGAAGCGTGGGTTGCCAATGGATAAACTCAAAGAGATTATCAACGAATTGGTTACTAACGGTAGAGTTCCTGCCCAATTCAAACCTCACATGTTACATGGTAATAGGGATGGGCAATGGGAATGCCATATACAACCTGGCTGGTTACTTATATAGGAACAGAACAACACAGAATTGACCTTGCTTATGATGAATACAGGAACACACGCTGATTTATTTGGCAAGACGAAACGATAAAACCAAGTGATAAATCATTTCGTACTATTGTACTCACTTTTTTTGCTTTACCTATTTATATAAATAAGACAACTATGAAATTGAAGATTAAACTACTACTCATTGCACTAACCTTGTCGGTATCTGCAAATGCACAGGAGAAGACGGAATTAGATGTTTTTAAGCATACAGCAATCGACACGACGCAGTTGATTGTTTCTTATGACCTAATCGTTAAATATGACCTATCAGGACAGAATAATCCTGACTTTGAGAAAGTATATACTTACATCGGACGTAAGGTGTGCCAGAGCTTTGTGGAGAGTGAGCATAATGCCGACCTGCGCATGGCTAAAGCCTTTCTACGTAATGGGAAGCGTGGCTCAAGAGCATCTATGAAACTCGTTGCTAATGTTGGTGAAACCTATATTGGATATCCAAAGGGAAAGACAACAGTTATTTACAATATGGACGGGGCTGGCTCTTACCTTTATCAAGAGACTACTCCAAAGATGCAATGGAAGCTTACAACCGAGCATAAAATGCTTTTAGACTACGATTGTACAGCCGCAACCTGTTCTTATCGAGGAAGAAATTATAAGGTATGGTTCACTACCAAGATTCCACTTTCATATGGTCCTTGGAAGTTTACAGGACTGCCTGGCTTGGTTATGGAGGCTGAAACCGAAGAAGGGGATTATCATTGGACGGTTACTGGCATAGAAAAGCCTAAGACAGTAACCCCTATCTATTTCCTTGATAGGAACTATGTAAAGACTTCTCGTGAGAACACCCGAAAGCAAGAGAGGCTATTGCTGAAAGATCCTGCAGGCTACCTTGAGAGTTATGGCTACAACTTCACTACGACTAATTTCAATGGACAAGTTGTGAAACTAACGCTCTTTACATTCGACAATCCTTTGGAACGAGAATGATAAGACGCCTACTTATCTTACTATCGTTTATCGGCTTATTGTCTATAAACAGTATGGCTCAGAACAGTCAGGGAGATTCTCTGATTATTACTGGGCGTGTGGTTGATAATAAACATCAACCTATGGATGGCTGTATTCTTACAATCATACAAGAAAAGGATTCTTCCATTCTTGCCAGTAACGTGACCAACGAAGATGGTAGATACTCTATCAGCTACCCAACAACAAAAGACAACCTACTTTTAAGCCTGACAGGATTCAATATAAAACGGCAGGTGAAGCGGATAACTCCTACGAGTCAGACCGTTAACTTCACCACCACCTACGAGAGTATCATACTGAAAGAAGTGGAGATAAAGGCAAGAAAGCTATGGGGAAGTAGGGACACGCTGAACTACTTGGTCTCTGCCTATATGAAAGGACAGGACAGAACCATTGGTGATATCCTCAAACAGCTGCCAGGTATCACGTTAGAAGGTGGTATGGTGAAGTATCAAGGTGTACCTATCAACCATTTCTACATTGAGAACATGGATATGTTTGCGGGCAAATATAGCATCGCAACGAATGGTATTAAGGCTGAGGATGTCAGTACGGTGCAGGTGATGGAAAACCATGAACATATCAAGGCATTGCAGGATCAGATACCGCCTGAATCGGCAGCTATCAACTTAAGGCTAAAGAAGAAAGCAAAGGGCAGATGGCTAAAGACCATAGACTTAGGGGTAGGCTTCGATTCCAACGGTTTACTGAGAGATGTCAATGCTGCCCTTATGTACTTTGCACAAAGACAACAGCACGTTTTCTATTACGAAACAGATAATATCGGTTCAAGCGTCAACTGGCTTAAGTCGTACTATGGAGAGCATAATATTAGACCCTCCAACCTCACTTCTATTATCTTTCCAGGCTCTTCTCCTGTAGGTAAGAGCCTGCGTAACAACCAACATAACCTCTGTTTCAGTAATCTCAACAAACTGAGTGAGACGGCGGAAATAAAGTATAACATTACTTACAGACACGATATCCAACGGCAAAGTAGCTATTCGCAAACCACTTATCTACTCCCCAACGCAAGTACTCGTATGATATCAGAAGATATATCAGCCCGAAACACAACGAATGCGACCACAGTGCAGTTGCATCTTGAGGATAATGGCAATAAGACTTATCTTAAGAACACACTTGACTTAGCTGGGAATTGGAGCGATGACAACGGACTGGTTGTAGCTAACAAGGCCAGTTTTCTGCAGCATGCTTTTAATAGGAACTTAGGACTAAACAATCATACAGAATGGATCCAACGTACAACCAATGGCGGAGGTTTCTATCTAAAGACTACCAACTTTGTACAGACAAATCCACAAGCACTCGCCATTGAAGGGGATATGCAGGCAAGACAAGATGTAAGACTCTCAAACATGGGAAGTTACAACAGTCTTACTTTAATAAGAAACATCCGAAAACACAACTGGACTATTGCGCCTTCCGCAGAGTTTGATATTGAATATGTGGGACTGAAAAGTCTATTAAACGATACAGCAGTGACAATGACTACGAGCGGCGATATGGCCTACTTGCAGATGAAAAGCAACTTGGGAGCTAACCTACAATATGTCAAAAATACGTTCCGTTTATCGTTCAATCTGCCTTTATCTTTTAACTACTCAAAGGTGGATAACAAACCGATAACTAACGAGACGACGAAAGGAAAGCGCACAACCCTACTCTTCTCGCCATCTTTTACAATGCTTTGGAAAGCAACGGATAATTGGACGCTTTCTGCAGGAGGGAGTTATGGAATGTTTCCTACGAGTTGGAGAAGTCTGTTCACTGCTTATCTGATGAGCAACTATAGAACGCTGAACCGCTACAAGATGAATCTATCGGAAAACAAATCGGCAACTATACATGGGAAGATACACTACAAGAATATCCCGCATCAGTTCTTTGCCTATCTCTCTGGAGCGGTTAGTCGTTCATGGAGTGACATCCTCTATGGTACGACAATAGACCAGAATGCACATACACTACTACAAGCTGAATATGCTCCAAACCATAGTAACAACTACTCAATAACAATAAGCACAAGAAAGGAAATCGCTTGGCACGATACGAGTATTGGCACAACAGCTGAATACTCTACTAACACAAATAAGATACTACGCCAGTCTGTCATCACCAACTATCAGTTTAATAGCTTCTTTATCTCTGCTAACCTTGCCTTTAACCTTATCAAGTATATCCGATTGACAGATAACTACAAGTGGACTATCTCCCAATCAAAGGCAGGTAACTACATAAATACTATTCGCAACGTCAGCAATGAGACGTCTCTTGACATGACTTTCCTCCCTGATAGACTACTGTTGAATACGACCTTACAATACACACATAACAGTGGTTTTACCGATAGAAAGGACTATACCTTTATGACTCTTAGCATCACCTTCAAGCCAAGTAAGAAGGTGCAACTCGTTCTTAACTTCGATAACATCCTCAATACAGACACCTTTGTCTATCGTTCTAATAGTAACCTCACCGAAGGCTACACCCTCTACCAGCTCCGTCCAAGATGTGTGATGCTTACTACTCACTTCGCTTTATGATATATGATGCAAGCGTGTCTATCCCTTTCTTGACAAGAATAGGAGAATACTGTCAACCTCGAATATTGTTTTTTGGAACTTCCGAAATATAGAGTGATAATCTAAAACTCTTACATAATAAGGCACACAGAGGCACGGAGTGGAAGGAGAAGAGCGCTATGTCAGGGAGGTGCCAATGGCACAAAGAGCGACAGAGGTGTAGCATACAGATTCTTGACATCATTTGAGATAAATGCTTTGGGCATAGAATCTCAAATAAAACTGGCAAATAACCTCCGTTGCTCTACGCACCGACGGTGCCTCTGTGACTACCATTACTTTGTATGTAATAATCCTCCGTCTTCTCCTTTTCTCTGTGTGACGTTTCTTATAAGTCCTAAACTCAGGTGGTCCTTATCACTCCAAATCCCCGAAGATAATGATTTCTCTCTATTAAACCACCCCTACTTATTTCCTAAGATATTATCAAGAACGGGATATATCTCCGCTTCTCTCTCGTATGGATAAAGCTTGAAGCGGGTGTTGCCATTCAACATTGCAGAGACATTAGCTCTGCTTTTATCATAGAAGATGTGCACTGGGATATTACGAGCCTCAGCGTATGCCAATTCATAACCGACGCCATGAGAGGGGTTCGTACACTCTGCGATGAGCACACCAGATGCCCTAATCCACTCTGTATCACGCTCATATATATGCACATCATCCTCTTTTGTACGTGTCTTCACACTTAGGTTTCCTAAACCGATGTGCTCCGTAAGTACTATATCGGTCTTGTTGATATAGTCTATCATCCGCTTATACACTGCAGCATCCTCTCTACCGCCACGGATAGAACCTGCGAGATATACCGTCTTCTTCATTCTGTAACACTTTCTTTGGTAACTAATCAACGAAAATGAAGAGAAATCGAAGCTGACATAAACAAACTGATAATGAGGAATGAACGGAACGATTTGCGTAGAAATGCTCTTTTCAAAAAGGGCAGAATTCACCGATTATATCTTACTACATTACTACAATAGGAGTTAAAGCGGTGAAAGAAAAAGGATTAATGTGTAGTAAAGTACTTGAAATAATTGTACTACGCAGTAACTACATCTGCCTTTCTTCTTTTATTGCTTCATCGTTATTTGCAGGACATTCCTTTGAAGAATGAGCTCAGGCTCATAGGCAAAGAAGCAATGACAGACATCTCGCTCATTATAATTTAGACTTACACTCCTTTATAGGTATCTGTAATATAAACGCATTCCCATTTGCCGCAAGCTATAGCATCTTTTGTCCCAGATGGTTCGTATGATACTCTTCGAATTCCTCCATCACCCGCTTGAATCTATAGATGATACGGGGAAACTCTTAAGTTATTCTTAGAGAAGTTCTATAAATTAGGTTAATATCAACCAGTCACTTATTTTATATAGTCTACCCTTAAAAGCCTAATATTCCGCTGATTCATAGTATATTATACTGTAAATTATTTGCAAATATTTGCAAGTTTTTGTACCTTTACATTATAAATCTTGCAGATATTTATGCTTAAACGTACATCCAAACAGCTCTCTATGTTCTCTTCTTTAGAGGACATGCTTAGTCATCAACATTCCCTTTTCCAACTTAGTAATAAGATTAATTGGGAGAGTTTTGAAAATGCTTTTTCTCCATGGTATTGCAACACTAACGGTCGCCCCACTCATCCTATTCGCCTGATGTGTGGTCTTTTAATCTTAAAACATTTGCGTAATGTTTCAGATGAAATGGTGGTTTCTCAATGGAGTGAGAATGCTTACTATCAATATTTTTGTGGTGGACTTGAATTTATGCCCAAACAACCCTGTGACGCTTCCGAGTTAGTTCACTTCAGAAATCGTATAGGTGAAGAAAGTATGGAGTTAATATTAGCAGAGAGCATCCGTGTTAATACCGACCATGATGACGAAGATCATTTTGATACGGCTTTCATTGATTCTACCGTGCAGGAGAAGAATATAACTTATCCTACAGATGCAAAGTTGCATAAAAAGAGACCATAGATTATCTCGCAACTTTTATAAAGGTGTGAAAGGAGATGCTATCAATGTATTATTAGCTGCGGCAGCATATAACTTCAAAAGAGCTATGAGAGTTCTTTTGTGCCTTATAAAAAGAATCAGCATAAAGCTTGTCAGTACAAACTTTATGCTGAAATATAGTTTTTAAGGAATGACTATATAACATCCTCCGCTTGACAAACTTATAGTCGTCTCAACTCTTCATCCACATTGCCGTCTTGATGATGCTTGTAGTCCTTTTGATGTAATTGATAGCGCAGGGTCAAGGAGATTGCGCGGAAGTCGTAGGTATTCAGAAGGTTCATAATCATGCGGTCGCTATGAATTTTGTTGCCATCTTTTTGCGTATTGAATATGTCATCGACCTTGAGCTGCACGCTGAAACGGTCATGACAAAAACGCTTGGTAGCATTGAAATTGACCGACCATACATGATGGGTGAGGTGAACATTACGATAATCGCCCGTACTCTGATAGTTGGCGGTAAGGAACATCGTAAGTGTCGGGCTCACCTTAAGGCTGTTGGAAACCTAACCACCCAAATAGGATCATTCAAACTGACAGTTCCCAACTGAGTGTCAAGGTGAAGGCACTGCTTATTCATTGCGAGTGTCAGTTGCGGACTCCAGGTACCAAATGTCCGAGAAAATACCATTGCAAGACGTATCTGCCTGACAGACGGAAGATTCTTATAAGACATGACCGATACCGCTGGATGTGATTCGAGTTGCGTGGCCCAATTGATAATTGCATTGCGAGTGTCTGAATAGGTTGCTTGGAACTGAATGAAACGCCATGAGCCTTGCAACGTTAGTTCGTGTATGTATTCTGGACGGAGTAATGGATTACCTGTCTGATAGGTATAGAGGCTTCCGTAGAGAATGTTGCTGCTCAACTGTCGGTAAGTTGGTCGATTGATGCCAGTAGAATACTTCAACTGTGCCTGCAGTGCGCCAAAACGGATGCCCCAAGATAATTTTGGGAAAAGCCTTGTCATTGACTGGCTTTGTTCAGGTACATACTCGCCATTTGCGTAATATCTGAACTTCGTGCTCTCCATGCGTACTCCCAATCCGAATAGACCTATCTTGGTAAGAACAGAATAATCCACGAATGGTGCGTATAGAGTCTCCTTCAGAAGGCTGATAGAGGTAGGGATATACTCGCCCGAGTTCGTGTAATCGTCATTTCGTTTAGTGTCTCGATATTCCATGCCGATGGTTGTGTCACCGCCAAAGCTTATGACCGATGGAAGTGCGCAGCGAGAGCATACGATTTCTAACATTACTAAGTGCGTCAATCATACGGTTCGCATTTGCTTCGCTGATTTCCGTGTAGACGTTATCCTTCACAACTGAGTTTGTGAGATAATCAACATCAGCATTCAGTGTATAACCGCTTAGTTTTCCTGAATAATAGATGTTGAAAAGGTGCTGCGGACGTTTATGGGCTCGTTCCTCCCCTGTTGTCATCAGGAAATCATAATGCGATTCATTGGCCATGATATCGTTTGTTGACTCAAGAAACATACTGTTGCGAAAGCCGTAAGTCAGAGAATAGCGGCCTCCGATAAAAATACCTTCAGAGAACTTATAGTCTATGCCGAAAATATTGGTGAGTTTACGTTGTTTGCGATACTCACTCTCTGCACTAACCTCATGCCAAAGCGAGTCGGCATACACAGTCTGAGTAAGGTCTTTCCACGTCAAGTCATTGTCGGTCTGATACTTGATGTTGTCATAGATTGTCCAACGCTTTGTGATGTAGTGCATGTCCAACTGCCCTATCCAGCTGCAATGTCGATTTTGATACCAGGTGCTACGAGCATCCACGGTTAAACCCTCCAAGTCATTTGACGTGGTTGTAATCTTGATAATAGAACTGATGGACGAATCATATTGTGCCCCAGGCGAAGTGATGATCTCCCACATTTTTCACATCCTTTGCCGCGATGCTATTCAATTCGGATATATCGTACATTCTCCGTCCGTTTAGATAGAATACGGCTGTGCCTTTTCCCACAACCTCAAATCCGCCCAGACCTTTCTTGACCATTGGCATCTGTTCAAGAACATCAGTCAGTGAGCCTGACAGTGCAAGCGGTGTGCCCTTCACGGAATAGGTAAATCCCTCGCGAGTTACTCTCGAGACAGGGCGGTAAGCCTTTATGACAACCTCTTTCAGTACCTGTGTAGAATCAAACTTGTTCGTTTTTTCTGCGCGTGTACTGTCTTTTGTAACATTCTGAGCCATGCCGTATAATGTTCCCTGCATGACAATCAAGCAGATTAAATACTTCTTCATTTTATTTGACTGATTATTTGCATTAATAAATTATTTACCAAAAGTGTTGTCTTGTTTTGTACATCAAGTGCAGGATTAGCTTCCACTATATCCATGCCTAAGATACGTTTATGTTTTAATATCTGTGCTAGAAAACGAAAAGTGTTGTTATAATCTCCTCCATTCGGCAATACCGTTGCCGTTCCTGGAGCAAGTGAAGGATCGAAAAAATCTACGTCGAAAGTAATATACACGGGCGTCTCTATCTCTTTTAAAATGTCTGTGTTTTTTGAAGAGTTTATGTCTTGAACGCTAATTCTTGTAATTTTTTTGTTGTCGTAAAGGAATGGCTCTCGGATGCCAATCTGATAAATATGTTCAACATTCTCAAAACCAATAATGTGCTTGATAACATTGGCATGGTTTACAAGTTTATAACCTGACTGTTCATGCAATTTCATCACTACACCATTCTTCATATCAGCATGAGCGTCAAAATGAAGTATGACAAATGGTGTGTTTATTTCGTTAATAGTTGCGACTATTGGATAAGTTATAGAATGGTCACCACCTATACATATGGGGATTAATCCATTATGAACTATGTCCTTGGAAATATTTTTCAAACGGGTGTAAAACATCTCAGGTGTTTCTCCGCAGTAGAAAATAACATCGCCGATATCAGCAATGGATTTACTTCGGAGTGTTTCCTTAAAATTAGGGAAATCAAACCAAGGACCAACTACGATAGGATTTAATCTATCAAGATTATCTACCTGATTTCTAAAAGAATAATAGCCATGGACGAAATCGCGAAGATGTAACGGAAAATTCTTGCATCTAATATCCTCGGCATTACCCAAGCCAAACGGCGCTCCCAATATGACAATCTGCGTACTTGAACTTACAGAATGAGCACATCCCCATAAGGTTGGACGAACAGGAATCGTATCAGTAAAAATATCATCTTCATCAGAAACTAGAATTCTCTTTCTTAAAAGAGTAGAAATTGTTGCATCTATAGAGGTGGAGGGTATAAACTGTTTAAGATATGTAACAATATCTTTTTCCGCTTTTGCAGTTTTGCAAAAATCCAATAATGTCCTTATATGGGATTCGACTGACAAACTACGTCCTGTCAAGATGTTAGAAACAACGACCCTTGAATCTTTTTGAACTATCTGCCAAGCTCTTGATGTGGTAAGCGTCATATTCATATTATTAATTTCTTGGTGAGAATGTCATTGACAAGCGTTTCGTTGGGAATATACTTTATCAATTCAGAATATGAACTAATAGATGATTGTTCTAAGTCACTTAACAATCTGAACAATCTTTTACCAACTTTTACCAAATTGTTTGTCTTTCTATCATAATAATAACATATGCCAGACTTTATGAGTGGAAGATATCGGTCTGTGTTGAGCATATAGCGGCTTTGCTCAGATTCCCTTTCGGCGGATTGTTCAATAAATTCATCAACATAGAGCCATGCTTCCCATTGCCAATAATAATTCCATATAACATGAAGAAAAGACTGCCACAAACTGGCAGTAAGGGAATGACAAGGAATCTTTTCAATGGGAGGCATAAGAACGATTTTTAGTTGATAGCTTATATCCTCGATGTAGGTATAAATGGGGACAACTTTCCAATTTAGAATTCTGACTATGTATTCGATACCTTTACGGACGTGAATTGTTGTGTTAAAGAAATGGATTCTTTCTAATTTAGAGTCACTTCTTGTCATTCCTCCAATGCCAGAATTACCATCAATGTAGCATAGCAGGCTATATCCAGCTTGAGCATATCGTATCATCTGTCGAAGTCCCGTGTTAGACTCTATATTTACAAAAACCAGCTGAGAGAGTTTTATGCCTCTCTTCCCTAAATTTGTATTATAATGCTCTATCTCGTGCATATAGACTCGTTCAGTCACTGGTACACAAATCTTTCCTTCCTTATTGATAAGGTAGTAAGCGATTTCTTCATAACATCCAAGGTGTAGAGTAATATAAATATGAGGAGACATTGATGGTTGATACTCTGTTACATGAAAAGTATTATCCATCATTAGATTTTGTTCGCATGTATGATTTAAAGCAAGTACACCACATAATTTATTGTATTCATCCATACCTACTTTCAGGCCAAATATCTTTTCTACGTTACGCTGAAAACGTAAATATTTCCCGTTGCTCATGTTCCATGCCTATTTCTATATTAGCATATTGGAAGATGATTTTCTTAATATCTGTTCTTATTTTCATATTGAAATATTTTATAGTAACTCGTAAGAATCCAATATATACCAATGATAGATATGATTATGTTTACTACGTTTAGCATTATATTTTGAGTCATCATACCAATCATGTCTGTTAGAGTGCTAAATAAATTTAGCACTAAACGTACAAATACGTATATCCTAAACATATTATTGGCAAAACCAAACACTATAAGTTTAAATCTTTCTTTTTTGTTGTCATATTCTTGTCGGAAATAAGGATGGAAAAGAGCATCATCAGATTTTTTCAACAGATTCGGAATATCCCAAAAATCCGATAATATCCAATAGCCGTCATTTCTAAAGAATGGTGTCATAGAGATCATAACAACCAATATATTTGAGATAACCAAACCGTCCATGGCTCTTATCAATGCACATGGTGGAAAAAAGAAGATTAAGCCTATGATAAAAGCGTTAACTAGAAGTTGAAAATATACACCTCCGAAACTTACAAGAATGCGCTCTTTTTTTTTCATATTCCAAACAGATGTTACATCTGTATAAAATACAGGAAAGATTATATAAAATCCAAAACCTATTTCTTTAGATCTTTTCCCCATTGATGCTGTAGCTGTTGCATGGCCAATTTCATGTATAATAAGTGATAATATATAACCGATAAACACCATAATGCCTATTTCTATAGTATAGTAAGAGGGGCTTCCAAAGTGCTCGTAATTAAAATAAAGATAGGTGGCATTTGTTGTTATGCATACAAAAAGCAATAATATAAACACATACTTTGAGTACAAAAATAATAATGAACAAGCAATTTTATTTACCAACTTTTCCTTTATTACAACACACTTATATCGTATATAACTTTCATGTTTAACCCTTTGAGTTCTTTTTATAAAAGAACAGAATTTCTCAAACAACACATCATAATCTGTATCTATTTCAACAGAAACCTGATATATAGCATCTTCCACGGAAAGCCCAGACTTTATACAGCATAGCACTCTATAAAAAGTAGCATTAATTTTGTAAGCTTTGCTTGCAATCGTGGCAATATAAGTATTTCCATAAGCAGATAAATGTATGTTATTTATATTCATATTCTTTAAATATTTAAAGGGTTGTGTCGAAATTTAAGACTCCAACACAACCCTTAGTGAACATCTTATTAAATAAACTAATGCGTGTTAAATCGAGTAAAGGTTTTTATTTCAGCCAAAACATAATTTTTATCACGCAGGATTCATTATAACATTTTGTGTGTTGGAATTAAACTACTCTTTCACGTCCAACTGTTCCACCACAACGAGCAACGTCCCCTGCAGCTACTTGAGCCATTTCCAAACGATCTTCGAGTTCTTCGAAACCGAACTCTTTTTCTGCATCAAAATTATTTTTCATATTTTTTTTATTTATTGCCATCTTATAGCTTCCGGCATTGCTCCTTTTAACAGCAGTTAAGGTCTGCTTTATAATCTTGTCGACTTGATTATCTTTTTGATGTTGCAAATATATTTATATCTCCAAATTATATCGTTACACTTTTGTGTAATTCTGAATTTGTTGTCTGAAATATTACACAAAAGTGTAATCATGCTGCCTTGCAAAGTTCACCATACTTGGAAAAAAAGCCCATAATACCTCTTTTGCTGGAACACACAGGAATGGTCTCCGATGTAAGGTAGTCTATGGATTTTCCGATCTGATGTGTGCCAAATCCCAAGGCTTTCATTACTTTCAATAGTTTGCTGTCAATCTCTGCAATCATATAGCTGTACTTGTCCTCAACTATCGGTTTTACTGCTAATGCCATTAATCGCTTGAACAATGTCAATGTTGATATTCCCGAATCCTTTGCAACGGCAAAGCGCCCTATATGCCAAAAACTATATTTACTTTCCCCGTGAATAGCATTCAGTGGATTTATTCCATATATTTTTTCAATAGGAAGAGTCTTGTGCTTATCCCAATGGAAACTCCTGATGCAGCCAATCATATTCCCAACGGCATCCCTTGCAATATAGATATGAGATTTGTTATCATACAGATATTCCTCTTCTTCAAGCACAGATTTGATATCTTTGTTTATCTCTTCCTCTGTAAATGAAGATAAGTGATGGGAGTAATTTTCCTTGACCACAAACTGTGCTATTTCCAACAGACTCGTTTTGTCTGCCATGAAGATAGCGTAGTCCTTAAATGTTGCAATCTGTTTTTCCATAATGCTTTTTGTTTCTTGATTTATATGGCAAAAATACTTCTTATCCAAATATCACCTATTACACTTTTGTGTAATTTGGTATCTCTCTCTTTGTTTTTTACACTTTTGTGTATTCTTTTTGCGGTATTCCGCATTAAAAATGTACTTTTGTAGTGAAATATATCAGAGAACCTTAGCACGTTTAGCATATATGACAGACATAAAAGATTTCTTTATAGCATCAAACACCGTGCGCAACGCACCTGACTATGATTCCAATGTACTCTCTACATTGGTGCAAACCGTAGAGGCTTTTGCTCGTGTTACCTATCAGAGTGTTTACTTGATAGACTATTACAGGCAGGAATTTCTTTATGTGTCGGACAACCCTTTGTTTCTTTGTGGACATACGGCAAAGGAAGTGAAGGAATTAGGCTACAGCTTTTACTTGGAGCATGTACCAGAGGAAGAACAAAAAATGCTTGTTGAACTGAACAGCAGTGGATTTAAGTTCTTTGATACTTTCGACAATGTTGATAAATACCAGTGTTCTATGTCCTATCACTTTCATCTGAAGAGTGGAACAAAAAGTAAGTTGATTAATCACCAGCTTACTCCCATTCTATTGACAGATGAGGGCAAGATATGGATAGGTATGTGTGTCGTATCACTATCTTCACATAAAACAGTGGGACATGTAGAGTTCCACAAGAATGGGCTCAGAAACTATTGGAAATACTCTTTTGAAGGGCATCGATGGAAAGAATGTGATGGAATATCACTTAAAGAAGAAGAACTTGAAGTGCTACGGTTGTCAGCAGCAGGGCTTACCATGACGGAAATTGCGAACAGAATGTGCCGCTCGTTAGATTCTATCAAAACCTATAAACGCCACGCCTTTGACAAATTAGACGTGACGAATATCACCGAAGCTATTTCAAGAGCTACCTTAAACAAACTCTTCTGAAAATAATAACTTACGGCAAAAGCGAAGAGAGATAGAATTTAGGAAAATAGTTCACAGGTTTTCCTGTAGCAAGATTGTACATCGCCGTTGTACACAAGCCTGCTGCAATCCATGATGCTATGGACAGCTGTGGAGGCGGGAGCTTTTCGCTTTCCTTTTTATATTGGGTTACAATTTTGTCTAACCACTCTTTAGGTTGATTCCAAAAAGCCCCGTGTCCAGTAACATACTCAGCTACCTTTAATTCAAATCCCTTTGGCTCTTCAGTCAGTTCAGATAAAGAATGCCCCAATGGGTCTACAACCGTAACAAAGCCAGCCCAACCAAAGTTGTATGGGTGCAGTACTGGGATTTTTCTTTCCTTGCAAATTTCATCAAAGACAAATGGAGTCTTATCCTTAAAGTCCAATGCATTGATAGCCACATCATATCCATTCAGCATCTCTTCGATGTTATCAGGAGTCAAGAACTCCGTATGAAAGTCTATCTGCGCATCAGGATTAATACTTTGCAAACGTTCTGCCAAGCACTCTGCCTTGTATCTGCCAATGTCATTCTCTGTATAATTCTGCCTATTAAGGTTGCTTTCCTCCACCTTGTCGCCATCAACGATGGAGATATGTTCAAACCAAATCTTAAAGCGCATTCTGAGATAATACTGCCAATACCTGCACCACCAAGGAATATCTTATAATCCTTGATGATGCTTTGTTCTCTTTCGCTCACATAGAGCCTGTTTCTGCTGTATCTTTCTTCCATAACGAAATAGTTATTTTAGGCAAAAGTAGATGTAATAAAGCATATATACTCTACACAAAAGTGTAATAATCAATCATATTGTTGATTATTTTAGATTTTATAACATATTCAGGAGATAACATGTTTGCGTTGCTACTCCTTATAGTTATCCTCCAACAACCTTTCCAAGTCTGAAACCTTATAAAGTATCTTCCCTGCAAACTGCGTGTAGGGGATAATCCTCCTTTCCCTATAGTCCTGCAGGGTACGGGGACTGATATACAGCCGCTCGCACACTTCCTTGCCTGTCAGGAAATGCTCATCTCCGAAGAGTGGCTTGTGTGTCTATGCCATTTCCTTAATTCTCTTGCTTACTCCGCTGACAGCAGACAGCACCATCTGCATATCGTCAGCCTTCATGTTCAAATCTCTTACCTGTTCCATCGTTCTCTTGTCTTATTTGTTGTTCTTGGATTTGTCTGTGTTTGATTTCACTGATTTGGTTTCCAATAATCGGCCCACATCCTCACGCTTGTTATAGCACTTGTGCCCGATTTGGGAGAATGGCAGCACGCCTGTATCACGGTAGTGCTGCAAGGTACGCTTGCTGATATTAAGCAACTTACACACACCACCATTGTGTAGCCACTCAGTGTGCTAGCTCTGTTCTCCAAATGAAATGCCTTGTGGCAGGTTTCTGTCAAAATTACCATGTGCTTATCATACTACTCTTTCTCTTCATAATTTCACTCTTGGAAATCAACCAAGCAGATAATGAAAAGAATTGCAGATAAAGGTAAACATACGTTCTTTGTTAGGCAGAAAACAGCGAAGCCCAGTAGATCGCTCGTTCCTAAATCGTTACCTATTTACTTTTACCAACAAGGTAACTTCTTTATTTTCAATTAGATATATTTTAACAATTATCTTCTTTGGTAACTTTAATCTTTGTGACACCCGTCCACAAAGATAATACTTTATACCGAGAAACGAATTAAGCATACTATAAAAAGCTCATGATCACAATGTAATCAAACGAGGACTATGGCAAACCTCATAATAATCATCAAGCGAAGAGCCATTTGAAAACACTATATCCTCATGTTTCTCAATCCCGTAAGCAGAATGAACATGACCAAACAGATGATATTTAGGTTTCGTTCTCATCACCTGACTACGAAGAGGACTATTCCCCCAATGTGTGTTGTTGCTTTCATCCAATATCATGATTGGCGGTTCATGGGTTACAAGAACGTCTATACCCTTGGGTATCAAGCTCTCTGAATGATTATATCCTAATCCAAAGAACTTGACACCCTCTATCTCACACCCACGGTCTTGAAGAAAATGAACATTATCAGGCAGGTCTTCTATCCCATCTGCTTCCCACAAGCAAAGGTCGTGGTTACCAACAATGAATATCTTGTGCGAATAAGGTAGAGAGATATACCAATTCAGAAAGTCGAGCACTTCCTCTTCCGTACCCATATCGGTGAAGTCACCGCAATGGATAAGGACATTGGCTGCAGGCATACTGGTCAACCGTTGATGCCGGTTGTGTGTATCAGAGATTTGAAGTATTCTCATCGTCGTGTCGTAGTCGTTTAATATAATAGGTAATAATAGTTTATCTTTTAAGAGAGCGTTTATATCACGGTTGTCAGCGTCACCAAGACATCTTCTAATCGTGCAACAGCCTGTTGCACAATTGTATCTTCCTGATTATCTTCGGCTTGATTTAGTGTAACAGGCTATTGCACTATTTTGTTAAGCTCACTTGTTAGACCTATACAACTCTCTATTGTAGGCTTCTTTAGCAAGTCGTCAACATTACTCACTACCTTAAGAACCTCCATAGGATAGGCACTGCAAGCATACAGAAACCTATCATGCCACGTTATATTGATAGTTCTTCTAAGATATTGCAGACCTACTTGTTAAATAATAACCCTATCCTGCCACAACCTCATTTCCCTCCGCATATTGTCTGCAACAACATTAAGTGGAAACATCTTGTTCCTTCTATTCGTCATTTCTGACATCTTATGTAAAAAGATAAAAGCAGGGATAAATTTATTACTTACCTCCCATTGTCTTGAAGGATGAACCACACAAACGGCTGGTATCTTATATATACGACCGATTTGAGCTGCTCTATTGCTAAACACATGAGTATATTCTATGGCTGTATCAGACGCTCCACTATTCTCCTTCAACGCCATAAATGCATTTTTCCCCAACAAAACAATATACTTTGGTTTGACTATCTCTATCAGCTCTAAAGTACTTTTTACGCCCTCTGTCATTAGTTCTTTATAAAGGTCCTTATGTCCATTAGCTGAAACAAAAGGACTGAGATTAGTCCACACCGTCCTCTGATCATTATCAATACTCTCTGGATGATAGAAATGGTCATAACCCAGAAACGTATGAGAACCAGCAAGAAACTTCTTCCAATCGGGGTTGATACTACCATCAGCAAGGAACCTTTCTGCCCAAGTAGGGTTCCCTTTTAAGTAATCATCAGCACTGTTAAACACCGTCTCACCACCACCTAAACAGCCTTTCGGGTTTATTCCAATAACCATAGTATCCACATTCCCCTCAACAACATTCAAGGGTGATTGCGTGTAATAGGCGGTTTGATACTTCTTCGATAATTCATTAAATTTAGGTACATACTTTTCTGCCCACTCCTTAACCTCGTCATTCATTGCAGCCATATCTGTCTATATTCTGTGAATAGTTTTATTATAGCATTAAGTTTTTATTTACTAAAATCAAAAGCACCAATAGTCTATTGCAAAGATAGTATTTTTATCCGAAGAATTACAAGTAATCTTTGATTTATTCGCACAACATTATTAGCGTTCGCAGCACTTGTCTGACAAGTTTAGAAATATCTTTACATATTTAGAGGTGAATTATCTAAAATAAAGAAATGACTGCGCACAAAGCAAATCTATATCCACAAGGAGATAAGCGAGTTATGGACAGCAAAGAAGAGGAGGCCTAACTGTCTTTCAGAAGAGTATCTTCTATGAGCAAGAAGGGTTATCTCAGTCACCGCAATGGATAAGGACATCGGCCGTAGGCATACTGGTCAGCAGTTGATGTCGGTTATGTGTATCAGAGATTTGAAGTATTCTCATCGTCGTGTCGTAGTCGTTTAATATAATAGGTAATAATAGTTTATCATCGTCGCAAGCCTCTTCTTACAACCTTGCGTCAGCTTCCTTGTGAATACAAATAACCTCCTTTGGATGCATCATACCGATAACTTTCTTTATCGCATCTCTATCCACGTGTCCAGAAGTATGTATATCCACAACATTATGGAACATCTCTCGAAACTCCTTGTACTTTGCGTTCGCCCTCACCTGCTCCTCTCTCATGTAGTATCCATTCCAAGAAGAGTAGATGAGGATTGTCTCCTCTTGTGGAAGTCGGTTGAGAAGAGGCTTAACCTTGGCGCCCTGTGACGGTCCTACAACCATCGTAAAGCCACTATTTCTCAGTTTGCTATACAGTCTATCAGTATAAAACTGCGGTGAAAAGGAGAACAGACCCCTCCCCAGATTGCCCTCTCGCTCAGTAAAGAGCTCCATCGTTCTTTTCATAAACGAGGACATAATACACAAAGGTTTCTTCGTCTTCTTGGTCGCATGATTTATACTTCCTAATCGTTCTATATCCGTAGCTGAGACCAAAACAAAGACATACTTGAAGGCTTGTATCACATCTATCATCTCCATCGACACCCTATACTCACTAATAGCTTTGTCTTCTCGGCTTAGCATCGTACCCTCAGTAATCAGCACATCAATGTTTGTTGCGTATTTTCTCAACATGAGAAACTGCCCTTTACTCATGTAGCCATGTCCACGATAATCGCCTGTATGCCAGAAACGTTGCCCTTCGGCTTCAATGAGAAACATGTGTGCATCATATATACTATGGCAGCAGAAGAAAGGAGTTATCCTAATATTCCCCACCATTATAGGCTTAGGATAATCCCCACGTCCTGTTCGCTTCCAAGTTCTGAACGTCCCTAACTTGTCTATGAGTGTCTTTGTTCTGCGACAGCACTCCACCAGTCGTTTCTCTTCTGACCTATCGGGCACCCGCTGCTGACCACACTTTTCTCTTGCTATCTCGTATCCCTCCAGCAGAGTCTTATATTTTATAAGTAAGAGTTCCTTACCTCCTTCGCTAATAAACTGGTCAAATGGGATATATGGAAACAAACCTACATGGTCTTCGTGAGCATGCGTATAGAATACTGCCTGGTGTTCTTTCTCATTATTCTCGACAATATCAGCAACCATACGAGCATCTTCTTCAGGAGTTGTTGGCTTTCCATTGCCTGGCAGATTCTGCCCAAAGTCAATGAAGACTCTGGACGACTCTGTCCATATCTCGGTTATGCAACCTCCTATCTGGTCAAGTCCTCTATGTATTTTTATCTTCATCATACGTCTAAAATGATTTGTTCATCATGCCAAACTATCAGTGGCACAGCCATTCCCTCCGCTTTTGCCTCATCTCGTGCTTTCTCTACTTGCCTCTTTAAAGCGCTCTTTTCTTCGCTTCCTCGATAGGCAAGGATTAGCATCATACGTGGTGTATCCGACAAGTTCAACCCTGCATAATCGCCCTCTAACAGTCCTAACGCTGCCTTCTGACGGATGATACGTTCCACATCCGCCCTTAGAACGGCACAAGCCTTGGGATTACTCATAATTTTGTTAGTCTTTTTTATATGGTCGCCTATCCCCGACTTACCGTCTGTTGCACCCATTCCCACCTTTAACTCACCAAGATAAACATCATTCTCACCCCTTTCATTTCTCTTCATATCAACCACTACGAGGTCTATTCTCGTCCTACTTATTCGCTCTTCTTTCTTGATATCCGACTGAGGGAGCTGCCACTCCATATCTACAACAACAAATCTGTTGCTAAAACTACGGTTTCCCAAAGCGATATTCTGCTGAACCTCAAACTCCACCCCCGCTTTGTAACTACCGACCAGCCGCTTAGCTTCTCTAAAGTATTGCCTTAACTGACTCTTATCTCTTAGTGTCTGTATCAAATCTCCATCCTCGAAAGAGACAGAAGGTGGCGTATCGGTCTTGTAATACTTCTCTGATAAGGTGTCTATAGAAGGCTTCCCTTTACAGTAACTTATCGTCAAGATTCTATCCTTATGATAGTATATCATAACCTTGTTGTTCATTCTGATTTCAAAAGAAAGCTCTGGGTCCTCCTTGATGACATCAAACAATTTCTGTAAACATCCTCCTTCTTGATAAGCCTGTAAATGTTCGTCTGTAATGGTTCTCATATTTTCCTTCTCTTAATCGTTAATACTTTATTGTCATTATTCGTCGTAGACTATCCCTCTGTTCATCTTACTTATTTGTATAGGTAAACCTACTTATCCCTCTACATAAGCGAGGTAATACAGACTGCTGACGGACTATACCTTCCTAAAGGACTGCATATCAAAGTCTTACAACCACCCTGTCAACTAACATTCCAGCAAGCGCTTATCGTCTCAAGGGATAGTTGTCGTTGATGTAAGGAGCTTTTCTGCCCACTCCTTAACCTCGTCATTCATTGTAGCCATGTCTGTCTATATTCTGTGAATAGTTTTATTATAGCATTAAGTAATTATTTACTAAAAATCAAAAGAACTAATAGTCTGTTGCAAAGATAGTATTTTTATCCGAAAAATTACAAGTAATCTTTGATTTATTCGCACAGCGTTATTGGCGTTCCCTGCACTTGTCTGACAAGTTTAGAAATATCTTTACATATTTAGAGGCGAATTATCTAAAACAAAGAAAAGCCTGCGCACGAAGCAAATCTATATCCACAAGGAAATCAGCAAGTTACGGATAGCGAAGAAGAGGAGGCCTAACTATCTTTAAGAAGGGCCTCTTCTATAAGCAAGAAGGGCCTCTTCAACAAGCAAGAAGGGCGTCCTCTTCAAGCTAACTAAGGCCTTTCTTCTTTCGTGTTTGGAATTTTCTTTACACACCCACACCCACAAAAGGCCTCACCCCCAGCCCCTCTCCGAATGGAGAGGGACGTGAACACCGAGGTTACCCCTATTGGTTAGCGGCCCTCCCCTTCCCCTCCCCCGAAGGGAGGGGCGTGATCATCGAGGTTACCCCTATTGGTTAGCGGCCCCTCCCCTTCCCCTCCCCCGCAGGGAGGGGCGTGATCACCGAGGTTACCCCTACTTCGCTGCTTGTGTCTTAATGGGGCTGTGCACCCTTGTACGTTCTGTTCTTCTGTGTAACTCTGTGAGAGAAAGAACGCAAGAGGCTCGTTGGAAATTTTATCTCTCACAGATTTTCACAGATGAACAGAGGCCTTTCTGCTAACAGGGGGAGCACGCAGAGAAAAACTGGCCCCTCCCCCGTCCCCTCCCCCGAAGGGAAGGGGAGTAATCACCGAGATACCCCTATAAGAAGGATATAGACTTCGTTATGTCCCTTAATGGCGGTCTTGTAGGGGTAACCTCACATATCACGCCCCTCCCTGCGGGGGAGGGGTTGGGGGAGGGGCCACTCTCTTATGGGTTCGAAACTGTGCGCAAAAATGCTCCGTGAACTCTGTGCGCTCTGTGAGAGATAAAACTCCACAGCGAGTCACATGTGTCTCATCTTTTAGAGAGGGTGCGTTCTTTTTCTCACAGATTTACACAGATGAACAGAACACACAGGGGTCAGAAAAATAGCGGCCCCTCCCCCTGCCCCTCCCCCGAAGGGAAGGGGAGTAATCACCGAGATACCCCTATGGCTAATCATCAACACCTAACACCCATCACCTAACACCCACCTAAGCTAATCATCAACACCTAACACCCATCACCCAACACCCCTCCCTGGGGAAAGATACAGCCAGAGAAGAGCAGATAAAACCATCCTCGCACGATATTTATACGGTTTACTCTTGGCAGATTGATAATATATTATTACTTTTGCATCGGTTTTCAGAATGGAAACTAAGGGGTGCTTGCCTGTTTGGGCTTGCTGAGATTATACCCATTGACCTGATACGGATAATGCCGTCGTAGGGAGATTCCCCCTTTATCTATTATCTTCAATCATCAACCTGGGATATGAAAAGAACTATCCTGTTTACTGCTGCACTTACGTGTGTGGCGTCGTTAAGGGCACAGACTGTGACAGACACGCTGAAACAACAGCATCTCGACGAGGTCGTTGTGGCAGGTGTACGTGCGCCGAAGAGTGCTCCGTACGCTGTATCTAACATCAAAAAAGCAGAGCTTGAAGCCTTCTCGAAGAGTGGACGCGAGCTACCTTTCCTTCTCTCACAGACGCCGGGCGTGTTGGCTTGGGGCGAGAACGGACTCGGAACGGGTACGGCTGCAATGCGCATCCGAGGTGCTGCGGGTAGCCGTATCAACATCACCTTAGACGGTGTGGCACTCAACTCTCCAGAGGACCAGACGGTGTTCTGGGCAAATATGAACTCCTACGCATCCCTGATGAGTAGCGTACAGATACAGCGTGGTATCGGTACTTCTACCAATGGTGACGGTGCTTTCGGTGGTTCGGTGTCGTTGGCAACGAGTGCACCGAGCACGAAACCGAGTGTTGAGGTGAGCGGTTCCTACGGTTCTTACCATACGTATAACACTGGTGTAAAGTTCTCTACGGGTCTTCTCTTTAATCATCTTGTCTTCGATGGGGCCTATCACGAGACCGCCACAGACGGTTATGTTCACGGTACGAGTGGCCGTTCGGGGTCTTACTATGGTGGATTAACATGGTTGGGCGATAACTTCCGTATCAGTTATAAGAACATTGGTAACTTTGAGAAGACTGGCCAAGCATGGAACGGAGTCGTTACGGGGAGCAATGACCTTAGTCTGATGGATGGCACCTACGGCTCTAAGACGGGCATCACCACCTATAAAGATATGTATGAGAGAGGTTTGGGCAAGTTCAACCAGCTCTATGAATACCTGCTGACCGATGCTAACGGGGCCTTTGTTAAGGATGGGAATGGCAACTACGAGACGGCACGTTACACCATGCGCGACGGCTCTTTCTGGAACAAGACGACAGATAATTTCTATCAGAACCATAACCTCTTGTCGTTTGCTTTCCATCCTTCTGAGCACTGGAGTCACAATGTAACACTGCACTACACCTACGGCTACGGTTATTACAGCGAACTTAAGCCTAAGACAAAGTTTGCTAAATTCGGCTTGACGTTCACCGATAGCAATGGTAACTTCGTCAAGAAGAGTGACTTCGTACGCCTGAAAGGATTGTCACAGCACACCTACGGCATTGTCTACACAAGTAATTACAAGGACGAGAGTTGGGATGTAACGGGCGGACTGAACCTTCAGCAGTTCCGTGGCAGCCACTTTGGCTACCTAACTTATATAAAGAATGAGGAGGCAGATGCGCTGTATCGTGCGGGTGGCAAGGACTATAAGTACTATGACTCCAAGGCTCATAAGTATGACTACAGCGGCTTCTTCAAGGCAAAATATAACTTTGCAGACTACTGGAACGTGTTTATGGACCTGCAGATACGCCATGTGGAGTATATGACCGATGGTCAGAACGACCGTTTCTATAAGGTGGCTAATGGCTACAAGAACCAGCTCTTAGACATCAGCGAGCGTTATGACTTTGTCAATCCGAAGGCAGGTGTAAGCTACTACCGTGCTGGCCATAAGGCTTACGCATCTATTGCATACGCTAACCGAGAGCCTGAACGCAACAACTTCACCAATAATGGTAGTTATCCTGCACCATCGCCAGAACGCATGATGGATATCGAGATGGGCTATCAATACAATGGTCATAACTGGAGAGCAGGCGTTAATCTCTATTACATGGACTATAACAACCAGTTTGTACAGACGGGTGCGCAGAGTGATATAGGCGAGAATCTGACCACGAACATCAAGGACAGCTATCGTATGGGTGCTGAGCTGGAGGCAGGATGGAGCCCTCTGTCATGGTTGACGGTTGAGGGTAATGCTGCTTTGAGCCGTAACATCATCAAAGACTTTGATGAGATGGCAAGCGTCGACTGGGAGTCTTCGTTCCGTAAGATACATTACAACCACTCTACTTTGGCCTTCTCTCCATCCGCTATCCTCAATGGTATGCTCACTCTCCACTATAAAGGGCTTGAAGCAATATGGCATACTAACTTCGTGAGTCGCCAGTATTTAGACAATACCGAGAATAGAACACGTTCGTTGCCCTGCTATTCACAGACGAATGTCAACCTCAGCTATACCCTTCACCCAAGTCGACTGATTGCTGGAATGAGGGAGGCAGTCTTCGGTCTGAACCTCAACAACATCTTCAATCGCCATTATGCAGCCAGTGGATGGGTGTACAGTTCCATCCTCGACCACGACGGTCATCCTAATGAGAACCGTTATACGCAGATTGGTTTCATACCGATGGCGGGCTTTAACATGATGGGGAGTGTTACTCTGAAGTTCTAAGACATCAGGACACCAGCCTCCTCAACTGGCCCCTCCCCCGTTCTCTTCCCTGCAGGGGAGGGGCGTGTAATGTACTGTTTACGCAGGGATTGGTAACTAAAAACATCCTATTAAAATAGTGATGGCCCTTATCTACAACAAAGAGATAGGACTCACAGACTGCTTAACACTACTTTTCTATAAGCGAAGTAGCCGCAAGCAAAGTCTAAGTAGAGTATCAGCCATCAAGAAGTAAGAGCCTGGGCTCATATCAGTAATTAGTATATGCCTATCGCTAAGTAGTAGGGGTATCTCGGTGATTACTCCCCTCCCTACGGGGGAGGGGCTGGGGGAGGGGCCACCCGCAGCCGTGCCACATTATCTTATAGACTTATGACATTAGACATGCTGGGCTGCCTTGTCGGCCTTATTTACATCTATCAAGAATACAAAGCGAGTATATGGCTTTGGCTGACGGGTATTATCATGCCTGTCATCTATATGTTTGTCTATTACGAAGCAGGACTGTATGCCGACTTTGGGATGCAGATCTACTATACATTGGCAGCCATCTATGGGTTCTTGTATTGGAAGTTTGGACGGAAGAAGGGTGCGAAGGAGATACCTATCACACACTTTCCTCGCCGGTTGATACTCCCCTCACTGCTTGTCTTCTTCCTCCTCTGGGGCGTACTCTACCTCCTCCTCGTTCGTTTCACGAACTCTACAGTCCCCGTGTTAGATAGCTTCGGCAATGCACTCAGCTTCATCGGACTATGGGCATTGGCAAAGAAATACATCGAACAATGGTGGATCTGGATTGTTGTCGACATCGAATTGGCTGCTCTCTACCTATATAAAGGAATCCCTTTCACCGCTGCCCTCTATGCTCTCTATGCCATTATCGCTGTGGCAGGATACTTTAAGTGGAAGAGAGAGGCGGCCTCCCTCAACCGCTCGAGAGGGTCTGCTAATGGGGACCTCCCCTAACCCCTCCGAAGGAGGGGAAGCCTAACGGGACAAAACCTCACCTGTGACTCCCCACATAATAACCATTGATTGGAGCAAAAGATATAGTCTTAATGAAGATTGTTATACGCTATTACATCTATTTATAACACTCGATAGTGGTATAAAAGAAGATTAAAGCAATGATTGACAACAATCAATAAAACGCATACAAGTGCTTAAAACAATGATTTACAACAATCCATAAAACGCATACAAGTGCTTAAAGCAATGATTTACAACAATCCATAAAACGCATACAAGTGCTTAAAGCAATGATTTACAACAATCCATAAAACGCATACAAGTGCTTAAAGCAATGATTTACAACAATCCATAAAACGCATACAAGTGCTTAAAGCGATGATTAAGAACAATCCATAAAAAGCTAATAAAGTACCTTGAAAGAGAAGGATAATAGTAGATAAAACTAAAACAGATGAATATCAACAACAAAGACAACAATAAGGAAGGGCGCAACCCACACATACCAAGCGAGTACCCCTACGTCCCCAGCGGCCATCCACACGCTCCCAGCGACCATCCACACGTCCCCAGCGAACACTCCGTTAGGCTTTCCCCTCCTTCGGAGGGGTTAGGGGAGGTCCCTTCCCACAGCCCCTTCTCGGCCGTCATCCTGGCTGCTGGCGACTTTCCCAACCATGTTCTGCCCCTTCGCATCCTACGTACTGCGAAGAACCTGATAGTCTGTGACGGCGCTTTGGAGGAACTCCTTGATTATGAGATAGCACCAACAGCGGTGGTCGGTGACGGCGACTCGCTCTCTGAAGAACTGAAGCAACGTTATGCACACATCTATCATCCTATCTCGGAGCAGGAGTTTAACGACCTTACCAAGGCCACTCTCTTCGCTCGTTCACACCTGAAGATGGACGCATCAACCCATACTCGTCCTCGTTTCTGCTACCTCGGAGCGACTGGGAAGCGTGAGGACCACACCTTAGGGAACATTTCTCTCATGCTCTACTACTATCGGCAGTTAGCTATCGACCCTGTTATGATTACCGACTATGGCTATTTTGTAGCAGCATCGGGCTCCATGCGCTTTGCTTCCTACCCCGGTCAGCAAGTCAGTATCTTCAATGCTACCTGCAAGGAGTTATCCAGCAGCGGACTAAAATGGGACATCTACCCCTTTAGCGAGCTGTGGCAAGGAACACTGAACGAAGCTTTGTCGAGCGAGTTTACGGTCCATGCGGATGGAGACTACCTCCTTTACCGAACGCATAAGGTATAACAAACCTTTTTCTACAAGCCAAAAGAGCCATATCTTCATCTCCTAAAAGATGTCGATATGGCCTTCTTTTTGTAAGTTAAATTAGTGGAGTTGTACCGAATATATTAGTTTATTTTATCATTACCTTTACTGTCTTACCGCCTTGACGCTTTACATACACACCTGCGTGGGGCTTCTCTACCTGCATGCCGCCTAAGGTGTAATAGCTTACAGGAGCCTCACTTGTCGTCTCCACAGCATTGATAGCGGTTGGGTCAACCTTAGTAAACGAAACTGTCATCGCTGCAACGTCAACCGTAACATCGTATGTAGCCTCCTCTGTGATATTCCATTTATTATCGTTACCACCAAAGACTATCTTCCCTTCATCGGTCACGTCGCGCAGATAGAACATCTGGTCGAAGCCAGCATAGACATTCGTACCGAACTTCAACTCGCCTGGCTTCAATTCTGTACGTGCTGAGAACTTAGCAGGATTAGTCGTATCTTGCTTCATCACAGTACCTTCACCGATACTCCAACCGCCCTTCGTAGCACTACCAATCATCCATAAGGCAGTGTGCTTCAAGGCTGTTGCTTGATACGTAGCCTTGGTCACTACAACCGTCTTTTCGGCCAAGTTACATACGATATCATAGTTGGCTGACTCACTAACAAAGAACTTCCCGTCCGTAGGCTCATCTTCGCTGCTCACCAACGGAGCCTCAACACCCGACTGCAAGGTGACAGGGCCAGCACCAGCACGGTACTCTAAATTACCCCAACCAAGCTCGGTAAGGAACTTAAACTCCTTATTTGCATCCAAATGAACGGTTGCCTTGAAGACATCAGCGTTATCATCAGACTTCTGCATAACGGTAGACTGACTAAGTTTCCACCCACCCCATGTAGCGTCACCAACAATCACCAAGCGGTCAGCAGCATGTGCGGTTAATGCGCCAACAACGTAGAGTGCGCAACATAACATAGACTTTGTAAATGTTTTTAATCCCATAAAGACTTATATTAAAAGGTTATTAAATTCAGATTTTGCCTTATTAGGCACTTCAAACCTTCTTTTTTAATTACGAAGATTTAGGTTTCTTATCTTTCTTTTTCACGTACAATATTACGAAGAAAAAGCGAAACTAAAATCGAGTACAAGCTCCTATCCTCTATAATATAAGTCGTTTTATTAGCCTTACAAGGCCCATAAGGCCCATAAGGCCCTATTTATCAATAGATTACCAAATAGTCTAAAACCCTCCCCAACACCCTCCAATACAAAAAAATATAAAGCTTTGAATAACCTTATAAAGCATTCAACCCTAAAAAAGCGGGCACCCAAAAACCCCAAAACCACAATTTTTAAGGATTCTTCGAGGCTATCACAGGCAACTTGATACCTACCTTATAGAATCGAACATACTCCGACACCTTTTCAAATTGTGGTTCAGCTTTCCTTGTAAAGGTGAACCTCTCTTCTTGCTTTTGGTCCGGATAGATGATTAAACACTTAATAGGAGCAACCGCATCAGCGTCCAAGTCCAACTCACTATAGACTCTACTCAACCGAGCATAACCACTTACTTCCCTCGCATCGTCGATGGTTATGCCCTCACGCTTCCCATAACGTGGTTTATACTTAGCATCGACAACGTAGGGCTCGGCCCACTCCGTAGGCTTTAAGAGGTAGTCGAGCTCTTGACGACGCTCTTTTACATGATACTGAACCTCCTTTCGTCCTGTAAACACCGCCCTTAGCTTACTATATACATATAGTTCGAAGAGCTTACTCATGTCTATCCAGAACGGCGGTGTGTCTATCTCTTTCTTACCAGCAAGGGTAATGTCATAACTGAAACGCCTCAACAGCAACTGTGCATACTCAACTGCCGTGTAGTATTCCTTGAACACAGGATTACCCTTAAACGTCCTCATTGACTTGACACTTATCTCATCGCTCACCCGCTCAAAATAAGGTTTTATCTGTCTTATCTTCCTCTCCAAGACGCTTGTGTCAAGTGCATTGCGATACACCCTCACCTGTTTTCTACAAAAGGCAAGGGCTTTCTTGAGTATTCTATTCTCTGGTGAGTCGATGTCATAGACCTGATAACGACATACATTATCCGTTATCCGACCCTTCGCAAGACTGCGTTGTATCGTTCTGCCCACCTGTATGCGTCCTTTAACCTTATTGTTTAACGTCTCTTCAACCCTATAATAGCTCCTCTTCAGCCCCTTTCTCACGATACGATGAAGGACATTCAAATACTCAGTAATCAAGAAGATACTCAACAGGTCTTGCTGCTGACTGATACGGATAGACGGCTTCTCAAAGTGAATGGTCAGTAAATCCTTCAGATGTTTGTAGTTGTCTGTCTCGCTCAACGCCTCGTTTAGCATACGAACATAGTCTATCTCAAAACCATCATTCAGCTTAGGACTGACCTGCACAGCCACTCCTCTTCCTTTATCCAGTCTACTCCTACGAAGTAAGAACCGGTGGCACGGACTACATCTGACTCACGCTTTAGCCTAAGACAAAGCTCCTTCTCCTCACGATCTCGCCTGACAGTGCACACCACCTCGGCCCCATCATCCATACAGGGGAGGATAGCCTCACACTCCGACTGCCGAAGACAAGTGTTCTCCAACAGCTGTTCTTGAAGTTGCACAACCCTCATTACGCTGTCGCCTGCTTATACAGTTCGTCGATAACCTCCTGTGCATCAGCCGTCAAGACGCCGTCTCGAACATACTCCTCTAAGAGTGGGATAAGCTCATATAAGATACGTTCACGGGAGTTGTCTACTCCCTCCTCGTCTTGCATTAAGAAATAACTATGCCCTATCCAGACATCTTCTGGCTTATACTCATCGCTTAGTGTGTCGGCAGGAAGGAGTCGCATCGTTGCATCCCAACCACTCGCTTTATATTCATCAAAGTTCTTAACAAACAACCGACTGACCTTCTCAAACAATTCTGCATTGAATCTGTCGTCCTCTAAACCAATGGGTCGCTCCGCAATAAAGGCAAACCGACGTCGAATAGCATAATCTAACGACCCTAAAGAGCGGTCGGCTGTGTTCATGGTTGCTATCAGATACACATTATCAGGGGACGTGAAAGGACTTCTTAGAATAAGGTAGTTTTACACTCTCCTCATTCTTACTCCCCTTTCGTTTGTCTGCTTCAAGCAACGTTATCAGTTCACCAAACACCTTTGAGACGTTCCCTCTGTTTAGCTCATCAATGACCATAACGTAGGGCTTATCGTCCTCCTTCTGCTCAATAAACACTCCGTACTTCTCAAGGATGGCCTCTACATCTTCGACATGTATCGACTTCAAACGATAGACAGTAGACTCTACCATCTCCTTACCACCGTTTGTCTCCACGATATTCTCTCGCTTACCTTTTATTAGCCAATGTACTGGTCGGATACGCTTATAGGCTGGTAAGCTTTCATCATACCGATAGTCATCCCGTGATAACACCTATCGCATCTATCTCTTTACTTGAATAACAAGACATTACAATATCCCCTACTTTCATCTTATTGATGTAGGCATTTAATATCTTCTTACCCTTATCATTGCGATTACCACCATCTGTCTCATCTGAAATGTCAGTCTCCATACTCATCCCAACCAATACGAATATAGTCGTTCTCCATACAGTCTTTGCGCACATCATTGTCTCCTGTCCGTTTAAGCGAGACCTTCCAAACGTCAGACTTCGAACTGATACCGTACTGATTACCCTCGAGTTTAGAACGTTCGGCAGCCTCACAAAGCCTCTTGAACACACCGTCCTCTATCTCATAGGTCACTTGACTCGTCTCGTTCACCACAGGGCGCAATCCCTCAATCCAGTCCTCATAGTCTAAAGACTGATGAAAGGTAGTGAACGTAAGGCGCTCATCGTCCTTAAGCTGATTGTATCTTTTTACTATCTCCTCCCTGCTCCGTCCATTGCTCATAAAGCTTGGGTCGCATAGCCGCACAGCCAACTCCGGTATGTCGTAAGTCTTACCTGTACCCGGTGCACCGTGCAAAACGATGTTCTTACGCCGTCTCCATATACCGACAATATCGTCATACCGAGTCTGCTCTGCCCCATTCAAGGCTCCATTATACGCATTTGCAGACAGTTCACAGAATGTTTTTTCCTTTATAACGCCTTCTTTCATCTTCTTTTTAATATCATTAAGTATGCTCATATACGCTGAATACGCAGGTGCTCTATTAGGTAAGACAATGCCATACCGCCCTCTTCATATAGGCTCTATTCGAACTATCAAAGGCCAAAAAATCTTCTGGTCGAACCCAGAACAAAGCCATCGTGATATTTACACCTATCAGAAACTGCCCTAAAAGCGCATTGTATTCGTTTTCAAAGTCCTCTTTCTTGACTACTTTTACAAATAGTCTCCAAAGGTTTTCAATGTCATCTGGCTTCCTATCCGGCCTAAACCCGAAGAAATGAGACTTCTGATTATTAAGGATAGGAACACCATCAAAATCACTTGGAACATCGGCTGAGATATTCAATAACCGTTTGAACAACGCTGCCGAAGAAACTCTATTCTTCTTACTAATCCCTCTGTTGAATATTCCGAAGGTCGTAAACGGGTCGATATCAGTAAATCTATCATCCTTACCCCCCTCGTCGTGGAGGTAATTGATTAATAGTTCGTCTTCGTGATCATATATTAAACGGCACAAGCTCGCCCTATTCTCTTGATATTGAAGGAGTTTCTCTGCAAACTCTTTGTAGTAAGGAACCCAAGTAAATGACATATTCGTATCTATTAATTATTATGTTTTCGCTGTCTGCCCGTGTGCGATAACTATCAATACTGCCGACCGTCAAGCGATTGAATGTAGTCCTCTCTCATAGCGTTAGGCCATCAGAAGAGCAAGAGGAGGACTAAGGAAAGAGACCACCCAGCCTATTCTTTCTCCGAAGCTGTGAGCTTCTTTCTATTCTGAATCCACCATTTCACAGCAGCTTGCATGATTGCTTGCATGCCATCAAGGATTTCGTCGATATTAGCTTGCGTCAGTTCACCATTACCCTCGCCGCCCGCATGCTTCAAGATAAAGGTCTTGTCTTGTAGAGAATAGCCACAAAGCGAACGACTCTTCACCTCCTTCAAGTCTGCTTCGAAGCGTTCGGGCGTGGTGTGCAACACTTGTACATTAAGGCGAGGCCACGTAGTGCACTCAATTAACTCAAACTCTTTTCCGTCTACTTCATGAACGGAATAATGGAAATCAAATGTTTTCATTGTCTTATTTTGTCTTTATTAAACTCATTTTGTCGCCTGTTCATCCTTGCTTCCAACGTTGGCGTTCTCCATAAACTCACAAGAGTTACAGCAGTACTAAAGCCCATCTGCAAAGTAGCAACAGTCCTTGTATGTAAATATTTTTCGTCCTCTCCTTATCAGTGTACGCCCTTCTTGCTTCAAGCGGACGCCCTTCTTGCCTGCAGAACATGCCCTTCTTGGGTGTTGCGAAGGCCCTTCTTGCTGCTTACTAAGGCCCTTCTTGCATCGAGTTTATAAGTGATTGATTTCTTGTTAGTTGCGACTTCGGTTTTTAATCATATCACTCTATAGTCGTAAGGGGGTTCTCGTGCGATTTTGTCAGGTTTTTTCATGAGTGCAGGAGACTCGTTGGGTGTTTCATCTCTCACAGATTTTCACAGATGAACAGAAGCCTTTCTGCGAACAGGGGGAGCACGCAGAGAAGAGGTGGCCCCTCCCCCGTCCCCTCCCCAAAAGGGAGGGGCGTAATCACCGAGATACCCCTATAAAAAGGATGTAGGCTTCGTTATGTCCCTTAATGGCTGTCTTGTAGGGGTAACCTCACATACTACTCCCCTCCCTGCGGGGGAGGGGTTGGGGAAGGGGCCACTATCTTGTGGGCTCAAAACGTGCGCCAAAAGGCTCAGTGAACTCTGTGCGCTCTGTGAGAGAAAAACCTTCCCAGCGTGAAAGAAAAAACTCCCCACGCCCCATGCAGCCAGCTGGGGTTGCACCCTCTACCACTCGTTTACAGTATCATTTCACCCTCAGCAAGAGGAACAAAAAAAGCCTGCTACGACCATGCAGCAGACTTTCAAACTAATACCTTATGCTTTTAACTTAAACGAGTTTTCGATACTTGCGAGCTCAGCATGGAAGCCCTTGTCAACCTTCAGACGGTCTTCTATCTTCGAACAACTGTGGATTACGGTGCTGTGGTCGCGGTTTCCGACCAGCTTACCGATACGGCTTGCAGGCATCTTAGTGTATTTCTGTGCCATATACATGCTCACTTGGCGTGCCATCACTATGTCTTTCTTACGCGAACGAGAGTTGACAGCTGTCATCGTAACATTATAATGCGAGCAAACCTTATCTAAGATATCATCGATGGTCAGCGGTTCATCATCAATCTTCACGGCACGCTTGATGACACGCTCAGCCAGTCGCATATCAATATTACTGTTATAGACAACGCTGTAAGCAAGGAGCGAGTTAATAACACCCTGCAGATCGCGCACGCTACCATTAGCTGTTTCGGCAATGAAGCGCACCACGTCCTCTGGTATATTGAGTCCGTCGCGTTTTATCTTACTATGGAGAATATCCACACAGAGCTGTACGTTAGGTTTTTCTAACTCTGCTATCAGACCACAAGAGAAACGTGTTAGTAGGCGGTCGTTCATTCCCTTGAGGTCGACGGGTGGTCGGTCGCTTGCTAAGATAATTCGTTTACCGTTGCGGAAGAGGTGGTTGAAGATATGGAAGAAGGTGTCTTGCGTCTTCGTAGCAGTAACCCATTCCTGTATGTCATCGACTATCAAGACATCAATCGTTTGATAGAAATTGATAAAGTCGTTGGTAGTGTTCTGTCGAACAGAGTCGGTGTACTGCACCTGAAAGAGGCGAGCAGAGACGTATAACACACGTTTCTGCGGATAAAGCTGCTTAGCTTTTAATCCGATAGCATTAATAAGGTGGGTCTTACCGCAGCCCGATGGACCATAGATGAACATAGGGTTAAACTGCGTTGTGTTAGGGTGCTCTGCGATAGAAAGGCCGATAGAACGTGGTAGCTTATTACTGTCACCTTCCACATAGTTGCTGAATGACTTATGAGGGTCGAGTTGTGAGTCGAGGTCCTGCGGTACAGTGTCGAGCACTGTTGGGACTCTGGTTAGCCCGTGCTGTAGGGCGTTGTGAAGCCACATCCTCGATGGTGTCCTGCTCTAAGTCTTGTGATAAGTGATTTTCCTGGTCAACCATCACGCGGTAAGTAAGCTGTACTCCCTGTCCGAAAACACGTGTGAGGACCTTACGTAGCAAGTCTACGTAATGTCCTTCCAGATACTCATATACGAACTGACTTGGGACCTGCACTAACAAAGTCTTTGATGCTGGCTTGTACGATTGGAGTACAATCGGACGAAACCAAGTGTCAAATTGCTGCTCGGTCACATTCTCCTTTATGAGCTGGAGGCAACTATCCCAAAGTGTTTTAGGACTCGCGTTCATAACTGGTTGTCTATCGTTTCTATGTCTTTCTATGGGGTATTGGCATGCCAACTACCCCTTGTTTATTATTTGATAGTGCAAAGATAGTAATTTATTTATAAAGAGAACTATCGCTAACTCTATACCTCTTAAGTATAAAAAGGTGTAAAGACGTTATATTTGTGGACTTTGCGTCATCTTGCATCTCAGGTAGCATATAAGCGTAGTTGTGTATTTCTAAGTATTTGAAGAACAAGTACTTTACTACTGCTAACCACGGAAAACGACCCAAGTAGTGAAACAAACGCAAGGGAGACGGGAAAGAAGCTGATACTCAAAAGGCTTCAACACGCATCCCTTGTGTGTGAAACATCGAACGTTCTATTTAGACCTTATTTAAATTACTTGTCCTTTCTTCCGAATAGAGAGAAGTGTACATAACGTTTCGGATGAGCCTTGACATTGGTCAAAAGACTATCTGCTGTGCGCACTGTATTATTCAGATTATTATACAGATTAGCGTCGTTAAGCATTAAGCCTAATGTTCCCTCGTTGCTATTCAGCTTAGCTGTAAAGGCGTTCATATTGTCGATAGTAGCGTTCACCTTAGCCATTGTCGTCGCAATGTCAAGTTCGTTCACCTTATTATTAAGGTTACCCATCATCGTGTTAGCACCACGGATGGCCCCACGCGCCTCTGTTATGCCCTTGTTAGCATTGAGCATTACGCCGTTGGCATTGTCCATCACTCGGCCAGCCTTCCCTACCACAGTAGGCAAAGCACCATTGGCTTGTGCAAGCAGTTGGTTGAGTTCGCGAGAAGTGGTGGTGAGGTTGGTGGTTATATCTTCCACATTATGAAGCGAAGTACGCAGGGCTGGGTCGGCAAGGAGGTTGTTAACGCTTCCAAGGATGCTGTCTACCTTAGGTAACATCTTCTGAATAGCAGGCACCATACCCTTTATGTCGCCCAAAGTACCATCGTTGATGCGACCATCTATCCACCCGTTAGCAGCCAACAACGTCTTACTCTCGCCAAGTTTCAAGACTACCTTCACATTACCCATGATGTCGCTAATAATCTCAGCAGTAGTACCTTCTGGCACCTTCATGGTCTTGTCTACGTCGATATCAACGGTGATAGACTCGCCTAACTTATCATAGTTGTAGTCGATATTACGCACTACACCGACCTTAAAGCCGCGAGCGTAGACAGGAGTAGACGTGGATAAGCCCGTGATATCATTGAACTTAATCCTATAATGCGCATCATTCGAGAAGAGAGACAGACCTTTCAGGAACTGGATCCCAAAGAACAATACAACGATCGCAAGTAGTGCTACTACGGCAATCTTTACTTGTGGCGTAAATACTTTCTTCATATCTTGTTTACTTTACTTATTCTTTTTATTCCTTAGAAACTCTGATATCGCTTGGTTGACATCCATTCGTGAGCCGTCTTTATAGGCAATAATAAATGATTGTGGGAAGTCTTTTAATAGATTGTTGCGCATGCGCGCTATCTCATTATAATTCGTACTTGACCCTACCGTGTACTTATAATAATTGCCCTCTTGCGTACAGTCGATGTCTGTGCGGCCTCGGAAGAGCGGACTACCAGCGTGTAGCTGCTTGTTGGAGGCCATGACCTGTATCTTAAACACAGGTACGCTCGTCTGGGCAGTAGTACGGTCGTCGCACGTCGGCAGGAGGTCTTTAATGGCAGCCGATATCCGCTTCTTAGCCTCTTCCACCTTACTCATACGACGGGGCTTCTCAGTCTGTGAGACAGTCTGACGTCGCTCCGTTGGCACAACCGTACGAGGTTTGTCGACAGGGGCCGTTGGGATGACACGATCGATGACTATCTTCTTATTCTCAACAGGCCGGTAAGGGACAACGATGCGGGTGTCGTACTTGTTCTTATACTGTACGAAAGCATTGTAGATACCCCTCGCCATGGCATCAATACCCTCTGGTGAGTTAAGGTACTCCTCCTCGTCTGCAGCAGTGATAAAGCCTAACTCTATCAGACAACTCGGCATATAACTCTCACGAAGGACAAGGAAACCAGCCTGATGGACACCCTTGTCGATACGACCAGCCGATGAGCAGACAGCGTTCTGTATCATTCTTGCCAGCTCAACACTCCTTTCCATGTTCGCATTCTGTATGAACTCGAACATAATATAGCTCTCTGACGAGTTAGGGTCGAAGCCCTGATAGGTCTGCTGATAGCCTTTCTCCATCGAGATAACGCTGTTCTCTCGCTTAGCCACGTCAAGGTTATCCTTCGCACGGTGCATACCTAAGGTGTAAACTTGGAACCCTTTCACATACCGACCAGAGGCAACAGAGTTCGTGTGGACCGATACAAAGAGGTCGGCCTTTGCTTTGTTGGCTATATCAGCACGCTGATGTAAAGGAATGAACACATCGCTCTTACGCGTATATATCACATTGACGTCGGGCATATTACGCTCTACATAACGCCCAAAAGCCAAGGCTATATTCAAGTTGATGTCCTTCTCTTTGGATATAGCACCTATCGCACCAGCATCATGACCACCATGACCGGGGTCGATAACCAGTGTGAAACGCCCGTCTGCAGCCCATGTAAGACCAGCAAACATGACCAAGAAGACAAAGAGAAGCGATATTTTCTTAAACATACTTAATTCTTTAGGGAACAAAGATACGGCTTTTCGGTGGGAAACCATGGCTCTAATCTTTGGTTTTATCATTTATTAAGTGTAATTCAACGCCTGCCCCTTCACTATCAGCACCCATGGGTGGGTTTTTCTTGACTATCTTTAAGTCGATACTACTTATCTCTGGGAAGGCGACTGACAGCTCTTTAACAAGGGAACCAGCGGCTGACTCTAACAGACGGGCGGGTCGGCTCATCACTTCTCTAACGATGTCGAATACCGTTGCATAGTTCAGCGTGTCGGCGACATCATCGCTCTCCATGGCCTTAGCAAACGGATAGCCTATACGGAGATCGACAACATAAAGATTACCAACAACACGCTCCTGCGCTCCAACTCCTATGCGAGCATGGAAGTGGAGACCCTGCAGAAGAATGTAACTTGTCATTATTTCATCATTACTTACGAGAAGTGAGGACAAAAGAAGGCCTTTGTCCTCTGGGTTCATACTGAGTGCTATCCGCAACGTGAGGCCCCACAGTTGGTACAGATAAGGCAGCCTTCTTGATAGACAAGGGTCTCCTGTCCGCAAACAGGACATTTTAAGCCTGAAGCACTGGTCCCATCAGTGACGTACTTCTTCAATGCGCGCTCCACTCCATTCTTCCATGTGTTAATGCTTTCACTCTTTAGTTGCAGCGAGCCGACGAGCTTGATGACATGGTCGATAGGCATCCTGTAGCGTAAGACACCAGAAATCAGCTTCGCATAGTTCCAATACTCTGGATTAAACTTCTCTGATAAGCCCTCGACAGTGGTCTTATAACCACGCTTGTTCTCAAACTGAAAGTCGTAACGATGTGTACCGTCTTCTGCGGTCTGCTTGATGATCTTACCCTTTGTAACGCTCTTTGGAAGGGCGATACCTTCCTCGTCATCTTGCAAGCCCGTGAAGATCTCGTAGGGATAACCATCTAACAAACCAACGAAAGCCACCCATTTCTCTTTGTTGTTTTGGAACCTCACGACATCACACTCCAGTTCCTTTGGGCGCACCTCAATAACTTGTGGATGATTGCAGACGTGCTCGTGATGTTCTTCAGCAGAGTTTAAGTCCTTTGCCTTCTCCTCATCAGCAGGCTTGTTCTCCTTGGTCTTGTCTTTCTTAGACACTGATATCATCACACCCGAACGGCTTCCATCACGATAGATGGTGCAGCCCTTGCATCCACTACGCCATGCCTCGACATAAAGCTTATTAACCAGAGCCTCATCAACTTGGTTAGGTAGGTTCACTGTCACGGATATAGAGTGGTCAACCCACTTCTGTATCTCACCTTGCATACGCACCTTCATCAGCCAGTCGACGTCGTTTGCCGTTGCTTTATAATAAGGAGAGCGTTTCACAAGTTCGTCTATTTCTTCTTGGCTATACCTCTTTTGTGTGTCAATCCCGTTCACCTCCATCCATGTAAGGAACTTACGGTGGTAGACAATGTACTCTTCGAAGGAATCGCCAACCTCGTCGACGAAGTCTACATGTACGTCTGTATCATTAGGATTAACCTTACGACGACGCTTATAGACAGGCATGAAGACTGGTTCGATACCTGATGTCGTCTGTGTCATGAGCGAGGTTGTACCCGTAGGGGCTATCGTCAAGCAGGCTATATTCCTACGACCATACTTCTTCATATCCTCGTAGAGCTGTGCATCGGCCTCCTTTAATCGTAGAATAAACGGATTGTTCGCCTCACGCTTAGCATCATATATCTCGAAGGCACCACGCTCCTGTGCCATTGTCACTGATGAACGATAAGCATTCAGAGCTAATGCACGATGAATGGAAACGGAGAAGTCGGTTGCTTCCTGCGTTCCATAACGTAAGCCCATAGCAGCTATCATATCGCCCTCGGCCGTGATACCCACTCCTGTGCGTCGACCCAGACAACTCTTCTTCTTTATCTTCTCCCAAAGATGATACTCTGCACTCTTCACCTCATCTTGCTGTGGATCGCTCTTGATCTTCGTTAGGATGAGGTCTATCTTCTCCATTTCAAGGTCGATGATGTCGTCCATGAGTCGCTGTGCAAGCTGTGCATGACGTTCAAACAACTCTTTGTCAAAGCGTGCATGGTCTGTGAATGGATCGATAACATAGGAGTAGAGGTTCAATGACAAGAGTCTACAACTATCGTAAGGACAGAGGGGTATCTCTCCACATGGGTTTGTTGAAACGGTCTGGAAACCAAGGTCAGCATAACAGTCGGGGATGCTCTCACGGATAATCGTGTCCCAGAACAGCACGCCCGGCTCGGCACTCTTCCATGCGTTATGTACTATCTTCTCCCACAGTTCCTTGGCCGATAGCTCCTTGGTAACGGCTGGCTCATCGCTATCAATAGGGAACTGCTGTACGTAAGGTTTACCTTCAACGACGGCTTGCATGAACTCGTCGGTTATCTTCACAGACACATTGGCACCTGTCACCTTACCTTCTTCCATCTTGGCATCGATGAATGCCTCTGAATCGGGGTGTTTGATACTTACCGAAAGCATCAAGGCTCCACGCCTGCCGTCCTGTGCCACCTCACGTGTACTGTTCGAATAACGCTCCATGAAAGGGACAAGACCTGTAGAGGTCAGGGCTGAATTGTTCACTGGTGAACCTTTCGGACGAATGTGGGAGAGGTCATGACCAACGCCACCACGGCGTTTCATCAGTTGTACCTGCTCTTCGTCGATACGCATGATAGCACCGTATGAATCGGCATTACCGTCTAAGCCGATGACAAAACAGTTGGAGAGCGATGCCACCTGATGGTTGTTACCAATACCAGTCATCGGACTACCAGCTGGGATAATATATCTGAAATGGTCTAAGAGGTCGAACACCTCTTGTGCCGTCAATGGATTCTTATATTTCTGCTCAATACGTGCTATCTCGTTAGCTATGCGCCAGTGCATCTGTTCTGGCGACTTCTCGTAGATGTTACCATAGCTATCTTTCATCGCATACTTGTTGACCCACACTCGAGCAGCAAGTTCGTCGCCACCGAAATAAGCTAAGGTAGCTTGGAAGGCTTCGTCGAAAGAGTAAGTTTGATTGGTTGTCATTATCGTTGTTTTAGAATTTTTTCGTCTGCGAAGTTACGAATTGTTTTCCAAAATAGAAAACATTTACTTAACTTTGTAGCACTAAAATCATCTAAAATGGAAATGTTTAATAACAGAAGGACTATAAGGAAATATACCTCAAAGGAGGTGTCTGAGGATTTAGTAAGAACTTTGTTGGAGAAGGCGGAACGTACCCCTACAATGGGTAACCTGCAGCTCTACTCGGTTGTCATTACTCGGGAAGCGGAGAAGAAGGCGCAACTTGCACCGGCTCACTTTAATCAACCGATGGTCATGGGGGCTCCTGTTGTTCTCACGTTCTGCGCTGACTTCCGTCGTACTACGCTTTGGGCGGAGAACCGTAAGGCTATGCCTGGCTACGACAATTTCCTTTCGTTCCTCAATGCGGCTACTGATGCACTGCTCTACTGTCAGACCTTCTGCAACCTTGCCGAGGAGGAGGGATTAGGTACATGTTTCTTAGGAACAACCATCTATAACCCGCAGTCGATTATTAAGACGCTCGGTCTGCCTCGCCTTGTGATGCCTGTTGCAACCATCACCCTCGGTTGGCCCGATGAGAACCCACCCCTCACCGACCGCCTGCCTATCGATAGTATCATCCATAACGAGACTTACAACGATTATACTCCAACCCGCATTGATACGTTCTACACTCCTAAGGAACAACTCGAAGAGAATAAACACTTTGTGGAAATCAACCATAAAGAGACACTCGCACAGGTGTTCACCGACCTAAGATATACTAAGGAGGCGAATGAAGCTATCTCGGAAGTGTTGCTAAAGACGCTGAAAGAACAAGGCTTTATGTAGGATTAACAACCCACTAACAGCCAATCATCATCATCCAACACCCATCACCCAACACCCAACAGAGAACCTCACCCCCAACCCCTCTCCGAATGGAGAGGGGCATGATTACCGTGATACCCCTATTTACTCGATATAGTTATCTAAAATACTCTCCCTACTCTTCGAGAGAGACGGCTAATATTATGCTATTACTAACCCCCTATCTCGCACACTATCAACCAACAACAACATTCTTTCCTACCCTTTCTTATTATTTCACCAATACTCCGCACGAACTTAGTTAACCCTCTTCATATCACCTATAAATATTCAACAAACTGGCAGCTAATATCTAATACGTAAGCCACTAACGCTCCCTTCATATTCTATTATAGTCATCCTTCAATATTCTTAATCAACTACTCCTTATTATATATAGCCAAGTTAGGGCTTGAGTGGTGGGTGTTAGGTGTTGAATGGTGGGTGTTAGGGGTTGAATGGTGGGTGTTAGGGGTTGAGTGGTGGGTGTTGGGTGATGAGTGTTAGGTGCTGATGATTAGCTAACGTTGGCTGTAAAGTTCTGTGAAATCGGTTGACTTAATGTCTCTGTGGAAACCTGTGTATTCTGTTCATCTGTGTTTTTCTGTGAGAAATAGAACGTACCCTCTGGATGAGTAAAACGCTAAACATTCAATAGGGATTGTCAAGATATTTCAGTTGTCATACCCCTCTCTTTTCATCGAAAGGCCGGGCTTGATGCAAGAAGAGGGCTTTCAACGTTCGAGAACATGGCTTTCTTGTCCCATGAAGGGCGTCTTCTGCAAGCAAAGAGGGCATATACTCAAATGCTAAATGTAATTAGTTGATTTCTTGTGGGTTATATGCTTGGTTGTAAATGATGATTTTTGCTTATCTTGTGGTAGTTAGTTTGATAATGTGTAATGATTTTTCACGACAGGGAAGACTTGTTGCATGGAGAGGAAGGGGGCTACGAGGCAGTGTCTCGGAGGTCTGAACAGCAGGACACGGAGGGGTGAAAGGCAGGGGTCGAGGGAGGGCAAACCTCTCTCTATGAGCCCTGTGTGTTCTGCTCATCTGTGTTTTTCTGTGAGAAATAGTACGCACCCTCTCGATAAGATAGGAACCGCGAAAGTCGCTGGGGAGTTTTTTCTCTCACAGATCTCACAGATTTAACAGAACCTTTTTGCGCAAAGTTTTGAACCCACAGAACGCCTCCGGCATACAGATATCACAGAGGCCTCACCCCCAACCCCTCTCCGAATGGAGAGGGGAGTAGTATGTGAGGTTACCCCTACAGGCCTGCTAATAGAAGGAGAAGTGTTGCTTAACATACGGAGGACACGTAGGGGTATCTCGGTGATCACTCCCCTCTCCATTCGGAGAGGGGCTGGGGGTGAGGCCGATTGGGGTTGGGGGTGAGGCCGATTGGAGTTGGGAGTGAGGTCCTTTATAGCTTCATTCAATTTTACTGTGGCATTTTCTCCTATCTTTTTTACCCCAAATCACTTGACAATCAATATTTTTTTATATATTTGCGACATCTTTGAATCTATCATTACAACAACCTAAAAACTTCGAATTATGGAACACATTCCACAAGTCTTTTGGCTTATTCCCATCGCATCGGTGTGCGCCTTGGGGATGGCCTGGTATTTCTTCAAATCTATGATGAGGTCTGAAGAGGGCACACCCCGCATGATTGAGATTGCTGAATACGTGCGTCGTGGTGCTATGGCCTATCTGAAACAGCAGTACAAAGTCGTTTTAATGGTCTTTGTTGTCCTTGCAATTGTCTTCGCAATCATGGCTTACGGCTTCAATGCACAGAATGAATGGGTGCCATTCGCATTCCTTACTGGTGGTTTCTTCTCTGGTCTTGCAGGCTTCTTCGGGATGAAGACTGCCACCTACGCCAGTGCCAGAACGGCCAATGCAGCACGTAATGGACTCAACGACGGACTCAAGATTGCTTTCCGTTCAGGCGCTGTCATGGGTCTTGTTGTCGTTGGATTAGGCTTGTTAGACATAGCCATCTGGTTCATTGTCCTCACTTGGTTCTATGCTGATAAGATGACGACAAGCGAGATGCTCATCACTATCACGACTACAATGTTGACCTTCGGTATGGGTGCTTCGACGCAGGCGTTGTTTGCTCGCGTGGGTGGTGGTATCTATACGAAGGCTGCCGATGTGGGGGCCGACCTCGTTGGTAAGGTGGAAGCAAACATCCCTGAGGACGACCCACGTAACCCGGCTACGATTGCCGACAACGTGGGCGACAATGTTGGCGACGTCGCTGGAATGGGTGCCGACCTATACGAAAGCTATTGTGGGTCAATCCTCTCTACAGCAGCCTTGGGTGCAACGGCCTTCGCAGCATCGTCAGGTGATATGCAACTAAAGGCTGTCATCGCGCCAATGCTCATCGCTGCAGTCGGTGTCTTCCTTAGTCTCTTTGGCATCTTCCTCGTGAGAACGAAGGAGGGAGCTACGATGAAAGACCTTCTCCACGCTTTAGGTCTTGGTACGAATACGGCGGCTGTACTCATTGCAGCTGTTAGCTTCCTCATTCTCTACCTCTTAGGACTGGAGAACTGGCTTGGTGTTAGCTTCTCGGTCATCACGGGCTTGGCTGCAGGAGTTATCATCGGACAGGCAACGGAGTACTATACCTCACAGAGTTACATGCCTACGAAGGCTATCTCTGAAGCCAGTCACACGGGTGCGGCAACGGTGATTATAAAAGGTATCGGTACGGGTATGATTTCTACTTGCGTCCCTGTCCTCTCTATCTCAGTGGCTATCATGCTGAGTTATCTCTGTGCCAACGGCTTCGATATGTCGATGTCAGCCCTCTCTATTCAGCATGGCTTGTATGGAATAGGTATCGCTGCAGTCGGCATGCTATCAACTTTAGGTATCACCTTAGCGACAGATGCCTACGGACCAATTGCTGATAACGCAGGCGGAAATGCGGAGATGAGCGAGTTAGGAGCGGAGGTGCGCCATCGCACTGATGCCCTCGACGCCTTAGGTAACACTACGGCTGCTACGGGTAAGGGCTTTGCCATCGGTTCGGCAGCACTGACGGCTTTGGCGCTGTTGGCCTCTTATATCGAAGAGATAAAGATTGCCATGGCACGTGTCGGTACACAGATGACGAACGTTGCAGGCGAAACCATCGATGCCACAAAGGCTACTATCCCCGACTTCATGAACTTCTTCCAAGTGAACCTGATGAACCCGAAGGTACTTGTCGGTGCTTTCATCGGTGCGATGGCGGCCTTCCTCTTCTGCGGACTAACGATGGGCGCAGTAGGTAGAGCTGCTGGTAAGATGGTGGCAGAGGTGCGCCGTCAGTTCCGTGAGATTAAGGGTATATTAGAAGGAACAGGTACACCAGACTACGGCCGATGTGTAGAAATCAGTACACAAAGTGCTCAACATGAGATGATTATCCCATCGCTCTTGGCCATCATCATCCCTGTCATCGTGGGTCTTCTGCTCGGTGTAGCAGGCGTCTTGGGCTTGTTGGTAGGCGGTTTGGCCGCTGGCTTCACCCTTGCCGTCTTCATGTCGAATGCTGGTGGTGCATGGGATAATGCGAAGAAGTATGTCGAAGAGGGTAATTTCGGCGGTAAAGGCTCTGATGCTCATAAGGCTACTGTGGTCGGAGACACCGTTGGCGACCCCTTCAAAGACACTTCTGGGCCATCGCTCAACATCCTTATTAAACTCATGAGCATGGTCAGCATCGTCATGGCGGGTCTCACTGTCGCTTGCCTATAACGGTCTGCTCGGAATTATTTTCACGAGTGGAAAGATTTTTTTTCATGAAAAGAAATATTTTCTTTCACGACAAGAAATATTTCTTTTCATGAACATAATTTGTCGTGATGTTATTTTTCTACGGTCGACATCTTTGTTTTCAGCCTACTGCCGACAAAGTTCTCTGACCGTCAAGGGGCTTGCTATGCCTCTAAGAGAGAATATGATAAGAACTTAAAAACAATTCCCTGAAACATTTGCGAGTTTCGTCTACTTTCCTTATATTTGTATTCGACATCTATAAAGAACCTAAAAACGAGTCATCATGAGAAGAGTTATATTCCTTCTGTCTATTTATATCCTTGGCCTTGTGTTACTGTTATTAGGAACAGAGGGCAGACTTTCTATCCCACTCATTACTTTAATCATAATGAGTTCGTTTGGTACGCTCTATCTAATTAGGCATCCAAAGAAGGATAAGAAGGCTTAACGAATAAGAAAGGAGAAATCATGAACCGTCACTAAACGGCTCATATCCATGCGATTATGGTATCGGCATCACGCTTGTCGATAGCGTTCTAACAAGCATTAAAGCCTATGAAAGGTTTGACGAGTCCCTATTCTGTCAGGCCCATCAGCTGCTTTGCTGCCAGAAGAATCTCTTTATGGTCGAACGCTAAGTCAGGTAGTTCGGTCAAGAGGAACCACTTTGCTTGTGCAGCATCATCCAAGCCGCTGACCTCCGCAGGCTTATCAAGTATCGTGTAATAGGCCACCGTGATAACTCGCTCACGTGGGTCGCGGTCGACAGCATCATAGACTCCCACACGGTGAAGGTCCTCAACAATCAGACCCGTCTCTTCTTTCAACTCACGACGAGCAGCGTCAGCGGTCGTCTCGTCGATATTCATAAAACCACCAGGGAAAGCCCATTTCCCTTTACAAGGCTCGTTTCTACGCTGGATGAGTAGTAACTCCAAGCCGTTTTCAGTGTGTGCAAACACCAAGCAGTCGGCCGTCACTGCTGGGTGTGGATATTTGTATGTGTACATTTCAGTCCTCTTTTGTTTATAAAACACCTTTTTCTCTATATAAGTCTGTTAGGTTATCCATCATATAAATCCGTCTATGTGTTATCACTTGTTACGATAGCTTCAATATAACTGACAACTACACGATTCGTAAAGCGACACCTGTAAAGGCTAAATAAGCCACAACGATATATGAACTAAGATATTCGAGCCTAATAGTAAGGCAAATATACAAATAATATATGAAATGATAACACATCCAAGAGATTATTTACAAAAGGGAAATATTTAGACAAATAAAAGTATTCAAAATAATCTTTAAGGATAAACATTCTCTATTTATTTTCGTTAACTTTGCGTCTATGGAATTTAGGACCATAGTCAACATCCCCCGTCCGACATTCGAATTGGAGCCTTGCGAACGCATCCTTTTCGTCGGATCATGCTTTGCCGATAATATTGGTAAGCGTTTTGAAGAAGAGAAATTCCGTGCTGTGGTGAACCCGTTTGGCGTGATGTATAACCCTGTGTCTGTGCTACATACGGCAAGGAAAATGGCAGACACGCCGTTCGACACAGCCGTCTTCACCTTAGGAACCAACCATGTCTATGTGGAGCGAGCCACAGGCGAGATTGTAGATAACTGCCAGAAACGCCCTCAACGAGAGTTTGAAGAGCGCGAGCTAACGATTGACGAGTGTGCTGATGCGCTGCGTGAGGCCATCAGCCTATTGCGAACAAGTAACCCGCAACTTAGGGTTATCGTCACCGTCAGCCCTATCCGCTATGCCAAATATGGCTATCACGAGAGCCAACTATCGAAGGCAGTCTTGCTGCTTGCTGCCGATAAGCTAACGAAGGAAGCCAATGGAGAGGTCTATTACTTCCCTGCCTACGAGATAGTGAACGATGAGTTGCGCGACTATCGGTTCTATAAAGCAGACATGCTCCACCCCAACGAGCAGGCAGTGGCTTATATATGGGAACAGCTGGTGGCAACTTGTTTCTCCGCCACAGCCAAGCAGTTTCTCAAAGAATGGCGTCCCATCAAAGAAGCCTTAGCCCATCGTCCATTCCATCCAGAGGCCGCAAGCTATCAAGAATTCCTAAAGAAGACAAAAGAAGCAGCACGATTACTGAAACAAAAATATCCCAACTTGGAACTGAAAGAATAATTATGGAAGAATTAAATGATAAGCAGACAGAACTGCTACTTAAGGAACATGGCATCAGATTGACCGCTAATCGCATACTCATCGCACGTACCTTATCCACAATGAGCTATCCTGCATCAATGAAGGAACTGGAGGCTAAGATTCAGACAATCGATAAGTCAAATATCTTCCGAACCTTACTACTGTTTAAGCAGCACCATCTTGTTCATCAGATGGAGGACGGCAATGATGTAGTACGCTTCGAACTCTGTCAGAGTCAGGACGAGAATACCGACGACGACATGCACGTACACTTCTATTGCGAACGCTGCCAACGCACCTACTGCCTTAGTGACACACCCATTCCACAGGTCGAACTGCCTGCAGGATTCGAACAGTCATCCATCAACTACATGGTGAAAGGACTCTGTCCTAAGTGTTCGCACAGATATTATCTTAAGTGAAATGACAAAAAACAACCCATAGAATAGGGGCTGTCTTAAGACTTTTCATTACCTTTGCAAGAGATATAAAAAAATATAAATAGTAATGAATTATACTATTGAGAAAGTAACGACGCTCATCGGCGCACGCCGTTATGGTGACCAGGACGCAAACATCAGCTTTGTACTTACCGACAGCCGTTCTCTTTGTTTCCCTGAGGAAACACTCTTCTTTGCCCTCAAGTCTGAGCGCAACGATGGACATAACTATATCCCAGAACTCTATGCAAGGGGCGTGAGGAACTTTGTTGTGGAAGTAGTACCAGATGATTGGGCTACACGCTATCCTGCTTCTAACTTCTTAAAGGTCGTTGGCTCATTGGAAGCCTTGCAGCGACTGGCTGAACGTCATCGTGATGAATACTTGATACCGATAGTCGGTATCACGGGTTCTAACGGTAAGACGATGGTGAAAGAGTGGCTTTATCAGTTGCTCTCTCAGCAGATGATTGTCACACGCTCACCTCGTAGTTATAATTCTCAGATAGGTGTTCCACTGTCTGTATTGCTCTTGAACGAGAATACACAGGTCGGTGTCTTTGAGGCGGGAATAAGTCAACCGGGCGAGATGATGGCTTTACGCGATATTATTCAGCCTACCATTGGCGTGTTCACCTCCCTTGGTACAGCCCATCAGGAGAATTTCTCTTCTATAGAAGATAAGTGTAACGAGAAGATAAAACTCTTCCATGACACGGAGGCGATTGTCTATCCTGCTGATGAAGAGGTTATTACACATTGCTTAGCACCCTACGATTATAAGGGAAAGAAGCTGGACTGGTCTGTAAAACAGCAGCAGGCAGCTTTCTATGTGACGTCTATTGAGAAGAAGGACATAGCGACTACGGTCTCATACGTGTGGCAGGGAGAGACGAAAGGACAGTATATACTACCGTTCATCGACGATGCCAGCATAGAAAACTCAATCACCTGCGCTGTCGTCTCACTCCATCTTGGTATTACGCCTGCCGCCCTCAGCGAGCGAATGGCACAATTAGAGCCTGTCGCCATGCGCCTCGAGGTGAAGGAGGGACAGCATGGCTGTACGCTTATCAACGACTCTTATAACTCTGACTTCAACTCCTTAGACATAGCACTCGACTTTATGAACCGTCGTCCCGACCACAAGGGTCGCAAGCGCACATTGGTGCTTAGCGACATACTACAGAGTGGTGACACGGATAAAGACCTATATAATAAGGTGGCATTCCTATGCGAGAAGCGTGGTGTTGAGAAATTTATCGGTATTGGCGAGGGCCTGTTGTCACAGCGTTCTGCCTTTAAGCACCTGAGAGAGAAGCATTTCTTCGCTACGGTCAATGCCTTTATTCATAGCGACATCTTCGCTAACCTCCATGACGAAGTAATCCTATTAAAGGGTGCACGACAGTTTGGCTTCGACCGACTAACAGAACTCTTGGTGAAGAAGGTGCATGAGACGGTATTAGAGGTGAACCTCAATGCCGTGGTTGACAACCTCAATTGGTATCGCTCTTTCCTCAAACCTACGACCAAGTTGGTATGTATGATAAAGGCTGATGCCTATGGGGCTGGAGCCGTAGAGATTGCCAAGACCTTGCAAGACCATCGTGTCGACTATCTTGCTGTGGCTGTGGCTGATGAGGGTGTGACACTCCGTAAGAATGGTATCACAAGTAATATCATGATTATGAACCCAGAGATGACGTCCTTCAAGACGCTCTTCGACTACGACCTTGAGCCTGAGGTGTATAGCTTCCGACTCCTCGATGCGTTGGTGAAGGCGGCTCAGAAGGAGGGTATCACGGGCTTCCCTGTTCATATCAAGCTCGATACGGGTATGCACCGATTAGGGTTTGACCCACAGAAGGATATGGACGAACTCATTAAACGGCTGAAACACCAGAACGCTATCATCCCTCGTTCGGTCTTCTCTCACTTTGTTGGCTCTGATGCCGATAGCTTCGACGAGTTCTCTGCACGTCAGTTTGCGCTCTTCGATGAGGGGAGCAAGAAGCTGCAAGCTGCCTTCAGCCATAAGATCATACGCCACATGGACAACTCTTCTGGCATTGAGCATTTCCCTGAACGTCAGATGGATATGTGTCGATTGGGCTTGGGCTTATATGGTATCAACCCTCGAACGAACAAGACAATCAACAATATATCTACCTTGAAGACGACCATCCTTCAGCTACGTAACGTACCGGCTGGCGACACGGTGGGCTATTCTCGCAAGGGAACTATCGACCATGATAGTGTGATTGCGGCCATCCCTATCGGCTACGCTGACGGTTTGAACCGCCATTTAGGTAATCGTCACTGCTATTGTTTAGTGAACGGTAAGAAGGCAGAATACGTCGGTAATATCTGCATGGACGTAGCGATGATCGACGTCACCGGCATTGACTGTAAAGAAGGCGACAGTGTTGAGATCTTCGGCGACCACCTTCCTGTGACCGTCCTCAGCGATGCCCTCGACACCATCCCCTACGAGGTTCTGACCACCATCAGCACCCGCGTGAAGCGTGTCTACTTCCAAGACTAAAAAAGGAAACATCATACTATCTGGCCCCTCCCACTTCCTACCCTCGTAGAAAGGCGTGTAATAGGCGAGATACCCCTATTTATTAGACAAGTAATGAGATAGGATAAAACCTAAAGATGTCTCACTTATGGGGGTAACTCGCTGTTTACGCCCCTCCCTGCGGGGGAGGGGAAGGGAGAGGGGCCGCTTTTTATTATATTATATATGTCCATCTTTTATTTCCTTATCGGTATCTTCATCGGCGCAACCATCATGCTGCTGTGGATGAAGAACAAATCAACACAAGACTTGAGGACGGTCAGTGAGCAACTGGCTGTGGTACGTAACCAACTCGAAACGGAGCGGAAAGGCGTCGACGAACGTATCGCTGCGGTGAAAGAGGCGGCTCGACAACAATTAGAGGCAGAACGGAGACATGGCGAACAGCTGCGTGACGAACTGCAAAAACAGGCTGAAGCGAAGAATAAACTCCTGCAAGAGGAGGTGCGCAACATGGCCACAAAGATGTTAGATGAGAGTCGGGAGAAGATGAATACGGCTGACAAAGAACGCTTGGATGCCCTCCTCTCGCCACTGAAAGAGCGTTTAGAGGCTTTTAATCAGACTGTTACGAACAACAGTAAAGAGAATACTGCGAACAAGACGGAGATTAAGACTACCTTTGAGGAGGCGATGAAACGACTTCACACAGAGCAGGAAATGACCATTAAGGCGATGCGTGAGGACCAAGAGCGGGCTGTGAAGGAACTACGCGAACAGACGGAACGTATCGGCAATGATGCTGCCTCGCTCACTCAAGCCCTCAAAGGCGACTCTAAGATGCAAGGCGATTGGGGTGAGATGATTCTTGAGAAGACCTTAGAAGACTGTGGCCTCACGAAAGACTCACAGTATTTCTTGCAGAAGAACTATAGGGACAATGACGGTAATAACTACCGCCCAGACGCTGTGATAGCCTTCCCTCACAACGAGTGTGCCGTCATCGACGCTAAGGTTTCACTAACGGCTTACCAGGCGGCCATCAAAGAGGAGGATGCTGCGAAGCGTGAACGCTACCTGAGAGAACACGTCGCTTCTATCAAGAAGCATGTCGACGAGTTGGCAAAAAAGGACTATGAGAGTCTTGTACCGCATTGTATCGGTTACGTACTGATGTTTGTTCCTTACGAGAGTGGCTATTCTGCGGCTTTGAAGACCGACCCTACAATCCTCCAATATGCTTACCAGAAACATATCATCATACTGAGTCCGAGCAACCTGCTCATGGCCTTGCAGCTTACACACGCCATGTGGCAGAATTTCCGTATAACAGAAAACGTGGAGAACATACTTCATGAGTCGAATGAATTGTATAATAAGTTTGTCAACTTTGCTGAGTCTTTCGTTAAGATAGGTACAAACATCGAACGACTACAGCAAGATTTCAATCGAGCAAAGGGCCAGCTTAACGAGGGCAAGGGTAATATCGTGCGCCGCTTAGAGGGCTTGCGCACATTGGGTATCAACCCGAAGAAGCAAATACCGGAGGGGCTGTAACTTTCTCTCTCACTATTTATTAATCTTCGTTTTCTCACAGAACAACACAGATAAACAGATTTCACAAAGGTGCATAGAGGACTGTTTTCTCTGTATTTCTGTGTTACTCTGTGAGAGAAAAAACATTGGAGACTCGTCTGGGGAGTTCTTTCTCTCACTGTGAGTATTTCTTTCTCTCACTGTGAGTATTTCTTTCTCTCACTGTGGGTATTTCTTTCTCTCACTGTGGGTAATTCTTTCTCTCACAGAGCGCACAGAGTTCACTGAGCCTTTTGGCGCACAGTTCGAGCCCACAGAACGCCTTCGGCATATAGAGAACACAGAGGCCTCACCCCCAGCCCCTCTCCGAATGGAGAGGGGAGTAGTATGTGAGGTTACCCCTTTGGGCCTGCTTGCATACTTCGTAGAGGTTTTTCTCTCACAGAACTCACAGATTTAACAGAACCTCTTTGCGCACAGTTTAGAACCCATAAGATAGTGGCCCCTCCCCCAACCCCTCCCCCGCAGGGAGGGGCGTGATATGTGAGGTTACCCCTACAAGACTGCCATTAATGGACATAACGAAGCCTACATCCTTTTTATAGGGGTATCTCGGTGATTACGCCCCTCCCTTCGGGGGAGGGGAAGGGGGAGGGGCCAGTTCTTCTCTGCCTGCTCTCCCTGTTAGCAGAAAGGCTTCTGTTCATCTGTGAAAATCTGTGAGAGATAAAACATCCAACGAGCCTGTTGCGTTCTAAACGCTGTGAGAGATAAAATTCCCAATGAGCCACTTGCATTCTAAACTCTGTGAGAGATAAGACATCCAATGAGTAGTTTTTACCAATGAAAAAACTTAACAAGGACACACGCAAAAGCCCTCACGAGAAGAGAGCGACATGAGCAAGGGGCAAGGACGCAACTAACACAATATCAAACAGATACAGACACGAAAGGAGAAGGGCATGTTCAAGGGTGAAGAAGGGCGTGTTCATGGGGCAAGAAAGGCATGTTCTTAAACGCTGAAGGGCCTTGTCTTGCACGCTGTTAAGCCTTAGCAATAATCGAGGAGAGGAAATAATTTTACAGTACCAAACCCTACCTGTAAAACTATCTACCATTAAAACCAACGATAACCCTACTTCAATAGATACTGTCTTCTCGACTCAATGATATCATCCATGTTCTCGCTCGCCCATGAAAGGAGGTTGTCAATAAGCGGCAGAAGACTTTTCCCCTTCTCTGTAAGCGAGTACTCGACACGAGGCGGCACCTCTGGGAACACTTCACGGTGGATGAGTCCATCGCCCTCCAGCATCTTTAGTGTTGTCGTCAACATCTTTTGAGAGATGTCTGGTATATTGCGTTGCAGCTCCTTAAAGCGTTGGCAACGGTTGTTTTCCAACGTGAAAAGCACCAACATCGACCACTTGTCTCCTATTCTCGACAGTACATTCCGAACAGGACAGTTTGGGTAAAGGGCATCTCTGACCTCATTTCTATTCATACTCATAAACTCTTTTGGACATATTAGTATACAAAAGTAACTATTAAAAGCTAAGGTTCGCATCTTAATGATGTTAAACTATGTAAAACATCCACCCTTCAACCACCTTATTTTCAGCATTACTTACCTCGACGTAACCGACTGACATTTACGTGCCTACTTGTAGAATAGCTTGAAGATCAATACCTTTGCAACATCAAAACAAACAAAACAATAAAACAAAAAAGGATTATGAAAACAGTTGAAACAATTCAGAGCGGCAAGAACTTCACAGCAGTTAACGTTGGTAAACTCAGTGAGATCAAGGATTATGTACTCCCTTTCGGAGACATCGAAATTCCAGGTAAGGTATTCGTTGGGCAGGCATTACAGGCAACAGGGAGTGAACTTTCATTCCAAACCCTCGTTCCTGGGCAGGATAGCGGCTTCCTTCACAGCCACAAGACACACGAGGAACTTTACTTTATCCTCCGTGGTCAGGGTGAGTATCAGGTAGATGGTGAGGTCTTCCCAGTGACAGAAGGCAGTATTGTTCGTGTTGCTCCAGAGGGCAAACGTGCGTTGAAGAATACGGGAAATGACGAGATGTTAATGCTTTGTATTCAGTATAGAGCAAACAGCTTTGGCAAGGACGACTCACCAGCAGGTGACGGTGTGATACTGAATGAAGAACTGAAATGGTAATAGACCCGCTGTTTCCAACGTGTCCGATACGTAATATTCTCTCACGGATATGCGTTGCGGACACGCTTTGCCTTATCCAAACGCTTGGTAAGAAAGGCAGAGCAACTTACGAAGAGTTAAGGCATAACCTGCCCGACTCTTCCTTATCCACCTCGCTAAATGTACTAAAAGAAGATCGAATTATCGTTGAAAGCGACAAACAATACGTCCTTTCAGACATTGGGAAAGAGCTTTTTCCACTCATCTCAACGCTCATCGATTGGTGTGAGAGGAATATTTCCCCATCTCTAAAGCAATAGTTCAAATGAAGTGTAACATTGTATTTTGCAACATTTCAGGCTTTCACGAAACGAAAAGGAGTGAAAGAAAACGTCGTTTATTCCACTCCTTTTTTGTTATATAAATATAGTCTGTTAGCTAAAAGTTCTATCCGTTAAAAATATAAGATAACAAAAGCGCTATAGCTATATGCTTAATATATTTCTTATCATTTGTCAACCAGCACTATTTATAGACCCCTTGTCTAATAAGAAATCATAGATATCTATAAATAAAATACCATCTTCATTCTGATAACGAGGACTATGATCACCAATTATAACCACTTTCTGAAACGAATCATCAATTCTTCTAAGTGATTGTAATTCTTGGTCACGTTTCGTATCATCAGGAATGCTGAAAGCAGACTGGATATAAGCTCTCTTATAACCTTGGTTACAAACAAAGTCTACTTCAAGTATCTTTCTAATCTTCTTCCCATCTTCGTCCTTAGTATTCCAAATAACCTCACCTACATCAACAGCCATTCCACGAGTACGTAATTCGTTGTAAATGGCATTTTCCATCAAGTGAGTTTTTTCTACTTGTCGGAAATTAAGAAGCGCATTCCTCAGTCCTAAGTCTTCAAAATAAAACTTAGAAGGCGTATCTATATAACGTCTACCCTTAATATCATAACGTAGAGCGCGTTCAATAATAAATGCATCTTGCAAGTAATCAATATAAACTTTGATGGTATCTTGACTAATCGTACTTTTCTTTACTGTTCGGAAAGTGTCAGCAAGCTTTCTTGGATTAGTCAAGCCACCCACTGTAGAAGCTAACGTGCTTATGAGTTCTTCAAGATCACCATCTAATTTTATATCATAACGCTCCTTAATATCCTTTAAATAAGTATGCTTAAACAAACTTTTTAGATAGACTACTTTCTCTTGAGCGGAAGTCATTGTGACTACTTGTGGTAATCCACCATAAGTCATATATTCCACCCAAAGATTCTCTACAGGTTCATCTGGTCTTGCATCACGTATTTCAAGAAAAGAAAGAGGATGTACTTTAATCTCTAATCCACGACCGCGAAACCCAGTTACTATATCCTTAGATAAGAAACGAGCATTAGAACCTGTGACATATAGATCAGCATTCTTTACCTGTAAGTATGAATTAAGTACGTCTTCAAAATCACTAACAAGTTGCACTTCATCAAGTAAAACATAATGCATCTGATCATCCTTCAATTTACTATCAATATATTCAAGTAACTTATCAGGGTCTCTTAACACTTTGTTTCTGCGGTCTTCAAGATTTACCATAACAATGTGTTCATCACTCACACCTTCAGCTTTTAGAGCCTCAGAGAATAACCTAAAGAGAAGATATGATTTACCACATCTCCTCATACCAGTAATGACCTTAATCATTCCATTATGTCTCAAATCCATCAATCGTTTGAGTAATGCATCACGTCTTATCTCCATTCTATTGTATATTTTTGCACCTATCCGCATTTTTATCGACTACAAATGTAATCAATTATTGAGATAAAAGCAAATCTATTTTGAGATAATTCTAACGTATGAAAGAAAGTATCTGCTTTGTGTTACATACATAAATAAAAGACTTCATGCACTGCATAGCTGAAATAGAACGACGAGTGGATGCAAATATGATTCGAACGGATTATAGACAATTAGTAAGAACGCAAAAAGATAGGGAACGACAAATTGTGATTCCCTATCTTTTTATTTATCAAATGACTATAATAAGCCCTTTACTTCTCTAACACTTTAAACTCAGCACCTGTTGCGAAGTCCTGTCCTGACTGTTCGCTGAGGGCTGTCAGACGTACGAAGCGGGCCTTGACAGGGGTGGTGAGGAGGACGGTCTTTTCCTTTCTGTTGTTCTCAAACTCACCTTCTGCAACAGCTTTGCCCCATGTCTTGCCGTCATTACTTACTTGGATGCTATACTTCTTGATGTTACCATTATTGCTGTCTTGGCGTGGAAGATAGGTGAAACCCTTGATTGTCTTCACCCCACCACAGTCGAAGTCAACCCAGTGAGGGTAGTTCGCTACCGTAACAGAATACATGGTGTGCCAATAAGTACTTGGGTCGCCATCGGTGAGGTGGCTTGCGTCGCCCTCACCACTCTCCTGACTTGATGCAAAAACAACCGATAGTGGGATGCTCTCGATGCGTGAGAAGGATTGAGAAGCTACGAGCCAGTCGTTCTCCTTGGTCCATGCTGAGATCGTTCCACCCTCGCGCAGGCCGACAGGACCAGTGTATTTCACGACCTTCTTACTGCCATTGAGACGATAGAAGATGTCGCCCTTCGCTCCATTCGCATTGATCGTCACATTGCCCTCAGCGTCACGCACGATGGTAAGTGGCGTAGCGCCGTTCAGACTAACGTTCGCATTGCTAACGAGGTCATTGGTCTCAACAGAGTTCATTGGACGTATCATGTAACCGAAGGTATGTGGCGTTGCCATCACACGGTCGCGCTGTAACGGTCCACCCTGCCCACAGCTGTTACCACCAAGACCCGTGATAGCCATGTCGAGGTGTAGGTAAGTGTAATCACTCTGAGGCAGTTCGTGAGGGTGGTTAGCCATAGCGATGGTGTTATCCGACCATGGAAGGGCAGAGAAGCTCATCTTGTCTTTGGCCACGAAGAGGGCCCCATAGAGGGCATCCTGTCCACCATTGCCAGCGAGCGAGAGCCAACGAGTGTCCTGATGGTTACCCGTGTCTTGTGGTTTAGGGAATGTCACAAACTCATCCTCCACGTCCTGCTGCTCATAGATACCAATCATCTGACCCGTCTTACGGTCTGGATAGTTATCGACCGTACCACGTCCATAGTAATTCAACAGTCTGAGTGCCTTTGGAAGACGTACCGTATAACCGAGCTTAGCGAGTGTCAGATTAGGCTTATTGCTGGTGATTGCGCTCTCACTCTCAATACTTCCATCAGGGAAGATGGTGTAGACAACCTGCGTCGTAAAGCGGAAGTCGTCCTTACCGAAAGGCTTTTCTTTGTTTTCGATGAGCTTCTTCCAGTTGGCATTACCGCCCTCAAGTCGATAACTATATGGTGCTTGCGACTCTACGTTGCACACAACAGAGACAGAGCCGTTGGCATTAGCGTGGGTAGTATAGCTCGTACACTTGTGTTGAAGATTATTCAATCCGTTCGCATACCATCCTTCGTAAGCCCAGTTATCATTGTTGACCCATGCACGGAAGGCGTTCAACTCTGGTCCACAACCGTCTGGGATGATGGTCTTACCATCGTACTGAAGGTTATAGATCGTACCCTTCGTGAGGTCGAATGTAGTTGTGAAGGCCTTACCAGAGAGCACTATCTTATTGTCTTTCACGGCCGACATGTTCACCTTACCAGCCGCTGCGATAGCTGGACGAGCCGCTGCAACCTGCACAGGCAGCTGCTCCTCGGCCTGAATATAGCCCGCCTTCGCCCAAGGCATATCCTCTTTAAGACGATAGACAATGTGTAGGAGATACTCCTTATTAGGGTCGAGACCCTCGTTGAGTCCCGTGATGGTGATTGCTTTATGCGTCCTTGCAGGTACGCTACCCAAGTCAAGTTCGCCCTTCTTAACGGCTACTCCGTCGGCAGTCAGCACGTAAGACATAGCATAACCACTGAGGTCATCTGTGTAGTAGTTCTTATTGAACACATCCAACGTGGCCGTCTTAGCATCCTTCCAAGTGGTACCAATATACTGATAGACCTTCTTCACCTCATAATACTGTGGTTTAGGCTGCTCGTCACCGAAGATGATACCGTTCATAACAAACTGTCCGTCGTTAGGCGTATCACCAAAGTCACCACCGTAGGCAAGGTATCGCTTGCCCTCTTTCGTGTAGTTATACATACTCTGATCAATCCAATCCCAGATAGCACCACCCATGAAGAAGTTCGTAGACTCCATCGCTTCCCAGTAGTCAACGAGGTTGCCTACAGCGTTACCCATCGAGTGAGCATACTCAGAGATATGGAAAGGATACTTAATGCCCATCCTTCCCTTGACCGCATCACGGGTCCATGCGATACTTGGATACTGGTTAGAACCCATATCGACAATGTCGTTGTTGCGCTCATATTGTACTGGTCTTGATGCGTCGTAAGCCTTCAGAGAGTCGTAGGCAACTACGAAATTATGCCCAGGACCAGCCTCATTGCCTAAGCTCCAGATAACTATTGAAGGATTATTAACCAACTGATGCGCCATTGTCATTACACGGTCAACATGCGCCGCTTGGAACTCTGGCACATGAGACAACGATGCCTTCCCATAGAAATATTCGTGGCTTTCGATGTTGGCCTCGCTCTCTAAGTAGATACCATACTTATTACAGAGATAGTAGAAGTAAGGGTCATTAGGATAATGCGAGGTACGGATGTGGTTGATATTAGCCCGTTTCATCAGCATAATCTCATGTTCCATCTGCTCACGAGAGATGACCTTACCCGTTAATGGGTTTGTATCATGGCGGTTTACACCCTTGAGTTTGACGGGTTTACCGTTGATGTAATAGTATCTTCCAGCCAGTCCGAACTCGTCCTGACTTGCTGGTGTATCCTTAATCTCCACTGTTCGGAATCCAGTTTGGAAACTTATCGTCTCAAGAACTTTCTTTCCTTGCATCAGTTCACCCACGACAACATACACGTTAGGTGCTTCTGCGGTCCAAGCAGCCACGTTGTCGACCGTTAAAGTCTGTCGGATAGCAGCCTGACCCTTGCTGTCACAAGTCGTTTTAGCCTTAGCATCTTCGAAGGTAGCCACCAACTCGTTGTCATCCGCAAAGAGTCTGTTCTTATAAAGACTCCATCGTATATGCAAGTCCTTGGCTGTCTTCGCTGTAAGGTTCTGCAGTATTGTGTTGAGGTTCACGGTTCCCTTGCCGTCAGTATAGGCAGGGATAGCCTTCACGTCGGCAACATGTACCTTCGGAGTTGCCGTCACGCTGACGTTACGGAAGATACCCGGGAGGCGGAACATGTCCTGTGCTTCGAGGAAGCTACCGTCTGATGAGCGATAAACCTCAACTGCTATCTCGTTCTTACCCTTGTTAATATAAGGGCTGATATCGAACCGCGCCGTGTTACGTGAGTTCTTTGAGAAACCAACATAACGGCCGTTAATCCACAAATAGAAGAACGAGTCGACTCCATCAAAGTTCAGATAGACCTCCTTACCATCCCATGTAGCAGGGATGTCAAAGCTCCTTCTGAACGAGCCAACCTCGTTTCGGTATTCGTATGTGGTGTAGTTCTTAGGCGGTTCACGCATAACTCCCTTCTTCCAGTCGCCCGGCTCGATGTTATACTTGAATATAACCCACTGATTAACATAGATAGGTACACCGTACTTCAGCGTACCGTCCTTCTGAATACCCGCCATATTCCAACTTACAGGCACCTGCAGACGGTCCCACCGACTATCATCGTAACCCCTTGTGAAGAAGTCTTTTGGACGCTCATCAGGGTTCTTTGAGAAGTGAAAACGCCACTCTCCGTCAAGCGAGAGATAGTCTTTTGCAAACTCTGGTAATACCTTCCTCGCCTCGTCGACCGATGAGAAAGAGGAGAATAACGCACGTGCTGGCAACTTGTTATAGCCTAACTCGCCCGGAGCCTGCCACTCATTACCAGTTGGTGCTGCCGCCTGTCCGAAGAGATAACCACCTGTTGGGTGGTCGTCAGCATGCACAGGTGCAGCCATTAATGACGATAATAATAATCCGAATAAAAATTGTTTATGCATAATAGTTAGGTGTTATACTTTATCAGATTGCTCTTGCGCCCTATCGTGACGACCCTCCTTAGCCTGCTATATCGACACTGCTTACACGCTACATCGACTCTGCTTACACGTCTCATCGACATTGCTTACATGTCACATCGACATTGTTCAGTACGCTATAAGGTCGTGACTCAGAACGCAAACCTTACCCTTCTTCCATCGAAGGCAAAGTTAATAAAAAAAAACAAATATCCCACATGAATGAAAGGATATTATGTAAATAATACACCGTAAGCTATCTGTCTGCAAATAAATGGCTTTGTGTAGCTGATAAGGAGGCCTCTTCTTTACAGATAAACGCAGAGAATTACAACGAGAGAGAACCCAAAGAAAGAGAGGGAATCTCTCCCCCATGCCCATCCCCAAAGGGAGAAGAAATATCCTCTCCAGCCCCTTTCCATTCGGAGAGGAGTTGGGAGTGGGACAAAAAAAATCCTTGCGACCAACCGATAACGCGGAGCATAACTGCTAACGTTAGTAATAAATTCTGTGATATCTGTCCCCTGTTAGTAGGCGTTTGTGGGCTCTAAACGTTAGCAGAAAGGCTTCTGGTCAATCTATGAACTCTGTGAGACATAAAATCCCAACAAGTATATAAAGTCGTAAAAATACATTACATCACACCCTGCTAAGCACCCACAAACCAAGAGCATATCACCGCCCATAGCCAAACTCATAACCCACAAGTATTCAGCCTATTACAAACAACGATTAAGAACATGCTCTTCTTGCATGAAGAAGACGCCCTTCTTGAACGTTGACAGGCATGTTCTCGAACGTAGAAGGGCCTCTTCTTGCTTCAAGCACAGCCCCTTCTTGAAAAGAGAAGGAAGCTCTCTGTAAAATATCTTGACATTCTCTGTTTATATAGTTAGTATTCTGCCTCTCAATGATGACCTTTTTTCTCTCACAGAAGAACACAGAAGAACAGAACACACAGCATTCCACAGAGACATTAAGTCAACCGATTTCACAGAACCTTACACCCACCTTTAGCTGTAACGTTCTGTGATATCTGTATGCTGGAGGCGCTCTGTGAGTTCGAAACGTTGGTTGAAAAGTTCTGTTAAATCTGTGAGTTCTGTGAGAGAAAAGCCTCCCCAGCATGAGAGAAAAAACTCCCCCCACAAGTCTCCAATATTCTTTTTCTCACAGAAGAACACAGAAGAACAGAACACACAGCATTCCACAGAGACATTAAGTCAACCGATTTCACAGAACCTTACAGCCAACGTTAGCTAATCATCAACACCTAACACTCAACACTCAACACCCGTCTTTAGCTGTAACGCTCTGTGATATCTGTAGGCCAGAGGCGTTCTGGGACCTCACCCCCGACCCCTCTCCGAATGGAGAGGGGAGTGATTACCGAGGTTACCCCTACTTCGCTGCTTGTGTCGTGATAGGAACATGGATTTACCCTGACGCCTCTTTAACTAATCATCAACACCTAACACCCATCACCGAACACCCTTCAGAAGCCTCACCCACGTACCCTTCGGGAGGTTATAAGCAGCACAGATACCCATGCCATTAAGGACATTGCTGTAGGTAGTACGGATTGAGGAGAGACCTGCCTGGGCAAGGGAATTATTAGAGACATCGTTTAACGCTTGTAGGAAACGGTAGTATTCGGGTGTGAGGTGATAGAACTCTACTATGAAACCCTGCTCTATTCCGTAGCGTTCCTTCATCTCTTTCAGAGCCTCATCAGAGAGGTTCATCAACGCAGTGTTGGGTTGAACGTTCAGGTGGAGTGTGTATTCTCTGCCGTTGATCGTAGCGTCATCGAAGATATAGAAGTCCTGATAGAAGTCACTACTAAAGTCGAAATCATCGTCAATGTCCGACAATGGGTTGAGTAAAGGTTCACTTGCCGTATAGATAGGTATGTCATCCTCTTGCAAGAGGTAGTTGACCGCCACCGAATCCCACTGTTCGTTCTGACGCACCTGCAAGTAGTTATCATAGTCGAAGAAGGTAGCCACCTCGTTAAAGTCGCCCACAATGTCCCTACGGAAACAGTCGATACGACAGCTCATCAGACGTTTTATCTTTACACGCACAGCATAGTAGTCGTGCGACTGAGCAGGGTCGGTGAAGGTGGCCTGCACCTGCAGGAAGTCTCGCAAGTAGGATGAGGGATCTTCCTTCATCCTCACCATACGTGTAGAAGTACTGCTGATGGCTACTGGTTGAGGTATCTCAGTTGTCGATTCAACCGTCTCCAATCCCTGCGCCTCTACCTGTAAGTGCACCTTATCACCCGCCTTCTGCTGTCCGACGACATAGTATCGTCCTTGTCCCACGGCCGTTACAGGCAACGACTGTCCGTTGAGTTGATAGCTGATGTTGGCATCGTCGATAAGAACATTCGGTTGTGCCGCATTATACTGCTTCAAGGGAACACTCCGCAAGACGGTGATATAGGTGGTATCGGCAGTAGAAGGCATACAATAGACCACCATCTTTGGCTTCGCATCAGGGAGGTTGCTAACACTAAAATCGTCCTTACACCCTGTCATCAACAAGGCGAGGAGAAGGAAAAGATATATCTTTCTCATGTTCAGAACTTAAAATTTTATGGTGTAACTAAAGGACGGTATCACTGGGATAAAGGCGTTATTCTTTATCATAATCTTGTTTTCACTATTGACTTTCACACGCACCCAGAGTGAGTTCAGATGGCAATAAGCGTTATAGAGACTAATGTTCCAGATGCGCTCGTGCCCCTTCTTGGTGGTATGACGGAAGTCTAAGCCTAAGTCTAAACGGTGATAAGCTGGCAAGACAACGTTGTTAGGCTGCTCGTAAGCAAAGTTTAAGAGATTGTCATCGGGCGAGGTAAAGGTGATACCACCGCCAGTCTGTGCCGGAACCGTTGGCAGACCGATATACTGAGTAGGGACAGTCATGCGGTTACCCGTATGGAACGTCCATGCAGCGAAGGCCGAAATCTTCTTCGTAATGTTCCATCTTCCACTGAGCGTAAGGCGGTGTCGGTTGTCAAACTTATCATAGTACCAATCGTTATGGAAGTCATCAAACTTCTTCTCGGCCCATGAGAGGGTGTAAGAACCATGCAGGGCAAGGTTGGCGATGGTGTAGTCGGCATCCAACTCTACGCCATACGAACGTCCTTCTCCCTCCATTACCATATAGTCCCAGTTGGCTGCAGGCGGCTCTAATCCAGCCCAGCTGGCATACTGCAGGATATGACTTGAGTGTTTATAATAGCCCTCTATGGTCAGCAACCAGTGAGCGTTCGGTTTCAGATAAGCTCCGGCAGCCAACTGCCAAGCACGCATAGGATGGAGGCGAGCTGTGGTAGGCACCCAATAGTCGGTTGGGAGGTCGAGAAAAGAGTTCGCTATCTTATGTACAAATTGGCTCATAAGGGTGTAGCTGGCCTTGAACGACAGGCGGTCGGAGGGTTGGTACTTCATCGACAGACGTGGGCTAAGTGTTGAGAAGGTCTTCCCGCTAATACTGAACAGGTCTACGTTCAGTCCGCCATTGACGCTCCATCGTTCGTTGAGCGTCATCTCGTCCTCAGCATAGAGCGTCACTTGGTGGGCGATATTCTTGTTATGACTATGGATAGCAATCGTGTCACCCTTCTCTTCTCTACCATCTTGATAGCCGTCAAAGCGGTTGAATGTTTGTGGTTGGAAGCGATGGTAGGTGTACTCCTGACCGAAGAGGATGTGGTGACGAGGCGTGGGGCGGAAGTCGAAGGCGGCCCGATAACCGATGTCGTCGATAGCCGAGCGATAGCCATGCGAGGCCGTTGTCAACTGGTCCTTACCGTCAGAACGCCTCACAGTCCACTCGTCCGAGCTGCTTACCGACGAACGGTTATGGGTGTAGAAGGCAGTGAAATTAGCGAAGAGCTTCGGTGAGAACTGGTAGTTCCAGTCTAAGGCAGCATTGAAATTACCCCAGTGGAAGGAGTTCTTATATATATCGTATTCACCGTATCCATTGTCGTCTCGATGGTCGCCCCACTCGTCCTTTGCGTCTAACCGGTCTTCACCAGAGTAGACACTCAGCGACATTCGCGAGCGTTCGTTGAAGATGTTGGTCAGTTTCAGGTTCATATCATGGAAGAAATAAGCCATACTAACCTTGTCTTCGTTGTCTCTTCGACTATTAATAATCGCAAAGGCAGGCCTTGTAAGGAGGTCTAACCAACTGCGTCGTATGCCGATGTTATAGGAAGTCTTACCTTTTCTGAGGGGTCCTTCAAGGTGGACTGATCCGTCTAAGAGGCCGATACGGTAGCTGCCGTGTGTGTGATAGAGGTCGCCATCGGCCGTGCGCACATCCGTGACACTCGATAGTCTACCGCCATAACGGGCAGGGAAACCACTCTTATAGAAGTCTACGTTCTTCACTACATCTACGTTGAACGAAGAGAAGAGACCTAAGGTGTGATTGGTATGATAGAGCGGTGTACCATCGAGCAAGAAGAGGTTTTCATCGTTGTTACCGCCATGTACGTAGAGACCGCTGGTCAACTCCATTCCTTCCGCTACTCCACTCGTACGCTGTAAGGTCTTGATAACGTCAGGACTACTCATCAGAGCGTACTCAGTCATGATGTCTTTCTGTGAGAGGGAGAGCTTACCTGTCTGCGTCTTCAGTAGTGGCGAATTCAAGTCGGTCGTTACCACCACCTCAGTAAGCTCTGCATCGTTCTGCAGCGTGATGTCATAGTTTCGATTGGCCGTGAGCGTCACCGCATCAGTCAGCGTCTTATAGCCCACGTAACTACACCTTATTTCATGGTTGCCCTCGGTCAGTGTGAGTGAGAAATGGCCGTATGCGTTCGTCATCGTACCCTGTCGTGTGGTGAGGTCGTAGACAGTTGCGTTGATAAGCGGTTCCCCATTGCGGTCCTTAACATATCCACTCAGCGTGAAGCGTCGCCGTCCCTTGTCCTCATCAGTAGGTTCGCTTGTCGTCACGACCATCTCCTTATTCGTCATGACCATCGTCTTATTCGTCGGGTTTGTATGCTCCCTCCCCGCCGTGTCATGTGCATATAGCATCAAGGGGGACAGCCAGATGGCAGCCAATAATAATGGTTTGTTCATAAGATATTAATTTGTTTAGGCTACAAAGATAAACATTTTTTCCGTTTCCAGCTGCTTTTCAGGTAATGTTTGGGTATTTTTTTGGACAGAAGGGAGATGGGCTCAGTCCAAGCCTCAGCTGGCCTCACCCCCAGCCCCTCTCCGAATGGAGAGGGGAGTGATATGTGAGGTTACCCCTATAAGACAACCTGTAAGATAATAGAACGAGGCGCACATCCACCTCACATGGGTATCTCGGTGATCACTCCCCTTCCCTTCGGGGGAGGGGAAGGGGGAGGGGCCAACTGGTAGTTAGTATGTGAGGTTACCCCTATTGGGCTGCTAACACGGTTCTTGGATAGTTCTTTCTCTCACTGTGGGTATTTCTTTCTCTCACAGAGCACACAGAGTTCACTGAGCCTTTTGGCGCACAGCTCGAGTCCACAGAACGCCTCCGGCATACAGAGAACACAGAGGCCTCACCCCCAGCCCCTCTCCGAATGGAGAGGGGAGTGGTATGTGAGGTTACCCCTTTTGGCCTGCTACTGATAGGAAATGGGCTGCTAAACATCTGGAGGATATGTAGGGGTATCTCGGTGATCACTCCCCTCTCCATTCGGAGAGGGGCTGGGGGTGAGGCTTCTGTTGGCTGTAACGCTCTGTGTTATCGGTTGACTTAATGTCTCTGTGAACCTTGCGTATTCTGTTCTTCTGTGTAGTTCTGTGAGAAAAAGAACATTGTATGTGTGTGTGGATAGGTTTTTCTCTCACAGAGCACACAGAGTTCACTGAGCCTTTTGGCGCACAGCTCGAGTCCACAGAACGCCTCCGGCATACAGAGAACACAGAGCGTTTCAGCTATTGTAGATACTAATAAGGGACATAACGATGCTTACATCCACTCTATAGGGGTATCTCGGTGATTACTCCCCTTCCCTTTGGGGGAGGGGACGGGGAAGGGGCCTCTAACCTATAGGGGCATCTCGGTGATCACTCCCCTTCCCTTCGGGGGAGGGGAAGGGGGAGGGGCCAACTGGTAGTTAGTATGTGAGGCTTCCCCTACTGGCCTGCTGAAAGAAGGAGAAGGGATGCCAAACGGACGGAGGGAGAGCTACGAGGCAGTGCCTCGTAGGCCTGAACAGCAGGGAACAGAAGGACCAGCGCTTTCTATGAGCCCAGTGTTCTCTGTTCCTCTGTTACCATGTCTCAACCATACCCTATCCCTGTCTTAAGCATACCCAGTCCCCATCTCAGTCCTCTGTTACTCCCAGAACTTGTTCATCTGTTACCCTGTCTCCTATTACAAGCAACTTGTTTACCCGTCTACTCGTCCACCTGTCAACTTGCCACGTTACCCTGTCTTTCTCATACCTTGTCCCTGTCTCAAACATACCCCGTCCCTCTCTCAGCCCTCTGTTACTCATCAAACCTGTTCATCTGTTACCATGTCTTTCTCATACCCTACTCCTGTCTCAACCATACCCTGTCCCTATCCTGTCACAAAAAAAGTGAAGCCTTACAGCTTCACTTTCTTTTTCTTTCCGCTACTCTCGTTACTCATACGGTCGAGGGCAGTGACAACAAAGACGTATTTCGTTTGTCCACCTTGATAGTTGAGGCGCAGTCTATTCTCGTAAGGCATAGCGACAATCTTCGACGGGTCGTCGAGGTTGATAGGTTCATGCGGTTGGAAACAATAGACAACATATCGGTAAGGAGCATCATTCCAGCCCTCTCCCCTTGGAGCCTTCCATGTGAGGTAATAGCCATCATCCTCATGTCGAGCCTTCACCCGCTTAGGTTTTGACGGAGCATCATCGTCGATGAACGGCATAGAAGGCTGCAGAGCAGGATAGCGCCAGTAGTTCGTGCGCAAGAGCGTACCGTAGTTACCGGGGTTATCGACCACCGACTTCGCATACCAAAGGACAGTACCATTGACGTTAGCCGACTGCTGATGTAATCGACGTTTCGCTGGTAGCTGATTAGAGTTAGGGTTCTGTGGGTCGGCAAACTTCACCGTGCGCAGCACATCCTCACCTATATATAATGGTCGCTTAGCCGCATTACGGTTCCACCAGCCAATGAGTTCCTTATAGTCAGCAGCCTTATTACCAATCTCCCAATAGAGCTGAGGCACACAGTAGTCTATCCATCCGTTGTTAACCCACTTAAGGACATCGGCGTAGAGGTCGTCATAGTTCTGCAAACCATTGGTTCGACTGCCAATACGTGGGTCGCTCTTTTGGTTGCGATAGATGCCGAAAGGCGACACACCAAACTTCACCCAAGGTTTGCGACGATGGATAGTTTCACCCAACTGCTTGACGAAGAGGTCAACATTATTACGTCTCCAATCATTGATATTCGTAAACCCTCGCCTGTCACGTTGGAAGTTCTGCTGGTCGGGAATGGCCTGTCCTGCAGCCGGATAGGGATAGAAGTAATCGTCAATATGGAGTCCGTCGACATCGTAACGGCTCACGATATCATCCACCACCGTACAGATGTAATTACGATTCTCAGGTAGGGCCGGATTGAGGATATACTGCCCATCGTAAGAGAAGACACGGTCGGGGTGGGTTATGGCTATATGGTTGACAGCAAGCTGATTGGTGTTCTTCGTCTTAGCACGATAAGGATTGATCCACGCATGTAGCTCCATACCCCGCTTGTGACACTCGTCGATCATCCATTGCAACGGGTCCCAGTAAGGATAAGGAGGTGTACCTTGTCGGCCAGAGAGGAACTTGCTCCACGGTTCATACTTACTCGCATAGAGGGCATCACACTCCGGACGCACCTGAAAGATGATGGCGTTGACCCCATCCTTCCTTAGTTCGTCTAACTGATAACGTAACGTACGCTGCATCTCCTGTGTGCCGAGTCCTTGGAACTGACCGTTGACACACTGAATCCACGCACCACGGAACTCTCGTTTCTTAGGCTGTGCCTGTGCGGATGTAGCATAGCTAAGTCCGATGAATACCACTGCGGCAATCAATAATCTCAATAGAGAATTAAACTGTCTCATGTCTTTTTAGCATTTATAAAAAGTAGCCTTGCTGCCTGTCTCTGCTCCGTAAGAAGCTGATGGTGAGGCTTTACACACCGCCACAGGCCGTCAAGGCATTGAAATCACATCTACTTGTTTCTTATAACCTATTTAATGGTTCTACCGTCTACACTTTCCTTCTCCAGCCATCTTCCTGAACACCTGTCGGTGGAAGCGCCGTTCGGCCTCTAATATTTGGAGTAGTTTCTCGGCAGGTATCACCTTTAGCATCTCTACATGATAACGTTGTTCTATATGCTTTAATTGTATTTCGAGCATATCCGCCTTTGTTATGATGTCACTTGCCTCTCGTGCCGACTTCGGTTTGGTGTTATGAAGGGTTCGAATGCGGTCGAAATAGACTCGTTGTTTACTACGCATCTCATCGTAGATGAGGAAGAAGCGCGACGCTTCCTGTGCACTAAGATTAGCCTCTTTTGTAATGAATTTATGCGTCTCCAGTCTTACCTTGTTCGGATCGAAACGCCCTTGTGCACAGACAAAGGCTGCGTTGAGGATAAGACAAAGCATAAGGATAATTCTTTTCAGTCTCATATCGGTATCCTCCTTTCTATTGATCGTTTTCCATGTAAGCATACATATCCGACTCGTCAATCATGAAATAGTCGGCAGCCTGGTCGAATCCGTCCTCTGAAGTGGCCGATAGTGCTGTCGACGCCTTCGTCCCGTTGTGTCCTGCCAATGCGCTCTCGTCCTGCTGCCCCTCGAAGGCATGATAAGAGAGGAAGCCCACCAGTACGATACCCACCGTCACGGCTGCGGCAGCCAACGGACGAAGATAACGGAAGGTGGTGCGACGAACGGTCGTAGGGTGCGTAGTCTCCTTCTGTTCCACAGCCGACAACTGCTCCATCACACGTGTTGACAAGTCAGAGAAGTAACCGTCAGGCACCGTGAAAGGGCGCTTATTGCCATATTGTGTTTGTAAGTGATTCGTTGATTCCATAAAGTTTTTTCTTTGATATAACTTAGACTACGGAAAGAGAAAATGGTTTAATCATTAAGGAGAGAATATTACTCATTGCGTTTCAGATAGTCTGTAACCTTCTGTACGGCAACATGATAGGAAGCCTTTAACGACCCCTCACTCGTCCCTAAGAGCTCGCTCATCTCCGAATACTTCATCTCGTCATAGTAACGAAGGGTGAACACCGTACGTTGAACATCGGGGAGCATGGCTATAGCCTGTTGTAACAAAGCCTGCAACCTATCGCCATCAAAGTAGTCATCAGCCATGAGCTGGTTGGCAATAGACAGGTCGGCATCAGCACTGGCAAGCGTCGTAGCCTTCTGACGACGTAGGAAATCGAGGGCCTCATTGATAGCGATACGATAGAGCCAAGTAGACAGTCTCGACCGTCCTTCGAATGTAGGAAGATTCTTCCAAGCCTTTAAGAACGTGTTTTGCAACACGTCATCGGCATCGTCATGAGTAAGTATAATACTACGAATCTTCCAGTACAGCGGCTCACCGTACTGGTCAACAATCATGGGGAAAACCTTCCGTCTTCCTTCAGGACTCGCCAACTGGCGAATCACGTCAGCTTCATCAAGTGAGGACACTGCGCTTCAGATGTCGGATAAGAACGTGGGTGGACCTATCAGCCGTTTATCGGATAGAGACCTTACGTACTACGTTGCCCACCTTAACAATATAACAACCCTTTGGGAAATTGAGTGTGTAATGCTTATCGCCACCATCAACTTTCACGCTCATCACGCGCACTCCCGTCACATTATATACTGATAGCTGTTCGTCTTCGGCCCCAACGACATGCAAGACGTTGCCGAGGACAGAGATAGAGATTGTCTGAACATCTAAGTCAATCAGGTCTATCGCTGCGCGCGCCTGTACTGTTGAGGTGAAGCCAACAGATAGTAGTAATGTGAAAAGGAAAGGAGTAAATATCTTTTTTATCATAGATTATGCTTTTATGTCAGCCACAAAGATAGTAAATTTCAAGTAGATAATGTGCTTTATTGCCTTAGAGGGGAAAGATTTAATAATTATTAATACACAAACATCCTCCTTCTCTTGCCCTTCTAAACCCTCCCTGCGTTCTCCTTAACACCTTATTTATATTATCAGCATAGCCATATTACATTATCAGAATAGTCCTATTTGTATTAGCAGAATAGCCTTATTACATTATCAGCATAGCCATATTTGTATTATCAGAATAGCCTTGTGATATTATTAGAATTGCCTTATATTCATCATCATCACATTCTTATTTATGGTTCTTCCGTTAAATGTGTAGGTTGTTAATAGAATGAGATTAATCCACATACATGGCATGATTTCATCCAATAAGATTGTTTTATAAAGGCTCAACACCCAACAACCATCACCCAACACTGGTATAATTACCTCCAATAAGATTGTATAATAAGGGGGGAGTAAACTATATGATAGATGTAATTAGGTGTGATGTCTATCTGTCGTCTACAAACAATTTATTCCTATTAGCCTAATTAGGCTATTTAGTCCAATTGGGTTAATTAGGCTAATAACTTATTATTCTGTCATAATTTTTCACATCATAGTTTTGAATACATGCTCTTTTGGCTTCTAAAAGACGCCCTTCTGGGTTGCAGAAGATGCTCTTTAAGACCCTTGCCAACGCCCTTTTGAAGTCCAACTAAGCACCTTTTACTTTATACCTGGTAACTAATTGATACTCTGTTGATTGCAAACCTGCTTCATGTGTGTATTTTTGTCGTTAGTTATAGGTATTTTCCTTGAAATTATGTAATGATTTTTCAACCCCTTATCTGCAGATTTTCGAAGTCTTAAAACGAAAAGATTTTCAATGAAAGAGGATGAAAATAGGATAGATAGTTGACTGTCTCAGCTATATTTTTGTTTAATGAGTAACCAACTTGCCACGTTACCCTGTCTTCTAACACACGCAACTTGTTAACCCGTCAACTTGTCAACTTGTCAACTTGCCACGTTACCCTGTCCCTCGTTAACTTAGTCACAAAAAAAACGGAAGAGCGTCAGCTCCACCGTTATCTCCGAATTACCATCGTCTCCCGACGCTGATTTTTCTCAATCTTTACCTAAAATATAACTAAAAACCTAAATCTATTACTAACCTAAACAAATCTTCTTTCTAACATGAATAATCCTGAGCAATCTTCAATACCTGTAAAAGACTAAACCTTGTAATCAGCTATGTCGCTCTTGAATTACAATGCAAAGATAGGAATAATATACATATCATCAAAATTAAACAGCAAAAAATAACAATCTATTAGTTAATTCTTGATTTACATCAAAGGCGATGTGCAATTATAGTAGACTTTTCTTGTTTTCTTATATTATATCCCCTCATTTCCTTATAATATATAAGGTGGAACAAATCAACCGTCGTTACCCCACAAACAAAGCAGACAGGGAAAGGCCGAAGATATTAAGAAGCAAAAGAGGAAAAGACCACCTCGCAGCAACAAAACCCCTTAAAGTAGGACAGGCAACCCTTGACAGGCGAAAAAAACAAAACCAACTTTCCTGTCATATCTGTCATGCTATAGCCTTGTCTAACCCATTCACTCACAGTAGGGTTACACGAAATGTTAAAAGTGACAGCAACTTAATTATAAAAAAAACTCGTATATAAGCTGTAATAATTCCTCCTTTTCTATGGCACCATCACCCCTTCATAATTCAAAAGAACCAAAGGCTAAAATCCTCCCCACCCTTCATCGCCCATCACAACAATTCCCCACCACCCAACACTCACCACCCAACACCCAATACCCACCACCCAATAATTATCCTCCAAAATGTTTCTTTTTATAAGAATTATTGTACTTTTGCATGGTAAAAGATACAAAGGACGTTTATAAGACATTCTCTTATAGACAGTAAGAATTGCTTTCAGATAACAGACAAGACAATGAGCAAGCAAGTATTTCAGACAGACTCCCGTCAGCGTTGGAGTTATTTTAAGTGGACCCTACGTGTAGTCCTTACGATTCTCTCACTCTTTGGAATCGTTTTCTTAGCAATGTTTGCCTTGGAGGGCAGCCCGCAGATGCCTTTCCATCACGACTATCGAAATGCGGTGTCAGCCTCATCTCCTTATACCAAGGACAACAAGACGGCAACACTCTATAAGTCGTTTCGTGACTTCTTCAAGGAGAAGAAGATGCATAATAACTATGCGAAAGCTACCATAAAGAAGCAACGATTTGTGGGGAAGGCGGACAGTCTGACACAGAAATACTTTCGGGAGTGGGACGATCCACGGATTGGTGTGCGCTCGGCATGGTATGTAAACTGGGATAAGCATGCTTATATCTCTCTGAAAAACAATATACGACATCTGAACATGGTGTTGCCTGAGTGGTTCTTTATCAATCCTAAGACCGACAAGGTGGAATATAGGCTTGACAAGCAGGCGCTGCGCTTGATGCGTAAGGCTGGTATTCCTATCCTTCCAATGCTCACGAATAACTACAACTCCGACTTCCATCCAGAAGGTATCGGACGTATCATGCGTGATAGGAAGAAGCGTACAGCACTCATCAATGAGATGGTCAGGAAATGTAAACATTATGGTTTTGCAGGTATCAACCTTGACTTAGAGGAACTCGACATACAAGACAACGACCTCCTCGTTGAGTTAGTCAAAGACTTCGCACGTGTTTCCATGCAAATGGACTCTATGTAACACAGGCTGTTGCACCTTTCAACGAGGATTATAACATGCAGGAACTGGCTAAGTATAATGACTATCTCTTCCTCATGGCGTACGATGAACATAATATGGGGAGCCAGCCAGGAGCTGTCAGTTCGCAACGTTGGGTGGAGAAAGCTACCGACTGGGCGGCTAAGAACGTCCCGAACGACAAGATAGTACTCGGTATGGCAACTTACGGATATGACTGGCCTAATGGGGAGACGGCTTCGACGGTGTCATTCGACCAGACAATGGCTACCGCACTGGACGCAGATGCAAAGGTAAAGTTCGATGATGACACCTACAACGTTAACTTCTCCTATCAAAACACTGATGATGGAAAGATTCATCAGGTGTTCTTTACTGATGCAGCGACCACCTTTAATATCATGCGCTTTGGTGCTGAATATCATCTTGCAGGCTATGGCTTATGGCGTTTGGGTACTGAAGACAAACGTATATGGCGCTTCTATGGTAAGGATATGTCGTGGGAGAATGTGGCAAGAATGTCTGTTAAGAAGCTGATGCAGCTTAACGGCACCGATGATGTTAATTTCGTTGGAGCAGGAGAGGTGCTGGAAGTAACAACGGAGCCGCACCCTGGAAATATATCAGTGACAATAGATAAGGATAACCGCCTTATCTCTGAGGAGTATTATCACTCCCTTCCGTCAACATATACCATCCAACGACTTGGTAAATGTAAGGATAAACAACTCGTTATCACCTTCGACGACGGACCAGACAGCCGCTGGACACCTACCGTGCTGAGTACGTTGAAGAAATATAATGTCCCTGCTGCGTTCTTCATGGTGGGACTGCAGATGGAGAAGAACCTGCCTTTGGTGAAGCAAGTATATGACGCTGGGCACACTATCGGCAACCATACCTTCACCCACCATAACATGATTGAGAACTCCGACAACCGCTCTTATGCTGAATTGAAGTTGACAAGAATGTTGATAGAGAGCGTCACAGGACATAGTACAATCCTGTTCCGTGCTCCATACAATGCCGATGCCGACCCGACAGACCATGAGGAGATATGGCCAATGATAGTGGCAAGTCGACGCAACTACCTCTTTGTGGGTGAGTCTATCGACCCTAATGACTGGCAACAAGGCGTAACGGCTGACCAGATTTACCAACGTGTCATCGATGGTGTGCACCATGAAGACGGACATATCATCTTGCTCCATGATGCGGGTGGTGACACACGTAAACCTACGATTGAAGCCCTCCCTCGTATCATTGAGACCCTACAACATGAAGGTTATCAGTTCATTTCTCTCGAACAATACTTAGGGATGAACAAGCAAACGCTTATGCCTGCTATCAACAAGGGAAAGGCTTACTATGCTATGCAAACTAACCTTTGGCTGGCAGAGATGATTTATCATGTATCCGACTTCCTCACGGCTCTCTTCCTTGTCTTCCTTGTCTTGGGTATGATGCGCCTCGTGTTCATGTACGTGTTGACGTTCAGAGAGAAGCGAGCAGAGAACCGACGCAACTATGCACCGATTGATGCTGCTACGGCACCAGCTGTCTCTATCATCGTACCGGGATATAATGAAGAGGTGAATATTGTGCGTACCATCACTACGCTCAAGCAACAAGACTATCCTAACCTACATATCTACTTCGTCGATGATGGTAGTAAAGACCATACCCTCGAACGTGTGCGTGAGGCTTTCGATACCGATGATAAGGTTACTGTACTCGCTAAGAAGAATGGTGGTAAGGCTTCGGCACTGAACTATGGTATCGCTGCTTGTCGCTCAGAGTATGTGGTTTGTATTGATGCCGACACCCAGTTGAAGCAGGATGCAGTAAGTAGACTGATGAAGCACTTCATTGCCGACAAGGATAAACGCATTGGTGCGGTGGCAGGAAACGTGAAGGTGGGTAACCAAAGGAATATGCTCACCTATTGGCAAGCTATTGAATACACCAGCAGTCAGAACTTTGATCGCATGGCTTACTCTAATATCAATGCCATTACCGTTGTGCCTGGTGCTATCGGCGCATTCCGTAAAGAGGTGATTGAAGAGGTGGGAGGATTTACCACTGACACCTTAGCAGAAGACTGCGACCTGACGATGAGTATCAACGAACATGGTTACATCATTGAGAACGAGAACTATGCTGTGGCAATGACCGAAGCTCCAGAGACGCTCCGCCAGTTTGTGAAACAACGTATCCGTTGGTGCTTTGGAGTGATGCAAGCCTTTTGGAAACATCGCTCCTCACTCTTCTCTTCATCGAAGAAGGGCTTCGGATTGTGGGCTATGCCTAATATGCTTATCTTCCAGTATATCATCCCAACCTTCTCACCATTGGCAGATGTACTGATGCTCATTGGTCTCTTCTCTGGCAATGCCTTGCAGATATTCTTCTATTATCTCATCTTCCTTCTCATTGACGCAAGTGTGTCTATCATGGCTTACATCTTTGAAGGCGAGCGGTTATGGGTACTCATGTGGGTTATCCCGCAACGTTTCTTCTATCGTTGGATTATGTATTACGTCCTCTTCAAGAGTTATCTTAAAGCAATCAAGGGCGAGCTGCAGACATGGGGTGTCCTCAAACGCACCGGCCATGTTGGTGAGTAGCAGCCTCCCCCTTGCTGCAAAGGGTGGTAATCCATGAGTGTCTCCATACAAACAGGGGGAGGGCTTGTTATTAAGCTATCTACGACAAGTTACTTATTATCCATGGTTTTTAATCTGTCCTCCATCTCTTTAAGGAGCTGTTTTCGCTGTTTCATGTTCGTTATTGCCAGTTTACTACCATCTTCCAAGCTCGTTTGATGAATATGGACATTGTTCTTTTCATCGTGCTTCACGAAGAAGACGCCACGAAACCGTTGATACACATTAATTGGGAAGAACTCTTGTAAGACATGATAGGCACCCTTAAAGCGTGTTGGTATCAGTCTATTGAAAGCAGGAGTCATAGGGAGATAGACAGAAGCATCGGTCGAAGCGTTAAGACAATACTCTAAACTATTAGCTGGTGCTTTGTTTATTGCAGAGTCCTTCATGCCGAATGTTATATCTGTCGCAATCGCATCGCCACCTTCTGTGACGAGGAGTAAGGGACAATAGTCGTCACCATACGCCTTTCGCAGATAACTTCCCATAGGCAAGCAAGGTACGGCAGGATAGGTCGACACGGGGTTTACATGTACAGCATGGGAATAGATAAACACCTTCTCACGCTTATCTTTGGCACACCTATCTATTAAGAACTTCGCACAGAGAGCCATCGTAGAGTCACGCTGGGCATACCTTTCAAAAGAAGGAGTCTGCTGATGCTGTACATTCAGCTTTAAGATAAAGTCAAAACAGGCCATTTCGTCATCTGAAAGTAGCTTAGCTATTTCCGCACGGTGCTTATCAAGATAATTGACAGCGTCAGCCAGTTTGTCTTTCATTATCATTACAGCAAGTCTGTCAGCCTCTGGGATGTGTTGTTCCTTATTAAGTGCAGCGATGAAATCAAACAGATGGAGGGTAGACGACATACTTATCGTCTTTTGATGTGTATAGTCAATACCAAACAACCGCACCTTCTCACTATCTGCCCTACCCCGATTATAAGTCCTAAGTACGTTTAAGAGTGCACTTACTGTTGGGTGTGGTATCAAGGAGGAGTCCATTGTGAAGCTGTCATCTTGTATATAACGATTAAAGAAAAGTGATTTCCCTAAGGGGAACTCCATCAAGACCAATCTACAATCATGCCGTTTGACAGACCCTTCAATCAGTCTGGTAACAAAGCTTTTAACGTCAGAGTTACCATGTAAAGACTCTCCTAAACCAATTATTCGCTTGTCTCTAAGTCCGTCTATCTGCGCCAGGTCGAAACAATGATTACTGTCCTCACGAATAAGGTTAAGACCACCCTCCACCCTCAAAGGGTCAAGTGTCCTAACGGGATAATCGTCGATAGGCTTATTATCAAGTGTCACCTTCAGTTTTGAGAAGGCGATATACGCATCTTTCCTCTCCTCGCCTAAGGCGTTGATACCTATATTCAATGAAGACGCATTAGTCAGGTTAATATGTGTCGAATATGTTTTGAGGACAGAGTCAGGCTTACAGATGAATGATCCTGTTGCCACCACCTTCTCTTCTTCATCAATCGCTTGCAGCGTTAGGACCACACGCTTTAGTCCACTCCCCTTACATTCAAGGCCTACCACACCCTCTTTAAGATTGTCGTGGGGCAAGAGGATTCTATGAGAGATCTCCGTTCTTAATCTGTCTACAATTGGAATTTCCTTTATATACCGCCTTGCATACAACGTTCGCATTGGTCCTTTAACATCCCAAGGTATTGTGTAGAGCGCAAAGGCACCGTTCTCTATCCAGCGATAGGGGCGCAAAGAGTCTGGTAACATCTTAAAGTCTAAGTCATACGCCCTTGTGTAGTTTTGCTTTCCCGACTGTGCTATACATGGTATTGCAGTGCTAATAAGGATTAATATCACTAAGAGCTTGTCTTTCAAAATGATGTTTCTAATATTCATGTTATGATATTTATGTATAAACGAGTAGCTTAGCAGACCTCCCCCCCCAGCCCCTCTTCGAATGGAGAGGAGAGTGATTACCGAGTCTGCCATGTGCTTGTCTATATCCTTCCTTGTGTATCAGTTTATGTGCCGACAGGCCTCCCTGTGCGTTCAGGTCAGCATTGTCAGCTGCGGTTATCATTCTTTTGTCCCACCAACAAGAGCACAGTGAGCGTGATTCAGCCCCATCCGTATTACCCGAGGAGCGCCCACTAATTGAACCATATCATCCCCTTCAGCTGAGCAAGATACTTGTTAAGGTCTTTTGCATTATCGTCCGTTAAGAAGAAATACATAAAGACAAATCTATAATCCTTACCTATCACAACACAACGAGCACGGGTGAACTTATCCCTACACTCCTGTTGCTTTGTGTCAATAGGATACATCAGCATATAATCAGCATTAAAGTACTGCTTAGCAAGAGAGGCTGGATAGTCAGTGAGAAGCATCTTTATTTCGTCAACCTCACACGGTTCAATAGCTTTACACATCTTATCCACCTGCCATTTCAGGTCGGACTTAATATAGCCGTAGATGTTCATATTTATCTTTCCACCCGTAGGGAGCGGTGTGAGGTCATCCCTACTATTCCCACTCCTAATCGATGTCTTCAAATAGAGCTCACAGTCTTTATCTTGATGAACGATACTGGCATCAGATTGAGCAATAATATGTCTAAATATACACCCCTTAGTGTCACAAGGCAGTTGACTGGGCACGTATCCCCTACTCCTTATCAGTTTGTAAGGTTGTTTGATGTTAAGTCTGATGTTCTGCTGTTCGCACTTGCCCTCTATCGTTGGTGGGTTCCATTTAAAAAGTTCAGTAGTATCAAGGTCTTCTACTGTCACCTGTGCCCAAACAGTTGGTACACAAAGGAGTTGTAAAAGGATAATACAGACAGCTTTCATCCCTCTTGAGCAGAAGAATGACACAAGTCTTGTTCTGAGATCTTTCTTCATAACCATAATGTATTAAGTTAATAAGGCAATTGTCTTAATTATTCTCAATTACAGAAGACTACTTTCTCAAGTCAGGCTTCTTCGTTGTAGCATCTTCGATAACGAACGACTTGCCCTGTTCCTTCACCTTAATATATACCACCGTGCGCTTTGTTCCCACATTCTTATAAGGTGAACTCCACAGAAAAGAGACGCAGAGCCAATCATTATTCAGCGGTACAACCTTCAGTGTTCGTATATTTTCTTCAACACAGTCCTGCGCATCGATAAGGACATCAGCGTCCATATCAACACTCTTCTTCATAACCGATGGACTAACAAACTTCTTTGCAATCACCATGTAAAGGTCTGAGAGCTGAGAATAGATAAGGCTGTTCATATAGGTTTTGTAGAAACCATAAGCAAACAGCTGTTTCTCCTTTTGGGTCTCATTCAGCTTACATACCGCAGTCTTTGACTTGCCCTTCTGTGCATAGAGGGTCTGGGGTGCAACAACCAAGCATAGCGCTAAGCTTATTGCAAGATACAATTTTCTGATCATTGTGTATAGCATTAATATTGGTAAAAATTGTCTGTATTCTTTCTCAAGTAGTATTACGACAGGCACGTAAAAGCTTAGCGACACGGATATATCTATCCGTCTTCTATCTCACTGACCACCGTCGAAATCATTAATCACCTTAGGTTTTTATATTTCTGATTGTTTACTCGGGACAAAGATATAAAATTAAAATACGTAAAACAAATTTAAGGACAATTATTTTCGGGTGGGGGAGGAGAGCTGGGAGAACTGGGGAGGAAGACAGGGGCGGCCGAGGTCAAAGCCTACGAGGCAGTGCCTCGTAGAACAGGGACCGCTGGGAACGGACAGGGGGCCGTTGGAGACGGAGGGAAGACTGGCTGGGAACGGAGACAGGGACAGGTGGGAACGAGGGAAAGGACCGCTGGCGACGGCCTGCGCCCACTATCAGCTATCCCCTAAAAGCTCACGACAAACGAGGAGCCTAACTCTAAGGAATGGAAGCAAGTATGCTTTCCTAAGGCACGATAAGACAGGAGGTTATAATCTACCAAGAACCGAACACTGTAATGCTGGCGTGCTCTGAACATCAGTGACAGACCTGTTCCGAGACCCATGCCATGGCGCGAATCGATCAACTCGTCCGTCAACTGTATATTAGGATAGAACACTGACGAGGCTAAGAGTTTACTTCCAAGGAGCCAGCGGGACGTTAGCGGATAAGAGAAATAGGCTCCACCGCCTACCTTCCACGTATCGAAGACATTATCCTCAGCCTTAACACCATCGACGATAACCGATGTGCGGGTCACTGAGAACCGTCCACCAACACCGACATAGGGGTTGAAGAAATACGCACCCTCCACTGCTGACGTACAACCACGTGACACTTTGACATGCGACCCCTTCCCGTCAGGATACTTCCCCAGCGGTTCGTTGATAAGAAAATTCAGTCCGATGAACGAGGGATGATACTTCTCTTCAAACGTCTCCTCCGTTGTTGCCTTGTTCAACCCACGTTGCTTAAAGATAAGATCGGTAAGATAATATCCCATCTCAGTGGCTACGATGCCCACGCCAGCCCCTGTCATCACATCACTCAACCAGTGTTTGTTATTTGCCATACGCATAAGACCGGTCGCAGCGGCTACGCTGTAGGCTCCAATACCTATCCATGGACTCCGATAGCCATACTCCTTATTGAGCATGGTGGCGGTCATGAAGGCGGTGGCGGTATGACCAGATGGGAACGAACGGAGGTCGGTTCCGTCGGGTCGCTCTACCTGTGCCGAGTATTTCAAGGCGTTGACAATTCCTGCCATCAACGCTACCGACATGGCATGAGAGGCAAGCATGCGCCCCCAACTGCTCCTTCCCTTCACCCCTCCTAACTTGAGTCCTAACATGACGGCAGCTGGGAGATACTGCGTGTAGTTGTCTAATCGTCTGTCGAAACGTGGTATATAGTCGTTCCGCAGACCACGAAATCGCTTGCTCTCGCTACGCATGATAAGTCCGTTGAGGATAAGGGGTGCACAGGTGTAGACGACTCTGTCGAGGCGTGTGTCATTCTTGTATCTTACCTTCTCACACGCCTGTCTGACCGTAGCTGCCGTGTCGCCCACGGCACATGTGTCTGTCGTCACGCCCAGGCTGTCGTCTACTGCGATGGAGGATGTGTGCCGTAGGCTATCAGCCAAGGCAACAGAGGCCTCAGCGGGAAGGCTAAGACTTACGAACGAGAGGATTACAAGGATTGTTCTCAGGACTTTTAACTTTGGGCATGGAGCACAGAACGCAAGTGACAAAACGTCGAACATGGGAGTTAGAGGTTTGAAAATTGAGGTTTTAACATTTCTATCTGTGGGGGACATGATACCCCCAAAGACACTAACGGATAGAGTAGTGGGATTATTGTGAGAGGATAGTAGGAAATGTGAAGGAGACAGGGTATGGTTAAGACAGGGTAACAGAGGCAAGTTGACAGGTGGACGAGTAGACAGGTGAACAAGTTGCTTGAGATGGGAGACAAAGTAACAGAGGAACAAGTTTGATGAGTAACAGAGGGCGGGGATATGGTAGGGGACGGTTGAGACAGGGTAACAAGGCAAGTTGACAGGTGGACGAGTAGACAGGTGAACAAGTTGCTTAAAACAGGAGACAGGGTAACAGAGGAACGGAGGAAAGTAACAGAGGGCGTTCTTTCTCTCACAGAACTGCACAGATGAACAGAACACACAAAGGCGCACAGAGACATTAAGTCAACCGATAACACAGAACGTTTCAGCTAATGATGGGTGTAATGTTCTGTGATATACAGCTATAACGTTCTGTGATATCTGTCGTCTGCTTGCAGGCGTTGGTGAGTTCCCCCTGTGAGCAGAAAGGCTTCTGTTCATCTGTGAAAATCTGTGAGAGATAAAATACCCAACGAGCCGCTTAGGGTTATAAAAAGTCTTAACAAAAACGCATACGAGGACTCCTACGCAGGGAGGAGGGCATGAGACGAGATAGGCCTTGCAACTAACACGAAACCAAGCAGATACGGAGACACAAGAAGAAGGGCGTGTTCTTGAACGTTGAAGGGCGTGTTCTTGGGGCAAGAAGGGCGTTGTCTCGAACGTTGAAAGGCATGGTCTCGAACGTTGAAAGGCGTGTGTCGGATTTGAAAGGGACGAAAATACCTGACAAAAGGGGAGAGAGGACAAGGAGAGAAAGGAGCTGACTACGAAGCAGTGCCTCGTAGAAACGGACCAAAAGAAACAAGAAACGGGCCGAAGAAAACGAAAGAGCAGACCGAAAGAAACTAAGAAACAGACCGAAGAAAACGAAAGAGCAGACCGAAAGAAACTAAGAAACAGACCGAAGAAAACGAAAGAGCGGACCGAAAGAAACTAAGAAACGGACCGAAGAAAACGAAAAAGCAGACCGAAAGGAACGAAGATGCGGAACAAAGGGAACGAAAGAGCAGAACAAAGGGAACGAAAGAGCTGACCGAAAGGAACGAAGAAACGGAACAAAGGGAACGAGGAAGCAGACCGAAGGGGACGGGAGAGAAGATTGCTGGAAACAAAAAAGCGGATTGCTGGAAACAAAAAAGCGGACCGCTGTGGATTGGGAAGCGGTCCGCTGAAAATGGGAGGGGGGATAGGGGATGAGGGGCGAGGGGCAGCTGGTGGGGGATGATGATTGCCACCAGCTGTGGGTAGGTTTTGTGGTTCTACCCTACTCTACCTTTGCTACTCTACCCTATTCTCCCTTCTCATTTCGGCTTATTTACCAACAACAACCTTCTTGCCACCAACGATATAGATGCCGTTAGGTAAGCCTTCGAGGGCTGTCTCTGGGTTCACCTTACTGCGAAGGAGGGCACCATAGATGCTATAGACATCTACTTTACCGCCATTTGATGGTGAGGTGAAGGTCTTGATACCAGTTGGCTCTTTGCCTGGGTCGACCTCAGAACCGTCTGAACCACATACCTTAACTTGGATGTTATTCCCTGCAGCCTCCATCACCTTCTTAGGAATAGTGAATGTCTTAGTATTCGCAAAGTAAATGAGATTACCCTTACTATCGTAGATCTTGAAACCTACCACGTGGCTGTTCTTAGCCTCCATAGTATAGGTGCGACGGCCATTAACGGTCTTCATTTCCTTAACATCAGCCCAGCCCTGTCCAAGACTATCCTTCTTAAACTGGTCCCATGAGCCGAAGTCGCCCATAGTACCAACACGTACGGCACCATTGAAGTCCTCACGCATTGTGCCAGGAGCCGCACCAGGGAAGGTAGCTGGGGTACGACGGATATGATCATCTATGAAGATCATATTGTTTGCAGGCCCCTCCTTAGTGAACTGCTTCATGAACTTCTTCGCCTCCATCCACTGTGCTCTTGTGGTGTACATGGTTGTGTTACTGTAGTCACCGATGACAGATCCGTTCACATCATAGAAATGTCCCCATGCTTCAAAGAAGCTTGAAAGGTCTTGCTTGGCTGCTACACAACACGCTTTAGCAAAGAGTAAGTAGTCGTTCTGGCCCTGACAGTTGGCAGTACCCTGTCCTTCAAGGCGGTTCTTACGGAGATAATCGAGGCAATTATGCCAGAACTGATCATCAAGACCAGTCGCATGGAACATCAGATAGAGCTTGTAATACATCTGTGTTGTACCCCATGTGCCATATTCAAACCACTTCTTCTTGTTAGCAAAGCGGTCAGCATAGGTTGAGACAGCACTCTCGCAAACACCATCATACCTCTTACCGTCAACATCTGTATAAGAACAGTTTTCTGAGCGGCTGGTTACGCGACCCGAAGTAAACATCACCATGTTAGAGTACATGTTGACCGAAATCTCCGTCATACCAGCCGTGTTAAACAGCTGCTGATGGTTATGACCGAACTCGTGAGCAGGACCCCAGAGTGTACCATTGCCCCACTTCACCTTATCATAGTTGAGTACATCGCCGAGAGTGTTGTAGTTATAATAGGTACCACCCGTCGTAGCATACATATAACCATGGTCGACAGCCGTAGCGTTGAGCACGTTGTTGCACTTATCACGCTTAGCGGCACGGAAGCCCATGAGGTCGTCTTCACGCTGAACGATGCTGTTCCAGATTTCAACCAACTCCTTCATGTGAACAGGAGTATAGCGTTTGCAATCAGCACCAGGCATGTTCATGACAATCAATTCGCCCTTCATATTGAACGCCTTAGCCCATACAAGACCGTCAGACTGCATTGTCTGCCAGTCTTCATTGGTGTTACCCTTAGTGAGATCGAAGTATCCATTCACCTTACCACCCTCGATGTGGATGTTCATAGGCTTATAGTCTTTGAGAGACTTACCGTTGTTGAAGGTACGACCGATATAGTTAACAAACACGTTGTTCTCGCCCTGATTGAGGATAACGTTCAATCCCTTCTTCAAGTTATAGTACATACCAGCACTGCGTGTACCCAATGGTACGAGCTCAATCTGCACTGTTGCATTCTGTGGAATATCATCGCCAAGGAAGATGAAGAGGTCCTCGCCATCACGAGCCGTGATACCTGTTGGGTTCGTCATACTACCATAATCGTAGCCGATACCCATTGAACGTGCCCAAGCACCATAGTTATTCTCGCTGTAAACCTTATAATCAGCGATGCGGAAGAGCTTCTCCCAGTTGCGACCACTTGGGTAAGCAGTCCAGCTCTGGTTCTTAATCTTCAACACAACCTCCTGTAGTCCCTGTGGCACACCCTCGGTAGTCATCTGCGCCTTCAACGCCTCATCGGTCATCGCCTTAGTAGCGGCAGTAACCTCCGTAGCGGCACTGTTAGTGAAATACTTAGCCACCTTCTCAGCATAGACATCCACATTCTTGGTCAAGTCGACACGAGTCTTGTAAGCATCCTGCTGTTCCTTGAGCTTAGCAGGGTCGAGTGTAGCCTCCTTAAAGACCCACTTATTAGCCTCGTTGTGCGTGTACCAGCCAACAGGATGGTATCCCTGACTCTCCGCACAATGGATACCAACATTATTGGCATCGACCATCTCGAAAGCCAACACGTATGGATCGTCCGTGTTACGTTGGAGGTCAAAGCCAGTGCCCTTCCCCTCAGCTGTCGTATAAGAGCGACTTGTCTGCCCATTCTGAGGAACGATATACTTTCCTGTCACGGCATTCTGGAACACGTAGCGGCCGTTAGCCAACCTTTCTAACTTCCAATAATAAGAGTAATCACTGCTATTAAAACCCGAGGTAGACAATTCGCCAACAATAAAGTCCTCACGCATCGCCCTGCCATAAGTGTCAGAAACAATCTGATAATACTTTGTGAGGTCCTTTGTTGGGTCTACCACCTTGGTCAGCTGAGCCAGACGGGCAAGCACCTGCTCGTTTGTAAGCGTCGTCACAGGGTCGAAGCGGAACTCACTTGGGCCGAGTGCTGTTATACCATTGTCTCTCAAAGGATACCAACGAACGATATCCTTCTGAGCATCGAGGTGCCAGCACCAAGCTTCAGCATTACTATTATAGATATTGAAGTAAGACTTACCCGTCCCACTTGACTCTGTCTGATACTCAATCCGGAACTTGTAAGCATCATCGGCCGTCTTATAGACCTCATTATTTTGACCCACACTCTGAACGTACTTAGCATTCTTCAGACTCTGAATGGTGTACCTGTCGCCCTTAGCATGTAGTAAGAAGAGATCAGAGAAGTCGGTTGATGGGCTACCATAATGCTGCCCATGTAAGGTACCTTTTTCATCCACAAAGACATGAAGATCAGTACCTTTTTGACGCTTGTCATTAACAATGTAATAAACTCCCGGTTTGAGTTTCTGATTCTCTCCATCAGCAGTTGGCGCCGCAGAGAGCATCGAAGCTTTCGCAACACTTGGCACAGCAGCGGTCAGAGCCAGTGCTGCCATGAGTGTCTTCTTGCGTAAAAATCTTTCGAATAACATAGATGTATTTAATAAGTAGTTGTTTTTTGGGTTTCTCTTCGGTAAGTATCAAGTTTGCTTTCACCCCTTTTTAGGACAGTGCGGAGGCTCCGCACCCGTGGTGTTCACGCCCCGTACCTTTCGTGCGAAGGTATAGCACATCACCTGAATAGTATATTAACGAAGACAACCCACTGGCATAGGGGGACTATGCCAGTAGGTTGGTAAATAGAGACTACAGACCTAACTGCTCCTTCTTCCAAGCCTCATCGTGATAAACATAGAGGTGGAGTTCAGCGAGATACCAGTAAGATGAGCCACCACCATTATTGATATTCGAACCATTCTTACGCTGTGTAGGTTCGAAGCGGATATGGGTGATAGTAGCACCATTGGTCTTTGTGTAAGCGAGTGGTTCGCTCACAGCATTCGCAGAACGGTAGTTTGTCTGTGTTGAAACAGGCGTAGCAGCAGTGATGACATCTGATGAAGCGTAGATATTAGCACGCTTAGGGTTGCGGTCGTTACTGCTAACTTTATACTCATCGAAGCCGAGGTAGAACGTACCATTGATACCTTCGTTCAGCGTAATATCAATGTGAGGACGTGGATCGCTCGTGTTTCCGTTGCTCTTCGTCTGGAAGTAAGTAGTCTTATTACCGTCGACAGCAGCGCCAACCTCGTGCCCTGGCTGCATAGAGTTAGATGATACCATAGCCGCAGTGAGCGGTATCTCAACAGACTCAGACCACTCGTTAGCCTGAGCAGTAGCTGTTGCAGGGTCGTGGGTGTTCTTACCTCTGAGGCCCTGGGTCGTCACGGTGATGGTATAGTCGCCTGCAAAGTTGAAGACATCATTGAGAACACAAGACGTCTCGTTCGCTGCTACCTCCTTTACAGACTCTGGAACACCTGGCATATTGCTCTTTGCTCTAACGATAACCTTCTCATAGTTGACCTCGTCAGGAGCCTTCCATGTCACAGTGAACTGGCCCTTACCAGGCGTAACGTTCACATCGTTGACACCAGTAGGTACGATGTCTTGGAACGGCTGTTGGGTCACATGGATAGTGAAAGGCTGTGCGCTGCTATTAGAAGGCTTACAAACCACATCACAAGAACGTGCATTATCAGTACTGTTGAGCGTTGCAGTGAAGTCAACCTCCGCACCAGAGATATATTTCTTAGGTGATGAAAGCCAGCTCTTAGCCTCCTCAGGGATGATAATCTCATAGTTACCATCAGCCGTAGAACGCTGGAATGGCACACGATAAGTACGACCGAGGTCGACCATCTCAACGGCTGCCTCCTTCGTCTCCATAGGATAGATAGGACGCACCTTATAGCCCTTAGCTGACTGCTCGATGACATACTCGATAGAAGCATCCCAGTTGTCAGAACTCTTCAGACGAACTGTACAGTAGCGAGTCTCGGCAGTTGTGTTAGCATCCATGTCGAAGTGAAGCTTCACAATACCATTCTCTTTGACGGTCTTCGTTGTGTCCAAGCGAACAAACGATACTGTGTCAGGAACAATGATATGGTCGAGATGGAGGTTGGTCTCAACTGGTACGTCGATACTTGTCACCTTACTCTCAAGGAGAGAATAGAAGGTACCCTCACGATTGAAGAATGGGTTCTGCTCAGGAATACGGAGAACACTCTCGTAACCCATCTGTGACACCTTAATCTCATAGGATGCACGCTCGCCATGAGAGATAGTTACTTTCGCCTCACGAGCCTTGAAGCCTTCGTAAGCTGGAGCCTTAACCGTAACGCCCTTACCGTCAGGATTCTTCGTGACAGTGAGCCACTCGGCATTACTCTCCGCCTTCCAGTCTTCCAAAGCTACGTTTGTCTCTACAACAATCTGCTGTTCACCGCCCTCTTTATTGAATGCTATCATTCGTTGGGAGGAATGAGGAACCTCAAGCTCCTTGCTTGTAAAGTCGGTGTCATAGTCAGCTGCACAGGATGCGAGGCCTAATGTTCCCACAAACAGCACTGACAGTATGAATAGGAAATTAATCTTCAGTTTCATTATTCGTCGTTATTTATACGGTTAAAGTTTGTCTGCTCTTGGGTTATACTGGTAGCGCATCTTTGCTAACACTTCCTTCCATGGGCCAACCTTCCATGTTCCATCGCTCTGCTTAGCGTTCTTCATCACGCGATAACGATAGTGGAGGCGGAACTCCTTAAAGTAGGTTGGATTGGTGGAAGCGCTACCTCCCAACTCATTGAGCAGGAATGTGTTGTTATACTCACCAACAGGAGTAAGCATCTCTACCTCAAGTGAATCCTGCTTGAAAGGCTTCAGTGTTACGTTGTAAGCTGAAGGGTTCGTAACAGTCTTTGAACCGATAGTAGCAACGATACTCTTCACGTTGATGTCATGGAGTGCCTTTTCGTAGTTATCCCACTTCTCGTCGCCTGCAAGGAAACGAACAGCATTGGCCGCTACAGGGAAGGCACGGACAGTATTGGTAGGTCGAGTGGTTGACTTTGTCTCAACGTTTGTCACCTGAGAAGATACTAACTGGTAGTTCCAATTCTCTGCCGTTGAGCCGTAATTGTTCTTCCATAGAATCTTAACCAGCACGTGATTCAACTGAACACCTAACTTATTATTGTCGGTTGCGATTGCACTTGCATCATGGCTGACAATCTTGTAGTCGAGGAAATAGACACTGTCAGGAGACAGCGTACCAAGGTTCTTCAACTTGATATCAAAGTAGCACTTGTTTGACCCAGCTGGGATAGTACCCGCCATCTGTGGGTCTTCATAGCAGTCGGCTGGGAGAAGACGCGCAAACTTAGTACTGTCGATATCGAAGTTTGACTTATTATACGCATTGAAGAGTGAGTCGTCATGAGCGATAGACACGTGATAGTCACGGTCGGCAAGCTGTGAACCACTCAAGTTAGCCACTAACTTGACAGAAGCCGTCCCCTGCTCCACAGCAGAGAGTTCTACTGTGGTGCGGTCATAGATACGGTTGGAACCTGCCATCAAGCCTACCTTGTGAGGATAGAAGTTCTGCTCAAAGTCATAATTGTTACATGATGACAATGCTACAGCAGCTAAGGCACATCCTAATATATACTTGTATTTTTTCATAAATAGTTACAATATTAACGTTATTAACGATCCCAACCTGGGTTCTGATCCATCTTAGGGCTCTTAACCAACTCACGATGTATGAGTGGAAGGAATACCATACGTGGGAGAGCCTTACGGTCGCGGATATTCTGTTCGTTGATAGTTACGAGGTTGAAGAACGGACCATCGTTATTACCTTTCTTCTCACTGTAAACATCAAGACCACGCCAATTAGAGCTGTTAGCGTCATCTGTGAAGTAAGTACCCCAACGACGTGTGTCGAAGTAACGATGACCTTCATTGAAGAGCTCAACCTGACGTTCGTTCTTGATAACCTCATCGAAAGCATTCTCAGAGCTGAGTGTTGCAGCCTCAACGCCTGGCAAGCCCACACGATAGCGTATCATATTGAAGTAACGGGCCATAGCAGCCTCGTCACGGGTCACTGCTACGTCTACGAGACGACCGTTTGCATCCCATGTCTTCACGTTCTCTGAACCTTGAACATGGTTGTCGGCCTCACAGAAACTCAACAGTATTTCAGCATAACGGATGATTGGGAATGGCTTAGGAATAACCGAAGCACCATCCTTACCATGCCAAGAGTCATCTGGGTGGATGTACTTGAATGGTACGTAACCACTGATACAGTAGTCGTTAGGGTTGTTACCTGCTGCGTTCTTACCAGCCTTAGAGTCATCAATAGAGTACCAGAAAGTCTGGTTGTTATAACTTCCATCGGTGGTAGAGTTCATCTTCCAGATACGACCAGGGAAGCCAATGCTTGCATAGAAGCGTGCTGAGCGGTTTACGTAGGCTAATGGTGTTCCGTTGGCCATGTCACAATCGCCGATAGACTTCTTCTGATTGATATGCTTGGTTAGGTCGGCTTCATAGAGTGGAGACTCTGCTGGCTTCTTACCATCCTTCATCAAGAAGCAATCAATCACACGCTGAGGTACTGACATACCACCCCATCCACCATAGTTAACAGGGAATGAGTGACGAGAATAGGTCATTACAGGACCAGAATACTCATCGGCCCAGATAAGCTCACGGTTTACCTTTGCTGTACCCTCGCCATTGAACATATCAGCAAATGAATGATATGGGTCGATACCACCAGCGCCATCAGGGAACTTAGCCGTTGGAACTGATGCGTCGAGTGGATATGGATTATCCTTATCAGCGTCGACTGTGTAGAGCGTATAGTAGTTTAGGTCGATGACCTGCTTAGCTGCGGCTGCAGCCACAGCCCAACGCTTTGCGTCGTAAGTCTGGTTTACGTAATACTTACCGTCGCTCTTACGCTTCCACTCACCAAAGCAACGCTTTGCATAAGTACCACCATTGAAGGTTGGAGAAGCCTGCAAGAGGCGAAGACGTGCGATAAGTGCTAAAGCAGTACCCTTTGTTGGACGACCGAAGTAAGCTGTTGACTGCTCGCTTGGACGCTTCAAGCCAGGGAGCGACTGTGCGAACTCATTACAGATATAGTCGATTGACTCATCCATCGTAGCACGCTCACGGTCGTAGTACTCGGCCTTCTCACTGGTTGAGATTACCTCATCATTAACAATAAGACAAGGTCCCCAGTTCTGCAACAATACGTAGTAAGCATAACCACGGATAAAGTGAACCATTGCCTTATAGTCTTCTTTATCATTGGTAGACATGTCAGCAATCTTGTCGACATTAGCCAACATACGGTTACAACGGTTGATAACCTTATACATCTGGTACCAATAACCCCAGTTAGGTACATTCTCTGCATTGACGTTACCTACTGTGAACTTTGCTCCCCAGAACTCGTTGGTCTGCCAACGTACACAGATCTCATCAGAGGCTGTCTCTCCTGGATTCCAAGAGTTACCCCAGATGTTACCAGCTGATGGGAACATCGTTGGTGTAGCAAAGAGATAACCATTTGCATTCTGGGCTGAGTGGAAGACTGAGTCTTCCTTGAAGATAGCATTAAAGTTGTCGTCTTGGTCCAAGAAGTTACATGACGTGAAGGTCATTCCTGCGAACAAGGCTGCAACAGTGCCCAAAGCTAATATATGTTTTTTCATTATTACAATCTAATTAAAGAGGTGGAACCTTTAGAATCTAAAGTACATTTGCAATGAGTAGGTGGTTGGGATTGGATAAGCCGCACCATTGTACCAAGCCTGCTCTGGGTCGAAGTACTTTGCACTGTCGATAGTGAAGAGGTTGTTAATTACAAAGTCACACTCTAATGAACTAAGTCCTGCTGCGCGCAACCACTTACGATGGCGGAATACATAGCGGAAGTTCAATTCTTGGAAACGAAGGAATGAACCGTTCTTCTTCCAGAATGTTGAGAGTTGTGAGTTGTTTGTATTTGAGCCGTAAGACAGACGTGGGAACATGGCGTTAGGGTTCTCCGTTGAAGGATCGCCTGAGTACCATGCTGGTATCCAACGGTTCTTTGGATTGTTCACCATCTTCAACACATTACCCATCTCACCATTATAGAATGGAATCCAGCCTGCGTCGTAGCCCATACCTACTCGGTAGTAGTTTACACCGGTGTTACCTTTGAAGAGCATACTTACGGTAAAGTCCTTATAGTTGAACTCTCCACCAATACCGAACATGACACGAGGAACGTTATTACCGTAAGATAGTGGCACACGGTCGTCACTGTTGATGACACCATCACCATTCACGTCGCGGTACTTGATATCACCAGGACGCACAACGCCGAAGGCTGCTGTCTGGTCTGGGCTCTGACGAATATCGTCTTCATTCTTGAAGAGACCCTCAGAGATGTAACCACGCAATACACCGTAAGGCATACCAGTTACGCTCTGATAATCGTAAGCAAGCTTATTCTCCTCGAAGTAGTCTACAATATTCTGTGACCATGTATAGTTAGCACGAACAGTATAGTTCATGTCTTTGCTTATCTTGTGGAAATAAGAGATGTTTCCGTCTGAACCAAAAGAGTGCATACGACCCACGTTAGACTTTGGATAGGTCACCATACCAGCATACTCTGGCAATGTAACACGGTCTCTGGAAGATGTGGTCACGTGTATCACGGAAGAAGTCAACTGTCAACTTGATAGCATCGTTGAAGAAGTTAGCATCGATACCGACGTTCAACTTTCTTAGCAACCTCCCACTTCAAGTTATCAGCACCTGTCTGCTTCTCAACGATACCTTGTCCGTTATAACCCCATGTCGTAGCAGCGTGGTTGTTAATAATGGTCAGGTATGGGAAACGAGAACATTTATCGCATATCTGATCGTTACCAGCAAGACCGTATGAACCACGAATCTTGAAGAAGTTAACGAATGGGAGGTGTTGCTGTACCCACTTGTAGGATGTTGGGGCCCAACCCACAGCTATTGATGGGAAGAAAGCCGAAACGCTGACCCTTAGGGAAGATGTCTGAACCAGTGTAACCGAAGTTCGCATCTACGAAAGTAAGTTGAGTTATAACCCCATGACAAACGACCTGATACATTCTGACGACGCTTAGGGATAGCTGCGATACCGAGTGCATCACCATTGCCCCACTCTGACCCCTTTGTGTCTTCCATGTAATAGAAGAGAGTGCACCGAGGTTATGAGCACCGATACTTGTGTTATAGTCTAACTTAGCCTCCATGTAGTACTTTCTCCAAGATTCATTGTCTGAAGAGTAAAACATATCCTGCTGCTTAGAACGTAAGGTCTTGATGAGGTCACCTGTTGATGTACGACCTGTTGCACGATAGTAGTCTGGTCTAACGAAACGACGCTCACTGAAACCTGATGTGCGGTCATTAACAGCCTGAACAGAACCCACGAGTCCCTTGAGAATACCACCAAAGCGGTGTGTGAACTTCAAGGTAATCATATTACGAGTGTTGTCAGATGAGTTGTAACCCTGATAGTTAAGGGCTGCAAATGGAGAGATAAGGTCGTTCTGACCGTAGGTTGGCAATGTTCCGTCGGCGTATGTGACAGGGAACATCAATGGATTCAGCTGGAGTACATCCTCCCACACTTGGTTGGTATTCTTACCTCCCGGAGTTGTATAGTTTGATATGCTACCATCAACACCAAAGTAAAGCTCAGAACGCTTGGTGAGGTTCATGTTAATATTTGCACGATAAGTCAACTGATCGTAGGACAATGGCTGATGGAACTGGTTTTCCTTCTGACGATAGGCAGCACCCTCATGGCGATAACCTACTGATACGAAGTACTGTGCAACATCTCCACCACCACGTGCACTGGCGTAGTAGTTTCTCCTGCAAAGAGGTCTTCTTGATAATCTCGTCAATCCAGTTTACGTTTGGATAAAGCTCTGGATCGAGGTTGTTCTTGATGATATCCAACTGAATTGGCGTATAGATGTCGGCCTCTCCTGACATTGCACGTGCCTCATTGGCCAACCTTGCATAGTCGTAAGACGATAGATACTCTGGTAACTTATTGAGATGTGAGAGCTTAACGGTCGCACGAGCTGTAACCTGTATCTTCTCCTTTGAACCGCGCTTGGTAGTTACCAATACAACACCGTTAGCACCACGCACACCATAAACGGCTGTTGCTGCAGCATCCTTCAATATTGAGATGCTCTCTACGTCGTCTACATCAATATCATTGAGGCTACCCTCGATACCATCAATGAGGACCAAGGCGCTTGCACCAGCACCAAAGGTTGACACACCACGTACCCAGAAGTTGGATAGGTTCTGACCTGGCTCTCCTGAGAGCTGCATGGTGATCACACCTGGCATACGGCCTCCAATCATGTTCACGAGAGAGGTTCCTGGCGTGCGCAACTCCTCCATATTAATAGTAGAGACAGCACCCACTACTGACACCTTCTTCTGTGACACAAGACCAGTAACGACTACTTCGTCGATAGCATTTGTCTTGGCTACCTTGAACTTCACCGATAGTGAAGGCTCGTCCTTAAGGATTGTTCGCTGCACAGTCTCCATACCTACGTACTCGAACTGAAGTGTAGCACCTGGCTTAACCTTAATAGCAAACTTACCATCCAGGTCGGTTATGGTTCCTGTTCCTGGTTCGTTCTTTACACGAACGGTAGCACCAATACATGGCTCACCCGTATCATCATAGACGACACCTGCTACCGAGAACTGCTTTGCAGTACTATTATCTTGCGAATAGGCTTGGACTCCATAGGTTAATAGAGCCAACATGAGACACAAGACATATAATGTTCTTCTCATATATATCTATGTTTGTAGTATTTATTAGGCTTTTAGCTATTTGATTGATAACTCTCGTATCACTTGGTTCTTCGAGTCGGCGACATAGACCGTACTCCCGTCGGCACTCACCGCGACACCCGTCGGCCAATTAAACTTGGCTAACTCGACACCACCATCTTGGAAGCCTGCACTCTGTGGAACACCGATTGGGGTGGTTACACGTGCGTTCTTGCCTAACGTGGTATCAATCATACGGATACACTGGTTACCTGAGTCGGCAATATAGAGCTTGCCGTCCTTGGTGAAGGTCATCTGACGTGGATAACAGAACTTGGCGTTCTTCAATGCTCCATCTTCCCATCCCTCTACCTTCGGTGACGTTTACTGTACCGAAAGATGAAATACCTGCGTATGGCTCACCTTGGTAAGTCAGAGAATCCTTGTCTGACAACTGGTCTACATCAACATACCAAATCTGATGCGCATCGGTAAATGAGATGAACAAACGGTTAGGCTGTGTAGGGCTGAAATGTACAGAAAGCATCTGAACCACCTGAATCCCTTAGGACCATCCTTACCAACACGCTTCAAGAGCAGCTCTGCCTTACGTGTCTTAGGATTAATACGGATGAGCTGACCCTTAAACATCACAGAGTAAATCATCTGGTCGTTCTTGTTAATCACGAAGCAGTACTTCCAGTTGCTATCGTCAAGGTCTGAATAACCGTTAGGATTGATGAACTGCTGCTTGTGAACGGCATAGCCTGATCCTTTCAACAGACTATAATACTTACGTCCATTATCGTCTGGTACATATACACCCTCATAACCATCAAGTGTTGAGTAAGCTGGCGCATTAATTTTCTCGTCTGTTTTACTATTCACCTGAAGAATAGATACTTCGTCCTTCTTCAAGTCAGCTTTTAACACCATACCTCCGACATTCTCATTCTTCTCATCACGGCATTCGATAAAAGAATTGCTTCCATTAGCTTTAAAACTATCATCAAATCTATGCTGAACAACAAAGATATTATTGTCATTATCGACACAAAGGTAACCTGGAGCTGAGAGGTTTGATGTTAGCAGTTTGTCAGCCTTTTTGTAGCATGTGCATCAGTAGTCTGTGTACCCACGATAGTCGTTACGGCAGTCTGTGTGATGTACTTAAAGTCACGGGTTCCTTCACCTTTAATAGTGTCGTTACCGTTCGCACGTGTCACTTCAAGCTTGATGTTACGCTTGTAAGTCAAGCCTGCTGGCACATAACAATAGAGCTTCTCGCCATTAGAGGATACAAGTCCACCACGGTGACGACCTCCATCTTCATCTACATACCATAGTGAAAGACCAGTGGTATCAGTACCAAAGTTCTTTACCAGTGATAATCATTGGCGTAGCAATACCACCACTGTCGGGATAAAAGTCACTAATGACAATTGGCTGTGAAGGGTCAAAGGAGCCTCCAACACTACCCCCTACTTCCTTATCAGAACAGGAGGCCCATGCAAGTGAACCCAATAAGACCATCCACAAATAAGATTTGAAAAGTCTCTTCATAGAAATGGTTTAGTTTAATTGATTATTGTTTTTAATTATTTCATTGCTTCTTTTTAGGTAAGTTTCTGCCTTTAGGTAAATAGTCAGTACTTTATCTTTTTGAAGGTTGACAAATTTAGAAAATAATTTTAAGATATGTATTCAGTACAACTATTAATTAACTATTTTTAATCAAATAACCCACTTTTCCGTGCATATCCACCCTATATATCGTATGCTTATACCAAAAAATCCTAAATTAAAGGGTGTGGGAAGGACCCGAGGACACAGAGGCCTCACCCCACGAAAAGAGCTGACTTGAGGCGTGGGGAGTGTTATCTCTCACGGAGGATATTTTTTTCTCTCACAGAACTCACAGACTTAACAGAGCGTTATTGCGCATTGTTTAATTCGTGGGGAGTTTTTTCTCTCACAGAACTCACAGACTTAACAGAACATTTCAACCAACGTTTCGAGCCCACAGAAGGCCTCCGGCATACAGATATCACAGAACGTTATAGCTAAAGGTGGGTGTAAGGTTCTGTGAAATCGGTTGACTTAATGTCTCTGTGAAAACCTGTGTGTTCTGTTCTTCTGTGTTCTTCTGTGAGAAAAAGAACGCACCCTCCATGTGAGAAAGGATGCTTGAGAGTTGCTGGGTAGTTTTTTCTCTCACAGAGCGCACGGAGGTCACGGAGGTTTTTGGCACACGTTTTGAGCTCACAGAACGCCTCCGGCATACAGAGTTCACAGAGGCCTTTCAACTAAGATTAGCTGTAACGCTCTGTGATATCGGTTGACTTAATGTCTCTGTGAAAACCTGTGTGTTCTGTTCTTCTGTGTTTTTCTGTGAGAAAAAGAAGACACTTGAGAGTCGTGGGGAGATTTTTCTCTCACAGAGCACACAGAGCGAACAGAGCGTTATTGCGCACAGTTTCGAGCCCACAGAACGCCTCCGGCATACAGAGGTCACAGAGCGTTACTGCTATCGTTGGCGTGATATATGTGAGAGAGGAAAGTTAATAAAATAATAAATAATCATTACAATCAACCAAACTAAACACTCTCACATTGAGCCTATAACCTCCCCTGTAATGATTTTTATATCCTACTCTAAATCAGAACGTTACAAATAGCGTTCAAGAACATGCCTTTCTTGCTCCAAGAAGGGCGTCTTCAATGTGCAAGAAAGGCATGTTCTCGAACGTAGAAGGGCCTCTTCTTGCTTCATACTCAGCCCCTTCTCGATTGTAGAAAAGAATGATTAGCGAAAAAACCTTACACTAACAACCATCGGCCCTTCCCCCTTCCCCTCCCCCGAAGGGAAGGGGCGTAATCACCGAGATACCCCTATAAGAAGGATGTAGGCTTCGTTATGTCCCTTATTAGTATCTACGATAGCTATAACGTTCTGTGAATTCTGTATGCCGAAGGCGTTCTGTGAGCTCGAAACTGTGCGGAATAACGCTCTGTTAAATCTGTGAGTTCTGTGAGAGAAAGAACTACTCAAGAACCGTGTTAGCAGCCCAATAGGGGTAACCTCACATACTACGCCCCTCCCTGCGGGGGAGGGGTTGGGGGAGGGGCCACTATCTTGTGAGCTCGAAATGTGCGCCTAAATGCTCCGTGAACTCTGTGCGCTCTGTGAGAGAAAAACCTCCCCACCGAGTTGTTTGTGTGTTATCTCATAGAGTGGGTGCGTTCTATTTCTCACAGAAAGACACAGAAGAACAGAACACACAGCATTCCACAGAGACATTAAGTCAACCGATAACACAGAACGTTACAGCCAACAGAAGCCTCACCCCCAGCCCCTCTCCGAATGGAGAGGGGAGTGAAAAGTGAGGTTACCCCTACTTCGCTGCTTTTGTCTTGATAGGAATGTGTATCTACCTCGACGCCTCTTTAGCTAATCCTCAACACCTAATGCCCAACACCCAACACCCTTTTTGGGCTATAACGTTCTGTGATATCTGTATGCCGGAGGCCTTCTGTGAGTTCGAAACAGTGCGCAAAAAGGTTCTGTTAAATCTGTGAGATCTGTGAGAGAAAAACCTCCCCAGCATGAGAAAAAGAAATACCCTCCGTGAGAGATAAACCTCCCCACGCCTCGAACAAGCAGCCCCATAGGGGTAACCTCACATATAAACAGCCATCGGCCCTTCCCCCATCCCCTCCCCCGAAGGGAAGGGGCGTAATCACCGAGATACCCCTATGGGCTGGATGTGGGCTAATTGTTGTCCCTTATTCGTACCAACATTAGCAGTAACGCTCTGTGAACTCTGTATGCCGGAGGCGTTCTGTGAGCTCGAAATGTGTGCCAAAAACCTCCGTGAACTCTGTGCGCTCTGTGAGAGAAAAACCTTCCCAGCGAGTCTCACAATTATTCTTTTTCTCACAGATTTACACAGAAGAACAGAACACACAGCATCCCACAGAGACATTAAGTCAACCGATAACACAGAACGTTACAGCCAACATTAGCTGTAACGTTCTGTGATATCTGTATGCCGGAGGCGTTCTGTGAGCTCGAAATGTGTGCCAAAAACCTCCGTGAACTCTGTGCGCTCTGTGAGAGAAAAACCTCCCCACCGAGTCTCGCAATTATTCTTTTTCTCACAGAAAAACACAGATGAACAGAACACACAAAGGCCCACAGAGACATTAAGTCAACCGATTTCACAAAACCTTACAGCCACCTTTAGCAGTAACGCTCTGTGAACTCTGTATGCCGGAGGCGTTCTGTGAGCTCGAAACGTGCGCCTAAATGCTCCGTGAACTCTGTGCGCTCTGTGAGAGAAAAAACCTCCCAAGCGTGAGAGATAAACCTCCCCACGCCTCGTATTGGCAGCCCCATAGGGGTAACCTCACATATAAACAGCCATCGGCCCCTCCCCCATCCCCTCCCCCGAAGGGAAGGGGCGTAATCACCGAGATACCCCTATAAGAAGGGTGTACGCATCGATTTATCCTCGTATTGGCAGCCCCATAGGGGTAACCTCACATTTCACTCCCCTCCCTACGGGGGAGGGGCCGGGGGAGGGGCCAACTGGTGTAGAGTGTAGTGCCAGCGTGTTTCTGGCGCAGTGCACTTACTTTATCTCCACCTCCCTCAACTCTTTATCCACCAACAAGCCCTTGGCTGCTGTGTTCTTAACGGTGAATGGCTTAAGAGCCTTCATACGGATAACGAGGAGGTCGGCGTCGCCATTGAGCGTTGGGTGGTCGCCTACGTTCACAAAGGTTGGGTAGAGCACCTGCGAACCATCGCTGTGATGACGGTCGTAGGTGAGGTTGCGCATTACCATTGATGGGTCGGTTTCAACCTTAATGAACTGCAACTCCTTCGGACTATATGGGAAGATAAGGTTGAAGGCATTGACTGACTGCAGGTCCTTACCCTTCACCTTGATGATGACATCATCGCCTGCTGCATAAGACTTACGGTTGTATTCGTAATAAACCTTACCACCAACAGGGGCTACGTCATCGTCGTTCCAACCATCCTCAAGGTGCATGGCAACATTCGAAATGTCGTAGGCATCAATCAAGCCGTTGCCGTTGAGGTCGCCACCAGAGATATAGCCATCAAAGTCGGCATCGCCCTTCTTAAGACCTGTATAGTTCATATAAGAGGTGAAATCGTTCTCGTCTACCTTTCCATCGAGGTTGATATCGCCAGGAAGGATAGTCTTTGTGCCAGGCACTTTGAAGACATAGAACTCACGACCAGAGCCGAAGTTGCCGACAGCCTCCTTCACACTCACCTTCACATAACGTGCCACAGGATGGGTAGGGAGCGTCACCTCCTTCGTTCTTCCGTCTCGTGCCCACTGCTGCGGACCGATCTCCGTCCATGTCTTACCGTCCTTGCTGACAGCGATGTCACACTTGGTTATCGTACCGTTACCGCCATTTGCACGTGGAACATACTGCAGTTTGTCGAGCGTGTTAGTGCTATGTAGTCGACAGTAAAGTCGAATGGCACTGCCTTCGTATAATAATAGGTGTGCCAGATGTCGCCTGTTGTATTGAAGTCGACCAATCGGCTGATTTCAAAACCTTCCATATCACGGGCCGTTGAGGTAGCGGTAAGACCCTTGATAGCGTACTCCAACGGATTGACAGCCGTCTTCACGTGTAGTGGCGTCCATTCGCTCGCACCCCTCACTATTGACCGCCCGCACCTTAAAGTCGTAGTCGGTAGCTGGCTGAAGGTCGTCGAAGAGGAGTGAGTTGTGGCGGATGGTGGTGTAAGTCTGGCCGTTGAAGGCTATCTCATAGTAGTCGGCATTCTGCACAGGAGCCCACTTCGGTGTGACACTATACGACTGGACATCAGCTTCAAGCAGGTTGGGAGAAGTCAAGACACCCTTCTTTCGCAAGGTCTCGTTTGACTTTCTCAACTGCTCAAAGCCGTCCACACGGAGCGTCACGGCCTCCTTCGTGATGTCGCATGACGCCAAGCGCACGATGATTTGGGAATTTAGTTACCAGTAGGCGTTCCATCTCGCTGCCAGCCGTTGCGAAACGATTGATATTAGAAGCCTGAACATACTGCCACGTGTTGTCGCCCTGCTCTGCCTCCGTTAGTCGTATCTTCTTTCCACCGACAATGGCAGTGACCTTCTTAGGCTTTGCGTTGGTGTTCAGATAGAAGGTTGTCGACTGATTTTTGACCATTCCATCGAATGTTCCCACGGTTTTGTCGATGCTAACCGTCAGCACCTTCTTGTCGTTAAGGTCGGAGGTAATGAGCGTAGTAGCCCCCTCTCCGTTGAGATACTTCTGTGTCGTACCGTCGTCATCATAGAGGGTAAAACTTGTCTTACCGTCTGGATAGAGTTCAAAGATGCGTCGACTCTTATCGACCTCAGAAGGGTTATTATTCGGATTGACCATCGGAATGATAGCACCCGACTTGACTAAGACAGGCAACTTCCATATCGGAGCGAAGTAGTCGTTCAGTATGCAACCTCCTTCGTAGGTAGCTCCTGTGAAGTAGTCGTACCATGTTCCCTTCGGTAGATAGATGCCATTGCGCACGTCGTTGCCCTCCTTATCGGCCGAAGTGTTCTGATAGACGGGTGCAACAAGGAATGATGGACCGTACATATATTGGTAGCGTGTGGCACTGCCGTGGGTGTAGTCGTTGCTATCATCAAGGAACATCGCACGCATGAGGGGCTTCCCTGTCACGGCCTCATGGGCACATGAGTAGGTATAAGGGAGTAGCATCGACTTGAGTTTGAGGTAAGAACGGTTGATACTCGTCGCTGGCTCGCCCAAAGCCTGCGGATACTTAGGGTTACTACCCCACCCGTCCATATTCAACTGCATAGGTGTAAAGGTCTTCCATTGGAAGTCTCGGATGTTTACGGAGAGGTTTCCCACCAAAGATACCGTCCATGTCACTCGTGATATTGCCCATTCCGGAGAGGCCTGAGCCTATATAGGTTGGGATATGGAAACGAATATACTCCCACTCGCCACCGGTCTGGTCGCCCGACCATACTCCGCCATATCGCTGTGTACCTGCCCATCCGTCCAAGGTGATGATGAAGGGACGAGCATCGCTGCCATAGTAAGGCATGATATGGGCCACATCGGCTATACCATTTAGACCAAAGGAATAGCCTGCACCAACCCATGCTACGTCGGTCTTCAGCACACGTACGCCCGCATCACGCACCTCCTTAACGATGTCACGCTGCAGGAGAGCTGAGATACTGTCCACTGGGTGGAGGTTTGACTGGGTCCATAGACCTATCTCAACACCGTTCTTACGGGCATAGTCGCCTAAGCTCTTAAGATTGGCAATATTACCATCAAGGGTCGTTGTCTGCCCATATCCTGCCCCGTAACCATCGTTAGGAAGAATCCATCCTAACGGCATATCGTCTTTCTTATAACGGTCGATAACGGCACGAGCAGAGAACTGATAGTTCTGCTTCTCACCATTGAGGCTCTCCTTGATACCGCCATTGTCTTTCTGACTCTCTACATATCTCTTTCCGTCTTCGAAGCGTATTCCCTTGCCTTCCTCGGTGGTCTCCTTCCAATAGTCACGATTGTAGGCATTGAGATGGCCCTCATAGAAAGCAAACTTTGGCAATAAGACGGGGTTACCGGTCAGTTGATAATAGTCGCGAAGCAAAGCGACTGGTGTCGTGTCAACCATCAGGAAGAGGTCGAGATAGGGCATGTCATGACTGATCGTCACCGTGTTCTTGTCCGTACTACCAAAGTCGTAAGCACCGGGAGCGAACGTGTAAGGCATGGCCGCATAGCCCCCTGTCGACCAATAGAACGGTGCTGGCGAAGCAACACCACCATCGGTCCAACTGTTGGTATTGACGATCTCGATGCGTTTACCACGATGAGAGAAGCGTCCATTCTGTACTCCACCACCATAGAAGAACTCTCCCACGGCATTACGAAGCGTCACCGTGGTGCGATTCTTCTGAAAGTCAACACCCTTTACCTCCTTAATAACCTCCTTACCATTGCGGAGGTCGGTGACTGTCATGAGTCCTGTGCTGCGGTCGAAACGCACACGTAGCTCGGCAGTAGACACGTCCACATCGGCATCCGACGCATTGATACTCAGCTGTCCTGCGTCCTTACGTGGGTTGTCGACGAGGATTTGCGCAGGAGGAGTGCTGGATGGGTCGCGCACAATGCCCCCCTTAGGGTCGCGGAAAAGGCGGAAGACGTTCTTACCATAGAAGTCAACCGTCATCACACCACCATCGCTGTAAGTAATCTCTACCGTTGTTGGGTTGATTTGTCGAATACCGCTTACTACTGTTCCATCAGCAAAAGCGGTCTCGCCCACTGCTAATAACAAGGCAGCAAGCAGCATCTTTGCTCTTTTCTTTTTCATCTTATAGATTTTCGTTTTCGTCCTCCAAGCTTAGGTTTAGGCCTGTTCAGCGAACTACTTCTGGTTTTTAGCTTTTGATTGTTATTGTTACGTAGTGGCAAAGATACACCATATTTTTATAAATTACAATGTTTTAACCAATAATTTTCATACTTATCAGCTTTTTACGTCCTCCTCCCCCCTCCTGCTCCCGATTGTGTTTCCCATTCTTGCCCCACCTTTCTGACCGTCCCTTCCCCACTTCCTTGCCATCAGCGTCAGCCTTTCCAGCTATCTGCTCTGCCCTGTCTGGCCAGCTTCGTCATGCTGTCTTGCCAGCTTCGTCAGTCTTTCCTGTCAGCTGCTCCGCATTGTCCTCGTTTTCCACATGCCCGAACGTGTAAACTTTTTTCGCTCCTCTCCTATCCTGCCCACGCCCTTCAACGTTCAAGGAAAGGCCCTTCAACATCCGAGAACATGCCCTTCTTGATGCAAGAAAAGCCTCTTCTTGGTGCAAGAAAGGCATGTTTTCGTTCCGTATTCATAACCATCTGAGGACGTGTATGTTACATCCTACTTTCTTGCCAACATTCCCATCGTAAATAAAGAGCCACTTCGCCGCATTTTGTAAATGTTTTTCATGCGGATAGAGAATTACTCAAATCACCACGAGGCAGATACGCTCACCTATTTCTATCACATCCTCCTCACACGTTGGGGAGTTTTTTCTCTCATGTTGGGAAGGTTTTCCTCACATGTTGGGGATTTTTTTCTCTCACAGAACACACAGACTTAACAGAACCTTTTTGCGCACTGTTTCGAACTCACAGAACGCCTCCGGCATACAGATATCACAGAACGTTACTGCTAAAGAAGGGTGTTGAATGTTGGGTGTTAGGTGTTAATGATTAGCTAACGTTGGCTGTAAGGTTCTGTGAAATCGGTTGACTTAATGTCTCTGTGGAATGCTGTGTGTTCTGTTCTTCTGTGTAAATCTGTGAGAAATAGAACGCATCCTCTCGATAAGATAAGACTCATGCAAGTCGCTGGGGAGTTTTTTCTCTCAACCTGGGGAGTTTTATTCTCTCACAGAGCGCACAGAGTTCACGGAGCTTTTTGGCGCACATTTCGAGCCCACAGAACGCCTTCGGCATACAGAGGTCACAGAGCGTTACTGCTAATGTTGGCACGAATAAGGGACAACAAGTAGCCTACATCCTTCTTATAGGGGTATCTCGGTGATCACGCCCCTTCCCTTCGGGGGAGGGGAAGGGGGAGGAGCCAGCTGGAGACGAAGGAGGGGTAACCTCGGTGATCACGCCCCTCCCTTCGGGGGAGGGGAAGGGGAGGGCCAGCTGGGGCTGGGGGTGAGGCCTCTGTTAGGGTGCTAATGATGTGTTAAACATCCTAAATTAAAATAACATTCGTAAAGGATATAAACGCAGAATGAAATGTTTTTTATACCTTTACGGCCGAGTTTAATAAACATTATACTATTTACTGAAATATACCTTAAGTCGAGTTGTCGACCTGAGTAGCGGAATCGTTATCTAATAAGGTAACTAAAAGGATGAATTAAGATGATAAAATTAAATGATTTAGACTTGCTGTATGCGTCAAGCACAGCAAGGAAAGACTACGTGTGTCCCGCAGCTATGCTCGTACACATAGAACCTGAGGGCTGTCTTGCAGCTGGAACTACACGCATGGGGGGCGGACATGAGAATGCCTACGACGATGGTGACGAGTGGGAAGAAGAGGAGGATGATAACTAATAGCTCCCTGTTTCGTTTATTAGAAAGTATTAATCAATAGTGAAAAGAAAGTTTTTTACAATGAAAAATATCGTTAGTAAGTTATTATTCACAGGATTGGTGTACGCATGCTTTGCGTCATGTTCTACCGATTCTATCGAAGAGATGGGCGGTAAAAAAGTTGTAGATTATAACAGTATGACCTGCTTCTCTGACGAAGGACCAGCCACGCGCACCGCAGGAAAATATGTTACTCAACCCTCTACAAGCCCTGCTCACGTGGCGTTCCTGTGGACACAAGGCGACAAGATATGGGTGAACACGACTGGGGGAACTACCTTTGAGAAGAATGACAAGGATGATATCAGCGAACAAGTGGCTACGTCTAACTTCTACTTCACGAAGAACCTCACCGCAGAGAGCTATAAGGTGAGATATACGGGTACGGTCTCTGACAAAGCTGATGAGGTTGTCTTTGCTGCAAAACAGAAACAGACTGCCCCCAACTCTGCCGACCTCATCGGACAATATGGCGACTGTGGTATCGCTACAGCAACGAAGAATGCTAATCAGCAGTATTCTTTCAATCTTGCTCACAAGGCTGGCTACCTCGTTCTGACACCCTACTCTTCGGTCCACAACTTCGACTCCTCTGTCGGTGTTCGGGCCGTGTACGTCACTGCCAACGAGGGTCTTACAGGTACATACACGATGGCTGCAGACGGAAAGCTCACGAAGAAGACGGAAGAAGGGAAACAGATTGTGTGGTACTATCAGCAGGATGTCGCAGGACATGACAATATCGATGAAGAAGATGGCAAACCTTTCCTCCCTATCCCAGCCGCTTCTGATGCGTCAAAGAATGGCATCATCATCGTTCTCCCCCCTGGCGAATACACTAACCTATCGATTGAATATCTTTTAGTCGACTTCTTGAGCGGTGGTAAAGGCTATTATAAGAAGAGCTATAAAGGTACGGTAAAGGTGGAGGCAGGCAAGCCTCACTACATCGCAGAGAACATCAAGCTCTATGAATACGACAAGAACCAGTACTACACATGGGATGCTGCGACCGACGAGTACTTCTGGAAGGGACATGAAGACCGTCAGCCTATACTCCCAGGTGACGTTATCTCGTATCGCGAAGACGGTTTCCCGGATCCTATTGGCACTACGGATGCACGAAGCTATAACCATTCACAAGGTCACACAACCACCGTCGACGGTAATAAAGCACTGAAGAGTGCTGCTGACGCAATGAATGTCAATGAGGCTCTATGGCTGGTAAAGAAAGGTTCACCGATGTGGGATAAGACGAAGCTATACGCTATCACCTGTCGTGATAATGTATGTCATCTTTTCAATACTGGCGTGTGGTTCAAGACACTGAAGAAGATTGCGGCGGACGAAGGTAAGACTTTAGAGGCCTTGAAGGCGACTGCACCCAACGGAACAGACTATCGTGTCGATCCTGCTGCACCAGAGGTTAATGTAGACATAACGTCATTCGGAAGGCCAGCTAAAGCTAACACTAATGCGGACTACATGTTCTTACCTTGCACAGGGTTCTATGCTTTCAAACATACGCAAGGAGCTTCAGCCCAATTAGAGACACCTTACAAGATTGCAGCTCCACTCATAGGAGCCACTGCAATGTATTGGACTTCATCAGCTGCAGCACGTTCTTCTGAGGGTGCATACGCTCTAAGCATCTTCTCTACAGCTATGCTCGACGAGTACACCGTCTCTGTAATAAACACAACCAAGTATAGTGGTCACCCTATCCTCTTCGATAACATGGGTGTAAACGGCCCTGGTAAATTCCGTATAAAATAAGGAACTATACATTAAACCTCCCTCGCCTTGCCGCATCTAAACTATAACGAAGCATACCAAAAGAGATGACCCGCCTACGCTGTGGGCGCATCATAGGAGTATCTAAGATGTGGCGAGGCGAGCGAAAAGTGAGTCTCTATCTACCTTTTGGACACGTTATTGGATGGACTAAGGCGTGGCAAGGCAAACGAAAAGCGAGGCTCTGTCTACGCTGTGGCCTCATAATAGGATCGTCTAAGGCGTGGCAAGGCGAGCGAAAAGCGAGGCTCTATCAACCTTTTGGACATGTTATTGGATGGACTAAGGCGTGGCAAGGCAAACGAAAAGCGAGGCTCTGTCTACACTGTGGTCTCATAATAGGCTCGTCTAAGGCGTGGCGAGGCAAACGAAAAGCGAAGTACAACAATTTTCATGATTTCATAATAGAATAATATCAAACCTTAGTACGTACCTGAAACACTGAGTTTTTAGTTAGGCATCACCTGCAATACAGGTGGTGCCTACCCTTTCTTCCTCCCCCTCCGAGCAAGAATAAGAAACTCCCCTATCCTCTTAACATCAATCCATCACACCAAATCTGTAAACTATTTTCGCCCCTCTCCAATCCTATCCACGCCTTTCTACACTCAAGAACATGCCCTTCAATATTCGAGAACATGCCCTTCTTGATGCTTGAAAGGGCTCTTCTTGATGCAAGAAAGGCATTTTCTACTATCGTCTTCATAACTCTTTGGAATTGTGTAGGTTATGTTCTTCCTTCTTACCAACATTCTCATCGCAAATAAAGAGCCACTTCGCCGCATTTTGTAAATGTTTTTCATACGGATAGAGAATTACTCAAACCACCACGAGGCAGATAAGCTCACCTATTTTTATCACATCTTACTCACACGTTGGGGAGGTTTTTCTCTCATGTAGGGGAGGTTTTCCTCACATATTGGGGAATTTTTTCTCTCACAGAACACACAGACTTAACAGAACCTTTTTGCGCACTATTTCGAGCCCACAGAACGCCTCCGGCATACAGATATCACAGAGGCCTTTCAACTAAGATTAGCTGTAACGTTCTGTGAAATCGGTTGACTTAATGTCTCTGTGGAATGCTGTGTGTTCTGTTCCTCTGTGTTTTTCTGTGAGAAATAGAACGCACCCTCGCTATGAGATAACACACAAACAACACGCTGGGGAGTTTTATCTCTCACAGAGCGCACAGAGTTCACTGAGCTTTTTTGCGCACGGTTTCGAGTCCACAGAAGGCCTCCGGCATACAGAGTTCACAGAGCGTTACTGCCAAAGAGGAGTGTTGGGTGATGGATGTTAGGTGCTGATGATTAGTTAACGTTGGCTGTAACGTTCTGTGAAATCGGTTGACTTAATGTCTCTGTGCCCCTTTGTGAAATCTGTTCATCTGTGTTCATCTGTGAGAAATAGAACGCACCCACTGTAAGAGAAAGGACGCTTGAGAATCGCTGGGGAGGTTTTTCTCTCACAGAACTCACAGACCTAACAGAACCTTTTTGCGCACTGTTTCGAACTCATGAGGAGGTGGCCCTTCCCCCATCCCCTCCTCCGCAGCGAGGGAGTTAAGGCCGAAAACAACAATTAAATATTTTTTTGTATTGTTATTAGTCGTTATTATAAAACTTTTTACTTACCTTTGCTGCGTGTAAATGCTGTAAGAATTAAACTTTATATCAGCATCGAAGGAATAATCCTAAATCCTAACCAGTGAAAATGAATAACTCTAAATACATTACACATTAATATAATATAGGTAGCACAACAGTAACAATCGTTGCGTTTGTGATGCCATGGCATACCACTATGTAAGGCATTACAATGCAGGTTCCCACCTTTGTTTCGTTGTGTTAAGACAATCGTATAATTTACTGACAGCTTGGGAACAGCATGTTAAATATCACATAAAAGCGATGATTAACAGTTGTAAGAATCAATTGACCAATAGGAACCAGCTTAAAAGTAAGCTACAAAAGACGACGCAAGCAGTTGCATGGGCAGCCTTAAGCATCTTTGGCTTTATAGGTCTAAGCGCATGTAGCTCTAAGATAGCGACCGTATCAGACACGAAGTATATACCCGAATTTCAACAAACATATTTCAGTAAGGGCGTCGACGAGATATCACCTGACAAGCTATCGCTATATGTAGACTATTCAAAATGTATCTCGTTAGGTCAGAACTCTCCCTTCTTTCAGGCATTAGTCCCATCATGGACCGATGCTACAAGGAAGTATTACTCTATCAAAGGAAATCGTATTGAGCAACATCAACCAGACTCAACCTTCGTGCTCCTACGTAACATTGAGGAGACAAACTATGCCGACCTCAAGACGGCAGCAGAGCGTATGGCCAATGAGAACAACGAGTCAGTGCTCCTTACCGATGGTGAATATTTCCAGCCATCCATTGCTAAAGGGAATATCAACAACCCTTATATGGCTGGTGCCTTAAAGTCATGGCTGAAGAAGGGACATGACATCTATATCCTTTCAGAGCCTTACACAGAGCCATATAATGGTCAGACTTTCAACAAGAAACGTTTCTACATCCTCTTCACAGACTGTAGGCTGAAAGGGAATATCTATGAGCGTATCATGCAGACTATCAACCTCAAGCAGTTCCCACAGGTTGAGATGTTCCACCTCTCGGCCGACCATCCACAGTTGCTGTCGAAGAATGCACAGACAACCGAGCCTAACCAGCAACTGAATGCCAAGGTATCATCGAATGCAAATGGCTATGAGGTTCAAGACTGGGAGATTGATTGGGCAAACGGCATAGAGCCTTTGATTGTTAATGCAGTCAATCCCAATACAGGTCAACCACTCCCTGATGGAGAGGCCTTCATCTCTGGTTGGAAATTAGACAGAGAGAGTTTCGGTGGTTATCGCATAACAGGAGTATCGGCTAAGGTGTATAATATCAATCAGGAGTACTCTGATTTCTACTATGCCAAGGATGCTAAGCAGAAGCCAGAGGCTAAGATTGACCCCGCCGAGTGCGAGTACTTTGTTAAAGTAGACCCCAAAGAGTTCAACGAACATGGTAAGATTGATTTACACTTCGATACACAGAACTATAATCCAGACCCAGTGCTGAATGGCTCACCATTCAACTATTTCAAGATAGACATCTGTGTATCAAAGGTAGAACCATTGTTTGAAAAGTACAAACATATCTTCACCTTTGACAGTATAGACATGCCTGGCAATAAGAATGTGTCCGTAGCAGCGAGCGTAGAGCAATGCCTTACCGACCCAGACATTAAAGCAATGATTAGCACCTGTCCTATCTATACCATCTATGTAAAGACTAATGAGCGTTAAACCTAAAATTATTTTAATATGACACCTATAACTAACATCTCACAACTTAACCAGTTGATGAACAGCACAATGGTCTATGCTGTTGTCGTTGGCTTCGTAGCCCTCCTTTTAGCCCTGCTCCTTTCAAACATGTTTCCATGGGAAGGTGGCAACGACCGTTCGTATATCAAACGACGTATAGCATTCATTGTAATAGCAATCATAGCCGTCTTGGGCTTTTGGCTATACAATGATTTAGTAGTGATGACACATATCCATAACATGGGATTTCAGAATATGTTCAAGGCATGTAACCTTAAATGTATGGGCATCAACCTTGGTGTCTACCTCGTTGCGGGCGTTACACTAATGTTCACCTTCCGCCATTCTAAGTTTGGATCTATACTCGGTAAAGAAAAAAAATAATATCATCATGGCAAGACAATTCTTCGTACTTGGTATCGGTGGAACAGGTATGCGCTGCATAGAGTCGCTTATCCACCTGTGTGCCATGGGTATGTTTGATGATACAGACATTCACCTACTGGCACTTGACACTGACAAAAACAACGGTAACTTCTCACGTTTAAAGGAGGTAAAGGATGCCTATTGCAACACTAAGGGGCAAGACAAGGCAAACAGAGTAGCGCTGAAGAACTCGTTCTTCTCTGCTAATATAAACTATTACGAGTTTAGCCCTAACTACGAACAAAAGAGTACTTTAAGGCTGTCTTTAACTATGGTGACACGCAGTATAACCATAGAGAGGAGACAGACTTAGCCGACCTTGTGTTGTCAGAGAACGTGGAAGACTTCAACCTCCGCCATGGCTATCGTGCACAAACCCATTTAGGATCAATGATGATGTATCATTCTATCCTCGAAGCGGCTAAGTCACCAGCAAATAATGAGTTGAAACTATTCCTTAGCGAACTCATCAGAGCCTCACAGAACGGCCAACCAAGAGTGTTCATCCTCGGTTCGGTATTCGGTGGGACAGGTGCTTCATCTATCCCTATCATCCCACAAGCAATCTCTAAAGCTGCTGAGATAATGAGCAATGGAGCTGCCAACGTACTCAAAAGTGCTTACTTTGGCTCTACCCTTCTTACTGCCTATTTCAGCTTTAGAGCACCAAGTGGTGGCGAGCTAAACAATCAGAAGATTATTGCAACAAGTGATAAGTTTGCGCTTAACTCACAAGTGGCAATGATGTTCTATGATGATGACGCTACGGTAAAGAGCACTTATCAGAAATTCTATATGCTTGGGACGGATAATCTTAGCTGGAACCCAATGCAAAGAAAGGAAGACACAATAACGCAAACAATTACAGGTGGCGAGCAACAAAAGAATGACTCCCACTACATAGAACTACTTGCTGCCTGCGCTGCGCTCGATTTCTATAACACGGATGAAAGCCAACTTCAACAAAACAAGGACCTCCATAAGACTGATTACGAGTATCGTGCCGTTTCTGAAAGTGGTAAACTTGACTTTGAAGACTTTGTCGGTAAGGAGAGAGCCAAGGAGTTTGCACAGAAGTTTGGAATGTTGATAGCCTTCTCTCTCTTCTGTAATGGCAAGGATGACTTTGTAGAGAGTGTAAGGTCTGGAGGCCAGAAAGAAATCCAAGAGTTCGTCGAAATGGATATCACACAGGCAAAGAGTTTGAGAGAATACTTCAACCTCTTCTTCGTGAAACAAGTGGGAGACAATCTTCAAGAGGGTTGGCTCCGACAGATCCATCGCTCTGCTGGTGGACAGGATGCCTTCTTATTCAATGCCAACCTATTCTCTCCAATGACGTTCAAAGAACTGATGAAGATGGATTGGAATAAATGTATCTATAGAAACGAAGGCATTGGTAAAGACAATACTTATAGTAAAAGTGGAATGTTGGGATTTGGTTCTTTATTCGACCCATTCAAGAAACAGTTCATACAAACGCGTGACACTACAAAGGAGTGGCAGAACCTTACCAACAAAGGAGAGCAGCTGTATAAGTTGATATTCGACACATTAGCAAAGTTGTATAAGTTTAATTAATAGGGAAGTTATGTCTAAAGCATTATTGATAAAGAGTTATACCAACCTGACAACAGGAACTCAAGGTCAGTGGAACGAGCTCAACATGGCTTCGTCCTACATCCAAGGTATTGAAACAGGAAAGATTTTAGAAGGGTTGACAGCGGAGAAACTTGCTGCACTCATCTCTGGTGTTCCTACACCATGGGCACGTGCAAAACTCTTCAAGTTTGCCTTGCAGACAATTGCAAGCCCCGACCCAAATATTAAAGCGTCTGGCTTACAGCAGTTCTATGACATGCTCTATGGTGAATGGAAGGGTCTGTTAGCAACCATCGCACTGTTCCCTGATCGTATTCGGTTCTCTAATCCTATCAAGATGGACGTTAAGGGAGATGAATATGATATCGCTGCCGCATTCGGTCGTATGCTTTTTGAAGATAAGGACGTGTGGGGCAATCAAGATAAACTTGCTAAGAACCCTGACGAACAACCGTTTATTCACCTCATCTACTACCGTGACCACTTGGTCGGTGGTACCTCCCCAATGACAGGAGTCTTCACTGGTGTCAACTATGCCAACCTCGGTGATGATGCCAGTGACATAGAGTGGTATCGTGATGGAAAGTTTGAAGACCCAACGAGATACCTCTCCCCAGACCAGTTACAAAAGGTCTACTTGTTCATAAAGAATATGAATAGCAACCTTGAGGAGTTCGAGAAGAAGATTAATTCGCAAAGAGGTGGTAAACAACCTATATCCATCGACGGCTTTAAACAGATGAGTCGTAAATGGGAACAGGAGTTGTTATATTGTGGCGGTGGTAACCTTCGCGATAAAGGACCTATCGCTAAGTATGGCAACTTGGAGTGTCCTTTCTCACTTCTCCTTAAGAGTGATGTGCCAGTCTACCTTAAACCAGACTACACCTTCACCTATACCAATAATGGAGACTACAAGCTCATCGGTGATATTCAGGACCTTCTTAGCGATGACAAGTTCGTCATTGGTTGGGCTGAGGATGCTGACACACGTCCGAAGCTGTCTGATGCTCCGGTGTTCTACCTAAGGGTCAAGGAACTAAAAGACGGCAGTATGAGCTATTTCACACTCCCACTTTCAGAAAGAGGTATAGATATCTTCAAGAATAATCTACGTGGTCTGTTAGGTTACAACGAGAGCGGTAACACCTCACTTACAGGTGTTATCACAGACGCAGGACAGTTAGCAGTAACGCTGATTGTAGAGATTGACGGTCAGAAAGTGACGTTGAATACCCGTGAGTATGAGATTGATTGGATTACAGATCTGGGTAAGGTGATTATGTGGCCAGACTTTGTATCAGAGAGATGGGACAAGTATTACCTCTATTCAGAGTTTACCGCCGATGCTCAAGAGCAGTTCCAGCCTATCTTCAAATGGCAGGGTGAGTTCGTAAGGACCATTGACAAAAAGTTTTGGACAGCCGATTACGAACCTTCAGCAGATGAAGATATACAGATAAAGGTCAAGAAGCTGATTACTTATCCAGCCGGACAAGGTGAGGAACTACCTAAGTATAACATCATCTGTGCTGACAAACCTTTAGCCGGACTGTCTGCTTTTGTCAAAGACACAGGCCGTGATGTTCACGCAGGCTACCTCATCTTCCGTCAGGACGTGATAGTCGACAAGAGTACAATAGACCTAAACGGTACTGCCGTAGTAGGTATTGACTTTGGAAGTAACAACACCTGTGTATATTATAATGCAGGCGACAGAGGGGCTAACCCTGTTGAGTTTAAGAATTATAGAACAGTGCTTGTAGGCAAAGAAAACAGCGATACCCGCTCTATAGCAGAGAATAACGAACTACTGTTCTTTACCAACTATGTATCCGAGAACGGACAGGTTAAGTCTTGGCTCCACGAACATGACACAAGGTATAACTGCTATAATGAATCAGAGGAAATCGCTGGTGGCGTCCCTGTAAACAGACCGAATATCTTTGTGAAGGAGATGAACCAGTATGAAATCAAGACTCAAGCTGGTACGTTACACTATAATATGAAGTGGCTGGACAATGATAAAGGCTTGCAAAAGAAGCGTGCTTTCCTGAAGTCTATATGGCTGCAAACCTGCGCATACCTTTATAAAGAGGAGCGAATACGGCCAGAAGAGTTGCGATGGAGTTACCCTGGTTCGATGATGGAGGCCGACAGTGCCGAGCTTGAGAAAATCTTTGAAGAGCTATGCCGAATGACCCCTATTACAGGAGGACGTCAACCACAATTAGGTAGAGAACTAACTACTGAGGCCGAGGCTGTCTGTAGCTTTGCCCTTTCACGTGACTTCGGACTGAACAAGGACAACATGTTCCTCGGTATTGATGTCGGTGGAAGTACGAGTGATATCCTACTCCTTGCAAAAGACCAGAACAATGGCAACAAGTCGTCACTCTATCGAGAGAGTTCTGTCCGCATAGCTGCTGGAGTCTTCTTCAATGCAGTCATCAAGTCAGAGTCATTCCGTCAGGCGTTAGTTAGTTTCCATGAAGGAAGGAAGACAAAGGTCTTTGTTGCTAACATCAAGGAAGTTCTGACACAGCCATCAAAGGCACCTTACTATCTGAACAGTATCTTCGACCAATTAAAGAGCGAAAGCGACTACGAGGAGTTCTACTCTTCTATCAACAATAATGCGAGGTTTGTATTCACAATCCCAGCCTACGTGACAGGTCTGCTGCTCTTCTATTCTGGCATGCTGATAGGTAAGACTATCAAAACAGAGAAGATGGACCATATCAGAAGGGTTGATGTTCTCTCCTTTGGTAAGGGTGGTAGACTCTTCCATTGGCTCAGAAGTTCGGCAACACAAAGGGTGACAAACGAGTATTATGAGAACTGTCTCAATGCTGGTGTAAACCTTGTTACAGAAAAGAACTTGGAGGTGAAATACCGAGATGAGATTGAGATAAACAACAAGGCCGAGGTGGCAATGGGACTTGTAGACGCTAAGGAGCTCATAAAGAAGCAACAAGAGGTTGATTCAGACATCTGTGGTGAGACTGGCGTCAAGTACATCATGGATGATGGTACGCCTAAAGAGCTCCAGACAGAAGATGAGCTTACGGGTGAGTACTTTGCAAATGAGATGAATAAATTCGACTTCTCAGGAGTAACAAACTTTGAGAAATTTATGGAGATATTCATCGACTTTGTCAGTCAAAAGACTCGTCTCTATCCACAAGCAGACAATTTGCGAGAGGAACTCGCAGACCTCCCGAACAGAATCACAAGCTATATCTGCAATAATGATGATGAGTACCGCAAGGCACGTAGGACTCAAGGCGACGACTTCACCTATCATCAGCCAATCATCATAGCAGAAGGTGCTTGCTTCTTAGACACATTAATAAAGAAAGCATTCAATCAATAAACATTAATGAAGGTTCTTACTTTATACATAGATAAATGGTACATCATCGGTGCAGTTTGCATCGATGGTGTCCCACGTCCCATAACTCCTCCTAACGGGGAGGACCGTTTCTGGCTTTACTTCTATGAAGATAGAGTCAACGACACTATTGTCTATGGTAAAGATAATAAGCAACATTACCATAATAATGAACTTCAATATTATGGTAATGTCTTTGATCTAATTCCTGATACGACCGCCTCATTCATACGATACGGTCGAAAGCAGGAGATGTACAAGATATTTAAGGCCTCAGGTATTCTTGACGAGTTAAGAGACGCTGTCGATGAGAATGGAGGAGAGGTAGAGACTTATATCTCTTTCTCTAAGGACATCTCTGATGCTGCCCGTCTTGTCTTCCTAAAAGACGTACTGGAAGGAAACAAGTTCACCGTAAAAGAGTCGGTTGCTCGTATCGGACAACTTGCCTTAGAACTTGCTTTTAAGAAAGGACAATATGCGGAAGATGGGTTCTATGTACTGCTCAATGCCTGCAACGAAAACCTCACCTACTCTGTGTATGAGCGCACAGAAGGTATCCTGTTAAGGAAGGCTGAGGATAGTCTTGTCGGTATGGGAACCGACCTCAGAGGCAGGGCTTTGTTGGAGAGTGCCGTCAAGAGTATCAATCAACGGCAACATTTCCTCGACACAGAAGAAGACCTTGAACGTGAATATCTCTGTCTCAATCAGTATGTCGACCAGTGGATAGACAAGTTAGAGAATGCAGGTCCAACCCGTCCTGTCCACATTAACAACATTAAATTCTCTCAACTCCCTAACACATACGACGCTGTTGTCTTAAAAGCTGATATCGACAAGCATACACGTAGCATTGTCGATGATATCATCAGAGAGATAACTAATTTCATCAACAAAATCAACATACCTGCAGGAAAGCTCAAAGGAGTTGTTTTCTTAGGAAACACTTTTACAAACGAACAGTTTATCAGAGCTATCAAAGAGCGTTACGCCCTACCTGACAAGAACTATATTTTCTTTAAGGACTCCGAACTCCCACATATTGTTGCAGTCTATTCTGCAATAAATTGCGACCAGTTTTCTGAGGAAACTCGTGTGGCTATAGCCAATGGCGAGACTGAATTAGAACGCCGAAGACTTGCACAAGAGGAAGAGGCAAGAAGAGTTGAGGCCGAACGACAGAGAGCTGAACAGGAAGAAAAGGACAAAGTTGCGCACGAGTCAGAGAATAAGTATAAAGAGGCGATGGCCAATATCTATGATTATGAGAAGAAGCAAGACTACGCTCAGATGTTAGATTGGGCCGACATCGCACTTCAACATAATCCTGACGACCAAGAGGCAAAGCAGAAGAAGGCTGAGGCTACACGACTCATGTCGGAGAAGAAGGTGAAAGAGGAGCAATATAAGAGTATCATCCAGCGAGCACAAAAGAGCTTTGAGGCTATGCAGTGGCAAGAAGCACTATCGCAGAGTGATGCCGCACTGAACTTGATGCCGAACTCTAAAGAGGCTGAACGTATCCACCAAGCAGCCAGAGATAAGATTGACTCGCTAACCTTGATTGAGAAATATCTTACTCGCGCTGATATGTTCCTAGCGCAACAATACTACAAAGAGGCACTCGATGAACTCAAGAAGGTACAGGCTATTGACAACGAGAACAAGGACGCACAGGAGCGAATACAGAAGATAGAACAAGAGCAGGAGGCGCATGAGCAACGTGTTACAGACCTCATTAAGCAATACCAGATGGCTGAGGAGGCCAAGGACTTCGACACTGCTATATCCTTGTGTAACGAGCTGATTGACACAGACACCGTCTACCAACGTAAGTGGACAGAAAGGGTTGAACGACTGAAAACGGCAAAGCTCGACTTTGATAAAGAGGAGGAGAGATGGCAAAAGCTTAAACGTCAGATTGATTCGGCCCTCTTCGACGAGGATTGGGATAAAGTAGTTACCTATGGTCATGAGGCACTCAGGATGCGTGAGGACGAGAACCTCCGTAAGAATGTTGCCCGTGCTGAAGAGAAGCTCGCTACCTTACAGGCTGAAAAACGATACAAAGATGCTGTCCATGAGGTCAAAGACTTCATCGTTGACAAGAATTGGGATGAGGCAAAAGACTTATTGACAGAATTGCAAAGGGAATATCCTGAACATCGTAACGACCTGAAACTGCTATTCAAACAGATATTCGATGCCGAGACTGCCTTTCAGAGTAAAACCGTAAGCGAAAGCAGGACACAACCTGTTCGGACTGTTAGCAACCGCAATTCTCAGCATCAAGAAGATGATTTCTTTGGGACAAGCGGTAAGACAACGACCACATCGAGTGGCTATTCTAACACTGTCTCCAACTCTGAACAGTCGTATGCTGAATCCTCCTCTACAATAACAAAAGAGGAAACACAGGGTGATGACTTCTTTGAAACAGGTGGCAAGGCATCGACGACAACAAGCGGCAGCACCCACTCCACCGCCATTTCCGACCCTCAGCGTACGACATCTACTGGTTCATCAACAAAGAAGTCGACCGATGAAGATGATTTCTTTGACATGAAAAAGCCTCCTGTCAAGGGCAAGACAAACAGAGGGAAGACAGCAAGAGGCACTGACAATGATTTTGATTTTTAGCATTCACATACAATAAACATTTAATCAATTAGTAATTATGGCAGAAGTAACATTAAAGAAAAAGATTACTCTTCGTAAAAAGCAGGAGGAGTGTGCCTTCACATTCTCAGGTAAGCTCAAAGTTAAGTTGTTATGGAATTCACCAACAGACTTAGACCTTTGCATCTTCTTTAAGAAGAAGGATGGCGAAGTAGGTGGCGTCTTCTCTAATCAGTATCGTGGTAGAAAGAGCGACCTCGGCGCATTGGATAAGTTCCCATTCATGCTTCACTTAGGCGACAACAAGGAACCTTCAGAGGGCAGTGAGGAGACTGAACAGATCAACGTTGCCAGTCTTGACGAAATCGAGAGCGCTTACGTTTGCATCATCAACTACAATGCAGCAATCGAACAGCTCGATATTACTTACGCTGACGAGGGCGGTCGTGTTGAACTTCAGAGCGACTCTGGTGATTACCTCGAGGTATTGGCCGACGCAAAGGAGACTGGTCACGTTTATTGCGTATGCTCTATCAAAAACAACGGTGGCAGCTATGCGCTCAAGAATGAGAGCCGCGTAATGGATCTTGGTACTGCTTTCGATGAGATACCAGGCTTCGCAATTATATGCAACGAATAATATGGTTGAAATTAAAAGGAAGGTTACACTGAGGACAAAGACGTCTCAACCAGAGGAGAAACCCGCAACAGAGGTGACGCCTGAGGTGCAGTTGTCTGCGTCCCAACAGGAACCAACACCTACCCCACCTCCTCCTACAGAGCCTACAACCAATGCTGAGGGCAGTAAGGGGGGGTGGAAAATGGAAGGAATGGTTGGCTGCATTTGTTCTTGCATCACTTCTTCTTGGTGGCTATCACCTGTACAGCAACAGTCAAGGGAATGACGCTCAGGACACTACTACTGTGGCTAAGACCGACAGTACGGACGCCCAGAAAGACTCTACACAGACGGTCCAAGCTGACTCTACAACTAAGGTGAAGCCTGAAGCTGACGGCAACAACGTTGCCACAGAGACTGCTAACGAAACGGCAGCTGAAGGCAGCTCTGTTAGCAAAGCCACTACTCCTTCAAGCAACACCTCAGCTAATAACACTACTGCTAACACAACGACAGACCAGCAGACAGCGTCTACGGATAATCTCGGGACGTCAAGCACTACCGAGCCAACGGCAGCTGAACCGGCTAACTCTGTCCAAGAAACAGCAAAGGATGTTATCAGAGGAACATACGGTAATGGTGTGACACGTAGGCATAGACTGGGTTCTCGCTATGAGGAGGTCCAGAAGCGTGTCAATGAAATGTACCGACAGGGACTAATTCGCTAATACCTTCACTCACTTTATACATGAGGGTGTACTCAAATCAATAGATGAGTACACCTTCATACAAAACTAATTATCATGCTGATATACATAATTCTCGCAGTCATTTTATGGCTTGTACTCCCCATTTTCATCAATGGACGTATCAAAAAGAAACATGACCGAAAGGCATTAATCATGCTGTGTCGTATCTTGGCCATTGCATTTATTGCCCTTGCCATTTATAGAGAATTATTTATCTAAACGCATTATGCGTTGGTGATCATATCACCTTAGCTTACAGAGATAAGTAGAATTGATTATAATAACATTTCAAAATTATGGAAAACTTAGATGAATTGAAGAAGAGTCTACTTGCTGATGGCAAAATAGACAAGGAGGAAGTAGAGCAACTACGCAAAGTGCTTTATGCTGACGGAGTGATTGATGCAGAAGAGGTTGCCTTCCTCTTCGAGCTCAACGACGCTGTTTCTGGTGAGAACAATGCTCCTGAATGGAAGGAGTTCTTTGTTGAAGCAATATCTGACAATATCCTTGCAGATGGTGAAATCGACGAGGAAGAAGTGAAGATGCTATCTGAAAAGATCGGCGCTGACGGTCAAGTAGATGCAACAGAGAAAGCTCTGTTGCTGAACTTGAAGGCTAAAGCAAAGAATTTCCCAGCTGTCCTCGATTCTCTTTTGAAATAAACAATAATGTAAATAATATCTTTTTGGATAATTACAATTCGGTAGGAGGTAAGCACTCACCACATGTGCTTACCTCCTGCTGCGTATTACCTCGTATGGCTTTATCTTTGGACTCGAGTGAAGATGGTCGTGTGATTGTCTCCTACTGCGGATTATTTGGTTTGATATTTCCGTTGTTTCCGAGTGAGGATAGTCGTTTGATTGTCTCCCACTACAGATTATTTCGTTTGATATTTCCGTTGTTTCCGAGTGAGGATGGTTGTGTGATTGTCTCCTACTGCGGATTATTTGGTTTGATATTTCCGTTGTTTCCGAGTGAAGATGGTCGTGTGATTGTCTCCTACTGCGGTTTACTTAATACGCTACTTTATGCTGACAGAAGAAGCATTCGGCATCGGCTTAAACCATGCTTATAACCTTCAAGAAATCAGTACGTTATAAACATCCTCCAAGAACATGCCTTTCTTACCCCAAGAAGGGCATGTTCTGCGTGCAAGAAGGGCATGTTCTGAATTGTTGTCAAGGCCCATCTCCAATCGGGAAGGACATGGGGAGAAATCGTGGAGAGATTTTTCTCTGACAGAGCACACAGCGACCTCACCCCCAAACCCCTCTCCGAATGGAGAGGGGAGTAGTATGTGAGGTTACCCCTATTGGCCTGCTTGCACATTTCGTAGAGTATTTTTTCTCACAGAACTCACAGATTTAACAGAGCTTTTCAACCAACGTTTCGATCCCACAGAACGCCTTCGGCATACAGATATCACAGAGGCCTTCCAACTAAGATTAGCTGTAACGTTCTGTGATATCGGTTGACTTAATGTCTCTGTGAAAGTTTGTGCGTTCTGTTCTTCTGTGTTCTTCTGTGAGAAAAAAGAAAACACTTGAGAGTCGTGGGGAAATTTTTCTCTCACAGAGCGCACAGAGTTCACGGAGCTTTTGACGCACAGTTTGAGCCCACAGAACGCCTTCGGCATACAGAGAACACAGAGGCCTTTCAACTAAGATTAGCTGTAACGTTCTGTGATATCGGTTGACTTAATGTCTCTGTGAAATGCTGTGTGTTCTGTTCTTCTGTGTTACTCTGTGAGAAATAGAATGCTCCCACTATATGATACAACACACAAACAACACGTTGGGGAGTTTTTTCTCACACGTTGGGAAGGTTTTTCTCTCACAGAGCGCACAGAGTTCACGGAGGTTTTTGGCGCACAGTTTGAGCCCACAGAAGGCCTTCGGCATACAGAGTTCACAGAGCGTTACTGCTAATGTTGGCACGAATAAGGGACAACAAGTAGCATACATTCTGCCCATAGGGGTATCTCGGTGATCACGCCCCTTCCCTTCGGGGGAGGGGAAGGGGAAGGGGCCATCATCTTTCTGAAACCCTGTGTGTTCTGTTCCTCTGTGTTCTCTGTGAGAAAAAATATGTCATTCCTTATTTGTCATTATGTCATTCTGTCTTACAAAAATCACCAGTTTCTCCCCGTCACTCTGTTATTCTGTCTTCAAAAAAACATCTGTCTCCCTTTGTCATTATGTCATTATGTCTTCAAAAAACATCTGTCTCCCTCCGTCACTCTGTTATTCTGTCTTCAAAAAAAACATCTGTCTCTCTCAGTCACTATGTTATTCTGTCTGAAAACGCCCCAGTTGGGGACGGAAGCGGGCCCAACTGTTGTTGTTGTTATTTCTTTTCTTTCTGTCTTATATCAATATTTCATAAGCTGTACTACGTCCTCCCCCACTACCTTTCTTCAATATATTCTTTTTGACAAGGTCGTTGAGATCACGTGTTGCGGTATCTTGCGAACAGTGAGTTATCTTGTACCACTTAGAGGAAGTAAGCTTTCCTTCAAAACCATCGAGGAGCATGTTGAGCACCTTTCTTTGTCGGTCGTTTAGTTGAAGGTCCTTATGTTCATCCCAAAAGCGCACCTTACGGATGATGCCCTCCGTCTTTTCAAGTGCAGTATCTAAAGCCTTACGGAGTGTTTCAAGGAACCATACAATCCATTCTGTGATGTCTAATCCGCCGTGTTGAGCCTTCTCTAATTGTAAATAGTAGTCTTTTCGATGGTTGAGAATCTCAGACGAAAGACTATAATACCTTTGTGAAGTGTTGTCAGCCCTTGATAGTAACATCTCAGTTACCGTACGGCAGAGTCGTCCGTTACCATCGTCAAAGGGATGGATAGTGACAAACCAGAGGTGGGCTACTGCTGCCTTTATTAATGGATCAATACCAAGTGTTGTGTCATCAATCCATGTCAATAGCTGTTTCATTAGCTGTGGCACATCACTACTTGGTGGTGCTTCATAATGCACTTTCTCTCGTCCCATAGCTCCCGACACTACCTGCATCGCCTCTTCACCCTTTCGCCAATCGCCCACGGTAATCTTATACATTCCACTATATCCTGTTGGGAATAGGGCAGAATGCCATCCAAAGAGTCTCTCTTGGGTAAGTGAGTCTTGGAAATGCTGGGTAGCATCAAGCATCACTTGTACGACACCCTCGATATAATGGTCGGTCTTGGGCAAACCATCATGTTCGAGTCCTAACTGTCGAGCGACAGATGAATGTACACTAACCCTATTCAGGTTTTCTCCTTCTATCTCAGATGAATGAATAATCTCCTCCGTTAGCGAGTCCAACATAGACTCTCCTTGCTCCTTAAATCCGAACATAGAAAGCCTACCGAGTAAGCTTCCACGTCGAAGACTCACCTCGGAGATAAGTGAACTAAGGGCATTGTCTTGCCATGTCATCTTACGCAAATCCGTGTTCTGCCATATATACTGATGCTTCATAGACCTCTGTTTTAGTGCAACAAACTTACAACTTTTTTGCTATAATGACAAGTCTTTGCGGAGAAAAAAGCAATTATTCTCCGCAAACTTGCGGAGAATATGCTTTTTATTCTTGGTATGCGGGCAAGTAGACGAGTGAACGAGTGGACGAGTGAACCAGTTGTTTGTAGACAGGGTAAGTAAAGACAGGGTAACAGGAGAACAGGGGTTCTTAAAGTTAACAAGTAGACGAGTGGACGAGTTAACCAGTTGCTTGTGACGATAAATCACTGCTCATAGTAGGAATTATAAACTGCGAATATTGGAATATGAGCTTTGAACTATATGAGTTGTACATTTAATGACTACGAATTGATCGAATGACACGAATTACTTGGCTATCACAATTCGTACAATTAGTGAAATTCGTAGTTCTTTGTTGGTAGTTGACAAGTAGGTTAGTTTACAAGTTGTTTGTAGTCATAAACGACAGTTGATATTGGTATTCATAATTATCCTGTACAGATAAGAATTTCGTCTGAATAATTATGGATTGTGAATTATGGTTGAATTATGGACTACAAAAAAGCCCCCGAAGTAAGGATACTTCGGAGGCTGAGGTGTTTGTGCTACGATGAGCACGTATAGGTTATGTCTTATTCGTAGGCGCCAATCTCGCTGATAGCGAAGCAAGGATAGTCACCAGTATCAAAGGTCTCGATGTGGGAAAGTCTTACATACTGACACTTCACAGGAGTACTGAACACGATTGGGAATGACGTATCGTCATCGTATTGAGTTGTTGCGGTGGCAGTACCCATGTTTGTCCATGACTTACCATCTAAGCTGGTTTCTACAGTGACCTTCTTAACGCCATATCCGTAGCTTGTGAAGCTGCTAAGAATACCTACACCAGACAAGGTCTTAGCACTCTTAAACTTAATGACGAACTGTGGATCATAATACAGATATGAGTAAATATAGGTATTAGGATCACCATCATTCAACTTCTTTGGATTTGAACTGCTGAGTGAAGTCAACATATCATAGTCAGTCAGAGCAATCTGCTTGTCGGTATCGAGTGTACCAGAAGCATTGATATTATTGAAGGTAAAGTTCGTAGCAACCAACACGCTTGTGTTTGTAGAGGCAGCCTGAACACCGTCAACACTCTTCATAACGATAGAGGTGACACCATTCTTCAACATAGGGATGTTCTTAAGTACATCGCCATTCACCAACTTAACGACGATTGGTTCAGACTCTGTCTGACCCTTAGCGATAGTAACAGATGTCTTGCTAAGGCTGACAGCCTCGGCACCCATTACCACTTCATCGTTGCCAGCGGTAATGCCATCAGACGAAGCAGCCAAGGTTACTGTTACATCCTTCTCAGCTGGAGAAGAGAGACGAACATAGAATGTTGCGCTATCGCCAGCCAAGGTGACAGCAGAAGCAGACCTCTCGCCAGCGAGTGCCAACTTATTACCATCGGTGCTAACCGCATAGAGGAACGCCTTAGCAGAGTAGTTTTCTTCTGTAGAAGGATAGAGCAAGCTACCAACTTCTGGTTCGCTCTGACAAGATGCCAGTGTGGCAGCAACCAAAGAGGCTGCCAACACTGACTTGAATACGTTTATTTTCATATTTGAGTTTCCTTTTGACTTATTTACCATCAATTCTTACGTTCTGCTCCCAAGTAGGAACAGCGACACACTTACCTGTGTTGTTATGACCAGTAGCGTCCTTGAAGGTATCACCCTGACCCTCGTTGAGCTTCCAGTAAGCCTCCAAGTCGGTGCTCTTAGCATCACAAGCATACATGTTATTAGCAATCTGAGCCTGTGTACGAGCCACTGTCCAGAAGCGTAACTCACTCACCTTCACGTTTGCCTTGAGGTAGTCTGTGTTACCGAAGTTAAAGGTGTTGCTGAGGTTAGTTGTCTTACCAGGGAGGTCCATAGAGTTATCAAGCACACCGTTAACATAGAGGTAGAGTTTTGTACCTGTGCAAACGAATGCGAGGTGATACCACTGGTTCTCGTTGAAGAGCTTCTTACTGTTCATCTGCGTACCTTGCGTCTTAATCTGCAGACGGTTACCCTCGATAGGAGCATCACCGAAACGAGTATAAATCTCACCACCATCGTTACCCCATGCACCGAAGAGCGTCTGGTTGTTAAGTTCGCCAAGCGCCGTACCGAGCTTACTGATGTTCACGTTCATCTCGACAGTCCACTGTGAAAGGTTATAGGTCTGACGCATTGCGAAGTGGATGTTATGCGTAGAGTTAACGATTGGCACAGCCTGATAAACAACCTGATCGAGGACGTAAACCATAGTACTACCAGAGTTCAAGACGTCATACTTACCATCTTTACTCTTCAGACGGAGGGCAACAGCATATTTCAGACCGCTGTCCTTCAGTGCCTGTGTCAATGGGTTGATTGTCAGTGTCACCTCAGAAGAGACCGACTTACCATTCTCAATCGTCACCTCATTAGAAGAGAGAGAGTAGAGATTAGCAGGCAGCGCCTTGTAAGAAGTCTCGTTACGCTGGTTGTATTCAGCCAGAGCTGTTGTGTCAGCTACAATCTCGAAAGTATAGTCCTGTGTAGCAGGGTCGGACAGACGCACGTTCACAGAAGAAGTGACAGCCGACGTACCGATAGTAATATTCTGGCTTGAATTGCCGTTAGTATTGGTCTGTGCGATATACGCCTGATTAGAAAGAGGCGAATATTCAGCATTGTTACATGCGCCCAGCAGTGTCAGAGAGGCCATAGCCACAGCTCCGACGAAAAGCTTAGAAATATTGTATTTCATAATTTGAATGTCTTGATTATTGGATTGATGGGTTCATAATCTGAATAGCCTTACGCAAGAAAGGATAGTTGCCAGTCTTTCCTGACACGTTATATTCGTACTCCATGTGATAGGTTCCTACACCACCCTTGCGGTAGGTTACGTTATTGTAAACTGGGTTCCAGTAGGCCATACCTAAGAGTGAAGGAACAGCCTGACCATTGTCTAACCAGAAGTTTACACCACCCTTACCAGCATAGTTCTCAAAGTTCTCGCAGACGATGAGCTTCTTAGCCACCTGCTCTGGTGTGAGATACTGCTGGAAGTGAGTAGCCTGTGTAGCAAAGCGACTGTTCAGATCACTATTACCAGAAGAGCTATAAGCCTGAAGGATGAAGTAATTGAAGTATTCGCCATACTCAGCAGCCATAGCGTCAGGCTCACCATCGATAACGAACATCTTATCAGTACCCGACTTAGGACCGATACGCTTGCCCATAGTCTTTACGAAAGCCTCCATCACCTTAGCGTTCTGCCAAAGCTCCTTATCGGTTTGGAAAGGCTGAGCGTATGAAGGTTCAGCATCGAGGTCGAAACCGTCATAGCCATACTTAGCGATAGTATCGCAGATAGCATTTGCATACTTCTCAGTAGCAGCAATCTGTGAAGCCTCATCGTTGCCCCATCCCCAGAACTTATGACGCCACTCTTTCCATGTGAGCGTAGAGTCAGTCTTGGTAGGAGTAATCTGGTCGCCAATGTCGAAAACAAGGCAGCTGATGAGCACCTTCGTACCCTTAGTCTTCTGAACAAAACGCAAGTCTTTCAGCATCGCCTCAGAAGGGTTCTTCCAGTTACCCCATAGAGAAACGAAATCAGTACTGTCAGGAAGACCCGCCAAAGAGTTCTCGTGGGTAACACCAGAGCCTGTCCAGTTGCCAAACCAACCGAAAGCAACAGAGTGGTCAGTCTTCTTATAGTTACGGAGTTGCGCATAGTAAGCCTCCGACTTATTTGAGTGAGTAAGGTCAGCTCCGTCCTTAGCCTCAGTTTCAGTCCAATCGCTGCAGGCTGTGAAAGCCGTTGCAGCGCAGGCTGAAAGCAAGAATATCTTTATTAAATTCTTCATTTTTATCGAATGTTTATTGTATAATAGATAACGTATTAACGCTGCCACCACATCTTGGTTGCATAGTCGTCATTGCCCTTCAACATCTGAACAGCCTTGATATAGTTAGCCTTGTTATTGGTAGCCTCATCAATATCAAATGGGATACGATTGGCAACTTGGATGCTATAGTCTGTTGACTGTGCCAGAGGGAACACCTTTGGATAGCCTGTACGACGGATTTCGCTCCAGCCTTCCTGTCCGTTAGGGAACATTGCAATCCATTTCTGGGTAATCAGACGCTCCATCTTCTTCTCGTCAGTAGCTGAGTCGTCCCACTTAATAGTGATATTGCTGACAGCATTAACATTCCCACCGTAGTCGCTGATTGGGTCGACATAGTTTGCCTCAGTTAATGTGTTATTGGCCAAATAGGTTGTTGCATCGCCAGCACCCCACTGTTCGAAGGAGAGTTTCACACCCTCTTCATAGAGGCTCTTAGCGGTACCACCCATATTACTCCATCCTGCCAACACACCTTCTGCACGACAGAAAGCCATCTCAGAAGCAGTGAGCCATACGCCCTTGCTGTCTATCTTGATGTTAGCAGCAGAGTAAGCCTTACCCGCTGTGGTCTTATTACCAATCTTTGCAGCGGCACGACAGCCGATAATAGAACGGCTGCCAGCCTCTTCTGTAGGCTTAAAGAACTTTGTCAGACGTGGGTCGTTGTAACCTGTGAGGTAGCTCTCAAGGTCGGCACAAGCACGGCTATCGCCCCACTCTACGGATGTCTTATACTGTCCGTTTGGTGTGTAAGCTATAGCGCAGTTGTCATCATTGCTTGTGATGACACCGTCCTGTACTGCCTGCTCACCTAATTGCTTAGCCAATGTTGGCTCAACATAGCGGATGCGGATAGCAATACGGAGCTTCAAAGAGTTTGCATACTTCAACCACTTAGCCATCTTACCTTGATAGACCTTGTCATGACCATCAGCGATAGTCATATTCTCGTTGGCAGCAACCAATGGTTTGATGATGTCAGTTGCCTTGTTGAGGTCAGCAATAAGACTCTTGTAAACATCCTCCTGTGATGAGTAAGCATTGCCATCAGTAGCGTCAGCACCGATAGGGAGTGGTCCGTACATATCTGTAAGACGCATGAACGACTGTGCACGGAGTATCAAAGCCCAAGCATAAACTGGTCCTTCGCTCTTTGTAACACGTGCAATCTCCTTGAAAGCAGACACTGTCTTTGGCATAGAATCCTTGAACGGATAGCGTACCCAACCATTAGGTGCATTGAGACGAGCAAAGTTCTTCTCAGCAAAACCATTGTTAGCGTATGTCATGTAACGGCCTAAGTAGTTACCGATAAGGTCTTCGTTCATCTGGTAAGCATTCTCCTGCTCAGGGAAAGCCTCGTTCTCCATCTGTACGAGGAAAGATGAGGTTTGATAGTTGTCGCGTGACAAGTCTTCGAGAGAAGCACCCGTTCCAGGACGGTTTGCCTCTTGGAATCCGTCTGTACAAGACGACATTGAGCATAGCAGCACACTTGCGAATGTGCAAGCTGTGACAGCTTTATATATATTAATCTTTTTCATTTATATTTCGATTAAATGAGTGGTTAAATGTTTAGAATTTAAGCTTCACATTGAAACCAAGTGAACGAAGGCTTGGCTGCATGAGGTAGTCAAAGCCCTGATAGTAGGTACCTGTTGATGCTGTTGCCTCTGGATCGAATGGTGCCTTGTTGTAAAGCATGAGGAGGTTGTTGGCTGTCAAACCGAGTGTCAGCTCCATACCGCCTAACATTCGACGTGGGAAGGTGTAAGCGAGGTGTGCCTCCTGGATACGTGCATTGGTTGCACTGTAAATATACTCTGACCAGATTGGGTTCTCACCACCTACTACAGCATAGTATTTCTCGGCTGATACCAAACCATTGTTTACTGCGATACCGCCCTTGTCGCGAGCGTCAGCAGATGCCTTAGACACACCGTATGCGTCCATCAACGCCTGTGTCTGTGACATTACGATACCACCGAAACGTGCGGTAACAACGAAGCCGAAATTGATACCCTTCCAAGAGAAATCGTTAGAGAAACCAATGTTACCCTTTGGAAGTACTGAACCACGATAAGATGGATTAGAGAGGTTAACCTGTGATACGGATCCGTCTTTTACAGCGATGTTGCCTTCTGCGTCGCGCTTGAAGTCGCTGGTCATATAGAGGTCACCCATCGTACCACCCTTCTTAAGGATGATGTTAGCACCACTCAAACCACCTTGGTTGATAACCTCGTTTGGATCGTCGAGCAACTCAACAATCTTGTTGCGGTTAGCACTGTAAGTGAAGTTAGTGTTCCATGCAAAGTCGCCCCATGAATGGCCATAACCCAATGAGAGCTCAATACCACGGTTTCTTACGTTACCCGTCTGTACATACTCTGAAGAGAAGCCCTGACCGCCTGTGATAGGACGAAGGAAGGTCTGGTTGCGAGTGTTTGACTGATAGAGTGTGACGTCTAAGGTCAAGGCGTTATTGAAGAAACGTGTTGTCAAACCAGCCTCCCAAGAGTTGGTACGCTCTGGTCGGAAGTTTGATGGGAACTTATAAGTTACGGTGCTATAAGTACCTGACGCTGGGTTATACTGATAACGCCATGGTGAGGTGATGTTTGGAGAAATAGCTGAACCTACTGATGCCCATGAACCACGCACCTTCATGTAGCTTATCCATGATGGGAGTGTTGCCATCTGTGAGATGACTGCTGACATACCTACTGATGGGTAGAAGAAAGATACGTTGTCGGTACCGTCCAAAGCTGAGTCCCAATCGTTACGACCTGTTACGGTCATAAACAGCATACTGCGCCAGCCTAACTCGACGTTAGCAAAGAGTGAGTTCACCTTGTGAGCATTGTCGGTAAAGATAGGACGGTTGTCGGCTGTTGCCGTACCGTAGTCGATTGCGTTTGGAGTGAACAGGTTAGATGGTGCCTTCAAACCGCCTTGGAATCCTGTTACATTATACTTATGGCGTGTGAACGAACCACCGAGGTTGGCTGATACTGAGAAATCGTTTAATGTCTTGTTGATATTAAACATCATATCACCATAGAGTGAACGGTCGTTCACCTTATCGTAACCATAGAAGCCATAGTTTGAGTGTGCGAAGAGATTAGTCGTTGTTGCGTAACGCTTGTCCTGCTGTTTTGTGTTAGCATCGTCCCAACGCAGACGACCCACAACGTCCATCCAATCGAAGATCTTATACTTAAGACTTGCACTAACCATGTAACGGCTACGATTGTTTGAACGAACCATACGATTGGCTACCCAGTATGGGTTCTGCATACTCAACGCATCACCGAAGTTCCAGTTCTGAACATTGATACCTCTGGCTGCATCATAAGCTCGTAAGTACGAACGGCATCGAAGCTCTCACCACGTGGGAAGAGATAAACAGCGGTCAATGGGTTGAAGTACTGACCCTGTGCTGTCAAGTTCTTATCGTGCTCTTTGATATAGTTGAAGTTGAAGTCAAAGGTCATTCTGTCATGTAAGAACGTTGTCGTATTGCGGAATGCAAAGTTATAACGGTCGTAGCTGTTATTAGGAATGATACCCTTTGCATTGGTCGTACCTACTGAGATATAGGTCTGGTTCTTGTCTGTACCTGCTGTCAGAGCTACGTTGTTCTGAATGTTCGTACCAGTATTGAAGAAGTCCTTTGGCTCATAGTTACCATAGACTGATGGAGTCTTTGCACCCCATGACTTCACTTCGCCAGCACGGTTTACGTATGAGTTCTGGAACTCTGGCATGATAAATGGGTTAGCAAACTGTGAACTGTTACTTACTGTCACACTTACCTTACCCTCCTTACCCTTCTTCGTGGTAATCATGATGACACCCTGCGCAGCAGCTGAACCATAGAGGGCAGCAGCAGCAGGACCACTGAGGACGCTGATTGACTCGATATCCTCTGGGTTGATATCGGCAATACCTTCTGAACCTGGCTGTGAACTGAACGCACCACCAGAAATCTCTCCTTGACTGGTGTTGTTGATTGGCACACCGTCGATTACATACAAAGCTTGATTGCTACGGGTAATAGACTTAGGTCCACGCATCACAACACGAGCGGCACCACCCATACCGGTTGATGACGCATTAATGTTCACACCGGCTACCTTACCAGCGAGGGAGTTCATGAAGTTAGGGTTCTTAACAGTTGTAAGGTTCTCACCGCCTACCTTCTGAACATTATAGCTCAACGCCTTCTCTGAACGCTTGATACCCAAAGCGGTTACCACAACTTCCTCAATCTGATGAGCCTCAGCCTTCAAAGTGATGTTCAATGGGGCATCACCAGTTACCTTCACCTCCTCGGTGTTCATACCGATATAGCTGACAATAAGCGTAGCACCCTTATGTGTCATAATCTCAAACTTACCATCGAGGTCGGTGGTTGTACCATTCTGCGAATCCTTTACGCGGATAGTAGCACCAATGACAGGCTCTCCGGAGTTGTCAACGATTGTTCCGGTAACCTTCACGTCACCACTTGATTGCTGTGTCCCCATTACCTTTGCGGCATTGGCCTTGGTAGCTGCAATGATTACGTTCTTGCCAATATTATCAGACGAACTGACGTGATTGCTGGCATAAACGCTCAAACAGCAGCAAGATAGGAAAACACTTACTGGTAGAATCTTTCCTTTTCTCATTAGTTATTTTATATATTTGTTGATAATCTTATTCTGACTTAGGTAAACCTATCTATATCTTCAGGGTCTCCCTCCTCCACTAAAAGCTCCCCTCACCATGAAGGGCTCTCACATTGTAGAGGTCCACCTTATATATATTAGAACTCCATATTATATATATTTAGAACTCCATGTTAATATATATTAGCATTTCATCTTATATACATATCAGTGTAGTTCTCATTCTCTTTACGGTGTCCCTTATATTAGAGGTATTCCCTATATTAAATAGGTATTGTCCAAAAGTTATCCATGACTACTCATGCGCTTACGGTTTTTTCTGTAGCTTTGTTATTACAAAGATAACACTTTATACAGCTATAACACTTAATTTATATCAATAATTTAACAATAATAAACACTATTATCATGTTTTTTATTCCCTTTGCAAATAGTTAACACTATCCTGTAGACAGAATAACCAAGCAGGGACAGGGTAAGAAGAGACAGAGTAACAGAGGGACAGAGGGGTGGAGACAGGGTAAAAGGAGACAGAATAACAGAGGAACGGGAACAGGGAACAGGGGTGGAGACAGGTAAAAAGAGACAGGATAAATGGAGACAGGATAACAGAGGAACAAAGATAAAGTAACAAAGATAAAGTAACAAAGATAAAGTAACAAGATAAAATAAAACTTAACTACGAATTACTCGAATTACCAGATTTGCCAGTCCTGCTAGTCCCGCTAGTCCCGCTAGATTTGCTAGAGCTGCAAGAACTCCCCCCAACCCCCAAATTAGTTTTATTTTCCTTTGCTGTCATTTTTAACATTTCCTCTAACCTCACTGACCATAAACAACTTACATGCCCACAACACATGACAGAAATGACAGCAACTTCTAAAAAGCCAATAACCTCCCCTACACCATACAACACAAAACAGCCTCCCAAACTCGCGTCTGAGAGGCCGTAATTATATAATAATGAAAAGTTATGTTTACTCTGCTACTGGGCGTACACTAAACCCATAACAATATGCATTTCGAGCAGCGCCATCCTTTTCAGGTACACTTAAGCTTCCATTAGCAATCACTGCACGACGACCATAACCTAAACTACCATTAACACTTGCAGGGGGCATTCGTCCAATAGTAGCCCTTTACGCCAATGTTAAATAATGCACCTTGTCTATCGTTTGTATCACGTGCACCACCAGCTTGGAAATAAATACTCTTACCACCATCAGCCTTAAATGTATAACCATTGTTCCATGTAGCTCCCGATAAATTGAAATCCTTGAAAGCGTATGCATCCGGTACTGCAAAGCCTACTGGTGATGGATCATAGATAGTCTTAACAGTTCCATGCGTCTTTCCGTCGTAGTCTCTGTTATTCGTAGACCACAAATTGATAAATTGCTGATACTGCCATCCTAACTTACCAGCACCTACTACAGGGAATAGTACACCAGGCTTTTTAATACCGAGTCCTATGGTACGCTCCTTCATCTTCCGTTGATTACTTGGCGTTTCAAAATCTGATTGAGGGCCAGTAATAGTAGTATAGCTGTTATCGTAAGAATACCCTGCTGGATAAAGTGTTTCTGTACCAGGCATAGGGTCCTTACGTCCCCACTGATAAAGTGTTCCATATCCTTCACGAATATCTGGACCTGCAGCCTGTTGAAGTGTGATAGTAGCAGTATTCTTAACACCTGTTCCTGTCAGCTGTTCAATCTGTACTTTCACTTCTCGAAGCTCTGTACCGCCCCACCATTTGGTGTATTTCCATCCAAGGTTATCTGCTATAAATTGATAAGGCTTACCATCATTCGTGTAAGTAATCTTGTCAAGTGAACTCTTAGGAGTAAACCATAAGTGCCATGACCACATTACTGTTCCGTCTTTATCTTTAACTGCAACAATCGCATTAGCATTTTGCAAACTTGTTGAGTTTACAGTAAACTCAAGGAATGAGTTCTCACCAGTTCCCGTTACTTTTGGCAGACTTACAAGACCCGATACATCTGACCAGATGACATCAGCTTTTGTAGCGGGATTTAATTGATTCTGTTTGTTGATGTACGGTGTTGTTATCTTTCGGTCATTATGGTCTACAAAGTCATGCAAGATAAGATCTTCATCAAAATATTCGGTAGCATTTTTTGGTAAGTAAACCGCTGCTCTAACGTCACTCTTATAAGCTTTAGTATTGTTAGCACCATCCTTAATTGCATTACCATAAACCAATGGAATACGGTATGTACCAGGAGCATCAATTACGTAACAGTTTGCTGTGTTCTGTATTGCTGCATCGCCTGAAGAGTTTGAAAGGTTGTAGTTTGAAACAGGTGTTGCTTTCTGCATAGCCTTGTTACGCTCCTCCAAAAGGTTGCGCTCGTTAGCATTAAATGTTACGGTATGCGTCTCGATAAGGTCTGTACCTGTACCACCTTCGCCCTCAATACTGCGCAACCATGATGGCTTCTCATCCATAGAGAATGTACCATCACCGTTAGCATCAAAACCTGTCACCTTCCATTTTACAGAGCGACGTGGCTGCGTGTCGTCATCTACATAAGACTTAACTTGGAATGTTGACGTTGACCCACCAGCACTTGCAGCAATAGGACCTGGAGTAGCCTCAAAGGTATAAGCAAGGTTTGTTGCAGACTGTGACAATGCGTATGTCTTTGTTGTACCAGCCTTCCAAGTACCAGTGAATGGTGCTACGATAGCTGGAGAAGTCTGATTGTCGAAATAAACCTTAACCTTGACATCCGATGACAACGTTTGTGGAATCATGTAGAATGTGAAGCTATCACCATCCTTACCAACGATAGTCTCGTTGACATGACCAGATGTGTTTACGCTGATATCATCGAGTGTGAAGGTTGCAGGAGTGCTGACATCAGACCATGCACTGTTGAAAGATGCACCAGAAGTAGCCTGTACTGATGAAGGCAAAGTGAACTTACCCTTGCTCTTTGCACCAACAATCTCAATCTTTGTAATCTTATGAGTACCTGACAAGCGGTCGCCAATCTTGAAGCGGATAGCGGTCATTGCGTGCTGGAACTGCAAAGGAACAGCAGGTGCTGTACCCAATGTGTTATAATGAATAGGTGTTGTACCAGTACAAGCTGTCATCAAGTCTTTCTGATCCTGTACACCTGGTTCAACCTCAATGTTTACGTATGGAGTTGAAGTGTTTGTTGATGGAGATAATGTTAGCTTACTGTATGATGTTGTTACCTGTGGATAAACAGCATAGAAACGTGCGTATGGCTCACTCCATGACCAAAGTTGAGTCGTTGCGAGTGTACCATTAGCATTTACCTCAGCATTGTAGAACCAAGGAGTGGTGCTGATGCCTGTTGCAGAACTACCACGATAAGCAATGGCAGAGAACTTGCCCAGTGTTTCGGTTGTGGTAATCTTAGCACGTGTAGCCACTGCATTATCGTTTGTAAAGTCGTCGTCAATACCAGCGACCGTACTCTCTATAAGGCAATACTCACTGTTTCCTGGGATTTCTATCTTGCGTGTTGCAAGGTCTTCAGGTGTCAATCCCTGTGTCTGTAGCTGCTCTGCATAACCAGCACGAGTCATTGCAAAGTTAGGGTTAGCCTTTGCTGCCTGCTGAGCCTGCTTGTCGGCAGTAGTTACCTGAAATCTTACGGCAGTGCCATCCTGCCCAACATTTGTAGAATCAAGTTCATTGTCTGAGCAGGCTGTTAATCCCAAGATAGTCAGTCCACTAAGACATGCAAATGTGAGTGCTGCTGTTGATTTGCGTCCAGCATTGCACTTGCGAATATTGTTAAACTTCATGAATTGATAATTTGTTTTGTTTTTTACATTTAAATAGACTACATCTCCTAATTAATTCTCTGGTATGAGTTTTGTATCATCATCGTCCACATCAGGGTCAACTACCGTTGGAGTTGTTTTAACAGGAGGACTACCAGCCAAGATTGGGCAATCCCCAGCCAAGGCAAACATCACAATCTGTGGCTCAACATAAACCTTTTTTTCTTCGTTCAGTTTCATTTTCTTATAATTACATTTTCGTTTAAAATATCGTTTTATTAGGTTACTTTATGTCGTTTACAGTGGCTTTTACTTATAAACGCATACTAAAGATATGACTTAATATGTTAATAATACCGTATCATTATCCTAAAATCGGGTGCAAAGTTAATAAAAGTCACATAAATAAACAAATTTTGCTTAAACATATTAAAGCCCCATCAATCATCGTAACTTATTGACTACTAATACCCTTATTCTATATAAGTCCACTTTCTAAGAAGCGTTTATTTAACTATTTTTATACATCGACAAGCTATTAAATGAGCCTCTCAACCCTCCAAGACTATTAACCAAGAGAGGATAAAACGTAGGAGACAGGGTAAAAGAAGACAGAATAACAGAGAAACGGGAACAGGTAACAGGGGAGGAGACAGGGTAAGAGGAGACAGGGTAACAGAGGAACAGGAACAGGTAACGGGGAGGAGACAGGGTAAGAGGAGACAGGATAACAGAGGAACGGAGGGGGTGTCAAGGGGGCGGGACAGGGTAAATGGAGACAGAATAACAGAGGAACAAAGATAAAGGAACAAAGATAAAGTAACAAGATAAAATAAAACTTAACTACGAATTACTCGAATTACCAGATTTGCTAGTCATGCTAGCCCTGCTAGCCCTGCTAGTCCCGCCAGTCCTGCTAGCCCCGCCAGAACAACCACCCACCCCTTTCTAAGCACTGTTAATACTAATTATTCGTTGTCTAAATAGGTCTGTCTATACGAAAAAAACTGGCGTTAATGTTGACAGATTGGAAAATAATCTCTACCTTTGCACTCGCAAGATTGTAATAATTACAGGATATAAATATCCCATCTATAGAGCTGAAAATCAGCAGATATTAGTCTACACGCACGTGATAAGCAAAACAAGAAATAACATTTATAATACAAAAACATTATGAAAAAGAAATTTATTTGCACTGTTTGTGGTTATATCTACGAAGGAACAGAGGCACCAACAGAGTGTCCAGTATGTCATGCTAAGGCAGAGAAGTTCAAGGAGTTCAACCCAGAGGCATTGAAGGGTACAAAGACTGAGCAGAACCTTAAGACCGCTTTCGCTGGTGAGAGCCAGGCTCACACTAAGTATCTCTACTATGCTTCAAAGGCTAAGAAGGACGGCTATGAGCAGATTGCTGGTTTCTTCGAGGAGACAGCACGCAACGAGAAGGAGCATGCTAAGATTTGGTTCAAGTTCCTCCACGGTGGTGATATCCCTACAACAACCGTAAACCTCGCTGACGCAGCAGCTGGTGAGAACTACGAGTGGACCGATATGTACGAGCAGATGGCTAAGGATGCTATGGAGGAAGGCTTCCCAGAGTTGGCAGTTAAGTTCCGCGGTGTTGGTAAGGTTGAGAAGCACCACGAGGAGCGTTACCGCAAGCTGTTGAAGAACATCGATGACAAAGTCGTATTCTCACGTGACGGCGACTGCATCTGGCAGTGTCGTAACTGCGGTCACATCGTTGTTGGCAAGAAGGCTCCAGCTGTTTGCCCTGTATGTAACCACCCACAGAGCTTCTTCCAGATTGAGGAGACAAACTACTAATACAACGCAAGCATAATTCCAAAATGCGTTTACCATATCATGCCAAGGTCCGTAAGGGTCTTGGCATTTTGTTTATCCTCTCTCCCCCACGTCTCTCGTATTTCTTTAATTAATCGTTTTAATCTACTATTCTTTATTTCTCCAACCCTTGAAGATAGCATGAACCTTCCTTACCCATCGATACGATAGCTCTATTACCAAAGAATGCCTCGGTTAAACATATTAACGTATTTCATTCCACGCATAGCCTCAGCAATAATTGGATTACGATAATCATTGACCGTAGGGAAGTTTTTAGGACGAGACTCTCTATAACTTTCTTTTTTCATTTATGCTTATCCTTTAATATACCACCTTCTTCCCATCAACAATATACACGCCACGGTGCTGGAGAGAGTGGGGACTGAGACGCTGACCATGGAGGTTATAGATGGCATGGGGAGCGGTGGAGAGGACAGGAGCGAGGCGGATGGCATCGTCTGTCTCGTGGTAGTCAGTGGGTTCGATGAACCATTGGGAGGCATCAGAGGTGGTGGTCCATGCGACGATGTTACCGTTGTTATCGGCATGGATGGCTGGGTAAGCCGCTTGGGCAGGGTCCATACTCTGCAGATAACTGCGTCCGTCTATCGTCGACACGATGGTGTATCGACCCGCATCAGCCTTATTATCAGTCACTAACAGCGGTGTGTTCGTTCGTAGCGTAGGCTTAGCGAACACCTTGTGTTTCGCATTCTTTATCGTCCAATACCCCTCGGTAGTCTCAATGAACTGGAAGAGTACGGCCGGATCGGTCGGTGGTGTACTAACAGAACCCTGCTTGAGTTGCGTGCCATCAGTCGTTAGTACCACATTACGCTTTAGGTTGTTTGTCAGTCGATACCACCTCCCACGCTCAATCTTCACACGTGTCACACCGCTAAGGAGCTGCTTTTGTGCTGCAGCCATCGCCTCTTGTGCATGAAAGTATGCTGTCTCATCGCCACCTGTCGCAGCCGTAGCAAGGACCGCACCGACCCCATCGAGCGAAGCCTCAACCCCTGTCAATCCCGAAGCCACAGGCATACCGACATATTTCCCATTAGCCACTCGATAAGTGTGAACACGTGAGCGGAGCACTTCGGCAGCCTGTTGAATATAAGGACCACGGTCGACTGTGTGGTCGATGACATATCGTCCGTTCGTCAAGTCCTCCAAAGGAATCTGTTTGAAGATGATGTTATATCCCCCGATACCGCCTGTTGCCTCCTCCTCATAGACGTATCCTATCTTATCATTCGACAACAGTTCCATCCCCGTATAGCATGATCCAATCTGGCTCACCTGCTTTCCTTTGTGCCAATCAACCGCTAAGGCCGTCGCTGTTGCGTAACTCTCGTAGTTAGCAAGTTCCTTGAAATATACGCCCACACGCTCTCGTGCCGTGGAATGGGTGATACTCTGTAAGGCTACAAAGAGTTTCCTACCATCTGACACACGCCGTGCTGGAACGATGAGTATCTCGCCATTGACCGCATTGACCGCATTGTTCATTGCTTCAGCGTTCGTTTGGAACTCCCATCGGCCCTCTCCTTTGGCGATGTCGGTATAGGTGAAGAGACTATACCCACGTGAGCTTGAACCACGATTGCGTACACTGACCAGCACACTACCGTCTGGTAACTCCTCTACCTTAGACTCGTCAGCACCCGTACTTGGCAACTGCATCGGTCCACCGAGTAGTTTCCACGTTGCACCGAAGTCGTCAGAAAAGATGACAAAGGTAGCGTTCTGCTTGGTATTATTCGTTGGATAAGCGATATACAAACGGTTATAAGCCCCCTGCTTAACGTATCGGCTCTGCATAATCTTCCCACTTGTCAGGAACAGACCATTCGTCTTACCGCCCAAGCTGTTCTTTGTCAAGTTGTATATCTGGTAGGTCAACGAGTCCTTCGTCCATGTTTCTCCACCGTCACTACTATGCAATCGCACCACATGTTGGGGTTGTTCGTACCGACTATCAAAGAAGCTTGTGTGTCCACCGACGCACATCACGAGTACATTCTGCGGATTGTTCCGATCGACAACGATAGAGGGATCACCAAAGCTGTAGGTCCACTGCTTCGAACTATGGTCTTGTTGCGCATCACCAGCAGCGATGGTACGATAGTTAGCCTCCCATGTTGCGCCATGGTCTGAGCTGGTTTTCATGACGATATCATTATGTCCATTCCCCATACCGATGTCCGAACCTGTCCGACGGAGGTCTACCGCCACAAAGAGCTTACCGTTGCCATCCTGCCCCAAAGCAGGGATACGATAGCCATAGGGCGACTTCGTGTTATCAAAGACGATTGCTGTCTGATATTTCTCATTGTCGGCTATCTGCTTCTTCAGCACCTCCCCGACAGCAGGGGCAATCTGTATCGTCAGCTGTTGGATATGGGCTGCGTCTGTCAACACCTGAAACGGAACACTCTGCAAGGCTATGCCGTCCACCGAGAAAATTTTTGCAGCGGTCTTCGTTGCCGTCTCTGTCTTCGCTGTCGTCACATCCTTCACCGTCGTCGAGGCCGTCTCTCCTTTGAAAGAAAAGCTATAGCCCGTGATGACATAGCCTTTCTCCACCGAGAGCGTATAGTTCTGACTATTCTTATTTGAGATGATAATCGTCTTTGGCGACGTCGCACTGCTATATCCGATATTGTTTTTTCCATTCGCATTGGCCAAGGTCACAACCGGATCACCAGCGTTAGAAATAAGATAAGTGTTCCATGCTTGTCCCTTTGTCTTCCTGTCTTGTCGATAGAAAGTGGCGTTATCAGGTCGAGCACACGTGCCTCAAGCACCGTCGCAAAGGCAGGTTCGATGAGAACCGTCGATCCATTGTCCTTTCCACCAGTCCAGAAACTGATCTGACCCGACTGTCCGCTGAGGTTTAAGGCGTATCCATTGGCATCTCGCAATTGCATATAAACAGGGTCGGTGAAGGCTGAAGAGAGGTTGGATGATGCCGAGAACCACCACTTAGCACACTTCGTATTCCCCTCCAACGGCTCCATCGTCGCCTCAGCCGTATTCGTTGCAGGGGCCACAGCGACAAGTGCTTTCGTCGTACCGAAGGCTTTGTTGTATAGTGTGTAGCCTTCCTGCTCATTACCAACAAAGCACCAAAGCTGATTGTCAGGCTGCTGCGGCATCGTACGGTCCACATTCCCCGCCGTTGCAGGTACCTCACTGATACTCCCATCAGCCGCAGCAACAGCCAAGGTAGTATTCTTGAACTTCAATGTGTACCATCGTGTGCCCTCCGCAAAATCACCTCCTACAATGGTTGTGGGCACAAAGGGATGAAGTGACGTCGCTCCTGCCGCCTGCACACTCAGCCCATTAGCCCTCATACGCTCCCCTGTCACCATCTGAGTCTGCCGATAGTTTGCGTGTAGCAGTAGCCCATTCGCCATCTTACTCTCCCCTGTCACCATCTGAGTCTGCCGATAGTCTGCGTGTAGCAGTTGCCCATTCGCCATCTTACGCTCCCCCCTTCATCATCTGAGTCTGCCGATAGTCTGCGTAGAGCCGTTGGTTATTAGTCATCATACACTCCCCTGTCACGATCCGAGTCCATGCTCTGTCCCTCCTCCTTTGGGCATCAAGCAGAGAAGACCATACATCGCCCTTTCTACTCAATAAGGCTGATAGAGGCTTACAACTACTGACCGCAGTGGGCATCCCCACCCCATCAGACATCCGAGAAGAACACGTGTTCGAGGCCCAAGAAGTTGTAGTAAGGCCACAAAGGACGATTGCTATAAAATGTTTATACATCTACTATTTAGTTTGTTTTTAGTTTGCTGTCACATTTAACATTTCCTGTAGCATCCTATCTCACAGTCTGTTACGAGCGAGAAAAGATGACAGAAGTGACAGGAAATCGAAAGTTATATTTTAGAAGATTGTTTCTACGTAGGATGAAGGGCCTATTAAAACACCTCATCTAAGAACTCCTCCATCCTTCCCTCCTTAGCCGCTGGCAAGCTATCGCCCTGCCTCAAGTGATGATCAGACGCTGAGATATGGATTGTCTCATCAAATCCAAGGATATAGCGCAGGGCGATACGGTAGATACACTCGGTTGGGGCAAGTCCATACACTTGGTGTTTGAAGATATGGCGGATACGTTCCTCCGAGTCTGGATAAGCCTTTTTCATACCCTTACTGTTATAGAGTCTCTTCACAATCTCAGTAATGTATTGCCCCGACTTCATATACAAGTCAGCGAACGTCTTACGTGGGTCATCGAAGCAGCCGGGGCTCTCCTCTTCAAGTAAGTCTACCATTTTACGTACCGTCTCCTTAGGCGTGAAGATCTGATTCGTACGTTGTGCGGGGATGTAATTGAATATATCTTCCTCGTTGGTAGGCTCGAAGTAATTGGCTAAACGCCTCCGCAAGGCCATGAACTCTTTAACGGAATCATTAAAGACAACCTCATCGAAGAAGTGACCCATACTGTGTTCCTTCTCGCCAGTGTCCTTATTTATATAGTCGCCTCCGTCTCTCAACAATCGAAACTCCTCTTTCGTCACACTCGTTACCTCTAAGAACACCTCCTCTGGAATGTCCTTATCGAAGTTCTGCAAGGTTGTTTCTTCATTGCCATAGGCCATCAAGAACGATGGTATCGTACGTGAGAAGCCCCGTAGATGATTACGAACAAGCTCGTTCACATCCCCTTTCTTCTTGTCAATGCGTTGCTGCTCATAGACCTCGGCAACGATTTCCACACTTGCATTCAAGAGTTCTGCCTTCTTCTCTTGTACCTTCTTTTCTAACCTGTCGTCGATAGTCTGCTTCTTTGCATCATATCTCTTCTGAATATCGTCTTGCTGTTGTGTTGTCTTCCCGACACACTCCTCCTTACACCGTAGGTCTAACTTATTCTTATCAACGGCTGCTTGATAACAGTCTTTACCTATCTGCTCGTTTACAGCCTTTCTTATTCTCAAGACAGCAACACCCTGGTTACGCTTCGTGAGGGCGTCCTCCTTCGACTCCTCGTGTGTCTTTGCATGGGTCATCACTGTGCCTGTCAGGACTTTAGTATAATTGTCTATCAACTGTTCCTCGGCACTCTTTCCCTTCTTCTCCTTTGCTTCACGATATTTTTGGAGCGTTTCGTTAATCTGTTGTTCAACGTCTTCATCGTCACCGAAGATCTTTTCTCCGAACAGACGCTGCTGTCTTTCAGCTATCTGTTCAGCACTCGGTTGTGCATTACCATCGGCATCCACCTCACGAGACAATTGCTCTACATCGTTCGTGTCAATGCTCTTATTCTTTGCTTCCTTTACGTCTTCAAACTTATTGATGATATTCATCAGACCTGGAGAACTACTATATATATTAGCGATATTAGCGAAGAGGAAATTACTCATAAGCCACTTCTCACCACCTCCTTAGAGCGTATTCGTCGAGGGATGAGCATCACCTGTTCGGCATCCAACTCCTCCATCTCTCCCTGCTCATCCTCGCCTATCACGGGGAAGAAATTCAGCAACTCTCTGATATGCGCCTTTCTCGTGTCTACATCACCACCTCCCGATGCCGTATCTGCCGATAGTCCGTTGGCCATCTCCTCATAGATTGTCAGCGTGCGGGCTGGGTCGAAATCGAAGACGTAGGCATTCTCTTTCCTATGATACCGTCCGTCAGTGTCCATATAGAGGTGGGGCGTCTGTGCTCGGAAGGCTGTTTGCATATACTGTGCAGGACTTTTTATATTACTGAGTATCAACACTGCCGTCCATTCAGGGATAGTTACTCCCGTCGTCAGCTGGCCCACAGAGAGTGTTATCGTCCCTTGTGGGTGCTCCTCAATGGCTTTGCGCACACGTGCTAATGAGCTTTCGTCTTCTATAACCTCGTCTTCATCGCTCTTGCCATCACCTGCCGCAACAACAATCTCAATGCTTGCGAACTCTGGATGTCGTTGTGTGTCTCTTAGCTTCTTTGCCAATGTCTTGGCCGCATCAACACGGTTTAATAGCCAGAAGCTATGCCTTATCTCTTTGCGCAAAGCCTCGGTTGAGAAGGGATAACGGGGTTGACGGCTCAGAGCGTCGAGCCATTTATCAACCGACTCATCATGTACGAAGCGTCCATGCTCTACTCGGAAGAACTCGTTAAGGTCGAAGGCAAAGGCCTCCGTGTCGCCATCTATCTCCACTCCTTGACTCACCTTCTCTATGACGATGTCGCTCATTCGATAGGTGTACATATTGAGTCTTGGCAGCTCTATATAGGGGTTATGACCCTTTGACTCGTCCCACTGTGCCTTAGCACGGCACTCGTCAGCATAGGTCCAATTGAAGATTGAGCCCGGAGGAAACTTCTCGTTTGCCAATGCCTTGAATGGAGTTCCACTCAAGTGGAGCGTATGCTTGCGGTGTATCTGGTCGAAGGCTACATCGGTCTTATAGGTGTCTACGCCTTCATGAGCTTCATCAATAACCAGCAAGTCCCACGTTAGTTGGGCCACTTCCTCCAGTTTTCTATGACTGCCACCAAAGTCGATTGAGCCTTTCAGGTCCTGTAGACTGACAAACTCAATACAGTTCTTTGTACCCTTACCATGCTTTATCTCCTCTACATACTGCTGACGAGTAAGACAGGGCTTAGGCTTGCGCTGTAGCAATGCCTGCACTCGACTCACAAAGAGATAATGCTCTTCACCGACAAACTTTAGGTAGTCCGAATACCACGAGTCGGCAATGGCTGGGCGATTTGTCACGACAAGCACGTTACGAAACTGCATCTTCATACAAAGGTCATAGACGGCTAATGTCTTACCAAAACGGGGCTTTGCGTTCCAAAGGAACTCCGTCTCAGGACAGTGCTTAAAGCTGTCTATCGTCATGCGCACAGCCTCTCCTTGGCTGTCCTCGCGTAGTTGATATTGCTGAATGGCCTTTCCTTTGACAATACCACGGTTCTCTCGGAACTCATAAAACTTATACTTCGACTCGTCCGTACCAATCTTAAACCACTCAGTCAGCGGCTCTTGCGCATAACCTAACTTGCTTAAATAAGAATGGAAAGCCTTGTCTAAGAACGTCTCGTTCGTCCCTTCATACACAGCATTGCCTTGCCACGCTAATATCCAAGCGATATTAGCCGTGTGACACTGCTGTTTGATTCTATCTTCAACACTGTCTTGTTCGGTATAACCAATCTTCACCCAACCATCATGATAAGTAACTCCGGGTGTAGTGTAAGCATATATCTTAGGTAAGACAACGTGGCTGGTCTGTATCTTAGGTGTTCTCATTAGTCCATCTCCTTAACGTGTGTTTCAATAAAGTTGCGCTCCTCCTCTGTCAGTCCATACTTATCATATAGCTGCAAGTCTATCGATGAGATAGACTGCGACCAGTCGATGTCAGAAGACATAGTAAAGTCTTGGAGGGGGACATACTTGAACTTAATAGGAGTTATATGTTGTGTTACTTTCATGATACCAAGCAATCCTCTTACAAACTTTGTTTTAATATATTGTTGTAGATGTAAAGCTTCATTTTCCTCTACGAAACTGCCAATACTTAGGAAAGTTTCAGTATTTGCCAACCCAGGTGTGCCTATAATAGATGAGGGTAAAGCCTCTCCATATTCACCACTCCCCGCTGCTTCTGGTAGTAACACTTTATAAGCTGTTAAATTACTAACATCATTCACATAGTCACGCCTTATATATTTATAGCATCTTTCATTGTTTTTTCTTCCAACAACCATGATATACTCTTTCCCATCCTTAGGCTTATCGTCATGGAAAACGAAAGGTAATAAATCAAAGATATTTGTTGCCATATCGTATGGATGACCTTTTGTAAGACAGGACATAGCCTTTGGATTCTCCTTGTGCATGGTATCTGTCAATCTATACGATGTTCTTGAAATAGCTATATCAGCAAGAGAATGTTCCTTGACAATAGGTAGTATCTTTTTCAATATGCCGTTTAGCTCTTTATAAGGAGTAAATACTTCTATTTCCCCATAATCCTTTCCTGCATCTCTATACGACACTGCTACGCCTCCTCTAAAGTTTATATTAGGAAAGACCTTAGAACTGTCTGGCTCATAAAAGAGTATTTTCAAGTGTTTATCTGTTAACATCTTCTTGTTCCATACAGCGGGAGTTGAACCTGCATCAAATAGGAAACGTGCTGGAGTTACAAGCTCTACTTTATCTGAAATTGAGTATGCTGAATCCATAAATAGATGATAGACTGGTGGCATATAGTTCTTTTGTTCACCTAAAGTCTCATCCTGATATGGTGGATTTCCAACGACGAAATCAAATCTCATAAGCCATTTTCTTTTATGGTATGTTTTATGTTTTTTGGTAATAAAGTCCGTGTAATTGCACTCGAAACTGTCGGGTGTCTCTGTTGCTGATGGCAGCCATCTACGCAGTCGACATTGCTGTCCGTTATGCTGTAAGACATCGTCCTTCTGACAACCTGCGCACGGTGTGATAGTCTCAATGGTCTCGAACAATCCCGCCTCAACCGTCTTCTCGTCATGACAAGAGGCTGGGACAACGGCTTTCAGACCGTCCATCTGCCATACGTTCCATGCTATTATCTCTGCCGCCTTACGGATGATGTCCTGTGCTGGTCGGCATGAGAAGCGTTGCTCGTGATAGTCTACAAAGGTGGCAAGGAGGGCTTCACGTGCCAAAAGGAGGTTATCGCCTTGCCACTCATAACCGTAGACATGTGCTAAGGCAAGGAGTGCCCACCGTGTCCATTCAGCATCGGTAGCAAACTCGTTCACCCTCTGCAACTTGCGGTCTAATAGTCCGACACGCTCGTCAATAGGGATAGGCTCGGCCGTAACAGTGTCGTATCGAGAGGTGAGGAAAGGTGCTTCGCCACACGAGATTTCCAACTCCGTAGTCAGAACATAGCGTTGCCACGACTCCATCTCGCCCTCCAGTCCGTCCTGTGCACGGTTCCATTCGTCGTCGATAGCGTCGTTCATCTTCTTAACGAGCCATGCAGGCGTGAACACCTCAGCCATCTGTCGCGAACGTCGCAGCTGTTCGTCCCTTGTCTTCAAGGCTCTTGGCATGATGATACTACCATGCTTGCCCGTGATAGCCGACACAGTGATGCTATCATGCCAACCGTAGCCATCGCCCTCAGCAACGTAACTATCCGTAGCCCAAAAGATATTCTTTTGAGTGGAATGGTCGACTAAGAGCACTTCAAGCAGCCCCGGTTCGTCTCGTAGCAATCTATCTTCAAGGATGTCTATAGGTTCTGACATGATGTTATTAAAGATTTGTTTCCTGCAAATTTACAACTTTCTTGGGAGTTATGCAAGAGTGGGAAGGGGTTCTGATGGGTGTTGGGTGTTGGGTTATTGGGTGTTGGGTGATGGGTGTTAGGTGTTGATGAACAGCTAACGTTGGCTGTAAGGTTCTGTGAAATCGGTTGACTTAATGTCTCTGTGGACCTTTGTGTGTTCTGTTCATCTGTGTTTTTCTGTGAGAAATAGGACGCACCCACTTGATGAGATGATATACATGCAAATCTTTGGGGAGTTTTATCTCTCACAGAGCGCACAGAGTTCACTGAGCATTTTTGCGCACAGTTTCGAGTCCACAGAACGCCTCCGGCATACAGAGTTCACAGAGGCCTTTCAACTAACATTAGCTTTAACGCTCTGTGATATCGGTTGACTTAATGTCTCTGTGAAGCTTTGCGTGTTCTGTTCATCTGTGTTCTTCTGTGAGAAAAAGAACACACCCACTCTATGAGATGACACACAAACAACACGCTGGGGAGTTTTATCTCTCACAGAGCGCACAGAGTTCACTGAGCATTTTTGCGCACAGTTTCGAGTCCACAGAAGGCCTTCGGCATACAGAGTTCACAGAGGCCTTTCAACTAAGATTAGCTGTAACGCTCTGTGATATCGGTTGACTTAATGTCTCTGTGGAATACTGTGTGTTCTGTTCTTCTGTGTTATTCTGTGAGAAATAGAATGCACCCACTCTATGAGATGAGACGCATGTAACTTGCTGGGGAGTTTTATCTCTCACAGAGCTCACAGAGTTAACAGAGCCTTTTTGCGCACTGTTTCGAGCCCACAGAACGCCTTCGGCATACAGAGTTCACAGAGGCCTTTCAACTAACATTAGCTGTAACGCTCTGTGAAATCGGTTGACTTAATGTCTCTGTGGGCCTTTGTGTGTTCTGTTCTTCTGTGTAAATCTGTGAGAAAAAGAACGCACCCTCGCTATGAGATGTCACACAAACAAATCGCTGGGGAGTTCTTTCTTTCACGCTGGGGAGTTTTTTCTCTCACAGAGCTCACAGAGTTAACAGAGCCTTTTTGCGCACATTTCGAGTCCACAGAACGCCTCCGGCATACAGAGAACACAGAGCGTTACTGCTAACGCTGGGGTGAAAACTGTGAGAGGTGAGGCGCAGTAGAATGATAAAAAATCCTTACAAGCCACCAAGCTGACAACCCTCAACACACGCAGATATCATTGCCGACAACCGAGGATATAACCCACAAGAAATCAGCGCATTACATTTACTCTTCGAGAACATGCTCTTCTTGCTCGTTGAAGACGCCCTTCTTGACACAAGAAAAGCATGTTCTTGAACGCAGAAGGGCATGTTCTAATTTCTTATTCGGCCTTTTCTCGAATGTAGAAGGGAACAACCTGTAAAATATATTGACATTTCCTGTTTGCATGGTTAGTATGCTATCTCTCACAGAGAACCTTTCTTTCTCTCACAGAAGAACACAGAAGAACAGAACACACAAGGTTCAGAAAGATGATGGCCTCTCCCCCTTCCCCTCCCCCAAAGGGAGGGGCGTAATCACCGAGATACCCCTATGGCTAATCATCAACACCTAACAACTATCATCCAACACCCATCTTTAGCTATAACGCTCTGTGTTCTCTGTATGCCGGAGGCGTTCTGTGGGCTCGAAACGTGCGCCAAAAAACTCCGTGAACTCTGTGCGCTCTGTGAGAGAAAAAACTACCCAAGAACCGTGTTAGCAGGCCCATAGGGGTAACCTCACATATCACTCCCCTCCCAAGGAATACTGATTAGGTTTCTCCTTGCGTGGAGGTATTTCGGTAATCACTCCCCTCTCCATTCGGAGAGGGGTTGGGGGTGAGGCCGCCTCCTACCTCACCTTATACCCTGCAAGCCCATAATAGAGGATAAAGAGGAAGCAGGGGACGCTGACCCAATAGGAGGTTTGATAAGAGAAAGCGTCTTGTACGAGGCCTTGCACCCATGGCATGACGGCACCACCAGCGATGGCCATGGTCAGTAATGACGAACCTGCCTTGGTGAACTTACCAAGGTCGGCCATTGCCAAAGGCCATAGTGCTGGCCACATCAACGAACATCCTAAGGCCATGAGGAAGATGCAACAAACCGAGAAGACGGGGTTGGGGACTACGGCTACGGCTATACTACCCACAAGGGCGATGATGGCACAGATGCGCATGGCCGCTGCCTGAGAGAGATAACGTGGTATGAAGATGACTCCACAGACGTAGCCTACGATCATTCCCACAGATGGGATAAAACCATAGTTATCGCCCTCTAAGCCCAAGGACTGTGCATAACCTGTCGCTGTGGCAAGTGATATCGTCTCGACACCCACGTAGAGGAAGAGGGCCAGACAGCCCAAGAGGAGGTGAGGGAACTGAAGGATGCTCGTCTTACCATCAGCGTAAGAGTTTGAGGAGGTCGTTGTGTCGCTCTCATCCTCGCCTGCTGCCTTCACGTCGGGCAGTGGTGCTAAGAGTGCGATGACGCCTAAGAGGAGGAAGATAGCGATGATGATGGTGAAAGGCAGGTACAGATCAGAGAGCTGAGTGTCGCCAATTCCCTTTCCAATCACCAAGGTGATGAAGAGCGTCGTCACTGGCCATGCCAACTTGTTACTGATACCCATGCACGAGATACGGCGTGCTGCAGAGTCGAGCGGACCCAAGATCGTCACGTAGGGATTGACCGATGCCTGCAAAACAGCATTGGCTGCACCACTGACAAAACTGGCGATAAGAAACCACGTCAGCGAGTTCTGCTTCGCAGCAAGGATGAACAAAGCGAAGGCAGCAGCAAAGATAGCAAACGAGAGAGCCATCGTACGCTTGTAACCGATCAGTCGGATGCAATGCGTAGCAGGGATGCCAAAGAGCAAGAAGGGGATGAACGTTGCTGCAAGCAACAGACTGGACGCTGCACCAGAGATGTGCATAGCGTTCTTCAAGACTGGCATAAGATAGGAGTTGATGCCTAATGCGAAGCCAATAGAGAAGAAGAAGAGGCCGATAATGGCCAATGGAAATAGATAGTTATTCTTTTGTGTCATATTAGATAAACATTAGTTTAGGTGAAAAATTGTATTGTTAGCTTGTTTTAAGTTACCTTTTTTATTCACAGGTTAGAGGAGGGTATTACTTCACGAAACCTTTCCATTGCGGATATACACGCCTTTGGAAGGTGCTGTTTGTAATCGTCTGCCCGTGACATCATAGATATGCTCAGTCTTAGTAGACTGTTCCCGAACCTTAGAAATACCGTTTGGTACAGCAACAACGTTCAGTGTCACGTCAACGATAGAGCCTCCTGTATTAAAGAACGCATTGTGTTGAGTGAGTGTACCGTCGCTCCCCACTTGTCCACCAGGGTCGATACTGTTCCAATCCATCTTAAACCTGACACGATAAGAGCCAGGTTCAAGATTAATGTTAAACGTTGGACAGGTCATAGTGTTACGTCTGTTGCCAGTGAGTTGTTCGCCAGAAGAGTTCTGCCCAGCGGTGTCGTCTTCAAAACTACCACTATAGAAACTATACGTCATCACGTCAGTCTCTGACTGGTCAAGACTATTAGGATTGAACGCAAAGACCTTGTCATTATTCTTATCGATATAGACATATCCATTCATCCATGCCCCTTTGATATCAAATCTCACTGTCACTTGACTGTTAGCAGGACAAGTAAAGACCGAAGAAGTCTTGTCGATATAAGGCTTATAGGTGTCGACTGCCAGCGTCTGTTCGTCCTTGTTGTCGACAGTCCATGAGATTGAATTAATCTTTCTACCATGGTCAGCACCCTTGGCATCCTTCTCAAAGTTGACTGCGTATGGCTCGAAAGGCTTCTCCGTAACGGTCACCGTCATACTACCCATCACCTTTCCATCAAGAGAGACAGCAGAGATTGTCGTCACACCAGGGGTCAACGCCTTTACCAAACCACCCGAAACAGTAGCAATGGAAGGTGTCGAGGAGGTCCATGTCAAAGCGTGGAAAGACGCATCCACAGGTAAGACTTCAGCATTGACAACCAAGGTCTTGCCCACAGCAACCGTTGACATTCCATGTTCTCCACGAAGTGTAAGCGTCTTAACAGCCACAGGAGTGCCCTGAACACCATCAAAGGCATAGAGCGAACTGGCAGGTAGCATCACCGTCAACACATCATCAATGGCGATAGGACGGCCCTCTACAAGTCCGTCAAGAGCATCTTGTTCGCAGAAGCTCTTACCCAAAGTGATGGTTGTACCAGCTGGAACCGTCTTCGGAATGTTTAATGCTTCGCGTAGTGTGAAGCTATACTGACGCTGCTCGTTAGCACCATTACGCAAGGCCAAAGTAGCCTTCTTACCATTCCATGCAGCCCATCCATAGACATTCGCCTTAGTACCATCCCATGGATCACCACCTACCCAGTGTGCATCAGGAAGCACATCAGCCTGCCGCTTCTGCCACTTGATACATTCAGCAAGGTCGGCCCATAGCTGTCCATGACGGATATTATTCATCAAGGCATAATCGTTGTAGAGCTCTACCATACCTGAACCACATACGAACGCACAGCGTAACTCACGTCGCAAAGGCTCATAATCCATGTTCTTACTTACATCTCCAAAGGCTGTAAGGATAAATCCATGGGTCATCAAGGTATTGATAGGACAAAGTGGAGAGCGTGTCACATAGTTCTGATAGACAAGATGGTCACGATAAGTAATCCAATTCTCTCTATCAATTCGGTTATTACCAGCCTTCCCATAGTCGTTCTCCTGTCTCCATGTAGCATCTGTAATATGATACCAGAAAGGGCTTGCCCAAGTACCCACAGTCGTATTGAAGAAAATATCACGACGTAGATTCTCACGTACATACTGCTCCAAACGGATGATACCCTCCGCATTCTCATTACCTCTATCGCCCTCATCGGGTCCTACAGCAGAGAATTGTGCTGAGATGCCATCGAACTTGAAGAAGCAAAAGTCACCATTGTTCTTTGTTAGATTACGTGCTGCATCAAGAAAGACCTTATAATAGTCGGGGTTAGACAACTGCATACCACCTTTGTTCCTCCAATAGTCACGACGGAAGTCACCACTCTTACCATAGCCACCTACCGGACCTAACCACGCACCAACGCCTGCTCTCATAGCTTTAGCAGAGTCGGCAATATCACGCATCCCATTTGGGAAGCCTGCATGGAAGGTCCATGTGCCATAGTTATCCCACCCATCATCAATGACGAAAGCACGTGGTCCGACACCATAACGGCTGAAAGAGTTTTTCATCCATTGATGTTCTACATCGAGGACTTGGTCGGCTTTCATATTATTAGTTGGTATCGGAGCATTGTTACGGTTGATGTTTAACTCATACCAAGAGACATATACAGGGAAAGGACGCCATGGCACCGCACGTTCACGTTCTGAATAAGCAAGGAACGAACGGCGTTTTTGTGATTTCGTAATATCTGTCTCGGCCTCAGTGCCATCCTGTGCAATAAGGCCAACGACGCCACTAATCTTCCAAGTGTCACCCTTCTTCAAGGTTGTATGACGACTCCATCTTCCACGAATAGGCACTATGTCGCTATTAACAGCAGCATTACTCTTCGGATCATAGACCTTCACAGCCCAGCTACTGCTGGCATCAATGGACTCAGTATCATCTACATAAACACGGAGACTGAACTCCCCTGTATATGGTGCGACCATTGAGAAGGTGTTATCCTTGTGTGCATTACCAGAGAAACCAGCATGGAAATCATTGGCAGCAGAACTACCATTGAGAAGAAGCTCTGCCCCCTCCAAAGTTGAGACGATGATTACCACTCTTATAGCTTACCATCACCTCTACTCTTTGGTTCTTCTTCAAAGTAACATTCTCGGTGTGTTGATAAACGTGCGGATAGCCTTTACCCGTCACTTCAGTAAACCTATTAGGTACTTCTGGGCGTTCTACCTTATGCCAATCGGCTGATGTAAGAGCCACATCGTCAAGGGTCTTGCTAAGAGTCCAGTTGTTTTCGTCACCTTGTGCGTCGCCCACAGTATTATAACCTACAGGGTTCTCAAGTCCGGCAAAGATTTTATTGCTCAATATCACCGCACCACGTGTATTCCCCACTACAGCAGGTTTACTACCAGCCTCGGCCGTATTAACACGATAATCGAGTGCAATGACATGATACATATCTATGTCGTCTACCCCCGTAAGTTCCATCTCCGTGCGGAGGTAATGGCTGCCATCCCGCAAGATAGCACGCCACACGACTTGAATAGTCTTTCCCTTATACGTGTAACTATACTCTGCTACAAGCGACTTACCCGCAAAGTGCTCTGCACCACCTACTGCGTTAGGGTCTGCTTGTAGGTTTTCTATGCGAATACCTTTCAATGACATGGCCGAAGCAGGTACACTAACACCATTTCCAAAAGCAAGAATAAAAGGCTCTGTACCAGCTTCCAAGTTCATAGCCTTTGACCCTGCAAAGACAAGAGTCTGCCCTGATAAGACAAAAGAAGCATCTAAGACATTATTACCAAAGCTATAAATAACCTCGTCCTTTCGCTTACTTTCAGTCAGACGTGCCGTTCCCACCTCTGTTTGTTGTGCTGGATAAAGGACAGCATGAGTGTATTGACCCTTCGTAACAACAGATGATACATCCGCAATATAACGTACGCTAATCGTCTCGTGTTCATCATCAACAACGACCAATGGGAAGTTGCCTGCCAAAGGGGAGACTGTGATGTCTGACTGTTTAAGTCCGCCTTCACTCGTAATCACGTCTCCATTGTGATATTGCTTGCCTTTTATCGTCACAAGAGCTTGTGTTGGTGCAGCGAGCTTATACCTATATGTCTTGATGACAACCTCTGAGAAGGTCCAACGACTACCAGCATCACGCTCTCCATTGTCCGACCACAGTCCTAATGTCACAGCCCCATCGTATGGATTAAAGTCTATTCCTCTAAACCAGTTCAGATAGTTAGACAGACTGCCAGACGTGGTATATGGTTGTATCTCATAGTTGTTATTGCCATAGGCATGCACCTTAAAGTAGCATTTAGGGTTCTTATGTTCCTCGAGTCTAACGAAACTATTCTGTGGACTATAGCTCCCTGCAGGTGCATACGTTAGCCATTTCTTCGCCTTATAGCTGTAGATATAAAAGACATCAGACCCTTTCCCCTCAACAGGATAGAAGGCGAAAAGACCGTAGTTGGCAGCTTTCCTTGTAGGAACACAGCTGCTACTACAATAGATACCATTACCAGAAATCATCTGATAGACGTGTTCTGGTCGGCCATCTCCCGTTGGCAAGGTGACAGAAGGTAAAACCTCGTCTGCTACAACCTGGTATACTGCTGCCAAAAGGAGTGAGATAGTAAGTAGAATGTGCTTCATTTAATAAAACATTTAATAATTAACAGGGATTGTAACCCTTATAGATTGTGTAGTTGATGAGTATTATCTTGTATAAAAAGCCGACTGATTTGTAGTACAAATCAGTTGGCTCTAACCTTCCCACCTTGTATATAAAGTCCCTTGGCAGGTGCTTGTGCGAGTCTACGACCAGCGAGGTCGTAGACTTGCAATGCGTTTGTAGTGTCGATGTTCACGGCAGATATTCCGTCAGTAGAATTATCTGCCGTTTCTAAAAAAGGGATGAAACGCACGGTATTAACGTATTGCTTACCCTTTTCGATGGTGTACTTGGATAGAGGACCTGGTCCACAAGAGCCATTACCGAGTCCACGTTGAATGGCATCAAAGTGGGCTACGGTGCGATTAGACGTTGGTAGCTCCCATTCGTGGCGTGATGTGCGCAATTCAGCATCGCTCCAAGGGTTGAGGGAGAAGGCCACGTCGCCCGCAGTCTCAATCTTCATGCCCGTACCATCAGCCTTTGTCAGTGTCAGCCAACGCAGTCCTATGCGGTTGCCATTGCTCTGTGCGTGTGCGAAAGGCTCATACATATCCTTCACGTCAGCCTCGTAGATACCGTAGTCCTCGCCATCGAGGCGGTCGATATAGCTTGCTCGTGGTCCACGTGCATAGTAGCGTACGTTCGTCAGGTCGGTTGGCAGGTCGACTGTGAAGCCCATTCGTCTTACGCCATCAGCCTGCGCTTCAAACGTACTGGTGAGGTCGATGGTGCCATTCGCATAGACTGTGTATTGATAAGAAGCCTTACCATACTTGCCATTCTGGCTCACGTTGACCGTAGCCGACTTGCCGTCAGCAGCGAGTTGGAACGTAGCTGTCTGCGCTGTCACGCCATTGTCGGTAGAAGCATCACCGTAAGCCTCCATCGGACCATCGTTCTCAATCCAGCGATAGCGGTCAAATTGCGGTCCATGGTTTGGTTGGAATACTTGCTTACCATCGTAAGTCCAAAGCGTGATATTGCCCTGTCCGTCGAAAGTAACCTTCTGTTTGTCGTTCGTATAGGTATATCCACCGTCATTGTTCTTCGTAGCGTGGAGGGCAGCGGCCTTAGTGTTATCCACCTTAGCGAGGGTCTCTGTGCGTTGAGCCAACTGCTGTTGATACTCTGCAACAGGATAGTCAGCGGCACACCAGTCGGTAGCCTCCTTCGTATAAAGGCCGATGTTAAGGAAGAGTTCCTTATTCGCATATTTCGAAGGGTTATACTTCAAGTCGACTGTCTGTGTACCGCCAGCAGCACAGTTCAGGTCCTTGAAGGTGCCATCCTGTACCGGTTTACCATCAGCAAGGAGCGTCCATTTAAGATAGAACTGGTTGAGGTTGCGGTCAAGATACTTATTCGTCAGTTTGACCTGACGCTTCTCTGTATTCAAGTCGAAGCCCACCCACTGATAAATACGCTTCACCTCGTCGAGCTCAGCACTCCATGCACGATCGGCATTGACCAGTCCGTTGTTAACGAAGTTATACTGGTGAGGACCCGGACAGTCGTATCCCGTGATATAAGCAGGGAACCCATTCTCAGTCAGCTTATTGTTCTTTATAGCGTCGAAGGAGTAGATGCTCTGGTCAACCCAGTCCCAGATGCATCCGCCAACACCCATCTTAGAGCCCTCCATAGCCTCCCAGTACTCACGAAGATTGCCCACGGCATTACCCATAGCATGGGCATACTCGCACATGAAGTAAGGCTTGTTCGTACTTGGATGGTTTGCATCTTTGGTCACAGGACCCGTTGTGCCACCGCGTGAAACATCCACTGCAGGGTACATAACAGAGTGGAGATCAGTGCCCTCAGCATTGTCTCGTGTTGCACCCTCATAGTGGATATAACGGTTATCGAGCTTACGAACAGCATTGTAAGCCGCCATGATGTTCATACCAGAGCCACTCTCGTTACCAAGACTCCAGAAGACAACACTCGGATGGTTGCGGTCTCGGAGCGTATTACGTACGTTTCTGTCGACGATAGCACCTGTCCAATTAGGGTTGTTGATGATGGTCTTTGGTCCTTCCCAGTTCTTATGCAACTCCATGTCAGCCTCATCAACGACAAAAAGGCCGTAGTAGTCGAACATAGCCATCATCTTTGGTTGACGAGGATAGTGGCTGGTACGAACGGTATTCATGTTACACTGCTTCATCATCGTTATATCCTTTAACATAAGGTCGGTGGTGATGCTGCGTCCATGCAATGGGTCGGTGTCCTGCGTGTTAGCCCCTTTAAGATAGGTGCGGCGGCCGTTCACCTCAAGATACCCCTTACTAAGGTCGATCTTCCTAAAGCCATATTTCGTAGAGAAAGCCTCCTCCTCGTTGCCATCTTGCGACTGGCTGAAAGTGAAGGTATAGAGCGTTGGCGTCTCAGCCGACCATAGTTTAAGGCCAGAGAGAGTACCGAAATCGATGGTCTTCGTCATCACGCTATCGCCAGCAGCAAACTGGAAATCAGCCGAAAGGGCCTTTATTTCCTCCCCTGTTGGGCCGTAGAGCGTCACAGTAACGGTCTTCTTTGCAGCGAGCTTATCACGGTTGCAGACGGTAAGGTCTACTGTTGTAGCCGCACTACCCAGCCCAGCAGTTGTCAAGCCCGGTGTGACAGTCGACTTAATATAATGGTCGGCAAGATAGGTCTTAGGCGTTGCCACGAGGTAGACATCACGGTGAATACCACTCATGTGCCACATGTCCTGTCCTTCAAGATACGACCCGTCGCTCCACCGAATAACCTGTACAGCAACATTGTTCTTGCCTGTGTGTACGTATCTCGTTACATCAAACTCACTGACGTTATTAGCTCCTTGGGTGTAGCCCACCTCATGTCCGTTGACATAAACGTATGCTGCCGAGTAGATACCATCAAAGTGTAGGAACACACGCTTGCTCTCCCAGCCTGCAGGTAGGGTGAAATCGCGACGATAAGAACCCACGGAGTTGGTCAAGCGCGGCCTCATACGGATGTGAGGTTGATTATCAACAAAAGGATAGTCAACGTTGACATACATCGGTTTACCGTATCCGTTCATCTCAAGACAAGAAGGGACTGTGATGTCGCTCCACGCTGAACCGTCTGTGTTAACATCATCGCCCCAACACTCGTCCTTGCTTAAGAGCACTGGCTTAGGGCCTTCGCTCCAACGCAGTCGCCACGTTCCATTGAGGCTGAGGTAGCTTGCGCCCGTTGGTTCCAACCACGGTTTGTCATAACGCTGACCGTCGGCCTTCATTGCAGCCGTTGATGGATAAGGCATGTAAGTAGCGTGTCCCTGCTCCTTATTGCGCTCATAGACGGTAGCATTCTCCCAGTCGGCTGCCTGCGGAATAACGACCGGTGCCACCTCTTTGAAGCGTACTATGGCAGCGCTACTCGGGCTTCTTTCCCATCCACAGTACAAGATGTCGTATCCTTCTTGCGTCCTTGTTGTCACATAATAGGTCTGACCATTCCTACCAGAGACGGCACTCAGCTGATAGCCATTGCCTTTCTTCGTGATGTAAATCTGCTGGTTAGGATTCGTGATGGTCTCAGTCCACATACAAGGGTAGCCCGAATTCTGTTTAGGATCATTAAGTGCCATGTCAAAGGCCAGCTCGCCCTCGGCATTAACCAACTGATAACAGTCCTGCTTATTAGGCACTTCAACGAGCTTCCACTTCTGTTTGTCTTTGCCATCGATATACTTCTGGAACGCTATTCGCGTCTCACTTTCCCAATAGTACTTGAAGGGTGTGAGCACGTCCTGCGTGTTCTTGCCCACAGAGATGACGTAGGTCTTACCGCCTTGGGGCTTCGCATCCCACGCTTGTGCCCATAGCACGGAGGGTGCTAAGGCCATGAGCGATACGAGAAGACCCATTTTTCTGATTGTTTTCATATCCATGAAAGATAATAGTTGTTGTTAGATGAACCCACACTCGGGCCTGGGCCGGAGTGTGGGTAGGATATTTTACGTGTGATTAGTTGATTACCTTGGTTGTAGACGTCGTACCGTTACTATACTTCATCTGCTTGATGTAGACTCCATGAGAGGGTGTGCTGTTGGCCTTTGCACCGTTGAGACTGTAATAGCATACGCTGGCGATGGTGCCTTCTTGGCTGCCTGTGACAGCGGCAATAGCGTTAGGGGTTGTTGAGACGATGATATACTTGCCTCCAGCAACGGTTGGGAAGCTAATCTCATCAGCACTGATACGCTTGGTCTCCACGCTCTTTCCGTCGGCAGTAGTCACCTTATAGTCCTTTGCAATACCTGTATATTTAACGACACAAGGGGTTCCTACGGTTGAGACAACCCTTATCTGCGTTGCTTTCGCATTGTCCCAATCAATGTCAACAGTGAAGTTACCAACCGCCTTAAGGCCCTTCACCGAACCTTTCTGCCAGAAGCTGGTAGGCAGAGCAGGGAGAATAACGAGCTTGTCGTTGTAGCTCTGTAAGAGCATCTCAGCCACACCTGCTGTGTAACCAAAGTTACCATCAATCTGATAAGGCGCATGTGCGTCCCAAAGGTTCTCATAGATACCTCCTGCAGCTTCGTTAGTTCCAGTGTCCCAGGTCTGCTGCAAGGCTCGTTTGATGAGGTTATGACAGTGGAGACCCTCGTAGGCACGGGCATTGAGGTTTATCTTATGGCCCAGTGACCAGCCTGTTCCATGACCATCGCCACGGGCTATCAAGGACGTACGAGCGGCCTCGAAGACGCTCTTATCGGCATCTTCACTGATCTGAGAGCAGGGGTAGAGGCCCATTAAATGGGAGATGTGACGGTGGTTAATATACTCTTTCGTACCAATCTTACTTGGGTTGTTAAACTGTGAAGAGTATTTCCACTCACGGAGATAAGTCTGTCCATCATCGGGATTGACCTCTGTATGACACCCGTCATCAAGCTTTGCAAAGTAAGTGGAGAGCGAGTCTCGGAACGACTTAGACACCACGTTATCACCGAGAACAGCAATGGCTTTGCGCGTGTTGTTGAAGAGGTCCCATACTAACTGCTGACTGTGTGCGGTCGCATTCTCGGTTGGTCCGTGTTCTGGCGACCATTCGTTAGGACATTCGTAAGTGCCGTCAGCAGCCTTGACAAGTTTCTTAAACCAATAGTCGACAGCTGTCTTCATTGCTGGGAAGGCCTTTGTGCGTAGGAACTCCTTGTCCATTGTGTAGGTATAGTGCTGCCAGAGGTGCTGACAATACCACGCATTGGCAACGGTATAGGTATTGGCAAAGGTAGTACCCGAGCCATAGATGTTATTCTCCGTTGGTAGTGTCCATCCTGTGTTGACGTGTCCCATGTCCTGTGCAAAGCGTCTCCATGTAGGTTTCACACATGCTTCTAGATAGATGTAATCGAGGAATGGGCGATGAAGCTCAGACAGATTGGTAGGCTCAGCAGGCCAGTAATTCATCTGTACGTTGATGTTTGCATGGATATCTGAGTGCCATGCTGGGGTGTTATTGTCGTTCCATATACCCTGCAAGTTGGCTGGTAGCGACACACCACGGCTTGAACTGATAAGGAGGTAACGCCCGTAATTGAAGTAGAGTTCCTCTAAGAAGAGGTTGTCATGTTGGTTGTCACGATAGTTGCTGATGAGCTGTGGCGTTGGGATAGTGTTCTTACTATCAGCGAGGGTCAGCTGACAACGATCGAAGAGCGACTTATAGTCGGCTTTATGGGCTGCTAACAAGGCATCGTAACCCTTGCTTTCTGCATTATTGACGGTCGCTGTGGCACGTCCTGCAAGACGGTCGGCTCCTGAGACATACTCGGCTGCGTCGGGGTCGAAATCGGTCAGGCCACGGAGGTAAACAGTCATACTATTAGCGCCACTGACCTCTATCAAGCCCTTTGCATTCTTAGTGACACTACCGCCATCGGTGATGATGCGCGCTGCACAATAGTAGCTCTCTGGGGTTGTCGCACCCTTGTCATTCTGGCGTGCCACCTTGCCCTCGAAGGTTATTGTGGCCTGATTGTTATTATCAACGGTATAGTTAACGTTCCTGCCGTTCTGATTCTTCAGTGTGAGGGTGGTATTGATTTTACCCTTCTCTGAGGCTGTGTAGCGGATTACCAAGCAACTATCGGGATTGGTAGCAAAGTAGGTTCGATCGTAGGCTACGCCATCCATCGTATAACGCACACCTGCTACGGCATCGTTGATATCAAGGTAACGCACGTAGTCGGTCACCTTCGACAATTCACGACTGCGTATATAGAGGTTGCCAAAGTTAAGGTAATAACCGTAGGCTGCCGTACTTGTCAGTCCTCCGAGCTTTCCACTCCATAGCGTTTTATCGTTGAATTGTACGTCGTCAATGGCTACATCGCCCATTAATGTGGCTCCGAACTGTCCGTTACCGATAGGAAGACAGGAGGTCATCCAGTTGGTTGCGGGCTTTGTGTACCATAGTGTGTATTTGTTGGCGGGGTTGAAGGTAGCAATACCTGACACGGGTACCATCTCATCAGAGGGTACGAAGCGCACCACATTACCGCCATCGCCTAAGTCCCAGAAGCTGATTAGCTTACCATCACCTGCTCCTTGGAACATATTAAAGAAGTTGCGTCCACTGGTAGACTTACCTATCTCGAAGCCACCCAACGTGTTCTTCGACTCTACCATCGTAAAGAGTGTGTCCTTAACGGTGCGGCTCTTGGTTGCATTCACGTATGAATCGCTGACGTAGAGTATCTTTCCACTCTTGCTGACAAAGCTGTACTTACCATCTTTCTCGGCCACTCTCCACAGCATATCATCGGGATTACCGTTATGCAACGACGCTGTCTGGCAGGTAGCCTTCTCTCCCTTAGCACTTAGAAGCCAGTTGCCTGTCTGGAACTGGATGTAGTAATAGACGGGGTGAGCCGCTGTTGAGACTACAGGCATCGTATAAGGGAACACCATCTCGTCCTTATCAACAAACGACAAGAGGTTGTTGACGTCGCCCTTATCCCACAGTCCAATCTCTTGTCCAGCCCTAATCTCTCCCACTTGGTTCATGGCGTTGCTGCCTGTGGAGTCTGGCGCAAGCTCTAACGCACCCTCCCCATAACTGCTGTTCGTGCTCTGAAAGATGTGAAATGATTGGATATCTGTAGCCTTAGTAGCCGCCATGAAACGCGAACTATAAGGATTTGTGCCATTGACATAAAGCGTGCGACCGCTCTTACTAACCAACTGGTACTTCTTATTACGGCTAAACCCGTCTGCCTCAACGACCTTCCATAACTGGCGGTCGGCGCCCATAACCTGTGGAACGGCAGTGAGGCACTTTTGCTTATCGCCCTTCTCTTCCAACACGTTATTAGACCGAAGATACTTAACATAGTACCAATGCTCATTGCCTACGGTACTAACACGAGGGTAGCCTTGTGCCATCACTTGTCCTACACAGACTGTAGACAAGAGGAATAGAGCACAAATACGCTTACAGATATTCATAGATATATAATAATGAGATATGTTGTTATAATTATTTACGTTTGAACAATAAGACGAAAAAGGGGGTTGTATCAAAATCATATCAGTGGTCAACAACAGGACTGCACACTACGTGCTCCTATGCTTAAGCCGCTGACAGGGCACACACGCTGGCACACCCCTTGCTTTTGATACAGCCCCTTAACCCTATCAGTCGGTCGACAATGCGGTAATCACTCTTATTCTTTGCACTGCTTCCCGACCGATGAGAGTTAGTTTATTCATTGTGAATTACTTCACAACAACCTTCTTGCCATTTACAATGTATAAGCCCTTTGCAAGACCATTAAGGCTCTTGATACCAAACGACCATCGAGGGTGTAGACATAACCATTTGCCTGCTTCTGGTCCTGTACCTGTGTCTTTACTTCTGAGATGCCAGTTGCTGCGTCTGATTTCTTTATCTGATCCTCGGTCAATACATCAGTGATAGGGATGAACTTGAGGGCGTTGTTAAGGTCATTAACCTCCCACTTACCCATGAAGTGGTGCCATGCTACGTTACCCCAAGCGTTGAGGAAGTTTCTTGAAGTTCTATCCTCACTATCGCCGATAGAGTAACATTCACTGCCCTGGTTGCTATCGAAGATATGAAGAGTCTGTGGTTCGGTAGTTGCCATGAAAGCTCCTGTCATCTTACCGCCTCCACTCTTGCCGTTACGAACCCATTCACCAGCCTCGTTCTTCTTATACATATCGTTACCACCAGGCATCTCTGTTGCCAATTCAGCGTACTTAATATACTGACCAGCCTCGTTTACGAGAACTATCTCCTTTGTTGATGCATCGAATGAGGTTACATGCCATACCTTAAATCTAAAGTCTGGGTCGTTTTCTATCAGTTGATCAGCAATCAAAGTATCCTTGTCTACAGAGAGGATCAGCTTATCACCTGTGAGACCCTCCAAGTTTGTTGGACCATTAGCAGGGATGTTTGCTGCAGCTCTGTTGAACTGAATGAAGTAACGAGACTCATTGTTGTTCTTATCAAAGATAGTAAAATCATAGTTCCAGTGTGGGATCTCTACCTCAGAAGCCTTGACAAAGTAAACCTTAGAACCGTTGTCACCATCAGCCCAAGGCCCGAACTCTCTTCCTAACTCCTGAGCACCGTAGATGTTAACGTAAGAGTTTGCATCATCGCCTGCAATCATCTTGAGCCCAGCATAAGCTGCTGAAGGATCGTCATCGTGAGCTTTAATAGTGTAATCCTTGAAGTTTGAGCCAGGATCAGTACCTGCTGCAAGACGTTTTCCCTCAGTGGTAAACATTGTCCAAGTCTGACCTTCTACAGAAAGCGTGAATGTCCAAACATCATTCTCGCCCTTTGTACAAGTCCAAGTCTGCTTTTCCTTGTCACCTTCTGTAGCTGCCTTAGCTGTCAGCTTACCGCCGTCTTCATTAGCAGTGACGTAACCCACCTTGTTGTTACCTACTGCAATGTAATACTGTTGACCACTCTCAGGAGTAGTAACCCAGTCCTGTGCAAATGTTGACAACGCAACAAAGCACAAAGAAAGTAGTGTAAAGATTTTCTTCATAATTGTAATAAATAATTGGTTTTTGTATATTTTTGATTACTTTTAATGCCAACTTTTAGGCGTTCTAACCGTTTACTTTTTAGGTTTATGATTTGTTCTGTTATTAGGTTTTATGCTTTAGGCTTCATTAAAGGAGTCGTTTTCCTCTTAAAGTCGGTCACAAATATAAACATATTCTTTTGAATATTCATTGTTGACTATACAATATTTAATATATTTAACACTTTCCTCTCCACCACTGATGGGTGTTGGGTGAATCAGTGGAAAATACGGCCTCACCCCCAGCCCCTCTCCGAATGGAGAGGGGAGTAGTATGTGAGGTTACCCCTATTGGGCTGCTTGCATACTTCGTAGAGTTTTATTTCTCACAGAACTCACAGATTTAACAGAACATTTCAACCAACGTTTCGACCCCACAGAACGCCTCCGGCATACAGAATTCACAGAACGTTATAGCTAAAGGTGGGTGTTGGGTGATGAGTGTTAGTTGCTGATGATTAGCTAACGTTGGCTGTAAGGTTCTGTGAAATCGGTTGACTTAATGTCTCTGTGAAGCTTTGTGTGTTCTGTTCTTCTGTGTACTCTGTGAGAAAAAAACATTGGAGACTTGTCGTGGGGAGGTTTTTCTCTCACAGAACTCACAGATTTAACAGAACATTTCAACCAACGTTTCGACCCCACAGAACGCCTCCGGCATACAGAATTCACAGAACGTTACAGCTAAAGGTGGGTGTTGGGTGATGAGTGTTAGGTGTTGATGATTAGCTAACGTTGGCTGTAAGGTTCTGTGAAATCGGTTGACTTAACGTCTCTGTGGGCCTTTGTGTGTTCTGTTCATCTGTGTTTTTCTGTGAGAGAAAGATTGTTGGATACTCGCAGTGGGGAGTTATATCTCTCACAGAGCGCACAGAGTTCACGGAGCCTTTTGGCGCACATTTCGAGCCCACAGAAGGCCTTCGGCATACAGAGAACACAGAGCGTTTCAGCTAAAGATGGCTGTAACGTTCTGTGAAATCGGTTGACTTAATGTCTCTGTGAAACCCAGTGTGTTCTGTTCATCTGTGATTTTCTGTGAGAGAAAGATTGTTGGATACTCGCAGTGGGGAGTTTTATCTCTCACAGAGCGCACAGAGTTCACTGAGCCTTTTGGCGCACATTTCGAGCTCACAGAACGCCTTCGGCATACAGAGAACACAGAGCGTTTCTGCTGAAGATTGGGTGAAAATTGGGAAAGAGGAGAATTTATAGAGTAATAAAAAATCATTACATTGTAGTGAAAGAAATTTCCTCTAAATAAGAATATAACGTACCTTGCGATTACTTTTATAACCTTCACGAAATCAGAACGTTACGAATAGTGTTTGAGAACATGCCCCTCTTGCTCGTAGAAGACGCCCTTCTTGTGGCAAGAAAGGCATGTTCTCGAACGCAGAAGGGCCTCTTCATGCTTCAAGCTCAGCCCGTTCTCGATTGTAGAAGGGAACAGTCTGTGAAATATCTTGATATTTCCTGTTTGCATGGTTAGTATTCTTGCTAATGTTGGCCCCTCCCCGTCCCCAGCTGGCCCTCCCCGTCCCCTCCCCGAAGGGAAGGGGAGTGATCACCGAGATACCCATGTGAGGAAGAGGCCCCTCCCCCGTCCCCTCCCCAAAAGGGAGGGGAGTAATCACCGAGATACCCCTATGGCTAATCATCAACACCTAACAACCATCACTTAACACCCATCTTTAGCAGTAACGCTCTGTGAACTCTGTATGCCGGAGGCGTTCTGTGGGCTCGAAACTGTGCGCCAAAAACCTCCGTGAACTCTGTGCGCTCTGTGAGAGAAAAAATCACCAGCGTGAGAGAAAAAACTCTCCAGCAAGTTACATGCGTCTCATCTCATAGAGTGGGTGCGTTCTATTTCTCACAGAAAAACACTGAAGAACAGAACCTTTTGGCGCACTTTTCGAGCCCATGAGGGGGGAGGGGCCAACTGGGGAAGGGCGTGGCCCAACTGCTATTAGTACGTGAGGTAATCCCTACAAAGCGGCTAATAAAAGGAGAGAAAACTTTGATTAATGTTTGTAAGTATTACCAAAAATAAATAACTTTGCATCAAACAATAATATTCTCACGTAAGACGAAGCTATCAAAAGGATTAAAGGTTGCCCGCTGATAACTTACACTTTTAAGCCTACACCAGGCAGTGTTAGGTAAAGTCATGTGTTTTGTTCACGATAGCTAACAAGCAAAGCTATTCGAGATGGGCTGAGACTATCATTTAATCTTACCAATAGTAGATACATTAGTATAATGGAGTGTTCCTTATTCAAGAATGATTATCTGAATTATAAGTTCCCAGAACCACAGTACTTGGGCGCAAAATACATTCATAGGGCATGGATTGCACAATTCATCCCGACCGACTCATGCGTTGCTCTTGACGCTTTTGGAGGCTCACAATCCATTGCTTATCTGCTAAAGCAAATGGGGAAGACTACCTATACTAACGATTTCTTGAATTTTAACTATCAAATTGGTAAGGCACTGATAGAGAACTCTGGGAACGTACTTAACCAAGAAGACATTGACATCCTATTCTCTCCTAACCAGAACCCGACGGAATATAACCTGATAGAAAAGCTATACGCAAACCTCTTCTTCTACCCAGAAGAGGCGGCTCGGCTCGATAGCTTTAGAAGTAATGTGCCTCGTCTACAAAACACATTCAAGCAGTCACTGGCCCTGTCGGTCATGTGTAGGAGTATGACAAGGAAGGTTACGATGGGCCACTTTGCCCATACTCAAGCATTAACCTACGCTGAAGACCCTGCAAGAGTGAAGAGAAACCGCAGCTTAATACGCCCTTTAAGGGACATCTTCCTTGATATTCTGCCACACTACAATGCTGCTGTTTTTGATAACCAAAAGGCCAACAAAAGCTTTCAAGAGAATATACTGGACCTACTGCCGACATTGTCTGATGTCGACTTAGTCTACTTTGACCCTCCTTACTGCAATAGTCATGCGGATTACCAGTCCTTTTATCACCTCCTTGAGACCTTCGTCGAGTATTGGAAAGACAAACAATTCGTCAATGGCATCAAGCGTTATGAACCCAAGAGATATAGTGGCTTCGATAAAAACAGTGAGGCTATTAACAGCTTAAAACTGTTGTTTGAAAGGGCACAACATATCCCCACCTGGCTTGTTAGCTATAATGACCGAAGCTACCCAGACATAAATACGATGGTGAACATGATTGAACCGTATAGAAAAGTTAAGGTAGAACATAAGAGATATACCAATGGTAGAGGTGGGAAAAGGTAGCGTTGCGGGGAGTAACGAGATTATATTATTCTGTAAAAGCTCCCTTCTTCCTCCAAAACCTTTGTCTATGACAAATGAGTCAAAGGTGGATTGCAAGTGATGCCTTTCCTCTCATCGCCCCTCTCCAAGCACGAGGAAGAAGCCCTCCCATCCTCTTCACATCAAAGCAACAGGCCGAATATGTAAACTATTTTCGTCCCTCTCCCATCATGTCCATGCCTTTCAACGCTCAAGAGAACGCCCTTCTTCATCCGAGAACATGTCCTTCTTGCACGTTGAAGACGCCCTTCTTGATGCAAGAAGGGCATGTTCTCAATTCGTGTTCGTAACTCTCTGAGGACGTGGTGGTTATATTCCACTTCCTTATCAATATTCCCATCGTAAGTAAAGGGCGACCTTGTCGTGTCCTGTAAAGGTTTTTCACGCAAGTTAAGTATGACTCACATCATCACAAAAGGGGTCGCTCACCGATTCTTAGCTTAGCTTCCTCCCACGTTGGGGAGGTTTATCTCTCACAGAACTAACAGAGCTAACAGACCCTTCTGGCGCACGTTTCGATCCCATGAGGAGGTGGCCCCCCCAACCCCTCCCCCGTAGGGAGGGGAGTGAAATGTGAGGTTACCCCTATTGGGCTGCTAACACAGTTCTTGGGTATTTCTTTCTCTCACAGAACACACAGATTTAACAGAACTTTTTAGCGCACAATTCGAGCCCATGAGGAGGTGGCCCCTCCCTCAACCCCTCCCCCGTAGGGAGGGGAGTGAAATGTGAGGTTACCCCTACAAGACTGCCATTAAAGGACGTAACGAAGCCTACATCCTTTTTATAGGGGTATCTCGGTGATTACTCCCCTTCCCTTCGGGGGAGGGGCCGGGGGAGGGGCCGCCATTTTTCTGACCCCTGTGTGTTCTGTTCATCTGTGTTTTTCTGTGAGAAATAGAACGTTTTTGAGATTCGCTGGGGAGTTCCTTCTCTCACAAAGGACATTTCTTTCTCTCACAGAACTCACAGAACCAGCAGAACCTTTTTGCGCACTGTTTCGATCTCACAGAACGCCTCCGGCATACAGAGAACACAGAACGTTATAGCCATTGTAGATATAAATAAAGGTGCAACATGAGGCCTACATCCTTCTTATAGGGGTATCTCGGTGATCACTCCCCTTCCTTTTGGGGAGGGGAAGGGGGAGAGGCCAGCTGGGGTCGGGGGAGGGGCCGCTATCTTTCTAACCCTGCCCTCTTCCCCACGAAAAAAGGGGACAAGCATTATTGCTTATCCCCTTTTGTGGTTAGACTCAGGCCGTGCATGATGTGCGACGACCGAGTGATTAGTTGTTTACCGAACCACCCATGATATCGAGCAACTCAGATGTGATGGCTGCTTGACGCGACTTGTTATACTGCAAGTTGAGTGAGCGAAGCAGGTCGTCGGCGTTATCCGTGGCGGTCTGCATGGCAACCATTCGTGCTGCATGCTCTGAGGCATTACTGTCTAAGAGGGCAGTGTAGACCATGAGATGAAGTAGTTTCGGTACGAGTGATGTCAAGACAGTATGCAAGTCGGGCTCAATGATGAAGTCATCATTCAGAGGAGTGACAGTCTCACTATTAGACTTCTGTGTTTCAGTCTGTCCCTTCTTCTTAAGATAGTCCTGCGCTGCTTTCGTCGAGATGTTCGAAGAGAGGTCGCGCACAGTATCCTCATTAAGTTCCTCTTCAAGGTCGATAGGTAGGAAATTCTTACGTTGTAAGACCTGGCTACCAGCACTTTTGAAGTGATGGTAGATGATTTCCACCTTATCGAACTCACCTTTAAGCCATTTCTGTCCTAACTCCTTAGCGATATTACGGCACTCCTCAGAGTTAGGTTTATCAGCGAGTTGCGGATAGGGATAGACACATTCATATCCACGCTTCTTCGCTGCCTCGAACACTTTTCGGCCTACGGGGTAGATGACAATATCCTTGTCGGTCAGCCCTTTGGCATGATACTCGTCGATAGTCTGCTGCAGGAGCTTGATGACATTGGCATTGAATCCCCCACAGAGCGAGCTGTTAGAGGAGAAAACGAGCAAGGCAACACGCTTGACAGGTCGCTCTTCATCGAACGGAGTGTCCGTATCGGGTGTAGAGACAAGGAACGTCTTTAGAATGTGTTCGAGCATCGCCTCGTAGGGAAGCATACTCTCGATAGCATTCTGTGCATGGTGCAGCTTACTCGAGGCCACCATCTTCATGGCACTTGTAATCTTACGCGTGCTCTGAACACTGGCTATACGAGTCTTGATTTCCTTTAAGGATGCCATTCTTTATAGTCTTTATTTGAATTGTCCGGCAATATTGCCCATGACCTCTTCGATTACCTTGATAGATGTATCTTCGAGCTTACCAGCAGCCAAGTCGTTGATGACGTCGGCATGAGTGGTGCGCATGGTGTCGAGGAACTGGTCCTGACAAAGGCGAACCTGGTCGACTGGTACGTCACGCATCAAGCCATGTACACCGCAGTAGAGGATAGCAATCTGCTCTCCTACAGGCATTGGGCTATACTGCGGTTGGATAAGAAGCTGGTTGTTCTTACGTCCACGGTCAAGGGTCATAGCGGTGACCTTGTCCATGTCAGAAGAGAACTTAGAGAACGCTTCCAACTCACGATATTGCGCCATATCAATCTTCAACGTACCTGCAACCTTCTTCATACTCTTTATCTGTGCGGAGCCACCTACACGCGAAACGGAGATACCCACGTTGATAGCTGGGCGGAAGCCTTGGTTGAAGAGGTCGGTTTCAAGATAGATCTGACCGTCGGTAATAGAGATTACATTGGTAGGGATGTAGGCTGACACGTCGCCTGCTTGGGTCTCGATGATAGGCAGTGCGGTGAGCGATCCACCTCCCTTTACATGTCCTTTCATACACTCTGGCAGGTCGTTCATCTTCTCTGCTATCTCCTGCTGGTTGTTGATGCGCGCTGCACGCTCAAGTAGTCGAGAGTGGAGATAGAACACATCACCAGGGTAAGCCTCACGTCCTGACGGTCGACGAAGTATCAGTGATACCTCACGATAAGCCACCGCCTGCTTTGACAAGTCGTCGTAGATGACGAGAGCAGAGTAGCCTCGGTCGCGGAAGTATTCGCCGATAGCCGCACCCGCAAACGGTGCATAGTACTGCATAGCAGCTGGGTCGGCAGCCGTTGCGCTCACGATGATAGTATAAGGTAAGGCTCCACGCTCTTTGAGGTTCTGCACCAGTGTAGCCACAGTAGAGGCCTTCTGTCCGATAGCAACATATATACAATAGACAGGATTGCCCTGTTCATAGAAGCTCTTCTGGTTGAGGATGGTGTCAACGGCAATGGCTGTCTTACCCGTCTGACGGTCGCCAATGATAAGCTCACGCTGTCCACGACCGATAGGTATCATGGAGTCGACCGCTTTCAGACCTGTCTGAAGTGGTTCCTTAACGGGTTGACGATAGATAACACCCGGTGCCTTACGGTCGAGTGGCATCTCGAAAGCGCCGGTGAGGTCTATTTCCCCCTTGCCATCGATAGCCTCTCCAAGCGGATTGACGACACGTCCCAAGAAGTTATCATTCACTCGGATAGAGGCAATGCGGTGGGTTCGCTTCACGCTCTGACCCTCTTTGATGCCCTCAGAAGGACCAAGAAGGACACAACCAACATTGTCTTCTTCCAAGTTCATGACGATAGCCATGGTGCCATTCTCAAATTCAAGCAACTCGTTGGCTTCAGCGTTTCGAAGGCCATAGACACGTGCCACGCCGTCACCGACGGTCAGTACGTTGCCGACCTCATCAAACTTTTCCTCGGAGTTGATGCCTTGCAGTTCCTTAATAAGGATTTCAGACACCTCACTTGGTTTAATTTTATCTGACATGTTTATTATTCTAATTACTGTTTTAATTGTGTGAGGATAGCATTCAGTTTGCTCTTCACGCTGGCATCCATCCGATAAGTGTCATACTCAAGGATAAATCCACCGATGAGTGAAGGGTCAACCTCAGTGTTGAACTCAACTGTTCCCTGCGCTCTGGACTGTACCATCTCCTTCATCTTGTCCTCTGTCTGGGCAGAGACCGGCGTGGCTGTGACCACCTTCCCACGTATGATATGCTTCAGCTTACGGTAAAGCGTGACATAGTCATTCGACATGAGCTGTAGCAGGTCCTCTCTGTCTTCTTTTAAGACAAGGTCGAAGAAATTCTCAACTAACTTAGGGCAGTCGCCACCACAGGCTACTTCCAATAGCTTGCGCTTCTTCTCCTTCGGAAGCATCGGGCTCTCAATCGTCATGCGGAGGTCGGACACTTGGAGGTAGCTCTGGGCAAGTGTCTGCATAAAAGCATACACCTTGTCCTCGATACCCTGCTCACAAGCAGCCTTCAAGAGCGCACGAGCATAGCGAACCGATATTACACCTGTATTCATAAGCGATTATTTACTTTCTGTTCCGTTAGTAGAAGTAACGTCATCCAATAAGCGATCGATAAACTGAGTCTGCTCGGCTGATGTCGACAACTCCTTCTGCAGTATCTTCTCAGCTATCTGCACAGAGAGCTCGGCAACCTGTGCTCGGATGTCGCGGATGGCAGCCTGCTTCTGACTCTCTATCTCTGCCTTGGCTTCTGAGAGGATGCGAGCACTCTCTTCGTGTGCTTTCTCCTGTGCCTGTCCGACTATGGTATCACGTGTCTCAGACGCTTCCCGAAGGATTTGCGCCTGTTTCTCACGTGCTTCCATAAGCAGCTCCTCACCTTGTTTCTGAATGTTAGCAAGCCTCAAGTTGGCTTCCTCGGCTTTGGCAAGGCTCTCGTCAATATACTCCTTACGCTCGTTCACCATCTTGATGATAGAAGGGAAGCCCCATTTCCATAAGACGAAGAAGACCACTAAGAAGACGAGTGTCATCCAAAAGAGTAAGCCACTATCTGGCAATAATAATGACATAAGCTGCTAAATTACTTTTCTTACCAATTTTGATTCAATTATTCTTCTGCGCTGTTTAGAATACACAGAGGAGCGCAATGATTGCAGCAAAGAAGGCAACACCCTCTACCAATGCCGCTGCAATAATCATAGCAGAACGAAGCTCACCGATCTTCTCTGGCTGACGAGCCATGGCATCCATAGCCTGACCACCGATACGACCAATACCAAGACCTGCGCCTACGGCTGCGATACCTGCACCGATAGCGGCGCCTAACTTTGCAGTTTCTGCTGCTAATAACAATGATGTCAACATAGTTTTTTGCTTTTTAATTATTAATTGTTTTTTGTTTTCTTGTCGTGATGTGGGTGACAAGGATTGCTTATCGCCCACTGTTTGTTTACTGCTGTTTATCCTTCTGCCTCATGGACACGTGCCAAAGAGATGAAGACGGCACTTAACATCGTGAATACCAGGGCCTGAATGAAACTTACAAGAAGCTCCAAGAGCATCATGAAGATACTCATTGCCACACTCACCACCGTCATGGACGTACTAAGGACTATGCCCATCGTAGCCATGATGAAGATGATACAGGTAAGTGCCAACGCTATAGCGTGTCCTGCCATCATATTGGCAAAGAGACGCACCATCAATGCGAAGGGCTTAGTAAAGATACCGAATATCTCTATTACAGGCATCAATGGCACCGGAACCTTCAACCATGCGGGTACATCTGGCCAAAAGATATCCTTCCAATAATGCTTTGTTCCAGAGAAGTTGGTTATTAAGAAGGTGCAAACAGCTAAGAAGAAGGTAATGGTGATATTACCTGTCAAGTTACCACCCCCCGGTGGGAATGGTACGATACCCATGATGTTAGCCACGAAGATAAAGAAGAAGCAAGTCAGAAGATAAGGTGCATAGCGATCGGACTCCTTACCTAATGTTGGCTTGATCACCTCATCGTAGACATACATCACAAACATGTGCATCAACCCAGTAAAGCCTTTTGGGGCCTTATCGGTCACCTTATGGCGACGACACCAGCGTGCTGGTATCAAGATACAAAGCATGAGAATGATGGCATCAATGAAGAGTACGCACACCGACTTAGTGATTGAGATATCGAAAGGACGCACTTCTGTGCCATCCTTCTGTATCTCCACGATACGTCGTTCATAGTTTCCTTTCGTCGCAATGAACAGGTCGGGGTTGTTCTTACAAGGTCGATAGCCCGCATGCGGACCACTCTCTAAGGGCTCCTCAGCGAAGTCTTCAGCCCAACCCATGTACCAGCCGTTTGATGTCTTCACAATGACTGGCAGGTTGATGATGATGGGCTTATCTCCAATATTGGTTACATGCCACTCGTATGAGTCCTTGATATGTCCCCACAATATCTCCTGCAGGTTTACTCCCTCCCCTTTACTCTCTGACGCCGCAGCACCAGGTAGCAACAGGAAGAGCATCATCACCATGCAAATCAGATGCTTGAGATATTTCATTCGTTATTTATTAATTTTATTGTTCTTTTCCACTTTGTAAAAATAGAAGGTATCGAATACCAATAGTATAAGGTAGAATATCATGAAGATAACGGCGAAGCTGATCAGTCTCGTACGGTCCTTCACCACAAAGGCATAGACGACTATCACCATGAAAGCCAATAGCATCCGCAGTCCTGACGCTGCAAGATAGAACTTATTGAGCACTGCTGGCGACTGACTGACGATGGCCTTCCACGCACCTCCATAGATAGAGGCTGTGACAACAGAGAAGACAGCACTAATCGTAAGCATCGGTATGTAGGAAAAACGCTCTGTCAGCTGTACCACAAGTATCCCAATAAGATAGAGCGCAGCGGCAATCCACAGACTATACTTATAGTATTTCTTATAGACTTTATCGTAATCCATCATACTAACTATACTCTCCGTCGATTATCTTACTTAGATTTCTACACAGAGGTCGACGTTATTCTTCTTCACCTCGACGAACCCGCCTACTATCTGAAGCTCCGTCTTCACTCCTTTTACGGTATATTCTACCTTGCCTTCAACGAGCGTTGAGATGATAGGGGCGTGATTGTTAAGGATTTCGAAAGGTCCTACTGCTCCTGGAACCATCACACTATCCACCTCACCTGTGAAGACAATCCTTTCGGGAGAAACTATTCTAAGTGTCAACATAGACAATTCAATTATTATTCTATTTGTACAAGAAGATGATTACTTAGATGCTTCTAACAGCTGCTTAGCCTTCTCCTTGACATCTTCTATCGTACCAACGTTCAAGAAGGCCTGCTCTGGTAGGTCGTCTACCTCACCATTCAAGATGGCATTGAAGCCCTTGATAGTCTCCTCGATTGGTACCATAACTCCCTTAACACCCGTGAACTGCTCAGCAACAGTAAATGGTTGAGAGAGGAAACGCTGCACACGACGCGCACGGTTTACCACCTGCTTATCCTCATCTGACAGCTCGTCCATACCTAAGATGGCGATGATATCCTGCAACTCATTATAGTGCTGCAACAGCTGCTTTACTCTTTGCGCACACTCATAGTGGTCCTTACCAACAATCAGTGGGTCGAGGATACGTGAAGTACTGCCCAGTGGGTCTACCGCCGGATAGATACCAAGCTCGGTGATCTTACGACTCAACTCTGTTGTTGCGTCCAAGTGAGTAAAGGTAGTGGCTGGCGCTGGGTCGGTCAAGTCGTCTGCTGGCACATAAACGGCTTGTACTGAAGTGATTGAACCATGCTTCGTTGAGGTGATACGCTCCTGCATTGCACCCATCTCACTGGCCAATGTTGGCTGATAACCTACGGCTGATGGCATACGACCCAACAATGCTGACACCTCTGATCCGGCCTGTGTAAAACGGAAGATGTTATCGATGAAGAACATGATATCTGCTGCCTCACCATTCTTACCACCATGATCACGGAACTCCTCAGCAACGGTCAGACCTGAGAGTGCCACTGAAGCGCGTGCCCCTGGTGGCTCATTCATCTGTCCATAGACAAGAGTAGCCTGCGACTTCTGCAACTCCTCTTGGTCAACAAGCGACAAGTCCCACTTGCCTTCATCCATGGCTTTGCGGAACTTCTCGCCATAACGGATAACACCTGACTCCAACATATCACGTATCAAGTCGTTACCTTCACGCGTACGCTCGCCCACACCGGCAAAAACAGAGTATCCATTATGACCCTTAGCGATGTTATTAATCAACTCCATGATAAGTACCGTCTTACCTACACCGGCACCTCCAAAGAGTCCAATCTTACCACCCTTCATATAAGGCTCCAATAGGTCGATGACCTTAATACCCGTCTGAAGCATCTCCTTATGCGTAGAGAGGTCTTCAAACTTTGGTGCCTCACGGTGGATAGGGTATGCACCTTCCATATTCAGTGCCTTCATACCGTCGATAGGCTGGCCTATAACGTTCAACATACGACCCTTAATCTGGTCGCCAGCGGGCATGACGATAGGACTACCCGTTGGTACTACGTCAAGGTCACGTTGCAAACCATCCGTATTGTCCATGGCCACACAACGTACAGTGTCCTCTCCGATGTGTTGCTGTACCTCGATAATCAAATCCTGCCCATTAGCTCGTTTAACACGTAGAGCATCGTGAATCTTTGGCAGAACCTTCTCAGGATTCTCGCCCTTAGTATCAAAGTAAACATCGATAACAGGACCGATAATCTGGGAGATGCGCCCATTAATCTGTGACATAAAATATCTTTCTTGTTTTTTATTATTATTTCTTCTATATATATAATAAGGTGGAAGTGGTGCACTTAGATACTCAACTCGTCGAGTACCTTGATGAGTTTCTTGTCGAAAGGCTTGTCTGAACGGATTGCCTCAGACAATGGGACGTAGACTACCTCGTTGTTTCTCACACCTACCATAATATTGCGCTGACCCTGTATGATGGCTTCTATGGCTCCAACACCCGTACTACTTGCAAGGATACGGTCGCGAGCTGATGGCCGACCACCACGCTGCAAGTGTCCAAGAATTGACACACGAACATCATAATCAGGGAACTCATTGCGCACACGGTCGGCATAATACATCGCACCACACTTTGGACTCTCTGACACAATGACGATACAACTTCTCTTAGACTTACGTATGCCGCGCTCCATGAAGCGTGCCAACTGGTCGACATTCGTGGAGTCTTCTGGGATGATAGCGGCCTCAGCACCACTCGCAATAGCCGAGTTCTGAGCTAAGAAACCTGCATCACGACCCATCACCTCCACAAAGAAGATACGTTCATGGCTCTGGGCAGTATCACGAATACGGTCTACACACTCCACAATCGTGTTCATCGTCGTGTCATAACCAATCGTACTGTCCGTACCATAAAGGTCGTTGTCTATCGTACCAGGCAAACCGATACAACAATAATCAAACTCTTGTGCAAACAACATAGCACCCGTCAGCGAACCATTACCGCCAATGACCACCAGAGCATCAATACCCTGACTAACAAGGTTGTCGTATGCTTGCTGTCTACCCTCCTTTGTTGTGAAACCTTTTGAGCGTGCCGTCTTAAGAATCGTACCGCCCTGACCGATAATGCCACTGACATTCTCGGTCGTAAAAGGCTTTATGTCACCTGTTATCAATCCTTCGTAACCTCTATAGACGGCCTTTATCTCAAAACCGTTATATATGCCTGCTCTGGTCACAGCACGTATAGCTGCATTCATACCTGGGGCATCACCGCCTGAGGTCAAGATACCTATTGTCTTTATCTTACTCATAACATTATGTATGTCTTAGACTCCCTTTTAAGGAAAATCTACTCAATCATCCGCAAAGATAGCAAATAAAAACATATAGACAAAGCCGAAAAGAAAAAAAGTTGTGAATTATGTCAGAAAAAGAAGATAAGGAAGGACACCCTACACGACAACTAACACAGCAATAGAGAGAACCAAATCCAACAACAACTGAACCAACCCACTGCAACAACTGAACCAACCCACTGCAACAACTGAACCAACTCGCTGCAACAACTGGCCCTTCCCCCATCCCTTCCCCCGTAGGGAGGGGCGTGATTACCGAGATACCCCTATCGGATTGCTGAACGTTGTTTACGGTGTTAGTTGGTCTCGTATAAATCGTAATTAGGTGACCTTTCTTTTAGTGATTAGGTACATTAAAGCCTTTACTCTATATGTTCATTCAGCCTAACTATGTCACTCTGTCATTCTGTCTATAACCATTAAAAACACGACAAAACATGTTCTTTCTGTCATCTTATGTCTTTATGTCATTATGTCTATAAACATTAAAAACACGGCTCAACATGTTCTTTCTGTCATTATATGTCTTTATGTCATTATGTCTATAAACATTAAAAACACGCCTCAACATGTTCTTTCTGTCATTATATGTCTTTATGTCATTCTGTCTATAAACATTAAGAACACGGCTCATCATTTTCTTTCTGTCATTATATGTCTTTATGTCATTATGTCTTTGTATATTAAATTCCCGTTCAATATGTATGTTTCGTCTGTCTCTGTAACCTACATGAAATCAGTAGGTTGCAAGTTGCATTGAAGAAGGGCCTTGTCAAGCATCAAGAAGGGCGTGTTCTTGGACGTAGAAGGGCATGTTCTCGAATGGAGAAGGGCATGTTCTTGAATGGAGTGAGGCAGGGGGGTGAGGCCTCTGTGGCTGTAACGTTCTGTGAAATCGGTTGACTTAATGTCTCTGTGGGCCTTTGTGTGTTCTGTTCTTCTGTGTACTCTGTGAGAAAAAGAACATTTGCGAAACTCGCTGGGGAGTTTTTTCTCTCACAAAGGACATTTTTTTCTCTCACAGAGCGCACAGAGTTCACGGAGCTTTTTGGCGCACAGTTTCGAGTCCACAGAAGGCCTTCGGCATACAGAGTTCACAGAGCGTTACTGCTAAAGGTGGCTGTAAGGTTCTGTGAAATCGGTTGACTTAATGTCTCTGTGGACCTTTGTGTGTTCTGTTAATCTGTGTTTTTCTGTGAGAAAAAGAACACACCCTCTCTATGAGATAACACACAAACAACTCGCTGGGGAGATTTTTCTCTCACAGAGCGCACAGAGTTCACGGAGCTTTTTGGCGCACAGTTTCGAGCCCACAGAACGCCTTCGGCATACAGAGTTCACAGAGCGTTACTGCTAAAGGTGGCTGTAAGGTTCTGTGAAATCGGTTGACTTAACGTCTCTGTGGGCCTTTGTGTGTTCTGTTCATCTGTGTTTTCTGTGAGAAATAGAGCGCACCCACTATGAAGAAAAGATATGTGAGGTTACCCCTTTAGGCCTGCTAATGATAGGAGATAAGCTGCTAAACATACAGAGGACATACAGGGGTATCTCGGTGATCACGCCCCTCCCTTTGGGGGAGGGGACGGGGGAGGGGCCGACTGGGGACAGTGGCCAGCTGGAGAGTGTAGTATGTTCAGCGGCTTCATCCTACCTCAACTCATGCACTGCATACGGTGCACCAGAGGTCTTTACCTTGAGGGGATCGTAGGTGGAGGTGGCTGGATGGTAGATGGAATAACCCATCCCTTCGTCGGTAGACATACCGAAGATGATGTCATTACCCGACTTACAGATGGCTGCGGCCCACCCTGCTGTGGCAGAGAGGTCCAACTTCTTGCAGGTCATATTGTAGAGATTAATCTCGAAAGGTTGGAAGCATTTATCGTGGACATAGTCTGGTGGGTTGCTTGCAGCACCTGGGATATTCAGGTAAGCATACACCTTTCCGTTGCCGCCATAGACCTTCACGTACGCATACGACGTCTTATTACCTTTGACACCCACTAAGTTAACATCCGCAAGGGTGAAGCAGTAGGATTTATCAAAGTCTGTTTCTCCTTTCTTAATACGCAGGAATCCCTCCTTGACACCAGGTTGATAGCCAAACATCGCTACACAGTAAAAGTAGATATCGCCCTTCTCATCGATGAAGGGGTCGCCGGCTGGCGACTCACCCGAAGCCATTGAGACACGAGGATCACTGACGACTTTGATTGGCTTATCGGTCTTTGTGTCAATCAAAGCCACGTAAGCACCCGCCTCACAGGTGTAGGCAGACTTCATCTGACTAAGTGCCACGTAGAGTATTCCGTCTCTTATGACAGATGCGGCAGGCTCTGGATTATTGTCACCAGCGGCTTTCCCCAAGGAATACTCCGCCAAGTCAATCTCTCCAACCTTCTCCATTGCGGTAGGATCGATGATGATCACCTTTCCTAACCCATGACAAGAGACGTAGGCCTTATGGTCGGAAGCGAAGGTGATGTACATTGCTGCCGCTCCACTGGGTAGAAGGATAGTGTTCCCTTCCTGCACGAGTTTACTCTCTTTCGGTGCATATTTATAGATGTGTTCGGTGTCGGTAATATACACTTTCCCCTTATATACGAAGGAAAAAGCACCCTTCGGCATCACCAGCGCATTATCGGTATTGAGCGAGCCAACGTTCATGTCTTTGAAAACACTTACGTATGTATTGTCTCCGATGTTAACACTATGGACGAAGCCCATCTCCGTCTTGGCCGGTGCAGGCGGTGTGTCAGGTGAGTCTTTGTCGCAAGATAGTAGTCCGACTGTCGTTAGCAGCATGATAGCTGCGGCTAAGAAATAATGTTTCATTGTGTTTTGATTAAAGAAGTTAATAATTATAAGCTCATTGCCCCACCTGCCAGTTTGTCTCTGAACAGGTTGAAGCGTAGTTTTGCCTTTAAGGTTCTTCCGGGCAGAGGCATCTTAAATTCCATGTAGTTCTCCTTGTTGAAGACGTTTTCTAACTCAAAGCTCAGCGACATGTTATTATGCCATAAAGACTGTTGGAGGCCTATCGTAAAGATATCATTGGATGGTATGCGCCATTTCCTACGCTCCTCTGCAAGCGAACTCATCTGCCATCCCCAGTCAAACTCGCCCACATGCGACACGTCGATATAGACTCTCGACAGCTCACGGCGCCCTATCAAGCCCTCTGCATGGTACTCCATGCCATAATTATAGTAGAAGGCAGGGATGTTAGGGACGTGCTTATTATAGGTAGGGTTGCTCGTTCCTTGTTCGTCATTAAACCATCTTTGTCTGTCTCGGATATCCTGTAAGGTGAGATTAAAGTAGAGATAGACATTGCGTGTGACGTCCACTTTCACGTCAGTGTCCATTCCGATGGTCCTTGTCTTCCCTAAGTTCGTATAGATAGAACGTGTGTCAGCAGGAAAGAGTCTTATCATGTTCTTCATCATCATATAGTAGAAATTCGTCTCCCACTGCACCCTCACGAGTCCGCACAGTCCTCTTCTATCGACGATGAAACCAAGGTTCAGATTATTCCCCACCTCTGGCTGCAGGTTGACCGACGGTTTGATGCTTATCCCATTGCCAAAGAGTTCGCCCGTATCGGGTATCCTCACGTTATGCGAGAACGACAGCTTCGCCCGCACATCCTTCCATAGTTCATAGCTGAAGCCCTCACTGAAGCCATAATACGACCGTTCCACACGGGTCTGCTTCGGTGCTAACTCGTCTGTTGCCTGCCCTTTCGCCAGTGCGTCACTGGTTCTGTAAATCCTCGAGTTAAGGTAGTAGATGCTGAGCGTCAATGCGTTTTGAAATCGATGATTAGCCGAGACAAACAGATGACTGAGGCCGATGTTGTTAGCAGTCATCCTACTTGGATAGGCACTGGGGTCAAAGCCAAGATAGTCTTTCATGCCTTCGTCCTTAGGAGTATAGGCCGAGTAGGCCGATTGGTCATTGAGATTAAGGGTGTGCCGACCCCGTGTATATTTCAAGTTAAACTTACTCCTCACCTCAAACTGCCGATCATGCGACTCGTTGAATAGGTTGTCTTCCGTCTCTCCTACGGCTTGCGTGACTGTTCCGTCCCATTGTCTCCTCGTCGTGGCGGTGTCTGTCATATTCGAGCGGATGATAGGTGTGACGATAGTGTACTTCATATCCAGTCCTTTAACGAGGAAGTCTTGTTTCTCCAACACGAGGTTTGGCATGATATTTATCCCTTTTGTATAGGCATGACGAGCGTCGAAATTAAGCGACTGTATTCCCTTCTCATTCTTATAAAAGGCACACTCTAAGTCGAACTTATCAAAGTAGAGCTTCCTAAACCCTAACCCAACATGATAGAAATTGGCTTCGTAATAGTCGTTCCGACGTCTCACCTTTCTATAGGCCGATGCTGGCAGATTGGTCTCGAACACTGGCCACGACATCACATAGTCGTTCTCTGCCTTATTCCTAAAGAAGGCCACATTGAATAATATCCCTGGTCGGGTGAAGAGCTTTTGTCCACTTACGAGCGTCTTCACCGTCCCAAAGGATGCCAACTCCTGTGTGAAGCCCACCAGGTCGCACTCGTCTTCTCGTGTGACGATGTTGATGGCACCTCCTAAACCATCTCCCCCATACTCCGCAGGGACAATTCCTTTATACACCTCGATATACTTGATGACGTCTATCGGGATGTCGTTAATATCGAACGAACCGTCAGGACTGTTCAGTGGGAACCCATCGATATATACCGCCACACGCTTCCCTTCTAAGCCATGAACCGAGATGCGCGATGCACTACCCAGTCCGCCTGCCTTCCGAACCTTAATTCCTGATGTCCTCGTCAGTATCTCCTCTATGCTACTCGACCGTCCTCTCAGTTTTGCACCGTCCACAACTGTCACGGCCATAGGGCTTTGTCGTATCTGGTTTATCTCTGCACTCTGTGCCGAACTCCGCACGACAACTTCACGCAACGAGGTCGATGAGGGTTCAAGATAGTAGTCTCTTGTCGCATCACCACCCGCCGCAAAGACTTCCCTCAGCCGTTTGTAGCCTACTGCCGACACCTCTATCGTGTAAGCACCCGCTGTGGGAACTATCAGCTGATAGTCGCCAGCCTTGTCAGAGAGGGTCTTCTGCTTCGTTCCCTTGACTGCTATGCAAGCTCCACAGATAGGAGTCGACGTCTCTTTCTCCATTATCTTACCCCTTAGCAGCCGTTGGGCCGTCACGAGCAGAGGGCACAGACATGAAATTATGATAAGGATTAATCTCTTCATACCTACTTATTGTTTTATGAGTTCCTGCCACCCAGCCGTGTTGTAGCGTATATATTCGGTCAGAGCCTGCCTCACCTCCTCTTGCTGAAGGTCGGGTCTTGACACAATCTCACCGATGATTGTCAGCCATGTAGAAGCGCTGATACGAAAGAAGAGGGGCGACACATGCGTCTCCACCTGCTCCATGTAGGCCCTGCTTATCGCTACTTGTTCGTCGATAAAGGTCTCACGGAAATTCTCTAAGGAGGTGCCCTGCGACTCAAAGAGCAGTAGCCTCAACTCCTCCTTATATAAGAAGATGATGCGAAGCATACTCGATAGGAATTCCTTCTGCCGTTGTCGGGAGAAATCAAGACGCTTTTCTTCCTGCTCACCCTTGCTGTGCTCCGCCATACGCTCGCCTATCACAGAGAGCAGCGGACGAAGGACAGCACAGAAGATATCGTCCTTTGTCTTAAAATAGTTGTATATATTCCCCAGCACAACACCGGACTTTGCCGAGATTGTACGCATCGATGTCTTCCTATAACCACACTTAACAAACTCACTGCGGGCGGCCATGACAATCCTACTCCGCACGTCTTCTTTTAATGTTTTCATAATAGTCTTATTAACGGACAATGTCTTGTTTTGTTCATAAAAAAAAGCGTATTGCATTCAATCTGCAATACGCTTTCTTCCACTTGACGTTCTATGGCATTCTAATCGTTTCTCCATTCTGTCTTCTTTTGCTGCAAAGATAGGCAAAGATTTCCGTCTTGTCAATACTTACTAATAGGTATTTTAAGGCGCTGTCGGCCTGTTGTAAAATGGTTGACAGTGTAGACTTAACGTCCTTTCATTCCCCCTTTCTCCCAACCTCCTCACCCCCTTGTCAATAATTTTCGCCTGTCATCAAGGCAACACTTGCCCTTCTTCATTCAAGACCATGCCCTTCTCCATTCGAGAACATGCCTTTCTTGCGTGCAGAACACGCCTTTCTTGGGGCAAGAAGGGCGTGTTCTCAAACGCAACTTATAACCTTCTGATTACTTGTGGGTTATAAACTCTATTAAAGGATACTCCACCCTCTCATTTTGAGGATAGTCTGCTCGGTTGTATGTAAAGTCTTTTTACGCTCCGAATTGGGATACATGCAAAGGGGATGAAGAGTTTTTCTTACACAGAGCACACGGCGGCCCTTCCCCCTTCCCCTCCCCCGTAGGGAGGGGCGTAATATGTGAGGTTACCCCTATTGGCCTGCTAACACGGTTCTTGGGTAGTTCTTTCTCTCACAGAGCTCACAGAGTTCACTGAGCATTTTTGCGCACAGTTCGAGCCCACAGAACGCCTTCGGCATACAGAGTTCACAGAGCGTTACTGCCAAAGGTGGCTGTAAGGTTCTGTGATATCGGTTGACTTAATGTCTCTGTGGAATACCGTGTGTTCTGTTCTTCTGTGTTTTTCTGTGAGAAAAAGAACACACCCTCGATATGAGATTAGGCCTATGAGACTCGCTGCGGAGTTTTTTCTCTCACAAAGGACATTTTTTCTCTCACAGAGCACACAGAGTTCACGGAGGTTTTTGGCGCACATTTCGAGCACACAGAACGCCTTCGGCATACAGAGTTCACAGAGCGTTACTGCTAAAGGTGGCTGTAAGGTTCTGTGAAATCGGTTGACTTAATGTCTCTGTGGGCCTTTGTGTATTCTGTTCTTCTGTGTTCTCTGTGAGAAAAAATATGTCATTCTCTATTTGTCATTATGTCATTCTGTCTTAAAAAACACACCTGTCTCCCTCCGTCCTCATGTTACTCTGTCTTAAAAACCACCCCATCTGTTACCCCTGTCTTACTCTGTTACCCTGTCTTCCATACCCTGTCTCCCCCCGTCCCTCTGTTACTCTGTCTTAAAGACTACCCCACCTGTTACTCCTGTCCTCCTGTTACTCTGTCTTAAAAAACTACCCTGTCCCCCTCATGCCATGTGTTCTCCTGTCTAAAGATGTATATGTTTGTATTTTTTATAAACTATCTGTTATTTCGTTGCATACTCAGTTTTTTTTATTAAATTTGCACAATTAATACAACAGTTGATTAACGGAACGAATTAAATTGATCAATCCTCTTGCGATAAGAAAGGAGTTTTCTTGTAATAAAAGAGCAATCTAATAGAATGAATAAAACCAGAGTAAATAAAAACAAAGTTTATGAGTAAAAAGTTACTTATTTGTTTTGTCATGCTGTTAACCTACGCTTCAACAGCATTGGCACAAACGAAGATTTCGGGAACCGTGGTGGGTGCCGAAGATAACCAACCCGTTATCGGAGCCACCATCATGGTCGTAGGCACCAAAGCGGGTGTAGTGACCGATGTCGATGGAAAGTTCTCGCTGACCACTGACGTTACTAATCCTCAAGTCACTGTGGGCTATATCGGTATGGTCTCACAGACGTTGAAGGGCACTACCGACATGAAGGTGGTGCTTAAGTCGAGCACACAAGCACTGAAGGAGGTGGTTGTGACGGGTCTTACCCGCACCGACCGCCGTCTCTTTACGGGTGCTACAGACAAGGTAGATGCCGACAAGGCTCGTCTAAGTGGTGTGGCCGACATCAGTAGGTCATTAGAGGGTCAGGCCGCTGGTGTGTCTGTTCAGAACGTCAGTGGAACCTTCGGTACGGCGCCAAAGATACGCATCCGTAGTGCTACCTCAATCTATGGAAGTAGCAAACCACTATGGGTTGTCGACGGAGTCATCATGGAAGACGCCGCCAACGTGGGTGCTGACGACTTAGCATCGGGCAATCCAGAGACCCTCATCTCGTCGGCCATCGCAGGACTCAACGCTGACGACATCGAGAGTTTCCAGATACTTAAGGACGGTTCGGCCACCTCTATCTATGGTGCAAGAGCCATGGCTGGTGTGATCGTAGTGACCACCAAGAAGGGAAAGCAGGGTCAGGCCCACATTAGTTATACGGGTGAGTTCACCTCACGTTTGGTTCCTTCGTATCGTAACTTCGACATTCTCGACTCAAAGGAACAGATGGGTATCTATCGTGAGTTGGCCGATAAGGGTTGGCTAAACTTCTCTGAGGTGCTCAATGGCAGCGAGTATGGTATCTATGGAAAGATGTATGAGCTGATAAACACGTATTATCCAACCACTGGTCGCTTTGCTTTAGAGAACACGACCGAGGCTCGCAACCGTTATCTCCAGCGTGCTGAGTTCCGCAACACCAACTGGTTTAAGGAGCTGTTCTCATCGAACATCATGCAAAGTCACTCTATTAGCTTGAGCGGAGGAACGCAGAAATCAAACTACTATGCGTCGTTCAGTGCATTATTAGACCCAGGATGGTATAAGCAGAGCAACGTCAACCGCTATACTATCAACGTCAACCTTACGCATCATCTGGCTGATAATCTATCGTTGAACCTCATCGGAGGTGCCGCTTACCGTAAGCAACGCGCCCCAGGAACATTAGGTCAAGATGTCGACGTAGTAGGGGGTGAGGTGAAACGCGACTTTGATATCAACCCTTATTCATACGCCAGCAACACCTCAAGAGTGCTGGATCCGTCGGCAACATACGTAGCCAATTATGCGCCATTCAATATCTTCCATGAGTTAGACAATAACTATATCGACCTGAACACACTTGATGCTCGTTTTCAGTTAGAACTGAAGTATAAGCCACTGAAAGGCTTGGAGTTGTCGCTCTTGGGTGCTTTTAAGTATATGACCTCCACACAGGAGCATTATGTAAAGGACGACTCCAATCAGGCTTTGGCCTATCGTGCGATGGCAAACGGTATTATCCGTGATGCCAACAAGTATCTCTATAAAGACCCCGACAACCCTTACGTACTGCCAATGACCGTCTTACCTTACGGAGGACTGTATCATAAAGGTGATAACCGCATGAGTGATTACGACGTGAGAGCCACTGCCAATTACAGTCATACGTTCGCTGAGAAGCATATCATGAACCTCTTTGGGGGTATGGAGCTTACCAATATCGAGCGTCAACGCAATGCCTTCGAGGGTCCGGGACTACGTTATAATGCGGGTATGGTACCTTTCTATATCTATCAATACTTCAAACGTTCGTTGGAGTCGGGCAACACCTTCTATACTATCACGCCTACAAACTCTCGTAGTGTAGCGTTCTACAGCAATGCAACCTATAGTTATCAAGGACGTTATGTATTCAATGGTACGTTGCGATATGAGGGTTCTAACCAGATGGGAAGGAACCGTAGTGCACGCTGGATGCCTACGTGGAACGTGTCAGGAGCATGGAATGTGCATGAAGAGAACTGGTTTGCAAAGCTCTCACCACTGTCTCGTCTGACGCTGCGCGCCTCATACAGTCTGACAGGTACACCTCCTGACGCCTCATATAGTAACTCAACAGCTATCCTCACAGCCTCAACACCGTTCCGACTCTTCGCTGAAGACCAAGAGCCACAACTTGAGATTAGCGAGTTGGCAAACTCTACCTTGACCTATGAGAAGAAGAATGAGCTAAACCTTGGGTTTGATGCTTCGTTGTGGAACAACCGCTTGGGCATCACATTCGACTATTATACACGTAAGAACTTCGATGAGATAGGACCAATGGTGACCGCTGGCTTGGGTGGTGAGATTATACGAGCTGCCAACGTGGCCGAGATGAACTCGAATGGTGTAGAGCTCAGTCTCTCCTCTGTAAACATGCGTACAAAGGACTTCACATGGACCACCAACTTCATCTATTCGCATGCAACGACGAAGATAACAAAGCTCTTTAATCAAGGAAACGTCATGAGCTTGGTGAGTGGTAACGGTTTTGCAAAGAAGGGTTATCCTGCCCGTGCACTGTTCTCCATACCTTTCGTGGGACTGAACAACGACGGTGTGCCTATGGTAATCAATGAGAAAGGACAGGTGACCACCGATGATATCAACTTCCAAGAACGTACGCAAACAGACTTCCTAAAGTATGAAGGACCTACTGACCCTACACATACAGGCTCATTGGGAAATATGTTCACTTATAAAGGACTGCGTCTGAACATCTTCTTTACATACGCCTTTGGCAACGTCGTGCGCCTCGACCCTAAGTTCAGAGCACGTTATAACGACCTCGTTTCGATGACGAATGCGTTCAAGAACCGCTGGATGGCATCTGGAGAAGAGAAGGAAACAAACGTACCAGGTATCCTCTCTAAGAGCCAGTATATGGCCAACACGAATGTACGCTTGGGTTATAACGCTTATAACTACAGCGATGTACGTATCGCAAAGGGCGACTTCATTCGTCTGAAAGAGATTTCCTTAGGATATGACTTCCCAGCCGAAATGTTCCAACACAGCATGATTAAGAACCTTGCCTTGAAGCTTCAAGCAACCAATCTCTTCCTCCTTTATGCCGACAAGCGCCTCAACGGACAAGACCCAGAGTTCTATAATGTGGGCGGTGTAGCATCTCCTATGCCAAAGCAATTTACGTTAACAGTGAAACTCGGACTATAATACTTACGAAGATGAAAGTCAATAAATATATTACCTACTTGCCAGTAGCTTTGTTGTCACTTGCCTTTACGGCGTGTAACGACTTCTTGGACAAGTATCCCGACAGCCGTATGGACCTTAAAACACCTACGGAAGTGAGCCAACTCTTGGTGAGTGCTTATCCACAAGCTCACCCTGCTTATCTCACGGAGATGTACTCTGATAATACTGATGAGCAACTCCATAGTACGTGGAGTGCCTTCGATAGATTTCAGGAGCAGGCTTATCAGTGGAAAGACATCGATGACGTCAGCAATACGGAGACTCCTTACCAGCTGTGGTCGGCCCACTATGCAGCCATCTCAGCATGTAACGAGGCCATAGAATACATCGATAAGACCGTTAAGGACACGCAGACTGAAGAGGAGTATAGCGCACAGTTGGGCGAAGCCTTGCTTTGTCGTGCCTTCTCAATGTTTCAGTTATCGACCGTCTTCTGCCAAGCCTACGACAAAGCCACAGCCGATAAGGAGTTAGGACTGCCTTATCCTACACAGCCAGAGAAGGTCGTTGGACGCACGATGGAGCGTGGCACATTGGCTGAACTATACCAGAAGATAGAGGCTGACATGCTTAAAGGCATATCACTCGTTGGTACGAAGTATGCTAAACCAAAGTTCCATTTCACCAAGCAGGCCGCTTACGCCTTTGCTACTCGCTTCTATCTCTATGCTCAACAGTATGATAAAGCGGTGATGTATGCCAATAAGGTATTAGGCGAACAGCCTACTGACATCCTGCGTAACTGGGCTGAGTGGAACCGCTTAGGACCAAGTGGAAACGTACAGCCAAACGCTTTCGTGGCTGCAAGCGACAATGCTAACATCCTCTTGTTGACCGTTCCTTCACAGTGGGGAGTCATCAGTATTCCTATTCTCGCTGGTAGTAAGTATGCCCATGGAGAGCTGATTAGCAAGAACGAGACCCTCCAAGCTCCTGGACCATGGGGTGATAGCGGTTCGACACTGAACTATACTGTCTTATATAATAATGGTGTCTCAAAGTATTGTCTACGTAAGATTCCATACGTACCAAAGGTGATCGACGCTACAGCCGAGATTGGTGTGCCTTACGGAGAGTATGCTGTTTTCAACACCGACCTCACCCTCTTGGAGCGTGCCGAGGCTTATGCCCTCTCAGGACAGTATGCCAAAGCATTGCAGGACATCAATAGTGAGCTATCTGTCTTCTCAAAGAATAGGAAGCAGTTGACGCTGGCCGAGATACAAGACTTCTATCGTTCAATGGCCTACTACACGCCGACGAAGCCTACTCCAAAGAAGGCTCTTCACCCATCGTTCAGCATTGAGTCGACAACACAAGAGCCTCTCTTGCAGTGTCTCCTACAGCTGAAACGACTCGTGACCATCCACGAGGGGCTCCGTCTGCAGGATGTTAAGCGTTACGGAATAACCCTCTATCGTAGGAAGGTAGACGTTCAGTCGAACGTGACAGCCGTCACCGACTCTATGAAAGCTGGTGATCCACGACTCGCTATACAGTTGCCTCAGGACGTTATCACGGCTGGCATCACAGCTAATCCACGTAATAATTAAAAAAGAAAGGTTATGAAAAAGTATTTATATTTGGTCGTTACCGCACTGGTAGGCTGTGGTGTGCTGTTGTCATCATGTAGCGATGACAAGATTGAGGGCGACTCTATCTTCTCGACAGCACCCGTGCATCGCAACCCATTCGACCAGTGGTTGTATAAGAACTACACCATGCCTTATAACATAGAGTTTCAGTATCGACTCAAGACAGAGGAGACCGACCAAGCTTATAACTTTGTTCCGGCCGACTCAGCAAAGTCGGTTAAGTTGGCTATCCTCACGAAGTACATGTGGTTTGACGCTTATGCCGAGACCGTTGGACTTGACTTTGTCAAAGAGAACTCGCCACGTATCATCGTTGTAACGGGTACTCCGGGCTACACACGCTATCGCACTGAGGTCATCGGTAGTGCTGAAGGCGGATATAAGGTGCGTCTCGGTAAGGTCAATGCACTCACTGACGACCAGCTGAAGGACTATGGTAGTATGACAAACTACTACTTCCATACCATGCACCATGAGTTTATGCACATCTTGAACCAGAAGAAGCCGTACGATGAATCGTATGATAATATCTCTCGTTCGGACTATGTTAGTGGCAACTGGACCTCTATCCCTGATAAAAAGGCACAGAGTATGGGATTTGTTTCGGCCTACTCTATGGAGAACCCTGCCGAGGACATCGCCGAACTCTACTCTATCTACGTGACGAGTACACGGCAGGATTGGGCTACAATCATGCGCAATGCGGGTAATAAAGGTGGCTCTATCATCAACAGGAAACTAAAGATGATACGTGAATACATGAGTAATTCATGGAATGTAGACATCGAACTGCTGCGCAACGCTATCCTTCGTAGAGGTGGGAAGATTGGGTCGCTCGACCTTAACACGCTGGAGTAATAACGGTGTTCTACGTATATTATCAATAAACTAACAATCAAGGGGTTACGACCTTAGCCTTCTCTCCCACACAGGGACTGCCGATAGGCGCACAAGACGACCCACGGCTGCCGAGAAGACAAGGCCAACTGACCCAATAAAAGGAAATGGATAAGCAAATGAAAAAGGTATATTTACTGTTCATGGCTATCATGCTGACGCTCTCTCTGCAGTCGTGTCTGCATGACGATAAGACCACCTTCGACCTCCCAGCGGCCGACCGCATAGAGAAGAAAGTTGCCGATTACAAAGCACTCTTAGAGTCGGCTGACGACGGATGGGTGATGCAGTATTACACAGGTAAGAACTATAGCTATGGTGGTTATACGTTGTTACTGAAGTTCAAGAACGGCAACGTGACCGCTATGGGCGATGTGAAGGATATCGAAGCACGGGCTACTTCGGGCTACGATGTCGTGAAAGACCTCGGTCCGACACTCTCTTTCAATGGCTATAACGCTGTCATTCACCCCTTGGCGGAGACCTGGTTGGGTAGTCCTGACGGTGCGCAGGGCGACTATGAGTTCTCTATTCTCCGTGCAACAAACGATAGTATCTTCCTTAAAGGACGTAAGTGGCACAACGAGATGCTCCTCACTCGTCTGCCTAAGGGTACTAACTGGGAGGAATACATGCTCGGTCTTGCCACGGTGATGCAGGGGATGAACGTCGAGACCTACGACTTTGTCTTGGGCAATGACACCCTCGCTCAGGGCACACTGACGCAGGAGGTGAGACGACTCAACGTCACCATTGGCGACTCTACATGGTCGATGCCATACTGTACCACCAATACGGGTATCGTACTACGTCAACCACTTGTCATCAAGAACAAGAAGTATCAGCATTTTACTTGGAATGAGGAAGACCACTCGCTGACGCAGGACGACCTCAAAATCATACAGTTCTTGCCGAAGAGCCATAAGGATATCGACTTCTGGATAGGTGAGTGGCAACTCAAGACAAGCCTCCGCAAACGTATCAGACTTACCTTGGAGAGAGGCTCAGTGGCTAATACGCTGAAGGGAAAGTTGAACCTCAATAACGTCAACTACGAGATTCTACTCACCTACGACCCTGCCACAGGCCACTTGGAGTTGCCGGGACAGCCTGTTACCGACCCTACTTATAAGTATCCGGCAGGTATTCTTCTGATCCCAGCATCCGCTAAGGAGGGTAAACTCTTTGGTGAAGGAACAGGTAGTCTGTTCTTCACTTGGGACGACGACATGGAGCGTGCGAAGGCTGAAGACAGTGGACAGATAACAGGTCACACGGTTGACTCCTTCTTTGGAGTGGCTTACGGCGAAGACCTACAACCGGTCACTGATGCGCAAGGCAACTATGTCTATGCCTTCACACTACCTAATATTCAATACATGACGAAAATTAATTAAGGATGAAAAAGTATATTTCTTTATTCATGATCGCTGCTGCGGCCGTACTCGGAACGGCTTGCAGCAACAATGAGAACGAACTGCCGGAGTATGCCGCTGGGCTGAATGTCGTGAAGGCGGAGACGGCCTTTAATGTCGTCGGGGGTACAAAGGAGGTGAAGATGACGTCTGAACCGGCCAAGGCCTACGCTCAAGATGCCTGGCTGACGGTGACGAAGAAGGCTGAGACGCTCCTCCTGACGGCAACAACGAATACGAGTCCACAGAGCCGTAACACGCTCTTGGTCGTTAAGAACGCTCAGGGCGACTCTATCACACTGAATGTTCAACAGGAGGGTATCACCTTTGGACTCCCTGCGGGGCAGGATATCTACACTGACGATAAGGCAGTGCAGAAGACAATGATTGCTACTGCAAACTTGCCTGTCACTTATACGACTACTGGCGACTGGCTTTCTGTGGACGAACAGGGTAGTGAACTGACCGTGAAGGCGACGGAGAACACTACGGGTAAGGCTCGTGTGGGATGGGTCATAGCAAAGGCTGCAGGACTGGTCGACTCGCTGAAGGTGGTACAGGCTGCTCTCTCCGACTTCGTGGGCGACTATGTTCAGACGGCGAAGATGCGTGACGCCAACCGTAACTTGGTACGCAAGACGTCTAACGTACGCATCGAAGCGACAGGAACAAACAAGGCGAACTTCATTGTCGACAATAAATACACGTGGCCAGTAGACTTTATTCCGGGCAAGGGCTTTAAGATGACGAATGGTAAGGTGGTCTTTAAGCATGAGGTGCAGACTGGGGTTTACGAATACTACATCTCTGTCATCGTGGCTGATGACTTTAGTAAGGAGCACGAGACGGCTATCAATGGTACACAGGAGAGTATCTTCTTGGCTATTGACAATGCTGGTAAGCTGGGCTTCAAAGAGTACCAGAAGCTGGCGTCTGAGCAGACTTTCTCTTCTTACGGATGGAACCGTTTCTCTGATTCTAAGCCTGTCATGGGTGCCTACCGTGGTATCGGTGAGGTCTATGTGGAGCCGACAATAGAGAAGACAAATTGATGGTTCCAGTTGACAGGTTGACGAGTTGACGAGTAAACCAGTTGCTTGTAAAGACAGGGGAATTGTTAGACAGAGTAACAAGGGGACTGCTACAAGTTGACAAGTTGACCCGTTAGACAAGTTAACCAGTTGCTTGCTGGGACAGGGGAATTGTTAGACAGAGTAACAAAGGGACTGTCCCAGTAGACAAGGGAATGGTTAGACAGAGTAACAAAGGAACGGAGGTTAGTAACACGTTAACAAGTTAACGAGTCTGCCAAAGGCCTCTGACGTAGACTGAAACGTATGGCAAGTTGACAAGTTTACGAGTTTGACAGGTGGACAAGTTGCTTGCGAAAAAGTAAGAAAACATACTGAGATATTTTAGTTGACGAGTGAGTGAGTTTCTAAACTTGCTCACTCGTTTTCTTTTAATTACTTCTCACCCACACTATCTATTAACCCTTCTACTCGCAAACACGTTTACTCGTTAACTTAAATACCCCCCACACCCACACTATCTATTAACCCGTCTACTCGTTTACTGGTCAACTCGTCAACTGTACATCCCTTTTAAGTTTGTAGAAAAGCCTCTTCTCCATTCGAGAACATGCCTTTCTTGCATGCAGAACACGCCCTTCTTGGGGCAAGAAGGGCATGTTCTCAAACGCAACTTGTAATATTCTGATTTCTTGAGGGTTACAATCTCAATTTTAAGGGATATCACACTACCTTTTAGATAGTAATTCAATTGAATTTATATAAGGCTATTTTACCGCCTTTCTAATTCCTTTAAAAGGTGGAAGTAATCATGGAGTAAGTCTTTGGGGAGTTTTTTCTCTCACGCAGGGTGTTTTTTTCTCTCACAGAGCGCACAGAGTTCACGGAGGTTTTTGGCGCACATTTCGAGCCCACAGAAGGCCTCCGGCATACAGAGTTCACAGAGCGTTTCAGCTAAAGAAGGGTGTTGAGTGTTGAGTGTTAGGTGCTGATGATTAGCTAAAGATGGCTGTAAGGTTCTGTGAAATCGGTTGACTTAATGTCTCTGTGGGCCTTTGTGTGTTCTGTTTATCTGTGTACTCTGTGAGAAATAGAACGCACCCTCTCGATAAGATAAGACTCATGCAAGTCACTGGGGAGTTTTATCTCTCACAGAGCGCACAGAGTTCACGGAGGTTTTTGGCGCACATTTCGAGCCCACAGAAGGCCTTCGGCATACAGAGTTCACAGAGGCCTTTCAGCTATTATCATTACTAATAAGGGACATAACGAAGCCTACATCCTTTTTATAGGGGTATCTCGGTGATTACGCCCCTCCCTTTTGGGGAGGGGAAGGGGGAGGGGCCGCTATCTTTCTGACACCTGTGTGTTCTGTTCTTCTGTGTTCTCTGTGAGAAAAAATATGTCATTCTTCATTTGTCATTATGTCATTCTGTCTCAAAAAACAGACCTTTCTTCCTTTGTCATTATGTCATTCTGTCTTAAAAGAACCACCTGTCTCCCTCCGTCCTCATGTTACTCTGTCTTAAAGACCACCCCATCTGTTACTCATGTCCTCCTGTTACTCTGTCTTAAAGAATTACCCTGTCTACTCTGTCCTCCTGTTACTCTGTCTTAAAAACCACCCCGCCTGTTACTCTTGTCTTACTCTGTTACCCTGTCTTCCTTACCCTGTCTCCCCTGTCCTCGGTTATTCTGTCTTTCAAGCGGAAGCAAGAGGAGAAGAAAGCGGCAAGTCTTTTCCTGCGCATGGGGAACTTTAATGAGCGGCAAGCAGAGATTATCAAGCTCTTTGCTGATGAACCCACTGCAATGGTGACCATCAAAGACTTGGAGGTTAAATTCGGTGTTAGTCCAACGACAGCCAAGTCGGATATCATCGGTCTGTTAGGTGAGAACATTGTCTCGGAAATCTCATTAAACAAGGTGAAAAGGGCTTATATCAAAGGAGATGGCTTAGACGAAATACTCTCTAAAGCGTAGGAAACATCGTTGTCAATTCTTTCCAATTATTCAAACATTGGAAAGAATTGGAATACATGACGGCTTTATTCAACCTTCGTGAGGTGCCTTTTTCGTTCTGAAAGCGTTTTTCACGAACCATGATTAGGGTTACAACGCCTTAAGCCTTTTGTTCGGTAGCCATAAACGGGCACTCATCGGCATTGTATCAGGCAGTCGCCTCCGTTCTGAGGCAATGTTCTGAAGAAGCTGTTAGGAGCTGGGGACGATTCTACACATGCGTTGGTTCATGCAAAGGCGTTATGATGATGACAGCTACAAGCGGCTGTTGTCGGTTTCCACCCATACACTTCAAGAGACAAGTGGACGGTGAATATTACTGTTATTAAGGCTGGAGTCGATTCTACACATACAAGATTAAGACTCGAGAGGATACAAAAAAACCTCGGTAAATACCGAGGTTTAAGCGGTGCGTACGAGACTCGAACTCGTGACCTCCTGCGTGACAGGCAGGCATTCTAACCAACTGAACTAACGCACCAAGCATTACAGAAGGGGTTTCAGCGGTGCGTACGAGACTCGAACTCGTGACCTCCTGCGTGACAGGCAGGCATTCTAACCAACTGAACTAACGCACCCAAATGAAGGCGTAAAAACCCTTTTTCTGTTTTGCGAGTGCAAAGGTAATAATAAAAATCTATACCACCAAAATTAATCAACGCTTTTTATATAAAAAGTTACAATACCTCTCTGCACTCATGACAACCATCGAGGATTATCCACCTCTTCGATAGTCTCTTATCTGTAAAACACTTTGATTGTAGATTAATAAATAGCATCAAGCGCAATCTACGTCCTATATATAATAAGGTGAACCACTCCTGTGTTCTCGTCACAAGTCCCAAAGAATATCCACACTCAGATAGTCTCCTATCTAAAACACCTTTGGATAGAAGGCTGATAAAACTCCTCAAGCGCAAACAAGGGGCTTTAGATGAACAGTTGCATTACCCTTGCATCCTTATAACGACCATCGCAGAAGATCCACTCCTTCAGTATTGCGCCCTCTGTAAAACCAAATGATAGGAGGCAGTGGTGGGACACCTCGTTATCAACATCGACCACTGCATAGATTTGTTTGAGGTGGAGCATGTTACGACTGTAGTCTGTCAGCATCTCAATGGCAGCCTGTGCGTAGCCCTGTCGGCGAAAGGCTTTCATGATGATGATGCCCATCTCCGCCCGTTGATGCTTCGGATCGAAGTCTACAAGGTCTATCACTCCCACCGTCTCTTGCTGTTCGTTCTCGATAATCAATCGCACTTGTCCGTCGATATAGATATCGTTCTTCGCATCAGCAATATAGTTATGCAATGCGTAGCGACTGTAAGGAACATTCGTGGCACTGACGTTCCAGAGGCTACGGTCGTTCTCTATGTGATAAAGCATATCGAGGTCTTCTGGCTCCATCGCCCTTAGTCTTACCCTCACGTGTCGTTTTTTTTCCATGTCTTAACCTCCTATTATCTCGGTCATGGTGATGACTCTATTGTCTTTTGGATGGTAGAATCCAATGTGTACATTGCCGATCGGCTGCCGTGCGAAGGCGTTTAAGATGTCTTGATAACGAAAGCGACTGGTGTCGTAGGCCACACAGTAGGGTTTACTCTGTCGTCCTATCTGTTGGAGAATTTCGTCATGAATCTTCATCAATTCGTCTACCTCGGCTATACGATATTCTGCTGTCAGAGCATTGTCGGCTGCGAGTTGTTGGCAGGCAAGCGTCATCTCCTCACTTCCCACAAAGATATAACGAGGGTAAGTGCGGCTCTTTGCGGTGCGGAAACCCAACTTCTTTCTCACGGCGTGGGCGGTGGTGCGCATCAGCGAGGCAAAGGCTTTCAGATAGATAGCCCCCTTGATGGGCAGTCGCCACAGTGCGTTCATACCGCCATAATGCTTGCGGAAGAAGATGAGCATGGCATCATAGAAGACGTGGACATATCGGAAGCTCGACTTCTGGGTGCTCTCTCCCTTGTAATGGAGGATGCGCACGGGCAGATACCAGTTCTCGTAGCCGCCTTTGAGCAGTCGATAACTGAGGTCGACATCCTCGCCATACATAAAGAAATCCTCGTCTAAGAGGCCTATCTGGTCTAAGGCCGACTTGCGAAGGAAGCAGTAAGCACCGCTGACAACCTCTATCTGTCCTGCAACCTCCCATGAGAGACCCCCCATATAATAATGTGCAAAGCGACGACTCTGTGGGAAATGCTTACACAGACCGACCATCTTATAGAACGAGACCATCGGCGACGGTAGGCCACGACGGCTTTCTAAGGCTCGGCTACCACTGTCGTTAAGCATCTCAACACCATGCCCGCCTGCCTTTGAATGGCTGTCCATAAAGTCGAGCGACGCACGGATAACATCCTCGCCCACAACGGTGTCGGGGTTTAAGAGGAGTATATACTCGCCCTGACTCTGCCTGATTGCGATGTTGTTACCCCCTGCAAAACCTAAGTTATGAGCACTGGCAATGAAGCGCACAGCAGGGAAGCGGGGACGAAGATAGGCTATCGAACCATCACTCGAATGGTTGTCGACCACAAACACCTCGGCCTCTATGCCCTCCAAAGCACGCTGCAGACTCTCTAAACACTGCTCGAGATAGTATTTGACGTTATAGTTTACGATGATAACACTCAGTTTCATTTACTCATGCTCAGGGTTGTCTAAGGAACATTCATGCTCGCATCGCTTCTTGCTGGGATAGACGAAGAAGAGACTCAACGCCAATATCACAGCGAGATAGAAGAAGCTCACGGCATCACCAAAGGCATAATAAAAGAAGATGTTGGCTATCATTGGCAGACAGAGTAGCATCAGACGGACGCTACCCCACACAAGGAGCTTACGACTGACATGGCTCTCATCCGACTGCAAGAGCGTCTGCACGTAGCCTATCTTGAAGAGGAAAAGGGCAAGAGGGATAGCGGCAAGGGTCAAGAGTTGCATCAGGAATTGCAGACTGACCATCTTTGCGCTCTCTATGTCGGCCCAGTTGCCTGGGAGGACAAGCCGAAGTTCGTACACTCCAATGATTATCAGCGTGATAATACACGCACCATAAAACTCCGAAAGGAGTATTTTTCTTGTTTTATCCATAGGTTTGTTTAAGATTCAAGCGGGGTGCGGTTTAGGATACTACGCCCTAAGGTCACCTCGTCAGTATATTCAAGTTCGTCGCCAACAGAGATGCCGCGTGCGATAACCGATAGTTTCACACCCGTCCCTCGCAGCTTGCGTGAGATATAGAAGTTGGTCGTGTCGCCCTCCATCGTACTGGCTAAGGCAAGGATAACCTCCTTCACTGTGCCGTCTTGACGCGTTCTACGAGCGAGTCAATCTCTAAGTCGTTCGGACCAATGCCGTCCATCGGTGAGATGATACCGCCTAAGACGTGATAGAGGCCGTGGAACTGCTGGGTATTCTCTATCGCCATGACGTCTTGCACATTCTCGACTACGCAGACCACCGAGCCGTCGCGACGTGGATCGGAGCATATTCCGCAGACGTCATCATCGGAGAGGTTATGGCATACCTTGCAATATTTCACGTCATGTCTGACCCTTACTACGGCATCGGCAAAGCCGTCCACATCGGCAGCCGACTGTCGGAGCAAATGCAAAACAAGGCGTAGAGCGGTCTTACGCCCCACACCTGGCAACTGTGAGAAGGCCTCTACGGCCCGTTCTAAGAGTTGGGAAGGATACTGTTGCATGCTTTTGAACGATTCTCTCTAACCAGAGAGACGAAGGGAAGGAACTACCGTGGCAATCCTTTCCGCTGGTTTCTAATAGTCGTATCAGCCATCGGTCGACAAAGGATATACGCTCGGCCTATCCCCTGCCGACTGATGGCTATTCATCTTACAGGCTTGCCTATCTGCTTAATCATCAAAGAGATAAATACCCAAACCTATCTTCAAACCAATCGTAGAATAGTCATGATCCTTAAACGACTGGTCAAAGTAGAGAGCAGGCTCTATCGTCACCGAACGGTTAACGAAGAAGGCATAACCCAACTCAATGCCTGGCATGAGGTCGTTATAACTGTGGTTGGCATGGAGCAGTTTCACACCAGCACCCAAGTAGAGGCCGTTCTGTGTGATGTAATAGCGTCCACCAACACCCACACTGATATGGTCGGCAACAGCCTCTGAGCCATTATGCACCGCATCGACATTAGCCAGTACCATCACATTGTCCCATGGGAAATAACCTGCCTTAGCCTGTACGCCTAAGTTAATACCGTCCTGACCATTATAATGCAAGTCGAGTCCTGTCAGAGAAGCACCCAAATAGCCCTTCCCCTCTTGGAACTGTGCTGACGCACAAAGGCTTACCATCATTGCTGCAACGAGCAGCATACATCTTTTTATCATTCCTTTAATATGCTTATAAGTTATACTTTAAGATTGACAAATAATCCTATTACGTTTCTGTCAACATTCTTAGACAAAGGTAAGGATAATATTTGGATAAAGGAAATAATTGACATTCTTTATAAAATAAGGTGGGGGTGGAGGGGTGGTGGGTGGTAGGTGATGGGTGGTGAGTGTTGATGATTAGCTTAGATGGGTGGTGGGTGATAGTTGGTGGGTGGTGATGATTAGCCTTGGTGGGTGTTGGGTGATAGTTGTTAGGTGTTGATGATTAGCTTAGATGGGTGTTGGGTGATGGGTGTTAGGTGTTGATGATTAGCTAACGTTGGCTGTAAGGTTCTGTGATATCGGTTGACTTAATGTCTCTGTGAGCCTTTGTGTGTTCTGTTCTTCTGTGTTTTTCTGTGAGAAATAGAACATACCCACTCTATGAGATAACACACAAACAACTCGCTGGGGAGGTTTTTCTCTCAACCTGGGGAGGTTTTTTCTCTCACAGAGCGCACAGAGTTCACTGAGCCTTTTGGCGCACATTTCGAGCCCACAGAACGCCTTCGGCATACAGAGAACACAGAGCGTTTCAGCTATCGTAGATACCAATAAGGAGGCAAAAAGCAGCCTACATCCACCTAACATGGGTATCTCGGTGATTACTCCCCTTCCCTTCGGGGGAGGGGTCGGGGAAGGGGCCGCTATCTTTCTGGCCTTTGTGTGTTCTGTTCTTCTGTGTAAATCTGTGAGAAATAGAATGCACCCTCTGGTTGAGATAAGACCCATGAGAGTCGCTGGAAAGTTCCTTCTCTCACAAAGGGTATTTCTTTCTCTCACAGAACTCACAGATTTAACAGAACCCATTTGCGCACTGTCTCGAACTCACAGAAGGCCTTCGGCATACAGATATCACAGAGCGTTACTGCCAATGAAGATACCAATAAGGAGGCAAGAGCAGCCTTCATCCAGCCCATAGGGGTATCTCGGTGATCACTCCCCTTCCCTTCGGGGGAGGGGAAGGGGAAGGGGCCGCTATCTTTATGAACCTTTATGTGTTCTGTTCATCTGTGTTTTTCTGTGAGAAATAGAACGCACCCTCTGTAAGAGTAAGACACTAGACATTCCAATAGTGATTGTCAATATATTTCAGTTTTCATGCCCCTCTCTTTTCATCGAAAGGCCGAGCTTGGAGCAAAAGGATGCTTTTCTTCATTCGAGAACATGCCTTTCTTGCATGTTGAAGACGCCCTTCTTGGAGCAAGAAAAGCATATTCTCGAATGTTCTTCGCAACTTTCTGATTTCGTGTGGGTTGTAAAAGCAATCATAAAGTACGTTATACTCTTATTTAGAGAATATTTAGCTGAATGAACTGTAAGGTTTTTTCATTTCTCTATTAACACCTAACATTCAACACCTAACACTCAACAGAAGCCTCACCCCCAGCCCCTCTCCGAATGGAGAGGGGAGTGATCACCGAGATACCCCTACATGTCCTCCGTATGTTAAGCAACCCTTCTCCTTCTATTAGCAGGCCTGTAGGGGTAACCTCACATACTACTCCCCTCTCCATTCGGAGAGGGGCTGGGGGTGAGGCCTCTGTGAACTCTGTATGCCGGAGGCGTTCTGTGGGCTCGAAACTGTGCACAAAAATGCTCAGTGAACTCTGTGTGCTCTGTGAGAGAAAAACCTTTACGAAGTATGTAAGCAGCCCAATAGGGGTAACCTCACATATCACTCCCCTCGCCATTCGGAGAGGGGCTGGGGGTGAGGCCTCTGTGAACTCTGTATGCCGGAGGCGTTCTGTGGGCTCGAAACTGTGCGCAAAAATGCTCAGTGAACTCTGTGTGCTCTGTGAGAGAAAAACCTTTACGAAGTATGTAAGCAGCCCAATAGGGGTAACCTCACATATCACTCCTCTCGCCATTCGGAGAGGGGCTGGGGGTGAGGCCACTGTACACTCTGTGAGAGACAACGTGTTTTTATCATCGAAACCATTTAAAAAAAAGAAACGGCCGAGCACACGCTCTACCGTTATCTCCGAATAATTATCGTCTCGCGACGCTAATGTATCTACAATCTTTACCTAAAATATAACTAAAAACCTAAATCTATTACTAACCTAAACAAATCTTCTTTCCTGTATGAATAATCCTGAGCAATCTTTTATTACCTGTAAAGACTAATCCTTGTAACCAGATAATTTTCTCTTGAATTACGATGCAAAGTTAGCAATAATACACATAACTTGCAAGTCAAACGACATAAATTATCTCTTTATCGACTAATTATTGATTTATATCAAATAACAAGTCCGCCTCTTGTAGTACGCTCAGAGCCATTCTGAGCAGCACCACAAAGGGCGGACAAACATGTTATCGACGGCGGCGCCTAATCTCTAAACGCATTGGGTCTTGTATCTTTGCATCGACAATCAACTGCAGGTAGCGTTCGCGGAGGGGCCCCACTCGCACGTTCTTGCGGGCCCGAACGGATGATACCACAGACGAGGGATTGCACGGGACACGCACATGAAGCACACGACAGATGTGCCACACAATCGACTGAAAGTCCATCAACCGACCCTGATGGTCGGTCAGCTGACCTGTCTCCCATACAATGTGAGCAAGTTCGATGAGGTCGCACTTCAGTCCTGTCCAATACAGTCCTTCTTCTTCGCTCCTATTGATAAGGTCGCAGAAGTTATTCACGAGCTTTCTTATTAGCTGTTCCTCGTCCTCTTGACTCCAGAGGTGAGTAGTCTTCATCATAGTTTTCGCTCTCTTCATCATTGCTTTTAGTGTTTTTGATTGTTATATAACTGTGTTTCATCTATCTGCCTCCTCGTTTAGTCGTGACACTTTGTAGGTCAGTAGGAGAAGTCGGCGAGCGGCAGTGGCATCGTCCCTCACCGCAACAGCCTACTGGGGAGAAGACTGTTACGTAAGGTTGCTGCAAAGATAAATGACGCTTGTGCAATATATGTGCAATACCGAAAAAATTTTACTTAAATAATCGTAACGGGGAAAGAAGTTCACGAGTTGACCAATTGAAAAGTAAGTAAGTTATGTGTGCTGTGCCCCATCTCGTCTGCCTTACATACTCTTTTCGCATCGAAAAGTCCGTCTCCCAGCGACTCTCATGGGCCTTATCTCATCCAGAGGGTGCGTTCTTTTTCTCATGAGGGTGCGTTCTTTTTCTCACAGAAGAACACAGAAGAACAGAACACACAAAGGTTCATAAAGATAGCGGCCCTTCCCCCTTCCCCTCCCCCGAAGGGAAGGGGAGTAATCACCGAGATACCCATGTGAGGTGGATGTTGGCTGCTTTTTGCCTCCTCATCGGTATCTACGATAGCTGAAACGCTCTGTGTTCTCTGTATGCCGAAGGCCTTCTGTGGGCTCGAAACGTGCGCCAAAAGGCTCAGTGAACTCTGTGCGCTCTGTGAGAGAAAAAACTCCGCAGGTTGAGAGAAAAAACTCCCCAGCAACTTGCATGAGTCTTATCTTATCGAGAGGATGCGTTTTATTTCTCACAGAAGAACACAGAAGAACAGAACACACAGCATTCCACAGAGACATTAAGTCAACCGATTTCACAGAACCTTACACCCACATTTAGCTATAACGTTCTGTGAATTCTGTATGCCGGAGGCGTTCTGTGAGTTCGAAACGTTGGTTGAAAAGTTCTGTTAAATCTGTGAGTTCTGTGAGAGAAAAAAACCTTTACGAAGTATGCAAGCAGCCTAATAGGGGTAACCTCACATACTACTCCCCTCCCTACGGGGGAGGGGCCGGGGGAGGGGCCAGCTGGTTTCGCGGGTGAGTCCACTCGTTTCGGGGATGAGACCAGCTGGTTTTGGGGGTGAGGCCGCTGTGATTTCTATAAGAGAAGGAACTGTCCTGCTTTTTTATCATGTTACTTTTTTGTCGCCAAACAATGCTCTTCATGATACGAAAAAGGTTACTAATCTGTCGCACCACAGGCTATTCACTTGTCTTATAACACGTTGCAAAGACAAATAAAAAGGCCAAATAAAGTGGGAAACAAATTAGTAACCGATAAAAGAACACTATAACAAAGCAAAAACAAGATAATTGTAAAGAAAAGAGACAACACACCCCTCTTTCCTCCCCAGCCGTCGCCTTGCACCTCCCTATTTGTCGACAAAACAGGAAAAAGCCTCCCTTATTGTCGCACATAAGCTACGATACTGTCGGAGAAAACCTCCCATAAAGTCGCACATAACCTACGTTTGTGTCGGCCGCCAGCTTCGTAACCATCAGTAATAGAGATAGATACAACCAATCAACTAAGTCTTATAAGTGACCGATAACGACTGTCTAAGTTCAAGACAGGTGTGTTGTTGAAGCGTTTTAAGTATAAGATACACTACACAACCAAGTCTTCTAAGCAACCGCTAACGGCTGAACAAACTTAAGACGAGGGAGTTATGAGTGATTTCTACATACGAGATTCACCACACGACCACGCCTTGTCGGCAATTGCTAACGGCTGAACGGACTCAAAACGAGGGAGTTATGGTTGCGTCCTACATACAAGAAGTAACGCCCAAGGTGGTTGCCAACGCTGTAAGAATAGTAATAAGAATATGCAAGATATTCTTCCAAACTGGTTTATTCATAATTGTAAACAATGGTTTTGAACAATTCCTCCATACTTGTCGACGCACGTCACGTCTCGTAAAACGCTCTGACTCGTCCCAAGAAACATTTTAACACGCCCCAAGAAACGCTCTAACACGTCCCAAGAAACATTTTAACACGTCCCAAGAAACGCCCTAACACGCTCATAGAAAACGACATACACCGACACAGCACAGGCAGGAACTGTAAGGTTAATGACGATATATTAATAAGGAGCGGAGGAGCTTCGTCGGTTCTCCCCAACCCCCTTTCGCTCGGTTGTGACCGTCGTTCATCGCTCAGTATCAACTACTTAGAAACCCAGAACGGCCACTACACCCATTGGCTCAAGCCTCATCGACTACGCATGAGACTCGCCCGTCGGAGTAGACTCACCAGCCACAGGACCCGCTGAAGGCGTTGAGGTCTTGTCCTTACCACCCTTCTTGCTGCCCTTCTTAGGCTTGGCAGCAGCGATAGGCGAGTCATACTGCTCAGCCTCCTGCACTCGCAAACCGTCGAGAAGTTTGTTAACACGACGATGAGAAGCGTCCACCCTCACCGCAGGGACAAAGATAACGTGAGCACCAAAGATGTCGCGCTGTGGATTGAAGTCCTTTGCCTTCTCAACACCAGACGAATGGATGCCCACACGAAAGGTTCCCAATCCGTCGAGCTTCACACGGTTTCCAGCCTTGAGCACCTGGTTCATCTCGAACACCAACGCACTGATAACTGCCAGAATATCAGGCTCTGTGACGGTGCAACGGGCACTCACACGGTTAGCAAGGTCTTTCACGCCAACAAGGTCGGGACTGATTGCGCGAGCATACCAATACCCCTTGTGCTTACTGTTACTACGATTGTCTTGATACATACGGAATTTGATTGACATAACTTGAATGATTTTAATAAGTGAAACAATTAAATTAAGGACATCTATGCATAGTTCATGACCTATTCTAAACAATGGCTTGCATGCCTGTCATCTGCCTCTCCACTCCGCCCTCCCCTCACCACGGATTGAGGGGAGGGACATCTGCACGGAAAGTAACTGCGACAAAAAAGTGTAAAATTAAGTAAACAAGTGAACAAGTAAACATGTAAATGCGTAAACAAGTAAACAAGTAAACACATAAACAAGCGAACAAGTAAACATGTAAAAAGACAAATAACTAAACAAGCAAAAGCCTAAAAACGTATAAAAATATAAAGGTAAAAGTTGGAAAACACAAAAACGTAAAAACATACTTCACCATAAACATAAAGGATTAAAAATATGAAAAGATATTCACGTAAATAATTAAAATATTACTGTTCAGCGTCTTGAAGGGCCTACCTCACTGTTTCGGCGACAAAAAAGTGAATTGTTTTGCCCTCGCTCTGACGCCTATTTCTCCCCGAGAATCTGGTGTCTGTTCCTCCCATCCCGCCTATAACTGATGTGGATCCATCGCTTACAGGTGGCCTCCAACGGCTCCAAAATCATCTGATCGAAGTCTGTTTGACGAAGCACAGCAGCATATTTTCGACACATCTCTGCCCCTGTGACGTGGATATCCACCGCCTCACCCCGCAGATGTTGGGAGTCGAATGCCCCATGAATGGCCTTATTCAACACCGGCGAACGGTAGCCACTCGTGACAATAACACGGCCGACACGACGGCGGAGGGGTTCGAGTACACACGCACAAAGGGCCTTGAGATTTTCCATCACCTCCTCGCGTAGCACCTCACCATCGCGCCCCTCCGTCTTAGGCACGTTCTTTATCCGCCGCTTCACGGCCTCGCCCGAGCGCATCATCTCGCCCACCGTGAAGTGTGGTGAGAGTCGTTCGCTAAGGTCTATCTCGTTAAAAAGATTATCGTTCATCATATATCTTATATATAATAGATTGTTTGACTTCTCATTGTCTGGTCCATCTCCCACCGACAGCCTCGTCTTCCTCAGCCCCGCCAGTCGTCGAATGCCCAGCCTGTCACCGTTTTCATTCCTGATGACGATGCAAAGGTACAACACAAAAAAGCCGATCGCAAGCAGGATATATGTAGTAATATAAGTAGCCAGACAGGGTAGTTTTTGAAGACAGAATAACAGAGGGACGGGGCGAGACAGGTGCACTTTTTTAGACAGAATGACATAATGACAAAGGGAGACAGGGTAATTTTGAAGACAGAGTAACAGGAGGACAGGAGTAACAGAAGGGGTGGTCTTGAAGACAGAATAACAGAGGGACGGGGGGAGACAGATGCATTTTTTTAGACAGAATGACATAATGACAAAGGGAGACAGGGTATGGTTTTGAAGACATAATGACATAATGACAAAAGAAGAATGACATATTTTTTCTCACAGAGAACACAGAAGAACAGAACACACAGCATTCCACAGAGACATTAAGTCAACCGATTTCACAGAACCTTACAGCCATCTTTAGCAGTAACGTTCTGTGAACTCTGTATGCCGAAGGCCTTCTGTGAGTTCGAAACGTGGGTGGAAAAGTTCTGTTAAATCTGTGAGTTCTGTGAGAAAAAAACCTACCCAGCGAGTCTCGCAATTGTTCTTTTTCTCACAGAGAACACGGATGAACAGAACACACGGTATTCCACAGAGACATTAAGTCAACCGATTTCACAGAACGTTACAGCCAATCTTAGTTGAAAGGCCTCTGTGAACTCTGTATGCCGGAGGCGTTCTGTGGACTCGAAACCGTGCGCTTAAAACCTCCGTGACCTCCGTGTGCTCTGTGAGAGAAAAAACTCCCCAGCGAATCTCAAGTGTTCTTTCTCACATGGAGGGTGCGTTCTATTTCTCACAGATTTACACAGAAGAACAGAACACACAGCATTCCACAGAGACATTAAGTCAACCGATTTCACAGAACCTTACAGCCAATCTTAGTTGAAAGGCCTCTGTGACCTCTGTATGCCGGAGGCCTTCTGTGTGCTCGAAATGTGCGCCAAAAAGCTCCGTGAACTCTGTGCGCTCTGTGAGAGAAAAAACTCCCCAGCGAATCTCAAGCGTTATTTCTCACATGGAGGGTGCGTTCTATTTCTCACAGAAGAACACAGAAGAACAGAAGATACAGGGTTCATAGAGAGAGGTTTGCCCTCCCTCGACCCCAACCGTTCACCCCTCCGTGTCCTGCTGTTCAAGCCTACAAGGCACTGCCTCGTAGTCCCCTCCCTCTCCCTGCAACAAGTCTTCTCTGTCGTGAAAAATCATTACATATCACCAAACTAACTACCTCAGGACAAGTAAACATCATCATTTACAACCAAGCATATAACCTACAAGAAATCAGCTAATTACATTTAGCATTTGAGTATATGCCCTCCTTGCTTGCAGAAGACGCCCTTCATGGAACAAGAAAGCCATGTTCTCGAACATTGAAAGCCCTCTTCTTGCATCAAGCCAGGCCTTTTTTTGAAAAAAGAGGAGAATGGTTAGCGAAATATCCTTACATTTTCTATTTACATAGTTAGTTTCCCGTCTCTCACAAACGACATTTCCTTCTCTCACAAAGGACAATCTTCTCTCTCACAGATTTACACAGAAAAACAGAACAAACAAACTTTCACAGAGACATTAAGTCAACCGATTTCACAGAACCTTACAGCCACCTTTAGCAGTAACGCTCTGTGAACTCTGTATACCGGAGGCGTTCTGTGGGCTCGAAACGTGCGCCAAAAGGCTCAGTGAACTCTGTGCGCTCTGTGAGAGAAAAACCTCCCCTGCGAGCAAGTACATGTGATAAGTAACACGTATAAGCCCATATTCGAGGCATTAGCGTAATACGTAGTAAAACGTATAAGCCCATATTCGGCGCATTAGCGTAATTCGTAGTAAAACGTATAAGGCCGTATTCGGGGCATTAGCGTAATTCGTAGTAAAACGTATAAGGCTCGTATTCGGGGTATTAGTGTAATTCGTAGTAACACGTATATAGCGCATATCGGGGCATTAGGGGTATTTGCAGACATATACATTAAGTATTCGTGGATTATATATAGTAAACTGTATATAACATAGGTATTGGACATCAACATGTAAGACAAAGAGGATGTTGTCAGGATAGAAGCAAAAAAAGATTGATTAATGAGGAAAGAGTAGGCCCGTAGGGACTGTTCTAACCAAATATAATCCATTACAGAAAATAATCATTAAAATCGCAGGGATTGAAGGATTTTATTTGTACTTTTGCCCTGTCTGTGGCTTAATCTGCACTCATCTCTATCATTAAGATACGTGACTGCTACGACATGGTAGACTCCAGAGTAACCCTTCCGTGGCTCATGTACTGAGTATTAAAACTTAAATCAAAATATTACAAAGATAAATACATATAGACAACTCGCTACGACAAGACGAGGAACTAATAAGGATAGGCTTATATTCTTCGAGAAAGTAAAGTTCAAGATCAATATTCCCAATAAATGAAACGGATGATACAAACCAAGGAAAAGAATGGATGTAAAAACTGAGTATTATTGGTGAAACAGCAAGGTCCCCATTAAACCTCACGATAAAAGCAACGTTTACAATCCTATTCTCGAAGACAACTGTGCCTAAAAAGAATGCTTTTAGAAAATAATTTAAGAACCAATTAATTATGGATTTAACGAAAACAAGCAATATTATAGGATACTCTAATCCTATTGAAATGCCTGTAAGTGAGTTATTAACAGGCAGCTTCAGCTTCTCCATTCCGTCATATCAACGGGGATATAGATGGGAATCATCAGAAGTAGGAGTCACAAATAATGCTGTTAAGCAAGTTGACGACCTACTTAACGACCTCACTTCCTTTGTGAAAACGAACATAAATAAGAAAGCCAATTATTATCTTCAGCCGCTTATGGTAAAGCCCAAAGTTGTTCAGGGCGGCAGCTACGAGTGGGACGTATTAGACGGACAACAGCGTTTAACAACAATGCTTCTTATTTTGAGATGTATCAAGGAGAAGTTATATGCAAATTCCAACCTCCCCCTTTACACCTTGAAATATGAAAACAGAAAGCAACTTGATTTCTCAAAAATATCCTATAACCCATCCTCCCCAGACTACAACTACCCTTCCCCGGCACATAACTTAGACAGCTACTTTATTAGAAAAGCCAAGGACAGGATTGAGCGATGGTATAATGATGAGTTATCAAACAACCAAGCTCTGCAAGACAAGATAAAGGAGCTACTCGTCTACGAAGACGCATCTCGCGGTTCGTCTACTCCCCCTAATCTACGAGCCATCTTCATTTGGTATAATGTAGAACCTATCACTACGCCAAATACGACATTGTCAGGAAGTCACATTCATGATATTGAAGTCTTTAACCGACTAAATCGAGGAAAGATTAGTCTGACAGATTCCGAACTCATCAAAGCCCTTTTCCTACTCTGCATCAAGTTATCGCCATCGTCAGGAAGTTCGCTCATGACTTCAGAGACACTCGTAAGGAAATGGGACGAAATGGGGAAGAAATTCCAAAATGATGGTTTCTGGAAGATGATCTCGCCTAAAGACAAAGATTACAGCAACCGTATGGACCTGCTCTTCGATTTCATAAAGGACTGTAAGGGTGGTAAGACCAGCACTTCATATCGCTACTATTATGACAAGATGCACAATCTTCTTACCACACCTAACCCTGCACAGGTAGAGTCACTATGGACTGAAATCAAGATGTTTTTCGATACACTCTGTAAGTGGCATGAAGATGTTCATAAACACAACTATATAGGCTATCTCGTTGACTGTGGAGAGAAAATGTCAGAAATCTACAATAAATTGAGTCATTCTCAAAGCTTGACAGATCTTATCAAGGCCAATCTAAACTTTCCTGTATAGAGGATTTAGAAGAACTAAGCTATCAAGAACGTGAATCTTTTAATAAGATTAGAAAGATATTACTCCTCTTTAATGTCCTGACCTGCGACAAGTTTGGACAAAAGTTCCCTTTTGACCTCTACCGTGACAATTCTTATGACGTAGAACATGTGAACTCGCAGACGGATAATCCTATCGAGAAGATAGACGAAAAGAAAGGATGGATCATCGAACATGCCATCCCATGCTTGTGGGTTGACCGCAGAGAGACGGATGCCCAAGGTCATTTCACCCAATCAGCAGTTGCAGCAAGGGAACTCATCATCAAGGGTATCCTGCTACTAAAGGATTTCAAGAAAAATTGGAACAAGGATGTAGGGAACAAATTCAAGCCTTACAGAACAGAAGTGGAGAATTACTATGCTTGTGGTGATAGTTCAAAATCAATGGCCAACAAGGATTCTATAGGAAACCTTACGCTTCTTAACTCATCTATCAACAGAGAATACAAGAACGCACTCTTCCCAAAGAAGTTGCGCACAATAAAAAGAAGTGATCAAGAAGGAGCATACATCCCTCTGTGTACAAAGTATATGTTCTTGAAATATTACTCAAATCCCCAGAAAAATGTATCTGCCTTCAGTATGATGCGATGGCAGGCCGAAGACCAGAGAGATTATACCAACGCAATAAAAGAATCAATTAAAACAATCATCTGATATGGCTTATTATAATTTACAAACACTCCTTCACCGTACTTTTTCATGGACTATGACCTTACCAAATGGTCAGACACAATCAGGAAACAGTGTACGCAATATTCCTGTACGAATACCAAAGATTCAACGAGACTATGCTGAAGGACGTGAAACAGAATCAATTGAACGAAAGAGGCATAGCCTTCTCAATGATATTTTAGATGTCGTGTATGGCCTCCGACCGAGCCTGTCTTTTGATTTCATCTATGGTTACATGCGTTCTAATGGTAAGAACTTATCTGGAAATGGGTGGCAGAATACTCAATTGCATCCCAACATAGCATTCGAACCGCTTGATGGGCAACAACGTCTGACTACATTATTCCTGCTATACTGGTTGTTTGGCAGGAGTGCAGACTTGTGCGACAATCATCACTCACTCTTTATTTATGAAACACGTGACACCAGTGAGGAATTTTGTCATTGGTTAGTAAACCAACAAGCAGATACTTTGATTTCAGAATGGGAAGCTAAGCGTAAAGAAATAAAAAGCTTAACACCCAGCAAAAAGAGAAGTGGAATTCTGCAAAAGATGCCAATGGACTTGTGGACCCAATCACAAACAGATTACGTTTCCCATTATTACCGATACCGTCCCTATTCGTGTATATGCAAGCCCTCAGCACATTCAAATGGGATTGGCATGATGATCCTAACATCCGTTCTATGATTAAAGTCTTGGAGACAACCGTTCATTATCTCCATGAACGCGGATTAGACTATGCTTCAGGTATCGAGGCTAATGCAAGACTTGATGACATAACCTTTTTACTTCTTGACAATCTCGATTGTGACGGCGACCAGCTTTTTGAGAAGATGAATGCACGTGGCAAAGCACTTACCAGTTTTGAAATCCTCAAGTCAACACTTGAAGAAGAGATGGAGCAACAAGGCTTACCAACATCACACGATAAATTAGCAAATGATTGGAGGAATGCTATTGACGGAAATTGGATAGACTACTGTTGGGATAACTCAATGATTGGTCCTTCTCCAAAGCTCGAGAATGTAAGAGAAGTTGAGAAGAAACTTGAGAAACTCCTCATCCGAATTGCTGGAAAGTCTTTTTTCGCAACGAACATAGAAGGAACACAGGTTAATAACACTACTGTAAAAGATTATAAGTCATTGTTTGAAAATTCTATCTCAGGACGAGGAAGCGTTAACAAGGTCATTGACAGATATGTTGAATATGCGCGATACGAACGCTCCTTAGAGAATACGAATTTCTAAGATGGACTTTCAAAGCATATATAACGATATGCAGAACCTGCTCTATGAGGATTCAAAAGGATGGCATGACGCTTCTTACCTCCTTCCGCAGCTAAACAGAGCAAACACCTCAACATTAATGGACATGTACATGATTGACAGTCCTACACATAATACACGTGTCATGATTTATGCTATGTTAGCTTATCTACGTATTGCACCATCTCAAGTTATAGACAAGGACACCACGGAGAAAGCTAATTTCATAGACTGGATGCGTTTTATTCGTAATGTATATAATTCTGATAACAAGAACTCAGGATTAGATAACTTTAATGATGTTAGAACCTCAATCACTGCTATTGACAATTGGCTGACGGAGTATGAAACGAATTATAGGACTAATAATAAACAAGACATCCTGTTATTAATCAAAGACTATATAAAGAACAATGCCTATAGCCAAGAACAAGCACGACTTGACGAGGAAGCGATCAAGGCTGAATTAAGGATTAATGGCACAAACGGAGTACCTGCAAGTGCTTGGGAGGAAAGTATCCTAAAAGCCGAAAACAATTTTTATTTATGGGGACAAATAATAGCTCCTCTCTCATGGTCATTCAAAAACCAATCTTATGACAAGACTGCATTTGATGAATATGTCGACCGGCTTAATCAGATTTTCTTCAATCCTTTACCCGAAGAGGGTCCTGTTGATGCACTACTTATTCAAGCTATGCTTTGCTTACAGGATTATCGTCACAACCTGAGAAACCATTTAGGCAGTCTGGGCAGATTGAACAATAATAGAGATTTCAGCTGGAAACAATATCTACGAAGACTTGACCCTTCTACAAAGTGTTACGGTAGATTGTTTAAAGAGATGATTGATTTATGGCTACAGCCTACAAACACGCATCGCTCATTTGAGGATTTATTAAGAGAAATCATTAAAACAAACAAGACAAAATACAGTGTATCTGATTGGCAATACTATATCGTTAATATTGACAATCCAAAGACATTAATAAACATTTTCAACTTTGTTCGTACCAATGGCAGATATGTGTACACGGCACCAGGAGGCCATGCCTATTATTTCCGGTCAAATACATTTCGGACAGTTTATCGCTACGAATTATTAACAACATATCTCGCTTATGAGAAAAGATTACTGACGAACGGAGTTACCTCTACTTGCCTAACCTCTACAGCCGATGAGCTTGGGGCACACGTTGATTTCATCATGCCTAATGGCAACCTCATTCGATTAACGGCAAGTGATGGAGATTTATATAATATCGAACAGCAAAACAATGGAACACAAACACCGATATTACTACATAGTAATATAAATATCAATAATGTTGAAACCGAACTCATCAACCTTGGAGTAATATCTTCCTTATAACAATATTCCTCTTCTCAACAATTTGAGAACAAGATATCCATCTTATAAGGATTGACAGCCTAAGAGAAAGCCCACTGGTATTTAGCAAATTCGCTAAACAGCAGTGGGTTACTCGCTATCCTCCTCCAACGACAGTAGTGCCTCAACACTCAACTCTACCACCACCAGATTCATACACAACCGAAAAGGAGTTGGGACAATCCAACTCCTCTTCTATTCCCATCAATTGATTTTAGACGACTGATAAGCCACGATTTTTAATGACGAAGCTATTCATAGTGCACATACGAGGCTGTCTCACCATTATTTTTAACATCATTCTTATGTGTATTCAACATTAAAGATATGGAAAAGGGTTAACACTTTTGTTTGGCTAACCTACCTCGTGAATTCAACAAGCAAGTGCAAATTTACTTAATTAGTTCGTAAAAGCAGTCCTGTGGTGTTCTAAAAGGCAGATTCAACAAGTAAGTACAAATTTAAGTATTCTTTTTATAAAAGCATTGAACTGGTGATACAAACTTCAAAAAAATTTCTTAGTTTCATGTTAATCAGCTACATGTTTTTTCTCATTTCTGATGTAAATATTCTTTGAAACAATTTCCTTAAGCTATATACTATCAGATAAGTCTATTTTCGTTTACAATAGCTCCTTTCTGTTTTGAGGCGTAACTGCCTACGATGTAGACTTTCGTGTATTGTCACCTTGGTTATTTTTTCATGACAAGCAACGTTTAGTAGCGTTATCTGTCGTCATTGTTTTAATATACTTTTTATACGGCATAAGTATCTTAACAACCATTTAGGCCATATCCTTAGCATACTTTCTTTTGTCACGTTTTCTCATGTAAGCATATTTGTACTTTACTCTATAATTTTAAGGTAAGCATCCAATATTAGTCGTCTTCTACTCTTTCAAATAGAGAATCTTCTGAGAGCTGGCATAATAAATAGGTAAAAGGGAACACTGTAAATATTGTCTCTTATGCCTAAAACGATGAGAGTATGGACCTTTGCATACATACTCTCATCATTATTTTGTAGACTATTGTAGACAGGAGAAATTAAAGTTAATAGCCCCACTTTTCCCTACAAAAAAAGAACTAGACAGCTATTATTTCCATCAAGACCTTTGCCCCCTGTACTCTTTTAGAACTCGAACATTTAGGCAAGTTCAAGTTTACTTACAATATATGGATATTGTTCAGAATCGCTGCCATCATTCTCCTTCAGTTCAAGAATCCTTATCGTTTTGAACATAAATTGTTTATCTTCGGGCATTAACTTACAGCATCCTTTTACTTGACCAACTTTTCCTGTATTTGTAACAAAGCCTGTTGAACCTATCAAAGACTCCTTGGTGGGAATTTCTTTCTTTTTAGTTGTAACACCTTGTACCGCTTTCTTATCAGCTTTTACCTGACCGCTCTGAGGGGTAGTGATAATACAATGGAAAGAAAGATTTTCTTCTTTATTAGGATGTTGTTCAACGTAATGACCAAACCACTTGATAAAGTTACACAACAAAAGAGTATATCCAAAGAAGATTTCCTTGTCAGCATAATTGATGAAATAGCTTGCCGTTGTCTTTTCGCTCGTATGAGAAGCTTCATTAGAGAATTGGATAAGATTCCAAACGATAGTGGAAATTTCCTTAGGGAAGATTGCCGGTGCATCTTCTTCTTTGCCATACGGATAGAAGTGTTGCACTTGCGGAGTAACAGAACTCTATAGCTGATTTAAGACTGCAAGGAGTGAGTAACCTTATCTATCAGTTTTATCTATATCACCAACTCATACCACAAAACAAAAACTTGCCCCCCGAACGCTACAAGAGACGTTAGGAGGCAAGAAAACGAAAATTAAATTACCGAAGTATCTTATATGTATGCCACAAAGTTTGTATATCTTTAATTCAAAAAACTACTCTGCTTTCCAAATAGGAACACCATTATCACAGTAATCTCCTATATCCACCCTGGCTGATCCTGAATTAATTTGAAGAATATAACTTCTTTGTTGCGGGTCAGGACATAAACTTGATGTTCTAAGACCAACATCTTGACCTATTATACCAACAAGATGCCATAAAGTACCTAAATAATAATGTCCTAAAGCAGGCTTAAAGAAATATTTTGTAATATCCGCTGAGTTCGGTGTTCCGGCAATAGGAGTTTTATTAATAGTACATGGTGTCGTATATGTACGATAATCTATTCCATCAGAAGCTATTGTTGAACTATATCCTGCAATATTATCTTTTTTCAGAATCCAAGCACCACCTTTATAGAAATGACCAAGTTGATAGAATAGCTCTGAACTATCCCAATGAATATCACCATCGTTTATATACCATGTAATTTCATTTATATTTGGACAATCCTTTGCTGACTGCTCAGCTACTGAAGGAAAGCTCGTTTCTCTATACCATCTTGAATCAGCATTTGTTTTAGGATAGTTTTCATCATGCCCACCTAATACTAATGGCATTGAAGATTCAAAGCCTTTCCAATAATCTTCTCCTACTGCAGCATCCCACATATAATATTTCTCGTGATAAACACGTGTATCAAGATTCGAAGAAACATCATAAATATTTCCGGCACTATAAGACCTGCTATCAATAACCTTTGTTACTGTTCCATCTATATTATCAACATTACTATGAATCCAATACTTAATTACAAGTTTATGAGTTCCTGGTGCTATCACCATGTAAGAAGCATTCGTTTCAGCACTCGCGCTCGTATTTGTCAAAGGGAAATTTGTTGTATTCAAGGTGATGGTATTTGACCCATTAGCTGTTGGTGTTGTACCTAAGCTACCTGTTGTAAAATCATAATCTCCAGCGATAGCATTATCAGATATTACTTCTACTTTTGTAAGTGTACAATTTGCAAATGTACTACTTGGACTTTGGGGTAAAAAGCAAAGATATGCAGCTTTATGATTCAGTTTAAAAGTGAAGTTCGTGCCATCACCTGTTGCTTTTGCAGAACCACAATCTCCTGATTCACCTGCATGACTAAAATCATTTGGCGTTGTCTGATTTTGAGTCGAAGCAATTGTAACACTATTACCATTCGAACTATTTAAACCTGTATAATGTACATCACATTGATTTACATAAGTACCAGTACTTAAACTAAATCACCACGAGTTTTATTTGCATTTAATACACCTGCAGCACTTTGTTTAAAATTACCATCAGTTGCTTTTACCCAAATCTTATCACCTGTGCTCCAATATGCAGTAGCACCATTTCCAATAATATGGCTTATTGAGGTACGAGTATTAGGAGTATCACGAGTAACATTATCTCCAATACTTGTAAACACAATACCCTTCGCTTCTTTATTATTTTCTTCTACGCTATTGCCTGTAATATTTTCATTACTACACGATGCTATCATTAATGCCCCTGCACAGAGCAAAAAGAATGAAAGAATTCTATTTGTTTTCATTTTATGATTAATTTAATTAATATTTCCACAGACCTGACTCTAAATCCTCCTCGTCTTCATCATCAACATCCTCAAATTCAATCTTTTTTGCATTACTAATCATACCTCCCTGATTAATTGGGTTGTGTTGTCCACTTCCCGTTTGCAAAATGGTGTCAAACTTGGCAGAAACTATTCCAATTAGTGGTTTGGAATATTCTAATTTGTCGTTAATTACTTTGTTCATAATACTTATTATTGATTAATTATATTCGTTATATGGAACACACGAAAAAAGACAAAGGGAAATCACAACAATTCCTTTGTCTACATGGGTTCACACGGTGCTCCTCGCGCGCACGCGTATGAAGAAAGAAGTGGAGAGGTTAGGCCTGGCCTATATGAGAGAGAGAGAGAGAGAGAGAGTACACAATTATTTGGAACTACCAAATAAATCTCGCCGCAAGTTCAACATAGAACTGCAATCCCAAGTGCTGGTGTAGCTTAATAATCTATACCTGAAAACACCGAGGGGTTTGGGGGCGAGAAGCCCCCATGAGAAGAAAATCAACAAGCAATGCATAAAAATAAGAAAGGGAGACCTCTGTCTCCCAAAGATTAATTAATTTTGCATTGCAATGTACAAACAATTAACCTCGGAGCAAAGGTACACAATTTCTGTGCTACTCCAAAATAGAACGAAACAAAAAGATATTGCCAAGGCGATAAATGTAAGTGCAAGTACAGTGTCTCGTGAAATAAGACGTAATAGTGGAGTCAGAAGACACTATAATTGGGAAACTGCCCAAGCAAATGCAGTACAAACAAGGCGCAGAAGCCAGGCAATCGTTCAGTCGACAAGGATGTCATGGAAGAGGCGAAGCGCCTTCTTATTACTGAGCAATGGTCTCCAGAACAAATATCTGGTGTATTGGCCAAGGACGGCAAGTATATTAGCCATGAGACCATATATCGTATGATACGTAAGGATAAGGCAGAAGGGGGAACATTATATAAACACTGTCGTCACAAGCTTAAGCATCGCACCAGGCCTGTTGGTGGCAAACGCATATCCATACCCAACAGAACAAGCATCAGTGAGAGACCTACTGAAGCTGACGGCAAACGCTTTGGGGACTTCGAGATGGACACGATTGTTGGGAGAGGAAACCATGGTGCCATCGTAACACTGATAGAGCGTAGTACAAACATGTTGTTTATGAGAAAACTTAAGAAGGGGAAAAATGCCAAAGAACTGGCACGAACTGTAATACACTTACTGTCTCCATTCAAAGAGCATATCAAGTCTATTACAACTGACAATGGTACAGAATTCGCTTGTCATGAAATGATAGCCAAAAGCCTTGGTGTTACCATATATTTTGCTGACCCATACGCTTCGTGGCAGAAAGGGGCTATAGAAAATGCTAACGGACTAATTAGGCAATACGTGCCAAAAAAAGAAACCTTTGAGCATATCAGCCAGCAACAAATCACGAAGTATTCAAAGAAAATTAACATGAGGCCAAGAAAGAAATTAGATTTTAAAACACCACAGGACTGCTTTTACGAACTAATTAAGTAAATTTGCACTTGCTTGTTGAATTCACGCGCTCTTTTTTCTATCTTTTTTTGTTAAAGAATCCATTACGCCACAGAAAGTCTGTGCACCCCTCATGAGGAGGTCACATCCAATAGCCGTAATAATATTCTTTATCATTTCCATTTGAAATATCGGTTAATTTTAACTTAACTGGGTGCAAAGATAAAAATAAATATTAAATCCCACAAAGAAAAGGCAAAGAAAAATTAAAATAAATAACTTCCTCTTCTCTCAAAGCATGGAGAGCAAAGGCTTTCAAAGCAAGAATGGATTTATTACACATTACTACAAGAAAAAGTTTTATTCTTATTTGCTGTCACTTTTAACATTCAGTGTAACCTCACTGTGTACTAAAGAGTTAAGTAAAGACCAAGGCTGACAGGAATGACAGGAAACTTCGTTTTGACTGAATAGCATCGTCAAGACGGTATAAACCGAGGACAGGGTAGACAAGAGACAGGGTAACAAAGTGAACAGCTTGTAGACAGGGTATGGGAAGAGACAAGGTAACAAAGTGAACGGATTGTAGACAGGGTACGAGAAGAGACAGGGTAACAAAGCGAACGGATTGTAGACAGGGTAAGGGAAGAGACAGGGTAACAAAGTGAACGGATTTTAGACAGGGTACGAGAAGAGACAGGGTAACAGGGTGAACGGATTGTAGACAGGGTAAGAGAAGACAAAGTAACAGGGTTAACGCCTTTTGGCGGAGTAACAGATTTCTATAACCAATTTAATATTGTAAGGGGAGAGTAACCTTATCTATTACCGTCCATCTTTTCTATATCACCGTCTCATACCACATAACAAAAACTTGGGTATTCAGAGTTTGGGAGTGATAATGATTCGCCTAAGCATAGGTCTCTGACGAAATGTCACACAGAGAAATGGAGACTACGGAGGGTTATTAAAACAAAACATTGGTAGCCACGGAGGCACCGTCGGTGCGTGGAGCGATGGAGGTAGTTTGCCAGCTTTATTTGAGCCTCTATGCTCAAAGCATTTATCTCAAGAGTTATTAGGAAGCTGTATGCTACACCCCCTCGCTCTTTGTGTCATCCCCACCTCCGTGACATAGCCTTTACCTCCGTCCTCTCCGTCGCTCTGTGTGACTTATTATATAAGCGTTTAGTTTATCACTTCATACTCGGAAGAGCCTTATTTATCCCATCCGGGGTTCTGCTTCCACAGATTGTTGGTCAGTGTGAGCATACGCGTTTCGAAAGGAAGGAGGTAATCACGCTTTGGATTAAACTTCCAACCGGTCTCATAACCAGATGGATTCACTGGCAATACGTAACGCTGTGCGTCGCCCGGCTTGCCAGAGAGGTAGAGATTATTGCCTTTTGGCTTGTCATAAACGAGGCTTGTGCCATACTTTGCATGATGTTCGAGGTTGCTACCCACGAATAAAACACCGTGTGCACGCTTGCCGACGATAAGCTCATCGGCTGCTGCCCAACGGAAGATATCATCCAATCGACGACCCTCACAAGCCTGCTCAATACGACGTTCACGGCGAACAGCCTGCAAGTACTTATTGAGATTGCGGAAAGGATAGTCTGCCTCGGTGTTATACTCTCTGTCAAAGTCGACTGCTGGCATACCAACACGGTCGCGCAAAGGCTTCAGAATGGCAATAATCTGACTCTCGTTAGCCGCACCATCGAGTTCTGCCAAAGCCTCAGCATAGTTTAAGAGGATGTCAGCATAGCGATACTGAATGGCTGGTGTGCTGCCTTTACCTTCCTGATCAAGGCTTCCCTTATAGTCAATCTGTACGTGCTTGAGCATTGAATAGCCTGTTTCATTCTTGTTATAGCCCGACCCATTGAGTGGTGGAACAACGTAACCGCCTTGGTCTGGACGCAGAATCTGACCCGGCATGCACACCGTTTGGCACAGACGTGGGTCGCGAACAGTTGGCTTCAGCTCGTCGCCAAAGGTTGCCTTTGCAGTCAACACGGCTGGTCCGACAAAAGGTTTGCCGTCGATAGTGAGGTAGTCGTCAACCAATGATGCCGTAACACCGCTACTACCACCACCCTGATTGAGGTATCGGTCAACGCTGTTACCAACGTTCACGCCGTCATATCGCTTAAACCATAACACCTCAGGATTGGCACTAAGGTCCTCTGTCTGGAAGATAATGCGGTAGTCATTCAGTGTGTTACCAGTCGTATAGATTCTCCATACACCTCTGTCAACAACGTCCTTACAAGCCTCAACGCACTGATCTAAGTAAGACTTAATCTTCGCATCGGTAACTGTTGGGTCGAAGAAAGCATCATTCTTTGCCTTATGATACTTCTCCCATGTAGCCTCATAGAGAGCCACCTCGCTCTTGAAAGCACGTGCCACGTCCTTATGAACACGCATCGAAGCACTGCTGTTCTGGGTGTTAAGGTTGGCAATAGCCTTATCGAGGTCGGCAAGAATACTATCAGCAATCACGGTTCGTTCCTGTTGTGGCTGCTGCATCTCGCTTTCCTCTGGTTTAAGAGGGCGATTCACCCAAGCAATTTTACCATAGTTCTTGAACAACTGGAAGTAGAACCAAGCACGGAAATAATAGGCTTCGCCCACGCATTGCTTGTAGGCAGCGGAGTTCTTATCCTTGAAATTGAGGTTATTCAAGAAGAAGTTGACGTTGCGAATATTATAGTAATGACCGAGTTTACCCGCATTAGCGAGGGTCAAACCACCATTCAATCGTGTATTAACAGAGCCACTTGCCATGTTATCGCTGTTCATATCGATACCAGCAATACCACCACTACCCCATGAGTTAAAGTCTTGTCCCTTCACACCTGTCTGATAGAACTGGTCGAGATAGCTGTTCATCTCACCCAAGGAAGTGAAAGGATTGACCGTTGAAAGCACTCCCTCAGGAGACTTGTCTAAGTCGAAGCAACTTGTAAGTGTTGTTGCACTCAAGAGTGCTAAACATATATATTTAAGTTTCATAGTTATATTCTTTTAAAGGATTAGAGATTAACCATAAGTCCAAACGAGATGACCTTGTTCATTGGATAGTTCTTACCGCCTTCGCCTGTGTAGCCATTGGCAGTGAAGATAACCTCTGGGTCGAGCATCTTCTTTAGCTTTGTGAAGGTAAGGAGGTTCTCACCAGAGAAGAACACCTTCACCTGCTGGAGCTTCATCTTCTGTGTCCAAGTCTGTGGGAGGACGTAACTCAAGGTCAAGTTCTTCAAACGACAGTAAGCCGCACTCTGCAAGTATTGGTCAGTAGGCTGGCTCTTTGTCTTCGCTGCGTATGGACGAACGCCACCTGCTGAATTGATATAAGGCTTTGGATAGTAGGCATTAGGATTGCTCTCTGACCAATAGTCAAGATGATCTTTGAAGAGCGTTACCTGTGCGTAAGGACCTGTTCCCCAGAAGTAAACGCTGTTGGTTGGGTCCCAATCACGCTTACCTACACCTTGGAACATGAAACTCAAGCTCAGTCCCTTCCAACTAACCATACCATTGATTGTGTACTGATAGCGAGGAGATGAGTTACCGATAACAGTCATATCGCCCATATCATCGAGTTTATTCTTACCATTGTTTACATATCCGTCATTGTTAAGATCGCGGAAAGCAACGTCACCCGGTGTCCACTTCAAGGTAGAGAAGAAGGTGTTGTTATGGCTTGCATTGTAAGCATCAGCCTGCTCCTGTGTCTGCAATAAGCCGTCTGTACGATAGCCCCATATCTCTCCTACGCGTCTACCCTTATACCAGTTGCTGGCTGGTGCCGTACCCGTTGGGTTTGCATAGTCTGTCACAATAGAGGTATAGTCAGCCAAAGAACCACCGATACTATAGTCGATGTCCTTACCAATCTTACCACGATAATTCAGCGTTAGCTCCCAACCACGGTCGCGCAAAGACGCATTATTGGTTTGTGGGGCATTAGCACCGAAGAAGTCGGGGAAGTCAACACCAGGTCCTAACATATCCTTTGTCTTACGCTCGTAGACGTCAAGACTACCCGTAAGGGCATTGTTCATAAATCCGAAGTCTAAACCGATATTCTTGCTGCTTACCTTCTCCCATGTCGTTGCTGGATTGACAACGCCTGGCGCAAGGAGGTAAGCATGACGACCATCAGCAAAGATATAGCTTCCCAATCCACTGCTGAGATTCATCGTTGAAGCGAAGGTGTAGAGTCCTGCTCCTGCCTGATTACCCAGCTTACCGTATGACATACGCAACTTCAACTGCGATACCTTCTGGCTGAGCGGCTCCATAAACTTCTCACGACTGATGTTCCAACCGAGTGAAACAGATGGGAAGAAGCCCCAACGATGGTCGCGTGCAAAGCGTGAAGAACCGTCATAACGGCCGTTTACTTCAAGCAGGTAGCGACCCTGATAGTCGTAGTTGATACGGCCAAAGAAGCCACGTGTTGCCCATCCATTGCGGATATCATCTGGCTGCTTGTCGCCTGTTCCCATTGCAGTATTTGGATTGTGCATTGAGTAAAGACCAGAGATACCGTTCTTCAGATAGTCAACCTTATTGTTTTCTTCCTGATAACCAGCCATCAAAACGATGTTATGATCCTCGGCAAGGGTCAATGAGTAGTTACCATAAAGGCTAATATTCTGATAGTGAATGTTATAGTTTGAACGCTGATACTTGCCATCAGGACTTGCATCCAACTCTCCTCGCACACCCTTTGAAGTCGTTACGCCATCGGCTGCATAGATGTCTGGCGCAACATTCAAAGCCTCGTATGAGGTTGAGATAAACTTATTGGTGTAATCGGCATTGATAATCAATCCCTTTACTGGATTAAGCTCGAAGCCTAATGTGATGTCATAGTGATTGCGCTTTGTACGGGTGAAGGTGCCACTCTGTAGGTAAGGTATCATTGACAACTCCGTGAAATGACCGTTAGGATCGACAACAGAAATCGTCGGACGGAAACGTGCCAATGAGTGATAGAAGCCTTCGCTCAAGCCGCCTGCACCAAAAGGAGTGTTGTCGACAGAGTGAACATACTTCAAGTTAAGTTTCATCTTCATCCATGAGGTAAGACGAGAGGTGAGGTTGGAAGCGAGGTTCATGCGCTCAAAGTTCATTTTCGCATAACGCAGAATACCGTCTTCCTTGAAGTAACCTCCTGATACATAATACTGTGCCTGCTTACCGCCACCGCTCAAACTTACGTTGTGCTGCTGCTTAAAGGCATAGTCTTTATAATGTAATTTGAAGTAGTCAACGTTTCCAATACCCTTCTCTGTATTCTCAAAGGCTGGGTTCATCAAGGAGTTGGCAGGGAGTTCTTGCCATGGGTTCACACTTGATGGGTCGTTCATATACTGCTCTAACAGCTTAATCTTTTCATCGCTGTAAAGACGAGAAGAATTGGCATTCGTAACACCAGCATTCCACATCTTCGCAAACTCTACGGCATTTGCCATCTCTGGTAATACCGTTGGACGGTTCCAACCCATGCTTCCTTGATAGTTTACGTGCATCTTGCCTTCCTCTCCACGCTTGGTCGTAACCAAGATAACACCGTAGGCAGCACGTGCTCCATAGATAGAACAAGCGGATGCATCTTTCAATACAGAGATTGACTCGATATCATTTGGATTGACATCGGCAAGACTCATCTCGATTCCATCTACCAAAACATAAGGATGGCCAGTACCGGAGAGGTTTCCCTGACCACGCAATGACAAGGCTGCCGTGGCACCCGGACGACCAGAGCTGCCATTAGATACCATCAAACCCGGTACTAATCCCTGAAGACTCTGCGACGCATCGGTCACTGGGCGCATCTCGAGTGCATCGCCCTTAACAGATGAAACAGAACCGGTGAGGTTTACCTTCTTTTGTACTCCATAACCCACGACAACCACTTCGTTCAATGCTTGGTTGTCATCTTGCAGACTAATGGCATAATTCGTCATACCTGCTTTGACAGTTACAGACTGAGGCTTAAAGCCCACATAACTTACTTGTAGCACAGCACCGGGAACGGCGGCAAGCGAGAAGTTGCCATCAACATCCGTAACAGCCATGGCGACTCCATTAACCATCACAGAGGCACCGATAACGGGTTCACCATGGGTATCCTTCACAACACCCTTGATAGCCTGCTTTTGTTGCTGTGTACTCTCAAATGTTTTTACACTCGTACGTGTAGAACTAACTGCTGGGGTAGCGGCAAATAAACTCAGACACAAAGAGAGTGCCACCCCTCCCATTGCGAATGGGGGATGCTTCCTTATACCCAGGAAGACAGTAGTAGATTTAGACATAATTACATTGATTTAGTTTACAGTTGCAAATATAACACTTTTTTTATAAATCCATAATCCTTTATTAATTCAGAATTCATAATTCACAATTCATAATTATGATTACCGATGTTAACTGTGGTTTATTAAGGGGTAGTTGACAAGTTGACAGGTTTACGAGTTGATGAGTTAATTTCTCTAATTACGCTAATGCTTATTGTAGTGTAATTCGTGTCATTTGCGTGATTCGTAGTGCAATATTGGTAGTTGACGAGTTAACCAGTTAATTGTTGCGATAAATCATAGTTAACAGCGGTAATCTTAATTAAAAGGAAAGCGAAAAATAAGCCTTTACTGCGGTATGAATAGGAGTGAAATAGTAAGGTGTTAGCATGCGAGAGTGGTATGTCTGTGGCGCAAAAGACTGCTAAGCAACGTCCCTTTAGTGTGTATTAATAGTGTAATCGTCCTTGATAAGTTTAAGTAAATGGATGGAAGGGGAGTCCAGAACATGCCCTCCCGTCTTGATAACGTTATAATGACGCGATGAGGTTATCTATATTTACAGAGCAAGAGGTGTTCCCTGTGGGTACTTCTACATGCTTGATAATCATATCGTTAGGTTGGTATTGTTCTGCAATGTGAGCATCAGACATAGAGAAATCGGAGCCATTTACCTTGGTACTCTTTTCTTTTTTAAGTTCCGCTTTACATCTATATATTGCTTTATGATAAGTGCTTATCATTTTCCTCTTGTTGGTTTTAAAGGAATCATTATCGTCTATCTTTATCTCAACTGGAATAGGATAACTGATAATTATCCCCAATTCCTGATAATTTTCTAAGCCAAAATCCTTTATAGAGCTAAGTAATAACTTGGTTCTTACGACTGAACTACTAATCTGCCAGATGGCTTTTTCATCAAAATTAGACTTCATTTCAGAATAGACGATATAGTCCTTATCTCCCACTTGTAGTAAGAAGATACCATCACAGTCGCACTGATAGCTGCAGTTTGGGACCTTACTATTAAAAGAGTCCTTACATTTCTTTAGCAAATGGTTCTCTATTTCTATTATTTCTCCAGCATGTTCATAGGTAACTTGCTCAAGTTTATTGGCTTTTTTTTGTTGCTCATATTTGGTTACTTTACCGTCATGTTGTTTAAAAAAGCAGGCTTGTAAAAGGCATTTGCTTAGGACAGAGAAGTCTATCATTGGTCAGAAGCATTAAGGGAGTACAACATTTCATCAATCTGTTCATCCTGTTTACGCATTTTTTCTACCGTCTCATAGAAGGTCTTCATTGGTATTCCACCTTCTTCCACAGGCAGTTCTTCTATCACAACCTTACCTGTCTCGTCATCTCTATGGAAGAAATACGCCTTCACATTATTGCCATCAAGAAACGTTTTTTCTGATAAACCATTTCTGGTACAATACTCTTTAAAGGTTGCTTCATCCTTCTTACGGATATTACCTAACTTTATAAGCTGGTTCAATCTATCCATAAAATAATCGCTGTGTGTCGTGATATGGAACAAGAGACCATTGTTGATGCATTCCGCAATAAGGTCTGCCACCTGAATCTGCATGGATGGATGCAGGTGGGCTTCAGGTTCTTCCAGACATATTGCTGCGTTTGTGCCAGGGCGATTCTTTAATAAAAACAAAAGCGGACTAATCTCTTTTATAGAAGAAGCTACAGCAGACATGTTTACGTGCTCGCCTCCATCAAGTACCAGAAATTCCTTACCTTCTTCCTTAACAACATCCCCATCAGTTATTTTCTTAATCTGGTTGAGATAAGGAGATTGCTCTTCAGTAGCTTCTATTGAAGTGCATATGTCGTTATCAAATAAGAATCTGCCATACATCCCATCACGATTTATGGAGCTGGTAAGGGAATAATCGGCATTAATCAATGCTCCGTTTGCAGGTGGAAAGATTAAGGTGCGGTCGTAAAGTCCTTCAAATAATCTGTCGGATAATGCTATCATACTGTATGCTCCTATCGTAAATGCAGTGTTAAGGAAGATGGTTGTCCTATGCTCACTGCCATCAATAGAGATATTTAGAGTATTATCCAATCTCTTTACTGTCTCCTCTTCTGTTGCATCTATTTCTTGATATGTGACATGAAGAGGCTCGCCAAACTCTGGAAAGCGAAAGTTAACGTCACATTCTATGGTCGGATCTCCTAATAATGCGCGCATAAATGCTATTACATTATCATGAAGATATGTTGAAAGTATATCACCCGAAAGCGTAAAAGAGCCTGAGGAATGCTTTCCTATCAAAGACTCAATTAGTTTTGTGTACTCTCTTAAATTCAATATGTTGGTGAAAAGATAATAAACAAGATAATTCGCATAACTCTTTCCCAGCTTTGACATACCCGTAAACACCATGAATGGTGCTACCTGGAATGATACTTCCTGTAAAGGTCCAAACTTATGAATGTCTATAATTATCTTTTTCATATGATTCAATATTGGTAAAATGGGTTCTACATCACAGACTTGGCGGAGTGATTAGAAACCATGTATTATGGCACAAAGATACGAAAAATAATGTATTAAGTGAAAAATATATGAGAAATTATTGGTTAGAAGACAGTTGAAAGGGAAGGATAGCCCTTCCGTTGTATAGTCTTGTAGAATAGAGGAATAGATAAAAAGGAGAGCGTATTATCCCTCCTTGTTGTAAAGTAATTTCCCAATTGCTTTTTAATAGAGGGTCTTTTGCATTGCAAAAGATGCCCTTTTACGTGGTAAAAGGTGCCCTTTTGAGGTGTAAAAGACGCCCTTTTGCAATGTAAAAGGGCATCTTTTACAAGGGTGTTTGTAAACTTTTGTTTTTCTGACAGTTACAAATCCGGAAATAAGAGAAAATCTGTTGTTTTTCGATTTGGCGTGGATAAAAAGTGTAAAGATTTTGTTAAGTAGGGGATTAGGTGGTTGGGTAAGTGGGTAAGTAGATGGTTTCATGGGTTGACAGGTGTAGGGGCAGAGTGCTATAGATACGGTTTCATGGGTAGGGAAGTGTACGGACTGGGTACTAAAGGTATTGGCTTCGGGCGTTGAAGATTGTGCTTTGAGGCTAAGTTTTTATACTTTTATTCCGTCATTTTTTAGTCTTAAACAGTTGGTTTACCCCTCTTTAACTCCTTCAGCAGCTATGATGTCTTCGTAAGAATGCGCCTGTTCCCACCGTCTAAATAAACAGACGATGTGCGGAATGCGAATTTTTATTTGTAAGTTTATAGGTGAAAATAACACTTATAAGGAAGAATATATCTTTATATGAAACGCAGAACGTGGCGCAAATATCATAAATGGACGGGACTTATCATCAGTTTCTTCTTGGTAATGTTTTGTCTTTCGGGAATCGTTTTGAACTATCGTCGCTGCTTTGCTGACGTCAATGTGAGCAGAGCTGTGCTACCTGGTCGGTATGATTTCAAGCATTGGAACAACGGATTGTTGCGTGGAACGCTGCGTTGTAAGGATGATAAGGGGCACGATATGGTGCTCATCTATGGTGCTGCAGGCGTTATTCGGACAGATACGGCAGCGTCAATCTTCATTGATTATAACCAGGGATTGCCTTCAGGTGCTGATTATCGACAGATGAGAGGAGTGGTACAGACGAAAAACGGATAGGTCTTTGCTGCAAGTGTCATGGGTCTTTACCAACTCAAAACCCACCAGGGCTGGCAGTCGGTGGCACTTTCTGAGATGGATTCAGCTAATCTGTTGAGCGACATTACCACACGGGGTGACACGCTGGTGGTGCTCTCGCGTTCCTATCTTTACTATGCTACAGCCCCTTACCGACAGTTCCATAAGGTGGAGATACAGCCTGCTGTGGGCGACGATGGTAAGGTTTCGCTCTTCCGACAGGTGTGGTTGCTGCATAGTGGTGGGCTTTTCGGGACCGTGGGGAAGCTGATAGTCGACCTCATAGCACTCATTCTCATTGCTCTTTGTGTGACGGGTGTGTGGTTCTGGGTGCGTCCGACGCATACAAAAGTATTGAATTGGCATAATAAGATTGGTGTGTTTACCATCGTATTGACGCTCTTCACGGCGATAACAGGGTGGGCTTTGCGTCCTCCAGTGATGATCCCACTGACCATGAATAACACCCATCCGCTGCCAGGAACAGTCTTGGCAAGCGATAACGCATGGTACGATTGTCTGCGGATGATACGTTATGACGAGCAGAATCACGACTGGTTACTATCGACATCAAAGGGCTTTTGCTCCTTATCTTCGCTAACCTCAAAGCCACAACCCATCAACATTGCACCGCCAGTGAGTGTGATGGGGCAGACAGTATGGAAACGTGACGAGAGTGGAATGTGGCTTGTTGGCTCTTTTGAAGGGCTCTTTCGGTGGAACAGACAGGCTGGACAGATTGAGCCTTACAATAATATGATGGTTGCAAGGGCTACTATTCCGGGGACAGCTGCCGCCGGTCAGATGGTAGTAGGCTTATAGTTCCGACTTCACAGGTGAGGAATGTGTGGCTGATTATTACGATGGTACGTTCTTCTCTGCCCAACCTGAAGAGTTGAGAACTATGCCAATGTCACTGTGGAGTCTTGCCTTAGAGGTGCATACGGGTCGTATTTATACTGGTGCTATAGGCTCTTTCCTCTTTATCATTGTTGCCGGATTGTTCGTAATCATCGTACTCTGGTCGGGTAAGAAGAGCTAAAAAGCTTCTTACCTTATATATAATAGACGTGAGAAATAGGTATAACAGGGATAAAGAAGATATAAAATACGAGTAAAAAAGTCCGAGGAATAAAAAAGCTTAAGCCCATGGCTTAAGGTTGGAAAAGGAAGTAATGGCGCAATGAATATTAAGGTTTAAAGTGTAAAGTGCAATGTTTAAAGCAGAGACTTCGTTCCTATTATTTCTCACTAAAGTCTGGATTAAAGTCCTCAAAGAACCTTTTCTGCTTCTCAATAAGCTGGTTTGTCTCTTGGTGCATGAACTTACAGGCGAGGTCATAGAGAGGAATTGCGACATGATGGACCAAGAGTCTGTAAAGCCAAGCTCTCTATAATAGTTCACAAGGCTCTCATCTTCCGATAAGTCTGCAGCAAAAAGGAAGATATATTCGCATCCAACAATTTCTAAAAGATACTTAACTTGGGGTATTATGAACTTCCAAAAGATAATACTACCTAACCTTTGAGGCATATTTAGTGCTTCCCATTTCTCGCGATAACCATCATTGATACAGAAATGAACAATCTCTACACCTGAATAAGTCTTACCTACGTGACGTTGATTGCCCTTGAATATCTCATCAATGGTAACCTCATCTGCGCTAAAAACACTTTCAAGTGATTCTCTTGTAAGTCCTTTTTTCGAGCGAAAGGATTCTAATAACTCTTTAAATCCTTCTTTTTTATCTTCGGATATGCTCTTGTCCATTATCTTTTTTATAAGGAGATTGCATATCTTCTGTAACTGTTGGTATTGGTCAGCTTCAACTATTTTATCATAAAGCATACCACATTTTAATGAGAAATAGAAGACAACGCTTCCTTCCTCATCCTTTATTACATAATAAGCAGTTGTGTTATTCTCGTCTTCCTCATATGCTTTATCCTTGAGATTCTGCTCAAGTTGAGGATTTCTGCTATTGTAGAAGTCTTCAACTATCCACATATTCTCCAGCTTTTCTGCAAGACGTTCACAGGAAAAGCTGTCCAATACCTTCCTTTGTTCTTCTGTAATTTTCATGATATAAAGGTGTTTTCTTTCGTATTATGCGCCTAAGATGTTAAGCATAATTCGTCTTTGCTTTATGCGTTGGGCATCAACGCGGATGTCTTCAACCCTTATTTTTGTCCTACAAGCACTGTCGGGATCATATCCCTCACGTGCTTTTCGCCAGGAATATTCGCCATGTGAAAGCGTACTTAAGCTCCATGAGTCTTTTGATGCATAGGAAGAGAAGACCTTATCAAATACCTTTTTGTACTTTCCGATAGTCTCATCGCTGAGCATTTCACCATGAAGTTTATCAGTTTGGAATGCTTTATGAACAGAATAGAGCACCGGTCCATATTTCCAAGCCTCGAATTGATCCTCAAATAGAGGCTCTCCTGTCTCAATGATAGCCTCACGTTGGGTGAGATAAAGTAGCTTATGCAACTTCATCTCATCAATCTGTCTGCCATATTCTTTCTCATATCGCTGACTGATATAGGATGCTATCTGCTGTACATCTTCCATTCTTCTGCCTTTCTTTGCTGCAAATTTATGATTATTTCCCTAATGAAACAAATAAATGAGTGGGTTTCTTAACAGTAGTAATCATAATTTGTAGTTGACGAGTTGACAAGTTGACGAGTTGACGAGTTAATTGGGACCAGTACACATTCCTAAAGACTAATCGCCACTGCTAACTGTGATTTATCGCCACAATTAACTTATCTACTGGTCTACTCGTTCTTATACTATGTCTTCCTTACAAGGCAACTTGTTAACTTGTCAACTCGTCAACTACCAATATAGCACTACGAATTACGCGAATGACACGAATTACATTACAATAAACATTAGCATAATTAGGGAAATTCGTAGTCGTTAATCGTACAGAGCATAAAGTTCAATGTGCAAAACTCAATGCTCAAAGGTTAAAAAGATTCGTGCCATTCGAGGAATTCGTAGTCGCTAATCGTACAGAGCATAAAGTTCAATGTGCAAAACTCAATGCTCAAAGGTTAAAATAATTCGTGCCATTCGAGGAATTCGTAGTTCAAGTCTCAAAGGCCAAAGTTAACTGTCGTATCTTGTGTGATTTGGAAGGTTTGCCTCTCTGGAATTATCTTTATCACATATACCGCACCTGCTTTGAAATTAAAACTCATCTCTTTTTTGTAAATAATCTTACGTATAGGGCGGTGTGCCATAAAATTATATTCATAGTATTCAAACGCTACGCTGTGTCTTCCTGCAGTAATAAAACGTCCATCAAACCATGAGAAACTTACGCCGCGACCATAATTGATATCATCAACCCTGCTTATTGAAACACCCATATTCTTAGATCCTTCATTCCACGAGGGAATGAAAAGTCTGCTATGATTAGGATTACGACGAAGCCAAACACCTTTGTCGTATCGAAAAATACCTACTATCGCTGCTATCAACAGCAGAAACACTCCAATACATAGGTATATCTGCAGAGAGACAGAATGGGTTAATCCTAATTCGCTATCAAAGGACACCAAGCAAAAGAGCGTACCGAAGTAACCTACTCCACTTATGAACATCCCCAAGAGAGCTCTTGCAGAAAGAGTGGTAACACTCGGGAATGAACGAACAGGGGAGAATCGATAGTAAAGATAATTAACCGTATAGATCAGTCCTAAAAGTCCTAAGAGACAAACAGTACTTATAATCAATGACTTCATGCTGTATATTTTTTTATCCGATGAGGGCTATTAAAAAACAATTCATAATCCTTTGGTAATTCATAATTCATAATACGTATCATTTTTCGAACGAAGTTCTCATCAGTATACCATCATTATGAAAACTAATGTAAACTATGGTCTATTGCTGCAAATAACTTGCCAACTCGTCCACTTAATTTCATTCTCTTTGAAAATAATTGCAGAATAATTTGTTTGAATAGTTTTATTTCCTATCTTTGCACACGAAACAAACAATTATAAAGAAAAGTACTGATAAGATTTCAACGTTTGTCAGCTACAGAGAGGCAAATACTATAACACCTAAACAGTTATGCGCTGAGGAACCTGACACGATACGACTTGAAAAGAAACTAACTATTTTTACTGACATTAATTCTATAAACAACTATAACAGTGAAAAAGATTTATCTTGCAATAAGCTTAGCTGTATGCTTGGCTTCTGCACCACTTACCATCAACGCACAGTGCACTCGAGCAAAGGCAACGACATGTACTATGAACGAAACTCAAATAGAAAAGCTGCAATTCGCTTATGGGTTTTATAATACCTATATGAACAGCCTTATCTATTCTGAGCTCTCAGACCTTAGTACGGTGATTGCGAAGAAGTTTGTTAGTCCAAAGGTTTTGAAGAAGACTGCCGACACTGGTGGTGACGTACTTCTCAATGCACAGGATTGTGTAAAGGAGAATCTTCAAACACTGAAGATTAAAGCCTTGAATAATGACTGGTTCCGTGTTTCCTTCTCATGGCCAACAGAAAAATACGAAGTTATACACGACAACATCATTTATATCAAGATAAAGGAGCAGGGCAAGTCGTTTATCATCGAAGACGCTACTACGGAAATGCCAAAACTAACGAAATAGTTGATTCACAATCCTCTGTTAATTCAGAATTCACAATTCAGAATTATTCGAACGAAGTTCTCATCAGTACGTCATAATTATGATTACCAATGTTGGCTATGATTTACCTGAACGCACAGGCGAACACGTCAACTTGTAAACTTATGAACTCGTAAACTGATTATAAACCAGTGTTGACTATGATTTAACTGAACGCACAGGAGAACACGTCAACTTGTGAACTTGTAAACTAACAAAAAGGGGTATCTCGCATTTCACGCCCCTCCCTTTGGGGGAGGGGAAGGGGGGAGGGGCCAGTTGTTGCAATTATTGCAGTTATTGCAGTTATTGCAGTTATTGTTAGAAGATGGCATAATATTGGAACAAATTGGGTTTTAAATTATTAATTTCTAATCTAAATTTGAAGTATGAAGAGAATTAAAAACATTATCTATGCTATCTTTTTAGCATTCCTATTCTGCAATCCTACATGTGCACAGAATGACGTAAAGATTACAAAGGTGGGGAAACTCATTCAAGAGTCTCTCCCTTCGACTTGGAGTCGTGACACCTTTATGACCTATTACATCGCTGCTGATGCGGATAGTACGGAACGCTTTATCAAAGAAGGAAACTGGAAGGCCGCATACGAGAAACGATATACACCTTATAACAATGTGTCACTACCTTTAATCAGAAAATGCTTTGCTGAGTCCATAAGTGCGGTTCTTACAGAAGAACAAAAGAAACTCTTAAACCTCATTGGAAAGCGAAGAAATATTATGTGGTCTGAGTTCTATGTCTTTATAAATAGCAAGAAGAGGTTTGTGAAGATCGAAATGAGGAATAGCACCGCAAAATACTTAACCCAAGAGCAGATTTATGAGATTCTACGTTTATACAGTAAGTGTGAGTTGCCAATACACCCTGTAGTAGGAGCGTTTAAAGAAAAAGAATACTATATTACAGGGGCAACTATCAAAAGTATAAAATAATAGTTCGAACAAAGTTCTCATCAGTACGTCATAATTATGATTACCGATGTTGGCTATGATTTACCTGAACGCACAGGCGGACACGTCAACTTGTGAACTCATAAACTTGTGAACTCATAAACTAACCAAAAGGGGTATCTCGCATTTTACGCCCCTCCCTATGGGAGAGGGGAAGGGGGAGGGGCTGGTTGTAGATGGCATAATATTGGAACAAATTGGATTTTAAATTATTAATTTCTAATCTAAATTTGAATATGAAGAGAATTAAGAACATTTTCTATGCTATCTTTTTAGCATTCCTATTCTGCAATCCTACATGTGCACAGAACGACGTAAAGATAACAAAGGTGGGTAAACTCGTTCAGGAGTCCCTCCCTTCAACTTGGGAGCGCGACACCTTTATGACCTATTACATCGCTGCTGATGCGGATAGTACGGAACGCTTTATCAAAGAAGGGAACTGGAAGCCCGCTTATGAGAAACGATATACACCTTACAATAATGTATCACTACCTTTAATCAGAAAATGCTTTGCTGAGTCCATAAGTGCGGTTCTTACAGAAGAACAAAAGAAGCTCTTAAACCTCATTGGAAAGAAAAGTAATATTATGTGGTCTAAGTTCTATGTCTTTATAAATAGCAAGAAGAGGTTTGTAAAGATAACCATGATGAATAGTACCGCAAAACACTTAACCCAAGAGCAGATTTATGAGATTCTACGTTTATACAGCAATTGTGAGTTGCCAATACACCCTGTAGTAGGAGCGTTTAAAGAAAAAGAATACTATATTACAGGGGCACCTATCAAAAGTATAAAATAATAGTTCGAACAAAGTTCTCATCAGTACGGCATAATTATGATTACTTTGTTAATTTATAATTCACAATTCATAATTATGATTACCGCTGTGGGAATCGTGAAAAAGTAAAAAATCAAACATCAAATCTTAAACATCAAAATTCAAAGGTCAAAGGTCAAACATCAAAGGTCAAATATCAAATTAAACAAATCATAACAATATGAAAAAGCTAATTTTATTCTGTTGCGTACTCTTGGGAGCAAACGCAATTTCCCAAGCTCAGACAACAAAGTGTGGAGTTTATCAACTCATTAACACTAAGGAAAGTAAGAATGTTCTCAAAGACCACAACATCGTACTTGAGAAGGGTGCAAACGGTAAAATCTCTGGTAGATTTTATGGTACCACAGACGACTTCGTGGATGCCCGTGAAGGTTATCTCCCCGGTCATTTTGTAGCACCAATGGAGAATCTCCGAGTAACAAAGGATAGTATCTTCTTCACTATCAACGTGGCACACAAAGACCTCTTTAAGAATCCTATCCCTCGTAACGTGAAAACAGCCAAAGCCGCTCACAACCTCAAAAGAGCTGCGTGGAAGAGTGGCTGGTTGGGTGACAACCTACAGCGTAGCTACGCTGCTGCACTTAGAAAGGGCGTTATTAGGTTTTAACGCCCCCCATCCCCTCTCCGAGGGGAGCTACTCTTTCTACACATCTTTTTTAAGACTTGTATAGAAGGCTACTTGGTATTCAAATACTCGTAAACCTTCCTTAAGGGTGATGTAGCCTGGCCTGGTGTCCTTGCCCATATCACACCAGCCTTGTAGACGGGCAATTATCCATGCTGCCCATGGTAGGCTGTCCTCTTTGAAAGGATTTCTTCCATCTTTTGACCTCGGGTTCTTGGTGTGTATCATTCCCATGAGTGCATGTAGAACTACTAATTGGACGTTTGTAAAGAGTATGCGGGCTGATACTTCTTCTCGTTTCGTATCGTATGACCTCTTAAGTATCAGACACTTAAGCACTGCCGATATGGTTAGAGAAATCATCTTCTTTGTACTCTCGCCATCCTCTAATTGTATGTCTTCTATTCCAAATCCCTTGGATTTCATTAGTCGGAAAAGTTCTTCGATGAGCCAACGACATCTATACCAGTCGATGCATTGCACTGCTTGAGCAAGACTGGTAACCTCGTGTGAAATCAGTAAACGCCATTCTACGGGCTCTTCTCCTGCAGGAACAGAGTCGGCACGTTCCTTGACATGTACGCAATAAATATCTAACTTCTCCTTACCGCCTGCATTTGAATGTGGTGCGTGAAGGGTGATAGGCATAAAACGTACCTCCATAACAGCCGTTCTGTTCTTTCGACCTTGCCGTCCGGGGAGTGAGAAACTGTACTCGCCCATAGGTTTCTGCTTGGCTAAATGCTCTGTAAGTGTGTCAAAATCAGCACCTACGCTACTCTTGCGATTATGAGTTGAACGTATCAGAAAGTCGCATCCCACTTCCAAAGTCTCGTCCATAAAGGCGTAGACATCACTCTCACGATCGCCAACTATTGTCTTACGAACATCACTTGGGATGCACTCCGCGCTCTCCTTTGCAGACAAAGTCCACCGGTAGGATTCCCTATCCTTATATGGTAAAGTAGCTCGTTTATTGGTCTTCTTTCGTCCTTCTATGCGCTCACGATTCCATATTCTCACAGAGGAGAAGCCTATAGGAAGGCAAGATTCAGCGTCCACAATCATAGTTGGATGTACGAAAATAGAATACTTTTTCAGTTGCATAGAACCATCTCCAAAGTCGGGGTCATCCTCCTTCAAACGCCCTTTCATGTGGTCGTAAGAGAGCTCCGTAGTGTCTTGTATGCATAGTACATGTTTATGTCCAACACACTCACTACCAGATAATTGCCTTATTCTATCTATTAGATCTTCCATATCCCAGTTCTTATTACGTAGTACTCTATAGGCACCAACTTTAGGTGCCTTATCTTCGAAGCACTTATTAATAACCGCACTCTGTTTCTCTACCATCTTATCGAACAAGCTATTAACTCTTCGTTCGATTCTCTTATCTCCTCCGAGGGAGTCAAATATGTTGTTTAATTGCATATACAAAGATACTAAAAAACCATGACATACGCAAGTATTTTACTGAGTATCAATGTATTATGATATTAAAAAGATGTATAGAAGGAGTAGCCCTACGGGGGAGGGGGTTGGGGGTGGGGCCAGTTGAGACTACTATTGTTCTGCTGTTTTGTTCTTTTATTATAGTTCTTACAGCAAGCTCTCACCAAAGATTGCGTTCTTAATATCCTTCTCGTGTTCGAAGACGAAGCGGGCAACGATGGCACTCAGTAGGGCTGTTGAAGGGAGCTTCACACTCGTAGCAGACTTCAGACGGTCGAGGACACCCTTGAGGTCGGAGTCAATGTAAACTGTGGCAAGACGTGAGTCGCGTGCCTTATAGTCGCGTGCCAGGTCGAGGAAAATCTGCCAACTGTCCTCACCGCTATCCTTTGCGAGTGAATACTCACGTGCGAGCTGTCGGCCTTCAGCCTTTGGTAGCTTCTTCGCAGCCGGTGCGGTGCGGTCCTTGCGGTCGACTGGTTCCTGCTTGGGCTCTACCCGACGGAACGAACTTGTAGGGGCCGTTGGTGCTGCTGCTGGCTCATCAACATCTGCAATAGCTTCAGCATACTCCTCTGGCTGCTGTTCCTCAACCTGTGTACGCACCTCCTGCTCAACGTTGTTCGTATCATACTGCGCAGGCTCAATAGCCTCCTGCTCATCCATCGCCGTCTCTTCTGAATTAGTAAATAGGATTTGGTCGTGGTCCTTTCTGTACCCTATGCGCCAAGTCGGTCATCGCACCTGGCATCACCACCATTGTTTTCTTCTTCTTAGCCATTGTATCTTTGTTTCTTTGTTTTTACTTTGTTATATATAAACGTGGACTTATCATTTCCTTCTTTTGATACGTCCTTTCGTCATCCTCTCTCCCCTATCGCGCCCTCACGAAGTCTTCTCAGTTAACATCGTTTGTCCAAACAACTTTATTAGACCTTATTTATCCAACCAATTTTATCCAACTTCATCCCGTTAGGCACTCCCCCTCTTTCGGAGGGGGCTGGGGGGAGGTTTTTATTTCATCCTCCTCAGCATATAATCAAACGCCTTTAACAGCGTCGCGCTGCGTACCCAGCAGCTCGAAGGTGTTTGTGCGTTTCAGTGTTGCACGGCTATTGACGACGGGTGTGACAAGTCCGAAATTGCCAAACACCTCATCTGTTCGCCGCCACATCTCCTGCTCCTCAGCCGTACCGATACGTGGGTCGATGCGGTTGGGGACGAAGAAGAGCTTGGCTGACATCTGTGGGTTATGCTCGCGTAGCACGTTGAGCACCTGCACGAAGACGCCCGTTGAGTCCAGCGCCTTGTCCTCGTATTCGTAAGGACAGACGATGTAGTCGGCCCCCACGAAGAGTGGTGCTAAACCGTCTTCGCTGATGTTACCAGGCGAGTCGAATAGTACGTAGCCCTCTACCTGAGAGGCTGAATCAACCAACGACTGCATAGTCTCGACATCTGTCACGTCGAAGTCTTGCACATTGTAAGGCTCTTCTTCGCCCTCGTAGATGAGCTTGTCCTTCCGACGCTGCATCAGAATAGTCTTCTGCAAGTCGGTATCAATGATACAAACGTCCCTACCCTTTGCAGCAAGATAGTTGGCAAAGAGTATACACAACGTGCTCTTCCCTACTCCACCCTTCTGATTTGCGAAAACGATCTTCTTATTCTTCATTGTTTATATATTTATGTTTTTACTTTTTTCCGTACTTGTCTATTTACGTATCTATGCTTTCGAATATTTATATTTTAGCTCTTTAAGCTATTTACGTATATATATTTCAATCGGATTACATATCTGTCTTGTCACTCTTCGATGTTTTGTATCTCCCGAGCCTGTCTCGAGGCTCATGCCGCCTAATGTGGTCCAAGAAAGCTCCTTTTTATGGTTTTTATCCTTAAGAACAGCTATCTGAGGCCTTATTGCCTCTCTTTCCCACTTTTTAGTCTACCTTTTTAGAAGCCGATAGGCTATCTTCTTATTAGCCTTATCAGTCCAATATGACACATTAGGCCAATATTATAGACTAAATAAAAGCCAATTGGTATTCTTCTCCTTACTTTTTGTCACATCTACCCACCTTTAACCCCTCTCATTTTGTCGATTTTCTCAACCACTCGTGTCCCTTCCCACAAATACTCAAATTATGAGCCTCTATTATTAAAGATTTCCTATACTATCAGCATCGGACGTCATCAAGAGTGGGGTAGGGGAGGGGCAAAATGCGATTAGGTCCTACTACCTTATTAATAATGAGCTTTCTGTTAGTCTGCTGCAACCATTGTTCTGCGCAGAAGGCAGTAAGGTGCTAAGCCAAGAACAAAGCTAAGGATAGAAACAATCGTACCGTAGGTCGTTATCTGGTCCATCGTAACACCGCCCACATTATTATATATATAGCCGTAAACCATGTTGGCGAGCGAAATTGCCACGTCACATCCTATCAAAGAAGCACCGTAAAGACGGATTCTCCCAGCATATTTCACAATTAATTGGATACAGAGAACGAGGTTGGTAAGGAAGAGTACAAGACCACAGGCAATTGAGAAAGTTGAGAACTTGCTTAAGGCTACTCCCGATACCCCGCTGCTCATCTCCTCTGGCGTGCATAAGAACATAGGGAGATTGGATGCGGCAGCAATCAAGAACGTTAGGACCATCACAACGATGACCGCCAATTGTGCAGTGAAATGCTTGTTACGACTCAGACACCTGCGGAACACCTCCAACATTGTTAACTCTGTCGCGAGAAGTGCAACGGCCTCTATCACTTGAATCATGGAGCTGCTCTGAAAAGTAGCAAAGGCCTGAGTGATCAATCCCTGTCCCTCATTGGGGGCCGACGTCCAGTTGTCTATCAGACTGAGACCACTAAAAGCAAGGTATAAACCCATACTCCAATTCAGTACTTCACCCGCCTTAGATGAAACCGAAAAAGTACCTAATTTCATATATAATTATATTAAAATAGATTCAAACAAATACACACATAATGATGTGGTTATATTTTTATACTTGCAAATATACGCCTAATTATTGAAAGAAACAAATACATCTAAACATTTTTAATGAGAAAAATAAAAAGACAAGTAGGCATAAATACAATAAAATAAATACTCTTTTAAGTCTTAATCTTTATATATATTTATGTAGTTACACATCTAATAAATTTATAAAACTATCGATTAAAAACTAACAAAATATTAGGAAACAATCAAAAAGATACTCATTAAGGGAAATATATTTATATATTTACTTGTTTACAAACATATATCCTGCAACTGAAATAGATATATATTTAATTACATGTATAATAGTATAATCAGTCATATACATAAATAAAGAAACAGTTATATACGTATTTAAGGGAAAAAGAGGGTATCTTCAGCGAATAAAGGGAAAACCTCCTTCACGAGTTATGAGCATTCAGAATGATAAAAACTGAGAACAAAGAGTCTATAAAAAAGTAAGACAAGAGTAGAATGAGAGGATTAGATTAGCGATAGAATGGGGTAAAAATACATTCATATATATAGTTGAATATATAAAAATGCAGAATACTCTAAATCAGAGAGTAACAACTAATTATTTCTAAAAAAACATGCAAAGCGGTCGTACAAATACAAGATTCAAACAAAGAAAAACAGCAAATTTAAGCGATTTCATCGGACTAAAACGAAAATAAAGACTGTAACGAGGAAGTCAGCAAATAAACATCTATAACTAAACCTATAACTTTTAGCCAAAGAAAGAAGTAAAGATATAAATAGTGATTTAGATAGATATATATAATTCTTACAATCAATAGGTTACAAGGATAGAACTGTGAAAAGCGTAGGAAACGGTTAAAAAGAAACAAAAATGCTTTAGCACAGTGACTAAGAGATCCCTCTCCAAATTACAATAAATGCGAAAAGTGGAGCGATGAAACCATGAAAAGAGTCAAAACGTGGGACGACAAAAACAAAAGTAGGGGAGGGTGGAGAACTAACTCGGCGCCTGTTGAAAAGAAAGAACACCTAAATTATCAAGAAAGAACAAATCCAAATGTATAAAAAAAGACGTAAAAAGAACGACGTAATGAGTAATATTGTGTAGGTAATAAAAGCATATATTTGTATATATGTTTATATATTAATCGCAAATGAAAACTAAGTTTTGCAGCTTAATATATATTTATATAGTTAATTAAATATGGTATTATATATACTATTACGTATTTATATATTTACTGAACATAAACCATTAAATACAATAATCTATACTTATATAAATAGTGATTTATATTATTAAACAATAAAACAAAAGTCTACTTACATAAATAAAAAGCAAAAATAAAAACAAAGTAAGTAAACAAGCAAATCATTAAAGGACTAAAAGTATTTTTATATACTTAGATAATAACATGAAAATATGTACAGATAAAGACATAAATAAATGGTTTTGTAATAGACAATAGGGATAGAATAGAGCAAAAAAATAAGGTCAACACTTAACGAAAATATGCTTTCGTAGACGAAAAATAACAAGGAAAAGGAAGGTTGAGAAAGTGCGACAAAAAAGTGAAAAAGGGACAGGGTAAGAGGAGACAGAGTAACAAAGGAAAAAGTAACGATGGTTGGGTGGGGGAGGTGAGAGAGTGGATAAAAGAAGACAGAGTAACAGAAAGAACAGTAACGATGATTGTGTGGGGGAGGTGAGAGACAGGATAAAAAGAAGACAGAATAACAGAAGGAACAATAATAACGGGTGGAATGGATAGGAAAAAGGCAACTTAAAAAAGAGACAGAATAACAGAGGGAACAGTAGTAACGGGTGAAATGGATAGGAAAAAGGCAGCTTAAAAAGGAGACAGAATAACAGGGGGAACAGTTGTGACGGGTGAAATGGATAGGAAAAAAGCAGCTTAAAAAGGAGACAGAATAACAGGAGGAACAGTAGTAACGGGTGAGATGAATAGGAAAAAGGCTGCTTAAAAAGGGGACAGAATAACAGAGGGAACAGTTGTAACGGGTGAAATGGATAGGAAAAAAGCAGCTTAAAAAGGAGACAGAATAACAGAGAAAACAGTTGTAACGGGTGAAATGGATAGGAAAAAGGCAACTTAAAGAGAAGACAGAATAACAGAGGGGACTGTTGTAACGGGTGAGATGGATAGGAAAAAGGCAGCTTAAAGAGGGGACAGGATAACTCTAAATACCTATGTGAGCTCTTTGGATGCACAAGAGTCTGTACTAATTGACGAGACAAAAACGAGTAATTATTATATGAGATAATAAACAAGAAAAGCGCTGAACTTCTCCTTCTCTCACAGAGTTCACAAATGAACAGAATTTACAGAGGGCTTGCACAGAACCCTAAAGGGAACAGAAATCACAGAGACTAAAGGACTGTGGGAGGATTGAATATGCCTAAATTAATAGAAAGGTGAGACAATTCTGATGATAATGATTTATCTTTAACAAAGTATGCAACGTGATATAGACCGTAGTTAGCGATATTTTTCTGCGTAATCGTGTGTCTAAAGAAGCAATTGAGGAGACCACATAGATACAAAATAGCATGTTTATCTGTGAAAGAAAAGAATACAAGACTCTCGTGGAAATATTCATCTCTCACAGAGTTCACAAATGAACAGAATTTACAGAGGGCTTGTACAGAACACTAAAAAGGACAGAAATCACAGAGACTAAAGGACTGTGGGAGAAATAAAAAAACTTGAATAAACAGAACAATGTGATGACCCGTATAATGATGGATTATCTTTTACACAACAGAAAGAGTGTTCTACGCTCGTTAGATATGTATAAAATCATTCTTGGGGGTTGTTCACGTAAACTAAAATCGGTGATGTACGACGAAAGAAAGATAACTGAACGATAACAAAAGTAAATACTTGAGCATGAGAAATAATAAACTAAATAAGACATGTATGTACCTCGATCGAGTAGTAATGAAACCGATTCACTTACAATCAAACAACTTACGAAAGCGGAAAGAATCATTACAATATTTCGATTAAAGCAACTTCATTGAGAGACGTAATTACCTCGAAGAAATGAGCATATAACTCACAAGAAATCAAACAATTACACAGAGTGTTGAAGAGGACGCCCTTCTTGATACAAGAAAGGCCCCTTCAATACGCAAGAAAGGCATATTCTTGAACGTTGAAAGGCATGTTCTGAAATCAAGAGAAGCATGTGGAAAGATTGAGAGGAGTAAAAATATTGACATACTGTAAAAGGGGGAAGGTGAGAAAAGGGCAAAAGAAAGAAGTACCGAGATACCCCTATAAGAAAGAGGTCACAACACCTAACACAGCTGGCACCTCCCCTGTCCCCAGCAGGCCCCTCCCCCGGAGGGTGTGTCAAAATGTACACATCCTCTTTTTTATGCACAAAGCCCCGACTTTCTCAAGCCAGGGCTTTGCTATTTCCTAAAGTTTTTGTACCTTTAGGCATTCAAAAATTCTCATTATGACAAAGGTACACTTTCGTTCTTACATACACAAGAAAATGATTCTTTTTCCTCAAAGAATCGATAAGGATATCGCAGAAGATGACCCTGTTCGTCTTTTAGATGCCTTGGTGGATAATCTTATGTTGGATAATGTCTACAAGCTTTATAAGCCCAGTGGTCGCAAGCCTTATCATCCACAAATGATGCTCAAGGTGATTCTTTACGCCTACATGAATAATATCTATTCCTGCCGTCGTATAGAGTCGCTCCTCAAGCGTGACATTCATTTCATCTATCTGGCAGGATATGAACAGCCTGATTTTATTACCATCAATCGTTTTCGTAATCGTGTGAAAAAGGAAATCAACAATATCTTCACACAGGTTGTATTAATACTTGCAGCCAAAGGTTTGATAAGTCTTGACGTTGAATATATTGACGGCACAAAGATAGAATCGAAAGCCAACAAGTATACCTTCGTTTGGAAGAGAACCGTGGAAAAGAACCGCGCCAAGTTGCAGGAACAAATACGCACACTCTTGCTTCAGGTTGATGATGTCATAGCGCAGGACAATGCCGCTAAAACTGAAGGTGTCGAGTTTACTGCAGCTCTGCTCGATGAGATATCCGAGGAATTGAACAAGTCTTTGGAATCAGCCCCTGAGCCTAAGACAAAAGAAGAGAAGCAGGCTGTTAGAACCAAGAAGAAACAGCTTAAAGAGCTTGAGAAGAAACGTAATAAACTCCAGGAGTATGACCAACAACTTGAGGTTATGGGAGAGAGAAACTCCTACAGCAAGACCGACCCTGATGCCACGTTTATGCACATGAAGGAGGATGCTATGCGGAACGGACAGACTAAGCCTGGATATAATCTGCAGATAGCAACTGAGAACCAGTTTATCACCAACTTTGCACTCTATGCTAACCGTACAGACACGCTCACACTTTCTTCTTTCTTGGAGTCTTTCAAATCACGCTATCATCGTTATGCCAAGACAGTCGTAGCCGATTCAGGGTATGGCTCCGAGGAGAACTATCTGTTCATGGATGTACATAATATGGAAGCCTATGTGAAGTATAACTACTTCCATAAAGAGCAGCGTCCACGCTACACACCTAACCCATTCAGTCCCGCAAGCCTTTATTATAATAAGGAACAGGATTTCTACGTCTGCCCTATGGGACAGCATAGAAGCGTATAGGCATGAAGCGTTCCCTAACCTCTAATGGATTCGTTACTTACAGCGTACGTTATCAGGCAGAACGCTGTGATGGTTGTCCGTTGAGAGGCTCATGTTTTAAGGCAAGAGGAACAGAATTATAGAAGTAAACCACCAACTACAGCACTATAAACAAAAAGGCACGGGAACTACTGACCTCGAAAGAAGGCATCAAGCATCGAGGACGAAGGTGCATAGAACCTGAAGCTGTTTTTTTGGACAAACAAAAATATAATAAAGCCTATAAGAGGTTTAGGCATTTTGGAAAAGACAAGGTCAATATGGACTTTGCCTTCTTCGCTATTGCCTTTAACATAGGGAAAAATGTGTAGAAAAACCAATCTCAAGGAACTAAAAGCCGTTATGGAGCTACTTTTTAGTCACCTTCAGATGCTCTATACAAGTTTATATAGTCTATTTAAAAGCCCAATAAATCATTTTTATATGAAATTAGCAGCATAGCTGCAGTAAATAACGAATTATGTCGTAGACAAGGTAAAGGAAGAACAAAAAGAGGATGTATCAATTTTGACACACCCTCGTGATCACCGAGATACCCTATAAGAAGGATATCGGCTTTGTGTTGTCCCTTATTAGTATCTACGATAGTTTTAACGTTCTGTGATATCTGTATGCCGGAGGCGTTCTGTGAGTTCGGAACGTGCGCAAAGAGGTTCTGTTAAATCTGTGAGTTCTGTGAGAGAAAGAAATATCCTTCGTGAAAGATAAAACTCCACACGACTCCCAATGTACTTTTTCTCACAGAAGAACACAGATGAACAGAACACACAAAGAGCCCACAGAGACATTAAGTCAACCGATTTCACAGAACCTTACAGCCAACGTTAGCTAATCATCAACACCTACCACTCATCAACCAACACCCACCTTTAGCTATAACGCTCTGTGATATCTGTATGCCGGAGGCGTTCTGTGGGTTCGAAACTGTACGCAAAAAGATTCTGTTAAATCTGTGAGATCTGTGAGAGAAAAAAATACCCAGCAACTCTCAAGCGTCTTTTCTCTTACAGTGGGTGCGTTCTATTTCTCACAGATTTACACAGAAGAACAGAACACACACAGGCCCATAAAGATAGCGGCCCCTCCCCCGACCCCTCCCCCGGAGGGAAGGGGAGTGATCACCGAGATACCCCTATGGAGAGGATGTAGGCTTCGTGTTGTCCCTTAATGGTTTCTATATTAGTTGAAACACTCTGTGAACTCTGTATGCCGGAGGCGTTCTGTGAGCTCGAAAGGTGCACCAAAAGACTCGGTGAACTCTGTGCGCTCTGTGAGAGAAAAACCTATCCACAACTCTCAAGTGTTTTCTTTTTCTCACAGAAGAACACAGAAGAACAGAACACACAAACTTTCACAGAGACATTAAGTCAACCGATATCACAGAGCGTTACAGCTAATGTTAGTTGAAAGGCCTCTGTGAACTCTGTATGCCGGAGGCGTTCTGTGGGCTCGAAATGTGCACCAAAAGGCTCAGTGAGCTCTGTACGCTCTGTGAGAGAAAAACCTTCTCAGCGTGAGAGAAAAAATCCCCAGCAATTTGTTTGTGTATCATCTCATAGCGAGGGTGCTTTCTATCCCTCACAGAAAAACCCAGAAGAACAGAACACACAAGGTTAAAAACAAGTGATGCCGACCGATACGCCGACTATATATAATAAGGTGTTAATGTCTCCGAGTCCTTTCACTTTATTGTTCACGAAACTGTTTCAGTTTCTTCTCGATAAAATTAAAGTCATTAATAGCTTTCTTTTTATCCTTCGCACGGTCGTATTTCTCTCTCCATTTCCTTATCCCATAGAAATAAAACTTCAACCCTTCAGGGGTCAAATCACCAATTTTTATTTGCGACTCAGCCGTCGCCTTTTCATTTTCCTTTAATAGAACCCGCGTGGTAAAACCGTTATCTTGCAGAAATCGAACATAGTTCTCGAAGAAAAGGAACTGTTCTTCCTTAAACTCCTCTGAGGTTGGGTCTGGTGCCGATAAGGCCGATTTAAACAGCCATTCTAACTTTTCTAAAATACGCTCTTTATCCATATCAATTTTATCAGTTTACTTTTAGATTACTCAACAATACCCTACTGAATATCAGATGTTTAACTACTTTACACTTCCACAGGTCAATCTGTTATAGAACGGTCCTCCCTATCCTTACTAAGATTAGTTTATCTTGGCACAAGTGTCACCTTTTTTTATGCTTATCATCATTGTTGACACCCTTTTTATCGACTTTATTTTAGCCTCAGGGAAACCATCGGAAAGGCTCATCGAGCCAACCCATTAAAGAGGTATCGTTTGTAAATTTCTCATTCCACCCCGCTTGAAAAAGGCATGAACCACCATTCGTCAATGCAGAACTAAGATGGTTGTCAGATACTCCCCCAGCTTTTTACGTCTTATTCCAAATAGCCTAAAACATCGACAAAACAATTATTTCTCCTCGACTAAGGCTATGAAACGAAGAATATCATCAGCCTCCTTTTTCATCTCCGATGCTCCTAATGCCCCAAGATCATTTGAATATATCGAGTCGTCGATGGGATTATCTCTGCGAATAAAGTAGGCTAAATCGCCGTCCTGACCAATCATAAAATAGTTAGGTTCGAACGCTTCAACCTCATACGTCAGGTTTCTTTCCTCCAGATCAGCGTAAGAATACATACATATTCCTGTTCCTTTTATTTCAAACACGTCTCCATTGTCGATTTCGGATAGGAAATCAACATACGAACTGGGAAACTTCATATTTAGTCGCTGCGCCAGTTCAGCTATCTGTTTATTATTTTCTTCTGTGTTCATAATTATATTTCATGTGTAAAGTGCAAGCCTATCTAAACCTTCGTCTCTTAGGTTTTCTAATTGTTTATGCAACTTTCGTATCGCTTACGTAACCTGTTCTGATGTCATCACCGCATCATTCATCTTCTGATAAATCATTTTATTAGCATGCTTCAAAGTACGCCCCATTCATCAATCCCACTCCGTCTTGTTTGTTTCAAGGCTCGGCTGCCCACAACAAACATTATCTATATATAACTGATTGTCAGCTCCTTCTACTTTTACGGAGTTAGGTCTGTGCAAAAGGGGGTGCCAGCATCAGCAACAAAATGATGTTTTTTCTTCAATAATTTCGCTGTGTTTTGTACTTTATATTTACCATTCAAGCATCCATACGCAGCCCTAACATCATCATAAACATAACGAACACCCCTGCTATTTATTGTATCAAGCGTTCGTGGAAGGGACTGGGGGTGAGGCATCTTTTGCCCCGCAGGTCGAGCGAGGGACTACGAAGCAATGCCTCGCAGAACTGGACAGCAGGGGACGGAGGAGGGAGCACCATCAGCAAGAATACTAAGTATGCGAGCAGGAAATGTAAGGATTCTTCGCTAACCAACCCCTCTACATTCGAAAAGGGGTGCGAGCATGTGCCGAGAAAAGGCCCTTCTACGTTCGAGAACATGCCCCTCTTGCACGTTGAAGACGCCCTTCTTGGAGCAAGAAAGGCATAGTCTCATATTCTATCCGTAACATTCTGATTTCATGTAGGTTATAAATGCAATCAGAAGACACATTATACTCATATTTAGAAGGAGTCTCTCTTAAAGCAATGTAATATTTTTTTATCATCGTATGAACGCTGATCTTTCCTAAATCTCATCGCCAAGTTTAGCAGTAACGCTCTGTGTTTTCTGTATGCCGGAGGCGTTCTGTGAGTTCGGAACGTGCGCAAATATGTTCTGTTAAATCTGTGTGTTCTGTGAGAGAAAAACCTCACCAGCGAGTTGTTTGTGTATCATCTCATAGAGTGGGTGCGTTCTATTTCTCACAGATTTACACAGAAGAAAAGAACACACAGCATTCCACAGAGACATTAAGTCAACCGATTTCACAGAACCTTACAACCACCTTTAGCTGAAACGCTCTGTGAACTCTGTATGCCGGAGGCGTTCTGTGGGCTCGAAATGTGCGCCAAAAGGCTCAGTGAACTCTGTGCGCTCTGTGAGAGAAAAAACTCCCCAGCAAGTCTCATAGGCCTAATCTCATCGAGAGGGTGCGTTCTATTTCTCACAGAAGAACACAGAAGAACAGAACACACAAAAGTCCACAGAGACATTAAGTCAACCGATAACACAGAGCGTTACAGCTAATGTTAGTTGAAAGGCCTCTGTGAACTCTGTATGCCGGAGGCCTTCTGTGAGCTCGAAATGTGCGCCAAAATGCTCAGTGAACTCCGTGCGCTCTGTGAGAGAAAAAACTCCCCACTGCGAGTATCCAACAATCTTTCTCTCACAGAAAATCACAGAAGAACAGAACACACAGGGTTTCACAGAGACATTAAGTCAACCGATTTCACAGAGCATTACAGCTAATCTTAGTTGGAAGGCCTCTGTGAACTCTGTATGCCGGAGGCCTTCTGTGAGCTCGAAATGTGCGCCAAAAGGCTCAGTGAACTCTGTGCGCTCTGTGAGAGAAAAACCTTCTCAGCGTGAGAGAAAAAAATCCCAACTGCGAGTATCCAACAATCTTTCTCTCACAGAAAATCACAGAAGAACAGAACTCACAAAGGTGCACAGAGACATTAAGTCAACCGATAACTCAGAACCTTACAGCCAACATGCATCACCCAACACCCTTCTTTGACTAATCATCAACACTCAACGACCATCACCCAACACCCTTCTTTGACTAATCATCAACACCCAACAACCATCACCCAACACCCATCAACCCATCAGGCAGACGCATTACAGCAAGTTAGTAAGGCCCTCATTTTTCAAGATAAATGACAACTTACGGAGGAGTGGAGCACAAGATGACGTGCGAACGGCTCACATGTAGAATTTTAGTAGTCAATCCAACAGAATCGATAAGCTCCCTATTAGTCGCCGAAAGCCGTCAGACGGGAATTAAGCAGCAGTCGACTTCGTCATTTATGGTACTTCTGAGGTTAGCGTCTTGGCAATAGAATCATATTTCGTCACCGTTATTAGACCAGGTGAAAGGGGCCTTACGCTGTCGTGCAAGCGGCTTGACAGGGCGGACACACACTATGACAATACAGGAAAAGACTACGCTTTGAAGGGTTCTGATTACTTTATTGTAAACACAAAGAGTACACATAAGATTCAACATCACAATGAGTTAGACGCCATTTAAGACTCGAAAGAAAGCGTAAGAAATACTAACAGAACTGGGGACCACCGTCCGCTTAGTAGGTGTCAGTGCGACAAATAGGGAGAGAAAACTGACGATACACACACTTAGTATGTCGACAAAAAAGGAACATCTTTCTTTCTTAGCAATCTGAACGAACTGAACAGAGCGGCAAAGGGGCTGCGACAAATAAGGAACATAGCCTCGGAAGGGAGAAAGACGACAAATTGGGAATGTTTAGAAAATACTTAATAAAACACGATAAAATACTGATAATCAGTGGAGCTATAAGCGTTGATGAAAGTAAAGTGCGACAAAAAAGTGACAAGTTTTGTTACTTCTTCTACGTAAATGACGCTATTCTTCTGCGTAAAATGCTTATTATTAACGAGTTAGAACACTGATAGGGTAGGAGACAGTTAAGAATACATTCCCTATCTGTCGCACGTATTTTGTAGGCGAATAAGCTGCAAAAAACTGGCGTAAAGACTTGAGGATTGATGAGAGGCGACGAAAAGGGAGGAAAAACTCGACCGCTGTGAAGAGTGAAAGACGACAAAAAGGGAGGTCGCTTTCTGCCGTTTTTTGGGGTTGTGAAGAGCTGCTTGAGGACACGAAATGGATAGTAAACTGAATACAATTCAACGATGAACAACGACTAAGAAAATTATGGTCAAACGACTTGAAAAGTAAGCAAACAAAAAGAAGAAAAACTTAGTTGGTACGTAGAGGGGTAGGGTTGAGATATAAAGATATTCTTATAAAGATACATTTTTATATATTTCTTATCAAATAAAAACTACCAGTAGTATAATTCTTGATAGCTGTAAATAATCGTATATGTTGTATTTAGTTGATTAACAAGTACTTAAAATAATAGTAATTATTTATATAAAGATATATTTATAATCATTTATAATCACTTAAAACATCATGTTTGCTCACACAGAAAGGCGATAAAGCGCATAGAAAGGACGAAGAGATAGAAAATTAAAGGGCTCGGAAACGCATCTTGCATGGGCTACAATTATAGGAAAATGGGCAATGAAAAAAAGAAAGAAAAGGTAGGAAAACAACAAGAAAAAGGTGCCGAAAAAATCGAAATGAGCTATACGTATCGGGCCATCCGCACCGCCGAACGTCTGAGACCGTTGTCGGAAAACGGAGGGTGGGGCATGATGAGGGGGCGAGAAGACAAGTGCGACAAAAAGGGAGGGTGCATTAGAAACTTGTTTAAAATCGTCTTCACACACGGCAAGAATTTCTATATACTTTTAAATTAAAAAACTTCTTCTCAGATTAGATTATCGTTATACAATCTTTATAAGACTTAGTAAGGACCGTTGAAACATTTAACACTCAACGAGTTACAAGGCCGATTGGCGACAAATTAGTAAGTTAGCGGCGACAGATAAGTAAGTATGATGCGACAGAAAGGTAAGTATGGTGCGACAGTTTAGTAGCTACTTGGGGGGTGGAGACGACAAGTCAGGAGGTTGACTGCGACGGATAGGGAGGGAATCGTGGGTTGTTGTGAAATAAATATACAAATAAGTCGAATTTTGAGGGGTTTTCTCTGTTTTATTCCTTTTCGTCGGCTTGATTCATTCTCTTGGTCGTTACATTCTATTCTTATTCTCCTCTTTTGTGCTACATGTTAATGACTTGTGTTATTGATAGTTATGTTTTTGACGGTAGAAGTGGGTGACAAAAAGGGAAGAATTTGCGTTGCAGTGTTTTAGACAAGTACCGACAAAAAAGTAAGATGGTAAAAATAGTTTACAAGAAGACGGATTAACGAGTGGACAAGGGAACAAGTTAGCTGTATTAATAGACATGGTAACAGGTGAACAAGTTCGGGGAGTAACATTATAAGTTGACGAGTTGATGGGGAGACGAGTTAACAAGTTGTATGCGAGAGGAGACAGGGTAACAGATGAACAAGTTCGAGGAGTAACATTATAAGTTGACGAGTTGATGGGGAGACGAGTTAACAAGTTGTATGCGAGAGGAGACAGGGTAACAGATGAACAAGTTCGGTGAGTAACGGGCAAGTTGACGAGTTGATGGGGAGACGAGTTAACAAGTTGTATGCGAGAGGAGACAGGGTAACAGATGAACAAGTTCGAGGAGTAACGGGCAAGTTGACAAGTTGACGAGTAGACGAGTGAACAAGTTGTATGCGAGAAGAGACAGGGGAATGTGGCAAGTGGACAGGAGAACGAGGGGACAGGGGAATATGTTGCTTGTAGTAGAAGACATGGTAACAGGTGAACAAGTTCGGTGAGTAACGGAGAGGGGAGAGTGGGCTGGGGACGGACGGGGAGTGGGTTGGGGACGGACGGGGAGTGGGTTGGGGACGAAAAGAGAGCGGGCTGCGGACAGAAGGGGAGTGGGATGGGGGCAGAAGGTGAGTGGGCTGGGAACGGAAGGTGTGTGGAATGGGGATGGGACGGGTGTGGATTAGGAGAGGAAAGGAAACGGGTAGGGAGAATGGAAGGCATGTGAGGGGGAGGAGTATTTTATCTTGATGTAAATTTGTTTTGACCCACATGAACATGATGCGTGCGTATTAAGACAGAAGAAGGGGCCTTTCTGTATTTGAGAACATGCCCTTCTGCATTTGAGAACATGCCCTTCTGTATTTGAGAACATGCCTTTCTTGCATGGAGAAGACGCCCTTCTTGAAGTAAGACAGGCATGGTCTTGAATGGTATGTGTAATAGTCAGATTTCTTGATGATTGTGGGGTCTGAACTGTGGGATGTAATACTTTGGGAGAGGGGGCTATCTGGAATTTTTATCTCTCACTGAGTCTATAAATAAGAGGTTCGTTGGGAGTTTTGTCTCTCACAGAGTTCACGGATTTTACAGAGGGCTTTCTGCGAATGTCTTAAGTCGTGGTATGTTTTATTTCTCACAGCGTTCACGGATTTTACAGAGGACTTTCTGCGAACGTCTTAAGTTGTTGGGAATTTTATCTCTCACAGATTTTCACAGAGGAACAGAGGCCAAGCTGCTAACGGGGGAACCCACAAACGTCTGCAAGCAGACGACAGATATCACAGAACGTTATAGACAATTTTAGTTGAAAGGGTCTGTGTCATCGGTTGACTTAATGTCTCTGTGGGCCTTTGTGAGTTCTGTTCTTCTGTGTAGTTCTGTGAGAAAAAGGGGCCTTTTAAGAGATTTGCGAGTGAAAAGAGCCGCCTAAGTTTAGAACTTTGAAGAATTATTACACTGGGAGCAGGAGGGTGCGGAGGATTATTAAAACAAAGCAAGTGATGGTATGGAGGCACCATCGGTGTGTGGAGAGACGGATGTTGGTTGCGGGTTTTATTAGTGACTTTATGGCCCAAAGCGATTATCCCAAGAGTTGTCAGGAGTCTGTACGCTACAGCTCCATCGCTCTTTGTGACATCGGCCCCTCTGTGATATTGCCTTTACCTCTGTCCACTCGGTGTCTCTATGTGCCTTTATGTAAGGACTTTTGTTATCACTGTATATCTCGGGAGAACCACAAAGATTGTGTATATGATAAGGATGAAACCAAGAAAAAATGAATTTTGCATCACCAGTTCAATGCTTTTATGAAAAGATTGCCTAAAGTTGCACTTACTAACTGAGCCTGTAAGCAGATGAAGATCTACAATGAGATAAAGGAACTTAAAAGCTTACTCGCAGCAAGCAATTGAATATGGAAACAAAAGATATTACCACGTTACTCTTAATGGGAGAGCGAATCAATTTTGAGACGAAAAAGGCAGAGAATAGTATCCCAAAGTCTGTATGGGAGACTTATTCTGCTTTTGCCAATACGATTGGTGGTTATATTCTTTTGGGGATATCAGAACAAAAAGGAAGAGAAGGAAATCTACTCTACACGACAACGGGTATCAAGAATCCAGAGAAACTAAAGAAGGAACTTTTTGACACATTAAACAGTGATAAGGTCAGCACCAACATTCTGACTGACACAGATGTGGAGGTTGTGGAGTATGAAGGGAGATGTCTGTTGTCTATACATGTTCCTCAGGCAGATTATCGACAACGTCCTATTTATATAAATGAAAACCTAAACAAAGGAACTTATAAGCGGAATCATGAAGGAGATTATCATTGCACCGAGGAGGAGGTAAAAGCAATGATACGCGACTCTAATGATGCAGGGAACGATGGTATCTTGATAGACCATTATAATATGGAAGATATAGACATTCCCACGCTGAGTGCTTTTCGCAATAGGTTTCGTTCTGCCCACCCAGAACATTTATTAAACGATTATGATGACAAGGAGTTTCTTAGAAATTTAGGAGGATATACCAAGGATAGAGCAACTGGGCGAGAGGGACTGACCTTGGCTGGTCTTTTTATGTTTGGAAAGGGATTAGCTATAAGAGAGCGTTTTGATAATATCCGTTTGGACTATTTGGATATGACAAACCTACAACCAGATAGTCGTTGGAGCGACAGGATGACCTATGATGGTAGTTGGGAGAACAATCTCTATAATTTCTTTACCCGTGTGTTAGCAAAATTAGTACGTGACATAAGACGCCCATTTATTCTTAAAGGTACAGAAAGAGAAGACGATACGCCGATACATAAAGCCATTCGTGAAGCATTGACCAACCTGGTAATCCATGCAGATTATATGATAGAAGGAGTATTAAGAGTTGAGAAGCATGATGATCGGTTCTACTTTTCCAACCCAGGTTCTCTGAAACTGCCTATTGCAGATATCTACAAGGGAGGAAATTCTAAAGCACGTAACCCTCATATCCAATCTATGCTACGTATGCTGGGCTATGGTGATAATATTGGTTCTGGTTTCCCGACTATTGTAGATGCTTGTAAGAAAGAAAACTGGAGAAAGCCATTACTCTGTGAATCTAATGATTTACACACAGTAGAGTTGACAATTTCTATGACATCTGTTATATCAGAAGAATGTATACAGCAGCTACGTACTATTCTTGGTGAAACAGTCTTTCAGTCGCTTGATAACGAAGAAGTCTTGATTCTCTCAGTGGCTTTGACAGAAGGAACTGTAAAGAATAGTTTGATACAAACTCTCTTAGACAAAAACTCTCTACAAGTAGGAAAACTCTTATACTCGTTGGTTGAAAGGAACATTCTTGTTACAGAAAGCAGAGGACGTTGGACTTCTTATGGGGTTAATCAGAACTTTAGAAAAGTTGAAAAGTCAAGGAGTAAAAGTCAAGGAGTAATTGATGAAAAGTCAAGGAGTAAAAGTCAAGGAGTAATTGATGAAAAGTCAAGGAGTAAAAGTCAAGGAGTAATTGATGAAAAGTCAAGGAGTAAGCACAAAGAAGAAAAACAGATAAGGATTTTGGAGTTCTGTAAGAGTCCACGGACGCTTGCTGAGATAGCAAGGGAGTTGAACTTATCAGACCGCTATTATATGAAGCGGAACTATATAGATTCACTTTTGGAAGATGGAAGTCTGTGTGCGCTGCAGGAAGCCAAAACTGCACCTACGCAAAGATATATGGCTACAGAAAACAAGTAAAATGGTCAATATACAAACCATATAGAATTAACGAAACAGTCGCTGACCTCGGTATCGCATCGTTAGTTTACGTTTGAGACACTGATACAAATTGCGTTCTTCATAATTTTAGAGTGTTAATGATCCGCCTAAACTTAGGTTTCTGACGAAATGTCACACAGAGAAATGGAGGGTGCGGAGGATTATTAAAACAAAGCAAGTGATGGCATGGAGGCACCGACGGTGTGTGGAGAGACGGATGTTGGTTGCGGGTTTTATTAGTGACTTTATGTCCAAAGCGTTTATCCCAAGAGCTGTCAGGAGTCTGTACGCTACAGCTCCATCGCTCTATGTGCCGTCAGCATCTCCGTGAGATTGCCTTTAGCTCTGTCCCCTCAGTGTCTCCGTGTGGTTTATTATATAATAGTTTTAGTTTATTACTCCATATTTCGTAAGAACCAAAAAAGAGATGATAGGTTCGTTGGGAATTTTGTCTCTCATAGAGATCATGAATCGAACAGAAGACTTTCATCGAACGTCTTAGGTCGTGGTATGTTTTATCTCTCACAGAACTCACGGATTTAACGGAGGGCTTTCTGCGAATGTCTTAGGTCGTTGGTATGTTTTATTTCTCACAGAGTTCACGGATTTAACAGAGTTCTATCTGCGAACGTCTTAAGCCGTTGGGAGTTTTGTCTCTCACAGAACTCACAGATGAACAGAAGCCTTTCTGCTAACAGGGGGAACCCACAAACGCCTGCAAGCAGACGACAGAGGGCACAGAATTTGCAGCCATATATTATGAATTAATAGCTATCTGATGATAAGTATCAGGCTGGATAAGTGCGGAGGGTAGACGATTGAGGGAAACGGCAAAGCAGCGTTGATGATAAGTATCAGACTGGATAAGTGCGGAAGGTAGACGATTACAGGAATGTTGGCAGGTAATGTGTTTAGCTGTTGAGTCAACGTTTTAGCATTAAATATGTAGGGGGGAGAAAGTACGGGGACGCGTGAATTGGAATACACAGACAGGTAGAAAAACCATGAGTTTTACTTGTTTTGGGGTTGATAAAATTGTATCTTTGCAGTAGAGAACACAGAGTCTATGTTGGAAAGGATTTCTAACAGTGATGCTGTACCGCCTTCTTTACAGTAGGATGAGCGTCTGCATATAAGTACGATAACTTCAAGCTCCGCAGCCGTCCTACCTTATATAGAGTCGTATCCTTGCGGCTCTTTGCTTTTGAGTAGGTTGTGGAGAGCAAGTAAGTAACGGCTTGTGTTATTTTGTTCTGGCGCAAAAAGGCAGATGATAGTTTGTGTAATTAAAATATTATTACGATATTTGTATGCAACAAAGACCTATGCTTACATCTAAACGGCTATAACCTATAGATAGATAAATACTTTTTATTATAGAAATGGTATCGTTTTCTCGATATTAAGAGAATGTGATGAGCTGTACACAAAAGTGATATGAAGCTTTTTCAATCTTAGGAGTAGGATAAAAAGTCAACCTTTATAGCTATTTTATCCTTGTAGGGCAATAAGGTTTCTGCAGTAAATATTCGTTTAACTAATTTCTAATTCTTATTGAGTAAAGATGGAAGTAGAAAGATTACGTCAAAGAGCAAAGAAGAAATTACTTCGTGTCACCTTTCCTGATGGGAAGGTAATCTGTTGTAGCAAATCCGTAAACACGATGATAGCGGCTTTGGTAGAGATAGGAGCCGAGCGGTTCCCCTCAATAGAAATGACGATGTGTCACCTCCCATTACTATCTAAGACCATCTATCCACAGTATAAGGAGTGGATGAAGCCCATCTGTGACGGTTGGTATCTTAATACACAGGCTGACACGGAGACGCGCTATATGCAACTTCGTTCTATCAGTCAGCAACTCTCCTTAGGTCTTGTCTTAGAGATGGGTGTAGGCTTTGAGGTGCAGGCCGCATCTACGACGGAGAAGAAGCAGCGCACACGAGATCGTCTTGTTGTAAGGTTTGCCGATGGTGAATGTTTTGATAGTGTAAGAGCCTCGGAGACCTATCTTGGAACGATAAAGAAGTTGGGTATAGAAACCATTATGCGCAAGCATATCCCATGGGGTAATTATGATCTCATTACTTCTACACAACAGACTAAGTATCAGGTTCAGATAGGTGACAATAGATGGGTGACGGTTCCAACGGCAACAAAAGACAAGGCAAGAGTGCTTAAGGTTATATCCGCAATGCTACATATTAAAATCGAGGTGACTTGCCTTTGAACTTTGATGTTTGAGGATCTTTGGTTTCTTGTTTCGCTTGGAAATATTAAAGAACACACATGAGACCAAAATATGGGTCTTCAGGATTTTGGAGTGATAAGGTTTGCCACTTGTGTTTAGAGTTTGAAGCAATGTCACACGGAGACACGGAGAGAACGGAGGATTATTAAATACAAAGCTATAGTAGTAACAGAGGCACCGTCGGTGCATAGAGCAACGGAGCTTGTTTGCCAATTCTATTAGCAATTTATATACAAAACGTTTATTCCAAAATATTTGTCAAGAATCTGTATGCTGCATCTCCGTCGCTCTTTGTGCCCTCGGCACCTCCGTGACATTGCGTTACCTCCGTCCCCTCTGTGACTCTGTGTGCCTTATATGTAAGAGTTTTAGTTTATCACTCCATATTTCGGATGAGACCAAAATATCTTCAAATACGGCTACTTGTTCTGAGTTGAGAATCGTGTTGATGTGTTGAGGAGATACTCGCAGAACGGTGTAAAGAGTAGATACGATTTGCCACTCCGACGCAATCCTGTAACGAACTATATCATTCCATTGTGGCGTCGGTCAATTAGCCTTTGTAGATAAATGGGTCGTTCTCTATTCATTCCTATTAGTTATTTATGCGTAAAGACGCAGTCTTTGCGATTACAAAGATATGTCTCATTTTCTCACAATATCAACAACCTATCCGTTTTTTCGGCGTAAATAGGCGTTAATCAATAAATAGTGCGGGTAGATTATATGTATAGTGTGGGAACTATCTGACTGACTTTTTGTTGCTTCGTTACACTGTCTTTCCCGTCATGTGTCTTATCCATAATGATTCTGACGAGCTGAGCTATCTCCTCTTGCTGCTTGGATGTCGTAAGCGGAATAGGCTGGTTGCGTATATGCTCGAGGTAGATGTGATAATCACCATCTCGTTGGTCAGCCAACAATTTACCAGCCATTGAGGAATTGAGGACACCCAGTAAATAAAGCAAGTTAGCTCACTCTGTCATTCTGTCTATAAATATAAAGGAATGAGCGGCCCTTCCCCCGCAACAACTGGCCCCTCTCTCAACAACAACTGGCCCTTCCCCGACCCCTCCCTCGCAGGGAGGGGCGTGATCACCGAGCTACCCCTACCGTCTTGCTGTTCGTTGCTTGTGGTGTTATTTGCATTCGTGTAAATCGTAATTAGGTGACCTATCTTTTAGTGATTAGGTAGGTTATAGTCTTTACTCTGTATGTTCATTCAGCCTAACTATGTCTTTCTGTCATTCTGTCTTTGTATATTAAATTTCCGTTCAGTATGTATGTTTCATTCATCTCTGTAACCTACATGAAATCAAGATGTTGCAGACTACGATGAAGAAGGGCCTTATCAAGCATCAAGAAGGGCGTGTTCTTGGCCGTTGAAGGGCATGTTCTCGAATGGAGAAGGGCATGTTCTTGAATGGGGAAGGATGTGTTCTTGAAATGAGTGGGGCAGTGGGGTGAGGCTTCTGTGGCTGTAAGGTTCTGTGTAATCGGTTGACTTAATGTCTCTGTGGACCTTTGTGTGTTCTGTTCATCTGTGTTCTCTGTGAGAAAAAGAACATTTTTGAGACACGCAGGGGAGTTTTTTCTCTCACAGAGCGCACAGAGTTCACTGAGCATTTTTGCGCACAGTTTCGAGCCCACAGAACGCCTTCGGCATACAGAGTTCACAGAGCGTTACTGCCAAAGATGGCTGTAAGGTTCTGTGATATCGGTTGACTTCATGTCTCTGTGGGCCTTTGTGTGTTCTGTTCATCTGTGTTTTTCTGTGAGAAATAGAATGCTCCCACTGTATGATACAACACACAAACAACACGCTGGGGAGTTTTTTCTCTCACAGATCTCACAGATTTGACAGATCCTTTTTGCGCACAGTTTCGAGCCCACAGAAGGCCTCCGGCATACAGAGTTCACAGAGCATTACAGCTAAAGGTGGCTGTAAGGTTCTGTGAAATCGGTTGACTTAATGTCTCTGTGGAATGCTGTGTGTTCTGTTCTTCTGTGTAAATCTGTGAGAAATAGAACGCACCCTCCATGTGAGAAAGAACGCTTGAGATTCGCTGGGGAGTTTTTTCTCTCACAGAGCACACGGAGGTCACGGAGGTTTTAAGCACACGGTTTCGAGTCCACAGAACACCTCCGGCATACAGAGGTCACAGAGGCCTTTCAACTAAGATTGGCTGTAACGTTCTGTGAAATCGGTTGACTTAATGTCTCTGTGGAATACCGTGTGTTCTGTTCTTCTGTGTAAATCTGTGAGAAAAAGAAGGTACCCTCGATATGAGATTAGGCCTATGAGACTTGCTGGGGAGTTTTTTCTCTCACAGAGCGCACAGAGTTCACTGAGCTTTTTGCGCACAGTTTCGAGCCCATGAGGAGGTGGCCCTTCCCCCAACCCCTCCCCCGCAGGGAGGGGCGTGATATGTGAGGTTACCCCTATTAGGCTGCTTACATACTTCGTAAAGGTTTTTTCTCTCACAGAGCGCACGGAGATCACGGAGGTTCTAAGCGCACAGTTTCGAACCCACAGAAGGCCTTCGGCATACAGAATTCACAGAGCGTTACTGCCAATGAAGATACCAATAAGGAGGCAAAAGCAGCCTACATCCAGTCCATAGGGGTATCTCGGTGATCACTCCCCTCCCTTCGGGGGAGGGGTCGGGGGAAGGGGCCGCTATCTTTCTGGCCTTTGTGTGTTCTGTTCATCTGTGTTCTTCTGTGAGAAAAAGAACGCACCCTCCATGTGAGAAAGAACGTTTGAGATTCGCTGGGGAGTTTTTTCTCTCACAGAGCGCACGGAGGTCACGGAGGTTTTAAGCGCACAGTTTCGAGCCCACAGAACGCCTTCGGCATACAGATATCACAGAACGTTTCAGCTAAAGGTGGCTGTAACGTTCTGTGAAATCGGTTGACTTAATGTCTCTGTGGACCTTTGTGAAATCTGTTCTTCTGTGTTCATCTGTGAGAAATAGAATGCACCCACTGTATGATACAACGCACAAACAACACGCTGGGGAGTTTTTTCTCTCACAGAGTGCACAGAGTTCACTGAGCCTTTTTGCGCACAGTTTCGATCTCACAGAACGCCTTCGGCATACAGATATCACAGAGCGTTACTGCTATCGTAGATACCGATAAGGAGGCAAAAAGTAGCCTACATCCACCTCACATGGGTATCTCGGTGATTACTCCCCTTCCCTTCGGGGGAGGGGACGGGGAGGGGCCAGCTGGGGACGGGGGAGGGGCCGCTATCTTTCTGCCCCCTGTGTGTTCTGTTCATCTGTGTTCTCTGTGAGAAAAAGAACATTTTTGAGACTCGCAGGGGAGTTTTATCTCTCACAGAACTCACAGATTTAACAGAACTTTTCCACCCACGTTTCGACCCCATGAGGAGGTGGCCTCTCCCCCAACCCCTCCCCCGCAGGGAGGGGCGTGATATGTGAGGTTACCCCTATTAGGCTACTTACATACTTCGTAAAGGTTTTTTCTCTCACAGAGCGCACAGAGTTCACTGAGCATTTTTGCGCACAGTTTCGAGCCCACAGAACGCCTCCGGCATACAGAGTTCACAGAGCGTTACTGCCAAAGGTGGCTGTAAGGTTCTGTGAAATCAGTTGACTTAATGTCTCTGTGGAATGCTGTGTGTTCTGTTCATCTGTGTTCTTCTGTGAGAAATTGAACGCACCCACTGTAAGAGAAAGGATACTTGTGGTTCGTTGGGGAGTTTTATCTCTCACGTTGGATATTTTTATCTCTCACAGAGCATACAGAGTTCACGGAGTTTTTTGCGTACTATTTCGAGTTCACAAGGAGTTTGTACATCTTCTTTTGATGCTCATCTTTAACCTTCTGCGTCCACCCCTCTGGGTTCTTTTTAGCGTCCAGATACATTCGGAAGAGCTTAAGGCTTTGGAGGGAGTGGGTGCTGGCTTGCTCGGCAATTCGGGCAAACTTCACTTGTACGGGGTCGTCGCTCTGTTCGGAGTTGAAGCTTTGCGAAATCATTGCTAAGTTGCCAAACGAATGGATGTCAGCCTCACTCCATTCGGTGTTGTTGGTCTGGTGCTGTGGATGCAGATGCTCAATCGACCTGTTAGTATGGAACGTGTAGGTGCTAACAATCTCTTGATCTGCTTTGTCTGGGAAGTATTCTTCTCTCCTTTCCCATAGATAGTAATCCAGTCGCCAGAACCAGTATCGGTCGATACCCTTGTCGTATGTCATGTCGTCGAGGGCTTTGGGCTTTTTATGTAGTTCGTTATCATCGATGTCTTTTAGCCATTTCAGAAGTGTCTCAGAGGAGTCTACTCTCTCGTTATGGAGCTTCATCAAGACGGGCTTAATCCAATTATAGAAAGGAGTTTGAGCCACATAAAGCATTGACTGATACTGTTCTACCTGCTTACGTGCTGTTCCTTCGCCGAAGGTGAGCGTATATTTGTTTACAGTTCCTTCCCCTTCTTTATGGATGATATAGTAGTCTAAGAGTAATCTATAGAACAATAACTGGTGATAGAAGTCTGGTATATCATCTATTTTATGTTCCTTATACACATTGAGTAGTTCTTCGCGATAGAATGAGTACGAACCATTCAGGTCGTAGTAGATGTCATAGACCATCATCAACAGCTCTGGGAAGGAGATTAAAGCCCTGTCGCTATCATTGTTGTAATCATGGTCGAGGGTATGGCGTTCGGGTTCGATATCCCCAATTTCAGTGTTATCTTCATTGTCAGGTTGCGTGTTACACGACTTCACCACAGCGTCAAAAGCTTTGTTTCGACAGCTGTTTATGGCCGTTTCATATTTCTTCAAATATTCTTCCTCAGTCTCATCTTGACTTTTACGGATAATGGGTCGGCTCATATCCGCAACCAGGTTCCAGATGCGAGTCAAGTGTTCTTGATTGTTCTGTCCTTTCAGTAGTTCTACTTTCAGTATCTCGTGTTGTTCAAGACCCTTCCCAGTAATGTTCATGGCCTCGAAGTATTTGTTCAGAGAGGACGGATGACTGGCGTAGTAAGACGGTAGTTCGGAGAAGAAGAAGGACAGGTTTTTGTAAACATTTCGGGCATAACTTTCTCGCTCATCATCAGATGAGAAGTTGCCAGAATGCTCCATAAAGTTCGTGATACAGCGTATGCCATTCTCCATCTTCTCGTTGATGATTTCCGCCTTCTCACCTTTATCTTTCGACGAAGATACTCCTTATCATGCGAGCGAGCAGTGAAGTTCAGTCGTTCTCCATCTTGAAGGAAATAGTTCCATTCCTTAGCATATTTCTTGAGGACGATGCCCATCAGTGTTGTCACCGTAAGACGCTGTTGCCCATCAATAAGGTCATAGCCATTGTTCGCTATACATGAGAGCATACCGATGTAATAGGGCGACTCTTCCCCATTGTTTTCAAAGTGGCGTTTGAGGTCGAATAAGAGTCCTTCCACTTGACTGTCTTCCCACGTGAAGAGTCTTTGATAGAGTGGGATAGAGAAGGTAAGCTCTTCATATACAATGCGTTCTGGGGTATATCTATGCTTATTCATGATTAATCTTAGCTATTATTGTGGGTTCAGTAAAATCGTTTTTTAATTCTCTAAAAAGCCTTTGAAGCTGATCATGAAACCGTCTTGCAATCCCTCTCCCCTCTAAGTCTTGCCCCCAGTTTTTGATGTTCAAGAGACATTCAGCAAGGAAGAAGGTTGGCGAGGAAGCCTGGTCTATCATCATGATAATTTCGGAGTCGTTTGCAGACTGCCTAATCTTATAGGTCAAGGCCCGCTTCGTGGCATATCTGCTTTGCGCTATGTTGGATGCAATAGAGTACAGTGCTTCAGGGAGATATTGCTCGCCAAACTTGAGATAGTAGCCGAAGAGCAGCGCTTCTATGACCTCAGCGAACTTCCAATGCGACTCTGCTTGCAGCTGTTGTCTCAAGGCTGTAACGGCTCGGAGGCTGCCGAAGGACTTTGCTCGGCTGGTGAAGGTGTCCATAAAGACGAAGAAATGGGTCCCACCTTGTATCTTCTCATAGAAAAGGAACGACTCTCCGAAGGGTGGGAGGGCAGCGAGTGTGGGTGCAGTGGAGAACTCGTCCTTGACGCATAACCGTCTGTTGGGGTCATAGTTTTGCTTGCGCATCCATTTCCTAAGCGGCAACAGATAGCGAGCGGCCGTCTGTTCTAAGAGCGGATAGTCGTTCTCTATCATTCTGTTCCACCGTCCTGCAAGGTGTTCGGCCTGCTCTTCTGAGGAGATGTAGCGCAGGTGGTGAGCCTTCAGAAGGTCGTAGTCGGATAGCGGTACACCCTTTGAGTTCTCATTAGAAAAGAAGGTATAAGCGAGGTCGAGCTTGCTTTCTTTGAGGATGAGGACCGTGAACTCGAGCTGCTTGATAATCCGCTGACAAAGAGAGGTATCCCTGTCTGTTTCTACAAGATGGTCGATAAGATATCTCGCATTGGCGATATGTTTTCTTGACTGCTGTGATAAGAACTTCTGACTCAGTAGGGGAATATCGCCACGGTAGCCGAGTTGGCGAACAATCAGCGACAGAGTGACCAGTCGTTGTTGGCCGTCAATGACGGCGTATGTACCGTCCTCTCTCTTCTGAAGGATGATTGTACCCAGATGGTAGGGTGATTTGCCATCGTTTGGTATCTCTTTCAGACTGTTCCAAAGGTCGTACACCTGCTTATCCTGCCAACAGTAATTGCGCTGATAGTCGGGAATAACGAGCTTGTTGTTGAAGAGCTTTCCAAGACAAGCAGATGCTAAGCAAACCGACTCTTTGTCTAATCCTTCTTCCTCGAAGGTGCTGTCTCCTTGATAGGGTTCGTTCTTTTCTTCCATTTCTCCTTGTTTATTTATCTCGTTGATGATTGGGTCGAAGATTGCCATTATCTCTCTCATGGCCACTCGAAGCTGTCCCCAGTCGCCTGTCGGACTGTCTATTCTACATCTGTACGCCCTATTGCCCTGCCAGTTGTGCCATGTCAGACGACTGTCGTCGCTTGTCTTTTCTCGTAGCCTTCGTGCGAAGGAGGCGAAGGGGGCTGTCTGATACTTGCCTTCTAAGTGTAGTTCGACAAATCCTCCACAATATTCATAGTGGAGGTAGCGGTCGGCTGTCAGTATGGTGGGCACTTGTAGGTAACGGTTCGACTGCCAGCTGCCTGGCCTATAAACCGCACGAATGCCGTTACTCCTGTCGGGGAAGCAGGTTTTTAGGTAGGCTTCTAAGTACTTGTCAATTCTTGCTGTCATTCTGTTGTTGGTTTTCGGTTATGGTGGTGGTCGACTCCTTGCGCCAAGACTGCCATGTGGTGGTATGATTTCCTCGGTCATTACCGACAGCACATAGCTTCTGAATGTGTGCAGCCTTTTGTTCGGTGGTAGGTTTTCTATGGTCATCACCAACCGCACGTAGCTTCTGAATGTGTGTAGCCTTTTGTTCGGTGGTATGATTTCTATGGTCTTCACCAACCGCACGTAGCTTCTGAATGTGTGCAGCCTTTTGTTCGGTGGTAGGTTTTCTATGGTCTTCACCAACCTTCCCAATGTTCTTTGTGGACAAAAGTAAGAAAAAGGTGGGAATAAAACGGGTATAGGGTGGGAATAAATTGAGAATTTATTATGAAGGAGGCGGGGTTTCCATGATAAACAAGTGGGACCTCCCCAACAATAGAGCGGCCCCTCTCTCAACAACAACTGGCCCCTCCCCCGACCCCTCCCCCGCAGGGAGGGGCGTGATCACCGAGCTACCCCTAACGTCTTGCTGTTCGTTGCTTGTGGTGTTATTTGCAGTTGTATCACACGTTTTCCTGCACAGTTTGTCTCCTTATTTTATATGCCTTAATACTTCTGTTCAATATGTTCATTCCGTCTATCTATGTCTTTCTGTCATTCTGTCTATAAACATAAAAAACACGACAAAACATGTTTATTCTGTCATTATATGTCTTTCTGTCATTCTGTCTATAAACATAAAAAACACGCCTCAACATGTTCTTTCTGTCATTATATGTCTTTGTGTCATTATGTCTGTAAACATAAAATACACGACAAAACATGTTCTTTCTGTCATTCTATGTCTTTCTGTCATTCTGTCTATAAGCATTAATTTTCCATTCAGTATGTATGTTCTGTCTGTCTCTGTAACCTGCATGAAATCAGGAGGTTGCAGACTGCGTTGAAGAAGGGCCTTGTCAAGCATCAAGAGGGGCGTGTTCTTGGCCGTTGAAGGGCATGTTCTCAAATGGAGAAGGGCATGTTCTTGAATGGAGTGGGGCAGTGGGGTGAGGCTTCTGTGGCTGTAAGGTTCTGTGATATCGGTTGACTTAATGTCTCTGTGAAACCCTGTGTGTTCTGTTCATCTGTGTTCTTCTGTGAGAAATAGAACGCACCCTCCATGTGAGAAATAACGCTTGAGATTCGCTGGGGAGTTTTTTCTCTCACAGAGCGCACAGAGTTCACGGAGGTTTTTTGCGCACATTTCGAGCTCACAGAAGGCCTCCGGCATACAGAGGTTACAGAGGCCTTTCAACTAAGATTGGCTGTAACGTTCTGTGAAATCAGTTGACTTAATGTCTCTGTGGAATACCGTGTGTTCTGTTCTTCTGTGTAAATCTGTGAGAAAAAGTACGCACCCTCGATATGAGATTAGGCCTATGAGACTTGCTGGGGAGTTTTTTCTCTCACAAAGGACATTTTTTTCTCTCACAGAACTCACAGATCTAACAGAGCATATTTGCGCACAGCTTCGAGCCCACAGAACGCCTTCGGCATACAGAGAACACAGAGCGTTACTGCCAATGAAGATACCAATAAGGAGGCAAAAGCAGCCTACATCCAGCCCATAGGGGTATCTCGGTGATCACTCCCCTTCCCTTCGGGGAAGGGGCCAACTGGTAGTTAGTATGTGAGGTTACCCCTATTAGCCTGCTACTGATAGAATATAAGGCTTGTTTTACCTACGCGCCTCCTGCCTGTGAGCACAATAAAGCGGGAATAATCGTTGTATGCCTGAGCCTGTAAATCCCTAAGAACGGTCATCTCGCGTACTCTATCATAGAACTTTTTCATAAAATGTTATGGCTATAAATTTTACAGATATAACTTTTCAATCGCAAAGATAAGTAAATTATTGAATATAACAAACCTCTAAGAGGATAATATGGTTCAGCCATTTATATGTTTCTTTAGGTCTATATTTTTCCTCGAAGACTTAATGTATAGGTTACTACGAATTACGCTAATGCCTCGAATATGGGCTTATACGTTTTACTACGAATTACGCTAATGCCCCGAATTGAGGGTTAAACGTTTTACTACGAATTACGCTAATGCCCCGAATACGGGATTATACGTTTTACTACGAATTACGCTAATGCCTTGAAAACGAGCTTATACGTTTTACTACGAATTACGCTAATGCCCCGAATTGAGGGTTATACGTTTTACTACGAATTACGCTAATGCCCCGAATTGAGGGTTATACGTTTTACTACGAATTACGCTAATGCCTCGAATACGGGCTTATACGTTTTACTACGAATTACGCTAATGCTACGAAATGTGGCTGTATATAGCACGTACACTTACAAAATAGAAGTGCACAGTATGGTAGAAAGATATAATTTATGCCCCCAGAGACTAAATAGCGGTCTGGCGAAACAAATAAAATAGAAGCAGAGCAAAGGTTTAGTAAATATTAAAGTAATATAAAAAATCCCCTCTAAATCTTCCATTATAAGGAAAGTATTGTGTACCTTTGTGTGTATAAATCTATAAGTGTTACACTCAGATCATCCTTATATGGTGATATATAATGGAGATATATGGGCATAATTATATTGCACCCCTCCATGTCCCTTATTTTGATAAGAGCAAGTATAGCACTGATTCTAACTTCGACTAATAATGTTATTCTTTTATTATCTCTAACAGTTCTAAGATGTTTATATGAGTTATACGCTTTGAAGAACGTGTCAATCCAGGATAGAAATGAATGCTAAAATAAGATTTAGAAATGGCAACTTGGGAGTATACTGATATTGTAATTGATGGCAAAACGGTGAAGGCACAGGCTCCCATTATCATATCTGCAAGTAGAAGTACGGATATTCCAGCTTTCTATGCAGATTGGTTCTTCGACCGATTAGAGAAGGGATATTCCGCATGGACAAACCCTTTTAATGGTGTTAAGTCGTATGTTTCTTACGAGAATACACGCTTTATTGTGTTCTGGTCGAAGAATCCACGCCCTTTATTGCCATACTTGCCTATACTGAAGGAGCGTAATATTAAATGTTACATTCAATATACACTGAATGATTATGAGGGCTATCAGTTAGAGAAAGTTCCCCCTCTCTCCACCCGTATTGAGACCTTTAAGTTATTAGTTAAGGAATTAGGAGTTGGGAGTATTGTTTGGAGATTCGACCCAATGATTCTAACAGATGATATTTCCATAGAGACCTTACTCGATAAAGTAAAAGGTATAGGTGACTCTTTAATGGGTTATACAGAGAAGCTTGTGTTCTCTTATGCAGACATTGCGACCTACAAAAAAGTTAAATACAACTTAGAGAAAAGCGGTGTTCCCTATCATGAGTGGACAGTGGAGCAAATGCAGGAGTTTGCTGCAAAACTCTCCGAAATGAATAGAGAACGTGGCTGGAATTACCAGCTGGCAACCTGCAGTGAGAAGATTGATATTGAGAAATATGGTATTCTCCATAACCGTTGTATTGATGCAGACCTCATAACTCGGTTAGCATGGGACGATAAAAGGCTGATGGACTTTATGAAGGTAAAGGTTAAGCCAATGCCTTCACCCTCCTTGTTTGACAATGCTGACGATTTGCTTCCAGAAGGAGCCATTCGTCTTCCTCATAATCAATACTTTATTAGTGTGCATAAGAAAGATCCTGGTCAAAGGGCTTTATGCGGTTGTATGGCAGCAAAGGATATCGGTGAGTATAACACTTGTCCACATCTTTGTGAATATTGTTATGCCAATACAACCAAGGAACGTGCTATAGAAAACTGGAAGCGACATCAACTGAATAGGAACGCAGATACAATTACAGGTAAATAATTATGTCCGACTTTATACTCAAGATAGAGTGCAATTGAACTATCTGTCAAAAGTACAAGTACAACCCTTATAACGAAATATAGTATGATGGAGGTCAATAAAATAGTTGAAGAGTGCTACAATAAGTTACCCTATAAATGGAAAAGTCGTCCTTGGGGGTTGACTGACCATGGAAGAAAGGTGCTTCAAACAGAAACGGAACTTGATGGATATCTTGCTGCCTATGGTGAAATGCATATCGTTAAGTGTAGGGTGGCCTTGCAGAATTTCCCATGTAGGAATGCGAGTGATGAGATTAGAAGCCATAACTTCGAGATTTTTGATTGGGGCTGTGGCCAAGGTATAGCTACTCTCACCCTCCTTGAATTTCTGAGAGAACGCAATCTTCTCGGTCGGTTAAACGGCATTACGCTAATTGAACCCTCTAACATGGCACTTGAAAGGGCGAAAAAATGGGTTGCTCAAAATGCAGGACCAGGTGTCAAGGTTAAGGCTGTGGAGAAACTTATCCCTGTTGATATAGAAGGACACATGGATGAGGTCGATTGTACTTCTGCAGTGAGTATTAATCTTTTCTCCAATATTTTAGACATACGTAGTATCAGTCTTCAGTGGTTAGCTCACAAAACGGCTTCATTAGCCAATGTAAACTACATGATTTGTATTGGACCGAAGTTCTCAAAGAATACTCGTATCCAGGATTTCTGTGGCTACTTTAATCCTTCTTCCTATTTTTCCTGTATTGATTCATATTGTTATGGCTATACGCAGAAGACTAATCATCCCTATGGTTGTGAGACAAAATGTTTTGTACATCATAGGAAGGAGCGACTGAATGATGGCTATGTTGAGATTGCCAGCGATACCAGACAGAGTGATGATTATGAATATTCAGTTGAGTGCCTTAGAGGGATAGTGGAGGACAAAGCACTATATTTCTTTAATAAAGTAAAGAGTGAATGCGCTGCTCTTTTTAATGTTTTCGTTCGTCCTTCCATTGGTATTGACACTATTGATGTTCTAATGACGAGTGCAAGTCGTGGCATTGTTTGGTTAATATATGCTACGATATATCCACATTAGAGGATGATTTCAAACACATCGAAAACATTAAGAGCTATATTTTCAACACCCACCTTAAAACTATCAAAGTAGATAAGATAATAAACAATAGTGTTTATGGCTGCGTTAAAACGGCTCTTTATTTCCCCAATGCAAGTGAAGAGGAAGTTGCAGATAAAATTGAAGAAATAATAAAAGCAAGTGAAAAGGAAGTCGCAGATAAAAATGAAGATATAAAGAAAGACACTCAAAGTGCTGGTCGTGGCTATGATTTTCTTATCAAATTATTCCCATCAGATAATTTTAGCGATATATTAAATACTCGTCCTAATGCTCTGAGACATGATTACATTGAAGAATTGGTCGGGATTATCGTTGGACATTGGCATCCTTATACAGAAGGTGATACTAACTTCCGTCTTACTGACAGACAGAAAAGCATTGTGAGGAGTGATAACAACCGCCTTCGTGTAAAGGGCGTGGCAGGATGTGGCAAAACGCAAACAGTTGCTAATAGAGCTGTTGAAAAACATTTGCAGACAGGAGATAAAGTCTTAATACTGACCTTTAATATATCTTTGATACAATATATCAGGATGAGAATAAATCAAGTGCCAGCTGATTTCTCTACATCTAAGTTTGAGATAGCAAACTATCATCAGTTTTTTATCTCTATGGCAAATAGATACTCTAGCAGAATGTTTAATCTTTCTGATTTTGATGACCCTAATTATTTTGCGTCTTGTGCTGAGAAGATAAAAAGATATAAGACTATCATCATTGATGAGGTGCAGGATTTCAAAACCGAATGGCTGGCTTCTATCATTACGTACTTTTTGACACCAGATGGGACGGTTTCTGTCTTTGGAGATGGTGAGCAGAATATATATGGCAGACAGATGGAGGCCGAAACAAAAATGCCTTTAATACCCACTTTCTTAGGTAGATGGAATGAGATGAGCGAAAGACTGTCTATGCGTATTATCAATACGGAGATTGCTTCTCTCTCTCATAAGTTTATGAGAGCATTCGTTGATAGTAATATCCCACCCATAAATATTCAGAATGAATTGTTTTTTGAAACTTATTGGTTGAAATATGGGAATGTTCCAGCTGATACTAACGCTTCTCAATTATGTCAATATATAAGATCGATTTTGCGAGAATATAAACTCAATACACGTGATGTAGTTGTTATGGCCGAGTCTATCAATATACTTAGAGATATAGAAAAGGTTTATATGACTACTGGCAAAAGGTGCATGACTAATTTTGAATCTGCTGAAGAATATGAAAAACTTCTTATACGTTTACAAACAGACCCGGACCCCAACCATTTTCAAAAAGATTTGACGGAGATACGCCATGCTGCGAAAACGCATTTCACGACAGATACAGATGACATGAAAATGTCAACCATACATCGTTTCAAAGGGTGGGAGTCCGAGTCTGTTATCCTTATCTTACAACCAGAAATGTCTGGCAATGTTAGGCCTAATGACTATTATATTCAGGAAAGGGACAATACTCCAGCTCTTATTTATACCGCTCTGACAAGGGCAAAATGTAATCTCTTTATCTTGAATCTTGGCAACACCAAGTATCATTCATTCTTCCAAACAAATATCAAATAATGAAAAACGAGGTTAGTTTTCTGAAGTGAGAAGAATATCGAAACGCCTTAATGTTAATGTATAAGATTTGCTTCAAAATCCTTATATGATTATTCAATAATAAGTTAAGTAGAGTAAGTTATAATAATTCAATAAAAAATGCATAATCGAATAGCAGTTACCTCAATTCCGCAGCATTATTCTTTGCGATCTACTTTTATATATTGACGTGACATTTTGGTATTTATCCATTGATTTGGGATTTTTCTGGGGTTCTTGGTTCTTGCATAGGCATAAAATCCCCCACCCAAACCCAATGGGGGATATGATATCCACAAAGAAATACTGTTTATTCAAGGAATACTTCAGAGTAGTATGTTTTATTTGTATATAGGTTCAGAACGTCCTGCCTTCCCGTTCTCACCCATTTTGCTGGTACGCTGACAAAATGCAGGATAAAGGCTTTCAGTCTGCTTGTCTTCTTCAGCGGCTTGACCTTTTCGCTGATATGATGGATGAGATAGAGAAAGAAGTTCTTCAGCATGGCAGTAACCATCATGAAAACCATGTTCTCAGCCATAAAACCTGAACTCGGGATAAGAAATGTCTGCTAAAAGTTGGTAATCTCATTATATTTTTGTAACTTTATGGTTGAAAATCAAACAATTACAATAAACATAACAATGATTATCAAGGACAAAATTACTGAAATTTTCTATATTGCGGATGATTTCTGCAAGGAATTTGAGTTAGAAACTGATAAAATAGGTCTCTCTGAAAAGAGTAAAGGGTGTCATCGCCATCGCCAGTGCCGTATGAGTAAATTTGAAATCATGACGATTTTAATTTGCTTCCACTTTAATTCTTATCGTAATTTTTATCACTATTATACCTTTTTCGTAAAAGAGCATTTAGCAGATTTATTTCCAAATCAATTGTCTTATAATCGTTTTCTTGAATTAGAAGCACGAGTCTCTGTAGAGATGATGATGTTCCTACAGATATGTTGTTTTGGGAGGTGTACTGGTATTAGTTTCATTGACTCAACTTGTAATGTGTAATAAATCCATTCTTGCTTTGAAAGCCTTTGCTCTCCATGCTTTGAGAGAAGAGGAAATTTTTTATTTTAATTTTTCTTTGCCTTTTCTTTGTGGTATTTAATATTTATTTTTATCTTTGCACCCAGTTAAGTTAAAATTAACCAGTATTTCAAATGGAAATGATAAAGAATATTATTACGGCTATTGGATGTGACCTCCGTACGAGAGGGGCACAGACTTTTTGTGACGTAATAGATTCTTTAACAAAAAAAGATAGAAAAAAGAGCGAGAATTATTTGGTAGTTCCAAATAATTGTGTACTCTCTCTCTCTCTCTCTCTCTCATATAGGCCAGGCCTAACCTCCCCACTTCTTTCTTCATACGCGTGCGCGCGAGGAGCGCCGTGTGAACCCATGTAGACAAAGGAATTGTAGTGATTTCCCTTTGTCTTTTTTCGTGTGTTGTTTGCTTGATGGCAATAGAGAATTTAGGCAAACAAGTGGTGGGAAAGTAAGACGATAACCCCAACAAATAATCAACTCATAACGATAATTAAAAGTAGAATAAAATAAACATGATGCACGAAGGTGTATCGCTAAACTCAAATGAAAATTATGGAAAAGGTAAAGAGGGCTTACGCACAGCCTGCGTGTGGATTTGTCTGCACAGAAATTGAGACTTTAATGAATCAGGCAAGTGGTTCAGCAGGAACTATTGGTCATGGCAGTCAAGCTGGCGATGCCAAGCAGGCACCTGTCTGGATGGACAATGAAGAGGATGAGGAAGAAGAAAAGTCTTCATGGGTCTCAACAAGAAGAAGCGATTTATGGGATTAATAAATTAAGTAACTAAAGAAACAAAAAGACTATAATTATGAGTAAATCAATGAAACAACTAACGCAATTTGCTGCGTGTGCAATAGCTGCCCTGTCTGTTGTGGCTTGTTCAAGTGAAGACAGCGCACAGCAGGACAATGCTAAACAGAATACTGCTAAGGGAGTTGCTACTTTTGATGGTTCACAGCCAAGTAATGACACACGTGCCTTGACACGTACAACAGCAACCTATACACTTGGTGGCGATGCTAAGGTGTTCTGGTCATCAGCTGATAAGATTTTCGTACATGACGATGCCAATACCTTCCATCAGAGTAATGCTGCTAATCTTTATAACCCATCTAATAAAGCAAAAGCAATATTCAGCCTTGCTTCTGGTTCATTTACATTGAACAACCGTGAGGTGCGTTATACAGGTGAGAATGGAACAGACGCTAACACTGTAACCATTGCAACCACACAGACACAGACCACAGCCAACGACTTTAGCCATCTTGGTACATCAGGTGATTGCGGTACTGCAACGGCAATAGGCAGCAATGGTAATTACACCTTTACACTCAACCATAAGGCCAGTTACCTCTGCTTCGTCCCACGTTGTATGAATACCGACCTTGGTCCAAATATTAAGTTGACAAAGATTAAGGTAACAGCCAACCAGCCTATCGCAGGTAAGTATGACTTCTCTACAGGAAGCCTTGCACAAAAGGCAGGTGAGACTTATTCAAACACCATTACGCTTAATACAGGTGATTTCTCACTGAACACAACCTCCTCATCACTCGCTACCAATGGAGCTTATATGGTTGTTGCACCTGGTACCTATAACTTTACAATCACTTATACGATTAAGGACCCTACAACTAATGTAGAAGGTGATGTTGTAAAGACTGTTTCAAGTTATAACTGTCAGGAGGGTAATATTAATGATATTACAGTATGGATAGACAAGGATATTACAAGGTATAGCCCTCAATATTACATGTGGGATGCTCGTAAATCTTATTGGGATGCTACAGGAGTAGTGCAACCGAAACTCAAAGATACAACAGGACATGGTTCTGCAACTAACCCCAGTGATTTGAGATGGTTTAATACAGCAGGAGCTCCTAATGTTGCATTATATTCAGCAAAGGACATGCCTAATGCTAACCTTATGGTTTGGTATTGTATGAAGGGACAACCTCATTGGGATGCAGAAATACTTTGGACTGTTTTTGGTCATCTTTACAAGGGAGGAATGTGGTATTTGAAAAAAGCTAAGATTGCTGCTATGAATGGTAAAAATGTTAATGACCTAAATGTACTCTCACCTGATGGATATGACCGCAGAACAGATTTGTCTACGGTGGCTTCAAGTTATGCCGTTTATAATGAGGCACCAGGTGCTATTACACAATCTGCACCAAGTAATAAAAATGATTATTTCTTCCTTCCTCCATTAGGATATTATATAGGTGACAAATTAGTTCGTTTGGGTGAACATGGAGTTTTTTGGTCATCTAATGGTCAAACAATTGGTTATCACATGAGTATAGCAAAGGATTTTTCGCGTGTTAACGGGTGTGATCAAAGTTTAGGCTTCCCAAAGTGGACATTTGAATAAAAGTGTTTAGTATTTGCTCTATAATAAGTATATAAATTTAGTGGGATGGATTGAGGTATATTGTATTTATTTAGTAGTGATGTTAATTGAATAATATCCTATGATAGTTCAGAAATATATAATATTAGTCTACTCTCGCAAGATTACAACACTTCGGTAATTTAATTTTCGTTTTCTTGCCTCCTAACGTCTCTTGTAGCGTTTTGGGGGCAAGTTTTTGTTATGTGATATGAGTTGTTGATATAGAAAGGATTGATGATAATAGATTAGGTTACTCTCGTCTTACAGTATTAAATCAGCTATAGAAATCTGTTACTCCGCCAAAAGGCGTTAACCCTGTTACTTTGTCTTCCCATACCCTGTCTAAAATCCGTTCGCTTTGTTACCCTGTCTCTTCCCGTACCCTGTCCTCGGTTAATACAGTCTTAATGATGCTATTCAGTCAAAACGAAGTTTCCTGTCATTCCTGTCAGCCTTATTCTCCACGTAACTCTTTAGTACACAGAGAGGTTACACGAAATGTTAAAAGTGACAGCAAATAAGAATAAAACTTTTTCTTGTAGTAATGTGTAATAAATCCAGTCTTGCGTTGAAAGCCTTTGCTCTCCATGCTTTGAGAGAAGAGGAAGTTTTTTATTTTAATTTTTCTTTGCCTTTTCTTTGTGGGATTTAATATTTATTTTTATCTTTGCACCCAGTTAAGTTAAAATTAACCAGTATTTCAAATGGAAATGATAAAGAATATTATTACGGCTATTGGATGTGACCTCCGTACGAGAGGGGCACAGACTTTTTGTGACGTAATAGATTCTTTAACAAAAAAAGATAGAAAAAAGAGCGAGAATTATTTGGTAGTTCCAAATAATTGTGTACTCTCTCTCTCTCTCTCTCTCTCTCTCTCTCTCTCTCTCATATAGGCCAGGCCTAACCTCCCCACTTCTTTCTTCATACGCGTGCGCGCGAGGAGCACCGTGTGAACCCATGTAGACAAAGGAATTGTTGTGATCTCCCTTTGTCTTTTTTCGTGTGTTGTTTGCTTGATGTCTAACAATGATATAAGCAAACATTTTCTCTTATTTTTGGTAAGGATGGTGAGTACTTTGAGACAGGAATAGCACAGAACTCAAGTAAGACAGATTAAGCAGAGTAACGATAAGATATTATTAATTCAAATATTAAAAAAATGAATAAAGAAAGATGGGCTTACGTTAAGCCCGAATGTGAAGCGACTACATGTCAGACAGAATGTCATCTTCTCGATGCAAGCGGTAATGCTGGAACAATTGGAGGAGGTCCAACTTATGGTGAGGCAAAACGCCAAATACCTTGGGACGATGAAGAGGAAGAAGAGGAACCAGTAGAGGCAGTCTCTTTCTCAAATAAAAGAGAGTTAAGTAACAGGTTCTAAATTGACACGCATACTAAAATTAAAAGAATGAAAACAATGAAGAATAAGACGGCTATCAGTTCGATGGTGCAGACGGCTTGTTATGCTTTTGCTGCCGTATTGCTTACAGCAAGTTGTGCTAATGACGACACAACACAGAACGATAAAGAACAGAAGACGGAGGTTCCTGCTGGTACAACTGCTTTCAATGGCTTCTCTCAGCAGGGTAGTGCTACTCGTACAGCAATCGTTAATCATACCAAGGGGGCTGGTGCATCAGTCAATTGGAGCAATACTGACAAGATTTGGGTAAAGGATAATGCTGGTACATGGAATCAGAGTAACGCTGTTACTTTCGCTACTTCAAACAAGGCACAGGGTACTTTTGCACTGAATGGTACTTATAGTCAGGCAACGCATGATGTTGTTTATACGAATAAGACTATTGCTGCTGGTGCACAGCCACAGGTAGAAATCAAGTCTGCGCAGACACAGTCAGCACCAAACAACTTTGACCATGCTGGTGAGTCAGGTGATTGTGGTATTGCCTCTGCAGCAAAGAATGGTAATGACTATACCTTTACACTTAATCACAAGGCAGCTTATCTCTGCTTAATCCCTCGTTCAAGCAATCCATACGTGAACCGTAGTAAGCTTTTCAAGGTTGAAATTACAGCAGAAGATGATATCGCAGGTACTTATACCATCGGTGCTAATGGTGCTCTTACCCTTGCTTCTGGTGGTTCAAAGACTATTACCGTTACAACAGGCTCTGGCTTTGCTATCGACAACTCTTCTGACGATATGAGCAAGAACGCCACTTATGCCGTAGTTGCTCCAGGTAACCATAAGTTCCGTATCCGCTATTGGTTGAAGAATACAACAGATAATCCTGATGGTCCAATTGAAGGTACTGTAACAAGGTATGTAGATATAAACTGTGTTGCTGGTATAATGACTGATGTAACTGCAAATCTAACATTGAATAATTATGATGGACATAACTACTATATGTGGGATGCACAACAGAATTATTGGTATGGACATGAGTGGGATACAGCTACACCTTGGCAGCCAACACTGAATAATACCTCGGATAGTAGATATGCACAAAATAAGGTTTCTGATCCTGCTCGATGGTATAATGATAATGGTCAATCTGTAGGAACATACGTAAATGCTCAGTCTGATGCATTTAAAGATCTTCCAAATGCCAATGAAATGGTATGGTTTGTTATGAATGGTAAGCCTCGTTGGGATGCAAGTGAGTTATGGACGACCATGGGTCATCTTTATCGTGGTGGCATGTGGTTCCTTAATAGAGATAAAATTACAGGAATTTCAAAGGAACATGTGCCAGGAAGTAGTTTAGATTTACGTTCAACATTCCAGTTGTATCGAAATTACAATTTGGTAAAAAATCCTCCTTCATATAGTGAACAATCTGATTATTTTTATTTACCAGCTTTGGGATATTATGTAAGTGGAAAATTAAATAAAGTTGGTAAAGAGTGCTTCTATTGGGGATCAAATACCAATCCTTGGATACATAACTATGGCCCATGTTATCTTTATATTGATGAGAATTTTACAGATGTTAATTATGTCGTTGAGCGCTTCAATGGTTTTGTAGTACGTAAATTTTAGTAGCTGATAGACTAAACACAAAAATGTAGTCTTTAGTAACAAAGATTTTTAAGTATACAGAATAAAACACTTCGGTAATTTAATTTTCGTTTTCTTGCCTCCTAACGTCTCTTGTAGCGTTCTGGGGGCAAGTTTTTTATTATGAAGTTTGTGCTGATGATATACTAAGATTAAAGTGACAATAGATTAGTCTAATTACCCCTTGTAGTCTTAATTTGATATAATGAATTCTGTTACTCCGCCAAAAGGCGTTAACCCTGTTACTTTGTCTTCTCGTACCTTGTCTACAATCCGTTCACTTTGTTACCCTGTCTCTTCCCATACCCTGTCTACAAGCTGTTCACTTTGTTACCCTGTCTCTTGTCTACCCTGTCCTCGGTTAATACCGTCTTAACAATGGTATTCAGTCAAAACGAAGTTTCCTGTCATTTCTGTCAGCCTTGGTCTACGCTTAACTCGTTAGTATACAGAGTGGTTACACGAAAGGTTAATTATGACAGCAAATAAGAATAAAACTTTTTCTTGTAGTTTGTTTAGTTTACGAGTTTACAAGTTAACGAGTTAACGAGTTATTTGTTGCGATAATGATTTGTGTAATTCGTGTAATTCGTAGTTTGTTTTTCACACGGAGAGACGGAGAGACGGAGGTGGGTAGTAAAGCCACAGAGGTGCCAATGGCACAAGGAGAGATAGAGAAATGCCACACAGATTGTTAATACCTTTGCTGTTTAGTTATCTTTTGTTTCTATTTATAATGATAAGACTTTGGTATTATTATATGAAGCCTTTTACTCTTATGATTATAGGGAAAGTGAAAGGGGGAGCAGTGAACTTTTTTGAATTATAGTTGACTTCATGCTAAATAGCGTGTAATTGTAGGTTTATAAGAATAAGGGGTTTTAGGTTTTCGGATAAGGTCGGCTTTCGGTATTTCATTCTTTCATTCTTTGTTATTAGAGATAAATTCAGTACTTTTGTAACTACATTATAATAGGAGAGAATTATGGAACCATTGGCAGAACGGCTGCGACCACGTAGGCTTGAAGACTATATCGGACAGGAACACCTTGTCGGTGAGGGTGCTGTGCTGCGTCGGATGATTGATTCGGGACGTGTTGCGTCGTTTATCCTATGGGGACCTCCGGGCGTGGGGAAGACCACCTTGGCCCAAATCATAGCCCAACGGCTGGAGACACCATTCTTTACGCTCTCGGCTGTGACGAGTGGTGTGAAGGATGTACGTGAGGTTATCGAGCGTGCACAGAGCAATCGTTTCTTCAATTCGGCCTCACCGATCCTCTTTATCGACGAGATTCATCGTTTCTCAAAGTCGCAGCAAGACTCGCTCTTAGGGGCGGTGGAGAAGGGGACAGTCACCCTGATTGGTGCGACAACAGAGAACCCTTCCTTCGAGGTGATACGTCCGTTGCTCTCTCGCTGCCAACTCTATGTGCTGAAATCACTGGAGAAGGCCGACCTGCTGAAGCTCTTGCACAGGGCAGTGACAGAGGATGTCGAACTGAAGAAACGGCATATCGAGTTACGGGAGACGGATGCCATCCTGCGTTATAGCGGTGGTGACGCACGTAAGTTACTGAATATTCTCGACTTAATCGTGGCTGCCGAGACTGGCGATGACATCGTTGTGACGGATAAGATGGTGGAGGAGCGACTGCAAGAGAACCCCTTAGCCTACGATAAGGGCGGTGAGATGCACTATGATATAGTGTCGGCTTTCATCAAGTCGATACGTGGATCCGACCCCGATGCGGCCCTCTATTGGATGGCTCGTATGATAGAAGGAGGCGAAGACCCTAAGTTTATTGCGCGTCGTGTCGTTATCAGTGCGGCAGAAGACATTGGACTGGCTAATCCGAATGCGCTTCTTTTGGCCAATGCGGCCTTTGATGCCGTGACGAAGATTGGCTGGCCCGAAGGGAGAATACCCTTGGCTGAGGCGGTGGTCTACCTCGCTCGTTCGAAGAAGGACAACTCTGCTTATAAAGCCATCAATCGAGCGATAGAGTTGGTGCGCCAGACGGGCAATCTGCCTGTGCCTCTCCATCTTCGTAATGCGCCTACTCAGCTGATGAAGGACTTGGGTTATGGCGATGGATATAAGTATCCTCACGACTACGAAGGACATTATGTCAAACAGCAGTATATGCCGGATGAGTTGGTAACCGACTCCACACAGGGACCCCTCCCTAACCCTCCCCGAAAGGGAGGGGACGCCTAACGGGGTGTGACCTCCCCCAACCCCTCCGAGAGAGGGGGGCGCCTAACGGAGTGGTACCTCCCCCAACCCCTCCGAGAGAGGGGGGCGCCTAACGGAGTGTTATCTCCCTATGTCTTTCCTTATGATAATAATAATATGTAGCGAAAGCTCACTAAATTGTACCCCAAACCCAACCAAATTCTACCTCAAACCCTACCAAACTGTAGCCCGTTAGGCACTCCCCTCCCTTTTGGGGAGGGGTTGGGGGAGAGGTCCTAACACCCAATAAACATGAAAATAGTAATTAAGTTGTAAACCAAACCCAACCAAATTCTACCTCAAACCCAATCAAACTGTACCCCGTTAGGCACTCCCCTCCTTCGGAGGGGTTGGGGGAGGTCCCCATTGGGGAGGGGTTGGGGGAGAGGTCCTAACACCCAATAAGTATGAAAATAGTAATCCTCGACTGCCATGCAGTCAACCCTGGCGACTTGTCATGGGAACCAATCAAAGAGATAGCAGACTGCGTTGTTTATGAACGAACAAAGCAGGATGAAGTCGTTGAACGAGCTAAGGATGCCGACGGAATCCTTATTAATAAGGTGAATATCACACGTGAACTGCTCGACCAACTGCCCCGATTGAAGTATATCGGTGAGCTTGCAACGGGTTATAACAACATCGATGTTGAGGCCGCTCACGAGCGTGGCATCGTCGTTTGTAATATCCCTGCGTATAGCACGGACAGCGTGGCCCAACACGTCTTTGCCCTCCTTTTCAACGCAACTACACATGTCGACCACTACGCTGAGGCTGTGCGTCGAGGCGAGTGGAGCAAGCAGAAGGATTTTTGTTACTGGGATACGCCTCTCATCGAACTCTCTGGTAAGACCTTAGGTATCGTTGGCTTGGGCCATATTGGGCAGAAGGTGGCCAGGATAGCACATGCGTTAGGGATGGACATCTCGGCTTGCACGAGTAAGAACAGTAGTGACCTTCCTGAGTGTATCCGTAAGACAACCCTCGAGGGACTGCTTAGCACGTCGGATGTCATTACCCTTCATTGTCCGCTGACAGCTGCCAACACACGTATGATTAATGCCGAAACGCTGAAGAAGGTGCGCCGAGGTGCAATCTTGATCAACACTGGCCGTGGTGGACTCATCGACGAACAAGCTGTTGCCGATGCCCTTGCGAGTGGACAACTCAGTGCTTACTGTGCCGACGTGATGACCGATGAGCCACCACACAACGACAATCTGCTCTTCAATCAGCCGAATGCTTATATCACTCCTCATATCGCTTGGGCCACACGTGAAGCACGCGAACGTCTCATGAATATCTGTGTTGAGAATATAAAGAAGTTCATTGAAGGAGAACCACAGAATAGGGTTTGATGGGTGATGGGTGTTAAATGTTAGGTGTTGATGGCTTGTGTTGCACCTTTCCGTAGTCTGACATATATGCCCCAAATACCCTGCTGTTAGGGTGATGGGTGTTAAATGTTAGGTGTTGATGGCTTGCGATGCACCTTTCCGTAGTCTGACATATATGACCCAAATACCCTGCTGTTAGGGTGATGGGTGTTAAATGTTAGGTGTTGATGGCTTGCATTGCACCTTTCCGTAGTCTGACATATACGCCCCAAATACCCTGCTGTTAGGGTGATGGGTGCTAAATGTTAGGTGTTGATGGCTTGCGTTGCAACTTTCCGCTGTCTGACATATACGCCCCAAATACCTTGCTGATAGGGTGATGGGTGTTAAATGTTAGGTGTTGATGGCTTGCGATGCACCTTTCCGTAGATTAGCATGTACATCTAAAATACCTTATTGTTAAGGTGTTGATGGCTTGCGATGCACCTTTCCTTAGTCCCCTTTCGCTGGAATAAGGCCTTTAAGGCATCTTTTAGTTAGTTTTCATAGACAAAAATGTTATACACTGACCCACATCTTGTCCGTACGCTGCAGGTGATACTGGAGTTTCTTGGGACATTTGCGTTTGCCATATCGGGTATTCGCCACGCCGCACAGAAACACTTCGATTGGTTCGGAGGATATGTGTGTGGCTTTGCCGTCGCCATCGGAGGCGGTACTATTCGTGACACCATGTTAGGAGTACGACCCTTCTGGATGACCAATATCATGTATGTGCTATGTACGGGTCTGGCCCTCTTCTTGGTTATCTTGTCACGACGATGGATTAAACGACTTAGCAACGCATGGTTTGTTTTCGACACACTCGGCCTTGCCCTCTTCACGATAGCGGGTATTCAGAAGACTGTCGCACTCGGTTATCCCTTCTGGGTGGCTATCATCATGGGCTGCATAACCGGTGTGGCGGGTGGTGTCATCCGTGATGTACTCCTAAACAACATCCCCGTTATCTTCCACAAGGAAATCTATGCCGTAGCAAGTGTGGGTGGTGGACTCATCTATTGGGGCCTCTTCGCCCTCGGTATGTCGCTTCCTCTGACCGTCATCATCACCTTCGTCGCCATCTGTATAATTCGTTTTATTGCAGTGGGTTACCATATCTCGCTGCCAACCCTGCAAGATGAAGATGAAAAAAAAGAGTAAAAAAGATAGTAAAACATTTGGTGGTTTGGGGAAAAAGTCCTACCTTTGCACTCGCAATTCAGCAATGAAGCAATTCATTACTCCACTTGCAACCATAACAATGGTTCCGTAGCTCAACTGAATAGAGCACTTGACTACGGATCAAGAGGTTACAGGTTTGAATCCTGTCGGAATCACTTAAGGACACTCGTAAGGGTGTCCTTTTTTTTGTGTGTGGGTATAAGGATGCCTCACCAAGAGCTGGCCCTTCCCCCGTCCCCTCCCCCGCAGGGAGGGGAGTAGTATGTGAGGTTACCCCTACTGGCCTGCTTGTGTGGGGCATGAGAAGGTTTTTCTTTCACGCTGGGGAGTTTTTTCTCTCACAGAACTCACAGATTTAACGGACCCTTTTTGCGCTCAATTTCGATCCCACAGAACGCCTCCGGCATACAGAATTCACAGAGCGTTAAAGCTATCGTAGATACTAATAAGGGACAACACGAAGGCTACATCCTTCTTATAGGGGTATCTCGGTGATTACGCCCCTCCCTTTTGGGGAGGGGAAGGGGAAGGGGCCTCTATCTTTATGGGCCTTTGTGTGTTCTGTTCTTCTGTGTAAATCTGTGAGAAATAGGACGCACCCACTCTATGAGATGAGACGCATGTAACTCTCTGGGGAGGTTTTTCTCTCACGCTGGGGAGTTTTTTCTCTCACAGAGCCCACAGAGTTCACTGAGCCTTTTTGCGCACAGTTTTGAGCCCACAGAAGGCCTCCGGCATACAGAGTTCACAGAGCGTTACTGCTAAAGAAGGGTGTTGGGTGATAGTTGTTAGGTGTTGATGATTAGTCATAGGGGTATCTCGGTGATTACGCCCCTCCCTTTTGGGGAGGGGACGGGGAAGGGGCCTCTATCTTTATGGGCCTTTGTGTGTTCTGTTCATCTGTGATTTTCTGTGAGAAAAAGAACACATCCACTCTATGATACAACACACAAACAACTCGGTGGGGAGTTTTTTCTCTCACAGAGCCCACAGAGTTCACTGAGCATTTTTTCGCACAGTTTCGAGCCCACAGAAGGCCTCCGGCATACAGAGTTCACAGAGCGTTACTGCTAAAGAAGGGTGTTGGGTGATGGGTGTTAGGTGTTGATGATTAGTTAAAGATGGGTGGTGGTTGATAGGTATTGGCTGTAACGTTCTGTGTTATCGGTTGACTTAATGTCTCTGTGGAATGCTGTGTATTCTGTTCATCTGTGCTTTTCTGTGAGAGAAAGAACGCAACCTCCGTGAGAAATGAATTGTCCTCTATAAGAGAAAGAACGCAACCTCCGTGAGAAAAAGAATTGTCCTTTGTGAGAAAAAGAATGTTTGAGAGCCGTATGGGGAGGTTAACACTCGCAGAGCGCACGGCTTTTCATGTCTTAACTCCATGAGAGTATGTAATGTTTTTTCGCCCATCACGGAGACTATCAAGCAACTGGTTTACTTGTTAACTTGTCAACTTGTTAACTTGCTTATTCTATCTGAAGATAATCCAAAGGTTGTTTTGTGTAATTCATAAGCGTATAAAAAGCAAAAGTTCCACCCTGGTACGCATTCTTAAGAGGCGTGGTGGAAACTGTCGCTGCAAAGATATACCTTTTATTTTAGTCTTGCAAGCGTTTTAGAATAAATTTTCGAAAATCAATGAAAAAGGTGGACTGAGATAGTATTGGGTTGGTTGTGTTTCTATTAATCACGTTTATTTGTAAACTGTTTTCATGTGTCTTGCATGGAGTATAAGCTTTTCAAGATAGAAGAAGAGGCCTTTCTACGTTCAAGAACATGCCCTTCTTGCCACAAGAAGGGCGTTTTCTACGAGCAAGAAGGGCATATACTCGAACGCAAAACATAACACGCTGATTACTTGTGGGTTATATCCTCGGTTATAGGTAATGATATCTGTGTGTTGTGAGGGTGGTCAGCATGGTGGGTTGTAAGAATTTTTTACGACTTTATAGAGGTGTTGCAGGTAGTACGTAAAATATGAGTTTACGCCTACAATACTATTCACATGAGGAGTTGGGCGTATTTTCTCTCACAGAAGACATTCCTTTCTCTCATGCTGGATATTTTTTTCTCTCACAGAGAACACGGAGGTCACGGAGGTTTTAAGCGCACGGTTTCGAGCCCACAGAACGCCTCCGGCATACAGAGTTCACAGAGCGTTTCAGCTAAAGAAGGGTGTTGGATGTTGAGTGTTAGGTGCTGATGATTAGCTAAAGTTGGCTATAAGGTTCTGTGAAATCGGTTGACTTAATGTCTCTGTGCGCCTTTGTGTGTTCTGTTCATCTGTGTTTTTCTGTGAGAAAAAGAACGCATCCTCTCGATAAGATAAGACTCATGCAAGTTGCTGGGGAGTTTTTTCTCTCACGCAGGGTGTTTTTTTCTCTCACAGAGCGCACAGAGTTCACTGAGCATTTTTGCGCACAGTTTCGAGCTCACAGAACGCCTCCGGCATACAGAGTTCACAGAGCGTTACTGCTAAAGGTGGCTGTAAGGTTCTGTGAAATCGGTTGACTTAATGTCTCTGTGGGCCTTTGTGTGTTCTGTTTATCTGTGATTTTCTGTGAGAAAAAGAACAATTGCGAGACTCGCTGGGGAGTTTTATCTCTCACAGATCGCACAGAGTTCACTGAGCATTATTGCGCACAGTTTCGAGCCCACAGAACGCCTTCGGCATACAGAGTTCACAGAGCGTTTCAGCTATCGTAGATACCGATAAGGGGCAACAAGCAGCCTACATCCAGTCCATAGGGGTATCTCGGTGATTACGCCCCTCCCTTTTGGGGAGGGGACGGGGGAGGGCCAGCTGGGGTCGGGGTCGTGGTCGCTATCTGTTTGTGTGCCTACATAGCTTACTTATGCACACCCCTCTCTATTTCTGATGTTTATATACAATGTAGAAGAAGATACATAATGCGATGTCAGAGATGAGGCTCCCAAAGGCGCTAAGAAACGGTGAATACGTATATACTAAATTCAGTGGGAAGAAATCAAAGGTATCTACAAAGAATGAAATGATACCTGTGTTGTAGGCCAAAAAGTAAAGAGAAATCACAAGACTGGTGATTGCACCAATCAAGCCAATTAATGTTGCTGTTTTAATTTTCATGTTTTGTTTGTTTTAGTTAATATCTTCTCAGCCTCACAGATGGGTGTTGGGTGATGAGTGTTAGGTGTTGATGAATAGTCATAGACGGGTGTTGGGTGATGAGTGACGGGTGTTGGGTGATGAGTGATGGGTGTTGATGATTAGCGATAGAAGCGTCGAAGCGGGTCCACACCTTCATCAAGACGCAAGCAGCCCCATAGGGGTATCTCGGTAATCACGCCCCTCCCTTTGGGGGAGGGGACGGGGGAGGGGCCAGCTGTGGACGGTGTTGTGGCCCACTAATACACCTTACGCCCCTTCCCTTCCTTATCCTTCACGATAACTATCTGGCGTCGTCCTGCCTGTTGAGGGTTGGTTTTTATGCCAGAGAGGGTATAGGCAGTAGACGGCTGAGCGGCATTGTCAGCAGGAAACGAGGTGATGGCTGCAGTTGTATTCAGCGGTGTATAGCGGAAAGAGATAGTGTTATCATGGCTCTTCGCAATCCCTTTTATCCCCGCTAAGTCCGTCACTCTATAGTTCGTATAGAAGCTAAGACGAGGGTCGGTAGTGCTCGTCAGACTATTATTCAAGGCCGTTGGGAACGGGTCATTATCCTGTGAGTCACTTTTGAGGTCGCCATCCGCAGGCACTATCGTGAACCGTGGATGACGCTGAGAGGCAGCCGCATTAAGATTGTTCATCCTCCACGCCACCGCATCATAGTCCACATGGAACACCATCAAGCCGTGGGCAGGCAGCTCACTGTCCCATCTGTAGGGCGTACGGTTCTCAAAGATATAATACTCATCCTTGTTGTCAGGGTTATAGAGGACGTACGCCTCACCACCTTCCGACAGTCCTTTCATATCCTTCACGTCCACGGCAGCATCGCCGAGGGTGGTAGGCTTCAGCCAACCCATGAACGCCTTCTCGTAAGCATCATATCCTGCAGGCACCGTGCCGATACCCGTTCCGCCATAAACATTTACTAAACTCTCTGGTCCACCATTGTAGCTACCGCCACACATAAGGTCGTATCGTCCCGAGCCAACGTTCGTTCCGCCCCTTGTATCATAGAAGTCAGGGAGCCCTAAGCAGTGAGAAAACTCATGACAGATGGTTCCTATCCCCGAATAATACAGTCGATGCATACCGTTGACTTGTGCTCTAATAATCTCATTACTACAAGCGTAGGTGTCAATCGTCTGTCCATTGAAATGGAGCGCACTCAGTCCTGCGTCCGTGAGCGAATACTTATGTGGCCAAACCGTGTCTGCATTGCCACCCGTAGCCTCGCCTTCACCCGCATAGATAACGTACACCTGTTCCACTTCTCCGTCTCCGTCCCAGTCGTAACGACGCCAGTCTACCTGTCCTTTGACGGCTTTACAAGCGTCGATAATCATCTGTGGCGCATTAGCATCGTTCATGTTCTGTGTGTGTTCACCGTAGTATTTATACGGATGAGCCAACTTCACGGGTCCAATGACATCAAAGGTAAGATCGAACCTACCGTTGCTCTGGTCCTTGAAATAGTCGTGTACACTCCCGATAGCCCCATTGTCGTTCTTATAACCCTCCTCGTTAAGCATCTTCTCATAGAGGGTCTTGATGTCAGACTCACGTGGTCGGAGTGTGAGAACATTCTGTGGATTGGTGAAGGACTTGTCTGCGAACTCCACTAAGATGACGAGTCCCTTCTTACTTCCCTCCCATGTCGTCCCATCACTGAGTCCGAAAGGCTTCGAGCTAACCTGCTGTTCCTTGTTTCTCTGCAGTTGTCTTACCTCCTCCAGAGCGGCCGCAGCGAGTTCCTCGCGGCCGTGTCTGAGTTCTTTATTATGTGCCAGAACCGCCGAGGCCACCAACTGCTGGTCTACGATATGCGCATAGTAGTAGTTGCCATGATAGGGTACAAGGGGAATACCGTCCTCTGTCATGGCATAGTTAAAGTGCTCATCACCAACGGTCATCACCTTCAGCAACGTGCCATCAGCCTGCTTAACTGTTCGCCAAATCTTCATCGCTGGGATGGCAAACGATGATGACGCGATGAGCAAACCAGCAAGGAGTGTAAATATCTTCTTCATCTTCTTGTCCTTAAAATGATTTCTATTAGATTATTGATAAAATGTAACTATCTCACAATAGATGGCTACAAAGATAAAGAAAAATATAGAGAAAGGAAAGAAATCAGTATGGTTTTCTGATGGGGAGGGATGTTGGGTGATGGTTGTTAGGTGTTGATGATTAGTTAAAGATGGGTGGTGGGTGATAGGTATTGGCTGTAACGTTCTGTGTTATCGGTTGACTTAATGTCTCTGTGGGCCTTTGTGTGTTCTGTTCATCTGTGTTCTTCTGTGAGAAAAAGAACAATTGCGAGACTCGCTGGGGAGTTCTTTCTCTCACAGAGCACACAGAGTTAACAGAGCCTTTTTGCGCACAGTATCGAGCACACAGAAGGCCTCCGGCATACAGAGTTCACAGAGCATTACTGCTAAAGAAGGGTGTTGGGTGATAGTTGTTAGGTGTTGATGATTAGCCATAGGGGTATCTCGGTGATTACTCCCCTCCCTTTGGGGGAGGGGAAGGGGGAGGGGCCTCTGACCCACAGAACGCCTCCGGCATACAGAGAACACAGAGCGTTTCAGCTTTCGTTGGGTGTGATGTATGTGAGAGAGGAGAGTTCATGTGATGATAAATAATCCTTACAACCCACCAAGCTGATAACCCTCACAACACACATATATCATCATCTACAACCAAGGATATAACCCACAAGAAATCAGCGTGTTACGTTTTGCATTCGAGTATATGCCCTTCTTGCTCGTAGAAGACGCCCTTCTTGATGCAAGAAGGGCATGTTCTCGAACGTAGAAAAGCCTCTTCTTGTAGCATACTCAGCCTTTTCTCGAAAAGAGAAGGGAACAGCCTGCGAAATATCTTGACATTTCCTATTTACATGGTTAGTACTCTATCTCTCAAAGAGGACCTTTCTTTCTCTCACGAAGGACCTTTCTTTCTCTCACAGAGAAACACAGAAGAATAGAACACACAAAGGCCCACAGAGACATTAAGTCAACCGATTTCACAGAACCTTACAGCCAACGTTAGCTAATCATCAACACCTAATACCCAACACCCAACACCCACCTTTAGCAGTAACGCTCTGTGACCTCTGTATGCCGGAGGCCTTCTGTGGGCTCGAAACGTGCGCAAAGGCTCTGTTAACTCTGTGCGCTCTGTGAGAGATAAAACTCCCCAGCGTGAAAGAAAGAACTCCCCAGCGATTTGTTTGTGTGACATCTCATAGCGAGGGTGCGTTCTATTTCTCACAGAAGAACACAGATGAACAGAACACACAAAGTTTCACAGAGACATTAAGTCAACCGATTTCACAGAACCTTACAGCCACCTTTAGCAGTAACGCTCTGTGTTCTCTGTATGCCGAAGGCCTTCTGTGGGCTCGAAACTGTGCGCAATAATGCTCAGTGAACTCTGTGCACTCTGTGAGAGAAAAACGTCCCCACACACGTTTCCAATATTCTTTTTCTCACAGAGGAACACAGATGAACGGAACATACAGCAACTCACAGAGACATTAAGTCAACCGATTTCACAGAAACTTACAGCCAACGTTAGCTTATCATCAGCACCTAACACTCATCACCCAATACCCTTCTATAGCAGTAATGTTCTGTGATATCTGTATGCCGAAGGCCTTCTGTGGGCTCGAAACGTTGGTTGAAAAGTTCTGTTAAATCTGTGAGTTCTGTGAGAGAAAAAACTCCGCAGCAAGTCTCAAAAATGTTCTTTTTCTCACAGATAACACAGAAGAACAGATTTCACAAAGGCCCACAGAGACATTAAGTCAACCGATAACACAGAGCGTTACAGCCAACATCCACTCTATAGGGGTATCTCGGTGATCACGCCCCTCCCTTTTGGGGAGGGGAAGGGGAAGGGGCCAGCTGGGGAGTGCAGTGTGTCCCTCTTCCTCTTTAAGATTTCTTTTCCCCTATTAGTTTGCCATCTAACCATTTATGCCTACCTTTGCAACCGAAAAGAAAGGGGTAGATTATTATTAAGACAATCACGTCATATCATCAAACTTATATATGAAGAAGCTCATTTTACTTACGTTCCTTTGTGTTATAACGATTATTTCACAGGCACAAACAAGTCTTGTTGACTATCTCACAACGGCTATGCCTAAGCGGGAGACACGTGCCGTCTGGTTGACAACACTCGCCAACCTCGATTGGCCAAAGACCTACGCTACGTCGCCTGAGCGCATTGAGCAACAGAAACAAGAGCTCGTCGATATCCTCGACAAATACCAGAAAGCAAATATCAACACCGTCCTCTTGCAGGCACGAGTGCGTGCGGCAACGATTTACCCGTCTGCTCTCGAACCATGGGACAAGTGTATTACGGGCGTGGAGGGCGGCGTGCCGGGTGGTGACTACGACCCGCTGGCCTTCGCAGTGGCCGAGTGTCACAAGCGAGGGATGGAGATTCACGCCTGGATAGCCACTATTCCGGTCGGTGCAAAGAGTTCGCTTGGGTGCAGAACACTGATGAAAAAGGGCTTCCGCATACGTAGCTTCTCCACAGGGGCGTATCTCGACCCCTCCGACCCGTCTGTGGCTCCCTATTTGGCAAGCATCTGTGGGGAGATTGTAAGGAATTATGATGTCGATGGAATCAACCTTGATTACATCCGATACCCCGATGGCTGGCCCCGTCCTACCTATCGTCTGGGTGACACACCCGACCAGCGTCGTAGCAACATAACGGCCATCGTCAGGGCTATCCACGATGAGGTGAAGGCCATCAAACCGTGGGTGAAGATGTCGTGTTCGCCTATTGGGAAGCATGCCGACCTCGGTCGATATAGTTCAAAGAATTTCAATGCACACGACAGGGTGTCTCAGGAGGCACAAGAATGGCTCCGACAGGGGTTGATGGACCAGCTTTATCCGATGCAATACTTCCGTGGTGACAATTATTACCCGTTCCTTGCCGACTGGATGGAGAACCGTTATCAGCGTGAGATCGTCTCTGGCTTGGGTACTTACTTCCTCGATCCACGAGAGGGAAATTGGACTTTAAGCGACCTGACTCGCCAGATGTACGTCAGTCGTAACCTCGGTGCGGGACACGCTCATTTCCGTTCTTTCTTCCTCACAAGCAACAAACAGGGGGTCTACGACTTTGAGAAGCAGTTTAATGCGGCGTTGGCTCTCCCTCATGCGATGGTGACGTCTGCTCCAAAGGGTGCTGCGCCTGTTGCTGCAGGGGCGTCGCTGGTGGTGAGGAACGACGATAAGTCGGTGGTAATGAAGTGGAAATCGGTGGCTCCATACTATAATATTTATGTCAGCAACACCTATCCTGTCAACACTGACGACCCTCGTAACCTGCTCTTCGCACGCTATGTCGGACAGTCGCTGAGGCTGAAGAATGTCGGTTCTGACCTCTTCTTTGCTGTGAGGGGAATGAGTCGTTATGGCGTTGAGACGCCTGCCTTGCAGGAGCGGGATAACGCTGTTTCGCTCGCTCCGTCGCATGTCTCCTTGCTTGCAAACGATGGTAACACGCTTAGTCTGCCTGCTGCTGCTAAGCTGACGGATGCCGACCATTATGTTGTACTTACCTTGCAGGGGTCGGCTGTGCGCTCTGTCAAGGCAAAGACCATACATAATAACCAGCTGAATATCGCCTCGCTGCCCAATGGCATGTACTCCCTCCAGGTCTGGGGACATAAGAAACGCAGCTTCCGAGTGGGATATTTCATGGTTAGACGGGGTATGTGAGAGACAGGGGAACCGTGGGTAGGAGAAGACAGAGTAACAGAGTAGGGGAGAGAGAGTAACAGAGTAAGGGAGAGAGTACGACTGGCCCCTCCCCCGGCCCCTCCCCCGAAGGGAGGGGAGTAGTATGTGAGGTTACCCCTATTGGGCTGCTTGTGTGGGGTGTGGGGAGGTTTTTCTCTCACAAAAAACATTCTTATCTTTCATGGTGGATATTTTTTCCTCTCACAGAGCGCACAGAGTTCACGGAGCTTTTTGGCGCACAGTTTCGAGCCCACAGAAGGCCTCCAGCATACAGAGGTCACAGAGCGTTACTGCCAAAAAAGGGTGTTGGGTGATAGTTGTTAGGTGTTGATGATTAGCCATAGGGGTATCTCGGTGATCACGCCCCTCCCTTTGGGGGAGGGGAAGGGGGAGGGGCCTCTGACTCACAGAAGGCCTCCGGCATACAGAGGTCACAGAGCGTTACTGCCAAAGATGGCTGTAAGGTTCTGTGAAATCGGTTGACTTAATGTCTCTGTGGGCCTTTGTGTGTTCTGTTCTTCTGTGTTCTTCTGTGAGAAATAGAATGCATCCTCAATGAGAAAAGGGACATTTGAAAGTCATTGATGAGGTCTTTCTCTCACGCTGATGAGTTTTTTCTCTCACAGAGCGCACAGAGTTCACGGAGGTTTTAAGCGCACAGTTTCGAGCCCACAGAAGGCCTCCGGCATACAGAGGTCACAGAGCGTTACTGCCAAAGATGGCTGTAAGGTTCTGTGAAATCGGTTGACTTAATGTCTCTGTGGAATGCTTTGTGTTCTGTTCTTCTGTGTTTTTCTGTGAGAGAAAGAAAGGTCCTCCGTGAGAGAAAGAAAGGTCCTCCGTGAGAGAAAGAAAGGTTCTTTGTGAGAGATAGATTACTAACCATGTAAATAGAAAATGTCAAGATATTTTACAGAATGCTCCCCTCTACAATCGAGACGGGGCCGAGCTTGATACAAGAAGAGGCCCTTTAACGTTCAAGAACATGCTCTTCTTGGTCTAAGAAGGGCGTCTTCTACGAGCAAGAAGGGCGTGGTCTTAATCGATAAGTGTAACGTTCTGATTTCCTGTGGGTTATATATTTGATTATAGGGAGTGCTGTAGGGCTGTGTTGAGGGTGATAGGCTCGGATGTTTGTAAAGATATTTTTGTAGAGTAAAGGGAGTAGTGAAGGGTGGACGCAGTGGCACTCGGGGTATCAGATAATTCTTCTTTGTTACATTGGATATCGAAAAGTTAAAATAGAGAATAGTTCCCTCAATAATTTGGATATATCCGAATTATCTCGTATATTTGCACCTATAAACATATATACTATGAGCTTTCAGATAAAGGAGATGAAATCCCTTTCAGGAGCTAAAGCACATATCTACTCCGTCATATTTGATGGTAACGATACAACCTTATTAGAACAATTCTTTAACGAGAACTTAACTAACAAGTACCTAAAGGTGATGTTCAACAAGATAATTGTTATGGCCAGAGATACGGGATGTCTTAAACAATTCTTCAAAGAGGGTGAGGGGAAGATAGCCGATGGTGTTGTCGCTCTCTCAGTAGGTAACCTTAGGTTATACGGGATATACTTTAACAATACAGTAATCCTTTTAGGCTCTGGCGGAGAGAAGAATGTTAGAGCCTACCAAGACGACCCCAAGCTTAATGCAAAGGTTGAACAAATTAAATATGTAGCCGAGAAAATAAACAAGGGAATTAGGGAGAGAGAGATTATTGTGCGTGAAGACGGGGAATTAAACTATGAGAACTTTGACGTGTATGAGTAAGATGAATGTAACTAAGGACGTTTTAAGTCAACTTCTCTCTACTATTGATGAGGTTGAACTTAAGAAGACAAGCAACCGAATGATGGTTGCTGCGAAGATAGGCAGTGCCCTTAAAGATAAGGGTATATCCCAGAAAGCTTTTGCCAAGATGGTCGGTAAGACGGAGTCTGAGGTTTCTTCATGGCTATCGGGCGATAGGAACTTCACGATAGACACCCTTACTGAGATTTCTATAGCACTGAATATCACGCTGATAGACACTGAGGTGCAGTCGGCATGTTCTGTTCCTACGCACGTACTCTTATCTGAGAAGGGTCGAGGGACAGGGGCAGAGATAGCCAAGAAGTCATGTTGGACTTACAGTTTGAGCTATATTGATTGTAGAACAAAGACCGAGAAGGTGGGATAATGAGAAGTGGTGATAAGATAGAATATGGTATTATAGGAATGCAAGAAGACTCCTATAAGTTCAATTACGATACTGACTTTACACGAGTTAACAAAGAAAAGCTTGCGTTTCAGTTTGAGCATCGCATAAACGCAACGGCTGAGCCAGAGCGTATTGTTGTCTCAATGCGTGTCAGACTGATGTGCGATGGTGAGGAGTTAGTGCTGCAAGGCGTTAGAGCTGAGTTCGTTGTGAAACCTTTCCATCGCTTTGTTAACGACATGCAGGAGGCCGACTTGAAGGTGTCGAACCCTGCTCTTATAGATACCTTCATAAGTGTGTGCATCGGAGCTATCCGTGGTATGCTTGCAAAGAATCTGAAGGGTACGCCATTGGAGGAGGTGGTGTTGCCACTAATACCTATGCGTGTTATTAGTTCCAGTTCGATAGTACGAAAGAAATAGAGGCTAACAACGGGTGCAGCCTGTTGTTAGTCTATTGCGAGAGTACCTATATCTTTTTATCGTGTAATACTATGCGTTGAGTGATACTGACCGCTCAACGCTGTTGTGATAAGTCCTACTTACCTCCTTCCCCTCACATATCTCTCATACAGGGGACGGAAGGTGGGGGGAATGGGGTGGGTCTTGGCTTGTTGTGAGAGGAACTCTATGGCTACTTCTCGATTGTAGGAGTCGGCTGTTGGGGAGAGTATCTTTTGGAAGAGCTGAAGGCTCCATGGGGAGGGATAGGCCCATAGCAAGGGGAGGATATCACCTACGTAGGCGTCTTGCTGACTGAGGGCGGCATGGCAGGCAGACTTGGCATACCACTCAAAAGAGGGGTCGTTCCATGTGGTGACGGCCTCACATCCTGCGTCGCTGACCGTTCCCTCTCGTTTCATATTGGCTTTCAGCAACCTGTTCAGACGCTCGCGGTCGTTCGGATTCTTATACTTTGCGAGGAGAGGAAGGACGGCATCGTTGCCTTTGTCGGCCTGCTCAACAACCGTGGGATAGTAGGTCTTGTGGGGTTTGAAGTCTATTACCAACCCATCAGCAAACCCATGTGGCTTCGAGTAGTCGAAGAAGATGAGGCTATCAAGGGCGTTACGTAGGGGGTCGGAGAGCTTGAGTTGGCTGTAGTCGTAGCCGTAGACGATGATAGCGGCACGGTTGTAGGGTTCGTCGTAGCCACAGCAACCAGACATGAAGTCTACGTGTGTCGTGTCGCTGAATGCCTGTCTCAATACGTCAAGTGCTTGGTTATCACCCTTATAGAGTAGGACTCGGAAGGCCCACAGGCGTGCTATGTGGGACGTGTCGGTGTTGGCAATGTCGACTAACTGGTCGGTTGTGGTGTGACGACTTAGTTGGTTGGCATAGACAAATTGCTTGGATGGTGTGCCAGCGACGCCTATCCCTCGTGTAAGAGCCATGTAACGGCAGCGGTGGAGGGAGTCGAGAGCTATCTTGGCGGTGTCTGACAGCTGTGCAGATGGTCGTGCACATGCGCTATGGCTGCCGACAAAAAGAACCAAAAGGAGCAACGATAGGATAGCGTGCGCCCCCCTTTTGAAGACAGAATAACCCGTGGAAAGAGGGTGACAGGGTATGGAAGACAGGGTAACAGAGTAAGACATATTTAACAGATGGGATTTATTTTGAAGACATAATAACATAGTGACAGATGGAGACAGATGTTTTCTTTAAGACAGAATAACATAGTGACAGATGGAGACAGATGTTTTTTTTAAGACATAATGACATAATGACAAATGAAGACAGATGTTTTTTTTAAGACATAATGACATAATGACAAATGAAGACAGATGTTTTTTTTAAGACATAATGACATAATGACAAATGGAGACAGATATTCTTTTTAAGACATAATGACATAATGACAAATGGAGACAGGTGTTTTCTTTAAGACAGAATAACATAGTGACGGTGAGAGACAGATATTCTTTTTAAGACATAATGACATAATGACAAATTTAGACAGATGTTTTTTTGAAGACAGAATGACATAATGACAAATGTTGTGGGATGTTTTCTCTAAGACATAATGACATAATGACAAATGTTGTGGGATGTTTTCTCTAAGACATAATGACATAATGACAAATGTTGTGGGATGTTTTCTTTAAGACATAATGACATAATGACAAATGTTGAAGGAGTATAACTATATAATAAATAAGGTGGAGATGTTGAACAGATAACGTGGGAATATTGAATAGATAATGTGAGGGACTTTAATAAATAAGGTGGGGATATTGAATAGATAAGCTGGGATTGTTGAACAGATAGTGTGAGGGACTTTAATAAATAAGGTGAGGGACTTTAATAAATAAGGTAAGGGTCTTTAATAGATAAGGTGATGAAAGGAGGAAGAAGAGTTTATCCAACCATATCAAACTATGTCCTGTTGGGGGCTCCCCTCCTTCGGAGGGGCTGGGGGAGGTCCCTCGTAGGGCTGGGGGAGGTCCCTCATCTCTCCTTCTCCCCATACTTTTCAATGAGGGGGCGGAAGGCAGTTGGGACCGCATTCTGTTCTGATTTCTCGCTTAGGACGTTCATTACAACATCCTTGATGGTGAGGGGGTCGTTCCCAGAGAGTATCTTCTCGAATAGATGATAACTCCAAGGTGCGGGATAGTCCCACATGAGAGAGATGTAACGAGGGTCATAGTACAACCCCTTATCCTTGTCGGCTGCAAGACAGATGGTCTTCACATACCATTCAAAGTCGGGCTTCTTCCAAAAGATTTGGAGCATGTAAGCCGTGTCAGTCTGCGACCCCTTCTTCTTCAAGTCGAGCCTCAGTAGTTTGTTGATACGGCCTATGTCGTTTGGATTCTTGTATCGAAGGAGGAATGTCAACACGTCTGTGTTGCCCTTATCGGCCTCTTTAATAATGGTGGGGTGGTAGCGCTTGAGCGGACGAAGGCAACCAAGGAGGCCGTCCCCATACCCATATCGCTTCATGTAGACGAAGAACAACAAATTGTCGATAGGTGTCTGCATCTCTTCTGGCCATTTTGTGCTGGCACCATTATAGTATCGAAAGGCTAAGCGGTTATATGGTTCTACCTCATGTACTCCCATTCTCGACATCAGCCAGACGCTTGTTGTGTCGTTGATAGCCCTTCTCAGTATGCCAAGCACCTGTTTGTTAGGCTCTTCTGATAGGAACCGTAAGGCCCAGAGGCGTGTGATATGCGATGGACTCGATGTGGCTAACGCTACCAGTTGGTCGGTAGTAGCGTTGTAGTATATCGAGTCTGCGTAGTCAATCTGTTCGAGTCTATAGGTAGGGTAAGTGCCCTTCTTCTCGCTTTCAGCAAAGTAGCTCTCTTTGTTTAAGGCGTCAACAGCCATCTTAAGAACCCTCCGCGACTCCTCCGTCTGTGGTCTTCCACTTCTGACACTCCGCCTTTTTTGCATGTATCTGTCGTATAGTGATTGGAAGAGAGGAGGCACCTCACCCTCGTCAGCTCGACTTTTCATGTATTCCTTATAGTCCTCGATATCACTGTATCGGTCCTTTCCTGCGAGTACGTTCTCGATGAGTTGATAGCTCCAAGGTGCTGGGTAACGGAAGAGAAGAGGCAGATAAAAGTCTGCGTTATAGTCTTTTGGCTTACCGATAACAGCCTGGCAAACATGCTTAGCATACTCCTCAAAGTCGGGTTTGCCCCATGTCTCGACAGCATTATAGCACATTGCAGACACCTCCCCTTCCTTTTCAAAGTCGGCCATAAGCAGTCTGTTGATACGCTGTCGGTCGTTAGGATTCTTATACTTAACCAACAGCGGCAAGATACCCACCCGTCCACTGTCAGCAGCTTCGGTAGCAGCAGCATAGTAGCTCGGCTTCGGTTCAAGCTGTTCGAGTATCTCTGTGTCATAGTCATAACGCCTCATAAAATCAAAGAAAGCCATACTGTCTATCGCCTCCTGCGTCTCCTTCGTCTGAACATTCTCCTGTTCGAAGTAATAGTTCTTAAAGGCAGCGAGGTTGAACGGCATGTTTGAGTAGAGACAGCCATATCCTTCTTGCGTCTCAGTGGTGTCATTGACAGCCGCTTTCAGCACATCGACCACTTGTGGATGGGGTTCCTCCAGTAGCAATCTGAGTGCCCAAAGGCGTGTGACGGGGCTTGAGCCAGTCTTAGCAATCGTCGCCAACTGGTCGGCAGTGGCGTTTCGTCTGAGCCAATCAGCATAGTCGTATTGTGCAGATGGCGTCCCATTCGTCCCCAGTCGGTAAGTTTGTGCAAAGAGTCCAAACTTGTTTAGTGAGTCAACGGCCATCCGAATGCTATCGGGCAAGTCGTCCCTATCGGTCACCCCACCCTTGAAGCTACTGCCAAGGAGGGTTAGAGCGAGGAGAGTCACTACGAGGTAAGCATGTTGTTTAAGTGCGGGATAGTTCATCATTGTATGTTTTCTTCTAAGTAATCTACCAGCGAGAGGCCAATTTTAAGGTTGCGTCTGCGGGCAAGTTGTTCTACTCTTTTCATCTGAACCGAGTCTAACGGGTCGTCAGTGAGCTGTTCGAGTACACGGATAGGACCAATGTGATTGTTGCCAAAGGGGCCTTTCTCAATGTGAGGCGAACAGTAGAAGGCGATGGCATTCAGCGACTCGTACACCTTTATAGAGTCGAGACTCGCATAGCTATAAGTAGACTGTAGCCTCTCCGTCAGGTCCTCCACCTTATAAACCCCTATCTTTTTCTTGTCGAAGAAGTCGTACGTTCGTCTTACGAGGTAGTCTCCGTCCTTACAGTAACAGGTGGCTGGGAGAAAGATGTCGGCCCCCAAGAGTTGACAGAAAACGGACATTAGCCACAGTGCAAAGGCCATCAGTGCACTGTAAATACGTATATACAGTTTCCATCTACTCTTTCGTGCGGCAATCATGAGGGCGAAGGGCGACAGTAGGGCAGTCCATATCAATGCGTAACCCAGTCCCCATCGCAGGTGGATGGAGTCATACATTAATATAAATATCAGTCCGTAGAGCCCTGCCGAGACAAGTTGTATCAGCATTATAATCGTTAGTTCCCAGCTCCACGCCCGTCCTTCTGTCCTTCACATTGCTGTCTCTGCATCTTGCCAATGGTAGTTTCTCCGCAAATATACGGTTTATTTTCTTAAAAAGCAAGGGAGGGGAGGGAAAAAAGAAGAGTGAGCAAGACTCTACACCAGCTGGCCCCTCCCCCGACCCCTCCCCCATAGGGAGGGGAGTGAAATGTGAGGTTACCCCTACAAGACTGCCAATAGGAGTCGTGGGGAGTTTTATCTCTCACAGAGCACACAGAGTTAACAGAGCCTTTTTGCGCACGTTTCGAGCCCACAGAGTGCCTCCGGCATACAGAGTTCACAGAGCGTTACTGCCAAAAAAGGGTGTTGGGTGATAGTTGTAAGGTGTTGATGATTAGCCATAGGGGTATCTCGGTGATTACGCCCCTCCCTTCTGGGGAGGGGAAGGGGAAGGGGCCTCTGACCCACAGAACGCCTTCGGCATACAGAGAACACAGAGCGTTTCAGCTTTCGTTGGGTGTGATGTATGTGAGAGAGGAGAGTTCATGTGATGATAAAAAATCCTTACAACCCACCATACTAACCACCCTCACAACTCGCAGATAGCATCGCCTATAACCGAGGATATAACCCACAATAAATCAGCGTGTTATGTTTTGCGTTCGAGTATATGCCCTTCTTGCTCGTAGAAAACGCCCTTCTTGATGCAAGAAAGGCATCTTCTCAAACACTAAAGAGCCTCTTCTTGTTTCAAACTCGGCCTTTTCTCGATTGTAGAGGGAAGTATTCTGTAAAATATCTTGACATTTCCTATTTACATGGTTAGTAATCTTTCTCTCACAAAGGACCTTTCTTTCTCTCACGGAGGACCTTTCTTTCTCTCACAGATTTACACAGATGAATAGAATACACAAAGGCCCACAGAGACATTAAGTCAACCGATTTCACAGAGCGTTACAGCTAATCTTAGTTGAAAGGCCTCTGTGTTCTCTGTATGCCGGAGGCCTTCTGTGGGCTCGAAACAGTGCGCCAAAAAGCTCCGTGAACTCTGTGCGCTCTGTGAGAGAAAAATCTCCCCAGCGAGTTACATGCGTCTCATCTCGTAACGAGGGTGCGTTCTATTTCTCACAGATTTACACAGATGAACAGAACACACTGTATTCCACAGAGACATTAAGTCAACCGATTTCACAGAACCTTACAGCCAACTTTAGCTAATCATCAACACCTAACAACTATCACCCAACACCCTTCTTTAGCTGTAATGCTCTGTGAACTCTGTATGCCGGAGGCCTTCTGTGGGCTCGAAACAGTGCGCCAAAAAGCTCCGTGAACTCTGTGCGCTCTGTGAGAGAAAATGATATCCTCCGTGCGAGAAAACTTTCCCACGACCCTTGTTAGCAGCCCAATAGGGGTAACCTCACATATTACGCCCCTCCCTGCGGGGAAGGGGATGGGGGAGGGGCCACTATCTTGTGGGATCGAAACGTTGGTGAATAAGTTCTGTTAAATCTGTGAGTTCTGTGAGAGAAAGAACTACCCAAGGACCGTGTTAGCAGCCCAATAGGGGTAACCTCACATACTACGCCCCTCCCTGCGGGGAAGGGGATGGGGAAGGGGCCACTATCTTGTGGGATCGAAACGTTGGTGGAAAAGTTCTGTTAAATCTGTGTGTTCTGTGAGAGAAAGAACTACCCAAGGACCGTGTTAGCAGTCCAATAGGGGTAACCTCACATACTACGCCCCTCCCTTTTGGGGAGGGGAAGGGAGGGGCCAGCTGGGGTTGGGGGTGAGGCAGATTTCTTCCTCCTCCCTCACACCCCCCTATACAATTCGATATAGGCTTGGGCCACCTTGATAAAGTCGTGGTGCTTGCGGACATACTCATAGCTTTGGCGGCGGAGAGAGGGGATGAGAGAGAGGTTGTTGACCAGCTTTGTGAGTTCTTCCACGCAACTCTCGTAGGTGGGGAGGACGTTGATGATGGGGTGGAGGACAGTCTCGTTGAGGATAGCATAGTTCTCTGGTTCGCCGCCACCGATACAGATAATACCGTGGGCCATGGCCTCTAAGGGATTCATCGAGGGCGTGTAGCTGTAGAGCTGGTCCATGATAGCATCCGAGCCCAGCATCGTACGCACGTATTCATCAAAGGGTAAGCCCGTTACAAGCTTAAGGTTGAGTTTGTCGGGATACCGTTCTTTCACCGTCTCGGCCGCTCGCAGCATGATATCCGTACCTTTATATGCCGACCGACTCTTACTAATTCCGATGAAGAGGTTCAGTCGGTCTGGTGGTGTGTCAGGTATGTTGGGCCGCTCACCCACCACGATAGGGAAGGGGATAAAGACCGTCTTCTTCGGGAAATGCGGTTCGTAGCATCGCCAGTATTCGTAGAGTCCTGTCACGATAGCGTCACACTCGTTCGCCATCAGTATGTTGAGCCGTTCCTTCTCCGTACCGATCCAGTCCTTGCGCTCGGCCTTAGCCTCCTCGTTCTGGCGCAGTCTGCTACCGATATTAAAGTCGCTATACCGCAAGGGCATCGTTGTAGAGCACGTATCTACCCAATAGTAATCCATTCCGAAACCACAGAGTATCAGCTTCTTATTATGCTTCTTCAGATAACGAAATATCGAGCTGAGTCGTTCGGCTTTAAGTTCAAAGAACATGGGGTTGATGAACTGTACGACATCATAGCCTCTCAGGCGTGGCAGCAAGGCATAGATTTTAGCCAATAGGCGCAGTCCACCGAGTCGACCAGGGTGTCGGGCTACATCGATGTCACGTGGGTAGTTCTTCCAGAAGTCGCCATTCGAGACCACAGTCACCGTGTGTCCTAATTGGCGCAGACCCTTTGCCAGTGTGTTGTGTACGTTACTATATTCGCCTAAGAGGAGGATTCTCATTCGTTGTGGGTGTTCTTTCGCTGAGGGAGAAGGGCTAAGCTGCTTTTTAGATTGTCCTGTTCTTGTGTTCTTATTAGGCCATCATAGATGTCTCGGGACGGGTCGAATGTAAGACAGTTAGTCCTCTTCTCGTAGATAAAAATTACCGTTTCAGACGTAAAGTCATTAGTAGTAATCTACGTCCGAAACTACTGTTCGTCATTCTTCTAAACCATTTATACTTACTTGTATAATCCTTGTCAGGCAGCGGGAAGAGGCCGTGCTGCGAGAGACGTTGGAGTACATGGTTGAGGTGGGTCTCGTCATGTGTGAGCGTGATGACATTGTAGATCAAGTCCATTGACAGTTGTGCGATGCGTCGTTCCATAGCGATACGCTCCTTAACAGGGAGGTGGTCTACCCCCTTCTTGTAGTCGGTAGATAACCTGTTCGGCGTCAGCAAGGCGTCTGATGCGCCACCGTCTGTCACGTCTGTGCATGATAGAGCCCTCGCGTTTACGGTAGTAATAAGCCTTGTTATGGGTTGTGTAGATGCTTTCAGCACGTAGCATGAGTTGTGGGGTAAACTCTTCATCCTCATGGAGCGTACCCTTCGGGAAACGAAGGTCGTGTAGTATGTCCTTATGAAAGAGGAGCGTACAGACCGAGCCGTGTATGTTGTTGTGTGTCATATACTCCGTTCCACTAACCGGACCCTGTGCGTCAGCGAGCGGTTTGACCGTCGTCTTATCCGTAGACTCAAACAGAACCATGTCGGCCTCTTGGTATCTAATGATGTCAAGGCACTGCTCGTAGGTGCTTGTCAGCAACATATCGTCGCCATCAACGAACTGAACAAAGCTGCCTTCAGCCAAGGCCAATCCCGTGTTTCGGGCCTGTCCTAATCCTTGGTTAGGCTGTCTGACGTAGATGATGTCGGCCGATAAGGCCAGTAACTCATTGATAGGCGAATAGTCGGCACCGTCATCCACGACGATAATCTGGCGTTCGGTCTCATTGAGACTCAATGCCAAAATACTGTTAACACAGTCTCTTAGTATATCAATAGACTCGCTATAGTAAGTGACAATGAAGCTTACTAATGGCTTATCTTCCTTATTTTGTGAATAAACTGGTTGAGTTGACATAAGCGTTTTAATCCTATTAGGTGGAGAATAAAGAGTTTCAAGGTCCCTTTGTAGGGTAGGACGGGTAGGAGGGGAGCGGCCTGTGTGGTCTCATAGACATCCATCTGAATGTTTACCAACGCCTCGTAATAGGCAGGAGTCAGTTCGCCCCATAGATGAAGGTGCTTGAGATGCGCATGGAGGAGGTCGGTCAGTTCCTTTCCCCCAGCCTTTGCGGTGATGCCTCTGTCGTTCTGACAGTAATAGTACAGGCCCACGGAGGTTGTTGCCACTACCTTTGCCCGTTGGAGAAGGTAAGGATAAGTATAGACATCTTCGAACACCTTGCCCACAGGGAAGCGTATCTCAGAAAAGAGATCACGTCGGAAAATCTTATTACAGGCGTAGGTGTGGAGGTGACCACCCCGTAGCCAATAGTCGCGAACAGAGTCGACTGTCGTATCATCGAAGGTCAGCAAGCGTTCTTTCGACGCACATCCATAGTGCAGCAAGGCAGGATATTCAAGGATGTCGTAGTCGGGATGAGCAGCTAACACAGCCATCAAGGCCGCGTATGAACCCTCGGCAACGAAGTCATCAGAGTCGACAAAGGTAAGATAGTCGCCTGTTGCCACGTCTATCCCTGCGTTTCTTGCAGCCGAAAGACCCCTATTTGTCTGGTAGATAAGCCTACAGTTCGCCCTGTCGGCCGTCATCTCCTGTGCAATCAGCCGTGAAGCGTCCGTCGAACCATCATCAATGAGCACCACCTCCATCGTGTTGTCTATCTGAGCCAACACACTCCTCAAGCAGCGACGAAGCGTGTCTTCAACGTTATAGATAGGTATGATAATAGATAGACTCATGTGATAATAGTTTGATGCAAAAATAATAAAAAACTTTGAAATGCGTTAGTTATTATGATGAAAAAGCCTCTAATACTGACAGCTACCTACATATCTTAAAGTACATCAGCCTCTTTGGTGGTGTACAGGTGCTGAATGTGCTGATTGGTATCGTCCGTAACAAGTGCGTTGCAATGTTACTTGGACCACAGGGAGTCGGTCTTATCTCTCTCTTTAACTCGTCAACAAGACTCATAGGCGACGCTACGAACTTCGGTATCCCTATGAGTGCTGTGCGCAATCTGGCTGAGGATTACGACAAGGGAGACGAGGAGAAGCTGACGGCCGACATCGCTGTCGTGCGCTCATGGAGCTTGCTGACGGCCTTGTTGGGTCTTTTTATCTGCATAGCCCTCAGTCCGCTGCTAAGCCGTTACACCTTCTCATGGGACGGCCACACGCTTCACTTCGTACTGCTCTCGCCTTGTGTTGCACTGACAGCATTAGCGGGAGGCGAACTGGCCATCCTTAAAGGCGTCCGAAAGTTGGGTGCTTTAGCGGCTATATCGGTCTATAACGTCCTCGCAGCCTTGCTACTGACCGTCCCACTCTACTATCTTTTTGGCGACACAGCCATTGTCCCTTCGTTGGTGTTGATGGCCTTGGTGCAACTACTCCTAACCATTGTCGTGTCCTATCGGCTCTATCCTCCACACGTCTCCTTGCGTAAGTCGCTATTAGACAAGGGTTGGGGCATGATACGTCTCGGTACAGCTTTCGTCCTCGCAGGCATCTTAGGCTCTGGAGCCGAGCTAATCATACGTAGTTATCTGAACAATGTAGCCGACATCTCGACCGTTGGCTTCTATAATGCAGGGTTCATGATGACGATGGTTTACGCTGGTATGGTGTTCTCAGCGATGGAGACCGACTACTTTCCTCGGCTCTCTGGTGTGAATAGCTTACGGTTCACTTTCAACCAGATCGTCAACCGGCAGATAGAAGTGACGCTCTTGCTCATCTCGCCTCTACTGTCTTTTTTCCTCCTGTTCCTACCCCAGTTGATTCTCTTCCTTTATTCTGATAAGTTCCTCCCAGCCCTCGGCATGGCACAAGTGTTGGTCATGGCGATGTATGTAAGGGCCATTCGCCTACCCGTAGAATATATCCCTTTGGCCAAGGGCGACTCCCGTTCTTATCTAATCTTAGAGGGTCTGTATGACATCCTACTTGTTTCTCTCGTGCTACTCGGCTTCTGGAAGGGACAACTCTTCGGTGCTGGATTAGGCGCAGCAGCAGCAGGAGTGCTCAATCTTGGCTGTGTCTACGGCTATACGTACGTACGTTACGACTATCGACTGTCGTCTTCTGTGGTGGTCTATACGCTTATTCAGATGACTATCGGTCTCCTCGTCTTCTTTTGTGTACGTTCTGAACATGACAGCCTACGCTGGGGAGCAGCCCTAACGTTGTGCCTCATCAGTACGATAGTCTCCCTTCGTGTGTTGAGATCGAAGTCCGGACTGTGGAACGCCATGATTAATAAGGTGAAAAATAAGTTTACTCGCCATGCCAAAGATTAGTATTCTCGTTGCCGTTTATAACTCGTCGGCCTACTTGCCGCAATGCCTTGACTCCCTCTTAGGGCAGACTTTGCACGACATAGAGGTGCTTTGTGTCGACGACTCATCAACCGATAACTCCCTTGCCATCCTACGACAATATGCCGAGAGAGACACCCGTGTGAAGGTGTTTGCACTCGATGAGAACCATGGGATAGCCTTGCCCGCAACGTGGCACTGTCGAATGCTTCGGGCGAGTTTATCTGCTTTGTCGATAGTGACGACTGGTTGGGCCCCAATGCACTTGAGGCTGTTTGCAAGACCTTCACCGACGACGTTGATAGCGTACTCTTTCAGGTTGTTCTCCACTATGCTGATGGGCGTGAGAAAACCTATCCCATGCCCCCTTTCGAGGCCCTGTCGGGTGAGAGAGCATTTGTCGATAGCCTTACATGGAAGATACATGGAGTCTATGCCATCAGGGCAGCTATCCACCATGCCTACCCTTACGACGATGCCCTACGGACGTATAGTGACGATAACATAACACGTATTCATTATCTAAAATCCCGTAAGGTAGCGGTCTGCGAGGGTGTTTACTACTATCGGCAGCACTCTTCTTCTACCACACACAGGGTCAGTGTGCGCCGTTTCGACTATCTCTTAGCCAACGAACGTATGCGTTGTCAGCTCGTCGCCATGGGTACCTCCGAAGCCAACCTCCGTTGTTATGAGACGATGAGATGGCAGAATTTAGTGGGGTTATACCTCTTCTATTATCTTCATCGGCATGAGCTCTCGTCCACCGACCGCCAAGAAGCCTTGTCAATCATGCGCCACGTCTGGCAAACCATCCATCTGCAGCAGGTGAGTCCGTCCCTCCGCCGCAAGTTCGGCTACATCCCCTTCCGTCCTTCATGGCTCCTCTTTCGTCTACAAGAAGAGCTCTATTTCACCCTCCGTGCGCTTGTTGGGAGGAATAAGGAGGTAGAGTGAGGCCTCACCCCTAACCCCAGCTGGCCCTCCCCTTCCCCTCCCCCAAAGGGAGGGGCGTGATCACCGAGGTTACCCCTACTTCGCTGCGTGTGTCTTGATAGGAATGTGAACCCTCGCCGACACCTTTATGACTAATCATTAACACCTAACAACTATCACCCACCACCCATCTATGGCTAATCCTCAACACCTAATGCCCAACACCCAACACCCACCTTTAGCTATAACGCTCTGTGAACTCTGTATGCCGGAGGCGTTCTGAGGGCTCGAAACCGTGCGCAAAAAGCTCCGTGAACTCTGTGCGCTCTGTGAGAGAAAAACATATCCAGCATAAAAGAAAAACCTCCCCACTGCGAGTCTCAAGCGTTTTTTTCTCACAGATTTACACAGAAGAACAGAACACACAGCATTCCACAGAAGGCCTCCGGCATACAGATATCACAGAACCTTACAGCCATCTTTAGCTGAAACGCTCTGTGCGCTCTGTATGCCGGAGGCCTTCTATGAGCTCGAAACCGTGAGCTTAAAACCTCCGTGACCTCCGTGTTCTCTGTGAGAGAAAAAAATATGCAGCATAAAAGAAAAACCTCCCCAGCGACTCTCAAGTGCGTTCTATTTCTCACAGATTTACACAGAAGAACAGAATTCACAAAGGTGCACAGAGACATTAAGTCAACCGATTTCACAGAACCTTACAGCCACCTTTAGCTAATCATCAACACCTAACATCCATCACCCAACACCCAACAGAGGCCTTGCGGCCGGCAGATAGCACAGAACCTTACAGATAATATAGGCAGTGAGAACAGTGCTATATGAATAAGGCGTTTATCTCTTCATCGCAAGCCGACGTTTGAGTCGACTATCAATAAGACTGAGAAGAGAATGTGTTGATAATGATACACCCTCTTTTCTTATGCCCGACGCAAAAATAATTGTGCTTTCGCTTTTGTTTTCACAGTAAAAGTCTTATATTTGCAACGTATTTGTTTTATAACAAACACGAATGGTTATGAACATAGTTTTAGATATCACTCACAAGCAAGTAACGACATCGGAACTCCTAAAACATAGACCAAACCTGCGAACAGGTTTCCTATCATCATTAGGACTGACGTCTGTAAAACGATTTGAACGTTATTTGCAAGGGAACGACAGAGAAGACTTCCAGCGTGATGCAAAGGTTATTGCAAGAGATATGAACGTTGCTATAAAATACATCACAAATGGAAGAAAGAAATAAAAAGGACGCTGAGAACTGATTTCCTCTTCGAGGTAATAACATAACAAAAGAGGGTGTGTCTATTATGACACACCCTCTTTTCTGTTTTTTCTGTACTGTCTTATCTAAGTTCTGTATCCTCTGATGGCCTACATAATGACCTAAAGACAAAGGTAGACAGGGTAATTTTGAAGACAGAGTAACATGAGGACAGGAGAGACAGAAGGGGTGGTCTTGAAGACAGAATAACAGAGGGACGGAAGGAGAGAGATGTTTTTTGTAAGACAGAATGACATAATGACAAATAAAGAATGACATATTTTTTCTCACAGAAAAACACAGAAGAACAGAACACACAGGGGGCAGAAAGATAGTGGCCCTTCCCCCTTCCCCTCCCCCGAAGGGAAAGGGAGTGATCACCGAGATACCCCTATAAAAAGGATGTAGGCTTCGTAATGTCCCTTATTAGTAATGATAATAGCTGAAAGGCCTCTGTGAACTCTGTATGCCGGAGGCCTTCTGTGGGCTCGAAACAGTGCGCCAAAAAGCTCAGTGAACTCTGTGCGCTCTGTGAGAGAAAAAACTCCCCAGCGTGTTGTTTGTGAGTCATCTCATAGAGTGGGTGTGTTCTTTTTCTCACAGAAGAACACAGATGAACAGAACATACAAAGGCCCACAGAGACATTAAGTCAACCGATTTCACAGAACGTTACAGCCAACATTAGCTATAACGTTCTGTGAAATCTGTATGCCGGAGGCCTTCTGTGGAATCGAAACAGTGCGCAAATGGGGTCTGTTAGATCTGTGAGTTCTGTGAGAGAAAGAAATACCCTTCGTGAGAGAAAGGATTTTTCTCTGTGTGAGGACAAAACACTGTGTTTTGATGAGTGAACTTTTTTGTGATGATATGAGTAATTCTTAAGCTGCATGAAAAACATTTACAAAGAGTGATGAGATAGATTTTATTTACGATAGAAATATTAGCAAGATGGAAGAATATAACACACATGAATTCAGAGAGTTATGAATACGAAAGGAGGAGAGGCCTTTCTTGCACCATGAAGGGCCTTTCCAAGCATCAAGAAGGGCGTGTTCTCGAACATTGAAGGGCGTCTTTCACAACCTTGAATGGCCTCCCTTATATTTAAGAACTATGAAAATAGCTTACAAACACACCCTGCTTAACCCACCAAAGTAACCCTGTCTCGTCCACAACCCCACTCTGTAATGTCCACACCTCCTGCCTGTATCACCACCAACCCACTCCGCCTCCTCTACGAAATCATGGTATATCATCCCCAAGCCTAATCTCTATCGCCCCCAAACCCACTCTGCACCGTCTACAAGCTCATCCTGCATCATCCACTAAACCCATGGTATTTCGTCCACGAACTCATCCTGCGCTCTCTTCAACCCCTCCCTACATTGCCTCCACCCCAATGTTCTCTACTTGTTCGCCCAAGGCCTTCTTCTTCACAACACACAAAAAAGAAGAAGCAAAAAACTACTGTCTTTTACTTCTTCTTCTTTAATCTCTATTTCTCGTCCTACACCCCTTATGCGTGATTACCCATAATTAGGTAGGTCGGCATTTATTCCCTTCTACCTTTGGAGAAAGGATGGGGTGAGTCCGTTTGTCTTACTGTCCTACATAGATAGGACGGATGCTGTGCATATTATTCTTGTTAATCAAAGCTTTCTGAGTAGTACCAGAGAAGCCCTGATAAACACCCAAAGAATTGCTCATTATCTGTGGCATGAATGCTGCAGCATTGTCATTACCAGTATTACTTGTTGAGGTCCAGTATCCAGCCTGACTACCTGGCTTATCAATAGCACCAGTATAAGTATAATATATACCAGCCATAGGGAAGAACAGTGCATTGTCAAAATCTGACTTAACAAACTGTCTCAAGTTGTTACCAGCATCAAATATAGAAGCCGTATTACTTGGATTAAGTTTTTTATTGTTCTTATCTAAGACTAAACCCTTAAGCTTATCTGGCACGTTTGGATCAAACAATACGCCATAAACCTTGTTGCCATTATCATCGATAAAGTAACCGACATACTCTGCAGTGGCTTTCATCAGATTATTGAAATCCGTAGCACTTGGAAGTTTCCACTTGTTGTTAGAAGCGTATGCAGCCAAATCACCATGCTTCTTGTCTGAGCTAATAACCCCCTTGTATATCTCTTCTTTCAGTCCAGAATTGTCCAGTCTTTGTATAGTCGTAAGCATATTCAATATCACCCCATCTAAAGTGATCAAACTTAACATCATTTGGATTATAAGTAGGAAGAGACATTTGTAAATCCGAAAGTGGTTCTGTAATTTTCGAAGGTGTATACATATAATAGTCCCAAGGATTCTCTGCAAGGTGATAACCATCTACCCAACCATTAACTTTAGTACCTGTAGAATACTGGAGGTTGTACTTACCCCACTTAACACCACCGATTTCAATGTATGGAGGAGTTACTGGTTCTGGAGTAAACTCCTGAACCTGCACTGTGAAAGGATAAACCTTAGCAGCAACAAGATTAAAGTTTGGAGTGCTTACAGCGAAACGATAGGCCTTATTATCCGTTGTGTACACTTCAAATGTAGGGCTGAAGTGGTTCTGTGGCAATATAGCTACATATATCTTCTCGAGTGCTACCGGTGAATTAACTTCTATCTTACCTGTTTCATAATCTTCTAACTTATCATTCGGAATATTGTAAACAGCCTCTGTATAAACATTAGAAAGGACAAGCTTCTTAATATTCATAAGCTTAACACCACCAGCCGTGAAGTCTAACTCTAAGACTGAATACAACTTCTTCATATCAACGCTACCTGATGCAGAAGCACCATTTACAGTAACCGTTCCTTTTCCAAAGCTATAATCAAAGTACTTTAGGTTCTCCTTAGAACCATCTTGACCCTTATTACCATTGATATAACTTGCTGTCATAATTACTGGCATTTTGCCTTGATCAAATCCTGCAACGAATGTACCAGGATAGAAAATGCCTAACTCGTCATTATCCTTACATGCGATTACACCATCAAGTGTTGTTCTTGTACCAGTGCTACTTGCAGTTAACACGCCATAACGAGACTCAGAAGTAGAACCCGTAAAGGTGCGGTTAAAAGCCATAAATCTATCACCAGTAACCCACTTATTATCAGCATCAATATTTACTTCAGAACGAGTTTTTGCATCGCCTGTAGCAATACTCAGCGAACGTACCGCTGTCTCATTAGGACCAACAGGAGCTTTCTCCTCATTATTCAAATCACTTGAACATGATGTCAAGCCTGCGGCAATGACACCAAGGATAAGACCGTAAATCTTCTTGAAATTCATTAGTTTTTCTTTTTTTTAATGGTTTAATTTACTCTTCATCATAATCGAATGGGTTTTTCTTAGCACCTCCAGCCGTAGAAGGGCCAAGTACGATAGGATCCGCCCTCTCAAAGTTTTCGGTTGTAATACGAAGACCTTTATCACTTCCAGCCAACATAACCTGCTCAGCAGCCATGGCTATACATGAACTGCATGGCTTCACATAATCTTTTTTCATTTTAATTGAGTAATTTAATCTTATATTTTTGATAGATGAATTGATTTCTTAAAGCGTATCGTTTTTAGTTTAAAACATTAATATTTCAAAGTGACATAAACCGATTCTTGATTATACTTTGCGTGATCTTTAATTTAGTAATGCGGCACAAAGGTATGATAAAAGTATCAGAGAAGAATAGAAATTTGGTAAATATAATAAAGTTAACATACTTTTAGTGAAAAGATAACATTCTGTTACACTTCTCTTTAGGCTATGTCGTGTATGGTTCTGGGTTAATTGTTAAGATAATAGTTAAGGCAACAAAATGTTGCAGAAGGTTTTGTTGTACAGCATAATTTACCTGTCTTTAGATTGGAAACGGTGATCTTTAATCATGCTGTAAATATGGTCTTAGTACGTGGGAGTAGTGATAATAGTCGTTTCTTGAGGGGTTACGCTAATAATAGTGGGAATTGATAAGTAGGGCGTAATTATCCTTTCCCAAGCAGGTACATGATTAATACGATATACCATTAGGCTACAACTGAGGCGAGTCTGTCGTAACCTAATGCAGAACCGTCCCGTTATGCCACATGGAATCGGGGGTACTAATAAGTCTTTCTAAGGGTGATGATGCGTAATAATGTTGCTATTCAACATTGCAGAACCCCTCTTACACGTTTAGAAGATACCGTCTGAATTATCAATCTCCTTGCCGCTCTTATTATCAACACGTAACGTCGGAGGTTGAGTACTGTCATTACTACTTGGCGTGCTATTATTATTATTTGTATTACCCAACAGTGCACCTTCTTCGTTCAAAGGGTAAACTTCACAAAAAGGGCTTGTATAATTCTTCTTTCTCATTACGTTATATTTTAAGTGTTTATTGTCAAATAAGCTGTAAGAACGATAGGGAAGGGAGGTCTGCAGATAGTCCATAGATATGCCGTCAGACAACCTTAAATTCGTAGACAAAGTTAATTAATATTTTTGAAATAGCACTATATTTATTAAAATATAGGGTTGCATAGCGAAAAAAGGCCTAAAATTATCTTATTAGCTATATTCTGAAGCAGTCATTAGGTCATTCTTCTTTTGTTTTATAGTAGAACAGCGTGTTTTTTTAACATAAAGGTTTGCAAGTATAACATGATAGAAGAGATAAAGAAAAAGAAATGAGCTCGGTAAGAAACCGAGCTCACAACCAAATTAATTAAGCATGACCATTGGCAGTGCCTTAGGCATGTTTCCTTATTTAAGACCTATCGATTTGCGTAGATTAAGATAATCTTCGTCTAATGTAGGATTATCACTGGTACCATCACCAGAGTCCCAAACAGGGCGGATAGCCTTAGCTTGTGCTTTAGATCCTAAAGTATTGGCATTCCATTCAGCAGCACCAAAGTAGAAATCGTATGAATAAGCACCAGACTTTCCATTCCTTTCATGATTCTCATCAGAGGTCATGTATTGTCCGAATGCGTTTTGATTATCAGATACATCACGCATACCTACTACAGATTGATCCTCTAAGCGGCGACCTGTATATGGCAAGAACAATCCTTTATTAGCTTGTACAAGTGCGGTCACATTGGTGTAGTTATCTATTGACCTTACAAAACGTTTTGCAGGGAAACGACGATAGCCGCCACTGGTACTGGTTGTGAAGTAAGCACCATAAACTTTAGCTCCCTTATCTGTGTAGCAATAGGCAGGGATGGCACGTGCCTCCTTGTAGAGTTTATTTATCTCCTCACCAGTTGGCATACGATAGCGTTGGTGTTTGCCCTTTGTATAATACCATGCGATGTCACCGCGTGCTACACCTGTCCCAGTGTCCCAGTCGACATAGCGACTTCCATAGTGATGATAATAAAGCTTCTTACCTGCAACACTTTCTCTAAATAGCTCACTATTCTTCAAATCCAATGCCTCTCTAATAAGACCATAGCGGAAGAGGTCAACATCCTCTTTTGTTTGTTCTGGAGTATTTGCAAACTGAGAAGTAGTGTTACCAGCATTATAATTGGTAATATTTCTATTCCCATCTAAGGTCACTGCACGCTGTGATATCCACCACTGTGCTGGAGCAATACCCCAATATCCGCCATTGGCGGGACCATAGTGTATAAAGTTACCTGTTGCCCATTTTACGCCTTGAACCTCAACCCATGGCTTTGGATATACAGGCTTCATGTGAAGGATATCAGTGTGATAAACCTTATCAGCAGCGAGCGTTACGTTGTCATAGTCCTGCTCATACTTCTTACCATTAGCATAAACCATGATATGTATCTGCGTGTAGTTGCCAGGTAATAAGGCTACGTAAGTGTACTGATTATTAGCAGAAGTAAACTTCGTACCTTTTGCTGGGACAACAGCGATAGCTCTACTCTCTTCGTATGCGTCGTCATTAACAAAGCTGTTATTCGTTAAGTCAAGTACGCCAGAAGCCTTGATGTTTGAGACGTAGACAGAGTCGATGTTTGAGAGTTTGTTGTTATTTTCATCAGTGAAGCGTAAACCCCAGAAAGAAACGAGTCGCTGTAATGTTCCAATCTTGACGTTTAGCTTGTCACCTTCTACACTCTCAGGGTGAGCACTCTTAGTCTGATAATCGAAACGACTACCGAGTGTAGCTGCAGTACCATCTTGGCGACTAAGGTTGAGACTAACGTATTTTTGTGCTTTAGCACTTGGAACGTATGATATAATCTTTGATACAGTACCAACTGCTACACTCTCCTCTTTCCTTTCAACTGGTGTGATGGTTTTGTTAGCACCCTTTAATGCCACAGCAGGGTAAAGGAAGCTAATGTTATCTTTTGTTGACATAGAGCGACCAGCTGCAGCAATGTCGCCTTTGAAGCTTGCGGACTTGCCACCTCTGGTTGATGTCAATACAAAATAGTTGTTTCGTTTGCCTTCATCGCCATTGACGAATGCGGCTAACTCATCGTTTTCTGCCCACTCAGAAATGAGTCTTTTTCCATTAGCTGGGTCAACAGCGAGGGCACGAGTGGCTGTTCCTGAACCTTGAGCAGGCTCGGCTGATGCAGTGACATGATATACCTTTGGGGTATTGTCAGTCCCTGCTGTTTCTGATAGTTCGTCAGTCTGACAAGCAGACAAAGCAATTGTCACAGTGCCCAAAAGGGCAATTGCTATCTTACTTGATTTTCTCATAAAATCGGTAATTATAAGTTAAATATATAAGTTGTTATACTGAAGTACAGCTTTTTGTACTCGTCTTCATTTCCTCCTTTAATCATCTTTACCGTTTAAGTTTATGCTTTTGTGTTCCTTAGATGTCCCACTCTATTGCTTTCTTCGCCGAGCTTTGAGATGGGTTGTTAACACTGCGGTTTTTATGTGCTGGGTCACCACCTTCTTCTGGGTCTGATGTACCTGCAGTAATGTTTGATTCTCCGGCTAAAAAACCCTCTACACGCATTGCATAAAGCTTTGTTTCTGGTTCTAAATAAGTTTTCTTCATCGCTATGTTATTATTATTTTAATTTTAAAAATTAGTTACCATTTTCCTTGCAGAAGTAGTTAAAGTTGCTTACAAAGTTAAATATAATATTTTAAAGATACTAATGGTTTAACCTTTATTTTCATGAATAGGGCTTAAAAGATGTAAATCAGTTTGATATTTTTACAAAAAGGGGTATGTTGTCGTGTGTAAAGTGGGGTCTCGTAAATGTAAGACAAGGTATTTTTAGTCAGAATGACATAATGACACGCTTGGGCAAAATGACATAACGACAAAAGGAAGACAGGGTAACAGGGAGACAAGCATGGCTTTTAGTAACACTTTCGGAGGGCGGATAGGGGGGATAGAAGGGGATGAGAAAAAGGGTTCTTCTGTTAAATGTGTAGATTGTTAATAGAATGAGATTAATCCACATACATGGCATGATTTCATCCAATAAGATTGTTTTATAAAGGCTCAACACCCAACAACCATCACCTAACACTGGTATAATTATCTCCAATAAGATTGTTTTATAAAGGGGGATAAACTATATGATAAATGTAATTAGGTGTGATGTCTATCTGTCGTCTACAAACAATTTATTCCTATTAGCCTAATTAGGCTATTTAGTCCAATTGGGCTAATTAGGCTAATAACTTATTATTCTGTTATAATATTTCATATCATAATTTTGAATACATGCTCTTTTGGCTTCTAAAAGACGCCCTTTTGGGTTGCAGAAGATGCCCTTTAAGACCCTTGCTAACGCCCTTTTGAAGTCCAACTAAGCACCTTTTACTTTATACATGGTAACTAATTGATACGCTGTTGATTGTAATCCTGCTCCATGTGTGTATTTTTGTCATTAGTTATAGGTATTTTCTTTGAAATTATGTAATGATTTTTCAAGCCCTTGTCTGCAGTTTTCGAAGTCTTAAAACGAAAACATTTTCAATGAAAGAGGATGAAAATAGGATAGATAGTTGACTGTCTCTGCCATATTTTTGTTTAATGAGTAACTTTGGCTCTTACGTTAAAGCACTACGAAAAGCGTCCACACATTTAACGGAAGAACCATTTTTTAGACAGAATGACATAATGACACGCTTGGGCAAAATGACATAATGACAAAAGGAAGACAGGGTAACAGGGAGACAAGCATGGCTTTTAGTAACACTTTCGGAGGGCGGATGTGGGGACAGAAGGGGATGAGAAAAAGGGCGTGTGATAAACAAAAGAGCGACTCATTGAGCCGCTCTTTGTATGGTTAGAAAGCCTGACTATTACCAAGCTGGCTTTCTCAGCCAAGGGAGAAAATAGTATGTAGGGCGTCCTCGGCCAACAGTTAGCTTATCTTGTGAGACACCATCAGTGGTAAACTTGGTAATGCGTGGTCTTGGCTCATTTGACTGTATCATATACTTAGTGGTAAGCCAGTAAGTGTCCAGTGGGAACTCTCGTGTGATGATATCCCTGCTGTCCAGCCTTTTCCAGAACTCGTCGTGGCACAGGTAATAGCCTGCTACGTTGAGAGAGAGATTATAGTTCGGGCCCAAATAATAGGTTTCTACCTTTGCAACACCTGATGTGGCCCGAGGATTCGGGAAGGTCATCCTGACAGCTACTTTGTAGTTGTTTGTAGAGTTTGCGTCACGGTTACCAAATGGCTTGAAACACATAATGCCATATATAACCCGATTTCCGGATAAAGTACAGAACCAGTTGTCGAACTTCTTTTGCTTTCCATTCAGGTCTGCAAAATCGAGATTATTTCCCATCGTCAATATATATCCATATTCTGGTCCAATATTCATTGCATTAGCCCCTTGAAATCCTTTGCCTTGATCAAGCTGAAGCTTCGGGTTATTGAAGATAGGAGTAAACTCTGAGAACTTTGTTAATCTATAATTACCGCTGTTCAGAGAAGGGTAGTAGTTGTCAGTCTTTTTACCCTCGGCAATTTGCTCACCCTCTGCTTCTTGCTTCTTCTGCAGCTCATTACCTTGTCTGTAAGCCCATAAGCGTTCAATAAACAGGGTTGGGCGGATGATTCTTAGCGTCATATTATAGCTGGAACCCTTTGCAAGTTCATCACTGAAGCTGCCTAAGAGATATCTGCGGCCCATATATGGACGCCAGGTGCTTGGACTTTTCGTATATGTATTCTTATCGTATGTGAAGTTTGTTCTGTTTGCATCTGCCACTTCAACATCTCCGAAGAGCAGTGTCTCGTTTACGATACCACCAGGATAATCACTTGTCTTCTTATAGTCGACAGGCATCAGGCACAGGAGGAAGCCACGGCTTGTCCTGGTGTTTGGTGTGTTAGTACCCGTTGACTTGTTATAGCTGTTGAAGTAGATGTGACTGTTGAGGTCACTCTGACCATTGCGCAGTGTTCCGTCGTTCTTAGTCTCGTCGTACTTGAGCGTGATGTTGGTAGTATAGTGCCTTGCGTTGTACTTCTCGTAAATGCTTGAGCTGCGGCTGATAGCATTCGCACTGTTTGGCTCCCAATAAGAAGATGCCAAGTCAGCATCGTCAGAGATGTTACTGCCGACGTTGAACTTATATGAACCCGATGAACAGAACGCATTACTCTCTAATGTCAACTCACGGTTAATCTTTGTGTCGAGCCCTACACGGTTCTCCAACGACAGAACAAGGAATACTCCCTGTGGCTTGAATACCATCTTCTTGCTCTCATCTTTGAGCTTCAACTTACTTCCTTGCTTAACGATATGACGCCAAGTAGTTGCGAAAGGACACGAAGTAGTAAACTCCTTACCCTTTTCTATCACATTGATAGTAGTCTCGGTGTTCACTTCTAAGTCGTCACCTTTCTTCTCTCCACCGCCCATAAAGGCCATGATATACCAATCGCCATTTGCCAGATCGCTCGTAGTAGACAATTGGTTAAGATGGAGCTTCACGTTAGAACCTTCTTTTGTTACCGACCAGTTGGCTTCTACAACTTCTTTTTTATTTTGCGTCTTGTTATAAAGCACCACCACAGAAGGCATTGTCTGCTGTGTGATATTCAGTTTTGGATATAGCACAGTCTTCCCACTAATATTCTCCTCGCTAACCTTGAAAGGCATATTAGCCCTTGTCTGCGCTTGGTTTTCGGGATTGTCAGTGCTTGCTTCTATGTCTACGTCGTATGTCTTTACAGCTCCCGTAGAAGAAGTTGTACCTGTGTTTGAATCGTAGTCTACGTTTGTTTCGCTACACGACAAGCATAGCAATGAGGCCAAGATAGCCATTGAAAAAACTTTTATGGACATTGTTTATCTCTTTCTAAGTATTGTTATAATAGTCTTACTCGTTATTAAAATCACCTGTTAGCGTACGTTCTTGTGTGCTGCATGAGGGGTTATTGATCGTCTATGTCGCCCGTCAAATCTCTGCCATAGTTAATATCTTCCACACTTGCCTCTGGTCCTGAACCCGCTAATAAAGTTGCTGTCTCAACAGCAATGATGCTTGTACACGGTGTAACATACTTCTTACTTCGGTTTGCTGATACTCCAAACATCTGAGCGTCTTCGTTTTTTTGAAACATAATAATATCGTATTAAAATTTAATCGTACATTTATAGTAAGCGCAACCACCTGTTGCTTAACTACCTTTTATCCTTTCTGCCCCATCCGCTTTAGGGTCACTCCTTGATTTCTAAGTATGCTAAAAATAGCAAAACCGTCTGCAAAGGTACGAAAAAAGATAAACAAAACAATAGAATTATTACAACTTTTTAATATGCGTAAACGATATTCTTTCTTGTTTGTGGGCGTTTTCTGTATGATTTTCAAGGGTTTGCCGAGCCAGTCCTGTTTAGCTGTCATGGGCAATGAAGCCAACGAAGAAAAGTGGTTGTGAGGGTTTTTTCTTTCGCTCTTGGTAGCTCTTTATATTCTATTTTTAGGGAGATTGCATTTTTAATAGCTGCTGTAACTTAGTATGAATAAATCGGTTATAAGGCATGAAGGACGATAGTAACGACAGTAATCTTAATCTTCATCTATTTACGTTACGATTGTTTTTGCCACTAATGTGCCATTGTTCCCCTCTGATTTAGCAAGGACAAACGGCGAGTAATAGTCAGGTTAGCCCCTACAATTGATATTTATCAATAATGAACAGGTATTAATAGTCTTGTACAACTTTATTGCATAAATATTTGTTAATATCAGGACAAAGTACTAACTTTGCACCTCGAAATTAATCAGAGGTAGATTGTTATTACGAAATTAGTAGATTTAAGACAAGTAACAACTATTTTTAGACGAAACAAAAAAACGATATTAAGTTATGAAAAGTAATGTAACGACACCGAAGATGGCATATCTTCAGCCAGTTTGTACGTTTGTTAATGTACAAGCTGAGTCACACATCTTAACGATTAGTGCGACAACAACAAACCCTGTAGAGGGTGGTGACCCAACAGGCGGCAATGGTAATGGATCTGCTCCAAACCCATTCACAAGTGGTACTGCTCATTCTAAGGAGCAGCCAAGTTTGTTTACACAAGAAGATAACTAAAGAATTAATTTATAACGATTAGAAATGAAGATAATGAAAAAGAATGTCTTATTTCCTGTAGCATGCTTCTTGATGGTAGCTCCATTGCTGACAAGCTGTCATGACGATGTAGACAGCTCTACAGCCGAGAATACAACTATCCATACTTATAGCCTCGTTGCTGATGGTGCAAACGCACTGCAGCAGGAACCAGCTACACGTGCTTTGAGTGAAGATACTGACCATAAGATTAAGTCTGAATGGGGTAGACAAGATGATATCTTAGCTTACGTAGTAGGCGATGATGGTCTTCAAGCCGACAACTATAGCTATATAACAAATAGTAATTTAGGTGGTAAGAGTAATTTTGACGGAGATATCGCTTCTAAGAATGCACTCACTACTAATAGCGAGATTGCTTTCCTCTATCCTGGTAAGGCTGCACAAGGCAATAACAGAACCATTACACCTGTTGTTAAAAGCGATGATAGAAGTAGTCTTTATCATGAGGCAAGTGACAAAACACAGAAACTCGTCGAGTTAAACCTCTCTAAGCAGGATGGTACAGCAAAGACTATTGGTGAGCGTTTCGACTTCCAATGGACAAAGCAGAAGCCAAAGAAGGTTGAAGGAAAGAAAGTTGACGTAAGTCTTGGTAAGCTAAAACGTATCGTTACAATCTGGGGATTGCGCTTTACCAACGAAAGTAACCAACCTCTTACAAACATTGACTCTATCTACATTTCAAACGTAAAGAGTAGTGATATATTCAATCTTGATGAAGGTACTTTCGTACAGAATAACTTTGATGATGAGCGAACAAACCTCGTTATCAAGCCTGCTCAAGGTCAGTCGCTTAGTTCTGCCAATGGTAAATATACCTATGCAGCGTTCATCCCAGGCACATACACAGACGTTGTTGTCATGGTATTCGCAAAAAACAAGGTATATCAGAGAACTTACAGTTCAATCACCTTTAACGAAGGCAACGTATATCGTTCAGACCTCTTGAAGATGGAAGAGCCAAAGCAGAAGGCGTCTGTTCTGGTACAAGGAGTACAATGGGCTACTGGTAACTTTATCCACTATGGTCCTGTTAATGGCGGCTACTGGGGTATTGCACCTACACAGTGGTGGATTTCAAAGCGTGCTATGTATATAGATAATAGCCGCAACGAAGCTAATTCTGGTAGTTTCCTTGTTTCATCACAGTTTGCAAATGCACCTGAACAAACAACAGATGATGTTGACCTCTTCCGCTTTGGAGACATCGAATATGCTCTCAATCTTAGCACAGATAAATTTAAGAGTGGAAAAAACTTAAATATTGAACAGAAATTCTATGTAGGTGATGGTCCTTTAAAACCAGAGACAAGTGACCGTTCAAAGGCTAAAAATGGCGACATTGTTTGGTATTACACACAGAATAATCATAGGCAGTATCGCTATCCTACAGAGACTGACATCTTATCTCTTTACAATGATGCTAATGTGCAACCAGCTTATTGTTACACAGATAAGGGAACTCTCGTATATGGTGCATACTACACAACTAATAAGGGAGGCTCTGTAAGTAGAATTAACGCCTTCCCTACAGGTGTAAGAGCATACGATAAATACAAGAATGTTACAGCACTTGTTCGTGCAAACATCGGCTTGTTCCTGCCAATTTCGGGGCTACGTATCTTAAGTAATAAACACATGGGCTTTAGAGATATGACATGGGGTTCAGGTGCTTATGGGCAATATATGAGTTCTAAAGCTACAGGAGTTGTTCAATCACAACGCCTACAGGTTGGTCCAACAATGTGGACTATCTCAAATGGAGAAAAGGCTCAGGCCTCTGCCATCCGCCCAGTATTAGTTAGCGATGATGGTCAAGAGGATCCTGTGTACCCTGCATTTGCCAACATCAAATAAGGCAGTAGTCGCACTTCAAGGCTTTGTCTAAAGCCTAACAAGAATGTTCAGTTTATGCTTTTATACGCATAAAAGCAAGGCACTATAAGCCCCACCACATTCGGACGTCAGTCCTACTGTGGTGGGGTTTCCCGTTTTAACGGCCTGTACACATAGGGAGACAGGGTGAAAGAAGACAGAATAACAGAATAAGACTGGGGAGACTGAATAAGTGCGAACAGAATAACAGTGTAAGACGAAGGGTAAGAGAAGACTGATTAACAGAAGAAACAAAGAAAGATTGCGCGGACCGTTTCTACAATCTTGGGGCTGAATCTTGGGAGAGATGAGGGATGATTGGATAGTAAAAAATTCATTACAACTCTTCGACCCAATGGCCCTCTAACCAAGGATATTACATCCCCTATAACCGACTTTATAACCTTCATAAAATCAGGATATTACGCATAGCGTTTAAGACTACGCCCTTCTTGCTTGTAGAACAGGCCCTTCTTGCTTCAAGAAGAGCCTGTTCTTAAATGTAGAAGAGCCTCTTCTTGCTACCAGTTCGCCCTTGTCTCGAAAAGAGAGGAGTGTGGCGTGTGAAAAAAGTTGACATGGTGGTCTCCCCCCAAACCGACTGCGCAGGAGGGGGAGTAGTATGTGAGGTTACCCCTACTGGGCTTCTGATGATAGGAGATAAGCTGTTAGACATACGGAGGACATCTGGGGGTGATGCTTCTGTTGGCTGTAACGCTCTGTGATATCGGTTGACTTAATGTCTCTGTGAGGCTTTGTGAAATCTGTTCTTCTGTGTTTTTCTGTGAGAAAAAGAAAATACCTGAGAGTCGTGGGGAGTTTTTTCTCTCACAGAACTCACAGATTTAACAGAACCTTTTTGTGCACAGTTTTGAACCCATGAGGAGGTGGCCCCCCCAACCCCTCCCCCGCAGGGAGGGGCGTAGTATGTGAGGTTACCCCGATTAGGCTGCTAAATAAAAGGAGATGGCCTGTTAGGCATACAGAGGACATGTAGGGGTATCTCGGTGATCACTCCCCTCTCCATTCGGAGAGGGGCTGGGGGTGAGGCTTCACTTAGCTGTAACGCTCTGTGTTATCGGTTGACTTAATGTCTCTGTGGAATGCTGTGTGTTCTGTTCATCTGTGTTCTCTGTGAGAAAAAATATGTCATTCTTTATTTGTCATTATGTCATTCTGTCTTACAAAAATCACCAGTTTCTCTTCGTCCCTCTATTCTTCTGTCTTCAAAAAAACATCTGTCTCTCTTTGTCATTATGTCATTCTGTCTTCAAAAAAACATCTCTCTCCTTCCGTCCCTCTGTTATTCTGTCTTCAAGACCACCCCTTCTGTCTCTCCTGTCCTCATGTTACTCTGTCTTCAAAATTACCCTGTCTACCTTTGTCATTAGGTCATTATGTAGGCCGTCAGAGGATACAGAACTTAGATAAGACAGTACAGAAAAAAAAGAAAAGAGGGTGTGTCTATTATGACACACCCTCTTTTATTATGTTATTACCTCGAAGAGGAAATCAGTTCTCAGCGTCCTTTTCATCAACACTCTCCGTCTTTGGATTTTGGTGCAAGACAAAGATAATGGCAAGGGCAATGGCTGCCGTCATCATTCCTGCTGCCACCCAGTCATGCCCCAATATAGCAAGCAATGCAGACATGACAATCAGAATAATGACAATAGAGTAGCCCATCCACTGACCACGACGGCTCTCAATGAGTCCACCCGTTACTATATTGTCTTCCGTCTTGATACGATGATCTACCTGTTTCTCCGTCATTGCCAAAATACGCTCGGGTGCATTGGCGATAACCTCTCCGTATGCCTTGAAATCCTCGGGGGCAGGAAGCGGTCCTCGAAAACTACGTTCGGACTCAATAGCCATAAACGCCTTTACAAGTGTATGGCGCTGCTCGGGATTGAGAGAATCGAGAACCTGATTCAGGTCTGTAGGCTGGGTATCATCGTCAACCTTTGTAGGAGACACAGACTCAGCGTCCTTTTTATTTCTTTCTTCCATTTGTGATGTATCTTATAGCAATGTTCATATCTCTTGCAATAACCTTTGCATCACGCTGGAGGTCTTCTCTGTCGTTCCCTTGCAAATAACGTTCAAATCGCCTTACAGACGTCAGTCCTAATGATGATAGGAAACCTGTTCGCAGGTTTGGTCTATGTTTAAGGAGTTCTGATGTCGTTACTTGCTTGCGAGTGATATCTAAAACTATGTTCATAACCATTCGTGTTTGTTATAAAACAAATATGTTGCAAATATAAGACTTTTACTGTGAAAACGAAAGCGAAAGCACAATTATTTTTGCGTCGGACATAAGAAAAGAGGGTGTATCATTATCAACACATTCTCTTTTCAGTCTTATTGATAGTCGACTCACACATCGGCTTGCGATGAAGAAATAAACGCCTTTTTCAAATGGTACTGTTCTCACTGCCAATATTATCTGTAAGGTTCTGTGCTATCTGTCGGGCGCAAGACCTCTGTTGGGTGTTGGGTGATGGTTGTTAGGTGTTAATGATAAGCCAAAGACGGGTGTTGGGTGATGGATGTTAGGTGTTAATGATAAGCCAAAGAAGGGTGTTGGGTGATTGTTGTTAGGTGTTAATGATTAGCCATAGACGGGTGTTGGGTGATTGTTGTTAGGTGTTGATGATTAGTTAAAGACGGGTGTTGGGTGATTGTTGTTAGGTGTTGATGATTAGTTAAAGACGGGTGTTGGGTGATGGATGTTAGGTGTTGAGGATTAGTTAAAGACGGGTGTTGGGTGATTGTTGTTAGGTGTTGATGATTAGTTAAAGACGGGTGTTGGGTGATTGTTGTTAGGTGTTGATGATTAGTTAAAGACGGGTGTTGGGTGATTGTTGTTAGGTGTTAATGATAAGCTAAGTTCGTCCATCTGTTACCCTGTCTCCCTCATACCCTGTCATGCGCTAACCCTCTGTTACTCCCAGAACTTGTCCATTTGTTACCCTGTCTTCCTCATACCTTGTCACGTCCTAACCCTCTGTTACTCTCAGAACTTGTTCATCTGTTACCCTGTCTTCCTCATACCCTGTCATGCCCTTCCCCTCTGTTCCTCTCAGAACTTGTTCATCTGTTACCCTGTCTTCCTCATACCCTGTCATGCCCTGACCCCCTGTTACTCCCAGAACTTGTTCGTCTGTTACCCTGTCTTCCTCATACCCTGTCACGTCCTAACCCTCTGTTACTCCCAGAACTTGTTCATCTGTTACCCTGTCTCCTGTTCCTTTTCTATATAATAATGTATTTCTAAATTCCAGGTTGTTCATCTGTCATCCTTCCTCCTTTTACTCTTAACTTTTCGTTCTGGCTCTGTTTCTCTGTCCATCGACCCTGTTCACCTATCTCTTTATCGGCTTTGAATTTTTTAATAGAAAACATTGAACATTTAACAGGATTATTATTAACTTTGCATGCGATAACAAAAAATATGGTTCTTCCGTTAAATGCGTAGATGCCTATCATGCAATGCATATAGTCTTAATGTGAAGTATTCCTCATTTCTGAATCCGTATATCTGTCTTTTCAGAACCTTTATTTTATTGTTAATGCCTTCAATTGTTCCATTTGTTATACAATGGTCGTACCATGCTAATATGTATGTCTTGTATGCTCTAATAGTTGAAGCCATTTTCACCAATAGCTGTATTTTAGATTCTATAACTTGCTTTACCCATTCATCCAACAAATCTTTAGCTTTTTGTTTACTACACTGATTCCATATTTCCTTAAGATCTTCTTTGAGATAATAGGCAATCATCAGCGGACGGTTTAGGCTCAAGGCATTCTCCAGTCTATTTTTGTGTGCATAATCAAAAATATCATTTCCATTTTTGAGTAACAACCAACGTGTTCCTTTTATTACTTTACGCTTGTTAATGTCCTTTTCCTCATGCCATAACTGTCTCCTTAGCAAGTCCACCTTTTCGTTCATAAGCTTGGTTACATGAAAGTGGTCTACTACAAGTGCTGCATTGGGAAGGTGCTCACTCACAGCTCTTGTATATGCTGCAGAAAGGTCTGTACACACTGCTTGTATATGCTCTTTGTCTTTACCGAAACGTTCCCAGAATCCATCAAGAGCATACTTACCATCACCGACATAAACAATATGCCCATTATCCAAATCTACAACTATGGTCTTGTATACATGCCCTTTATGAGTGGCGAACTCATCAATGGAAATACGTCTTAACATGGAAAGGTCGGGGTTAGAGTATTTTGACTGTAGAAACATCATCTGTATATTACGTACGACATCCCAGGATACCTGTAGAAAACATGATATATCTTGAATTGTTGCAAAGCGAGACAGGTCAAGCACCATATTTGCAAAAGCTATTGTATGCCGACGTTTTCCTTTCGCAAAGTCGATGTCTTCTTGTTTAATACAGCCGCAGTCGTGACATTGAATACGATGTACACGCATGTCCAGATAGGTCTTGCTCGGATCAATTGGAACACTTACAAAGCGACGAATATGGCTGCCGTTACGATTGATATTATGACTTCCACATACAGGACAACAAAGTTTTTCCTTTGGAGTTTGGATTTCTAAAACTAAGTTATTATCTTCGTAGCGCAGTTTCTGACAATCTTGTTGGAAGACGCCTAAGGCGTTTTGCATTATGCTTGGTATCCATGTTCTTGAAGTTTGATCACTACAAAGATACATAATACCAGCTTTTTTATATAACTTATGAGATATATCTATCCATTTAACGGAAGAACCAAAAATATGACTATTAGATTAATTTGTATGAGTTTTAGAGTATAGTCGTCTTAGGCGAATAGCTTGAGGTGTCTTATACAAAATCCGCTTATTGATTAAAACACAGTGTTAGGAAAATGAAGAAAAATGTTTTGAAAGTATTCGTGTCGGCATTAATGGTGATTACAGCCATAGTGAATACAGGATGTAGCAACGAAGCCAGTCTTGCAAGCGATGTACAGCAAGAGCAGGCATCAACAGAAGGTACAGAGCTTTCATTCGATTTGATCTTACTGGCTATGGCAAAGAGCAGTCAGTGGCAACCCGTGGTATTACAGAAGAGGCAAAGGGGCGTGTGATTGCCAGCTCTGTATCAAGTTTAGGTGATGGTCTTGAAGCCTACATAGAGGTAGTAGAGGACGCGAAGCCTCAGACCCGTGTTACCTACACACCAGCTCCAGCACAGAACTACACTATCCTTGCTTATAAGGATGGTCAGAAGAAAGGTGAGTGGGTAGGCTCGTATGACGGTTCAAAGTTTACGCCTAAGGCAGGTACTTCTTCTGTTCAGGTGTTGCAGCCAGGAACATACACATTCTATGTATTCAGTGATCACTTGACATTTAAGGACGGTAAGATTGTATTCGGTCTGCAGAATGGTTCTATCAATGCACTCTTTAATAATCAGGAGGTAACAATCCTTGCACAGAAGGAACAACAAGTTAATTTCCATCTTGTTTCACCATACGCAAGAGTGAGAATGAAGATTAATGGTTTCTCAAGTCAAGCCTTTGAGGGTTCTATCAATGGTGCACTGACGTATCAGGCAGCTGCTCCAACTGATGCAGGTGCCGTTAAAGCAACCTGTACTATTGACCCAGCTGCGGGAACAGCTGTTTATGCTAACGTGACGCAGGCTGGTCAGCTTAAATATCAGCATTTTACTAATAATATTGAGGGTCCTCAAGAGAATGGCGTCATAAAGACATCTTACATTATCACTCCAGAAGATGCAGGCGTTTACTTCTTGGCCCGGACACGCTTAAATAAGTTGTCATTCCAGTTTGCTTCAGAGGCTTCTGGTACTATTTATAAGAAGCCAGTTGCTAATAAGGTGCTTCCTCTTAATCTTTCGGATGTAGAGTTGAAGATAGGAACAAGCTATACGATTTCACAGACCATCTATTATTCTGCAGATTATCTCTTCAGTGATGGAACAGTAGGTACATTGGTTCCTAACTTGAAGGCAGGACGTAGACCAGTAGCACTCGTGGTTGATAAGAATCGTAAGGTATGTATGGGCCTCACTGAAATTGGTGGCAAGCAGTGGGCAACAAGTGTTGGTGTACAATGTAAGCAAAACGAAAATCAGGACGAAAGTGGCTTGAGAGCGACTATTGCAAGATATGATGGTTATGACCAGACATGGAAAAAAGCCGTTACAATTGGAATTCCATTGCCTAACTTCTCTTGTAAGGCGGATAAGTGGCAGTGTCCAGCCTTTAACGCTATGAAAGATTTAGGCGAAGTTAGTAGTAATAAGTGGTATGTACCTGGTGCTGGTGAGTGGGATTCTGCTCTCAAGTATCTTGGAATAGATGATCCAGCACATGGTTTCGGCTTCAGTAGTCAAGAAACAAACGCATGGGGTGGCAGCTTGGGATATCGTCTTCAGGAGGTTCTCTTCTATCAGGCAAATGGAGTTCCATTGACAGAATGGTATTGGGCCGCTAACGATTGGAAAACAGATAATAAGCATAAAGGTATCACTGTAACAGCAGGTGCTGAAGGTGCACATTTTGGTGGTGCACGTAAGACAGATAAAACCAAAGTTAGACCATTTATCAACTACTAAACGTAATCCTTACGAGGATACATTAATCAAGAAAGTTGAACTTAGAATTATATTTTATGAATAAGATAGAAGCAAAGAAAAGTTACTTAAAGCCAAGTGTAACATTGGTACACGTTGAGGCTGAGAGTATGATTTGTAACAGCGTAGAGCCTGGTCAGATTCAGAAAAAAGATTTTGAAGACGGAGGCGAGCACAAGGCAGAGGATGTTGAGTGGTAAAAGGACTTAAAACGATAGTTCCACCTCTAAGCGTCAAAACAATACGGAAAGTGTTCGTGATGGCTTTCTTATAAGCTGCAGAACGCTGACTGTTGTTTATAACATAATGCGGACTAAACCCATTGGGCGAGTTAAGTATGTGTTGTTCCTTAAAGGAATTATGACACGAAATACTTAATCCCTCCAATGGGTTTCTTTTTGATAGAAGGGGAAAGATTGTTAGACCAATTAGCCCAATATGGTACGTCATCTGAACTGTGCTATTGGCTTCATTTCTTTAGGAGCATGAGGAATGCTGATGGGCAAATTGGAGCAGTCTTTCTCTTGGTAAAATAAGGCTGGGATCGACGTACAGTCTGATTTTAATTCGCTGGTGGCATAGCCCCTTGCATCTTCTCTTGGTGTTGCAAAGATACAAGAGTATTTTTGAAGTGGATAATTTCCTGATGCGTGACTTTATGAGCTTATAGTAATTGAAAGCGGTCGCTAAATTTTATAGTGAACTGTTGGGCTGTCTGACCTCAGTCTTTCAATGGTGGAGTCCACCTCTTTTTGATGTTATGATAGGCAAGATATTCGGACTTGAAGAGCGTCTCGTTATTTGGGAAGGCTCTCTTTGTCTTCGTTACTTTACGAACCTGACGAGGATAACCTTCAACAATGTTGGTAGTACACATGATACGTCTGATAGGCTTCGTATAATCAAAAAGGTGTGATAGGTTATCCCACTTGTCATGCTATGACTTGATGACAATAGGATATAGTTTGCCCCACTTTTTTGCATAAATATTTGTTAATATCAAAACAAAAGCCTAACTTTGCACCCCAAAAGGCGGTAATTTTAGAGAAAATTATATGTCGAAGCTGAAATAAATTAACCAAGTTAAGCTTTCAAGATAAAAAAAACAAAATTAAAGGATAATGAGAAAAAACGAATTGATGGCATCAGAGATGATAGCCAAGGTAGGGAAACTGGCCTATTTGAAACCATCGTGCACAACATTCTGTGTCGAGCCAGCGTCAATGATATGTAGCAGTGTGACAGGTGAGACTGATAATGACGATGTCAGTGGCGACGAACATGACCCTTGGTATACAGGTCAAGGCAATTAAATAAGGCTGTTAGCATTATGCATAACTTGTAGATGACAACTAAGTACATCTACAAGATAGGTGCAACGAATGTAGTAGAATGAATTAATCAAAGGTAGTTTTTAATACGAATTAAAGGAATAAAGAATGAAAACGAAAATTCTTTTGCCACTTATTTGCATGGCAATATCAATCTTTACAGCTTCTTGTTCTTCTGATGACATAGTGTCGCCAGAAGAAAAGGAGCAAATGTTAACCCTCACCGTTTCGGCTGGTACAGAAGATGAAGCTGCAGCAACACGCGCAGAATTGGTTGAAGCTGAAGGTTCTAAAAGTCCATGGAAATGGGAAACTGGGGACAAGTTGATGCTTGTAATCACCAATGCAGGTCAGAAAACTGTTCATACACTCATATTGAAGTCTACAAAGCCTGGCGATCTCAGTGGTGAGTTTGAAGGTCAAGTACCAGCAAACCGCATAACAAACACCAGCACTTACCGCTTCTTCTATGTGGGCAAGACTACTAATGGTAGTGCTGACAGAACCATCAGTGCAAGTGACCTCTCTGCAGGTAACATCAATATTGACCTCTCTCAGCAGACAGGTGAACTTAAGGATTTGAAGAAGAACTGTGTCTTAATGGGTACTGGTAACGTTGTTGCTACATCTGGCGGAAAGGCAGTTACCGACGGAAGTGTTATAATGAAGAACTTATTTGCTGTAGCTCACTTTGCTATTACTGCCAACGACAATACGGCAATTACAAAGGTTGGTCTTCGTGGTAAGGGTGTTTACGCTTCAGCTAATGTAGACTTGAGCACTGGCACTGTAACTGGTGTCTCAGAGATTGGTACAGAGGTAGACCCAGAAGAGAATATCTTCTTTAATGGTAAAACCGATTTCTATGTGACCTTCGTTCCTGGTAGTGTTGCTCCAGCATTCGATGGTTATTATGCAGGCTCACATTCGAATACAGAAGCCATTACTTCTACACCAGAGGCACGTAACTATGCTGCTGACAAGTCATTCGTTTATCTTAATGGGCAGAAGGCGAAGTTCTCTGTAAGTGACAACCAGCGAGTTGCTATCACAAATGGTAATATGCAGTATGTAATGCCTATCGCTACTTACACGTCAGAAATGAATGCTAAGACCCTTAGCGCTAACACACTTATCAGATGGAAAAACTCAGTACCACTTAAGCTTAAGGGAACTCTCACCATACACAAAGGCTATTACCGATTAGCCCCTGAGCAGTGGGAGATGGCTATGCCAAAGAATAAAAGAACAGGTGGTAGTTACAGTTACAGTACAATAAAGATTAATGGGAAAGAATATGTTTCTCCAGAGACCTATGGTTACTTCGACCTTCCATCATGGGGAACAATTGATAACCCTACGGTAATCAATAATACCTTCAGTATCAGTGGTACAGGTACAGAAACTCAGTATGACTTCGGTAACAAGTTATACGTAGGTTCAAAGAAGACTCGTGTAATGACTTCTGACGAGTGGGCATATCTGATGCCTCTGGCTACCAATAATTCGAATAATCGTATTTGGGTAGAAAATGGTAAAAGTTATGTTAAGTGGGCAAGATGCTTTATTGATGAGAACGGAGACAAAAAGAGAGGTACTAATCCTGCTGAGTTGCGAGGCTATCTTATCTTCCCAGATGACATGACTATTGAAGCTGCAAGAAAGGTATTTACAAAGACTCCAACATTTGGAGGTGGAAATGCAATAAATAACCCTACAACATACGAGAAGATTAAGAGTAGTGGTGCTGTCTTCATCCCATTATCTGCCTACAGAGCACATAACAGTCGTACCTTAACCGTATGGGGAGAACATGGTAACTATTCTACTTCTTCTTATGTAAATGGTTCAATGGTACATATTAGAATAACTGCCACTTCATCTCTATTTAACGACAGAAGTATCCCTAATCAGGGTTGTATGAGTCGCTTGGTGCAGAATTTCTAATGAATACTATTATCCGATAAAGTTCGGATTATATAAATAAGAAGCGGTCATTATGATTTCTTATTGTCTTAAGGCTGTAAGAGGTTGTAATGACCGATTTGCTTGTGTTCTTCTGTTACTCTGTCTTTAATTATCCTATCTTTTCTTATCTCGCTCTGCCCGTTAGTCTCCCTTCTTTTGTCCTTTTGTTACTCTGTCTTTAATTACCCTGTCTCTTATTATCTCTTTCTGCCCTTCAGTCTCTCCTTTTGTCCTTTTGTTACTCTGTCTTTAATTACCCTGTCTAACTCGTCCTCACGGCCAGTCTTTCTAACAAACAACTTGTTCGCTTGTCAACTCGTCAACTTGTCCACTCGCCCACCATGTGTTTATATATGTTAAATATTAAATTTTATGTAAGTATTATAAGTATTTAAGTTGTTTGAAAGATAGGTGTCATTAGACCAATCTAATCGTTCGAGCACTGAGAGGAGGTATAATAGACTGCTTATAAGGGCTTTGCGAAGGTGAGGACAAAGGAGGCAGGCCCAGTGAGTTAGGCAGTTATTGCTCGAAGAAAGCTAAAGGATGTGAACAAGAAAACCTAAATCGGTTACACCTTATTATATATAGGGGGTGAGCAGATGAAAACTTCAAATAGAGAGAAGGAGTAAGTAAAGAGTACTACTCATTCGAAAGCGAAGGAAAGGTTTAACAGGAGTAAGCACACAAGGACCTCTTACATAAGATAGGAGCAAGCGAACAAGGATTTCTGATGTAGCGGAGTAAGCCGTTGAGGACTTCTAAGAGAAAGAAGGACGAGACAGCAGCAGACTACTGACATCGACCCAATTAACAAGAAAAAATTAGGAAAGTAATAAATAAAAGTTTAAAACCTAAACCTGATGAGAATCTTTAAAGAATCAAAGCAGAAGCATCTGTACTTCTCGGCTGCCTTTGCTCTATCATTAGCATTGGCACCAACAGGTGTCTACGCAGGTACAAACACCAGCACTGCAGTACAGGCAGTACAGCAGAATGGTAATCACAAAGTGACCGGTCGTGTCGTTGACTCAACCGGCGAACCGCTCATTGGTGCAACTATCCTTGTTGAGGGTACCACCAATGGCACAGTAACGGATATTGATGGTAACTATACCCTCAATACCCCTGCAAACGCGAAGCTCGTCTTCTCTTACATTGGTTATGCTGCACAGACCATCCCTGTTGGTGGTAAGGGTACAATCGACGTAACATTGAAGGAAGAGGCTAACACCATGAACGAGGTAGTTGTTACCGCCATGGGTATTCAACGCAAAGAAGAGTCTTTGACATACGCAACACAAAGAGTGAAGGCAGAAGATCTCATGAAGGTGCAGGACCCTAACGTTGCCAACTCACTTGAAGGAAAAGTATCTGGTCTGACCATTACACCAAGTGCTGGTGGTGCTGGCGGCTCTACGAAGATTGTGCTTCGTGGTGCTAAGTCAATTCTTGGTAACAGTTCACCACTTATTGTTGTTGATGGTGTTCCTATGACTAATGATGCACGTGGTAATCATGATATGAACAGTCAGAGTAAGGATATTACCTATGCAGGTATGTCAGAAGGTTCTGACCCATTGTCATTGATTAACCCAGACGATATCGAGTCAATCAATGTCCTCAAGGGTGCTAATGCTGCTGCGCTTTACGGCTCTGTAGCAGCTAACGGCGTTGTGATGATTACTACCAAGCGTGGTCGTGAGGGTAAACTGGACATCAACGTAACATCTAATATAACCTTTGATACCCCATTGCTTACTCCAAAGATTCAGAATACATACGGTGCTACTATCAATGGTAACACTGTTCAAGCAGATGGCTGGGGTGCAAAGATTGGTTCATTGACAGACAACCAGCTGACAATGAACTCACCACTTGATTCAAAGAACTTTGGTGCAGGTGCAATGCACAATATTTATCTTCGCAACTATACAGAGGATGAAGTGAAAGATTTCCTCCGTACAGGTGTAACTACTAATAACTCAGTATCTCTCTCTGGCGGTACAGAGAAGATGACGACATACTTCTCTATGGCGAACAGCCATGCTAAAGGTCTGTTCCGTAACAATAACTATAATCGTAATACTTTCAGCTTGCGTCAGAACTATCGTTTCTTCAATCGTCTGAAGGTTGATTTGTCATTGAACTACGCACAGACTATTACTCGTAATCGTCCTGGTGGTGGTACCGTTGGTAATCCTCTTTATCATCTCTACCTTACTCCACGCAACGTAAGTCTTGGTTACTATCGTGATAATTATGTGACTGACAATGCTACATGGATGAGTCGTGAAGGAAGAGAATATTATGAGCTTGGAGCAGGTGGTTACAATTTGGTTAAGGGTTCTACACAGCTTACTGGTCCACGTCAGAATTGGGTATTCATGAACTCAGCTAATAATAATCCATATTGGCTTATTAATATGAATAATAATAAGCAGACGGAAGACCGTATCTGGGGTACTCTTTCTGCTAATGTTGATATCTATGACGGTCTGACTTTCCAAGCACGTGTGAACTATGACCACACTCGTTATACTTCAACCAGTCGTCGTTATGCAACAACATTCCTCCCTGCAGGAATGGATGATTATGGCCATTTCTGGGATACAAGTTCAAAGACAACAGAGCTGTACATTGACTACCTGCTGAGCTATAATAAGAAGTTTGGTGATTATGATGTGTCTGGTTCTGCAGGTTGGGTTGGTCATACTATCAGAGGAGAGTATAAGGGTACAGATGTTGAGGCTACCTATATCGATCGTAACCTTCAGAAGTTACCGTCACGTGTAAACTACTTTGATACAAGTGCTGGTGGCATGGGTGGTACAAGCAGTTCTAAGTCATCTAACTGGGATCGTGCATGGCTTGCTACAGCACAGTTAGGTTGGAAAGAGACCGTTTACTTTGATGCTTCTTATCGTCGCGACTGGTATCGTCCATTCCGTTACTTCAAACTGAGTGGTATTTCAGATACTGACAACTATGGTTATTTTGGTGTTGGAGCAAACGCTATTGTCTCTAAGCTCGTTAAATTACCAGAAGTAATTAACTATTTGAAGTATCGTGCTTCTTATTCAGAGGTAGGTAACTCTATCCCTAACTTTGCTTATGATGCTGTGACAGAGAATCTTCAGACTGGTGCTATCATTGGTAGTAACTACTCTCAGTTTGTTGATCCACGTCCTGAGAAGACACGTTCTTTCGAGACTGGTATTGAGTCACTTTGGTTCAATAACCGTTTGAGTTTTGACCTCACCTATTATCATGCTGTAATGAGTAACCTCTATATGACAGTCGGTACTGGTACAGGACTTACAAAGAACTTAAATTCTGCTAAGATACGTAATCAAGGTATAGAGATGACCATTGGTTATGACTTCAAGCCATTCAGCTGGTTACGTTGGCGCACTTCTTATAACCTCTCATACAACAACAACAAGATTCTTAAGACAGCCTACGATGAGCAAGGCAAAGAACGTAAGATAGAGCAGGTTGTTGGTGGTGTTCATGTTAGATATGCAGAAGGAGGCTCAATTGGTGATATGTATGTTCCTGATTACGACCGTGATGCAAATGGTCATATCAAGTTGAATACCCTTGGTCAGCCACAGTTCGACAAGAGCGGTAAGTTGGTATATGCTGGTAACATGAATGGTAACTGGCAGATGGGTTGGAGCAACACCTTCACATGGAAGGAGTTCAACTTGTCATTCCTCATCAATGGTCGTATTGGTGGTAAGGTTATTAGCCTTACAGAGCAGAAGCTTGATTACTATGGTTTCTCTGAGCGTACAGCAAATGCACGTTTGAATGCTGAGAAGAATAACATCGTGGCAACCAACTATGGTAATGTTTCTGGTATTGCACTTAATGATGGAAGTGGTAACATCGTTCCTATCCAAGGTTACTATCAAGCTCTTGGTTCAGCAGAAGGTCCTGCAGACTATATTTACAATGCAACAAACTTCCGTCTGCGTGAACTCTCATTGGGTTACACTTTCCGCAATCTCTTTGGTATGAATAAGAACCTTTCACTGTCATTCATTGGCCGTAACCTGTTCTTCTTCTACAAGGATGCACCAACAGACCCAGATGTATCTCTTTCAAGAACCAATGGTTTGGGCGGTTTCGAGGTGTTCAATACTCCTTCAACACGCTCTTATGGCTTCTCAGTAAAAATGAACTTCTAAACTAACGATTAAAACCAAACGACAATGAAAGTAAAAAATATTGGAAAGATCCTTGCACTCTCTGTTGCTGGCTTCATGCTGCACTCTTGTCTGGATTTCGACGTTACTGGTGCTGAGTTTAGCGCAACAACAAAGAATGAAAAGAAAGTCATTCGTCAAGGTAAGGTTGACTCCATTAACTATAAGGTTACTATTACACAAGAGCAGTATAATAACTTGTATAGAAAGATAGAGACTAACCTGAAGACTGCGTTTAGTGGTGTGTATGCTATTCGTGGTGGTAAGAATGGTACACCTCCTGTTTCACATGCTTATCAAGCTCTGACTTCACTATGTCAGGATGCTTATGCGCAGTATGGTGTTGTTCCTCACGTTAACTATCCTTATTCAGGAATTAACATGGTGTCATCTTCTGCTATTGATCCAAAAGCTTATGGAGGTGCTTATGGACAGTATCAGTTGGCAACAAAATCAATGGTGCCATTGTTGAACATGGAAGAAGTTGATTCTTTGCCAGAGGTTAAAGCTACTTATTTGCTTTTCTACAATTTCGCTTGTATTGAAAGTGCTGATAACTATGGTCCATTGCCATATCAAGATATCAAGACCAATAAGCAGGATCACCCTTTCACTTACGATAATTTAGAGACTATCTATAATACAGTTGAGGCAAATATCGACTCTATTGTAAAGTGTTATGAATATTATGAGGCTAATCGTCCAGCTTGGTATAAGCAGGAGATGCAGACCATCCTTGCAGCAAACACCAAGTGTTGTCTACAAGCACAGAATTCTTACCCGAACCTTGATGTCTTGAAGCGTTTCGCTAACTCTTTGAAGCTTCGTATGGCTATGCATATTGTGAAGGTTAATCCAGAGAGAGCAAAGCAGTGGGCTGAGGAAGCTGTAGCAAGTGGCGTTATTGAAACAGAAGACCAAGAGATAGGATTTATCAACTCTGTAACAGGAGGTGGTAACCCTTTGGTTGAGATTTGGAATTCATGGTCGGATACGCGTCTTGGTGCTGGTTACGAGCAGGTTCTTCGTGCTTACAACCATCCATTCCTTAATATGTTGTTTGAGAAGAACACTCGTATTGTTAACGCTAAAGAGCCAAATAACACTCTTGAGGCAGGGACAAAGGTTTGTGGTATCTTAGCTGGTGCTCATGTAGGACAGGAACAAGGTTCTACTTCTAACCCTTATAATGGTTTCTCTCAGTTGAACCCTAAGGCTATGGGTAGTGCTCCTCTCTATCTGATGAAGCTCTCAGAGGTATGTTTCCTTCGTGCTGAGGGTGCTGTACGCGGCTGGAATATGGGCGGAACAGCAAAAGACTTCTATGAGAAGGGTATTCGTGAAGCGAACGTTATCGATCGTACGTTACAGCATAGATCACTTCGCCAGAAATATGAGAATGCCGTTGATAATTACTTAACAATCGAAAGCGCAACTCCATTCACTTACGTTGACCCAACTGGTAATGATGCTGATCGTGTAAGTCAGATTACTGTTGGTGTGAAATGGAACGAAAGTGACTCAAAGGAGACAAAGCTTGAGAAGATTATCACTCAGAAGTATATCGCAGGCTTCCCGAACAGCCTTGAGGCATGGGTTGACCTTCGCCGTACAGGTTATCCACGTTTATTCAATATGTTGAATATGGCTGATGGTGATGGTTCTTTGTCTGATGGTGCAATGGTTCGTCGTCTACCATTCCCAGGTAGTACCGATGATGCAACACTAAAAGAAATTAACGAGACAGGTTTGAAGGCACTTGGAGGTCCAGATAAGCAGGGAACTCGTCTCTGGTGGGATGTGAATGCTCCAAACTTCTAAAGTAAGATACAGATATTCCATCTCGGTTCTTTGAAAGAGAACTGAGGTGGAATAACTTACATAATAATAATAAAATAACAACGAAAACCAATTTATTATGAAGAAGAAATCTACTCTGGCAGCGCTCTTTATAGCAGCAATGTTGAGCGGAAATCCTTTTGCTGCTAATGCGCAGAATTATAACTTCAAGAATGTAGACTGGACCAGGATGGTTGAGGTCTTTGCTACTGCTATGGAAAATGGTAAGCAGTATCCAACTGACCAAGAGATAATGGCTATTGGTATCTCAAGAGCAGACTTGGAGTTTATGCGTTCGCATGTTAAGCAGCGTACACGTGTAGACAATAGTAATCGTCTGTTGTCTAATACTTATGCTGGTCGTAAACTGTGGATGAATACCCCAATGGGTAGCGGTTCTGGTGGTGATGCTGGTTACCCAACTGGTAGTTTCCATAGTGATGTATTCTCTTTGTGGAACTATACAGCAATGTGGGGATCATGGAACCATGGTATTGGTCAGGTTCCTGGTTCATGGACTGATGCTGCACACAAGAATGGTTGTGACATGTTAGGCGGTACTGTATTCTTTGATGCATCACACAATGACTGGGCTGCATATCATGTATGGAAGAAGTACTCTACTGAAACTTCTAACAACGCTGCTGTAGCATATAAGAACTTTAAGTATGTTAAGCCATTAGTAAACATGCTTCGCTATTTTGGCGTCGATGGTATCAATATCAACTGGGAGGCAGGCTCTCCTGTATCAAGTATGGAGTTCCACAAGGCTTGTTACGCTTATGCTAAAGAGACAAACTTCAATAACTTCCATATTGGTCTTTATACTGTAAGTTCTTCATTGAGCGATGGTAATGTTGCTGCCCACTATGCAGATCAAGATCAGCAGGCTTGTGATGCTATGTTGAATTATGGTGGAGAGAACTCTATCTCATATAGCCAGCAGGTTGCAAAACGTCATAATCCTACTTTGGGAGCTTCTGGTGTATGGCAGGGCTTCTGGATTGTAGGTATGGATAAGGACTGGGAAGCCTTAGATGAAGGTCCAGAGGTGAACATTTGTCTCTGGGGTGAGCATAAGGATAGCCGTTTCTGGAGTTATAACTCTGGTGCTGGTGCAATGAATCAGCAGGCTAACTATCAGGCATTCTTAGAGCGTGCATTCTCTGGTGGTAACCGAAACCCATTGAATAGACCAACTGTTAATGAATATGGAAACAAGATGGAGTGGTCTGGTACTACACCTCCATTGTCAACCTTCGCTGGATTCTCTACTTGGATTCCTGAGCGTTCAACAGTTCAAGGTAAGTTCCCATTTGCTACAAACTTCAACCTCGGTAATGGTGACCGTTACAACTATCGTGGTAAGATGGCTTCAGGTGCTTGGTATAATATGTCTGCACAGGATGTTGTTCCTACTTATCGTTGGTTGGTTGTTAAGGAAGGTCAGATGGCACCAAGCAATGCGCTTACAGTAAACTTCTCTCATGAGGATTCTTACATTGGTGGTTCTTGCTTACAGTTGCAGGGTGATGCTTCACAGGCTACTGACGTAATTCTTTATAAGACAGCTATTACTCCAAACGATGCTGCTAACTACGCTTTGGTTTCTATCAAGGGTGCTGGCGATCGTTCTGAAGGTACAGTAGAGAGCAATCTCTATCTTATTCTTGAGGTGAATGGTGCTTGGAGAGAATATAAGGTACCAAACAACACAGGTAAGTCTTGGCAGGAGCATCGTATTGCATTGAACCTTGGTACAACAGATAAAATTACTAAAGTTGGTTTCCGTGTTAAGGGTGGTGCATCTAACTATAATATGTATGTTGGTTCATTAGAACTTAATGATGGTAACAAGGTTACTCCAATAGCGATAAAAGACTTGAATGTAGTCAAGACAAACGAGACACCTTCTGCAATGGACTTGAAGTTGGATTGGAGTGTTAATGCTATTGCTAATGCATACGGTCTTGTTTACAACGATGATGCAAATATCGACCATTTCGAAATTCTTTTCAAGGATGGTGCGAATGGTAAAGTTTCTGAGGTAGGTCGTACCTCACAGTGGGCTACTTTCATTCCTGCGTTGAATGTGAAGACAGCTACAGAACCTTATATCGGTGTTGTTGCTGTATCTAAGGACTTGAAGACTCATTCTGATATTCTTTGGCAGCCTCTTGTGAAGAATGCTTCTGCAGAGGAAGATCCATTCGGTACTTATGGTCAGTCATCTCTTGATGTAAATGGTGAAGGATGGAAAACAGCTCTCAAACTTCGTGGTGTTGAGCGTTTCAGAACATCAGGTGCAGTAGAGGATATTGACTTCCAGCAGACTTATGATGAGTTTAAAGCAGCTAACCAGAATGGTAACGCTAAGTACTTGAATTATCTCCATGTTAAGAATAAGACTTTAAAGGTTAGACAGGGTCAGACCATCACTTTCAAATTGAAGGGCTTTAACGGTGCTGAGCTTAATGGTGGTACAAGCAAGGATGACTGTCGTTACTGCTTTGTAGGTGGATGGATGGACTTTGATGGAAGTGGTACATTCAACTATGGTAAGGGTGTTAAGGAGCAGCCATTGTGGTTGCCATACTACGATAATACTATTCAGGGACAGGCTGAATATCAGTTTGATAATTCAACAAAGGATGGTACAGAGCCTTATGGCGAGCGTGTATTCCGTCATGGTTCACTCCGTAAGGGTAACCTCACTTTGGTAGCTGGCGATGGTCTGTCAGGTACTATCGAGATTCCTGCAGATGCTCACGTTGGTAAGAGCCGTCTCCGTATCGTTTACTCTGACGCTTGGTTCCCAGGTCAGTTTACCCCAACTGCTAACAATAATAAGGGTTACACCTTGGATATTGATGTAGAGATTGTTGGTGACGAGTCAATTCAGCGTGGCGAGAAGGACCTTCATGATAAGGGCGCTTTGGAAGACTGGAATGTAGTCACAGATATTACTGAGGTTGCTACTGATAATTCAGGTTCAGTACAGGTCGTAAATGGTAACTTGGTATTTAAGGGCGTTCAGTCAGCTACTATCTACACTGTTGATGGCATGTTGGTAAGAACTCTTACTAAGCCAACATTTATTCGTGGTAATGAACTTGGTAGAGGCGTATTCCTCATTAAGACTGGAGCTAACAAGACAACGAAGGTTATTTTATAACAAGACTGTTGGCTCAAAATAGTAATTAAGAAATTGTTTATGAGCCAGGGCTGAAGATACTTATGTATCCTCAACCTTGGCTCTTTGACTTTATTAATAATATAACCTAATAGATAATAGAAGATTTCTTATTGAGGTCTTCAATTACTTTACTAAAAACTTATTATTTATGAAAAAGAAAACTTTACTTCTTGCAGCACTGCTTAGTTTAGGTGCGCTCAATGCAAGTGCAAAGGACTTCTATGAGTTCGACAATGTTACGGCACAGGCGGTCCTTAATTTGTTCTTGCACGCAAAGGAAGAAGGCCGTAAGTATCCTACTTTAGAGGAGTTCCAGAGTATTGGTATTTCTGCTGCTGACATCGAGTTCATCCGTTCTCATGTTCGTCGTAGTGAACTGGTTAATCCAGACGACCATCTCTACCCTGATCTCTATAAAGATCGTCAGGTGTTTATGTGTACTCCTATGGGTAATGGCTCACAGGGTTCTCACGGTTATCCAAGTAACGACTTTGGTAAGACAGATGTATGGACCATGTGGAACTATACCGCAAGCTTTGGTTCATGGAACCATGGGTTCTTCCAAGCTCCAGGTTCTTGGGCTGATGCAGCACATAAGAATGGTGCTCGTCTGATGTCTGGTCAGATGTTCTTTGAGGAGGCTTTTGGTGGTGCCAGTGATGCACCATGGGTAAACTTTATCGCTCAGAAAGATGACTCAGGCCACTATAAGTACGTTGAGCCAATGATTAATGCACTCTTGTATTTTGGACATGATGGTATCGTTTACAACTGGGAGGCAAGCAGATATGATAATGCTGATGTTGTTGCATTCCACAAGGAACTCTACAAGAAGGCTAAGGAATGTAACTTCACAGGTTATGGTTCTGTGATTTATACATTGAACTCAAGTCTTGGTGCAACACAGGCTGCCTATATTTACGGAACAAAAGCGGAACCTATTCATGAAGTGTTCTTGAACTATTCTGGTGGTGCTATTACTAATGCGGCAGAATCTTCTTACAACTATGCACAAAATGTAGCAGGTGATGCAAGCCGTCTTTACGCTGGTGTACATATTGCTCGTATAGGAAATCGTAACTGGGAGGAGTTGGATTACGTAAATAATATCAATCTAATCTGTTGGGGTGAGCACACAAGCAATCAGCTTTATTCTCACACAACTGGTAGTACCGATGCTCAGTGGCAGACAAACTATCAGACAATGCAGGAGAATTTCTTCTCTGGTGGTAATGGTAATCCAGCTAAGTTGCCTACTGGCGACGCTGATGAGGCTTCATACGGTGACCTTCTGCAGTCGTTCCCTGGTATAGCAAAGTGGATGCCTGAACGTTCTACAGTAAGTCGTACTTTCCTTACAAACTTTAATGTTGGTAATGGTGAGTACTACTATGATAAGGGTGTACAGACAACTGTTGGCGGTTGGTATAACATGTCAGCACAAGATATTGTTCCGACTTACCGTTGGTTGATTTATGAAGCAGGTACAACTACAGTGAATAATCTTCTTAAAGCATCGTTCACTCATGAGGATGCTTATGTAGGTGGTTCTTGCTTAAAGCTGAACGGTCCTGCTGTTGGTAATGGCGCTGATGTTGTTCTTTACAAAACAGGTATCTCTGCTACTGCACAGACTAAGGCTAAGATTGCGGTTAAGGCACTCTCTGGTGATGCTGAACTTTCATTGCTTGTTCGTGCAGGTAATGAATGGAAGACATACGCAATCAATCCTATTGGCTCGTCTTGGAGTGAGGTAGAACTCAACCTGAATGACTTGGCTGGTAAGAAGATCGAACGTATCGGTTTCCGTGTAAAGGGTACTGCTAATTTGTTAGTTGGTAAGCTCGAGGTGAATAATGGTGAGACAGTTCAGCCTGCAAGTATCAAGGAGTTTGTTTCTGCAGAATCTGTTTCTGAGACCGATAATGATGTCACCTTGAAACTTTACTGGACTGTTGATGGTCAGGTTGACGAGTATGGTCGTTCTTTCAATGATGATAATAAGATTGACCACTTCGAAATCTTTATGAAGAAGAATGGTCAGGCTGTAGAGGTTGGTCGCACTTCTCAGTGGGCTACTATCGTTTCACATCTTCCATTGTCAGCTGGTCAGTCTATGGAGGTTGGTGTTCGTTCTGTGTCAACAGACTTGAAGACCGCTTCTAATATTGTATGGCGTACTGTCCAGAAGGGTAATGCTGATGAGGTTATTAACCCAGCGGATACAACGGGTCAGGGCCCTCACTATCAGGTGAATTTCAATAAGAGAGCTCCACATGAGCGTGAAGATCGCTACGTAATGCACGTTGGTATCTATGAACATGATCCTGCAACACGTGCAGACAAGAACTTGCAGCAGTATCCTGATAATGATTTGACAGCCCGTATTACAAAGCAATTCTATTTGGATAAGACTGATGAAATTGTGTTCAATATGACAGCTGGTGAGACTTATCGTCCATACCTCTCTTATCATGGTCTGTGGATGAGCGGTTACGCTTTCATCGACTGGAATAATGATGGTAAATTCTCTACTGATGGATTCTCTTTTAGTGAGGGCTGGAATGCTACTCCACAGAGAACTGATGATTGTGAACTCGTAAGCTTCTCTGCTCATAGCAAGGATGACTATAGTTGGTATAACAGTAATGGTAGATACTTTGATAAGGGCTCACAGTTCCCTAAGGATGATAACATCAAGAACTGGATGGGTTACTTTAAGGTTCCTGAGAACATTACTCCGGGTCTTTATCGTATGCGTTTCAAGCTCGACTGGAAGAATCTTGATGCTGGTGGTAGCGACGAAATTCGTAAAGATGGTGGTGACATCGTTGATGTTCTCGTAAACGTACAGGCTCCTAATGCTAAGGTTAAGGTCGGTGCTAAGACTGAGCATGGTAAGGCAGAAGTTGGTGCGCAGCAGCTCACAGAGGCTATGAACTACTCTGCAGAACCTAATACTGAGTTGAAGGTGATGTTGACTCCTGAAACTGACTTCTCTGTTGGCGGTGTTGCTATTAAGTATGGTTACAACCTCGATAATGAGAAGGGCGTAGATGCTGTTGGTAACCGTCAGTGGTGGTCTGAGATTGTTAAGACAACTGATAGAGAGTACACAATCCCAGCTAAGGCTATGATGGGCAATGTATTGCTTACTCCTGCGTTCATCTCAGCAAATGCTATTAATGCTGTTCAGGTGACTCCAGCAGAGGCTGAGGCAAATGACATTTACAACCTTAATGGTCAACTTGTTCGTCGTGCTGGTAGCAAGCGTCAGTTGCCACATGGTGTATATGTGATGAAGGGTCGTAAGGTTATCCTCTAAACGTTTGTTTGATATCAGCTTTTATCGCTGATAATTATATTTTAGCGGACTGAAGAGAAGGTTACAAATGCTATACCTTTTGTTTCAGTCCGCTTTTTTTGTGTCTTTGGGGGAGGTCTGATAGGGGGAAAGGTTGCTCGAGCGATATGATAATGATAGAGGGTGGTGCTGTCTTTGACTCATTGTTTACCTCCTTTTAGTAGCTATTGGCTCAATGGAGGTGCCCCTCTCTGGGTTCTACACGTAGGCAAAAGGATTCTGTTCTTCCGTAATGTCTGTATGAATAAAAGATTTAAGGTTCTTGCATAGATGGTCTTCTTACCTTAATTGGCTTTCTTACCTTATATCTTGGATGCTCTCATATTTATTTTTTCATTTGCGAGCTTACCTCCTTCTCAACAATATTTGTGTGTGGTTTACGTTACTATGATGTGTAATATTCATTAATACGGTGTTTCTTCTTGTAAGGAGAAAGGAAGGATGGTCACCCATTCTAATGAATGAATACCTCTCATAACAGCGTTTCGTATGGTTTGCGTTACTCTAACCTACTTCTTTTAGTAAGCTTTGAGGGATATCATGATATTCTTTCCTCTTCTTTCTGGGTAGGGCACTGAGGTTGTGCCTATTATATTTACTATTATGGAAATAATCACTCAATCAAATTACAAGACGACGACGTGGGAGGGTGGGGTCACACGTCAGGTGTTTATATCACCTGCTGATGGTGATTTGTCGGCACGGTGTTTTGACGTGCGTATCTCTTCGGCCATCATTGACAACGTGGAGAGCGAGTTCTCTGACTTCTCTGGTTTCACGCGGTATATCCTACCTTTGGAAGGTGAGATTACACTGATAAAAGATAATCAACGTATTGTGCTGTCCCATAATGCTCTGTATGAGTTTGAAGGACACGAACGTGTCTGTTCGGAGAATACGCGGGGAGCAGTGGACTTCAATGTTATTGTGCGCCATGGTGTGACTGTCGATGCTCGTATCTTGTCAGACGAATCCTTCGTTGACAGCCGTCGCACGATCCTCTTTGCCCTTGAGGATTGCTGCGTCAATGCCATTCCCATCCACCGACACGATACAGTCCTCCTTGATGGCCCTTTCTCCTTAGAAGGTAAGGCGGTCGTGGTGAGGGTAGGGGGATAATGTGGCCTCACCCCCAACCCCTCTCCGAATGGCGAGGGGAGTAGTATGCGAGGTTACCCCTACTGGGCTGCTGATAGAAGGAGAAGAAATACTATACGTACACCAAACATGTAGGGGTATCTCGGTGATTACTCCCCTCTCCATTCGGAGAGGGGCTGGGGGTGAGGCTTCTTTTGGCTGTAATGTTCTGTGTTATCGGTTGACTTAATGTCTCTGTGGAATGCTGTGTGTTCTGTTGATCTGTGTTCTTCTGTGAGAAAAAGAACAATTGAGAGACTCTCTGGGGAGTTCTTTCTCTCACAGAACTCACAGATCTAACAGAACTTTCCCACCAACGTTTCGAACCCACAGAAGGCCTTCGGCATACAGAGGTCACAGAACGTTACAGCTAAAGAAGGGTGTTGGGTGATGGGTGTTGGCTGTAAGGTTCTGTGTTATCGGTTGACTTAATGTCTCTGTGAAAGTTTGTGCGTTCTGTTCATCTGTGTTTTTCTGTGAGAAATAGAAAACACCCTCTCTAAGAGATGAGACACATGTGACTCGCTGGGGAGTTCTTTCTCTCACGAAGGACTTTTCTTTCTCTCACAGAACTCACAGATTTAACAGAGCCTTTTTGCGCACGTTTCGAGCACACAGAACGCCTCCGGCATACAGAGTTCACAGAGGCCTTTCAACTAACATTAGCTGTAACGCTCTGTGATATCGGTTGACTTAATGTCTCTGTGGAATGCTGTGTGTTCTCTTCATCTGTGTTCTTCTGTGAGAAAAAGAACAATTGAGAGACTCTCTGGGGAGTTTTTTTCTCACAGAGTGCACAGAGTTCACTGAGCCTTTTTGCGCACAGTTTCGAACCCATGAGGAGGTGGCCCCTCCCCCAACCCCTCCCCCACAGGGAGGGGCGTAGTATGTGAGGTTACCCCTACAAGACTGCCAACAAAGAACATAATGAAGCCTACATCCTTTTTATAGGGGTATCTCGGTGATTACGCCCCTCCCTTTTGGGGAGGGGACGGGGGAGGGGCCTCTAACCTATAGGGGCATCTCGGTGATTACTCCTCTTCGCTTTGCGGGAGGGGACGAGGGAGGGAGTTAGTATCTTATCTGCGTGTTCCCCCTGCTCTGTAACATCTGTGGGAGAGACTCCCAACGTCTTGTTGTGTGTGTTAACTGTGACGGTAGAGAGTCTCATGTGCTTTTCTTGTTTTTATGAAAAACCCTGACAAATTACTATGGAAGAATACTTAATTGATGAGGGGGATATAAATGAGAATAGAATCTACAACTAACAGGAATTCAGGGGGTTGTGATGGGGGAAGAAGAGGAGGCCTAATAAGCAGCAAGAAGAGGGTCTTCAAGCAGCAAGAGGGGCGTGTTCTCCATAGGAGAAGGGCATGTTCTTGACGCATGAAGGGCATGTGCTCGTTAGGAGGGGGTGAAAAGAATTTACATTCCCCCTCGTCCGCTACTACTTTTTACGCCTTGTTCTTTGGCTTGGAAGAAGTGCGGAAGTGGGTGTGTTGATAGCCTGCTACTTCCTTTTATATCCTGCTCTTTGATAGGGAAGGGGTGCGGAAGCGGGTGTGTTGATAGCCTGCTACTTCCTTTTATATCCTGCTCTTTGATAGGGAAGGGGTGCGGAAGCGGGTGTGTTGATAGCCTGCCACTTCCTTTTATATCCTGCTCTTTGATAAGGAAGGGGTGTGGATAAGGCTATGTTGATAGCCTGCTACTTCATAGAAACAGCTTGTTCACTCGTTTACTTGTAAACTGCTTTCCTGTTTGAACAATTAACTTGTTAACTCGTCTACTACCCAGTCAACTCGTCAACTGATACCATCAACTCGTCAACTTGTCCGCTTGTTAACTTGTCAACTGATACTGTTAACTTGTCAACTGATACTTTCAACTCGCTAATTGATACCATTAACTCGTCAACTTGTCTGCTTGTTAACTCGTCAACTGACTCTGTCAACTCGTCAACTGACCCAGTCAACTCGTCAACTGACGCAGTCCATCCTTTATTCCTCCTTCTCTGGATAATTGAGATTAGCGTCAGTGATATTATTGAGCACCTCAGTAAGGAATTTTCGTGACTCCCATTTAGCCATGGGGAGGTCGTGGAGGAGGTAGTTACCACAGTCGCGTGGCGCAGCACCAGGGATGTCGCCTTCGAAGTCGGCAACGAACTGGAAGGTGCGACGCATGAGGTCTACGACATCTTTTGAGGCCAAGTCACCACGAAGGATGAGGTAGTTACCCGTCAAGCAACCCATTGGTCCCCAGTAGATAACACGGTCTTTCCACTCGGGATCGTTGCGTAGGAAGGTGGCAGCCAAGTGTTCGATAGCATGGATAGCACCGACATGCAATACTGGTTCTCGGTTTGGTTCTTTCATTCGGATATCGAAGGTAGTAACGGTCTCGTTGCCCACCTCGTCCTTACGACTTACGTAAATGCCACGCAGCAGTCGCTCGTGGTCGATGGTGAAGGAAGGAATTTTATTCATTGTCTTTTGTTTTTTGATTCTTAATTTGATTGTTGCTATTGGGCTAATAAGGCCAATGAGGCTAATAGGGCCAATAAGGTTATTGGGCTAATAAGGCCAATGAGGCTAATAGGGCCAATAAGGTTATTGGGCTAATAAGGCCAATGAGGCTAATAGGGCCAATAAGGCTATTGGGCTAATAAGGCTATTGGGCCAATAAGGCTAATAAGGCTAATGAGGCCAATAGGGGCAATAAGGCTAATAACACCCCATCACTCAACACCCATCACCTGCTTCAATCCCCTCAACAAATCGCCTTGTGACCTCGAAGCTACCGTTAGCGATACGCTCCCAGAAGTCGTAGTACTGGCTGGCTTTATGGTCTTTGAGCGGCACATCACTGATGACACGGAAGGAGACGAACGGTGTCTGATAGATATGGCATACCTGCGCAATGGCACAACTCTCCATGTCGACGGCCGTTGCCTCAGGGAAATGCGCCATTATCTCACGCATCTTCTCACGTGAGTTGACAAACCACTCGCCACTTACGGTTAGTCCGGCCTTGATGTGGAGACCCTCACCGTCTGTCTGACTGTTCAGTGACAATGCCCGTTCGATGAGCTTCGCAGGAGCCTTGAAGCGTGCTGGCATACCGATAATCTGACCGTAGGCAACCTCGTCGCCACAGTAGGCATCGTGGTAGGCACACTCCTTCGCCACCACAACATCAGTCACCTCTAACGATGTGTCAGCCCCACCAGCACAGCCACTGGAGATGATCAGGTCGGGATGAAAGCGATTAATCATCTCGACAGCACCGATGGCTGCGTTCACCTTACCAATGCCACACTGCTGAAGGATGACAGTCTTCTCTCCCAACTGGCCTGAGACGAAGTCTTTATGATTGAAATGCTCCGTCTGAGAATGAGCCAAAATAGCTTTAAGTTGCTCGAACTCTTTGTCCATCGCAACGATGATTCCTATTTTCATAGTGCAAAGGTACGAAAAAGTTAGAAGCTGAATATTGTAAGTTATTAGTTTTTTGTATCTTTGCAAACATTATCTTGTACATCCGACAAAAGTAAAACAAATAAGAATGAAAACTTGGAAAAGATATCTACCCGATGTAGTGGTAGTGGTGGTGTTTGCGCTCATCTCGTTCGCATACTTCTTTGTTCCCGTCACTCAGGGTAAGATTCTCTATCGCCATGACGCCTCAGCTGGTGTCGGCTCGGCGCAGGAATTGACAGAGTATCAGAACCGTACAGGGGAGACAACACGCTGGACAAACTCTATCTTCGGCGGTATGCCTACCTATCAGATGTCGCCTTCTTACCAGTCGACCGACGGCTTGTCGCAGGTGATGAACGCTTATCACCTGTGGTTACCAGAGAATGTATGGTTCCTCTTTGTCTATCTCTTGGGTTTTTATATCCTCTTGAGAGCCTTCGACTTCCGCCAGTCTCTGGCCGCATTGGGCAGTGTCATGTGGGCTTTCTCGTCCTATTTCCTTATTATCATAGCTGCTGGTCACCTCTGGAAGGTAATGGCTTTGGCCTATCTGCCGCCTATGATAGCGGGTATAGTATTGGCTTATCGAGGGCGTTACCTGTCTGGTTTCATCGTGACAGCCATCTTCACCGCCTTTGAGGTGAAGGCTAACCATGTGCAGATGACCTATTATTATCTGTTCATCATACTCTTTATGGTCATTGCCTACCTTGTTCAAGCTGTTCGACAGAAGCAGCTTATGGGCTTCCTTAAGGCTACGGGCGTGTTGGCAGTGGCTGCTTTGATTGGTGTATTAATCAATCTCTCAAGCCTTTATCACACCTGGCAGTATCAGAAAGAGAGTATGCGTGGCAAGAGCGAGTTGCTGAAAGCCGATGGAGCCAACCAGACGAGTTCGGGCTTAGACCGTGACTATATCACGCAATGGAGCTACGGTATTGATGAGACAATGACCTTACTTGTGCCCGACGCAAAGGGCGGGGCGAGTGTTCCTCTTAGTAAGAGCGAGACGGCAATGGCTAAGGCTGACCCACAGGTGCAGTCGATGATACCGCAAATCTACGATGCTTTCCCACAATACTTTGGTACACAACCGGGTACGAGCGGCCCTGTCTATGTCGGTGCGTTCGTCCTCTTCCTCTTCATCTTAGGCCTTTTCTTGGTGAAGGGGGCTACGAAATGGGCCCTTGTGGCAGCCACCGTACTGTCTATCCTACTCTCATGGGGACATAACTTCATGGGCTTCACGAACTTCTTCCTCGACTATATACCGATGTATGCAAAGTTCCGAACGGTGGCGAGTATCCTTGTCATTGCCGAATTTACTATCCCTCTCTTGGCTGCCTTGACGTTGAAACGCCTCGTGGACGAGCCCGACCTCTTGGGAAAGAAGATGAAGTATGCTTATATCAGCCTTGCTCTGACAGCTGGCGTGGCCTTATTAGTGGCTTTGTTCCCCGATATGATGGGTCCGTTTGTGAGCGATCAAGAACGCCAAATGCTTGGTAGTGTGCAGGGAATGGACGCTAATACGGCTGGTACTATCCTTTCTAACATCTCTACGATGCGTGCGGCTATGGTCAGCGCTGACGCTTGGCGTTCGGTTGTCATCATTCTCATCGGCTTTGCCCTACTCTTCGCTTATAAGATGAAGAAGCTCCGTGCCGACTATATGGTAGCCGCTCTGTTAGTGCTTTGTCTTGTGGATATGTGGCAGGTAGACAAGCGCTACCTCAATGACGAGATGTTTGTACCGAAGAGCGAACGTGATATGCCACAACAGCCAACGGCTGCTGACACGGAGATAAATAAGGACAAGAGCCTTGACTATCGTGTATTGAATTTCGCTTCGAATACTTTTAATGAGAACGAGACCTCTTACTTCCACAAGAGTATCGGTGGTTATCACCCTGCTAAGCTCCGTCGTTATCAAGAGATGATCGATGCTTACATCGCTCCGGAGATGCAGAAGGCGATGCAGGCCATTGCTGCTACGGGTGGTAACATGCGTGCGGTGGATGGTGTGAAGACCTTCCCTGTGCTGAATATGTTGAATACGAAGTACTTTATCTTACCTTTGCAGGGTGGTCAAACAGCACCTCTACTGAACCCATACGCACAGGGTAACGGCTGGTTTGTCGATAAACTAACCTTTGTCGACGATGCTAATGCGGAGTATGCAGCGGTTGGTAAGATCGATGTACGGCATGAAGCGGTTGCTGATAAGAAGTTTGAAGCAGCGTTAGGACAGGCGAAGGCGAACGACTCAACGGCCTTCGTTAAGCTTGATAAGTATGAACCAAACAACCTGCAGTACACTGTTTCGTCACGCAACGGCGGTGTGGTAGTCTTCTCTGAGGTCTACTACCCTGGTTGGAAGGCAACTATCGATGGTCAGCCTGCCGAGATTGGCCGTGTAAACTATATCCTCCGTGCTGTGAGTGTGAAGCCAGGTAAACACACTGTGGTGCTCGATTTCCACCCAACAAGTATCTCTACCACTGAGACAATCGCCTATATCGCTATCGTCATCTTGCTCCTCGCCATCGCTGGCGCTGGGTATGTAGAGTGGAAGAAGAGGGGGAAATAACAACAAGCAACAGCCAAGGGGGTGCCCCAACACCCAAGAACTGGCCCCTCCCCCGTCCCCTCCCCTGTAGGGAGGGGAGTGATCACCGAGATACCCCTTAGGTCCTCTTAAGGATTGGAAGGGGTGGGTGTGAACGGTGGTCGGTGATGAGATGGGCGTAGATTGATGTCGTGATGACACAAGCATGGGCTTTGCGGCTATATATATAATAAGGTATAGGCCTTCAGCTTATGTTCGGGTAGTGAACTGATGTGGGTGGATGGCTATATATAAAATAAGGTGGATACGTGTTGCAAGGGCCTGTTGTGGGTTGTATCGGCTGTCGCGTCCACTGTAATGAGTTTGCGCCTTAGAGAGGAGTGACGATGAGTCAGGATAATAAATAGATAAGGCGTACTATGGTGTCCTTGTGGGGATTGCAATGAGTAGTACGCCTGTTAATAAAATAAACACATTTATGATTATGGATACATATATGTTTCTAATCCCTGTTGTGGCGATTATTATCATTTGTCTAATGGTGCTCTACGCACGTTATGTGGGTAGAAAGAGTAGGGGACGGTATGCTGCTGCGGCAATGCGCTTTATCGAAAAGGACTATCCAGAGATTGACATACGGGATAAACGATACTTGTCAACACGTGTCGACTATAACATCATTAGTCGTCATGTGCCTGTGCTTGTGGTCTATAACAGTCATGAACTGCATCTCGTACCTATCTATGCCTTGGCTATCCCACCTTTCTATAACATCCGACATAATGATCATCATGCGAAGGACATGGAACATCTGCTGATGGACGACGTGAAAGCGATAGTTCTCGACCGCCGTGGACGACTACATATACAGCGGGAAGAGGGTAACGACATCGTCCTCAAAGTGGGCGAAAACAATGTCTTCCACGAAAATCAACACGAGGAGGCAGTGCACTTCTTGGCTACATTGAAGAAAGCAGCGGATAAGGTGGTGTTGTAAAAGGGAAAATCCTTTTATTTTTTGTATGTGAGGTTACCCCTATTAGGCTGCTTGCATGGGGCGGTGGTCGTGTTTTCTCTCATAGAGGACATTCCTTTTTCTCATAGAGGGTATTTTTTTCTCTCACAGAGCGCACAGAGTTCACTGAGCAATTTTGCGCACAGTTTCGAGTCCACAGAAGGCCTTCGGCATACAGAGTTCACAGAGCGTTTCAGCTAAAGGTGGCTGTAAGGTTCTGTGAAATCGGTTGACTTAATGTCTCTGTGGGCCTTTGTGTGTTCTGTTCATCTGTGTTTTTCTGTGAGAAATAGAATGCACCCACTGTATGATACAACACATAAACAACTCGCTGGGGAGTTTTATCTCTCACGCTGGTGAGTTTTTTCTCTCACAGAGCGCACAGAGTTCACTGAGCAATTTTGCGCACAGTTTCGAGTCCACAGAAGGCCTGCGGCATACAGAGTTCACAGAGCGTTACTGCTAAAGATGGGTGTGATGTATGTGAAAGAGGAGAGTTAATATGGTGGTAAAAAATATTACACCTTATTGAGTTAAACGTCCTCTAAATAGGGGTGTGTTATTCTCTGCTATTGGCAGCGTAACGTTTTTGAAATCAACATATTACGTATAGCGTTTGAGAACATGCCCTTCTTGCATGAAGAAGACGCCCTTCTTGAACGTTGAAAGGCATGTTCTTGAACATAGAAGGGCCTCTTCTTGCCCCAAACTCGGCTCTCCTTCGATTGTAGAAGGGATTGGTTAGCGAAAAAAACTTACATTTCCTGCTCGCATAATTAGCATACCTGCTGGTGATGACCTCTCCTCCCTCCCCAGCTGTTCAGTTCTACGAGGCACTGCCTCGTAGCCTTCGACCCCTGCTGTCCCTACTCTCGTCGCCTGCTCTTCAGTTCTACGAGGCACTGCCTCATAGCCCCCCTCCCTCCTTGAAACATATAAAAAAGCATAAAAAAGCACAACTAAACGCACGGAGATTTGGCTATTCACATATTTATATGTACCTTTGCAAGCCGTATCAACTTAGGATAACGGAATATAGCTATAGTTTTAGGAGGAAATAGTAAACCATTCATGAGACAACTTAAGATTTCAAAAAGTATCACTAACCGTTCCAGTGAGGCACTCGATAAGTACCTTGTTGAGATCGGACGTGAGCCGATGATTACCGTTGACGAGGAGATTGAACTGGCACAGGAAATCCATAAGGGCGGCCGAAAAGGCGAACGCGCGAAGGAGAAACTGATTAAGGCTAACCTCCGTTTCGTCGTCTCTGTGGCTAAACAATACCAACACCAAGGTCTCTCCCTGACCGACCTTATCGACGAGGGAAACATTGGCTTGGTTAAAGCGGCCGAGAAGTTCGATGAGACTCGTGGCTTTAAGTTTATCTCGTATGCTGTCTGGTGGATCCGTCAAAGTATTCTGCAAGCTATCGCTGAGCAGAGCCGTATTGTGCGACTACCGCTCAATCAGGTGGGTGCTATATCTAAGATTAATCAGGTGACGAACGAGTTTGTGCAGCAACACAACCGTCGTCCTTCTATCCACGAGTTGGCTGAGTTGACTGGTATCGACGAAGCTCGCATCCGTCAAAGTCAAAGTGCTGACAACCACCACATGAGTATCGACGCTCCTTTCAGCGATGATGACGATAACTCAATGAGTGATATGCTCTCGTCAGGTGACGACTCTCGCACCGACCGTAGCGTCGATTTCGAGTCTATGTCAGACGACCTTCGGGCCGTTCTACAGAACACTCTTAAGGATAGAGAGATAAAGATTGTCACCGAGTGCTTCGGTATTGGCTGTCAAGAGAAGGGTCTGGAAGAGATTGGAACAGAGATGGGTCTTACCCGTGAGCGTGTTCGCCAGATTCGTGAGAAGGCTATCGAGAAGATTCGTGAGAGCGGTAATGCACGCGTACTCATGAAGTACTTGGGCTAAGAAAGGCTACAACAAAACATTAATGATAGATGTGGATGTGTCGAATAGGGCACATCCACTTTTTTTGTATAGGCAGACGAAGAATCGTGAGGGGCGAAGGGAGCTTTGCAATAAGTCTTTCTCTTCTAAGCGACTGAGTAGGACAATAAAACCACAACACCATCGTTATATAAGGTATGAGACGTAAGGACATTCAGAAATACATATTACTACTATTGTTCATGGTGGCTGCTCAGATAGCAGGCGCACAATCATTTACGCTGCAAGGGAAGGTTTCTGACAAGGACGGGAACCCTATCGAGTTAGCTTCTGTCATGGTTGTTTCGCAAGGAAAACTATCGATGACCAACCTGAAAGGCGAGTTCAATATGCAACTACAGAGTGAAGACTCCGTGAAGGTGCGCTTTTCTATGATTGGCTACAGGACTAAGACGAGGGTTCTCGTGCGCCCAAAAGGGAAGCAGACCCTACTCATTCAGCTTGCTGACGACAACGAACTGCAAGAGGTGGTAGTGCAAGGAAAGACCAAACAGCACGGTACGACGGAGGAGTTAGACGTTCAGAAGACGAAGCAAGGACCCTCTACTTCGGGCAACGCTGTCGAAGAGTTAGTACAGACACAGGCGGGTGTTTCTACCCACTCCGAGCTATCCTCACAATATAATGTGCGTGGAGGAACATTCGACGAGAACTCTGTCTATATCAATAACATAGAGGTGTTCCGACCTTTCTTAGTGCGAAGTGGACAGCAGGAGGGGCTCTCCATCATCAATCCCGACATGGTTGAGAGCGTTGGTTTCTCAACGGGTGGCTTCGAGGCAAAGTATGGTGACAAGATGAGCTCGGCCTTAGACATCACTTATAAACGGCCGAAGAGGACCGAGGCAACGGTTTCGGCCTCTCTCTTAGGGGCTTCGGCCTACCTCGGACTGGCTGCGAAGAAGTTGACGTGGACCAATGGCGTGCGTTATAAAACTAATCGTTACCTACTCGGATCACTACAGACAAAGGGCGAATATCGGCCGTCGTTCCTCGATTATCAGACTTATCTCTCATGGAAACCCAACAAGCGTTGGCAGGTGGACTTTATCGGTAATATATCAGAAAACCGTTATGACTTTGAGCCAGAAGACCGAGAAACGAACTTTGGAACGCTTCAGAACGTCAAGAAGTTCCGTGTCTATTTCGATGGAAAGGAACGAGACCTCTTTAGAACCTTCTTTGGTTCGTTGGCGATCACACGCCATTTGAGTGCTCACACCGACCTTTCTCTCCTCGCTTCGGCTTTCACAACGAAGGAGCAGGAACGCTATGACATCCAAGGACAGTACTGGCTCACACAGACGGAGACGTCTGAGAACCTCGGGGTGGGTACGTATATGCAACATTCCCGCGACTATCTTAATGCGAATGTGCGCAGTTTGAAACTGATGATGCAGCACCGCATGGGTAAACACAGGCTCGAGGGGGCTGTGACCTATAAGTTCGAACGCATCAAGGAGAACTCGGCTGAATATGAATACCGTGACTCGGCAGGGTATAACGTACCGCATACTGGGCGCGACTTAAAGATGATCTATTCGCTTCGGGCTCGTAACGAACTGAATGCGAAACGCTTCGAGAGCTACCTACAAGACACGTGGAACTTCCAAACACGTGACTCTGTTCCGACGTTGTTCACGCTGAACTATGGCGTACGCTTTGCCCATTGGGACTTTAATGGGGAGAGTCTGTTCTCTCCTCGAGCCTCGCTGACGATCACACCGGGCAGGAACCGCAACCTAAGTTTCCGTCTTGCAGGGGGCATCTACTACCAAGCTCCGTTCTATAAGGAGCTTCGCGACACGTCAATCGTCAATGGTGTCACCTACGCAACACTGAACCAGAAGATACGAGCACAGCAGTCTATCCATGCGTTGGCAGGCATGACTTATCGCTTCGAGATGATGGGTAGGCCGTTTAAGTTCACTGCTGAGGCTTATTACAAGGCACTCTCACACCTCGTCCCTTACTCGGTCGATAATGTGAAGGTGACTTATTACGGTGAGAACACGGCCTCGGGTCATGCCACAGGACTCGACCTCAAGCTCTTTGGTGAGTTTGTTCCGGGGGCTGACTCATGGCTGACACTCAGCGTGATGAACACGAGTATGAAGTTGAATGGTAAGCGTATTCCACTCCCAACCGACCAACGCTATGCGCTAAACCTGTACTTTACAGACTTCTTCCCAGGGACTACACGATGGCGTATGTCGCTCAAATTGGCCTATGCCGACGGTCTGCCGTTCTCTGCACCACACAAGGAACTGGAGAACAACACCTTTCGTGCACCTGCTTATAAGCGTGCCGACATCGGTATGAGTTACCGACTATTAGACAACCATGACGGTCGCAGCAATACAGTCTTTAAGAACATCTGGCTTGGAATAGACTGTTTAAACCTCTTCGGGATAAACAACGTCAACTCATACTACTGGGTTACCGACATCGCCGGACAGCAGTATGCAGTGCCAAACTACCTCACTGGCCGACAAATAAACGGTAGGGTCACTGTGGAGTTTTAGGGGAGAAGGAAGCAAAACAGCCCCAGGTGACTGGCCCAACACTCCCAGATGACTGGCCCAACACTCCCAGATGACAGGCCCAACACTCCCAGATACTGGCCCCTCCCCCGTCCCCTCCCCCAAAGGGAGGGGCGTGATCACCGAGATACCCCCATAGTCTGCAAAACGTTTCGGACTTTTGTTATTGAGAAAGTCTCATGGTCTGCGAAACGTTTCAGCCTTTTGTTATTGAGAAAATCTCATGGTCTACGCAACGTCTCAGCCTTTTGTTATTGAGATACTCTCATAGTCTATGAAACGTTTCAGCCTTTTGTTATTGAGAAAATCTCATGGTCTACGCAACGTTTCAGTCTTTTGTTATTGAGAAAGTCTCATAGTCTACGTAACGTTTCAGCCTATTGTTATTGAGAGAGTCTCACGGTTTGAGAAATGTTTTAGCCTTTAGTTACTAAGATACTCTTATTGTTTTTGTAACGTTTTAGCTTTCAGTATATTCTACAAAAGTAGTCTGTCTTATTGTTCTCATGCTTTCTCTGCGTAGAGTAGGGTATGGGCAGCTTATTATTCTTATATTTTCTCCATCCGATTACTACCCGATTAGCAAACAAAACACATTGACTCAATCCACGATATGACTTGACTAATCCCACCAAAAACCCACCCCCTCCTTTTGCTTTCTCCCTTCTCTCTACTTTTCTCCTTCATCTACATTACACACTCCAACCCCCCTCTACTTTATTTCCCATCCCTTTCTCCCTCTGTTACTACCCCCCGTCCTCATGTTACCCTGTCTCCTCATACCCTGTCCCCCCTCTCCTCATCCTCTGTTACTACCCCCTGTTCTCATGTTACCCTGTCTCCTCTTCCCATGTTACTACCCCCTGTTCCTTTGTTACTCTGTCTTCTCTTACCCTGTCTCTCCTCTCCTCATCCTCTGTTACTACTGCTCTGTTCCTTTGTTACTCTGTCTCCTCATCTCCTGTTACTATCCTCTGTTCCTTTGTTACTCTGTCTCCCTTTACCCTGTCTCCTTATACCCTGTCGTGTAAAGAATGTTTACCTGTCCTATCCACAGGAGCCTTTACTCTGTCCAAGAAAAGGCCTCTCAAGCATGCAGAACATGCCCTTCTTGCCCCTTGAAGACGCCCTTCTTGTCCCTTGAACATGCCCTTCTTGGAGGCACGTGTTCAAGTCTTTGATAGTAAGGAGGTTACGATAGTCAAAGAGACGGATATGATGAGCCTTTCTAAGTGGTTCGGTTAACGTGTCTGTAAAGATATTTCATAATAACAGAACCTTGCGTTTTTCATGGAAGAAGAGTCCCCACACAGGCCGTTCCCCCAGTCCTATCCTCGGGTAGAGGGAATGAAAAGACACAAAGAAACCCCTACAAGAGCACTTACACACACACATACAGTGCACCGTAAGTCAACCTCTTTGTAGGGGTATCTCAGTAGTGTTAGCGTTCAAGCCTTATAGTCCCTTATTGCGAATAGGGTCATTATATTGCACTTGAAGTTGCAAGAGTTGCTTCTTCAAGTCCTTTGTGAGCTTCTCCGTACCGGGTTTCCCGTAGATATTATGCATCTGTTCTGGGTCTTTCTTCAGGTCGTATAGCTCCCAAGAGTCGATATCGTTGTAGAAGTGAATGAGTGTATATCGCTTCGTACGAATACCATAGTGGCGACAAACAGAGTGCTCGGCAGGGTATTCGTAGTAGTGATAATAGAGCGACTTGCGCCAGTCTGATGGCTTCTTACCCTCTAATAGAGGTAGGAACGAACGCCCCTGTATATCGGAAGGTATCTTTGCGCCAGCCACATCGAGGAATGTTGGAGCATAGTCGATGTTCTGAACCATCTCGTTGATAACGCCATGCTTGCCCCCAGGGAAGTAAATCAATAGTGGCGTGCGGAACGACTCCTCATACATAAAACGCTTGTCGAACCATCCATGTTCGCCCATATAGAACCCCTGATCAGAGGTGTAGACGATCATAGTATTGTCCAGTAAGTTATGTTCACGGAGGTATTCAATGACACGTCCAACGTTGCGGTCGACAGAATGAATTACTCGCATGTAATCGTGCATATAGCGTTGATACTTCCATTCAGCCAGTGCCTTACCAGAGAGTTTATCCTCCTTAAACTTCTTGATGATAGGGTCGTAATAGCTATCCCACTGTGCACGTTGTGAAGGCGACATGCGGTTGTAGTTCGCACGTCCCCATGGTTCAAGTCCCGTAGTAGTATGGATCTCGTTCTCTTTATCGGCCATCTTATTATCGTAAACAAGGTCCATATCCTTGATGATGCTCATCTTCTGCTTCTGAGCAGCAAGTCTTCCAGCATAGTCATCATAGAAGGTTTTAGGCAACGGATAGGTCACGTCGTCATAAAGACGCAAGTCGCAAGTGTCAGGATTCCATACTCTATGAGGCGCTTTATTGTGCATTAGCAGACAGAAAGGCTTTGTCTTATCGCGTTTATGCTCCATCCAGTCTATCGCCATGTCTGCAATAATATTCGTGACATAGCCCGAACGGCGTATTCTCTTCCCATTGCTAAGGAAGTCAGGGTTGTAGTAGTCGCCCTGTCCGATGAGGATGTCCCAGTAATTAAAGCCTGTTGGGAGTGAGGTGAGATGCCATTTTCCAATCATGGCAGTCTGGTAGCCCTGCTTCTGAAGCAGCTTTGGGAAGGTCTGCTGACTACCATCAAAGGTCTTGGTGTTGTCGGTGAAGCCATTAGCATGGCTGTGTTTACCAGTGAGCATACATGCACGTGAAGGCCCACTAAGCGAGTTTGCGACGAAACTCTCTTGGAACTTCACACCGTTATCAGCCAGCCAATCGATGTTAGGAGTACTGATAAACCGTTTGTCATACGCACTAATTGTCTGATACGAATGGTCATCGCTCATAATGAAAACGATGTTCATCGGTTTCTTCTGTGCCTGCGCAGGAACGACCGCACCCATTGCCAGTGCCCCTGTCAAGCCGTATAATACTTTTGTTTGCATATATATAAAGTTGTTTATCTCTACTTGTTGCGGTATAGCGCATGCGCCCTTGTACCCAAGAAGACAGTAGTAGATTTAGACATAAATGCTTTGGTTTAGGTTTACTGGTGCAAATATAACACTTTTTTTATAGTGTACAAAGAGAAAGGAGGTTTTATTCATGATGATAGGAAAGGGGTGGCCTAACACTGACCCCAGCTGGCCTTGCTCTTTTCCCCAGCTGGCCCCTCCCCCAACCCCTCCCCCGAAGGGAGGGGAGTGAAATGTGAGGTTACCCCTACTGGGCTGCTTGTGTGGGGCGTGGGGAGTCTTTTCTTTTATGCTGGATATTTTTTTCTCTCACAGAGCTCACAGAGTTAACAGAGCCTTTTTGCGCACGTTTCAAGCCCACAGAGGGCCTTCGGCATACAGAGAACACAGAGGCCTTTCAACTAACATTAGCTGTAAGGTTCTGTGAAATCGGTTGACTTAATGTCTCTGTGAAGCTTTGTGTGTTCTGTTCATCTGTGTTCTTCTGTGAGAAATAGAACGCACCCACTTTATGAGATAATGCCTATGAGATTTGCTGGGGAGTTTTTTCTCTCACAGAACTCACAGATCTAACAGAACCTTTTTGGCGCACGTTTCGAGACCACAGAAGGCCTTCGGCATACAGAGGTCACAGAGCGTTACTGCTATCGGAGGAGGTGAAGTCTTTGAAAGATGATATGCAATGAACCAATAAAAAATTATTACATTGATTGGTTTCTTACTCCCTTAATAAGGAGGAATAATATCTTCTGCTATGGTGTTCGTAAACTGCATGAAATCAGAAGGTTATGAGGTGCGTTGGAGAAGGGCCTCTTCAAGGGGCAAGAAGGGCGTGTTCTATCGGCAAGAAGAGCATGTTCTCGAACGTAGAAAGGTATGGTCTTGAAGCATGAAAGGCGTGTGTTGGAAATAAGGAGTGCGAAAGATGTTTACAAGTTTGGACTTGCGTAGTGACAGGTAGGTGCTGGCGTAGTAGCAGGTTGAGTTGAGAATAGTGTCAGATAGGTGCTTGCGTAGTAGCAGGTTGAGTTGAGAATAGTGGCAGATAGGTGCTTGCGTAGTAGCAGGTTGACGTTGGCGTAGTGACAAGATAGGGTAGGGTCGGGGATAAGTGAGGATTGGACTTGTTGGCTATCAAGCTCATATATCGTGCTCTACCATAGATCGCCTATACCATAGGGCTTTGTTTCGTTGATATTTCTCTCCCATGCTTCCGTTAAGAAGGGATAGACCAGGACGGGCTTGCTGACCAATCTGCCGTCCTTCGTAAGTTGCTTTTCGTCAGCGACAGAGGCCTTGGGGATGTAGATCTTCAGCGGTTGGTCTACGTTAGAGGAAGGCAATGAAAGGAGATAAACATCCTCTTCTAATAGTTTGCCATCATGGAGTAAGGTGAATTGATAGGATGTGTTCGACTTTAAGGAATCGATGGGCAGCTGGCTTATTGTGGGCGTGTGCCGATAATTAGGGTAGTGATTACGCACCCATGCAGGGAGCTGCTTGTGGATAAACAGCCAGTCGCTCTCTGTGAGTGGGAGGGGTTGTGGATTTAAGAGCTTATATTTCCCGATAATCTTATAGCCCCTATCCAACCAACTATCGACGACTACGGGACCCATACCGTTCGTGCATACGTACTTTGGTCTTGTCGTTTTCCAAACAAGAAAAGCGATAATGAGCGTGCAAAGTATCGACGAAATGATAAGAAACTTTCGTGGTAATCTATATAAAAACAGCATCGTTTCTGAGATTGATAAGACTTTTTTACCTCCTAATTCCTCAATGATCTGAATGGAGAACACATAGAAGAAACGGTACTAAAGAGGACTGTTCGGTGGCTTGTCGAATAGTGAAACCTGCTTTGTTAAGCGTTGGAAACAAGCGAAACAGACTAAGCATCGACTTGACAAATGTACGAATAAAAATCGACAACAGCCTTTCTTTGGACCGAATATTTCCTGTCATGGGTGGTCGGAGACGGCCGTCAGTCTGCTTGCCAATAAGATGTTCGTAGCGTGAGGGACATTGGTAGGCAAAAGAAATGGCGAGATAAACGTCTTATAATCAGCTGATAACGCAGGAAGAAGGCGTACGACAGTAGGGCTGTAGTGCTTGATGAACAACATCGTTCAGCCTGTTTATGTGCCCATTCTCACCATCGGTATCAGATAGAAAATTGTCTTTTCGGGTCCATAAGATAGTGGCCCCCCCCAACCCCTCCCCCGCAGGGAGGGGCGTAATATGTGAGGTTACCCCTATAGGCCTGCTTGCATACTTTGTAGAAGGTTTTCTCTCACAGAACTCACAGATGTAACAGAACCTTTTGGCGCACAGTTTCGATCTCACAGAAGGCCTCCGGCATACAGAATTCACAGAGCGTTACAGCCATTGTAAATATGAATAAGGAACAACAAAAAGCCTATATCCACTCTATAGGGGTATCTCGGTGATCACGCCCCTTCCCTTCGGGGGAGGGGACGGGGAGGGGCCAGTTGGGGACGGGGGAGGGGTTTATACCTTTCTTCTGTGTTCCTCTGTGAGAAGCAGACGTTTTTCTGTTTCATACTAAGAGTTTTATAACCTGTGTAAATACCATAGTTTCATATACATAGAGTACTAAAAAAAGTAGAGTAACACGCTCATCTGTTACTCTACTCTTTCTTAGTTCATCTGTTACTCTGTCTTTCTAACATCCTTCCAGAGCACATAACTTGTCGACTTGTTACCTCGTCTACTCGTCAACTGGGTACTTGTCCTCTTGTTACTCTGTCTTTCTAATACCCTGTCAGAGCACAAAACAGGCTCGTTATCCATCCCCTCCTCATTCCTTCCCTTCGGTCGGCGACCATCGGAATGGAGAGGAGTTGGATGAGAAACTACGGTCGAGAGACAGGATACTCTCGGTGTTCATGCTCCTTCCCGTGGGAGAGGAGTTGAGGGAGAGACCCTTTGGAGGCCTATATTACATGCTCCGTTCAATTACTTCGCATACCCAGGATTCTGCTCCAACTTAGGGTTGTCAGAGATATTCCATTGTGGTATAGGGAGGTAACGGTTGTAAGTTTGGAACGAGCGGTCCTCGACCTTGCTTGTACCACTTACTACGGCACGCATGGTTGGGTCGGTAGCTGTGTTGTCGATAGTACCTGTGATGCGGGTTAGTGGACCGTTCAATACTGTTTCAGCCACCATCTTACCGTTGCTTGTCCAGCGCAAGATGTCAGCACGACGAAGGCCTTCACCAGCGAACTCTGAGCCACGCTCGCGACGAATTAGCTCACGAAGCTTGTCCTTAGTGTTATACTTAGACTGGTCGACAGCCGGCATTCCCACACGTGTGCGCACCTTATCAAGCATTGCATAAACGTTTGCAGAAGGACCGTTCAGCTCGTTCTCGGCCTCAGCCCACGTCAAGAGCACCTCAGCATAACGGAAGACAATAGGCGAAGCCTCCGTGTCCCATACGTCAGCATACTGCGTCTTAGGGTCTAAGTACTTACGCCATGTGAGCGCAGTCTTGGATGAGTTGGCCGCATTGGTTGGGTAGTTAGGGTTCTTCTTACCGTTGACATTCTCGTCAAGGGTATTGAAGACGGTGCCATCCCAGTCGCAACCAGGATAGAGAATAGTCATTGCCATACGTGGATCACGGCCATGGAAAGGATGCGTAGCATCGTATCCAGACCCCGCCTCGTCGATGGTCATACCATTACTCATCTCATAGTTATCGACACACTTCTGCGTAGGAACGACAGAAGACCAGCCTCCGTCACCATTGTTATAAAGCTGTCCGATAGTACCCAGAGGGCGTGTACCGCTCTTATACTGTACTGCAAGGATGATTTCCTTAGAGTCTTTACCAGCCAACTTAAACAAGTTTGTGTAGTCAGGGTCAAGTTCATAGAGGCCTAAATCGATGATAGCTTGTGCAGCATCCTTGGCCTTCTGATAGTCACCCCAGTAGAGTGCGGCACGCATCTTCATAGCCAGTGCGGCGCCCTTAGCGATACGTCCGCGTGCAGCAGGGCTCGTGTTGATGTCGGCAATAGCCTCGTCAAGGTCTTTGAAAACCAAGTCCTTCACCTCTTGCTCCGTATTTCTTGGTACGCGAGCCTCCTGTGCACTGGTGAAGGGCTTGACGATTGGCACACCACCATATAGGAATCCCATACGGAAATAGTTGTAGGCACGGATGGCCTTCACCTGTGCGATGAGGTCTTTCTTAGCCGCCTCGCTACTGAAAGCACACTTATCAACATTCTCAAGGAAGGTGTTGCATCGTCCAATGATGGTATAGTCGTAGAACGACCAACCCGGAGAAGAAGGCGAGAGCGAGCCATTACCTATATTAGTAAAGCCCTCCCAAGGGAAGTTATTATAGGCAAAGTCAGAGCCAGCGTCCCAATACAACAATGCTCCACCGTCTTCCCAACCATCGTAACAACCCACGAGGAACTTCTCAGCATCGTCACTTGTCTTCCAAGTAGTTGATGGTGACATAGCGTCCTTAGGTACGGTAGTGAGGTAGTCATTACAAGATGTGAGTGCAAAAGCAGCCACACCAGCCAATATATATGTTCTTACTGTTTTCATAATGTATATCGGGTATTTACGGTTAGAATGTGATATTGATACCGATAGAGTGTGAACGGAGCAGCGGATAAGATGATCCACGCTCGCTGGTTACCTCTGGGTCAATATTAAATGGCAATGCATCGAAGGTAAGGAGGTTCTCTCCAGCATAGTAGATACGTACCTTCTCGAGTCCAATCGCTTTGAGTGTGCTCTTAGGAAGGGTGTAACCTATCTGCAAGGTCTTCAATCTCAAGTATGCTGTATTCCACAACCAGAAGGTTGACATAGCACGTGTCATGTCGCTTGGACTGTTTCCTGTCTCGAAGACACGAGGGAGTTTAGCATTGTGATTGTCGTCTGTCCATGAGTCTTTCCATAGTGTTGATGGGTGGCTGGCATCGCCAGAGAACTCGCCAAGAACCTCACGGTTGTAGATATGAGATACTGCTCCAACACCCTGCCAAATCATAGATAAGTCTATGTTCTTCCATGTTGCGCCAAGGTTGAAACCGTAGGTAATAGCAGGGATGTCCGTATGCTTGGTATAAATACGGTCGTTTGAGTCGAGCTTACCATCGCCGTTAGCATCCTCATAGATAAGGTCGCCTGCCATGAACTTACGTCCGAATGGGTTGCCATACTTGGCTGTGTAGTCGTCAGCCTCCTGTTGTGAGTTGAAGAACTTACCCGTAGCTTTGTACATATAATAACTCTTGTACTGCTGACCAATAGCTGTACGGCGGTTGCGGTTATCCTTATCTACAACATATTCGGTTCCCTCACCCAAGTAGAGAATCTTATTCTTGTTGTAAGAGAAGTTCGCACCAACATTGATTGTCCAATCCTTGTTCAACTGCTTTGCATAAGCCAATGAGAGCTCAACACCCTGATTGCGCAATGCACCGATATTATCCTTGTAAGCACCGAGGGCAAACTCTGCTGGAGCAGATACGTCCATGATGATACCAGTAGTCTTGCGGTTGTAGTAATCCAACGAACCTGTCAAACCACCGAAGAGGGTAAAGTCAAGACCAACGCCCCATGTGGTTGAACGCTCCCAAGAGATTGTCTCAAGGTGATAGCTACCCTGATAGTAACCCGGAGTGAGCTGACCCCCGAAAGGATACTTCGCATTGAGGTTGTAGGTGTTCATCCATGGGTAGTAATCGCTTAGAGCGTCCTGATTACCGAGCTGACCCCATGATGCACGGAGCTTCAAGTTGCTCAACCATGACTTTGTACCCTCCATGAAAGGCTCTTCAGAGACCCTCCATGCAGCCGAGAAGGATGGGAAGAAGCCCCAGCGATGACCCTCGGCAAAGCGTGAAGAAGCGTCAGAACGGAAGTTAGCCTCAAAGAGGTAACGACCAGCATAGTCGTAGTTTAATCTTCCAAAATATGACACCATCGCCAGCTCACGAGTGTTACCAGCATTCTGTTGGGTCGATGCGTCACCAGCGTTCATATCGGTCAAGTCGTTGTTAGGGAAGCTCTTTCGATACATCCAGTCAGGTAGATACTTATAGCGTTCAGTATGCCATCCAAGCATAGCCTTGATGTTGTGCTTCGCAAAAGACTTGTCATAGTTAAGGAAAGCATCAAAGGTTGTACGATGCCAGTCGTAATGAGCGATCTCTAACTTATTAGGGTCAGAAGCCTTGTTAGGGTTATACTGAATGAATTTCTGGAAATAAGAGTAACGCTGTGAAGCGTCAACGTATGCACCTTGGAGCGTCAGCTTCAAGTCTTTTAGTATCTGATAGTCAAGCCCAATCATACCTGTAAAGTTGCGATTGTTGCGGTTCACGGTCATACCAGACTCTAACCACGCCATTGGGTTACCATCAGAAACAGTGCCGTAAGTGCCATCCTCATACTTATAAACTATCCAAGGAGCAATGATATTCAGCTGTCTAATAATCTGATCACTACTTCCTCCGGCGTAAGCACTACTTGCGTCGCGGTAGTTGTTTTGGATATAAGCGAGGTTGAGATGGGCAGTGATGCGCTTAGATAACACCATGTCGAGATTTGCACGACCATTAAACTGCTCACGACCAGCATTAGGAAGGATACTACTCTGCTTTAGATAGCCTGCAGAAGCAAGGTATTTCACAAACTCATTACCGCCAGTGATGTTCACACTATGGCGGTTTTGCCATGCTGTCTTGAATGCAAGACCATACCAGTCGGTGTTTGGATAGTTGTAAGGATCCGACCCATCACGGAACTTCTGAATAGCTTCTTCAGAGAAGCGGGGCGCCTTACCGCTGCGTTCCAATGCCTTATTATAATAGTAAGCGGCATCGGCTGAGTTCATTCTATCCATCAGAGCAGTTGCATTCTGAATACCGAAATAACCTGAATAACTAACCTTTGGCGCACCGTTCTGCCCTCGTTTTGTAGTTACCAGTATCACACCATTAGATGCTTTAGAACCATAGATGGCTGCTGAAGAAGCATCTTTCAGAACAGAAATACTTGCGATATCCTCCGGATCAAGCGAGTTTAACGTTCCAGCCTCAACACCATCAATCAAGATATAAGGTGATGCAGAGTTCAAAGTTCCCACACCACGCACAAGAATAGAGCCATTGTCAAGACCTGGCGCACCGTCGGCTCCAGTCACCGTGATACCTGGCAATAAGCCCTGCAAGCCTGAAGACACATTAGAGATAGGGCGGTTTTCGAGCGTCTTACCGTCGAGTTGTGCTACAGAACCAGACAGATTGGCCTTCTTCTGAGTACCATAACCGACAACAACAACCTCGCTCAGCGCGCTGTTCTCGTCCTTCAGCGTAATGTTATAGCTTGTCACGCCACTTCTCACCGTCAGACTCTGAGTAGCGAAACCAACATAACTAATCTTCAACTCCGTTCCGGGAGCGACAGAGATTGAGAAGCGACCATCCACATCGGTCACTCCTACGGGAGTACCATTGGCAAGTACGGATGCACCAATGACTGGTTCGCCATTCACATCTTTAACTACACCATTAATACTCTGCTTTTGCTGCTGAACACTCATGCTCGTGTTCGCATCCACATTGGCTAATACTGGGGACGGAGCAACGGCCATCAACCCAAGAGCAAAGGAGAAAGCGACGCTACCCGTTACAAAGGGAGGGTGCTTCCTACGGTTCTTACTAACTTTCATAAAATTAGACATATATTCTTCTGATTTAGGTTTTGTGCTACAAATATAGTTGTTTATACAATAATAAACAAGCGTTTAGTTCATTTTTTTTGGTTAGAAGTGTTGTTCTCGCACACAAGTAAGAATCTTCCTCCGCCTCCTCTCCGAAAGTATTGTTCATCGGCTTGCTTAGTTCTCTCACTCTTCTCCTCTCTCCACTTACCCTTCCTCGTCGCCAACCTCACCCTTTCTTGTCGCTTTCCTCTCCCTTTCTTGTCGCTTTCCTCTCCCCATTAATCGAAGATTTCCCCCTCTTCATTGTGCCATACCAATAATTTCTCCACCCTTCAAAAGTATTAGTAATTCTGCGAAAAACCCTTACATCCTATCAACCTAAACGTCCTCATAATAGGAATAGGATAGCTTCTATAACCGATACTATAACCCTCACAGTGTCAATACGTTATATATAGCGTTTGAGAACATGCCTTTCTTGCATGCAGAACATGCCCTTCTTGCCCCAAGAAGGGCCTCTTCTCGAACGAAGAAGAGCATGTTCTTGGAGCTTGAAGGGCGTTTCGCCGAATGGAGAGTGGAGTGGCCGCTGAAAACTCTTGACATTTTCTATGAGTAAGTTCAGTGTTCTATCTCACGGAAGGTGAGTTTTTCTCACATAGAGGGAGCGTGTTCTTTCTCACAGAAGAACACAGAGGAACAGAACACACAGGGTTCAAAGCAAGTGGTGGCCCCTCCCCCGTCCCCTCCCCCGAAGGGAAGGGGCGTGATCACCGAGATACCCCTATAAGAAGGATGTAGGCTACTTGTTGTCCCTTATTCGTGCCAACATTAGCAGTAACGCTCTGTGAACTCTGTATGCCGGAGGTGTTCTGTGGGCTCGAAATGTGCGCCAAAAAGCTCCGTGAACTCTGTGTGCTCTGTGAGAGAAAAACCTATCCACACACACCTACAATGTTCTTTTTCTCACAGAAGAACACAGATGAACAGAACACATAAAGCTTCACAGAGACATTAAGTCAACCGATAACACAGAACGTTACAGCCAATATTAGCTGTAACGTTCTGTGAGTTCTGTATGCCGGAGGCCTTCTGTGGGCTCGAAACGTGCGCCAAAAAGGTTCTGTTAAATCTGTGAGTTCTGTGAGAGAAAAACCTCACCAGTGAGAGAGAAAAACCTCACCAGCGAAAGAGAAAGACCTCTACAAAGTATGCAAGCAGCCTAATAGGGGTAACCTCACATACCACTCCCCTCTCCATTCGGAGAGGGGCTGGGGGTGAGGCCGGCCCTGTCCCCCTCTTACTCTATCTTATTTAATGAGCAACTTCTTACCATTACGGATGACAATACCCCTTTGGTTCTTGCCAACAGAGCGACCTGTTAGTCGTAAGTGGTAGTAGTGTCTTGGTGAATAGTCAGACTACTAATACCCGTAGAAGGCTTTTTAACTTCTGTCGGAACGAAGGTTGAGCCACCATCCTTACCCCCTGTCCAATAAGCGAGGTTGTTATTAGCACGATAGTTGAGGCCGTAGCCCTCTGGATTACAGATGTAGAAGCCCGCCTCATCATTAGGGCTAACATTCAAGAACCAGCCACTTGTGTAGCCTGTAGGAAGTTCGCTTGCTGACTCAAGGGTAGCGAAGGTGAAGCCACCAGTATTACCCGAGCCTTTTGGAGAAGCCGATGCAAGCACATGTGTAGGTCCTACTGCCTTATTAATAAGGTGGAATCCGCCGTAAGGGTCACCTGTCAATGCCCAGAGCGCAGCATCCGTGTCAGTGTCAGACTGGTCTATGAAGTAGACATTCGGAGCGTAGGTTCGTGAAGAGACCCACTTTGGCTGTGAGCTAACCTTTAGGTTATACCAAGTCGTGTCAGTAGCTGTTGCAACCTTCATCGGACCCGTCCACACGGCATTAATACGTACGGTGGCAGGGAGAGAGGTAACGGTCTGTGTCTCAGAAGATAGTTCAACGAAGTCTCTGTTGAGGCTTTCGGGAATCGTCACCGCCCCCGTCTTGGCACCATTGACAGCCGTTGAATAAACAAACTTATTGTTGAAATAAACCTCGTAGGTCAAGGTAGTCTTCGCATCTATGAATATTCCTTCAAGCGAAACATCGCCATCAATCATCTCAGCAGGCAGGGTGAAGGTGCCATCTTCATTGAAACGCTCACGTGGAACGAGCTCATCAACATACTGATAGGTGCCGTGGCTGAGGCTGTCGCCTGTGAGGTTGTAGCCATGACGTACCCTTAAGCCATTGAAGTTGAACCCGTGTTCGGGCTTCATCTTGATGGTGAAGGGTTGTCCGAATGGTATGCTGAGGTTGTTGAGTTCGGTATCATCAGCCGCAACGACCTTTCCGTTGAGTGCACCTTGGGTAATCGTCACATTGTCACCATGCACATTAAGGCGAATGTCCATGGCTCCTCCGCCATTATTAATAATGTGGTTATTAGTCTCGATACTACCTCCTGCATCCGAAGAGTTCCAATCCACCTTGTAACGCATGCGGTAGAAACCATGCTGAAGGTTGTCGGGAAGGGTGAAGGCCGGCATGGAGAGCGTGTTACGACCATTGCCTGAAATCTCCGTACCAGCACTGTTAAAGCCGCTGTTCTCGTCAGATGCGGATAAGAAAGAGTAGGCCATCAGCTCGTTACCAGCGTCAGGAACGATCTGTCCTGCCTCCACCTTCGGTTCAAAGCGCCCGTTATTGTTTAGGTCGACATACACATAACTGTGCATCCAAAAGCCCTTGTACTGAACAGCCGGGGTGAGTGTCTCGCCCGGTTTGGCCCAGAAAGCCCGCTTGCTGAGGTAGGTGTAGGCTGGAGTAGACGACGAGATGTCGCCGTAGACAGCTATGCTTTGATTGCCAAGGCTGATACCCTTGAGTCCACGATCAGTTCGTGTGCACTTCTGATCTTTGTTATAATTCATCGGATAGTCCTCACGGTTGGTTGTTGTGAAGGCCTCGTTGTTCACAACGATATTATCGATATAAGCGAGGAAATCATCTTTAAGACCGTTGGAGTCCTCACAGTCGACTACAACTACAAGACTATGGATGTCAATACCACCTGCCCCTTTGACCGGGAAGACCGCATCTACCCACTTGTTAGGCTCTATCTCCTTTGTAGAGAACTCCCAGAACTGCTCTGTATCAGCACTCTGACCGGGTCGGTCGGTACGTTTTCCGAGTCCGATGAGCATGGTGCGTCCCGCTTTCGGCTTGTGTATCATCACGTGAACATACTTTGTTTCCTTGGTCAAAGCGAAGGGCTGCTTTAAGATCTATGCGTGCACCGAATGTGTTTGAGCCGTAGCGTGAACGCTGGAAGCCCAACACCTTGTCTGAAGTATTCGGTGTAGACTTCAATACATCATCATAGTTTTTATCGATATTGCTCACCACCTGCACATTACCTTGCAGTGTTGCGGGCTGTCCGTCATGGCTACGGAAAGGCGACTTCAGCCATGTGTCGTAGACACCAATAGCCTGATAGTCTTGGTTCTCGAAGTCTATTCTAACCTCATCTGTGGTCTGTGCGTGAAGTAATGAGCTGCAGAACAATAGGCCACAAGCTGCTAATATATTCTTTTTCATACTGTTTCTCATGTCAAAGGATTAATAAATGGCAATCTCACTCATAACAGGACAAGCCTTGGCGTCCTTGATGTGTATGCGAATAGCACGTGCTTCATAGCCCGAGCCATAGCTGTTTGCGGTGCTCCCATTGAGCGGAATGATGCGCTTATAGCCTATGGTGGTCTGCTTCACCTTATTGGCAAGTGGCTTCCATGTGCTGCCATCGGTGGTGTACTCAACTGAGAAGCTCTTGACACGTTGCCCAAGTCTAACGTACTCTTGTAGTGTCACGTAGCGAATAGTCTGTGGGTTGTTCCATGTTAAGGTAAGTGTAACATCCTTTACGTCGTCTTCTGCGGCCCAGTAAGTGTCTGGGTTTTCGTCAATAAGGTTGTTTGCAGCATAGGAACGGGTTGCGCCATGTGCACGCGTACTGCTTGCCTCGATAGTAGCCGACTTGGCAAGGTTGGTCTGGAAACGGCTCTTTAGCATCTTACCGAACTCTTTCAATCGGCTTACTTGGTCTTGTGGGAGTTTACCACTCCTGTCGGGAGGACAGTTAAGGATGAGGGTTGAGTTGCGACCCACCGTCTCTAAATACATCTGGAACGTGCGTTCTGCCGTCATCGGCTTGCTTTTTTGACTCCAAAACCAGCCAGGGTTCGTAAACTTAGCATCGCTCTCACCAGGCAACCAGAACCATCCGTTCTCCGTACCATACATACCATTACGCTCAGGAGCAACACCTCTATTCTCGTTACACCAGTTGGTCTCGCCTGCCCATCCGTCTTCGTTACCAATCCAACGGGCCTCACCACCGACACCCCAAAGGATGATGTTTGGGCTAAGCTTGTGTATTGAGTCACGGAGGTTAGGCACGTCATAGTAGGTAGAACGGTCTATGTGGATGGTAGTATTCTTACCTCCATAGTAGCCATCACCGCCGTTAGCACCGTCAAACCACATCTCGAACTGGTCTGACCCATACTTTGCCAACTCAGCACACTGCTTTAAGAAGACGTCCTTCACATAGCTGTCAGTACCGTACTGACCGTTGTTTCTATCCCAAGGCGACACGTAGAAGCCATATTTCATGTGTAGTTCTTGTGCTGCTTTGGCAAAGAGTTCTGCAATGTTAACGCCTTGTGCGTTAGGACTCGACGAATGAGATATATTATAATCGGTAGACGCTGTGGGCCATAAACAGAAGCCATCATGATGCTTAACGACTGCAATACCACCCTTCATGCCGGCTGCCTGCACAGCCTCCAACCATTGTCTCGGGTCTGGTTTCTCAGTCGGAGCAAAGCTGTTAGGGCTCTCGTTGCCCTTACCCCACTCCTCATTAACATAGGTATTCATGCCATAATGGAAGAAAGCATAGAACTCTGTCTGCTGCCACTGCCATTGTCTGTCAGAAGGAACGGGGAATACTGGACGCGGCTCGTTCTCTGGGTTCGGAGCAACTTGCGTCTGAAGCGTCATAACGGTAGGGTTCTGAGCATAGCTCGTAGCCGTTGCCGTTAGTGCAAGTGCGGTTAGCACACCGTGTAGAAATCGGTTGTTCATATTAGGTTTATTAGTTATGCAGCACCTTGAATGTTACATTTTTATAAGTATTTGATTGACAATGTATAGTTTAGGTAATATCGTCATTGGGAGTAGCTTACATGCCCCCGTGCTGCTGTATGAAAACATTAAGCCACTCAAAAGATGTCCGCAAATATACAAATTAATTCTTATATTCGTGTCATTAGGACTATAATTTATTTAAGGGGAGGGTGGCCTCACCCCTAATTGGAGGTAGCCCTTCCCCCTTCCCCTCCCCCGCAGGGAGGGGCGTAGTATGTGAGGTTACCCCTACAAGACTGCCAATAAGGAACGACAAAAAGCCTACATCCACTCTATAGGGGTATCTCGGTGATTACTCCCCTTCCCTTCGGGGGAGGGGAAGGGGGAGGGGCCAACTGGTAGTAAGTATGTGAGGTTACCCCTACTGGCCTGCTAACACAGTTCTTGGGTAGTTCTTTCTCTCACAGAGCGCACAGAGTTCACGGAGCTTTTTGGCGCACAGTTTTGAGCCCACAGAAGGCCTTCGGCATACAGAGTTCACAGAGCGTTACTGCTAATGTTGGCACGAATAAGGGACAACAAGTAGCCTATATCCTTCTTATAGGGGTATCTCGGTGATCACTCCCCTTCCCTTTGGGGGAGGGGACGGGGGAGGGGCCACTACTTGCTTTGAATGCTGTGTGTTCTGTTCATCTGTGTTTTTCTGTGAGAAATAGAATGCACCCACTCTATGAGATGAGACGCATGTAACTTGCTGGGGAGTTTTTTCTCTCACAGAGTTCACAGAGTTCACTGAGCATTTTTGCGCACAGTTTCGAGCCCACAGAAGGCCTCTGGCATACAGAGTTCACAGAGCGTTACTGCTAAAGGTGGCTGTAAGGTTCTGTGAAATCGGTTGACTTAATGTCTCTGTGGGCCTTTGTGTGTTCTGTTCATCTGTGTTTTTCTGTGAGAAATAGAATGCACCCACTCTATGAGATGAGACGCATGTAACTTGCTGGGGAGTTTTTTCTCTCACAGAGTTCACAGAGTTCACTGAGCATTTTTGCGCACAGTTTCGAGCCCACAGAAGGCCTCCGGCATGCAGAGTTCACAGAGCGTTACAGCTAAAGAAGGGTGTTGGGTGATGAGTGGTAGGTGTTGATGATTAGCTAACGTTGGCTGTAAGGTTCTGTGAAATCGGTTGAATTAATGTCTCTGTGGGGCTTTGTGTGTTCTGTTCATCTGTGTTATTCTGTGAGAAAAAGAACATTGTAGGTGTGTGTGGATAGGTTTTTCTCTCACAGAGCACACAGAGTTCACGGAGCTTTTTGGCGCACAGTTTCGAGCCCACAGAAGGCCTCCGGCATACAGAGTTCACAGAGCGTTAAAGCTAAAGGTGGCTGTAAGGTTCTGTGTTATCGGTTGACTTAATGTCTCTGTGAAAGCCTATGTGTTCTGTTCATCTGTGTTTTTCTGTGAGAAAAAGAAATATCCTCCATGAGGGACGAAACGTTATTTAAGCAAATAGAAATTGTAAGGATATTTCGCTAACCACTCTCTTCTCTTTTCGAGGAAACGCTGTTCATGGTTGGAGAAGACGCCCTTCAAGGGTCGAGAACATGCCCTTCTTGCGTGTTGAAGAGGCCCTTCTTGATGCTTGAAGAGTCCCTTCTTTTACGGAGTTTGTAACCGTTTGGTTTTGTGTGGGTTATAGACTTGCTTCTTGTCGGTGAGGTGGTGGTTTGTAGGTGGACTTTTACAAGGATGGTGTAAAGAACTTTCCCAACCGCTAAAGACAGCTAATTTGTCGAAAGACTACGAATTACACGAATGGCACTAATGCTGGATGGGACGAAAGAATATAGTCTTGAAAATAGAAGACTACGAATTACTCGAATGGCACGAATGGTGGATGGGAGGAAAGAATATAGTCTTGAAAATGTAAGACTACGAATTACACGAATTACACGAATGCTGGGTATGAAGAAAGAACATAGTCTTGAAAATGTAAGACTACGAATTACTCGAATGGCACTAATGGTGGGTATGAGGAAAGAATATAGCCTTGAAAATACGAGACTACGAATTACACGAATGGTACTAATGCTGGGTATGAGGAAAGAATATAGTCTTAAAAATAGAAGACTACGAATTACACGAATGGCACTAATGCTGGATGGGACGAAAGAATATGGTCTTGAAAATAGAAGACTACGAATTACTCGAATTTTTCTAATGCTGGGTATGAAGAAAGAATATAGTCTTGAAAATAGAAGACTACGAATTACACGAATGGAGCGAATGTGAGCTACGAGGATACTTGTGTGGGGGTATCTCGGTGATTACGCCCCTCCCTGCGGGGGAGGGGACGGGGAGGGCCAGCTGAGGACGGGGGAGGGGCCAGCTGTTGTTTGTTGAGGGGCCAGCAGGTTATACGCGTCTTGGCAGTACTTAGCCTCCTTTTCATTATATATACACAATGGGAAAGGCTGCAGCAAGATAGGGTGGACCTAAGATGCTGCAGCCTTATTATCCCTTTTGTGTGTTGTTCTTTTACCTTGTTGACTATTTACTCACCTTGTTATCACTTTATTGGGTTGCCTTTTTCATCCTTTCTTGATAGCGAGGCAACCTTGACTTCAAAGTCGGCAGTGGTGTTGTTGTCGTCAACAAACTTCTTTCCATCCCACTTTCCTCACCAAGGCTAAAGCCCGAAGAGATAGGGTAGTCGCTTTGTTTAAGGCCAGAGAATGAGTTGTCGGTAACGGCATTGTAGCCCCTGTCTAACTTGCTTGGACGCATTTGGAACATACGACGTGGACAGATGGTGATGCAGTCGATGACGCACTCGAAGGGTACTTCGATGGCATAGAAATCACCGAAAGCACTACTGGTGACGGTGATGTAATGCAGATAACCCTTGCCGTTCTGTGTGTCGGCATAGTTCTTTTTGAACTCCTCTGGCGTCCAAGGGAGTTTTATCAAGGCTATACCGTTGCTTTCAGACACATGAGAGAATTCATAAGCAGGTCCGATATTACCACTGGCGTCGGTAGATGTGAGGATAGCACACATATCAGGTACGTTCGGATTGTTCTTCTGTCCGGGGTCATAGTTGATGTTTGTCCATTCAAAGTCGGCTTTGCTCAAATCTAAGAAGGCATTCAGACCGCCATACATACTTAGGTCCTCACCCTCTAACTCGGCTTCGAAGCTAGCTTTATGGTCGATGGCATACTTTGCAACAATGATGGTCTGGCCCGGTTTGACAGGGTAGTCGTTGCCCTTGCCAGGGAAGTAAGAGATACCAGAAGCACCATAGTAGCGATTGACGAAATCGTCTTTTGGTGCGAACTGAATGGCTTTGCTTGGGTCGATAGCATTGACACACAAGGCCAGTCCATCAAGGTATTTCACCTCATCCGTAGGGTTGAAGATGGTAATATACTGGTCGTCATTGTACATCTGGTTCATATTCTTCATTCCCCAAGCACGTACATCACGATACCAATAGTGGCCTACATAGAACACTTCCTTTATGATTAAGTGGTCTAACTTAGTCTTAGATGTTGATTGCTTGACGGGCATCTCGTTACGTGTACAGCTACTCATCGCTAAAAGCATAAGGCCGAAGAGCAGGCACGCAGCTATCTTCTTTTGTATCATTTGTTTTCTTCTTTATATGTTTATATAATTATGAGCAGTGGGAGGGACGGTTGTCACGAAGGGAAAAGATTGTGAGTTACAGACGTCGTGTTACTTCCTTATCGTCGAGACCACCCACTCCCGCTGTCTATGTTACAGGAACCAGTTGCCGAAACCAGAGCCACCACCAATGCCGTGGGTCTGTACATTCTGCGAAGCCTCCAATGCATCTAATGGTGACAGGCCTATCTCATGCCCTAAATAGAAGTAGAGAGGGTCGTTCGGGGTCGATAGTTGTTGGGTCAGTATCAAAGCTACTGCAGAAGACTTTGATAGGGAATATTAAAGCGGAAGAGCTCCTTCCATTCGGAGTCAGCGCCATACTCCTTCGGTTCATCGGGATTGTAAGCCTCTGAACAGATGTAGGGACTACGGAAGACGTAGGTGGAGTGGCGGCTAAGATACTCGTCCTTCGGTATCAGTGCCTTCTTTCCTTTCGGACACTTCATCACCCTAACCGATAGATAAAACTTGGGTAAGAGATAAGACGGACGTGTGTAATGACCAGTCTCACCCGTCGCTGGGTCCAAACGGCGTGTTATCTCTAATGGCCACTCCTCATGGAGAGCATCGTTCTCATCGGCTTCAATGTCGAAAGTTAAAGTGCCCCTTCAGTCCTACACGGTCCTGGTCGTAGGGAGCAACAGCCCAGTCAGCATCCTCACGGGTCAACGGAGGGAGCAGACGTTGGTTGAATAACTCACGCGCACCATCAGCCATTGCGTTATGGATCCACGTGTCTCGGTAGGTATATTCAAATATCTTCGGTGTGCGTTCGGCCCTTTCTTTCCACGTAGTCGTATTTGCGAAGAACGGTGAAGGCACCGGTGTCGTGTCTATCGTACCGCCTTTCTTCCAGTCGCCAAACTTGTTCTTCTTCGGTTTCCACGTACCACGGCAGTCCATCACCTCGTAAGGATTACCCTTGTCGTCGACCTCGCTCACCGTAAAGAATATCTGATACTCATCAGAGTGGTCGAGGATATCATCGTTCATCAGCTTTCCCTCCTTATTAAAGAAGTAGAGGCAGAGTCCCCAACGCTTTAGTTTTCCACCGATGATGCGGATGTAGTCGGGGCCAGTCTTGCCCTCGCTCTGTTCAAGATACGTCACTGTGCTCTGGCGTTGCACCTCAACAGTAGGCCACTTAGCCGTGTTGTTGCGAATGATAACGAACTCCTCCTGCTTCCAAGGGGCGTTATGGTAAACGAAATTACCGTGCATCATACCGTCACCATGGGAGTGTCCCCTCCTTAAACATAGCCAGACACGTGGCCCAACCATTGAAGGCTCCGTCTGGGTCAGGGTTGTTTACCTGCTCAGAGACCTTTATCTTCGACAGACTATCTACATATCTGTCAGCGCCACTACGTGCTAATCCCTTACTCTCTAAGGGGTTCTCGTTATAATCAACATGTACATTGCCAAAGACAAAGTCGTCGCATGAGGCGAAGACAACGGCAAGGCATGATAATAAAAGGATATTTTTAACTATCTTATTCATGTTCCCAATTCATTATTACATCAATACTACGTTCTGTCTGTACTGTGTGAAGAAGTCTTGTGGACGTGTTAGCATACGCCAGAGCTGTGCCTTGTCGGCAGCAGGATAGAATCGCTTAACATCCTCAAAACACTTGTCTTCACCGTCCTTGGTATTGGCTATCACACGAACAGACAGTGGATAGTCGATATCAAAGCTATCCCAACCGGGTTGTAACTGGTTGAAGTCCCATAGGAAACTATGCTCGCTATTGTTCGTGTTGCAGTACTTTGCGGGCTTTCCGACTCTCCTACGTGCTGCTGTCCTTTGTTGAGAATATGGCAGATGCGCACCTGCAGTTGGAAAGCAATGTCTGACTTGTGGAACTGCATGACGCCCTTAAAGCCCAAGCGGTCTAAGTCTGAGCCAACGTCTAAGCTACGTTTCTGATGCAGCAGACCCACAGTATGACCATAACGCTGGCGTGGTGCCTCGGTATCTGGGTCGGTGAAGTCATCGTTATAAGCCTCTGTAAAGAGTTTTCCGAGTTCCTCCTCCACTGGATCAGTGTCTCTATACTCGTAGGTAAAGACCTCAGGTGTAATCTTATTCAGCTCCATTGGATCAATAGTCTTGTAGAGATGATAAGTCTTCCCACCAAAGGTAAAAGGCTGCAAAGCCTCTGGCTTACCCGATACCTCAATCGCTTTCCAAGCCAGTTCACTGTTAAATGGCACCTGGTTAAGGCCGAACGTGTAGCCGTCAGGCACATAGATGTTAGAAGTAGAGAACTTTGTGGCCGCATCCATAGCTCCCCCTTGCTCCTTGAAGGTGTATCGGTCATAATAAGTAGGTATTGAAGCCAATGAGCGAGGATAGGCCATTTGCATCCCTTGAACCGCTTTCTCGTGTCCAGAGGAGGTACTATCAGCCACCAACTTGTCTAAGGAAGCGTTGCCAATACCGAAGAAGTGTTGGTGAACAAGGAGTGTTGCGTTGTCTTCATCAGGCACGTTATAACCGTCCTTATCCTTCATGAAGGGATAACCAGAGAACTGATGATTGATAAGCATACCGTTTTGATCGTAGTATTTCAGCTCCAATCCATAGTAAATATCATCTGATGCAATCACGTCAAAGCAGTCGCGTTCGGTCGTGATGGTCATCTGTCCGTCGTCATCCTTGGCTATATCAATCTCTTGCATGACTGGTATAGAGGTCGAACTACTGACGAGGTGGTAGGTGTTATAGGCTTGGATAGAGTCGTTTCCGTCTGGCCCTACACCAATCATCCCGCCCTTATAGCCCATTCTCAAGATGGCATGAACGGCATAGATTTGCTCATGTCCCTTCACATCTCGCTCTATAGAGGAAGGAGGGGCTTGTATTATCTTCTTGAAGAAATCGTCAACTTGGTCGTTAGAGCAACTCCCGAAGACGAGTCCTACCGCTGCTGTGGCAAGTATGAGGCGTATGTCTTTATATAGTTTCATATTCTTTTTCAGCTAATTAGAACTTAAACAATGTGCGTAAAGAGAAGTTTGCACCACGCTCATGGGCGTAGTATCTGAAGCGGTCGGTGTACTCCTTATAGAGTGCATTGAGTATGTTATCACCGACAATCATAAACTTCAACTCCTTATTCTGCGGCAGTCCGATACGCAGTTCAGCTGTCCCGTTCAGTAGGAAATAGGCTGGTGGCGAGTCAGGAACGAGGTCTTTATCAGGATCAAAGCGGGTCTGCTTGGTCACATAGATACCTGAGAGCGACAGCGACGAACGATACTTCTGAGGCTTCTTCAGCGGCAGCTCGTAGGTAGCAGAGAGTCCGTAACGGTCTGAAGGCATGAAGGGTAGCCAGTCATCGTGGGTTAGGTTGCGTGCAAACATCCATTCTCCCTTACCGACAAAGGTAAGTCCACGTACAGGCTTCACGGTTGCCTCGATATCACCACCATAGAGTTTCACATCGTCTTGGTCGTAGATAAACTTCGGATACTTACCACTTGGGTGGTTATGGAAGCGGTCCTTGCCTTCTCCGATATGGTCGTATATATAGCTGTTGATGCGTTGGAAGAAGAAGCTGGGCTCTACCGAGAACCAAGTATTCCTATATTTCGTACCTAACACGAGCTTATAACCACGCTCACTGGCAAGGTTCTTATTGCCTACTACCCAATAGGAACCGTCTTGCAAGCCAATGGCATAGAGCTCATTGATATCTGGTGGGCGCCATGACCAACCGATATTCGCACGTGCATCCCACTTGTCACTGAACTGATAGTGGGTAGCCAGACTCATTGTGAAGTTACTATAGAGTTTGAAGTCATCGTAATAGGTGTAGTTGCTGAGGCTGCTGTAGCCATTAACCGATAGTACACGGAAGTCATAACGCATACCGAGCGCACACTGCAACCTGCCGAACTCGGCCTTATGAAGGAAATATCCGCCCATCGAAAGGGCTGCGAAGTTAGGGACGAAAGCCGGCTGCTTCGTACCGGGATAGTTGAAGTTCGTTTGGTAAGTATTTGAGAGACCAGCGTCAGTGGTCATCTTCCATAGTTTCCATTTAGCTTGCCAAAGTACGTCAAACTTATAGGTTTTCAGTATCAAGTCCTGCATTGGGATCCAACTCCACTGTGTCTTCTTTCGGTTCTCGAACTCTTGACGGAGGTTCTCTTGGAACGACAGCGTGAGATTTAGGTGATGGTTGGGGTTAAGTTCCCACTTGAGTTCACCCTTCAACGTCACGTGTTGCGACTGTTGGAACGGTGGTTTGATATCGTAAGAGAAGGGTTTAACAGTCTCTGGGTCAGGTCGTCCGTACTCAAAGCGCTTTATCAACTGTGATAAGTCGGATATCTTACTGGCGTAATAGATGCCGCTTCGCTGATAGTAGATACTTGAGAAGAGCGTTGCCGTCAGTTTTCTTCCTTGCCAACCAGCTAAGGCTGAGAAGCTGATAGTGTTATATCCCGTGTTATTCAACACGTAGTCGGCGGTATGATAGTCGCCTCCTTTGGTGTACATACCGTGTAGGCGCAGGCCAAACTGCTTGTAACCAGTCTCAACAGTACCTGATCCACTGAAGCCACGAGCATTGGTGTCGTAGCCTACATTGACGTTTCCGTTGACCTTAATCTTCTTGTTTTCGTAGGGTAGGGGCGCATCGTTTAGGAGTACCACACCACCCATCGCACCGAAGCCATAGCGAATACACTCGGCTCCCTTCACTACTTCTACCATACTCGACCCAGTATAGTCGAGTTCTGGTGCGTGGTCGGCACCCCAACTCTGGCTCTCTAATCGTACACCATTGTTCATCAAGAGGATACGACTACTGTGCATACCTTGAATAACAGGCTTTGCTATCGTGTTTCCCGTACTAATAGAACTAACGCCAGGGATGGTCTCAAGGAGTTTTGCCAATGACGTTGCACCACCTTTCTCTAAGGCTTCTTGACTGATGGCAGACGACTGCTGCAACACTGTCGTGTGCCGTTTCAGGGCGGTAACAGTGACATTATCCAACTGCTTGGAGTCGTCCTTTAACTGTAAAGTTATCATGCGACTGTCAGGAACATTAACAACACGAGTCACAGACTTATACCCTACGTAGGTTACCGTCAGTTTTATGCGGTCGGCAGCACGCTTGAGTTTAATCGTACACTTACCATCGATGTCTGTCACCGAGGGATTTGAAACACCTTCGCAACGTACGACAGCACCGATGAGCGGCTCCTGCGACTGTTCAGAAACAACCCGAACGGTAACAGATGTTTTGACATCTTTGTCCTCATCCTCAACTGTTTCCTGCCCATGCACAGTCGTGGCATGGACGTAGGTGGGTGGGAATAAGAACAAAGAACTTAAGAGAGTGGCGGACAGATAGTATCTGGCACGCCTTTCATAGTTCACTTTTAATTTGTTCATATATACTCAGATTACAAATAGGTTTTTAATGAGTAGACACTAATCTCTCCCTACTTTCGCAGCAAGAGAACCGAGTCCATATAGTTTACTCAGGCTTCAGACCAAGTCACAAGTGTCTGTAAATGAAGTCAGCCTTGTATCTTCTTTTTTTACGATAAGCGTCTGCAAAGGTATAGAAAATATATATATCGTCCAATACTTACTTTTAATGAATTTGCAAAATCATCATTTTTAGGTAGTTGAAGGGGTAATTGAGACCTCTCCCCCAGCCCCTCTCCGAGTGGAGAGGGGAGTAATCACCGAACACACAGCACCCAAAGCAAGCAGTGGCCCCTCCCATTTCCCCAGCTGGCCCTCCCCTTCCCCTCCCCCAAAGGGAGGGGCGTGATCATCGAGATACCCCTATGAGGAAGAGGCCCTCCTTCCCCTCCCCAAAAGGGAGGGGCGTAATCACCGAGATACCCCTATAAAAAGGATGTAGGCTTCGTTATGTCCTTTAATGGCAGTCTTGTAGGGGTAACCTCATACTACGCCCCTCCCTGCGGGGAGGGGTTGAGGGAGGGGCCACTTCCTCGTGGGCTCGAACTGTGCGCCAAAAAGCTCCGTGAACTCTGTGCGCTCTGTGAGAGAAAAACCTATCCACACACACCTACAATGTTCTTTTTCTCACAGAATAACACAGAATAACAGAACACACAGCACTCAAAGCAAGTAGTGGCCCCCCCTTCCCCTCCCCCAAAGGGAGGGGCGTAATCACCGAGATACCCCTATAAGAAGGATATAGGCTACTTGTTGTCCCTTATTCGTGCCAACATTAGCAGTAACGCTCTGTGAACTCTGTATGCCGGAGGCCTTCTGTGGGCTCGAAATGTGCGCCAAAAAACTCCGTGAACTCTGTGTGCTCTGTGAGAGAAAAACCTATCCACACACACCTACAATGTTCTTTTTCTCACAGAATAACACAGAATAACAGAACACACAGCACTCAAAGCAAGTAGTGGCCCTTCCCCCTTCCCCTCCCCCAAAGGGAGGGGCGTGATCACTGAGATACCCCTATAAAAAGGATGTAGGCTTCGTTATGTCCCTTAATGGCAGTCTTGTAGGGGTAACCTCACATATTACGCCCCTCCCTACGGGGGAGGGGTTGGGGGAGGGGCCGTAGTTTGCTCTGTGAGAGAAAGATTTGTTCTCTGTGAAAAAGATACGCTAATCAAACAAACTGAAAATGTTAGAATATTTCAAAGGATGCGCCCCCCTCTTTTCGAGGATACGCTCTTCTTGAACGAAGAAGACGCCCTTCAACATTCGAGAACATGCCTTTCAAGGAACAAGAACATGCCCTTCTTGATGCAAGAAGGGCATGTTCTTAAACGCTGTTTATAACGTGTTGATTTATTGAAGGTTATAGAGTAGGTGATAGAAGATGCTACGCCTGTCTTATAAGGATGATTAACGCTATTCGATGTAATGATTTTTTACAGCCTAATTAGCTCGTCGAAGAGGGGAAGACGATTACTAATCAGCAATCATCAATAACTCATAAAGGAGAATAAAACACACCGCTAATGAGAGGAAGGGACTAAGGATAATAGTACTAAAAAGTCCACACACTACGCTCGCATATCTATCCTTGTAATAGAAAGGAGCTAAGGAACATGTAGTAAAAAGTCCACACATCACCCTCGCACACCTATCCTTGTAATAGAAAGGAGCTAAGGAACATGTAGTAAAAAGCCCACACACCACCCCTGTACCCTTATCCTCGTAATGGAAAGGAACGAAGATATGTGTAGCAAAAAGGGCACACACTACTCCCGCACACCTATCCACATAATGGAAAGGAACGAAGAAAAAGTGTTGCAAAAAGCCCACACACTACTCCCACACACCTATCCACACCGTGGAAAGGAGCGAAAGAGAGGTGGTGATGAAACAGCCTTCACCACCTTATTATATTATATATAGCGTCTGACGAAGCCGATTACTTCCAGCTATGTTCTACTAATTTAGACACGGAGTTAGTAGTCATTACGGCGCCCATCACCTTTGACTTGATAGAAGAACTATACTCTGTGGCCCAGCCAGAAGGGAGTAGACGGGTCGTAATCGTACCGCTACCGTCCATTTTCGTTAGTCCCATCTGCTTCATCACCAACCATCCTTGCTCGAACTTAGCTATCATCGACTCGTCAGAACCCATCAATTTCATCTTGTCAATGAGGAAGCCTTTCACGTCGTCTTCGCTCATGTTGTTCTGTGTCTTACCTATGATGACGAGCTCGTTAGGCTCCTCAGTAACCTCGTATGTGACGATTGACTTTATTCCTTGCTGATTGACATCCTCTTTGTCGCCTGTCTTTAGCGTCTTACCAAAGAGGTTGAAGAAGGTAGAATGTTCCATTGTCTCAATGAAAGTCTGCTTGGTTAGCAAGTTGTTGAGCGACATCGCCATCTTATATTTAGGCAGGCCCTGCTCTAACTGAGGCTTTGCTTTATAGATAGAGTCGATGAACGCCATCACAAGCTTGCTCACACTGGCCTGCACCTCCTCAAAGTTTAGGATGTCGGTCACCTTTCCGTTGGCATCAGTCTTTACTCGCATAGGAACATTACCGAGGTATTGACTCAGCATGTTCCTCGTCTGCAAGGCTGTAGACTGGTCGCCTTCAGTATTAATGTCCTTGGTTATCAATTCGATAACATACCCATCCGCATTGGCCTCCTTCACGGTAATGACGGTGTTACTACTCGTCTTGACCGACTGGTCGCCACCGCCCATAGGTGTTGAGATCTTCGTTTCCGACACAGTCGAATAAGTAGCTTGTTCGCCTTTCTGAAACTTAGCCTTGATGAGTGTCTGAGCGTTTAATGCTGTCAGAGCAAGGAGGAAAACAAAAGTAAGAAGTGACTTTTTCATAATCAATTATTGTTTAAGTTTGGTTTAGTAGTCTAGGTACCCTAGGTATCCTAGTGTTTCTAGTAATCTTAGCTAAAGCAAAGACTGGCATTGTCGAGGGCTATAAACACCCTCGACAATGCCAGTTTTCGTTTATTAATATGACCTTGCGATGATGACACGATACTTAGCAGGCTTGCCGCTAACCATGTCGACGCCTGGAGTCTGCTCGAACATATAAGGGACACAACGGATGGTTGCCTGCGTGTCTTCCTTAATCTTCGCCTCAGTCTCCTCTGTTCCGTCCCAGTGACAGAGGAAGAAACCACCGTCCTTCACTCTCTCCTTGAACTCGTCATAGTTCTCACACTCGTAGATATGAGCGTCGCGGAAGTCCTTGGCCTTCTTGAAGATATTAGCTTGAATGTCGTCGAGAAGGTTCTTGATGTGCTCTACGATGCCATCAAAACTTAGGCTTTCTTTCTCAAGCGTATCACGACGCATCACCTCAATGGTGTTGTTCTCTAAGTCACGACCACCCATAGCAAGACGTACAGGTACACCCTTAAGCTCATAGTCAGCGAACTTGAAGCCTGGACGCTTATTATCGGTATCGTCATACTTGACGGTGATTCCCAACTCACGGAGCTGGTCGATGACTGGTTGTAGCTTGGCTGTCAGTTCCTTCAACTGCTCTTCACCCTTGAAGATAGGTACGATAACCACCTGAATAGGCGCAATCTTTGGAGGGAGAACGAGACCGTTATCGTCAGAGTGGGTCATGATGAGCGCACCAATCAATCGAGTACTAACACCCCAAGAGGTGGCCCATACATACTCTGGCTTGTTCTCCTTATTAAGGAAGGTGACGTCGAATGACTTAGCAAAGTTCTGTCCCAAGAAGTGAGAAGTACCACTCTGAAGGGCCTTACCATCCTGCATCATGGCCTCAATAGTATAGGTATCCAATGCACCCGCAAAGCGTTCTGTCTCACTCTTAACGCCCTGTACGACAGGAACAGCGAGCCATTTCTCAGCAAAGTCAGCATAGACACGCAACATGGTCTGTGCCTCCTTCTCAGCCTCCTCACGTGTTGCGTGAGCGGTGTGACCCTCCTGCCATAGGAACTCTGACGTGCGAAGGAATGGACGAGTGCGCATCTCCCAACGCATCACATTACACCACTGGTTGCACATCAACGGCAGATCGCGCCATGAATGTATCCAGTTTTTATAGGTGTTCCAGATGATTGTCTCACTTGTAGGGCGTATGATCAGTTCTTCCTCGAGCTTCGCATTAGGGTCTACCTGTACGGCGTTGCCATCTTCAGTAGCCTTCAAGCGATAGTGAGTAACCACAGCACACTCCTTGGCAAAGCCCTTCACGTGTTCAGCCTCACGTGAGAGAAAGCTCTTAGGGATTAACATTGGGAAGTAAGCATTCTGTACTCCGGTCTCCTTAAACATCTTATCAAGCTGCGCTTGTATCTTCTCCCAGATAGCATAACCGTATGGTTTGATAACCATACAACCACGTACAGCAGACTGTTCAATCAAGTCTGCCTTTATTACTAAGTCATTGTACCATTGAGAGTAGTTGTCGGCTCTCTTGGTAAGTTCTTTCAGTTCTTTTGCCATAAATACTTTATTCTATTCTTTTACTTTACTCTTTTTGGGGATTTCCCACGTTGTTATAGGTGTTTCCCTTTTGCCATTATGGCGTGAAACACTAACTTTGCACACAGATACAACTGGGATAAGCGAGCCTACGGGAGGTTTTCTCCCATCTACTCCGACCAGTCTATCTATTGCGAAAATAATGCAAATGAGTGCAAACGAAGCTTGTTTCTATTTGCCGAGTTGGCTTATTTTCTGCAAAAATACAAAAAAATGTTGGCAATAAGGGCCCTATGGCATATATTTGTTTAACTTTGCATGAATTAAAATGAATTAAGGCACGGTTGTTGACCATGCCGAATAAGGTAAAAGATAATAGTCATTTAATACGTTTGATTATGAAGAATATGAAGATGATGGCAGCAGGAATGTGTCTCCTCACTGTCGTAAGTTGTCAGACAAAACAAGGTACTGGTTCATTAATCGGTGGCGGTGCTGGTGCAGCATTGGGCGGCATCGTCGGTCAAATAATAGGTCATAATGGTAAGAGTACAGCTATTGGTGCAGCCATTGGTGGCGCTGTTGGTGCGGGAGCGGGAGCCCTCATCGGTCGCCACATGGACAAGGTAGCACGCGAGGCATCGCAGCAGTTGCCTAATGCACGTGTCGATAAGGTTACTGATGCGAACGGATTAGACTGCGTGAAGGTTACCTTCGACTCAGGTATTCTCTTCCCTCTGAATGGTTCAAACCTAAGTGCTTCGGCTAAGAACGACCTCACGAAGTTTGCTTCCCTCATGCAACGCAACTCTAACTGTGACGTTGCTATACAGGGCTACACCGACGCTTCAGGTAATGACAACATTAATGTCCCATTGTCACAGCGTCGTGCTGAAGCCGTGTCATCCTATCTGAAAGGTCGCGGAGTGAGCAGTCGTCAGATCCGTTCAGTACAGGGCTTCGGTAGTGCGAACCCTATTGAGAACAAGACAATCAGCCAGGCTAACCGCCGTGTAGAGGTCTACCTCTATGCATCCTCTGAGATGGTACGTCAGGCAAACGATGGTTCTCTATAAGTAATCAATAGATACAACGGGACAGCCGTCTATCGTCTGTCCCAATAAACTTTGCTAATAAAATCTTTTCTAAGGGATATTGCCGAGGCAGTATCCCTTTTTCTTTGGAAAAGAAGAGGCGACACTCCATGCTTATTCCCCACGAATATGTAAAGAGTTTTCGCTATACTTGAATCCAGTATATGCCCTTCATGCTTCAAGAACATGCCTTTCAACATTCGAGAACATGCCCTTCTTGACCCTTGAAGACGCCCTTCTTGATGCTAACTAAGGCCCTTCTTGCTTCGAGTCTATAAGTGTTTGATTTCTTGTTAGTTGCGATTTAGACTTTTAATCATATTACTCTATATTCGTAAGGGCTTTCTTGTGTGTTTTTGTCAGGTTTTTTCAAGAGCGCAGGAAATCTATTGGGTATTCTATTTCTCACAGATTTTCACAGATGGACAGAAGCCTTTCAGCGAACAGGGAGAGCACGCAGAGAAATGGTGGCCCCTCCCTTCCCCAGCTGGCCTCTCCCCTTCCCCTCCCCCGAAGGGAGGGGCGTGATCACCGAGATACCCCTATAAGAAGGACGAAGGCTTCATGTTGTCCCTTATTAGTATCTACGATAGCTGAAACGCTCTGTGTTCTCTGTATGCCGAAGGCCTTCTGTGGGCTCGAAATGTGCGCCAAAAAACTCCGTGAACTCTGTGCGCTCTGTGAGAGAAAAAACTCCCCAGCGTGAGAGAAAGACCTCACCACGCCCTATGCAAGCAGCCCAATAGGGGTAACCTCACATACAAACAGCCATCGGCCCTTCCCCCGTCCCCTCCCCCGAAGGGAAGGGGCGTGATCACCGAGATACCCCTATTGAGTGGATGTAGGCTTCGTGTTGTCCCTTATTGGCAGTCTTGTAGGGGTAACCTCACATACTACGCCCCTCCCTACGGGGGAGGGGAAGGGGGAGGGGCCAGCTGGGGTGAGTGTGCGTCCACTTAAGTTTAGATATGTTCCCCACAGCTCCAATCCTACTCTTCCATCAGTTTTCTGTAGCGTCCCTTCTTAATCTCCTCGTTACCAAGGCGGCGTGCTTTATTGATTTCATAATCGGAGAAACCACCCTCGAAGAATACTACCTCACCGTTACCCTCAAATGCAAGGATATGCGTACAGATACGGTCAAGGAACCAGCGGTCGTGGCTGATGACTACTGCACAGCCTGCGAAGGCTTCAAGACCTTCCTCCAAAGCACGCAACGTGTTCACGTCGATGTCGTTAGTAGGCTCATCGAGAAGGAGAACGTTACCCTCTTGTTTCAAGGCCATAGCCAACTGCAAGCGGTTGCGCTCACCTCCTGAGAGGACTGAACAAAGCTTACTTTGGTCGGTTCCAGAGAAGTTGAAGCGTGAGAGATAGGCACGTGAGTTGATGTCACGGCCACCCATACGGATGGTGTCGTTGCCCTGTGACACTACGTCATACACCGTCTTGTTTGGGTCGATATCCTTATGCTGCTGGTCGACGTATGCCAGTTTGACCGTTTCGCCCACCTCGAACGTACCGCCATCGGCCTGTTCCAAACCCATGATAAGGCGGAAGAGCGTTGTCTTACCAGCTCCGTTAGGACCGATAACACCCACGATACCGTTAGGAGGAAGCATGAAATTGAGGTCGTTGAAGAGCACCTTCTCACCAAAAGCCTTCTTCACATGCTGCGCCTCGATGACCTTATTGCCCAGACGAGGACCGTTAGGGATGAAGATCTCGAGCTTCTCTTCGCGCTGCTTCTGCTCCTCGTTGAGCATCTGCTCGTATGAGTTCAGACGGGCCTTACCCTTGGCTTGACGCGCCTTCGGGGCCATGCGCACCCATTCCAACTCACGTTCTAAGGTCTTACGACGCTTCGAAGCCGACTTCTCCTCCTGCTCCATGCGCTTTGTCTTCTGGTCGAGCCATGATGAGTAGTTGCCCTTCCATGGGATACCCTCACCTCGGTCGAGCTCAAGAATCCACTCGCTAACATCGTCTAAGAAGTATCGGTCGTGCGTTACAGCAATGACTGTTCCCTCATACTGCTGCAGGTGTTGCTCCAACCAGTCGATACTCTCGGCATCAAGGTGGTTGGTTGGCTCATCGAGCAATAGCACGTCTGGCTTCTGAAGGAGCAAGCGGCAGAGTGCAACACGGCGTCGCTCGCCGCCAGAAAGGTTTGTTACAGGGAGGTCACCCTTAGGACATCGCAGCGCATCCATGGCCCTCTCGAGGCGAGAGTCTATGTTCCAAGCGTCTGTAGCATCGATGATATCCTGCAACTCAGCCTGTCGCTGCATCAGTTTGTCCATCTTGTCAGCATCAGAGTAATACTCCTCCATACCGAACTTCACATTGATGTCGTCATATTCCTTTAGTGCATCATAGATATGCTGCACCCCTTCCATGACATTCTCTTTGACGGTCTTGGCCTCATCAAGCGGTGGGTCCTGTGGCAGATAACCTACGGTATAACCTGGACTCCACACTAGCTCGCCCTGAGTAGGCTCTACCAAGCCTGCTATAATCTTCATTAGCGTAGACTTACCTGCGCCGTTAAGACCGATGATACCTATCTTTGCGCCATAAAAGAACGATAGGTAAATGTTCTTCAGAATCTGTTTTTGGTTCTGTGGGATAATCTTTGAGACCCCAACCATTGAGAAGATAATCTTCTTGTCGTCTACTGTTGCCATTATGTCTTACGTTTGTTTTGTAGGCAAAGATAGCTAAAATAATTCATATTGGCAAATGGAGACAGAATAAGAAAAGGATAAAGTAGATGGGTGGGTGGGGTGGTTTAAGACAGAGTAACAGGTGGACAGGTGGGGTGAGTGGGGCGATGTAAGACAGAGTAACAGGTGGACAGGGAGGACGGGTGGGGCGATGTAAGACAGAGTAACAGGTGGACAGGTGGGGTGAGTGGGGCGATGTAAGACAGAGTAACAGGTGGACAGGTGGGGAGGGTGGGGTGATGTAAGACAGAGTAACAGGTGGACAGGGAGAGACAGAATGACAGAATGACATACTAAGGGCTTATAGCTCGACCTTAGCCTGGTAACAGGTGGGGTCAGCACTAAGCCCTTCTAAACTGCCATGCAGTAATGTAACATCTGCTTGTTGGCCTGATTGCTTTAAGGTATAAACACGATATAAGTAGTAATGTTCCTTATGCTCCCTACTAAAACGCATCTCTGTAGCACTGAAGTAGAATGGGTTATCCATGCTACCCGTCGTTGTCTTCACTTCTATATACCTTGGTGTCTTCCCGTCACCTTCGAGGGAAAGTATATCTTAACCTATGCCATCGCCTTCAAGAACGGACGAGTGTTTAACGTTAAAGTTAATACCCAACTTTCCCAAACGGTCTTTTTCGTATGCCATAACCCAAGAGTCTCTTTGCAAGCCAAGGCTGTTGTTCAATTGTTTTAACCTAAAACAATCTACGCCTTTTACTCCCTTAAAAGAGTTGTTTGGCCTACCAATGTCCTTCATGACATCATAAAGTAAACTAAAACACCTACTTTACTTACTCCACCCACCTACTTGGACTCATCGTAAAGGAGTTGCTGCCAGCCTCTGACAATAAGGGGTTGAATTCGACCCCTTTGAAGTTTGGGTTATTAAGCTTCTCCCACAAACCTAAATACTCAAGTGTGTTCTTTTGTCGCATCCAGTTTTTAACGACGTCTTTAGGCTCTACGGCGTTCTTCTGTCGGGCTATGTCCGTAATACAAATATAGTCAATTCCGTCCTTCGTCATCGTCCTAATGACCGCTTCTTTGACGTAGATTTCACCTTTCTTTACCATAGTATTGTTATTTAACGAATATATCTGCAAAGATAGTATAAATTCTGCAAGACGAAAGAAGAAAAGGGAAAAGAATCACTCGGAGGCTCTTTACGTGGCCTTTTGAAACACTTAAAGTGGACTGATGAGTGATGTCTTTATCGCAGCAAGGTAGTGAAAGATGGCATCAAAATTGGCAATAAGATAACATACTGTCGTTATTCGGTGTCTTAACTGGTTGATATTCTGATTATTATTAGCCTCTTTTAAGAAACTCAGAACCGGTTGGACACATGGTGGGAGAACTCAAAAGTGTGCATGCTAAGCATTAGATAGAAAAGTGTTAAGCATCTTTATAATGCGGAGATGGGCTGCTAAACATACGGAAATCGTGTAGGGGTATCTCGGTGATCACTCGTCTCTTCATTCGGAGAGGGGATGGGGGTGAGGCCCCTGTTGGCTGTAACGTTCTGTGAATTCGGTTGACTTAATGTCTCTGTGAAGCTTTGTGTGTTCTGTTCTTCTGTGTTATTCTGTGAGAAAGAGAACGCACCCACTGTATGATACAACACACAAACAACACGCTTGGGAGTTTTTTCTCTCACAGAGCTCACAGAGTTAACAGAGCCTTTTTGCGCACGTTTCGAGCCCACAGAACGCCTTCGGCATACAGAGGTCACAGAGGCCTTTCAACTAACATTAGCTGTAAGGTTCTGTGATATCGGTTGACTTAATGTCTCTGTGAAGCTTTGTGAAATCTGTTCTTCTGTGTAAATCAGTGAGAGAGGTAAATGTTCTCCGTGAGAGAAAAAGATATCCTCTGTTATGGAAAAGTCGCAGAATATTCAAGTAGAAATTGTCAGGATATTTCGCTAATCATTCTCCTCTCTTTTAGAGGAAAGGCCCAACTTGAAGCAAGAAGACGCCCATCAACAATCGAGAACATGCCCTTCAAGGGTCAAGAAGACGCCCTTCTTGATGCTTGAAGAGGCCTTTCTTTATTTTGTCTCATAACCTTTTGATTTACTGACGGTTATTATGACCTGCCTATACTCTCATGTTCCTTCTCCAAGAACGAATATAATAAGAACTTATGTAAAGACTTTTCATAACCAATAAGAGCTAATATCTCTATCCTTACCTTTATGGTCTGTGAAGTAGAGAGTACGAAAAAAGCTGCATCAAAATAGGGTTCAACCTAATTTGATACAGCTTATTCAAGTAAACTATAGTAAGTACAGCGTTACGCTGCTTGCTTTATAGCCTTTGTTTATTTCTCTGCAACTGGACGAACAGAGAGACCGTAGGTACGGATGTTGAAGGTAAGTGGCAAGACCTTGCTATTGTTGAAGCCCATTGAACAACCGTTGTTGTAGTCCTGTGGGTCAGCAGACCAATAGTTACCAGAGCTGTTTGCTTGAACTATATTATCGTCTGTTGCCCTTCTATAACCTGTTGCTGGGAAGTAAATGGTTTCTGTTTTGCTACTATTTGTCCAGAAAAGATGCCCTGTGTTTAAGTCATATGTTGTATTGACATTAGTGCCATTTACATTCATTGGTCCCTCATTCCTTCCATTTGTAGTAAAACCAGAGAAAGCACCATTCGTTGGAACATTGAAGCCTACTGGACATGGGTCATAAATGGTCTTGACAACTTCGATGTTGTTTGCTGCATTGTTATCTCCACGTCGGTTATTATTCATTGACCAAAGGTTATAGAAGTAATGGTATTTTGTCAATCCATCATACGGATCAATGAGTCCACCCACAAAATTAGTTGTGAAGAAGTAATTTGGGAACTGAATCTTGTTATTCATGTGAATCTGGTTATTACCCTTAACAATACTACCCTGTGGGAGTGTTGCGTCTGTACCAGGGAAAGCATTGTTACGTCCCCACTGATAGTAGGTTGCTGTACCTCTTCTTTCAATATATGCATCCTGTGTAATGGTAATCACTCCAACCTGCTTAGTACCATTGTTAGCTATCGTCTGCTCAACTTTTATCTTTACAGTACGTGGAGCAGAATAAGATGTAGCTATCCACTTAGTAGGCTTCCATCCTAAAGGTTCATTCGTAAACTTATAGACCTTGTTTTGTGCGTTCGTTACTGGAATCTCATCAAGTGCTGTTTGGTGCAAACCACAAGTGCCATGACCACAGAATGGTATTTCCCTTCTTAACAGAGATGACAGTATTACCACTCTTAAGATTCTCCTTCTTTACTTCAAACTTCACATAAGCGTTCCCGCTTGCATCGTGATAGATAGGACTACTAGGTAATGTTACAAGGTTATTCTCATCAGACCAAGTTATCTCCGCACCATTGACACCATTGTTAGCCTTGTTATTTGTCTTTTCAATCCATGGGTCTGTAATAACCTTGCTGTCATGATCTACAAAGTTATGGAGAATAACATCCGTATTATTTTTAGGGCTTCCAAACACGAGAGTAGTATTGGGAGCTGTACTTTTGTATGCACTTGTGTTGGTCTGACCATTCTTAATAGCATTACCATATACCAATGGAATCATGTAATATCCAGGTGCAGAGATGACATAGCAGTTAGCTGTGTTCTGTACGGTTGCAGCACCAATGCTGTTAGAGAGGTTATAAGGTGCTGACGCTGTACCCAGCGGTGTAGCATTCTGAAGATCCTTATTCCGTTGCGCAGCGAGGTCAACGATGTCAGTTCCTAAAGTCGCTGTACATACTTCTGCTGCAGTTCCACCTTCGCCTTGCTCCTTGCTAAGGCTCTTCAACCATGATGGCTTGGTAGTAGTCCATGTCGTTCCGCCATCTACACTATATTCGACAACTTTCCATTTAACAGGCTGTTTAGTACCATTTATCTCACGATAGCTCTCAATCTTATAGTTAGCCTGTGTGCCATTATAAGCAACTACAGCAGCAGGACTTATCGGATTGAGAACATAATTCCATGTAGAATTCTTCTCGCTCAACTTATAAGTACGTGTTGTACCTGCCTTCCAAGAGCCTTTGAGAGGTACGGTAATTTTACTACCATCAGTAAAGAGAACCTCAGCAGAAACCTTGCCATCAAGATCCTGTGGAATCATATAGAAGGTGTAGTTGTCATCCAACTTTGTAAGGTCAGTTTCGTTAGAATTGCTAAACCTGCTTGTGTTTCTAACGATACTATTAGCGTTCTCGTTGGTGTTATAGTTTACGTTGCTTTGTTTTACATCGCCACGTAGGTCATATCCAGTGTGGTCCCATGCTGCACCAGAACCATCAAGGTTGTTAGAGAATGTATATTTGCTCTTCAGCAATACGTTCTTAAGCGTAATATCCTTAATCGTCTTGTTGAACGATAGGTTCTGACCAACAGCAAAACGAATAGCTGTCAAAGCGTGACGGAACTGCAGATTAGTTGTTGGTGCCTGAAAGCGGGTAGCATACTGCACGTTACCACTACAAGCAGTCATAAGGTCTATCTGCTTGGTTACATCTTTGTTGACAGTGAACTCAACGCTTGGCGCAGCTGTTGCGGTAGGTTTGATAAAGTTTATACCATTATCATTTGTTCTCACTGGAGATACGGCATAGAAACGGCCGTAAGGCTGCAACCATGACCAAGGTATAGTAGTATAGAGTTCACCTGTTTTCTTAGTCTTCTGCTCGTTGAACCATTCTTTGTTAATAGCATTTTCTGCGGTACCGCGAATACCAGTTGATGAGAAGTCGCTAAGCCTCGCAGTTGTCATGATATCTGCACGTGTGGTTGGTTCAATCTTCACAGGATTAACACCTTCAACGGTTGTCTCAATCAGGCAAGCATTGAGGTTCTCTGCACTCTGTATGTCTAACTTCTTACCAGCGAGGTCCTTGCCAGTTAATTCTGGGTTGATGGCACTGCGTGTCAAAGCACCATCACGACTTTGTGCTTCTTCCTGTGCATCACCTACGTTAAATTGTACAACAGCACCCTTGTCACCATTGTTGGTGTTCTCTCCCAAATCATCGTCCGCACAAGAGACAGCTGACAAGGTCATACCGCCTACGAACAAAGCAGAGAGTGCATGATAGAGAAAAATATTCTTCATTATTATTTACTTTTTATCTTTTTCCTTATTTAATTATCCTACTAACTCGTCACCATCATCGCCAACATCAGGGCGAGGAGGCTCTACAGTGACGGCACCACCCTTACCTCCTCCAGGTTGTACGTTAGGGCTTGTGGCCAAAATATAGCTTTCCTCCATGACATTACATACCGATACAGTCGGTTTAAGATAGTTTTGTTTTTTCGTTTTTATTGTTCTCATTTTTTGATAAAATAATCTTGACCCACAGAGATGTGGGCTGTAAAAAAAATAAGACAGAAAGTAGTGTCCATGTGTTTATCGTCTTATTCCTAATGTAATAAGACTCATCACGTCGTTACTCAATGCTATTCAATCTTTTTACCTATGATATTTATAATTGTTGCAAAATTATAAAGAATATTGTAATTAATACTCTTTCGTATTATTTATTTAACTTTTTTTTAGTGCAGCATCAGTGAGAGTAACGTACACGAGGATGTTGAAACTTTGTAGAAAAGTAGTTGTCAAAGAAGCTGTTAAGTCTGATGTAGACCCAAAAACTTGTTGGATAAATAAGATGAGAAAAGTCTGTTTTAGTCGCAAATGTCACATGGTAATGGGTGGAAAGAGAATGGTACTTGATGAAAAAGCGTCAGTTGACAATGAAGGCAATAGTAAACACCTTAGGAAGACACCTACTTGTAATGGTCTTACTAAGCTGCTAAAAGTTTATTGAAGATTAGGGGTTATGGGAGAAGTATGTGCTAATAAATTTCTTGACAGATAAGGGGTGGTTACTTATTCTGCTTTTCTTTTTCTAATAACCAGGCTTTTCGGGCCGTTCCACCAGCGTAACCACCTATCTCTCCGTTACTTGCAATGACCCTATGGCAGGGGATGATGAGCATTAAGGGGTTGTGGTGATTGGCATTGCCAATGGCACGTACGGACTTGGGACGGCCTGTTCGTCTTGCTAAATCAGCGTAGGAGAGGGTCTCACCGTATGGGATTTGTTGTAGTCCCAACCATGTAAGACGCTGAAAGGGAGTACCGTTTAGGCGCAAGGGAAGACGGAACACCTTGCGAGTACCAGCAAAGTATTCTGTAAGTTGGCAGCAGGTTTCAGTCAGAGCAGTGCTTTTCTCCGACTTATCCTCCTCCCATGTAGCCATCATTCGTTCGTCAATTGTATCTTCCCAGAGGCAATAGACGACAGCATCCTCCGCCCCAGCAATCAACAGATTACCGAGGGGTGATGAGTAGCGGCAGTAGTACATGGGTTATTCCTCAACTACCTCAGCATCCTCTATGCCGTCAGTAACCATCTTGTCGCCTGTCACAACCTTTGCAGCCTCAGCCTTATCGTAGGCTTTGCGGACAAGATACATGCGGATAATCAGTACGAACTCTAAGACGCCATAGTACATAAAGGCCCATCCAATAACCTTTAATGTGAAGAAGAGGGCGTCAGTTTCTATCGGTCTACTGATTAGTAAGATGGCAACAACCATACTGATAGTAGGGAAGACCCACATGTACACGGGGACACGGGCGTACTGGCGCGAGCGAGCAAGGTTCATAAACTGGTTGACAGCACCAAGGATAAGCAGTGCAGAGAGGATATACACCATCCAAGTAGTGAATGTGTTGGGCATGACAGCAAGGATAATACCCAAGACGATACTACCTACGCCCGCAATAGGGAAGGAGGGTGACTTGAGGTCTTCTTCCTCTTGCTGACCCTCTTGCAGCGCAGCCTTGGCAGTCTTCTTGGCCACTTTCTCCTTTTCAAAGTAGTAGACCATACATGCAACGAGTCCTGAGATGAGGAAGAGCACACCCACGGTGATGGTCATCCAAGTCATAGTATCTTCGCGATACTTGACGAGGAGGAATCCAGTCACTAATACGATAATAGCCCTTACGGCTGAGATTTGAAGTACTTTCATGGTTACAAAAATACAAAATAATCTCTATTTCACGGGTTAACTACCTGACTTTTTATTATTTTTGCAGTAAGAATGAAGATGTTATGACGATATTGTATCTTGTTAGACATGGTGAGACGGTAGATAATGCCAATCATATTATGCAGGGTCAGACGCCTGGTGAGCTGAATGAGAAGGGTGTTCAACAGGCGAAAGAGCTTGCAGAGCAATTGAAGGATGAGCCGATTGATGCTTTGTGTCAAGCGACTTACAGCGAAGTATCCATACTTGTGAACTGATAGCGGCACCGCATGGGCAGGTAGTTGCGACTACTCCGCTGTTGCGAGAGCGTGATTGGGGGTCGTTTACAGGCAAGTATATTCCCGATTTGGCCAATCTCAATGACCCTTCTCAATGGCCCGATGACATCGAGAGCTTGGACGCCTTGAAGGCTCGTGCTAAGGAGTTCCTTGCATGGGTAGGGCAGGAATATGCAGGAAAGAGGGTGGTTGCCGTGGGACATGGTATCATCAATAAAGCTATCCAAAGCGTTTATTATGACAAGCCGATGAATGAGTTGAGGCCAATGGGCAATGCTGAGGTGAGGATGATTGAATTATAAGGCTTATTAGCCTAATTAGTCTTATTGGGCTAATGGGCCTTATTGGGCTGATAGGGCTAATAATCTTATAGGGCTGATGGGGCTTATGGGCCTGATAAGGCCAATGCCCAAAAAGCGAAAAGGAGCTTCACATCACGTGAAACTCCTCTTCTTCTTCATTTAAATAACTCTCTTTTTTGTTACATCTCTAATTTGGTCTGAATGCAGTCTTTACTCATTGGTTTGCTAACTGCTTTACAATCTTAATACCTTAAAACGTCTAACCTTAAACCTTTTATCTTAGTGCTTAGTATTTAAACCTGATTAAATCAATGTCTATTTATTATTATTATTATCTATGTCCACCGAAAGAACTACCTCCATTTGATATGTTTCCGCCATTTGAACGGCTTCCACCGAAGGAAGGACTTCCGCCACCAAAGCTGTTGCTTGGCGCACTGAATGATCGACTTGGCTCAGTGCTTCTTGTTGCACCACCAAAGCTTCTGTTCCCGCCGAAGCTGTTACCGTAGTTAGGTTGTGTCACCGTCGTACGTGTCGAACTCCCTCGTGGGGCGTAGTACTCGTTGTTTCGAGGTCCATCAAAGTTCCATCGTTGTTGATTACCGAAGCTTCTTGGACGGTCATTCTGGTAGGTTGGCCCATTATTATAGTAGTAGTTACCTCCTCTATAGTAGTCGCCACGTAAGTAGTTGTCCCTCATTCCGAATCGACTATCACGTCCGTAGAAGATTTCTCTACCGTTATACCAGCTTCGTCCGCCGTTCATACGCCAGCTATGTGCGCCATTGTAAACGTTATAGAACGCTGGTCGTCCGAAATAGTAGTAGTCACGTCGTGGATAGCGAGCGTAGACTCCGAATCTCCAGTAGCCTCCGTCCCATCTCAAAGGACGGTAGAAATAAGGTGCATCGATGAATGCCCGATATTGCCAATCATAGAGTATATAGCTCAAGTCGACGTTGCGATGCGACCAGTAAATGCCGTAGAGGTCGTCAACAGTATTAACACTCATGAGGTAGTCGAGGTTTATCTCGTAGGCAGCCTCATATTGTGCTTCTGTCAGATTTAGCTCGTAAGCCATCTTATCTGTTAGAAAGAGTGCTTGTATTCGAGCCTGCTCATAACTCATTGCACTTGTTGTTGCAATGCTGACTATGAACGATGCGATGAGGGTTAGTACTATCTTTCTCATAATCGTTACCTTTATTAAGTTCTTATTCAAGTCTTAGAGTGCTCCGAGAAGCGTCCCCTAACTTTCATGATGCAAAGGAACAAATAAAAAAACGACTATGAAAAGGATTTCCCCTACATGGTGGGGGATTTTCCCTAAACATGTGTTTAGTGCGATAGAAAGGTGTTATTTTTCTACCTTATTATAGTGTTTAGTTTTAATATAAAGCTGCCGTCATCTTTCACTATCCCGTTTAATCGCATGTAAACAAGTTAGCTGTTTGCCTATGAAAGATGTCGGCAATGAAAGGGAGGTTAGTTTTAATGGAGTCACTTTACGAACGCTATCTCATCATAACAGAATCGGTATTCACCGTCATCTTCAGTCAGAATACCAGCAAAGAGACCTTTTCGGTAGATTTCTGCTTGTTTCATTGTTTCTTGGTTGGCGTAAGTTCGTAGTTAAACAAATCGAGGAGCTGGTTCACTTTATCCATCTTTAGCGTTTGTTTTCCTTGCTCTAAATTGCGAACAAAGCACAGTCCTACACCAGACTTCATGGCAAGGTCTTCTTGTGTAAGTCCATATTCTTTACGCAAGGCCTTGACAACCATCGATAATTTAGTTCGTTCCATATTAATTATATTACTTCGGATGTAAAGGTACAAGTTTTTCCTTAAATTATATCATAACGAATATAAAAAAGCAAGATAATAATGTTTTTATATGCTTCCGACTATAAAAAGGGGCGTAAAACAGCGTGGTTACGGGTCCTGTAAGTGGCTTTTTGGATGCTAAAGGAGGGCGAATGGATAGTGTGGTCATGGGCGACAGTATTCAGAAGGGGCCGTTTTGGAATTTCTTTTCATGAAGAAAAATATTTTTTTTCATGATAATAAATAATTATTTTCATGATAATAATTCGACGACAACGGCGTCTTTGGTGAAGGAGAAAACGCTGAGAGCTGTTGTGGACTGTGTTATTTGCACTCGGAAAGCTTACTTTCTACGGTGCAGTACTTTGCTTTTTACGTTCGGAAAGCTTATTATCTACGTTGCAGTATTTTATTAAAAACATTCTAACACTTTGTTATTCAGAATACACGGGAGAATGGCATACGGGATAATAGCTAATTATTTACATTCAGCGGGACGTGTTGTCTATAATATAATAATGTGTATTCACTTACAGAGAATTAAGTTGGTTAATCGTCTTTTTTTTATTATCTTTGTGGCTGATATTAACTTTTATAATGATGAAGAAGTTACTTTCAACCTTGATAGGTGTGTTGATAGCAACGACAATGCAGGCTCAGTATCAAGAGCCCGTACGTCGTGACACGTCAAGGTTGCAGCCATTAAAGGGCTTAGAATATAAGGTGGAGATGCAGGGGAGCCTTGCCAAAGGGCGAACACCCCTCTGGCTCAATGCCAATAAATACGGACTGAGTTCGCTGGAGACGGCGAACGGCTATGTGCGGGGTGGTATAGAGCGACCTTTGAAGACGGATGAGGGGCGGAAATTCGGCTTAGGCTATGGCTTAGACGTCGTACTGCCTATCAACTATACGAGTAAAGCTATTATTCAGCAAGCCTACGTCGAGGGACGATGGTGGCACGGAGCGCTGACCATTGGAGCGAAGGAAGAACCGATGGAACTTAAGAATAATGAACTGAGTTCGGGCTCGCAAACGTTGGGAATCAATGCCCGCCCAGTCCCACAGGTGCGTTTGGCACTGGCAGACTATTGGACACTACCGTTTGCGAATGGCTGGTTGCACCTGAAAGGACACGTCGCCTACGGAATGACAACCGACCAGAATTGGCAGCACGACTTCACTGCTAAGCAATCGAAATATACCGACCGAGTGCTCTATCATTCAAAGGCAGGCTATCTGAAGATAGGTAACGAAGAGGTGTTCTGTCCGTGGTCATTAGAAATGGGATTGGAGATGGTGAGCCTTTTCGGTGGTACCTCTTATCTCTCAGATGGGCATGGCGGTATGCAGAAGATAGAGAATGGGAAAGGACTGCGAGCCTATTGGCATGCCTTTCTGCCAGGTGGAGCCGACAATGGCGAGACCACCTATCAGAATGTACAGGGCGACCAGTTAGGCAGTTGGGTGATGCGTCTGAACTATGATGGCGACTGGAGCGGTTTTTCCCTCTATGCCGATAAGTTCTTCGAAGACCATTCAGCCATGCTTCAGCTCGACTATGACGGCTATGGAGAGGGTAGTGAGTGGATGGAGAAGAAGCAACGTCGCTATCTGATCTACGACTTTCAAAGACTGGATGTTAGGCTTTGAATATCGTTATAAACCCGATAACTGGCTGAACAACATCGTCGTTGAGTATCTTTACTCAAAGTATCAGAGTGGACCGATATACCATGATCACACCATAACGGTGGCCGACCATATCGGAGGAAAGGACAACTACTATAATCATTATATCCTTCCCCAGGCTATCAGCATTGGGGCCAAGCGATGGGAAACCCGCTCTATCGGTCGCCTATCTACAATGAGGATGGGACCATCTACTTTAAGGACAACCGCTTTGTGGGCTTCCATGTAGGAATGAGTGGGCACCCTTCTGAGTGCTTCAAGTGGCGTTTTCCTCGGTACGTGGCAGGAGGGCTTGGGCACTTACGAACAGCCTTACACGAAGAGACGACACAACGTCAGTCTGATGGGAGAGGCCACTTACACGCTACGAGGGCAACGACTGCCAGCATGGATGCGCAACACTGATGTGCGGATGGGTGTCGGCGCCGACTTTGGGTCAATCCTCGATGGGAATAACTACGGACTGCAATTGACCATTGCGAAGCGTGGTCTCTTGGGAAAGCGGTAGTCTGCTGATTATGAATAAAGTAAGAAAAAAGAAAATGAAAAGAATAAAGATATTATCTTTCGTCCTACCTCTATTAATGCTGCTATGCTCCTCTTGTTCGTTAGAGACCGATAACGACGCTGGCAGATTAGAGGGTATGTGGCATTTAGTCAGTGTCGAGACGATCAGTACAGGAGTAACGGAGGACTTGAGTGAACAGGTTGTCTTCTGGTCGTTTCAGGCCAAACTCTTACAGATGGAGGATAAGACAGGACAGATCAATAGCTATCTCTATCGTTTTCGCATTGATAACGACCAACTGAGACTGTCGTCTCCTTACCTTTTCGACCGTGAGAATGGCGACCATCCCTTGACTGCTTACGAAGCGACATTGGGTCGTTATGGCATTAAAAGTCTTACGCCAGTGTTCCGAATTGAGAAGATAGACAGGCGAAAGATGATATTAAATGATGGGGCAGTAAGGCTCTACTTCGATAAATTCTAAGGGATAGTCGATGGCTAAATACGGTAGATAATCGGCGAAGCAATAGTAGTCTGCGATGCTCGTAACCCATACTCATAGCGTTTCCCCGTTCTCTCCTTTCTGTCTGAGGAGAGCTGGTGGATAATGTATTGAGGTTTGATACAGAATGTGTTAAGGATTGATACCTATTGTGTTAAGGCTCGAAACAGAATGTGTGGAGGATTAACATGCGGGCTGCGGAGAGCGGTTATGTCGTAAGATGTTGCAGTCATAGGAGTAAGCAGACGGATAGTAATCGAAAGAAACGAGGTTTTTAACGCTCATGACGATAAAATAAGAAAAGGTAGGCCTGCGCCTACCTTTCTGCGTATAGAGAATAACGTCCTGTTCTGATTACCATCGTTTCTTTCCATCCTCCGCATTTACTCCGTAAACGGCAGTGCTCCCCTCTTTCTGATAAAGATGTCGAGTGTGTAATGGAAGGCGATATAGATAATGACATCTATCGCTATAATCCACGTCACAAGGAGGTGATTGAAGAGCGAGAGATTGATGATTATGAAAAGAAAGGACAGTGCAATAACACTAATCAACGTCTGATGCTGAGTTAGTCCTGCACGTATCAACTTATGGTGGATATGGTTCTTATCCGCTCTGAAAATCGGCTTGTGATGCAATAATCGTACGATGATAACCCTGAAAACATCAAAGGTTGGTACGATAAGTAAGGTGACGGAGAGGAGTGTAGCCCCCTTCTGATAAGGCATGACATGAGGGTTATACATACAGAACTTAATCAGTAGTACGCCAAGGATATAGCCAAGCGTCAAGCTACCAGAGTCGCCCATGAATATCTTTTGGTTCTTCTCCTGCTTTCCCCAGATGTTATGATAGAGGAAAGGTACCAAGACTCCCATCAAACCAGCGATGAGGATGCAGTAAACCCATATATGTTCGCGATGGAAAACATAGAAAAGACCCGACAAGGCAATGAGTGTCAAGCTGGCAGAAAGGCCATCGATGCCATCAATCAGATTGATAGCATTCATGATAAAGACCAGTACTCCAACGGTGATCACCATTCCCACGAGTGCTGGTATCTCATAGATGCCCAAGAAACCATATAGGTTATTGATGTAAAGATAGGACATCGGCAACAGACTGGCAACTGCTATCTGTACAAGAAGTTTCAGCTTAGCCCTCACGCCAAAGATGTCGTCCAAGACACCTGTTATGTAAATAATCGTGATACCCACGCCAAAGAAGACACTCCAAGGGCTAATCCCAATCTTACTCCCCTTACTCGTATAGACCCACGTCAGCAGGGCCACGAGTGTAGCCACCAGCATACTCGGCATGAACGAGACGCCCCCTAAGCGTGGAATAGCATTCTTGTGTATTTTTCTGGCATCTGGTGTGTCATATAACTTCCGCTTTTTACAAAACGAGAGAATCTGTGGTATCATAACGAAACCACAGGTCGCACTCATGGCAAAAGCAAAGAAGCTGATTAAAGTGTATGTCGACATATTCTAAAGTATTCTCTTTTTTCTATAAACTCTTTTTATGTAATTATATTGTATTGTAGTGTTAGAAAGTTTTAATTGTTGTTTTGTCTTTAGTCGAGACTTTTATCCTTCAGATTAGTCTTGTATGTCATTTTCTTTTTGTACTTTGTTGGCAATTGAGCTTTATGTGTTTATATAGCACATCAGAAGTGTAAACAAATCGTTAAAGTAGGAAGTACTAATAATTAAATGGTCTCATTCAGTATTAGTATTCATTCAAGAGTAGGATTTTGATGAGGAACTGTGTAAACAAATCTAATATTTTATAGAATGAAAATATCTATTGTTACAGTAACTTTTAATAGTGAGAAAACGCTGCAAGACACCTTAGATTCTGTCTTGCGACAGGATTATCGCAATATTGAACACATTATAATAGATGGTGGTTCGACGGACTCAACGGTAGATATTATACGAGCATACGCCTCAAAGACGACCTCTCATTCTGTGAAATGGGTATCTGAGAAAGATCGGGGTATATATGATGCTATGAACAAAGGGATAGTAATGGCTACGGGAGAGGTTATTGGAATCCTTAATTCTGATGATTATTTTACGTCGGACGATATAGTTTCTAAGTTAGCAAGACCATTCGAAGATGAGGCTTTAGAAGCTGTGTATGGCGATATACACTTCATTCATGACGGTGAACCTGATAAGGTTACGCGCTATTACTCATCTAAAATCTTCTCCCCGTTCTGGGTTCGTTTTGGTTTTATGCCAGCCCATCCCTCATTGTATGTACGGCGTGAGGTCTATCAAAAGGTAGGTCCTTACAAGCTTGATTATAAGATAGGTGCCGACTTCGAGATAGTTGTTCGCATGTTTTGTGTACATAAGATTAAGTCGAAATATCTTAATCTTGACTTTGTTACAATGCGCAGTGGCGGAGCAAGTACGAATGGATTTCATAGCCACCGCTTACTTTTGCAGGAAGATACTCGTGCCTGTCGGGAGAATGGAATATATAGTAATCAATTCTTGATAGCGCTCAAATATCTCTATAAACTCTTTGAGTTTAGGATATAAAGGATAGACCTTTATAGAAAGTTCAAGGACATTTCAAGGTTGTTTGCAAACGAAATGGCGTGTGTCTTAGTAGCGTGTCATCTCAATAGTTGATTGTACAACTTAAAGTATTCCATGTATTGTGTGTCCATATTGAAATATGTCTTTACTCGTTTGCGGCATTCTTTGGTGTATTTGTCCTTACCTTCCATACTTACTCTCTTTATGATTTTGGCAGCTTCTTGTATATCACCTTGTTGGACAACAAACCCTGTATGTTCATCAATGGCTTCTGGACTTCCTCCTGTTTTGTAGGTGATGACAGGTGTACCACATGCCATTGCTTCTAAGTTGGTAGTTGGGAAATTGTCTTCCCATGTCGGGTTTAGGAGTATATTTGCAGCAGAATATAATGCTATGAGCTCTTTTATGTTTTGTGTGCGTGGAATACCGATGACGCCTTGTGGTATTTTTTTCTGTTCTTGGCTGTTTAGCCCGACAAGAACTATTTGAAAATAATCGTCTAATAACCTTCTTAGCTGTATGAAATCGTTTAATCCCTTATGATACCAATTGGAGGCAATGCCCAGTATGATGGGCTTTGTCTCGTTTATTTTATATTTTCGTAGTACTGGTAAGAAGTATTCTGTGGGCTTGAAAATCTGTGTATCAATACCATTGTGTATGGTAATTATGTTTTGTTCTTTTAAGAACGATTGTTTTAACTGGTCTTGCAACCAAGTACTTACAGGTATTAGTGTTATATTATCCAAGGAAGTGAAAGCCTTTCTCTTGTCTTCAAAGTTCTGATAAGACCGGTCGCAGAACCAGCTTTTAGGATAAGTCCTAAGGTTTGGACATCTTTCGCAGTGCAGCTTCCACTTCTCACAGTTGATGAACATATAGTGTGCACAGTGTCCTGTAAATGCCCAGCAGTCATGTAAAGTCCATACAACAGGTGCATTATATTGCTTGAGAAATTCAAACAATAATTGATAATTAAGGTAGTATCCATGAATGTTATGTAGGTGGATAATATCTGGCTGTATACTTTGTATGTATTGAATGAGCTTGCGGGTAGCATTCTTTGAATTCTGTCCGTGGTTATCAAAGAACCGACTAATGACTCCATGCCTTGCTTCATCCCATTTGCTTCCGATGTGATAGAGTGTAGATTGGCTTGGATTCATCCATCTTCCGTAAGCAATGTAGCTTTCCCAACCATGGTTGAGAACTATCTTACCTATGCCTTCCGCAATCTTTCCATGTGAACCCCAGTTGGCGGTAATGTTGATTTGCAGTATCTTTTTGTGTTGACTTCTCATTTAAATACAATTTAGAAATTCATTGTCAGAGTGTTGCTTGTTGTTGATGGTCTCTCCAACTAATCTGTTAATTTCAACAAAGCACCCATTCTTCTGAGAGCGTTGACCCTTTGTGTTGAAAGGGTTGACGGTTTTCGTAAAAAAGGTCTACCTTTTTGATTAAAAAGGTAGACCTTTTTCAAGGAATAGGTCAACCTTTTTCTGCGAAGTGTCAATACGTACTACATTCGTTACTTAATCATTGGTAGCTCCCATAATCAGGGAGACGTTGGGAAATATCTTATATTATCTCTTCTTTGCACTAAGAAAGTATTTTAGATGTTGTTTCGGCCAGAATGGTTCAAAGTGGCGGCGATTGATAACTTTTCCGCTGAATGAGAAATAATGTTTGTAATCTGATTGTGAAAAGACATATTCATAAGTTTCACATGCAATGTTTATTGATAGTTCGTTGGCTTCTGTTAGTTTACCATAGGGGAAAGCAAAGTATTGGCATGGCTTACCAAGCTTCTCCTCAATGATACCTTTGCATGTGTTGATTTGATAGCGTAGGATGTCCTCGTTATCGTCATTTATCATGTAGTGATCCATAGTGTGTGCTCCGATAATGAAACCTCTATCAGAGAGTTCCTTTATCTGATTCCATCTCATAGGCTGCTTGTGGTGAGTCATGACGATGTGCTCATTGAAGTTGTCTATATATTTCTGATCTCCTTCAACATAGTTCGGATTAATAAAGAAGCAGGCATTCACACCGTATTCTTCTATTACTGGAGCGAAACAATCGTAACATTCACTGAAGCCATCATCGAATGTAAAAGCGACAAGTGGCTCTAAAGGTTGTTGCTGCGTCGTAATGAGCTTTACGGCTTCTTCAAAGCGAATGAACTTGACGTATTTAGACAGTTCTTTCAATAAAGACCTAAATGTTTCAGGTTCTGTTTCGTCCAATATTCTGTGTCCGTTCAGAATGTGTATCCCCGGTTGCGGTTTACTAAATGTTCCGAGAATATTTAGTATGATATTCCTAATATAGGATCTTATTCTGAAATATGTAGAGTCTGTATTTGTCGGCATAATGTTATATTTGAATTATTTCTTTTTGAATGTATAGCCTCCTCGTAAAGAGAATCTTTCGCCCTTGCTGAATTTGACAGCGGGAGAATCTTGATTATCAATTAGATGGAAATAAGACTTTTGTACATCTGTTGTCTGCGCATTATAGTCAGACTTATTATATTGCAAGTTTCCTATTCCATATTTTGGATCAATGAAGACATCAAAGTCGTATAAATCATTGAATTGTCTAATTGCCTTTACATTTTTGTCTGCTCTATTGAATATTTTATTTGAATATATGCCTGCCTTTGTTCTTGAACCAATGAACTTGATGAAGTTAAGGTCATTAAAGAATCCTAGACCATCTACTTGATAGAGTATAATATCCTCTAAAGGAGTATAATCTACTTGTACAAATGCCGTATCGTTTTTATATGTAATGGTTATCCTCTGTTCAAGTGCATATCTTCCATGCCCATCACTCCTTTCTGTATTGCTTGCTTGTAAAAGATTTGTGACTTTTATAGTTATTTTTGAACCGACGGCTTTTGTGTTCTGTTCTATTTGCTTACCATCGACATATACTTCTTTCTTTTTTTCGTATAAAGTAGGGAGAGTACCATTATCAGTGTTATTTGCATATCCGTGAAATCCACCTGTGAAGTAAACCTTATCTGAATGGACAAAATCCCCATCAATGTTCTCAACTACGTTAAAGCGTATGGGTTGTATATTATCTGTTAGGTGCCCGAAAATTCTATTGGCATCTTTGTCCTTGTAGATTAATGTACTATCAGTTTTTGGGTATATAAATATATCCTTTAAATCGAAGTTATTGTTAGGGGTTCTGAGTTTATTGCCAAAGGATACGACTGTATATTCGTGCTCCATGCTGTTTGTCAGGTTATTTATATATATGGTTGTTGCCTCCTTTCCGTTAGGTAGATTTTCTCCCATGGATTTGTAGTAGCATTCATATTTTTTGTTAGCTGTTTCTTGATCTACTAAAGTCTCATTGTTACAACTTGTACATATAAGAGAACCGATAGCGTATATCGCTATAAATAAGAGCTTATGTTCTTTCATTTTTGATTGATCACTTTTTTAATGATTTCTATTTGGTAGTGGATATTCCATTTACTGTCAATCTCATTGAAGGCGGCTGTTCTGGTCTGCTTCCGTTCTTCTTGTGTTTGTGAGGTCCATTTCTTTATGTATTTGGTCATACTTAAGAGGTTATCTTTCTCGAAGAAGTCACCTGTTATTTCGGGTTTGATTGCTTCAAATTCTGGGTTTTGATATGGAAACTGGTTATGGGTTATAACAGGGCAACCGAACGACAAGGCATGAATGGCAGTTAGTCCTACATTGCCAGGTGATACACATACGGATGCATTATAAAAGAACTCCCCAATGATTCGGTCATCGTAGCAAGGACCATAAGTCCAGACATTATTTGCCAGACCTTTGGAGGCAGCATAAGATTTTAGGTCTACATTCTCAATGTCCTGCCCTATGAAGATGGCATTAATTGGATTCCCTTCTCTCGCAAGAATCTCCATGCAATCAATAATCATGTCTAATTTTTTCCACTTCTGAATGCGACCACAATAGATGACTGTGGGATAGTTGTTGTGAAAGTATTTTTGGTAAAGCGTACTTGGTTTTAATGATGTACGTAATTCCTTTTCCTTGTCAGAATCCATGGAGTTGGCTATACAGTACATGTGTGCAGGATTAAAACCTTGTTCAGTCATGAGTTTGATAGCATATTCGTTATAAAGCATCAGTTCGCTAAAAAGACTAAAGAAGAATCTTTTGATTAATCCTTTGAAATGTCCCTCACGTCCATACCACCCGTGTGACCATGATATAGTCTTTTTCCCCATGAGCTTACATAGAATGAGAATAATCCATGAAGAAAGACAAAAAGGCTCTCCGTCAAGAATATAGTATTTATAATCTTTGAAGACAAGGCTTACGCTATTTGTCTGCCAGTAGAATGGGCCAAGAAACTGATTTTTCAGTGTTCTCTTATAACCATCAAGCCTTTCATAATCGAAAGTCTTTAATTTCTGCTTCACCTTGTCACCAAGGAAGAAGTCGCAGCCAATTTCTCTGCTAATGAGTGAGAAGATGGGGTATCTGTAGTGTGCCCCTATATTGGTGATGATACAAAGATTATTGTTCATTCTTATTATTATTTAAACGGATATCAATTGGATTCTCTGTACATCCAAGAAGCAAAATTAAAATTAATAGGCCATTGGAAAGTAATGTTGTGAATAATGAGGTATTCAAGATGTAAGAGAGAGTTGGAAGAAAGATAACTAAAAGGTCTGAAAGCCTATATCGATAGGATATAGAATTGAGGATATGTAAGAGAACATAGAAAACTAACCCTATTAAAAGCAATCCAAATATTCCCGCAGCTGCAACACCATCGGTTAAAAGGAAGTTTGCATTTGCATTTTGTGAACCATAGGCAACAGTCTTACCTAAAGAATCAGCATACGGGTAGTAGTCTGTAAGGAGGTTGATTATATTTATGTGAGAATAAAGTGTATAAGGCTTGTCGTTGACAGAGAAGAAACGTAGATAATATTGTGTTAACCATCCTGCTACGGCTGTGGTACGGAGAATAACAATGAATCCTGCCCCCAGTTGTAGCACTTCATCTTTCATATTGATAATGCCGATACTTGTAGCTGAAAGCAAGTACATAACAGTAGAATGTAATCTCATATTGAAAGCATTTCTTTGTCTTTTGATAAAGAAACATAAGGCAATGAGTGCGAATGGCATGAAAAACGTAAGTTTCTGCATGTCTATCATGAAAAGTAAAAAGTAGGCTGCTGTTATGAGAGCAGTTTTAAGCCATTTCTTTTCACCAAGATAGTTAATTAAGAGGAATGGATAGAATGCTCCAAATAGTGCTCCCTTAATATATGCAAGGATAGTTGAACCACCTTCTGCGTTTTCTGCATTTTGGGCTCTTAGTTCATACATTAAATCAGATTGAGTGAATATATTAACAAAATGCATAGAGCCTATATTGGTGATAACAAGAATAGCAGTTAACAGAATGGTGAAGAATTCAACCCATTTGAATGGTATTTGTGGAGCAATGATAATGTTTTTGAATATGGTATTGCTTGTCCCTATACAGAAGTACAGGGAGAAGAGGAAGGACATGAGTAAACTATAAGTAAATTTCGTGAAGGTATCAATTCCCCACATTGTAAAAATCGCATGGACAAAAGGAATATACACCATGATATATAGAAAGATGGTGAAAAAAGAAGATAACACTTTTATTCCTTTATAAAACAAGATGGGGAAGATTGATATTATAGCCCATATCATATAAGTTGTTGCTGGCATTGGGATATAATCTATTCCCATATAATGAAAGAGCTTAAATACAAAACCATTGAATGCCAAGTCATATACAACTATATAGACAAGGCTACAGATGATTCGTGAGAATATATTGTCAGCATTAAAGATGAATCCTATAATCTTCTTCATATTAAAATAATTCTAAGGATTAAAATAGTAGAAGATAGAATCCAGAAAGGAATGTATCTTTTGAATACAAATGGAGATATGTTAGCTAACCTTAGTATGTGGAAAAACATTGCCAGATTAACTAACGAGCATGTGAAAGTATATAAGGTTAGAATGTGATAGATATTGTTGCTCATATTGCAGGCTATGATGATAGAGCCTATAGAGATGGTAGCATATATGCTATTATAATAAAATAGAATACGTTGTTTATTGAGGTAGCGAAACAGCGGAATCAATGGTTGTGTAAGAATAGTTGGGAATGACCAAAAGGCAAGACATAAGGCTATTCCTCCTGATATTGTCCATTTAGGTCCAAGAAATAGTATAATGATTTTATCCCCTCCGCATGCAAGGAAAAGCATAGGTAGGAAAGATATTAATGAAACTACTTTCCCCACCTGTATTGTGCGCTGCTGTATTCTCAATCTGTTATTTTCTGTATTATCGGAACATAATTGTTCATAATATATACGCCCAATGGCGGAGCCGATTATTGTCATTGGTAAGAGGAGAAGCTGTAGGATGATGGAATAGCTTCCAATTGTCGCTTTGTTGAAATGAGCAACAAGAACCAGTAACGGTACGTTGAATCCTGCGAAACATAGGATACTTGATGGTGCATCATAGACTACAAAGTTCTTGTATTTTATGATAATGGCTTTCATTTTCTGTAGGTCGAAAGCCCAAAGTTGTTTGTATTTCTTGATATAGAGGAGATAGATAAAAAGAAATATGGCAGTTACCATTTGTGCAAGTGTCGTTCCTAAGATAAGTCCATTAATGTTGGAAAGCACTAAGATTCCAAATAAAATTCGGAAGCCAGCTTGTGAACTTCCTAAAATGATATTTTCTATAGCTATACCAGAATATCTGCCATATCTGTTACACATATTACTGAACACTGTATGCAAGGCGTATGCTATCAGATAAAAGAATAGTAATCCAATAGATGGAAAGTTCTTGGAAAATTTTATCTGTTCTGTGTAGCTGAGATAAAATGCGAGCGTAGTAGCAATTGTAATCATTAAGCTGATGACGATACAGAGTGTTGCAGTATAAGAAATTTCTTCTTCTGTTACCTTTACAATCGCATTTTCATATCCAGCAAAGAGAGCTAAAGTATAGATAGATACAAATGAAGAGAATACTCCCCAATCTCCAAAATCAGATGGAAGATATAAGCGCGACAAAATAGGAGTTACAACTATCGGAAGCAGTAACATAATAATATTACTCATAGACATTTTTAATGTGTTGAGTAATAATGCACTGGATTTTATCTTGTTAATAATCTGTATCAAATTTATATCCTTTAGTTGATGGGACGTAATACATTGTGATTCCTTTACGCCCAAGTTCTAACATCTTTTCAAGGCAAAGTTTAGAATTAAAGACTTTTATAAGAAGATTGGAAATTCTTTTTTTACGATACATTTCAGAAGTAAAATGTTTTATGAGTCTCTGCTCGCGAGTCCTTCTTTCCAAGTCGCCTTCTATGCAAGTGTAATCCTTTATAGTCCCGTCATTATCATAATACTTATATGTTTTCTGTAGAGTAAAGAACTGTCCCCAATACTCATAGTCTTTATATAATAAAGCTTCTACACAATGATCAAATGTTCCGATGTAATGAGCATCAAGTCCTATTGTATAGACCAGAGCCCCCAACGTAGTCATTTTGTACCATGGAGACTTTTCATCCCAACAGTTTTTACATGCAGAGTGTTCCTCTACGAGCCATTTCGCATATTTCCCCCATGCACAAACTGAGTGTTGTACATTAATGCTACGAACAACATTTGAACTCTTCCTAAAAACTTCTGCAAGGTGACCTGCAAATGTTGGATCGGTCTTTGGGTTGAAGATATAACTTGGTTCTTTTTGGTAACGTGGGTTTGGGTACGATGGCATTATTAAAGTGCCCTCTATTGTGATGATATTTTGAATTTTTTTTATCAGTTCTTCGGCTGTACCTTGATAGTTATAAAATTCTTTCATGGAAGCATGAATGCATATAACACTTCCCTTCTTCATCCCGAGGTTACACATGGTTTCCACAATCTCATCAGCTGTATATTTCTGATGATATAGTAATTTCCCTATACGTTTATGAATATCCTTTCGTAATAAAGAAATATCTTGTACACCTGTAACCTTCTTGAATAGGATTCCTAAGGTAGTTGGAATACTTTGTTTCATGCCATTATATGAAAATCTTCTTTATATCTTTCTAAGTGATATAAGTACTAATATCATGTTCGTAATGATGAATACAACAATCACAAATATCATTCTTTTTGGTCCTGCAGGTTTTATAGGAACCTGAGCCCCTTTAATTATAGTGAAGACTGGTATTGTCTCTTGTAATTTTGCTTTCGCTGCATCGTATTGGTTTTTTGCAGCTGAGTAAGTATTATACTTCAATTGCATATCATTTTCCAAGTCTTCTGTTTTAGATTGGATAGATTGAAGTATGACATCTTGATTAGCATCAGAGAATTCTGCATATCGCTTTCGTGCATCTTCGTAGCTGCTTAAAGCTTCCTGGGTAAGCTTTTTATAGTAAGCAACATCTTTTCGTGCTTTGTCAGTTCTGTAAGCTGTTATGAATTCTTTTAATTTAGTTCTTAAAGAGTCTGCTATAGTCTTACTGATTAGCGGGTCTTGGGAAGTTGCAGTGATAGTGATTACCCCATCTTTCGTGTCAACCTTGAGTGATATATCTTTGCGAATAGTTTCTGCCACATCTGCTTGCTCTTTGGTTAAGTGATATGGGGATACGGTATCTAATGTTATGTTCTTTTGTTTCTTACTTAATAGTCCTGTAATCCACGAAATCTTTTGATGGTTTGCAAGATAATCAAAGTAGGTGTACTGATTCCCATTACTGGTTGTAATGGGAATATTGAATAATTCTACTACAAACTTGTTGTCTTCCATAAGGTCTGGATACAACATTGGTGTAATAGCATCTGTACTTTTTAGCTGAGACATATCAAGTCCTAAAGATGATGCAAGTGAACCGATTGTTCCAGAATTCCCTGAATTGTTGATTTCTGGAGCTAACTTAGTATCTGTTGTATAATAGCGAGGTTCATTCCAAATATATAGAATGGAGAGGAGCATTACTAAAGGTATTGTTATCAAGAAAAGAAGCTTTTCTTTGATGATACGCTTAACAATTAAGCGTAAGTCAATTGTAACAACTTTATTATTATTAGTCATTTTTCTTTTTAATGAGAGTAAGTCTTATTATAATAATGTATTTATTCTTTATCTTACTTACTTTATCAAGTTCGCTATCGTAGCTATGACGGCTGCAATGCTGGCTGCACTCGAGCCGACACTGAGGGTTTCAGCAAGGCTCATGCGGCTTTGTATCTTTGTAGGAACAATGATCTCGCAGCCAGGACGTACCTTGGCATTGTGGCCAACCTTTGCTAACATACCGTTCATGTATAGGATATAGGTGTTACTCTTCTTGGCATCGCTGGCAAAACCACCGGCTTGATCGATATAGTAAGCAACGCTCTTACCCTCAACATAGCCGACAGAGTTAGGGAACATAACGGCACCATTGATCTTAACCGTACCATTGTATTGTGGAATAACAATGCGGTCGCCCTCACGAAGGACGATATCTGCATCGCTTCCTGGCTCTGCAATCGCTTTATCTAACTCTATACCAACAGGGTAGACATCAGGTACTTGGAATTTCTCCTCTAACTTCTTGTTGTTATCTTGTATCGCTTGAAGCACACCAGCATCCTTTGTTCTGATGGCTAAGTCCATCATGTTCTTGCGTTGTTGGTCTAATTGCATCTTATAAGCACTCTCCATTCGTAGGCGTTCGGATGGGGTAGGGCGTCGCTCTAAGCGTGCTCCTTTTATATAACCCAGCTCTGTTGCACCGCCTGCAGCCTTATAGATGTCGCTAAGGCGCATCTTTCTTGAGGTCAGTGTGTAGTTTCCTGCGAACACCACCTCACCTTCTATACTCACATTCTGTTGGTCGGTCGTACCCGGACTCTTGCGTACATAGACCTCATCGTAGGGTTCAAGTACGAAGCCCGGAGCACCATCAATAACGAAGCCATCGCGCAATGAGAAGGAGTAAGTGCGTGCGATGATAGAGTCAGGGGTAAGTGCTTGCGGATTGGTGATACGTCGTGACACATCCACCTTAACTGTGGAAGCAGTCTGTTTCAGGCCACCTGCCTGTAAGATAAAGTCTTCTAACGACTCATTATCAGCATATTGGTAGATACCCGGATAGAGCACCTCGCCATGAATAGTTATCGTTCGCTGCTCTTGTGCATCGGTGCGAGTAGGAATAAACAGTATATCCTCGTTTTGTAACGGTATATCAGCAACACGTCCGGTGAGGATACCATCTACGTCGACAGAGATAACCTCGAGTGTTCGGTCGGCCTTTCTGCGGTGTAAGACAGCGTGTGGCGCAAAGGCCACCTCGGTCAGTCCGTCTGCAGCCTCAATCAGTCCACGCACGCTATTGATGCGTCCTCCAACCTCGTACATACCCGGACGGAACACAGCACCCTTGATTTCGACCATGTTCTCATACCTTGGAATGACGGAGTCAACGCTGATAGAGTCTTCATCGGCCACTCGGAAGCTACGCATATCAAACTCGTTGACATTAAAGATAGAGTATTGACGACCCGTCTTCCTGCGTACCCGGACTGAACGGGTGTAGGCATCGCCAGCGAAACCACCTGCATAACTAATCAAGGTACCCAAGCTCTCGCCTCGTTTCATCTCATAGAACATTGGTCGTTTGACCTTTCCACTCACCTGAGCGAGCATCTCGTAAGGGCCAACGACGATGACGTCATTGTCTGCCAGGCGTACGTTACCACTCAGATGGCCGCGACGAAGGAAATCGTAGACGTCGACTGTGCTAATCAGCGTTCCTCCTCTATACACCTTAATATTACGTAGTGTACCCAAGTCTCCGATACCTCCTGCCATATAAAGGGCATTGAAGACAGTGGCAAAGGCAGATAGTGTATAAGTACCAGGGGTCTTCACCTCACCAACCACGTTGACCATGATAGTATGGGTCTGCCCAACAGAGAGGCGGATGTTCGAACTGCTGTATCGTTTACCTATCTTTTCACGGATGCGATTATTAGCTTGAGCAACCGTCAATCCGCTTACCTGAATAGGTCCGAAGCCTTCCAAAGTGACGTAACCATCTGGGGCAACGGTTGTCTGGTAGGATTTCTGCGAAGCACCATACACGTCGATAAACACAGCATCACCCGGTCCTATGCGATAGTTACGTGGTAGTGCCATGTTCATATTAGGTTCGAAGGACAGGCTCTTATTGTTGAATATGTCACGCCCCCACACCTTCTTGCGGTTCCTACTGAGTTGTTTCAGAAGGTTCTCATACATTGCTGCGGTGTCTTGCGGCATCCAGTCGTTCATCTCGGATTGCATCTTCAGATACTCACCATCGTTCTCATCGTAAGTGTTTGTCCATGAGCGGTTAGGAGAGATGCGTCCTTCAGAATATCTACCCACCTCCTGTTCGTTGGCGTCATAGTCGTTGAGCGTTGCATCAGCTATTTGTCGCTTACTCTTTCCAGGCGTTGTTTGTCCGTTGTTGGTACGACTGCGGTCGGCTGTTGTCCCTTCCTTTGTTGCCCCGAAAGCAGCATTTCCTTTCTGCATCTTCTCGTATAAGTTCCTGACACGGCGTATCTGCGAGATGTCAACACCACTCTGCATGAGCTTGGTGACAATCTGCGACTGTGGAGTACCTTTCTTATGCTCTTTCTGCACAAAGTCCATAACCTGCGTATCGGTCATTGACGACTGTGCAAACCCATTGAGGGAACATAATGCGAGTAATACAAATAGAATATATTTCTTCATTGTCTTGTTTAGAATTTCTTACCTGTAAGGATGTTGACGACCGTTTTAACGATGATTGTAAAGTCGAGCCATAGCGTCCGATGTTCTAAGTAATGGATGTCCATCTCCATACGTTTGAGCATCTTCTCCATCGTGTCTGTATAGCCATTATAGAGTGTTGCCTCCGACGTTAAACCTGGTTTCATCTCATAGATGAGCTGATAGCGGTCGGTATGTCTTAGTATTTTGTCGATAAAATACTTACGTTCAGGACGCGGCCCCACGAACGACATGTCGCCTCTGAGCACATTCCATAGTTGTGGCAGTTCGTCTAAGTGATGGCCACGTAGGAACTGTTCCAATCGAGTAGAGTTCGAACTGTCGCATTTAGCAACCAGTTGTGGGCCCTCTTCCTCCACGATGCTGCTCATAGTTCGGAACTTAAAGATAGCAAACGGACGACCTTTATATCCAATGCGTATCTGTCGGAAGAAGATTGGTCCGTTGCTTTGATAAGTAATCAGAATACTGATGACGAGAAATAAGGGCGAACAGAGGGCCAGGCCGATGAGGGCACCAATAATGTCAAAGGCACGCTTCATACTGTGTTGAAGCTTCCCCATGGCATCAAGACTCCCTTTCTCTTTCATTGTTTCTTCCTACTTTTAGTCCTTTATTGTTATAATAACTCTATTTTTGTAATTTTGTTGCAAAGGTACAGTATTTTATTTATTTTTCACTTAGAAATGCTTATCTTTCCCTTTGTCGTCGTAACTTTGTAAGGGAAAACGAGCTGAATATGCGTAAAATAATCCATATTGACATGGATGCTTTCTTTGCTTCTGTGGAGCAGAGGGACAATCCGGAATTGCGAGGCAAGCCTATTGCGGTTGGCTTCGACGGACCGCGTGGCGTGGTGTCTACGGCCAGCTATGAGGCACGCCCATACGGTGTACACTCGGCTATGTCTATGGCTCAGGCGAAGCGGAGGTGTCCACAGCTCATTGTCGTCCCTACTCATTTCGAGAAGTATAAGGAGGTTTCACAACAGATCCACGCTGTCTTCCATGAATACACAGACTTAGTAGAGCCGATATCACTTGATGAAGCGTTCTTGGATGTGACCGACAACAAAGGGAATTGAACTGGCAGTTGATATCGCTAAAGAGATTAAGCAAAAGATACTTGAGCGTACGTCGTTGACGGCTTCTGCTGGGATTAGTTTCAACAAGCTTTTGGCGAAGATAGCATCTGATATGCGCAAGCCGAACGGTATCTTTACGGTGCATCCCGACCGTGCGCTCGATTTCATTGGGAGCTTACCTGTGGAGAAGCTATGGGGTGTCGGACCGAAGACTGCTAACAGGATGCATGAGATGGGGGTGTTCACGGGTGCACAGCTGCGGTGCATCTCATGCGAACATCTCGTACAGGTGTTTGGTAAGATGGGGCGTGTTTATTACGACTTCTCACGGGGTATTGACGATCGACCAGTCGTTGTTGCCCACGAACGTAAGTCAGTAGGATGCGAGCGCACGTTCCTTGAGGATTTACACATTGATACGAAGATTATCATCGAACTTTATCATATCGTCTTGGAACTGGTTGAGCGCATTGAACGAAAGGATTTTAGGGGGAGGACACTCACCTTGAAACTGAAGTGGGATGCGACGACTCAGATAACACGAAGCCTTACACAAGAGAAGGTGTTACGGACGAAAGACGACATCCTGCCGCTTGCCAAACGACTACTGAAGGACACGGAGTATCATGACCGACCCATCCGTCTGATGGGACTCTCGGTCTCTTCGCCTGAAACTAACGATAAGGAGGGACAAAACCGACCGCAGTGGGTGGAGGGTTTCCTGCCTTTCAGCGACGATAAACACAAGAGATAACAGACTGCTGAAAGTCATTGACAAACAAGGCAGAACTTTCCTTGCCGAATTATTATCATGAAAAAAAGGAATTATTATCATGAAAAAAAATATTTATTGTCGTGAAAAGAAATATTTTTCTTCATGAAAAGAAATTAAGACGGTCGGTCTTCTGTCATGGAATACTAAGTTAGATGCTAATCGAAAGTTCGTTAACTTGCCCTTAGAATAATGCTTAAAACATTTCCAAATATCAAAGAAAAGTATTAAATTTGCACTTGATAATCTGGTGTATAACGCCAAGGATATATTTTGTCCTTTGTTCTCTTCAATCATTATTATTAAGAAGTCATAGCGTATGCAATATAATGTAACGTGTAACAAATGCAATCGCACATTTACAATTACGGCTGATGGTGGCGAGAGTTTACAGTGTACTTGTCCTTATTGTGGGCAGTCGTTGTTTGTCAACTTGCCTTCACAGGTAAGCCCCGTGGCCCCTGTTGCGCAGCAACCTATCAATGATCAGCATGACAGCGGGAACCAAAATTCAACGCTAAAAATACTTCTTACGATTCTGATTGTACTTATCTTAGTGGCTTGGCCGTCTTTGGTTTTATCTACTGGCAGAACGAGAAGGAGGCAGCCCAGATGGAGTTGCAGGCACAAAGGAAGGCTCATTCAGACTCGTTGATGCAGGTGCGTGCACAGATGGAGGCTCAGGAGGAAGCCGTACAAAAGCAGAATGAGAAGCGGAAGGGGATATGCAGTTTTCTAACATCGTTCTATCAGAAGGCCGTTCTGGTTGATGATGCGGACGCAAATTTCTATAGTCGTTACCTTACCGACTATTGTCGTCGAATCGTCTTCGGTGTGCCTGATGGTTATGATGCGGATGTTGATGAGTCGACGATGTGGTGGGGAGCCTTCGGAAACACTGCTACCGAGCCCGACCTCTCACAGCTTTTGCGCAATCTGACAGTGGTTCCTATAGATGACAACTGGTATAAGGTAAGACTGTCACAAGATGGAGAAACAGAGTACCGTCAGGTGAAGGTGCTATCGCAAGATGGTCATATCCTCATTGACGACATAAGATAATAAAGACGAAAGGAGGTTAGAATGCAATTTCAGATAGCTTGCAAACATTGTCATCGTCCCTTTGTTATTCAGTCGGAGGGTGGCAACACGCTAAGATGTAATTGCCCCTATTGTGGTGAGAGTATGACGGTGGCCACCCCACAGATGGGTGCCCCAGATGGCAGTCGTGCTGAGACGACGGCCACAGTGAGCCACGTACAAGTGGAGCGGGATAACATGAACGTACAAGCCAGACCTGCGGTGGAGCGAAAACCATCGAAGGGTGGACTGGGAAAGAAGGTAACAATCATCTTTGTTAGCTTCTTGTTATTCGTTATTCTCATGTCATCACTCTTATATATAATATTCTCAGCGATGTCAAATTAAACTTTTACACACTCAAATTTATGAAACAGACAAAGATAGTATGTTCTATTAGCGACCGTCACTGTGATGTTGACTTCCTAAGAAAGCTGTTCTTCTCAGGTATGAACGTTGTACGTATAAATACAGCTCATGCCAGTCAAGAGGGTATCAGACAGATTATTCGTAACACAAGGGCTGTGTCGCAACACTTAGCCTTGCTCATTGATACCAAGGGACCAGAGGTGAGAACGACCGCATTGGACGAGCCTATTCATTATAAAGTAGGCGATATGGTTAAGATCATTGGCCGTCCTGAGATGGACACAGCCAAGGACATCATTAATGTCTCTTATCCTGACTTCGCTCGTGATGTGAAGGTTGGCGACCACGTCCTATTTGATGACGGTGCATTAGACATGCTTGTTGTTGAGAGCGATGGCCCAATGCTGATCGCACAGGTGCAGAATGAGGGCGATCTCGGCTCTCGTAAGAGTGTGAACGTACCGGGTGAACATATCGAACTCCCAGCCCTTACGGAGAAAGACAAGAGTAATATCTTGTTGGCAATAGAGGAAGATATCGACTTTATTGCACATTCTTTCGTTCGCTCAGCGGCTGATGTTCTTGAAGTACAGAAGATACTTGACGAGCATAACTCTGATATTAAGATTATCTCAAAGATTGAGAATCAAGAGGGTGTAGACAATATCGACGAGATTATCGATGCTTCTTACGGTATCATGATTGCACGTGGTGACTTGGGTATCGAGGTTCCTATCGAGCAGATTCCTGGTATTCAGCGTAGTATCATAGACAAGTGTATCTTGAAGAAGAAGCCTGTTATCGTGGCTACTCAGATGCTTCATACGATGATTAACAACCCTCGTCCTACACGTGCTGAGGTTACCGATATAGCAAACGCTATCTATAGTCACACCGATGCACTGATGTTAAGTGGTGAGACAGCAAGCGGTAAGTATCCTGTTGAGGCTGTTCAGACGATGGCTCGTATAGCGGAAGCGGCAGAGCAGGACGCTCATAAGCGTGGACACATCAGTGTGCCAATGATTAATCAGAATGATCAGCGTGAGTTCTTGTCAAGAAGTGCTATCGAGGCTACCGAGCAGTTGGGTGTTAAGGGTATCATCACCGACAGCGAGACGGGTCAGACGGCACGCAATCTTGCTGCCTTCCGTGGTCCACACCCTGTGTTGGCTATCTGCTATAAGGACAAGGTACAGCGCTGGTTGAACCTTAGCTATGGTGTTATTGCTGTCTATCAGCATCGCCATAAGTCTAATGAAGAGATGTTTACAGCCGCTTTGCGTATGCTTCGTCAGAAGGGTTACATCGAGTTAGAAGATAAGATAGCCTACCTCTCTGGTACGTTCGGCAACGGTGGCGGTACTACTTTCTTGGAGATAAACAAGGTGGGTGATGTCTTCGCACGCAAGTATCGCTTCCATCTCCCAGAGGGTGTGAATACGGGTGAGGAAGAGGCTTAATGCTTCTTGAGCCTTAACAAAAGGATTTATCATGGTCGTTCCTGTCTTGGAGCGACCATTTTTCGTATTATACAAACGGTGGATACGGTTGGTGGAAAGGGCTTTGTGAAGGCTTGATTGATAGGGGAATATAAAATGAAGAAGCCTTCGTTGGTGGGTTTATGTTGTTGGCTTTCTGTTAAAATCAGCTCTTAGCGGTTGGTGATAGAATTGTTAGTTATGGGCAGATAGTACTATCAGTAATGAAAACGCAATACTATTAGGGGGGTGGGGATAATGTTCTTAATTCGAGAAGATAATTCTTTTATGTTGTAGGAGAGGATATTATCAATTTGATATAATAGTGTTTTTGTTTTGGGAAAATGGTTCTTACAGGTTAAGTAGAGGATATTATCAATTTGATAAGATAGTGTTTTTTAATTTGGGAGGATAGTCCTTGCAGATGGTGGAGATAATCCTTTCAACTTGAAAAGGTTAGTCTTTTAGTGGAAAACGATGGTGTTTTCAATGTGGTAAGAGTATGTTATTAATTCAGAAAGGTTAGTCTTTTATATGAAGGTGATAGTGCTATCGGTGCGGGCAGGCCAGTCTTTTAGATGTAGTCGATAGTGCTATCGGCTCGAAAGGATAGTGTTATCGATTCGGAAGTCTTGTGCAGTTAATACGAGAAGGAGGTACTTCTAAGTGGAGGCAGAGCCGGCTATTAATAAAGAAAGGTAAGGACTAAAATAAACAAAGGTGCCAGAAGAATTTCTGAACACCTTTGTCATAATGCAACTTATATAAAATTTTCTTCCCTTGATGGGCTAATCCTAATCGTGTTGAAGAGGTATCTTCTTAACACGACGTTCGTGTCTTCCACCTTCAAAGCTGGCTTTGAAGAAGGCGTCGAGTATCTTTTCGGCTGTCTTATTGTCGATAAATCGACCAGGGAGGACGATGACATTCGCATCATTATGCTGTCGAGTCAACTCGGCAACATCCTTGTTCCATACCAAGCCAGCACGTACGCCTTGGTGTTTATTAAGTGTTATGGCCATTCCTTCACCGCTACCACAGATCGCAATAGCCGGGTACACCTCACCACTCTCTATGGCTTCAGCCAATGGGTGAGCATAATCAGGATAGTCGCAACTTAAGTCACTATTACAGCCAAAATCCTTATATGCATACTTGTGTTCCTCCAAATACTGGATTACGAACTGCTTTAATGGATAGCCTGCGTGGTCGCAGGCAACTCCTACTGTCTTAATTTCCATAAGCTGTTTAGGTTTTATGAGTCCCTTACTGCCGTGAGGAAGAAGGGACGTCTGGTTAAACGTTTATGCTAAAAACTCTTTTACTTGCTTATATACGTTCTCGGCTGTGAAGCCCAACTTCTCGTCTAACACCTTATAAGGAGCTGAGAAACCGAAGCTGTTGAGGCCATATACCTTACCATTGGCACCCACCAAGCCCTCAAGGGTCACTGGGAGACCTGCTGTAAGACCAAATATCTTTGCGTCTCTTGGCAGGATCTGCTCTTGATACTCCTTGCTTTGGCGACGAAAGAGGCCCTCTGATGGAGCACTCACAACACGTACCTTTATGCCGTCTTTGCGTAGTAACTCAGCACCTTCAACGCAGGTTGATACCTCAGAGCCGCTTGCAACGAGGATAATATCAAACTGTTCGTCAGAGCCAGTGACGATGTATGCACCCTTGCGAGTCAACTGGTAGTCTGTTCCCTCTGGTAGGCTCTTCACATTCTGACGTGAGAAGATGAGCGCTGTTGGCGTATCCATGTTCTCCATAGCCATCTGCCAACATACGGTAGCAGCGTCACTGTCGGCTGGACGAAGCACTCGTACTGAGTCTTGACCAGCATGGTTCTGCAGCTTCTCCATCAAGCGTATCTGTGCTTCCTGCTCCACTGGCTCATGCGTAGGACCGTCTTCACCAACACGGAAAGCATCGTGGCTCCACACAAACTTAACTGGTGTCTGCATGAGGGCAGCCATGCGGATGGCTGGTTTCATATAGTCGGAGAAGACAAAGAACGTTCCCATTGCGGTGATAACACCACCATGTAGCATCATACCGATACACATGCAGGCCATTGCTAACTCACTAACGCCTGCTTGGAAGAAGGCTCCACTGAAGTCATCACGTGTGAATGCGTGTGTTTTATTTAGGAAACCATCAGTCTTATCAGAGTTGCTTAGGTCGGCAGATGATACGATCATGTTAGGAACCTGCTCTGCAATGACACCGAGACAAGCTGCTGAGCCATTGCGGGTAGGGATGTCACGCTTCTGTACAAGTCCACTCCAATCAATCTTTGGAGCCTTGTTAGAGAACCACTCGTGCATCTGTTCTGCCTTCTTAGGGTTCTCTTTTGCCCATAGCTCTTCGGCTGCATGACGCTCAGCAACAATCTTTCTGAGTTCTGCGGCACGGTCGTCATAGAGCTTCTGTACCTCTGGGAATATCTTGAATGGGTCCTCTAAGTCACCACCAAGGTTCTTTACTGTATTTATATAGGCGTCACCACCCAATGGTGCACCATGTGTCTTAATGCTGTTCTCGTAGCTACTGCCGTCTGCTTGCAGTGCTCCCTTCGCCATAACAGTCCTACCGATAATGAGCGTAGGGCGGTCTTCCTCCTTATTAGCAGCTACCAATGCTTCACGGATAGCGTCTGGGTTATTACCATCAATCTCCAGTACGTTCCATCCCCAAGCACGGTATTTCATGCCGGTGTCTTCGTCCATGACGGCTCCACACTCAGTAGAAAGCTGAATGTTATTAGCGTCATAAAACATAATAAGGTTGTTGAGTCCTAAGTTACCTGCTAATCGTCCTACCTCTGCACTAATGCCTTCTTGAACGCCACCGTCAGAGATAAAGGCGTAAATCTTGTGTTGCATCATGGTATGACCAAGCCTTGCTTCGAGGAACTTCTCGGCTACTGCTGCACCAGCAGCGTATGCGTGGCCTTGTCCCAATGGTCCTGAAGAGTTCTCAATGCCATGTTTAATGTCTTTCTCAGGATGACCTGGCGTGACAGACCCCCATTGGCGGAATTGCTTAATATCGTCAACAGTGAACTTTCTCTGTAGTGTCAGTGCAGCGTAGAGCATTGGCGACATGTGACCTGGGTCGAGATAGAAACGGTCACGGCCTGCCCATTCAGGCTGATCAGGGTCGAAGATGAGAAATTCTGAGAATAAAACGTTGATAAAGTCGGCGCCACCCATAGCGCCACCAGGGTGCCCTGACTTTGCTTTTTCAACCATTGACACTGCGAGAAGTCTGATGTTATCCGCGGCTTGGTCCATCAATTGCTTGTCATTCATAAATAGATTGGATTTTTGAAATTATAATGCAAATATAGAGATAAATATGGATACATCAAAATAATAAACTTACTATTTTCTCAAAATATTGAAAATTGCCTAAACGTAGGTATTTGCCTTACTTTGTTTCGTTGGTGTTTAGCTGTCTTGTGCTCGGTTTGTTGGTTTGCTGTCTTTGCTTGTGTACTATTCTGTTTAGCTTTGAACGCCGTCTTATCATTGGGTTTTTCTGTGTGTTTTAAGGTCTTATTATGTATGTGTATAGTTGGCCTTCACTTTGAGGTGGAACAGTATAGAGGGCTTGTTAACGTCTTCTTTCGTCGTAGGAATGGTCGTAATGAGTCGGTAATGTCCTCTCATTGAGGGGGGTAGGGCATCCGCACGATTCTTCTCGTAGCCGATGACGCATAAAAGAAGGCCTTAGGGGCGATGTAATTGATGGACAATAAGATAACAAAAAGGGCACATCAGAATATAGAGCCATAACGTTTCTACATTCGATATACCCTTTATAAAAGTTGGTTTAGTAGGATTCTTCTATCAATCCCCTATTATAATAGGTTATAGTGAGGCCTCAGCGTAAATTTCTTTATTGATACGATACAACGCAGCACCACGTTTACTTGTCACCTTATCAATAAGGTCTGTCTTCTCAATAAAGTCTATCTGCTTGATACGCTTGCGGAAGTTACGTTTATCAATCTCAACTCCTAAGATAGCTTCGTGTACGTTCTGCAGCTGTGTGAGGGTGAATAACTCTGGGAGAAGATTAAATCCAAGAGGGTCTTTGTTGATGAGTTTGCGAAGTTGACTTAATGCTATCTGTACCATCTCGATATGGTCACCATATAAGTCGGGTAGGTTGTTGACATCAACCCACTGCAAGTCGTTTTCTTCTAAGAGCTTATGGTCGTAGTCAGAGACGTTGATAAGTGCGCAATAAGCGATTGAGATAACACGGTCACCAGGGTCACGATCGGTCTCACCGAAGGCTCCCACCTGTCGCATATAGATGTTATTGATGCCAGTACATTGGTATAAGACTCTGTTAGCAGCCTCTTTCAAGCTCTCATCTTCTCTAACGAAGCCGCCATAGAGAGAGTGTTTTCCGCTGTAAGGTTCGACTACACGCTTACCAACGAGTAGTTGTAACTTCTTGTTTTCGAAGCCCAATACGATGCAATCGACTGAAACCAATAGTTTAGGTTCTCCTTTGTAGTATTTGTTCATATTTTAGGTTTTGATTAGAGATGTTTATTGTTTTGATGTTTGTTGGTTGTGTTGGAGTATCTCTTTGTTGTGCAAAGGTGATAGTTTAAGGTTATGTCTGGTGTTAAATACTTGGTATTCTTCTTTTCCTTAGTTCTTAGATAAGGGCCGAGCGGTAGGTTTGTTCGGCCCTACATCTAATATTGTATTTGCGGGGAGTGACACCTTGTGAGATGCCACCCAGTTATTAGCAAACCTTGTGAGAGCCGTCGCTGATAACCACAGGATAAACCTCTGGTGCGTGACCATACTTCGCATTGAATTTCTCAGTCACGTCAGCAATGAACTTATCGTACACGTTGTCCTTAACAAGGTTGATGGTACAACCACCGAAGCCACCGCCCATAATGCGTGAGCCAGTCACACCATTCTCCTTAGCAACGTCGTTGAGGAAGTCGAGCTCTTCACAGCTTACCTCATACTCCTTGCTGAGTCCGTGATGTGTCTCGTACATCTTCTGGCCAACAGTCTCATAGTCGCCAGCAACGAGGGCGTCGCAAACAGCGAGGACACGTTCCTTCTCACCGATAACAAAGTGTGCACGCTTATAGTCTTCAGCACTAACCACATCCTTGACAGCCTCTAAGTCGTCCCAATTAGCATCACGTAATGTCTCGAACTTCCTGTCTGGGAAATGCTTAGCCATAGCTGCAACAACATTCTCACAGCTTCTGCGACGGTCGTTGTATGGGCTACCAACGAGTTCGTGCTTCACCTTTGAGTTAACAAGAACGAGCTTGTAACCCTCTGGATTGAATGGGAAGTACTCGAATTCACGGCTGCGGCAATCGAGGCGCATCAGCTTACCTTTCTGTCCGAAGACGCTTGCGAACTGGTCCATGATACCACAGTTCACACCGATATACTTATGTTCTGTAGCCTGACCAGCGAGTACGATGTCCCACTTTGATATCTTATTATCAGCAAACAAGTCGTTCAATGCGCATCCGAAGCAGCTCTCCATAGCGGCAGAAGAACTCATACCTGCACCGAGAGGAACGTCGCCAGCGAAAGCAATATTGAATCCCTTTACGTCGATACCAAGTGCCTTGAACTCCTGTACCATACCATAGATGAAGCGTGCCCATGTCGCACGTGGTCCTTCTGGGTCGTCAACCTTGAACTCTACACGGTCCTTTAGGTCGATTGAGTAGCACATAATAGTATTTGTACCGTTAGGGCGAACCTCCGCCATGACGCCCTTGTCTACTGCACCAGGGAATACGAAGCCACCGTTATAGTCGGTATGCTCGCCAATAAGATTGATACGTCCTGGTGAGAAATAAATGTTTCCAGTCTGGCCGTCGAAGTGCTTGATAAAACGACTTCTTACAAATTCTATGTCCATGTTAGTAATGTTTTTAATTAATAGTTTGGGTTTTATGTTTATATATCAATATAATGGCAAGCACCATGCCTGCCATTATAAAGATGTCTGTCTAAGCCTTCTTTGAAGGATGTGAACCAATCAAAGCATAGAAGAGCATGTAGGCTAACATGCCAACGATAATCCAGTAGCTCTGGATATCGCCTACCTTTGTTGCCATGAGGTTCTGAATGAATGGCATGACGCCACCACCTACGACCATTGTCATGAAGAGACCTGAGGCTGTAGCGGTGTACTTACCAAGACCTTCTGTCGCAAGGTTGAAGATTACACCCCACATAACAGAGGTACAGATACCACAGAGGATGATGAACAACACCTTTGTTGGCACCTCAACATGGTCGAATGTGCTCTCTGCAAGGTTAGGGATTGAAAGGCTCATCTTCACGTCCTCTGGCATAAAGATTGCCACGAACAAGAGGAGAAGGGCTACGGCAGAAGTAACGGTCAGCTGCATACGAGATGAAACCTTGCCACTGATGAAGGCACTAACGAAGCGTCCAACGAGCATCAACATCCAATAAACACCTGCAATAAGACCTGCTGTAGCAGCACTACCAAGTACACCACCATTTGCAACTGGCTCACTGAGATAGAAGAGGAGCTGTCCTGGGATACCTACCTCGATACCTACATAGAAGAAGATAGCGATGATTCCGAGCTTCAACTGGCGATAATGCAAAGCCTCCTTGACACCACCAAGGACGTCGGTCTTCTCTGTCTCTGGTTCTGTCAGCTGTGTAAACCAAACGATAACGAATGATACTGCGAAGATAATCAGTGCTATCAGCAACAAAGGTCTTACTGCGTTGAGCGATGTATCCTTTGTTATCTCACCAATCAGAGAGCCTGCGAACATTGGAGTCAGCGTTGCTGCGAGTGAGTTCAACGAACCACCTGTCTGGATAAGTTGGTTACCACGGTTACCACCACCGCCAAGAAGGTTCAACATTGGGTTTACAACGGTATTCAAGATACATACGCAGAAACCGCAAACGAAGGCTCCAATCAAGTAAACAATGTAGGTGATGATAGCGTTTCCGTCCATCGCACTTGAGCAGAACTGTATTCCGATACCCACTAAACCAAGTGCTAAGGCAACAAGAGCAGTCTTCTTATATCCGTATTTCGAAATCATCAAACCTGCAGGAATACCCATGAAGAGGTAGGCTAAGAAGTTCATCATGTTACCCATCATACCTGCCCATTCATAGTGTTGCTTCCATATTGTGCCGAATGGGGCGGCCATGTTGGTAACGAAAGCGATCATTGCAAATAGGAACATCATGGTGATAATGGCCACCAAAGTTCCTTTTTTGTTAGTTTGATTTTCCATCTTTTGTATTGCTGTTTTTTATTAATTATTTCGCTGTTAGTATTTTACTTCTCAATACCAAACTTATAGATTGTCTTCTGTGTGTACTCCTTACATGGCTCTAAGATGACCGATGGGAAATAATGATGGTTTGGACTGTCTGGGAAATGTTGTGCTTCAAAGCAGATAGCACTGCGACGTGGGAAGGTTGCACCATGCTGACCTTTATAGCCGTCGGCCCAGTTATGTGTATAGACCTGTACTCCAGGTTCGGTTGTATAGACTTCCATCGTTCGCCCACTCTTAGGTTCTTTGATGCGTGCAGCGAACGACAACTCGCCTTCCTCCTTCTTATTAAGAACGAAACAATGGTCGTAACCTGCGCCATGCTTAATCTGTTCGTGGTCGGCGTCGATGTCCTTGCCCACTGCCTTTGGTTCACGGAAGTCGAATGGAGTTCCTGCTACCTTCAAAATCTCACCTGTCGGGATAGAAGTCTCGTCGATAGGGAGGTAGAAATCTGCGTTAATCTGGCATTCTAAGTCGTCAACTGTTGGCGTTGGATTAGCTATACCAGCCAATGAGAAGAAGCCATGACTTGTAAGATTGATGATGGTTTTCTTGTTTGTCTTTGCTGAGTACTTGATAATAAGCTCGTTATCATCAGAGAAGGAATAGGCTACCCATACCTCAACCTCGCCTGTGTAACCTTCCTCACCGTATGAAGAAGTGTATTTCAATACGACAGCGTGGTCGTTAACTTGTACTGCATCCCACACCTTAGCATTGAAGCCCTTCTTACCACCATGGAGTGAGTTAGGACCATTATTGATAGCCAGTTTATACTCTTTCCCGTTCAGTTGGAAGCGACCTTTGGCTATACGGTTGCCATAACGACCAATGAGTGTAGAAAGATAAGGCTCTGGCGAGCTGATTACCTCTTGTATATTGTCATGTCCTTGGATGATATTAGCCATGTTACCGTCCCTGTCAGGAACCATAATAGCAACAATCGCACCACCGTAATTAGTGACTGCAACCTCATTACCCTTGGCATTTCTGAGTACGTATAGATCAGTCTTCTTACCGTCTATTGTTGTTTGGAAGTCTTCTTTCTTCAGTCCACACGCATAGTGTGTCTCTTCGGTATTTACCATGATGTTTCTGTTTTTAGTTACTTATCAAGGTTTGCAAAGTAAATAAAAATAAACGAAAACTGCAAACTTAACCCTGAAAATAATAGTGTATGGTGTGTTAAAAACAATTAACATTGCGTCTTTTGTGTCCTTGAAGGTGGTAATAAATGTAGGCTTTTTCTGCTTTTTTTTTCTTTATGAGTGCTGTAATCCGTATCAAAAAACCGTGGAGTATTTGCGAAATAAGTTTACAATAATAGGAGCGAATACCTCTTCTTTATCCCGCTGATAGTGTTTTCTTATCGAGTTGTAACTCTCAAGTAATCAAACTGTTAAACTATAGCTTAGTAGAAGGTGCCTTTCAAGGGTCAAGAAGGGCGTGTTCTTGGGTGTTGAAGGGCGTCTTCTGCAAGGAAGAAAGGCCTTGTTTAGAACGTAGATAAGCCTATCCTACCATCCAGCATACAATATTTCTTTACAAACATCCCGTCCACCATGTTCTCTGCTTAGTCTTCTCTTCGCTTTTCCTATCCGTTTTACTACGCTCGAGTGAGGGTTTTCATGTTCCGTTCCATGTATTGCCATCCCTTTTCCTGTTCGTATTGCAGTGTAAAAGAGTGGTTGTTCATGTTTCGTTCCTTGTATTGTCATCCCTTTTCCTGTCCGTATTGCGGAGTACGAGTGTGGCCTTTCATGTTTCGTTCCTTGTATTGTCATCCCTTTTCCTGTCCGTATTGCGGTGTACGAGTGTGGGTTTTCATGTTTCGTTCTTATTATTCTTATCTATTTCCCTGTTCGTATAGTTGTGTACGAGTATCGCTATTTTCGCTGTCTTCTTGGCTTTGCTAATTGGGTTCGTCGGTGATGGTAGAAAGTCTTTTTACCCTTGATTTTCTATAAACTATCCCAATGTCTGTCAGTTATATGTGCTCCGCAGTATCTTATCGCAAAGTCAATAGCAGCACAATTCCCCTTCATCTTCTATATAGCAATGCACATCCTACGGATGTCCTATTACCTTATTATGTTTGTTTCTTAGAACATTCTCTTCGCTCAATCGGCTACTTAGAACCCACTAAAAGTTCTTTTCTTGATTTTCTTTGAACTTAAGTATGATATTAGTTCCTTCTTGTTTTGCGAGTATAATATTCTGGTTTTATATTTATAAAAGGGTAAATGAGTACTGTCAAGATGTATATTATATATGTCGTTTTTCATGAAAAAGCCAAAAACGAACCCTTTAAGTGCATTTTATTAATAAAGTCTTGGATTATTCAAATAATTCTTCTATCTTTGCAACGCTAGAACCCGCCAAGCCTCTCAACGATGCTCAAATGTGCGGGTCGTTTTTTATTATATCATGATATCACATACAGTACCTTTTGGGAAAGGCTATACAGCAGCTCGAGACCTCGTTTCTTTGTTGCAAGAAAGAGGCCTTTTTGTCTCAAATACATCAAGAGCTGAGCATTTCTTAGAGCATATCGGCTATTATCGCCTGTCTGCTTATATGTATCCATTACTAAAGATACCAAAGAACCTCCACCTTTATAAAGAAGGAGCAACATTCGAACAAGTCATGATGCTGTACCGTTTTGACAAAAAGCTCCGCGTGTTCTTGTTTAATGAACTTGAAAAAATAGAGGTTGCTGTTCGCTGTGCTATAGTTAACATTGGTAGTTTCATGACCAGAGATCCATTCTGGATGATAGATTCAGCAAACTTTGTTAATCAGTCAAAGTTTCTGAAGACAATGGATTTGATAGGTCATGAAATGTGCAGATCACGAGAGGATTTTATCATCCACTTTAAGGAGACCTATTCAGACCCTTATCCACCGGCTTGGATAATATCTGAGATACTTCCGTTTGGTATCATCACAAACATATATAATAACATCAGGGATAAGAAGATTAAGAAAAGAATTTCACAATCTTTCGGCCTACAAATAGCACCTTTCGAGTCTTGGTTAACTATTGTGACATTGACGAGGAATGCATGTTGTCACCATTCTCGTGTATGGAACAAGCAAAATACAATCCGTCCGATGGCACCTAATATAACAACAAATCCTTGGGTTACGCTACAGACAGACTCGCTTCGTATATATTATAATATATGTATCATTAAGTATTTCTTGGATGTCATATCTCCAAACAATGATATGCTTCAGAAAATGAAAATGCTCTTTACTGACTTTCCTGAAGTTGATTTGCATGCACTCGCCTTCCCACATGGATGGGAGGAAGAACCACTTTGGCGTATCTAACAGCTTTGTGTTATTCTTTATGATACGCCTACGACTATTAGCATCAGTAGCGAGTTGGGTTATAAAGAGTTCTTTTTCTCCTTCTTTAATTCATTATATAGGACTAAGCCTTTCGCTGTCAGTAGGTATCTCTGCCGAGGATGTCTTGGGGGATTTGGGATAGAGTAGGCGAATGTAGACTTCGTTGATTGCTGGCTTCAGATAAAGATTAAGGAAGCTATCTCGCCTTTTTAGTTCTAAGTTATCCATCATGTTCTTTACTGATAATACTTGATTACCTATAACAATGACCAGTCGTTTGATATTCGCATTATCCGTGTGTTACTTGTCCCGTACTTGTCCTGTGCTTGTCCTGTACTTGTCTTGTAGTTGTCCTGTGCTTGTCTTCTTCTTGCCGAGTACTTGTCTTGTTTGTAAGGGGCGGTTGTGTCTTCCAGTCATCAGTAGCATTAATGTGCAAGAAACGATTGCAAAGGTCCCACTTCTCCCCTAATAGCAGATTACGGAAGAACCGTTTAGGGTCTTCAGGATTTGGAGTGATAAGGTTTGCCACTTGTGTTTAGAGTTTGAAGTAATGTCACACGGAGGAACGGAGAGAACGGAGGATTATTAAATACAAAGCTATAGTAGTAACGGAGGCACCGTCGGTGCATAGAGCAACGGAGCTTGTTTGCCAATTCTATTAGCAATTTATATACAAAGTGTTTATCCCAAAAGAGTTACCAGAAATCTGTACGCTGCACCTCCGTCGCTCTTTGTGCCCTCGGCACCTCCGTGACATTGCGTTACCTCCGTCCCCTCCGTGACTCTGTGTGCCTTATATGTAAGAGTTTTAGTTTATCACTCCATATTTCGGATGAGTCATCATTAAGAATAATTAATGCACAAAAGTATGTTGTATAAGGTGAAAAAACTATCTTTACGCTTAATTTATTCACAGATTGATAAAGGCGGGAAAGTTATATATAGAGATTGAGGCAGCTCCAAAGCCAACTATTACTCCAATGTCAAATCAGTTTAGGTTTAAAATATAACAGTAGCATGAAGAGATTAGCATTATATTTCGTAGGTCTGGTTTGCATACTTTGTAATTGTACTGCGCAGACGGTATCATCGGTGGCAAAAGATAATTCACAACAAAATCAGAATAAGCAATTGCAACAAAACGCCAAAGGACAGGACTCTACACCAACTTACAGCATTATATCTGTAGAAAACACTTATAAACTTCGATGGACAGGTAAGGCTTTTACTGGTCTACACAGAGACAAAGCAAACACATGGCTTATCAAAGCAGTGGTGAAAGGGTTGGATGCCAAGTGGCTTAAGCATCCTTTTTCGATTACAACAAAAGATGTATGGCTGCTTAAAGACAGTCTACAGAAAGATGTAGTAGCAATCGTTGCCTTGGAGTCTGCAGAGGCGAGATGGAGTTTTCCTGTCATCAACAAGGAGTATTTCATGATAGAAGAATGCGAGGCTCCCTTGTATGCTGTTCCATATTTTATAAACGGCAGAGTCTACATTATTTGTCTTACACCTTCATTTCAAATCAAAGGAGATGAGATGTACCCCACTATTGATAGAAAAGAGCTGCAAGAAAAGGTTCTTCCGTTAAATGGATAGATATATCTCATAAGTTATATAAAAAAAGCTGGTATTATGTATCTTTGTAGTGACCAAACTTCAAGAACATGGATACCAGCATAATGCAAAACGCCTTAGGCGTCTTCCAACAAGATTGTCAGAAACTGCGCTACGAAGATAATAACTTAGTTTTAGAAATCCAAACTCCAAAGGAAAAACTTTGTTGTCCTGTATGTGGAAGTCATAATATCAATCGTAACGGTAGCCATATTCGTCGCTTTGTAAGTGTTCCAATTGGTCTGAGCAAGACCTATCTGGACATGCGTGTACATCGTATTCAATGTCACGACTGCGGCTGTATTAAACAAGAAGACATCGACTTTGCGAAAGGAAAACGTCGGCATACAATAGCTTTTGCAAATATGGTGCTTGACCTGTCTCGCTTTGCAACAATTCAAGATATATCATGTTTTCTACAGGTATCCTGGGATGTCGTACGTAATATACAGATGGAGTTTCTACAGTCAAAATACTCTAACCCCGACCTTTCCATGTTAAGACGTATTTCCATTGATGAATTCGCCACTCATAAAGGGCATGTATACAAGACCATAGTTGTAGATTTGGATAATGGGCATATTGTTTATGTCGGTGATGGTAATGGCAAGTATGCTCTTGATGGATTCTGGGAACGGCTTGGTAAAGACAAAGAGCATATACAAGCAGTGTGTACAGACCTTTCTGCAGCATATACAAGAGCTGTGAGTGAGCACCTTCCCAATGCAGCACTTGTAGTAGACCACTTTCATGTAACCAAGCTTATGAACGAAAAGGTGGACTTGCTAAGGAGACAGATATGGCATGAGGAAAAGGACATCAACAAGCGTAAAGTAATCAAAGGAACACGTTGGTTGTTACTCAAAAATGGAAATGATATTTTTGATTATGCACACAAAAATAGACTGGAGAATGCCTTGAGCCTAAACCGTCCGCTGATGATTGCCTATTATCTCAAAGAAGATCTTAAGGAAATATGGAATCAGTGTAGTAAGCAAAAAGCTAAAGATTTGTTGGATGAATGGGTAAAGCAAGCTATAGAATCTAAAATACAGCCATTGGTGAAAATGGCTTCAACTATTAGAGCATACAAGACATACATATTAGCATGGTACGACCATTGTATAACAAATGGAAAAATTGAAGGCATTAACAATAAAATAAAGGTTCTGAAAGACAGATATACGGATTCAGAAATGAGGAATACTTCACATTAAGGCTATATGCATTGCATGATAGGTATCTACGCATTTAACGGAAGAACCCAAGAAAAGGTATTGATGCCACTGATGCAGTCTTTCAAGTAGCATATTTGTAGTGCATGTTAAAGGTAAAGACTGTCATTACATCAAAAACTTGCAGAAGTCATCTGCCCTACAAAATATTTCTGTAACCTTGTCGTCAGTAATCATAGCAATCTTTATTTGCAGCTATTTGTATATTAGCTTCTTAAAGTTAAAACTATTTCCGCTAATCACCAAATTAACAGAGACTTATAACTCGTCAGACTCACGTTAGTTAGGACCTCTCCCAAAGGTCTGCCTATTTAAAGATATCTGCCCACTCAAAACCATTTTTTTAACGTCCCGTCCAGTTATCTGGCGTACAAGGACATCACTAATACATTCATATGGAGTATAAAAGCCTTTGACCAAAACCTTACGACCATTTCGTAGAAAATAGCAGACATCTTCATCCCAGCCTATGGCGCCTTTCTTCTCTTTATAGAACTGAGACGAAAACTCGTAATGTCTTCCATCTACTCCTTTCACTCTAAAATGATCGCCAGTGCCTTGTACCTGTAATCCGCTACGTAAGCAGAATGCATGCAATTGTGGATAAGTGAAGAAGAGATTGTAAGCCCCAGAACCCTCTTCCTTTTCCGATAAGCTTACAAGCATATAAGGTTTCATTCCTGTATCGATAAATATACTGCCTGTATAGTCATCCCGAACTGCTAACAATTTACGAAGTGAATCACGTTTTTCCTCAGAGGGGAGATCTAACAACGGCTTAACGAGTCTCAGTTGGTTCTCAGCCCATGCCTGATATGTCTCTTTATTAACACCATTACCATAGCTGTCCATTAACTGATGAAACTCCATCACATCATTGTAAAACTGCTGACATAACTCCTGTCGGTTAACGCCAAAACAGAATCGACGCTCAATGTAGCAACCCTTCTTCTTACCAGATTTATCAATGACTATATTATCCGAAGGCGGTACCCTCCCACCATGATTTAGTCATAACACGGTCCTTGCATATACATGCGAAGATAATATTGAACCTCCTCAGTCAGTCTCTCATCACCAAGGAATTGGTCGAAAGCTTCTATCAGATGCTTTGCACGCCAGATATCATCAACCGTTCTCAGCTCTAACCTGGCTGGTTTTAGAGAGAAATCTAACTCGGGAAAGTGGGCCCAGAGACGTCGTGTGAGTGCATCGAATTTCTTCATAGGTCCGTGTTCAAACTCTTTTGCTCGACGCAGAATAACTACTTTCTCAAAGTCATCTTCGATCCCATGCCGGTTTTTCATCATCGGAAACGGATCACTGTTGATATAACTTGCCACATGAAAGGTGTCTTTAGGATAGTCTGACAATGTGAATGTCCAAATTCTTATATCGTTTGACAAGCCACGACTTGTTTCATACTTATCAGAAAGTACAATACGCTGCCCTGGATAATTTTTCTCAAGATAAGCCATGACTTCCCCAGAAGAATTAAAGCTGGGGAAGCAGCTATCCAACATAAATAGCACTAAACCCACCAACACATACAAGGGAATTCTGCGTAAAACCGTCTTTGTTTTCATAATCAAATTTAATGTTATTCAATATCTGCCACTACATATTACGATCTTGTCCCGATACGGAATTTACCTCCCCAGATACCGATACCAGAAGAAACATAGTATTGCGTATTACCTTTCTTTAATGGTCCGAAAGCATCTTCATAAATGAAAAGAATCAAGGCAAATACTATTATCATTGCTACATTCATATTCCTACCTTTATACTTTAACTTAACCATTATCTATACTCAAATCTAAGCCATAATTGTACTTTACTAAAACTCCTCTTATGCTTTAACTCACGTTATATTACTCTCCCTTTCTTTTGCAAATATAACTCTTTGCATTGATATTTGCAAGAAAGTAAATGAAAAAGCAGCAAATGATTGCTCACTTGCTGCTGTATAGTAATAAGGTTTTCTGTATAAGCCATCAAGGTTTTCCCTGTAAGTTTCTGTTCTTATTTCTTTGTCAGACGAACATACAACAAATAAAAATATATGGTGTGGCTTAGGAAAACCATTGTGTCCATTATTTAATGATTATCTTTTTACCATTGACAATATAAACACCCTTAGGCAAAGCATTAATTTCGTCAGTGCTTGCTTTACTTAGCCGTTTTGTTCCATCTATTGTATAGACATCAGCAAGTCCTGCTTTATTATTAACAGTGTTTGTAATACCAGTAGTACTACCCTCTATTAAGGAAAAATCTTCCCATTGGTATGCTTGTTTATATGCGTCAAGACTATTCTTAGGAACAATAAGTTTACATTTAGATGTATTTATGTAGAAAAAAACACCTGATTCACAGGTTGGAGGTACGACTGCCTCACTTGAAATCTGTGTTATATTGGTACATTTGTTAAATGCGAATTCTCCTATAGTCTTAACACTATTTCCGATATTTACTTTTTGTAGGTTGGTGCAATCGCTAAAAGCTTCGCTACCTATTCTCGTAACACTATTGGGAATGGTTACAGAAGTTAGAGAACTGCAACCCATGAAAGCATTGTCGCCAATTGTAGTAACACTATTTGGAATGGTTACAGAGGTTAGAGAGCTACAAATGCTGAAAGCCCAACCTCCTATTGTCGTAACACTATTGGGAATGGTTACAGAAGTTAGAGAGCCACAACCGCTGAAAGCCCAACCTCCTATTGTAGTAACACTATTGGGAATGGTTACAGAAGTTAGAGAGCTACAATTGTCGAAAGTATACTCTCTAATTGTCGTAACACTATTTGGAATGGTTACAGAAGTTATAGAGCTACAATCGCTGAAAGCCCAACCTCCTATTGTAGTAACACTATTGGGAATGGTTACAGAAGTTAGAGAGCTACAACCGTTGAAAGCATTGTCGCCAATTGTTGTAACACTATTGGGAATGGTTACAGAAGTTAGAGAACTACATAGGTAGAAAGCATATTCCTTAATTGTCGTAACACTATTGGGAATGGTTATAGAGGTTAGAGAACTGCAATAGCTAAAAGCATACTCTCCAATTGTCGTAACACTATCACCTACTATAATTCGTTTAACACCAAAGTATCTCCATGGTGCACTGTTGTATGGAACTGAATAATCATACATTTCCCCTTTTCCTGTAATGGTTAAAACTCCATCATCAGTAAGGTGCCATTTTAGATTAGGTCCACAAGTACCAGAGCTTTCTGCATTAGCTGATAAGCCCATGAGTAGGGCTATTAACAAGATGTAGATTTGTTTCATATTAGTACTTTTATATAAATAATACTTTTTTGATTTACGGAAGATCAAACACAAAGATAAACAAAATTTATTATAAAATGTTTTTCTATAAGAAGTTTATGTAATATTTTGCTTTTTTCAAGATAGTTATTGTTGAGAGATGGTCGTGAAATTATGAAAATCAACTTTGCTGTCACTTCTATCACTTCTTATATGCTTATAATATATTGAGTATAAGCACATAAGAAGAAGTGTTAAAAGTGACAGGAAACGAAAATTAAACTTTATGTAGTGATATGGGGTTAATGGAGAAGGGACTTTTGCTACTTCTTTTGTAAGCCTGTCAGTAAGTCTGCAACCACGTAGCTGGAGCCACCAACGAAGATGAAGTCGGATTGGGCGGCATCATGAAGGGCGGCTTGGTAGGCTCCAAGGACGGTTGGGAAGATGTTTCCGTGCAGGTCGTAGTCGTTGGCTGTTTCGGCTACCTTCTCTGCAGGGAAGGCACGATGCGTACTCGGTTGTGTCCAATAGTAAATGGCATCATCAGGGAGCATAGACATGACAGCATGTAGGTCTTTATCATCCACCATACCAAAGACAATGCGTTTCTGCGCACATTGCTGACGTTTGATTTGTTGGGAGAGGTAAGTCCATCCACCAACGTTGTGTCCTGTATCGCAAATAGCCAATGGATTAGCTTGTAGTTTCTGCCATCTACCCATTAAGCCCGTCAGTTCGCAGACGTTGGCAAAGCCTTTGGCGATACTTTCAGCGTTCTTGATGACACCTTTATTATACAGTTGCATGACCGCAGTGAGTACTGTGTTGGCGTTCTTCTCTTGGTAGCTACCACCCAATTCGCCCACAATGTCGCCAAAGAAACGAGTCTGATAAGCGATACCACCATCAGGGTTAGGATGCGAAGAAAGCACTGCAGGGATGTCTTCAGCAAAGACAATGAGCGCATCTTCTTTCTGTGCTTTAGCCTTGAAGACAATCTGCGTCTCTGGTACAGCCTCCCCAATAACGACAGGTACACGGTGTTTGATGATACCAGCCTTCTCTGCTGCGATAGCTCCGAGCGTATTCCCGAGGAACTGGGTGTGGTCGAGTGATATATTGGTGATAATCGATAAGATAGGAGTAATAATGTTTGTGCAATCGAGTCTACCACCCAATCCCACTTCGATAACGGCGATGTCTACCTTCTGCTCAGCAAAGTGCTTGAAAGCCAAGGCTGTTGTGAGTTCAAAGAAAGAAGGGTGTAGTGGCTCAAAGAAGTCGCGTTCCTGTTCAACAAAGTCGATAACCTCCTGCTCAGAAATCATTTCTCCATTGACTCTGATACGTTCGCGGAAGTCAACGAGGTGCGGACTGGTATAGAGCCCTACCTTATATCCTTCAGCTTGGAGGATAGCTGCCAATATGTGTGAGCATGAACCCTTGCCGTTGGTCCCTGCAACATGAATGGAAAGGAAGTGGGTATGTGGATGACCAAAGTGCTCGTCCAAAGCCTTTGTTGTCTCGAGTCCTTCTTTATAAGCAGATGCCCCGACATGTTCGAAGACGGGGGTGCTATTGAATAGATATTCTACGGTTTCTTGGTAGTTCATGGGGGGGGATGGGTGATGGGTGATGGGTGGTGGGTGATGATGAAATGTAAGGAAATGATTTAGCCCCATTAGCCAAAGAAGTCTAATGGGGCATATAATCATTATCTCAATTCTAATTGTAAACTCATTGCTTATTAAAAACTTGTTTACTTGTTAACTCGTTTACTCGTCAACTTGTCTAACTTGTCAACTTGTCTAACTTGTTCACTTGTCAACTCATTTCACTTGTCAACTCATTTCACTTGTCAACTCATTTCACTTGTCAACTCATTTCACTTGTCAACTCATTTAACTTGTCAACTCATTTAACTTGTTTACTCGTCTAATCGTTCAGCAAAACAGTTTCTTAAAGTTCTCGAAGATAGAGCGTTTGGTGCTGTTATCACCACGGAAGTTTTCGCTTTGGCGTAATTCTTCGATAATCTTCTTCTCTTCTTTATTCAACTCCTTTGGAACGTAAATGCTGATGTGAACCACTAAATCGCCAGTACCGCTGCCATAACCTTGTACGGCTGGGAGACCCTTACCACGTAAGCGGAGTGTCTTACCAGGTTGTGTGCCGGGTTCAATCTTAATCTTTACATTGCTACCGTCGATGGTTGGGATATCAACCTGCCCACCTAATGTAGCTGTTGGGAAGTCGAGAAGGAGATTATAGATGACATTCTGTCCGTCACGAACGAAGGTATCGTTAGGTTCCTCTTCGATATACACTTGTATATTACCAGCCACACCGTTGTGTCTACCAGCGTTACCTTTACCAGGAACATTGACCACCATACCCTCAGCAACACCTGCTGGGATCTTGATTTCGACAACCTCCTCGCCCTTGACAACGCCTTCGCCTTGACAATGAGTACATTTGTTCTTGATAATCGTACCCTCACCATTACATACGTGACAAGTGGTCTGGGTCTGCATCATACCAAAGATACTCTGTTGTGTACGGATTTCAACGCCCGAACCATGGCAGTTAGGACAAGTCTCTGTGCCACTTCCTGCCTCAGCACCAGACCCATGGCAGTGTTCACAAGCTACATCTTTACGTACCTTGAACTTCTTAGTAACACCTGTCGCAACCTCTTGCAATGAGAGACGAACCTTCAAACGGAGGTCACTACCACGGAACTTAGGCGCATGACCGCCCCCTCCGAAGCCACCGAAGCCTCCACCATGTCCACCGAACACATCGCCAAACATAGAGAAGATGTCGTCCATAGAGAAACCACCAGCTCCACCGAAGGGATTACCACCACCAAAACCACCACCAGGAGCATCAAAACCAAACTGGTCATACTGCTGTCTCTTCTGTGGATCATGTAGTACGTCGTAGGCTTCAGCAGCCTCTTTAAACTTCGCTTCAGCCTCAGCATCACCCGGATTGCGGTCTGGATGATACTTAATAGCCAGCTTTCTATAAGCCTTCTTTATCTCGTCTTCAGAGGCACTTCTGCTTACTTCGAGTACCTCGTAGTAATCTCTCTTCTCCATTGTTGTTTATTGTCCTACAGCTACTTTAGCGTGACGTATCACCTTATCGTTGAGCGTATAACCCGTTTGTACACAGTCGATAACCTTCCCTTTCTTGTCGTCGCCCATACCAGGAACCATGGCTATAGCCTCATGGTAGTCAACATCAAAGTCGGCATCGTCGGTCTTAATCTTATGTACACCAAGTGTCTCTAAGGCTTTCACAAACTTCTTGTAGATGAGTTCAAAGCCCTCTTTGATAGCCTGTGGGTCTTCAGTCTTATCTGCAGTGGCACGTTCAAAGTCGTCAAGGATAGGTAGGATAGCCGCAACGGTCTTCTCACTTCCATTGAGAATCAGTTCCGATTTCTCCTTCAACGTACGTTTCTTGTAGTTATCAAACTCTGCCACTAAGCGGATATACTTATCCTTCCACTGCTCAGCTTCAGCCTGTGCAGCTGTCAAGGGGTCATGTTCTTCCTCTGTAGAAGCCTCCTCTTCGTTGGCTTCTACCTCTTTTTGTGTGTCAGCTTCATGCTGAGTTGCCTCTTCATTGTTCAACTCCAGCTCTTCGCCTTCAACCTTTATATTTTTCTGTTTCTTGTCCATAATTATTGCACTATTAGTCATCACATACCCTTACAAATAGTATGCCATGTTTTAATAGTCTTAGTACATTCCTGCTTTTTGTGCCTTTATCTGTTCGTCATGGATATACTCATCGTAAGTCATCAGCTTATCGATAGTACCCTTTGGCGTCAGTTCAATGATACGGTCGGCCACAGTGTTAATAAACTCATGGTCGTGAGAACTAAAGAGAATATTTCCCTTAAAGCCCACCAAGTTATTATTGAATGCTTGAATACTCTCCAAGTCAAGGTGGTTGGTAGGTGTGTCAAGTATCAAACAGTTGGCATTCTGAAGTTGCATACGTGCTATCATACAACGCATCTTCTCACCTCCAGAGAGTACGTTCACCTTCTTCTCTACCTCTTCCTGCTTGAACAACATACGTCCCAAGAAGCCTTTCATAGCCACCTCGTTGCCTGGTCCGTACTGTGACAACCAGTCAACAAGGTTCAAGTCACAGTTGAAGAACTCTGTATTATCCAATGGGAGATAAGCTGTGGTGATGGTTATACCCCAGTTATATGTACCACCGTCTGCTTGACGATTACCATTGATGATCTCGAAGAGAGCCGTCATCGCCTTTGGATTACGAGAGAGGAAGACAACCTTCTGACCTTTTTCTATATTGAAGTTGACGTTATCGAAGAGTACTGTTCCATCCTCATCAACAGCCTTCAGGTTCTCTACCTCGAGTATCTGATTACTGGTTCACGCTCCATAGAGAAGATGATTCCAGGATATTTACGGCTTGATGGGCGAATCTCTTCGACGTTCAGACGCTCCAACATCTTCTTACGAGATGTGGTCTGTTTACTCTTTGCTACGTTGGCAGAGAAGCGGCGGATGAACTCTTCCAACTGTTTCTTCTTCTCTTCAGCCTTCATCTTCTGGTTCTGAGCCTGACGTAATGCCAATTGTGAACTCTCGTACCAGAAGGAGTAGTTACCCGCAAAGACGGTCACCTTACCAAAGTCGATATCAATCGTCTGTGTGCTGACTGAGTCGAGGAAGTGGCGGTCGTGCGATACCACCAAGACTGTCTGATGCTCATCAATCTCACCGAGATAGTCCTCTAACCACTCAACGGTCTCAAGGTCAAGGTCGTTGGTAGGCTCATCGAGCAGCAAGTTCTCTGGTTTACCAAAGAGTGCCTTAGCCAACATCACACGCACCTTCTCAGTGTTAGAGAGCTGTGACATCTGCTTCTCATGTAGGTCGTCTTTGATACCGAGGTTCTGAAGCAACTGTGCAGCATTGCTTTCTGCCTCCCATCCATTCATCTCAGCAAACTTCAACTCTAAGTCGGCAGCACGGTTACCATCCTCTTCTGTCATCTCTGGTTTGGCGTAAAGTTCCTCACGCTCTTTCATGTTCTGCCAAAGTGACTCATGTCCCATGAGGACTGTGTCCATAACCTTATACTCGTCATACTTAAAGTGGTCCTGTTCCAACACAGACAGACGCTCACCTGGGCCCAGCTCTACTGTACCCTTATTTGGCTCTAAGTCGCCAGAAATGGCACGTAATAAAGTTGATTTACCAGCGCCATTAGCACCAATGACTCCGTAAATATTACCTGGTGTAAACTTTAGATTAACGTCCTTGTATAGAACTCTCTTGCCGAATTGGATAGCAAGGTTTGAAAGTGTAATCATCTTTTTCTAATACCTTATTATATAATAATTTGGCTGCAAAGGTACGATATTTATTTCAAACAACAAAGAAACAAGGATATAGAAGCTCATGTTCTTTCCTCATTGCGCTACTCGTTTCTGTCCTTACGACGACTCGCCTTTTCCCTTTTTTATGGCTTTGTGAATCCGATTGGAAACCCTCGAAATAAGGACCGAAAACATGGCTTGAATAAAGGGGATGATTACGCATATATTACAAGAAAAGTTTTATTTTGTTTTGCTGTCACTTTTAACATTTGACGTAACCGCTCTGTAAATTAGAGAGTTAAGTCTTTAAGATAGATGACAGGAGTGACAGCAAATTTTATTTTGCCCGAATTGCTTTACTTTTGAAACCTTCTTCATTCATGATTAGGGATGGACTAAAACACTCAAAACGCAAGAGGCTTTTCTCTATCAGTGTTCATAGAGAATGTCATAAGACTGCGGAGGGGTGGAGCCCGACAAGAGATAGTGAGGTTGCGACATCACATAAAGACAGTAGACGACCGAGGGTAGAGATACAACAAGGCGTTTTGTTGCTTTTTATTCAAAGTCTTGTGAGATTAAAAGGATTTCATCATCTTTGCAACTGATAAAATTCAAATTAATTACTAAAGGATGTAATCTGGGGATAAGACCATGAGAGAATGTGTACCACCTTATATTATATAAGGTACGGAGGCAGTGAGATGCTGCGTAAGGTTCTTTAATTAGGATAACGTAGACTGTTCTAAAACCCATTCTAATTCACCCTCATACTCTCACTTTATCAAAGTGAGTGTAAATACCTTTCGTCCTGTCAGTAGTGAAAGTATATTATTAAAATAAGTATTCAGTATAGTATATTATACAACACATTATGGAACATAATACGAATAAAGTGACTTATAAGAAACCCTATACCGTGATGATGTGCGTTAGCAACGAGACATGTTTGTTAGGTACTTCGTTTAACAGTCAGCACAACCCCGGTCATCATAAGTCTGGACCTCAGGCATCTAATGCAAAGCAAGGCTTTGACTGGTATGACGACGACGATGAGGTCGCATCAGACAAGGGTACTACTTCGTTATGGAGTGACTAATCTAAGGAGAGTGTATATAATTAAGTAATTAGCATAAAAGGGCAATATAAATAATGAGAAAACATAATTTTAAGGTGCGCCTACTGTCATTCATAGCATTGTGCGGCATTGTAATGATGTTTACCGCTTGTTCTAATGAAGATGTGGCACAAGGTTCTGTAGAGACAAACACGGCGAACAACGATAATCTAACAACATTCGTAACAGGTAACCCAGCAACTCGTACCTCACTCAACTATGATGATGGTGCTTTCTTCTGGGAGTCTGGTGACCATATCTATGTGAAGGATGACAATGGAACATGGCACAAGAGTAGCAATGCTCCAACGGAGAAGACGCCCAGCTTCAAGTTCAAAGTGCCTGGTAAGTACACTAATCACACCTCTTATAAGGTGTATTATCCTGGCAAACAAGGCATTAACAACAATGTAACCATCTCTGCTACACAGCTTCAGAAGACCCCTAACAGCACCGCTCATATTGGTGTGGCTGGCGACTGTGGTACGGCTGATGCGACAGGTGGCAACGGTGTGTTCAATTTCTGTCTCGACCATCAAGCAGCCATCCTTGTGTTTCAGCCGTTTACAGAGAATGATGCTGTAAAGAACTGTTATCTGACAAAGATAGAGGTGACCTCCGATAATGACATCACTGATACTTATACCCTTGACACAACGTCAGGTGAGTTGACAGGCTCTGGTAGCGGTAAGACGATTACAATGACTACCAAGGGAGACGGCTCCTATGCCCAAGGTTTCCCTTTGAAAACCAGCTCTGCGAACGTAGCAACGAATGGTACGTATGTCGTGATACGCCCTGGCAAACACGCCCTGACCGTCCGTTATTGGATAAAAGACTATGTCACGCAGGTTGAGGGAGCCGTTACTAAGACCTACCCAGCGTTCGACTACGAGAAGAACGACTACTATGATATGACAGCCAACCTTAATGTAACTGATTATGACGGTAGGAAATATTATATGTGGGACGCTAAGTATAATTACTGGAATGGTCATGAGTGGAACTCTGCTGACCCTTGGCAGCCTGTGCTAAAGGATAAGGACAACTCAAACTACCCTAAGTCTGGCAGTGATAGTTGTTACTATCGTAGTACTGAAGGAATTGGACGTGACGACGCAAAGTATTCTTGTAAAAAACTACCTAATGCTAATGAGTTAGCGTGGTATGCTGAGAAAGGAGATGCTCGCTGGGACGGCGAACGTATTTGGACAACTATGGGACATCTGTACAAAGGTGGTATGTGGTTTAAAAACAAAGCATTTATTAAGTTGACAGAATCCTTTTCCGAAAGTTATGGTCCTGGATTTTATGGTGATATGAGGGATAATTGGGGTATGATAAGTAAGTCAGTAGCACAAGGTGCACCTGTGGGCTTCTTTGCGGAACGTTACTTCTTCCTTCCAGCATTAGGCTCCTATAGTGTTGGTTATTTGTATAAAATAGGTGAGGAAGGCTGCTACTGGTCGTCAAGTGCTGGCAATAACAATAGTAACTGCGGTTATATGTTAGAATTCAATAAGAATACCGTTTCTGTTAATACAACTGGTAGTGATGTTGGATACTATGTAATGGAATTTGAATAACCTGCTTCTAAAGCCTTTTCTTTAAGAATTTCCTTTCTTAAAGTTATGGATTTGAGAATATAACCTTGCCAACGCACGTCCTGCATAGAGTCATTATCAGACAACTCTGTGATGTGGGATGTCGTTGGCAAGGTTTGTTTTGTGTAATCAAATCATGATAACTCGGTGTTGATGCAACTTGTTTCAAATGCAATTTACGGATTCTTTTGTCAGACTATTTCGTTTCTTGTCTTTCAGTATACGCCTAACTCGTTTCTGAAAGGTGCTTGATTAGCTTGCACCTAACCCTTGAAAATAAAGATAATCTTATGCTGATGGAAACTACTTGATAGTGAGGAGGAAATGCAAAGATTAACATAGAATTTTTCTATTCGTACAGAGTTATAATATACATATTTAGGTAGTAGTCCATTTCCTAAAGTATTATCCGATTTTGATGTTGATAATATTGGATGGCTCAAGAAGTTGTCTATTGCGAACAATGTCTGTCAGAAATGAGAAAACCGGCATCTTTACAGTCGTCGACATTCCCATTTAGCAAAATGGTTAAGTGATGGTTATATTTCCTTTCTATATCGGTTATAATATGCTACATGCTATTACTATTGAATATTTTCCCATAAAACATACTGTTGACCATTATATTCTTAGCTCTGCAAAGTGCCATTCTGAAATCGAATGGAAATGATAAGTCCATAAAAAAAATACGTCGAAGAATTTGGAAATATGGTAAATACTCGTTATTTTTGCATAAATAACCGACTTAATGTATGTTAATAAGCGATAATGAAAAGAAGGTTGTTGATATTCTAAGGGGCCGTATTGATGAAGCTGACACAGGTACATTGTTCTTTAACAATAGCTTCCCAGAATACAACGATGAGTATGTTGGCAAAGTCTTATCAGATTTTGTTCGGCAGGGATTATTGTTAAGACTATCTCGTGGTATATACCTGAAAGCGAAGAAAACCAAATTCGGTATAGTTTACCCTACTACTGAGGAGTTTGCTCGTGCGATTGCAGAAAGAGACAATGCGGAGATTCTCCCGACAGGAAGTACGGCATTGAATATGCTCGGACTGTCAGAACAAGTGACTATGTCTCCCGTCTTTCTTACCAGTGGGTCTGCAAGAAAAATCAAGTGTGGCAATAGAACTATCACTTTCAAAAGGGGAGTACCTAAGAACTTTGCCTTGAAAGGACAGGTTACTCGCCTTTTGGTACAAGCAATGAAGGCTATTGGAGAACGAAACTATAATAATGAGTGGGAAAGCGCAATTAGTGTAATACTAAGTAGATATCCAGAGGATAAAACCATGACTGATGATCTAAAGGTGATGCCTACATGGATAAGACGAAGCATTATAAAGATTTTAAATAGCAAGTATGAGTAGTTGGCAAAGTCATAGTAATGACGAACGCATAGCAATGATACAGTCGGTCGCCTTGAAAAATAATATCGAAGATAATGCCGTAGAGAAAGATTGGTGGGTAACAGTAGTTCTCAAGGCATTGTTCAATACGTCGTGTGGGAAGTGGCTTCTTTTCAAAGGAGGAACTTCATTGAGTAAAGGATGGAACCTCATCAACCGCTTCAGTGAAGATATAGACATTTCCCTTGACAGGAAATTCTTTGAGAGTGTCCTTAACTTGACATTTGCAAAGTGCGAAAACAACAATCAGGTAAAGAAACTAAGGAAAGCATCACGTGACTATATTCATGGGAAACTTTCTGCAGAACTTTCTGCAGAACTCTTAAAATGGGAGTCAAAGGGTATACTGTTCAGAATGAAACAATCGCTGGGGTACCTCCAAAACCTATAGACCATGATAGTGATCCAACTGTAATTTTTGTCAATTATCAAAGCATATTGCCGTCTAGTATGCGGCTTATTGATACGAGAGTTAAAATAGAAATAAGTTGTTTGTCTATGTCTGAGCCTCATGAATATTGTGAAATTCACTCTCTTATCTTCGATAAGTTCCCTGAAGAGGATGATGAAATGACCGCATCAATTAAGACTGTAACGCCATCAAGGACATTCTTGGAAAAAGCATTGCTACTTAATGAAGAGCTTCAAAAGAAGGAACCGAGATCCCTACGTATGTCTCGACATCTTTATGATTTGGATAGATTGATGGATACGGAATTTGCCCAGAAAGCATTGAATGATGGTAAACTCTACAAGGCGATTGTAGAACATCGTCGTCGGTTTTATCATTTGGGATATGTGGACTATGATAAAGATTATCCCACTATGATTAATTTTATCCCCCAAAATGAAGTAATGAAGGCTTATCGTCTTGATTACGAATCAAATATGGTAGATGGCTATATATATGGTAAAGCAAAAGCCTTCGACGAGTTGATGGATAGGATGGAGAAACTACTTCAACATTTCAGACAGATTGTAATATCTTAGCGTAAGAGTTTTTTAGTATTTGTCGTAGGTGTTCCGATATTACATGAAGTGTTTTCCATAGAATCGGTTGGCAATCTTCTCTTTAAGACAGTGGGTCATTCTTCAAAAAGAATGTTTTAGTCGTAATTTCTGTTATATAACTCCAATATATAATATCATCACTCCTTATTCAAGAGGCTCACCTTGTTTATTCGCTTTATCTTTAAGATGTTCATTTGTAAAAGTTTAGAACTTAAGAACATAACCTTGCCAACGCACGTCCTGCATAGAGTCGTTTTTGGACAATTCTGTGATGTGGGATGTTGTTGGCAAGGTTTGTTTTGTTTATTCGAATCATGATAATATGGTGTTGTCGCAGCTTATTTCAGAGGATAGGAACGGAGTCTTTTGTCAGAATATTTCGTTTCCTGTCTTTCTTTATACGCCTAACTCGTTTCTAAAAGGTGCTTGATTAGCTTACAGAAGACGCCTTTTAAGCATCAAGAAGGGCGTGTTCTTAGGCCTTGAAGGGCGTCTTCTTGGAGTGATATTGTAATGGCTTGAAATTCAGAAGATTATAGACTAATCATGAACCTTGAGTATCTATTGTTTTAAGGAATGGTATGTTGTTATTTTGTAAAGATATTTCCTAGTTCTATTATATTATCAACAACAGCTGTAACGCTCTGTGTACTCTGTCGGCTGTAGGTCTTCAATAACTCAGTGGCCCCTCCCCCTTCCCCTCCCCCGCAGGGAAGGGGAGTAATCACCGAGATACCCCTATGGCTAATCATTAACACCTAACACCCAGCATCCAACACCCATCTTTAGCTGAAACGTTCTGCGAATTCTGTATGCCGGAGGCCTTCTGTGGGTTCGAAACTGTGCGCAAAAACGCTCTGTTAGATCTGTAAGTTCTGTGAGAGAAAAACCTCCCCAGTATGAAAGAAAAAACTCCCCAGACTTCTTGTCAGCAGCCCAATAGGGGTATCTCGGTAATCACTCCCCTTCCCTTCTGGGGAGGGGTTGGGGGAGGGGCCACTATCTTGTGGGCTCGAAACGTGCGCCAAAAAGGTTCTGTTAAATCTGTTAAATCTGTGAGAGATAATACTTCTCTGCGAGTTGCTTGTGTGTCATCTCATAGAGTGGGTGCGTTCTATTTCTCACAGAAGAACACAGATGAACAGAACACACGGTATTTCACAGAGACATTAAGTCAACCGATTTCACAGAACCTTACAGCCACCTTTAGCAGTAACGCTCTGTGAACTCTGTATGCCGAAGGCGTTCTGTGGGCTCGAAATGTGCGCCAAAAAGCTCCGTGAACTCTGTGCGCTCTGTGAGAGATAATACTCCTCTGCGAGTTGCTTGTGTGTCATCTCATAGAGTGGGTGCGTTCTATTTCTCACAGAAGAACACAGATGAACAGAACACACGGTATTTCACAGAGACATTAAGTCAACCGATTTCACAGAACCTTACAGCCATCTTTAGCTAATCATCAACACCTAACAACCATCACCCAACACCCTTCTTTAGCTGTAACGTTCTGTGAATTCTGTATGCCGAAGGCCTTCTGTGGGCTCGAACTGTGCGCAAAAATGCTCAGTGAACTCTGTGTGCTCTGTGAGAGAAAAAACTCCCCAGCGTTTTGTTTGTGTGTTGTATCATACAGTGGTAGCGTTCTTTTTCTCACAGAATAACACAGATGAACAGAACACACGGTATTTCACAGAGACATTAAGTCAACCGATTTCACAGAACCTTACAGCCAACAGAAGCCTCACCCCCAGCCCCTCTCCGAATGGAGAGGGGAGTGATCACCGAGATACCCCTGTATGTCCTCAAGATGTTTAGCGGCCCATCTTCTATCAGTAGCAGGCTAATAGGGGTAACCTCACATACTACTCCCCTCTCCATTCGGAGAGGGGCCGGGGGTGAGGCCAGTAGGGGCTGGGGGTGAGGCCCCCTGTGCGCTACCCCTTCCTATAAGCCTGCTACGTATAAAAAAATACCAAACCCGTGATGGTTTGGTACTTCTTACTCTTGTATAGTACTATTATTATGGTAAAATAATTAGTTCAAGGCTGTCGGATTTGACTTTCACTTTAAGCCAGTCGTATAGCTGTTTTCTGTTGTCTTTGGCAAGTGTCTTGTTTGTTTTGACTATAGCCACGATATGATTTTTAATTGAAGCAGAATCAACGAAAGACTCAGATGCTTTCGAAAGCATAATGCTCTTTGCCGAGGGGCATACGACTTTAAGTTCTTCTTTCATGTCGTTTGCAAGTACTGGATAACGTGTATAAGAAGTTAGTTCCTTCTTTAGCACATCGTTGTTATATGCAAGTTCTTGCCATTCAGCCGTATTTTTTTCTCCTACCATCAACTGACCTTTATTCTTGTGCTGTAGGAGTAATAAGCTATCAGAGTTAGATCCTTGTATCACCTTTAGTGCGTAGCCATCAAGCTGATAATTAGTCATCATTTTTTGTGCTTTAGCTATCGAATCAGTTGATATCGGATTGCCCACCGCTACCACATGGAGGGTTTTGGTTTTTAGGTCGTATTGGTGTGAGAGAATGTTTGTTCCGCTATAATTAAGTTCCTTTGTAACGAAATTCTCTATGTTATTTTCAAATACACTTTGCTTAATGATGTTCCATGTCATGTAGCTTGCAGGGATAATTGTGATAATGATAATGGTGACGATGTATAGATTTACTCGTCTCATTTGTTCACGATTGACAAACTGCTTTCTATGAAAATGCAGAAAGCGTACACCTACGCAGGTTGTAAAAGCAATGAAAACAGTATTGATGAAATAAAGGTAAAAGGCCCCAAAGAAGTAGGATGTGTTTTGTACAGCAAGACCATAACCTGCTGTACAAAGTGGTGGCATTAAGGCTGTGGCAATGGCAACACCCGGCACCACGTTGTTTCTTCCTTTTGTTGACATAGCTAAGAATCCAGCAGCACCACCAAAAAGAGCTATCAATACGTCATAAAGGGTAGGCGATGTGCGTGCTAAGAGTTCGGATTGAGCATCCGTGATAGGTGAAAGTGTAAAGTAGATTGTTGCAGTAATAACGCTAATGAATGTACTTACCAAATAGTTTTTTATGGACTGTTTGAACAAGTCCAAGTCAGCAATTCCAAGAGCTAATCCCATACCGATGATTGGTCCCATCAGTGGAGAGATAAGCATAGCACCAATAATTACTGCTGTTGAATTGACATTTAAGCCTAAGGATGCAATAAATACGGCAAAGATAAGTATCCAGAGATTAGAACCTTGAAAGTTGATGCCATTAGTTACTTGTTTAATAACATATTTTTCGCCGTCTTTGTAAGGTAAGACATTGAAATAACTCTTAATTATCTGCCATAAAGTTTGATTGTTATTTTCCTGCATATCATGTTATTTTTTGCAAAGATACTTATTTTATAGGAAAATCTCAAGCAGTTTCTTGATTAACTATTAGGGAGTGGGCTGGTGTTTGTGAGCGTACATTCTTTTCGTTTCACATAAGAACAAGATTGGTAAAGATAAGGCTCCGTTGTAGTGCACAGCCGATATGCAATTACGATAGTCCTATATATGAATAGGTGTTCTAATCAAAAAAGAGCTAAGAGAATAAAAAAAGAGTACCAAGAAAACTTGATACTCTTTTTATTTATGTTAGATTTTAGAGTGCAAATTACTTGCCACCTTCCATCTTCTTCTTCAAGTCAGCAAGAACGCCGAGGTCACCGAGAGATGTACCTGCTGCAACGTTGTTGATAGCAGCAGCGTCGCCCTTTGGCTTGCCTGGAGCTGCTGGACGCTGGCGACGTGGCTCTTCCTTCACCTCCTCGAATGTACGAGAGTGAGAGAGGATGATGCGCTTAGTGTCCTTAACGAACTCGATTACCATGAATGGGAGAACCTCACCAAGCTGAGCCTGTGTACCGTCTAACTTAACGAGATGCTTTGGAGTAGCAAAACCTTCGCCACCCTCAGCAAGAGAGATTACAGCACCCTTGTCCATAGCCTCGGTGATCTTACCCTCATGTACAGAACCTGGAGTGTAGATCTTCTCGTACTCATCCCATGGATTAGACTCAAGCTGCTTGTGACCAAGGCTCAAGCGACGATTCTCCTTATCGATTTCGAGGACAACAACCTCAATCTCAGAACCCTGTGAAGTGAACTCAGATGGGTGCTTAACCTTCTTTGTCCAAGAGAGGTCGCTGATGTGGATAAGACCGTCAACACCTTCCTCAAGCTCTACGAAGATACCGAAGTTAGTGAAATTACGAACCTTAGCAACGTGCTTAGAACCAACAGGATACTTCACTTCGATAGTCTCCCATGGGTCTTCCTTAAGCTGCTTGATGCCGAGAGACATCTTACGCTCGTCGCGGTCGAGTGTGAGGATAACTGCCTCAACCTCATCGCCCACCTTCATGAACTCCTGTGCTGAACGCAAGTGCTGGCTCCAGCTCATCTCAGAAACGTGGATCAAGCCCTCAACACCAGGCTGAATCTCTACGAAAGCACCGTAGTCAGCCATAACAACTACCTTACCCTTAACGTGATCGCCAACCTTAAGGTTAGGATCCAAAGAATCCCAAGGGTGCTGAGTGAGCTGCTTGATACCAAGAGCGATACGCTTCTTCTCCTCATCAAAGTCGAGGATAACAACGTTGATCTTCTGGTCGAGTGCTACCACCTCATGTGGATCACTTACGCGACCCCATGATAGGTCTGTGATATGAACGAGTCCGTCAACACCACCGAGGTCAACGAATACACCGTAAGAGGTGATGTTCTTGACAGTACCCTCAAGGATCTGACCCTTCTCAAGATGAGAGATAATCTCCTTGCGCTGTGCTTCGAGCTCAGCCTCGATGAGTGCTTTGTGAGAAACGACTACGTTACGGAACTCCTGGTTAATCTTAACCACCTTGAACTCCATAGTCTTACCAACGAATACATCGTAGTCGCGTATAGGGTGAACGTCAATCTGGCTGCCAGGAAGGAATGCCTCGATACCAAATACATCAACGATCATACCGCCCTTAGTGCGGCTCTTGATGTAACCCTGGATAACCTCGTCGTTCTCCAAAGCCTTGTTGATGTTCTCCCAACTCTTCTGTAGGCGAGCCTTCTTATGAGAGAGTACGAGCTGACCACGCTTGTCTTCCTGGTTCTCTACATACACCTCTACCTTATCGCCAGGCTTGAGATCTGGGTTGTAACGGAATTCAGAAGCAGGGATAATACCATCGCTCTTGTAGCCGATGTTAACAACTACTTCCTTCTTGTCAACTGAAATAACAGTACCTTCAACTACTTGGTGCTCCTGGATCTTGTTAAGAGTTTCGTCGTAGGCCTTGGTAAGATCGTTCTTACTTGCCTCAGCGTGTGAGCCGTTCTCGAACTCATCCCAGTTGAAGTCAGCTAAAGGCTGTACATTCTGGACGTCTTTGAAATTTGTCATAAAGTGTTTAATAAAATAATTTAATTAATAAAGTTCGACTTTATATTACCTTTAATATGGGCATAATCTGCCCAAATCGGGCACAAAGTTACGAATAATATTCTGTATATTAGTGCTTTTGCTTCTGTTTTTTTGTTTTTTTCTTCCTACTTCCGAAAATATCGCTCAATCGGTTGAAGTCCTTCTTTAGAATCAAGCCTATACCTTGCGTTGTCAGTGAGTTACGTGTGAAATAGCGGTCGTTGGTCTGGTTGTAAACATGGAAGGCTACGTTTCCGCTTGGGAAGAGGAGATAACGGATGTCGAAGTCGCCTATGAAGGATGATTTATTCTTGGTTACATTGTTGCGATAACCGAACTGTCCGTTGAAGAGCAGACGGTTGTTAAGCATACTTCCTGACAACATTCCTTCGTATTCGGCATTGTCGAAGCCTTCATTACCTGTGGCGATGTTGGCACCAAAGTTCCAATTGTTGTCTTTTACAACATTAGACAGTACGGTGTTGATTTGCTGTGAAATCGTACCGGAGAGGAGGCTCTGCATGGCGAGAGAAGTGCTACTTGGTGCCTCGCTGTTACGTGCTGTACTGTTGTTGTTGCTCTGAGGATAGAATCGTCCAACAGCCAGTAAGTAAAGTACTTGCTGGTTGAGTTCTTGCTCAGAGTTGAGGATCGAGCGTATCATCTGTTGTGCGTCAGGCGAGAGAGTAGGGAGGTCGAGTCCGAAGGAAACGGTCGGTGCACCTGGTGTTCCTTCAATGTTTAGTAGGCAGTTCACTTTCGTGTTGTTGGCAGTGAACGACCTACCCATACCGAGGTCGCCCAGAGGAACGGAGTTGATGATGTAGTTGGCCTTCAGATTAAGCGCCGCATTGAAGGGGTCGCCACCGAAGGCTATCGTTGAACCGGGCTGGAAGACAAACTGTTTCTTTATGATGTTCTGAATGGTAAGGTTATACTGTCCATAGTCCACATAGTAGTTTCCGAAGAGATTGAACGCTCCCTTATTATAATAGGTGGCCCGAATCATACCCGTTCCGTTCAGTCGGATATTGTCGCCAGTGACGTCATCGAGGAGAACGCCGAGTGTGAGGTTCGGATTAGCGTGTATGAGGAAATTGATATGTAGGTCGCTTGGAATGTCGCTAAAGTGGTAAGCATTCTCCTTCTTATGCGTAGGCTTAGCTGCGTGAAGGAGCGAGTCAGGTACTTCAGGAATCAACACCTGCGTACTATCCTTCGGTAGGTTAATCCATCGAATAAAGTTATTTGTACCCGCATCGTTGGTTGATGAGGCATTATAAGTTATAAAGGTGTTCTTTATCAGGTTCCATGTCTATGTTGATAGTCGTTTCCCCTGGGTGACCTTTTATATTACATTTACCAGTTCCATAAACGACACCCCAGAACGAATCCTTCCCTTGTCTCTTAGGGAAAGTTATAGGTCAAGAGGTTCTGAGCCTGTATATTGATATCGTAAGAGAGGTTGGGTGAGGTTCTTATGATACAATCCTCCTGTGACAATACCGATGTGTCCTTGTGGGTCGGTGATAGTATCTTTCTCAAGGATAATCTCATTTGGGATAATTCGGACACGAGCGTTACGCATCTTATAGGCAACGGCAGTAGGTTTCACAAAGACGCTACCATCCACCATCATATCACCTTCGAGATTGATGGCACTAAGGGGTCCGACGACCTTACACCAGCCATTTCCCTGTGCCTCTATATTGTCCATAAAAGAGCCGCAGAACGTCTTGAGGAAATAAAGGTGGGTGTTATGGGCAAAGATAGGGAGGTTGATATAACTCTTCTTGATGTCTACATAGCCGTTGATATCAGTATGTGCGCCATCGTCAGCATCAGCATGAGCATCGATATTAATCTTCCCCTCCTTGTCATTATAGTTCGCTTCAGCGTAGAGCGTACCCATATCTCCATTCTCAAACTTAAAGTCTTGCACCTCAAGTTTCGCTTGCATCTGTAGATGATGGAAGAAGGATTTGATAGAAGCCACGCCTGAAGCCGTACCAGCAAACTCAACACTGTGGAAGTTGACGAGGTTGAGGATATACGGAACATTGATATCCTTGAAGCTAACAAGGATAGAGTCGTTCTGATTACCAGAGGTTTGTCCGTTGGCAATGATATGCTGGTTGCGGTTAGAAAGCTCGAAGTGTTCAATGTTAAGATTGTTCCTATGATAGGAGATATCAGACGGTTGCACCTGTAAGGCTATCGAATCGAAATTGATGGTAGAGGGGTTAAGGTGCACGTGGGTCACTAAGTCGCCATTACGACGGGAGAATGAAGCCACGCTACTGACGTCGCCATGTACGGAAGAGAGCCCTGGGATACGGAAAGAGATGTCTGAACTGATAGTGTTATCAGCAATAAGACCCTGCGCATTGACGAGTAGATGCGGTCCCTTCTCACCCTCACGTTCGCCAGAGATGGTCGTGTGTAACCCTTGTGGTCCACTCGTTATGTTCAGTATAAGGTTCTGAATATGTTGCTCCCGCGTAGGTAATGTTCGGTGCATCAATATGTAAGTCGATTTCGTTTTGACGCTCCTCACCATTCCTGTCAACCTTATGGCATGAGAAGAGGAGAGGTTTGTCTTGAGTAACTGATTGATAATCTTGGTGTCAGCTAAGCGCAGAGCAAAGGCATAGTTAGCCCTTCCTGTGATAGCATTAAACCGTGAAGGCGTGTGGAAAAAACTTGGGAGATAATGTCCCAAGATACGCCTTACGCTTTCTGGTATCTGTGCGTAATCGTACAGTCCAGCGAGGTGTAGCTCTCCAAAGTCGGTTTGAGCATCAAGAGACTTACCTAAGAGGCCGTTGTGAGTCTTGATACTTAACTTATTCAAGGAGATGTTCTGTCCTTCTCCTGTCATGGCGAAGTTGTTGACATCCAGGTTACCTATGATATCATTCAGGCTTGTTCCTTGTCCTTTAATCTTAGAAGTAAAGGAGATAGTCCTATTCCCTAAGGCCTCTGTCAGCTGTAGTTTGTGTAAGTTGACAGCATCCGCAATAATAGAGATGTCGGTAGAGAGTTTCCCTTTATGTTGTATGAAAGCCATGACGTTAGCAGCTTTTCCATCGATATCCAGTCTGCCATTAGGGTCGTTGATAGCTGCCTTTCCTGTGAAAATATCGTTTTTATAGCTTCCGTCAAGGTGTATGTTCTTGTAGGTGTAACCCTTATAATAAAAGGAGGAGATGTCGCCCTTGGCAACGATATGGGATAGGTCGGTGTTGCCCTCGACCCTGATATTTCGTACTCAAGTTGCCAAAGTCGTTATTGTCAAGTACTTTCGCAATATTGAGACCCGTTGTGTTGATGGTCCCTTGGATGTTCTTTCCGTGAATAACCGTGGATAGACGAAGGGCGCCAGCATCTGTCTTTAGCTGTCCTTTGGCTATGTACTTTCCTGCAGTATGGGCAAAGGTACCATGGTAGTAGACGTTGCCTATGTTGTTCAATACCTTTAGGAAGCGGTTTATGGGTTAGCTTAGCAACAGTCTGAAGGGTATTGCTACTAATTTTTAAGGGCGAGAAAGAGAAATCCCAAGTGGGCTTCTTTTGTAGGTTGCTGACCCATCCTTTGGCTCTTATTTGCGTTGAGAAGGAACGGTCAGCGATGTTAATTTGCTTTACCTTTACCGACTGATTTGTCCCTTGAACATCTAAGGATGCAGTGTAGCTTGCTGTTAATGCCTTCAGCTCGGGGAATATTGACGTGAAATCAGAAGGCTGAATGAGTGCCTTAAAGTCCTTGATGTCGTATCGTAAAGAGTTGATATCAAGCTTCTTGTTGTTTAACTTATAGGAGGTTTGTAAGGTGCTTAATCCAATCTTACTATTGGTACTATTGAACACAAAGTCACGTAACGTGGCTTGCTGTTGATTGGCTTTTAAGTCGAAAGCCAACTGCTTCACCTCTAATCCCGCAGCCTCCTTGAAAGACAAAGTACGAAGGTCAACCCACACACTTGTGTCATTCAGTTTGTGAAGAATGAGATATGATGAGATGTCACTGAGGTTGATATGGTTCAAGTTCAGCTGGTTAGGCGTGGATGGGGAGTCTAAACAGTCATACTTAATACGGCCATGTCGGATAACAAGACTATTGATTGACAGGTGCAGAGGAGTGTGACTCGTAGTGTCTTTCGATGCTAATGAGTCTAATGCAAATTGATAGTTTGGTTTGGAGTCCTTGCTTTTCTTGTATAGTTCTGCTTGTAAACCAAATACTTGAGCAGACGAGATGTTTATCTCTCCCGTCCGTAGAAGGTGAAGGAGATCGACCCTCGCACCGACACGTGATGCCGATAACATCTTCTTGTGACTTTGGTCATAGATGAGAATATCGTCCAATACAAAGCGATTGATAAAGCCTAAAGTCAATGCGCCCAACACGTACTTCTGTTCCTAACTTGTTGCCTGCCGCGTCACTAACCTGCTGTGCAAGGAAGGTCTGTACTGCTGGTATATGCAGCAGTACGATAGTGGTTATGTAAAGACCCGCTATGGTCCATACAACCCATCGTATAATAGTTCTAAGTTTCTTCAATGCGTCTACAAAACTACAAAAAAACCGTTTTATACTGAAATTATTATATATAAATGTGCCAAATCTGCTTAATTTTTGCTACATTTGCACAAGATAAGCTACGTTAGGCAAAGTTAAGTGACCTTTCTTTGCCCTCGTTTGCATTATTTAAGCACAAGATAAGCTACGCTCGGCAAAGTTAAAGTGACCTTCCTTTGCCCTCGCTTGCATTATTAAAAGCTAAGGCTAAGCTTCGGACAGCAAGGCAAAGGGGATGAGTAACGCTATGTTTTGTTTAGCTTGTTAAGCATTTGAAAAGATTAAATAGAAATAATTAAAAACGCATTATCATTGTTATGGCAAATGTAATTAAGTTACGAAAGGGCTTAGACATTAACCTTACAGGACGCGCTCAGGAACAAATGTTACCTATGATTTCACCAACGGAATACGCTGTTGTTCCTGATGATTTCCCAGGGCTAACACCGAAGGTGACGGTTCGAGAAGGGGATCATGTCCGAGCTGGTGACCCGTTGTTTGTTGACAAAGGGGTGCACTGAGGTTAGCTTTGCTTCTCCTGTGAGTGGTACGGTAACAGCCGTTGAACGCGGAGAAAGACGTAAAGTGTTACGTGTGAAGATTGCTCCTGATGCGCAGCAAGAATATGCTGACTTTGGTGTAAAAGATGTTGCTGGTTTAACTGCTGACAACGTCAAGGAGTCTTTGCTTCAAGCGGGATTGTTCGGTTATGTCAACCAACTTCCCATACGCTGTTGCTACACGTCCTGACACTGCTCCTAAGGCTATCTTCGTGTCTGCTCTTCGTGATAAACCTTTACAGGGTGACTTTCGAGTATGAGTTAAATGGGCAGGAGAAGGATTTCCAGACGGGTCTTACTGCACTCTCTAAGATTGCTAAGGTCTATTTAGGGATTGGTGCTAAGCAGACTGAAACGGCGTTGACCGCTGCAAAGGATGTGGAGGTAAACTGTTTTCGACGGACCTTGTCCAGCAGGTAATGTGGGTGTACAAGTAAATCACATCGACCCAGTAAATAAGGGAGAAGTGGTTTGGACCGTTGACCCAACAGCTGTGATCTTCTTCGGACGATTGTTTAACACCGGTAAAGTAAACCTCACTCGTCGTGTTGCCATAGCAGGTAGTATGGTGAAAACAGACGGGTTATGTCGATGTACTCGTAGGAACTCCTTTAAGTCTAATCTTGGCAGGTAACATAGCTGATGGCTGTCATGTTCGTATCCTCAATGGTAACCCTCTCACTGGTGTCATTGCCAATGACGAGTCTGTTATAGGGGCACATACATCCGAGGTAACGTTAATCCCAGAGGGTGACGACGTACATGAGATGTTCGGTTGGATGCTTCCTCGTTTCAAAGACTTCTCTACTTCTCGCAGTTATTTCACTTGGTTGCAGGGTAAGAAGGCTTATAACCTCGACGCACGACTCAAAGGTGGTGAGCGTCACATGATTATGAGTGGTGAGTACGACCGTGTTCTACCAATGGATATCTATGGTGAATACCTCATTAAGTCTATTCTCTCAGGCAATATCGACAGCCAGGAGCAGTTGGGTATCTATGAGGTTAGCCCAGAGGACTTCGCCCTCGCTGAGTTCGTAGACAGTTCTAAGCTACCATTGCAGAAGATTGTGCGTGAAGGCTTGGACATCCTTAGAAAAGAGAATGCATAGGGGTCATGAGCCCACAATAACTTTAACTATAGTTTCAAACAACGTTTCTTTGAATGTTATCAACGGTCAGTCAATCGGCAGTTATGAACCAGACAGTACGTAATACCGAGTCTGACGAGAATCTTACAGAGGCTTTGTAACAATTTTAGAAACAGAAACTTTGGACTTTAAGAACCCTATAATAAAAGTATTATGAGTTTAAGAAATTATCTCGATAAGATACGCCCAAACTTTGAGGAGGGCGGAAAGCTTCACGCTTTCAAGAGTGTCTTCGATGGTTTCGAGACGTTCCTTTATGTTCCTAACGAGACATCAAAGAGCGGAACATCTATCCATGACGCTATTGACTCGAAGCGAATAATGAGTATAGTAGTACTTTCGTTGGTACCTGCTATGCTCTTCGGTATGTATAATATCGGCTATCAGAACGCATTAGCAGCTGGTAAGTTGGCTGATGCTACCTGCTGGGGAATGTTCCTCTATGGTATGCTTGCGTTGTTGCCAAATCCTTGTATCTTACATTGTCGGCTTAGGTATTGAGTTTGCATGGGCACAATGGAAAGGTGAGGAGATTCAGGAAGGTTATCTTGTATCAGGTATTCTGATACCATTGATTATCCCTGTGACCACACCTCTTTGGATTCTTGTGCTTGCAGTGGCCTTTGCTGTTATCTTCACAAAGGAGATCTTTGGTGGAACAGGTATGAATATCTTTAACGTAGCATTAGCTGCACGTGCCTTCCTCTTCTTCTCTTATCCAAGTAAGATGACTGGTGACAGTATCTGGGTGGCAAAGGATGCAATCTTCGGACTTGGTTACACCTTGCCTGATGGCTTCACTATGGCAACCCCATTGGGTGAGATTGCACAGGGACAACGGTGAACACGCCTATCTGCGATATGGTAGTAGGACTCATCCCAGGCTCTGTTGGCGAGACCTCTGTTATCGCTATCGCTATCGGAGCAGTTATCCTTCTGTGGACGAACATCGCCAGTTGGAAGACAATGTTCAGTGTTTTCCTCGGTGGAACAGTGATGGGACTTCTCTTCCAGTCAACAGGTGCAACGCCAATCCACTGGTATGAGCACCTTGTCTTGGGTGGTTTCTGCTTCGGAGCAGTCTTTATGGCAACCGACCCAGTGACCTCTGCTCGTACAGAGACAGGTAAGTGGGATATATGGTTTCTTCATCGGTGCGATGGCTATCATCATCCGTGTGTTAAACCCAGGTTACCCAGAGGGTATGATGCTTGCCATCCTCTTTGGTAATATGTTTGCCCCACTCATCGACTACTGTGTAGTTCAGTCAAACATCAGCAAGCGCGCTAAGCGTGCTAAATAAATAAGGAGGACGATGAAAATGAAAACTAATAGTAATTCTTATACAATTATCTATTCTGCCATCCTTGTGCTGATTGTAGCCTTTTTGCTTGCTTTTGTGTTCCAAGCATTGAAGCCTATGCAGGATGCTAACGTACAGCTTGATCAGCAGAAGCAAATTCTCTTTGCGCTCAATCAGGACCGTAATATGAGCAACGAAGAAGCTGTTGAACTCTGGAAGAAGATTATCGTGGCCGATGACATTATCGATGCTAATGGTAAGGTAGTTAAGGCTGGTAAGCAGGGTGGCGTTGATGCTGGTTTTAAGTTGAATAGTAAGGATGCCAAGGAGGGCAAACTTGCCTTGTTCCGCTGTAAGGTAAACGGTGAAGATAAGTATGTTATCCCTGTTTATGGTAACGGCCTCTGGGGTCCTATCAATGGTTTTATCGCCATCAATGGAGATAAGAAAACCGTCTTTGGAGCCTATTTCAATCACGAGAGCGAGACTGCTGGTCTGGGTGCCGAAATCAAGGACAACAAGGCATGGCAGGATTTGTTCAAGGGTAAGCACCTCTTCTCTGGCAACGACACAAAGAAGATAGCCCTTTCTGTAGAGAAGAAGGTTGAAGACCCATCGACACAGGTTGATGCCGTGACAGGCGCTACGCTTACCAGTAACGGTGTGACAGAAATGTTCCATGCAGACAAGGGTGGACTTCAACCTTACGTCAAATTCCTGAACAGCAAATAACATTCTAATCTTTAGAACATAAGAATATGGATTTATTCTCAAAGCAAAATAGAGAGGTGTTCAGCAACCCTTTGAATTTGGACAACCCTATCATGGTCCAAGTCCTCGGTATCTGTTCTGCCCTTGCCGTTACTTCACAGCTGAAGCCGGCGATTGTGATGGGACTTGCCGTTACTATTATCACGGCATTCTCAAATGTTATTATTTCATTAATCCGCAACACTATCCCTAATCGTATTCGTATTATCGTACAGTTAGTGGTTGTGGCTGCGTTGGTAACGATTGTTAGTCAGATTCTTAAGGCGGTAGCTTACGATGTGAGTGTAGAGCTTTCTGTCTACGTAGGACTTATCATTACCAACTGTATCCTTATGGGACGTCTTGAGGCGTTTGCCATGACCAATAAGCCATGGCCAAGTTTCCTCGATGGCATCGGCAATGGTTTAGGTTACGCTATGATACTTGTTATCGTGGGTGCTATCCGTGAGTTCTTCGGTCGTGGCTCATTGCTCGGCTTCAAGATTTTGCCACAGAGCTTCTATGATGCGGGTTATATGGACAACGGAATGATGTCAATGCCTGCCATGGCACTCATCCTCTTGGGTTGTGTTATTTGGGTTCATCGTGCTTATTTCTATAAAGAAGACAAGAAGTAATTATGGAACATCTTATTAGTTTATTCTTCCGGTCCATCTTTGTGGACAACATGATATTTGCGTTCTTCCTCGGTATGTGTTCTTACTTGGCCGTTTCTAAGAGCGTGAAGACATCATTGGGTCTTGGTGTTGCTGTGACTTTTCGTTTTGCTTGTGACCACACCTCTCAACTATCTCTTGCTGACTAAGGTCCTTGGACCAGACTGTCTTGCTGAGGGAGTCGACCTTACTTATCTTAGTTTTATCCTCTTTATTGCCGTCATTGCAGGGTATCGTGCAGATTGTGGAGATGGCTGTCGAGAAAGTTCTCACCATCCCTTTACGGCGCATTGGGTATCTTCTTGCCGTTGATAGCCGTTAACTGTGCTATCATGGGTGCTTCCCTCTTTATGCAACAGCGTATAGGACTCGACCCAGCAAGCACCCAGTATATCGGAACTGTATGGGATGCACTTGTCTATGGCACTGGTTCTGGCCTCGGCTGGACACTGGCCATCGTGGCAATGGGTGCTATTCGTGAGAAGATGGAGTATTCTGATGTACCAAAGCCTTTACAGGGTCTTGGTATTACATTTATTACTGTAGGACTGATGGCAATGGCTATGATGTGCTTCTCAGGACTTAAAATTTAAGTAAACAATGGGACAATTCATAACAATAAGTATTGTGGTATTCCTTATCACCATCCTCGTGTTGGTGATTCTCCTATTGGTGTCTAAGAAGTATCTTAGCCCAAGTGGAAAGGTGAAATTAACTATTAATGGTGATAAGGAGATGACCGTCGATCAGGGTAGCTCGGTATTGTCTACGCTGAATGAGAATGGTGTCTTCCTCCCTTCTGCCTGTGGTGGTAAGGGTAGCTGTGGGCAGTGTAAGTTGCAGGTAGTAGAAGGTGGCGGTGAGATTCTCGACTCTGAGCGTCCTCACTTCAGCCGTAAAGAGATCAAAGACCACTGGCGCTTGGGTTGTCAGTGTAAGGTGAAGGGTGATATGTCACTCAAGGTTCCTGAGTCTGTCATGGGCGTTAAGGAGTGGGAGTGTACTGTTATCTCTAATAAGAATGTGTCAAGCTTTATCAAGGAGTTCAAGGTTGCCTTGCCTCCTGGCGAACACATGGACTTTATCCCAGGCTCTTATGCACAGATTTCTATCCCTGCCTACGACTGTATCGACTATGATAAGGACTTTGATAAGAACGATATCGGGGAGGAATACCTCGGTCCTTGGAAGCAGTTTAACCTCCTTTCTCTGAAGGGAAGAAACCCAGAACCAACTGTTCGTGCATACTCTATGGCGAACTATCCAGCTGAGGGTGATATCATCACACTGACTGTTCGTATTGCTACACCACCTTTCTTGCCTCGTCCACAGGTAGGTTTCCAGAACGTACCGACTGGTATCGGCTCTACCTATATCTTCTCTCTTAAGGAGGGCGATAAGGTGATGATGAGCGGTCCTTACGGTGATTTCCATCCTAACTTCACCTCTGGTAAGGAGATGATTTGGATTGGTGGTGGTGCTGGTATGGCACCTTTGCGTGCGCAGATTATGCACATGACGAAGACACTCCATACTCGCGACCGTGAGATGCACTTCTTCTATGGTGCGCGATCACTCAGTGAGGCGTTCTTCCTTGAGGACTTCTGGGAGCTTGAGAAGGAGTATCCTAACTTCCACTTCCACCTCTCTCTCGACCGTCCAGACCCTAAGGCTGATGAGGCAGGAGTAAAGTATTACACTGGCTTTGCGGTTAACTGTATCCGTGATGAGTATCTTAAGAATCATGAAGCACCTGAGGACTGTGAGTACTATCTCTGTGGACCTCCAATGCTTATCAAGACTGTGACCGATTATCTTGATAGTATTGGTGTTGATCAGGATGCTATTATGTACGACAACTTCGGATAATCCAATCTTATCAATCATATTCAGCGAGGAACCTTGTGGGGTTCCTCGCTTTTTTTGTTGCTTTACTTGATGCGTGAGGGGTAAGCGATAGGGTTTTGAAAAATCCTTATATTATATCGCGTTCATCGCTCTCTGAATAAGATGGTCACATCTCTTTATGTCATGCTCGCAATCTGCATGAAATCAGAAGGTTACGGAGTGCGTTCGAGAACACGCCTTTCTTGCCTCAAGAAGGGCGTGTTTTTGCTTCAAGAAGAGCATGTTCTCGTTTCAAGAAAGGCATGTTCTTCAATGTAGAAGACCCTCTCTTCGATAGGAGAGGTGGGTGGCTTTGTGAAATAGCTTTACACTTTCTGTACTCAAAAGGTATCACTGAAACTAGTGGCCCCTCCCCCTTCCCCTCCCCCGAAGGGAAGGGGAGTGATCACCGAGATACCCCTATAAGAAGGATGTAGGCTTTGCGTTGTTCCTTATTAGTGTCTACGATAGCTGAAACGCTCTGTGTTCTCTGTATGCCGAAGGCCTTCTGTGGGCTCGAAATGTGCGCCAAAAAGCTCCGTGAACTCTGTGTGCTCTGTGAGAGAAAAAATTTCCAATGAACAAACGCATGCGCCAAAAACGCTCTGTTAAATCTGTGAGTTCTGTGAGAGATAATACATCCCAGTGATTTGCTTGGGAGTCATCTCATAGCGAGGGTGCGTACTTTTTCTCACAGAATAACACAGATGAACAGAACACACAGCATTTCACAGAGACATTAAGTCAACCGATTTCACAGAGCGTTACAGCCACCTTTAGCTATAACGTTCTGTGAATTCTGTATGCCGGAGGCGTTCTGTGGGTTCGAAACTGTGCGCAAATGCGTTCTGTTAAATCTGTGAGTTCTGTGAGAGAAAAGCCTCCCCCAACGGCTCTCAAACATTTTTTTTCTCACAGAAAGACACAGATGAACAGAACACACAGCATTTCACAGAGCCCTTGCGGGCGGCAGAACTCACAGAACATTACAGCCAATTTTAGCAGAAACGCTCTGTGTTCTCTGTATGCCGGAGGCGTTCTGTGGGCTCGAAATGTGCGCCAAAAAGCTCCGTGAACTCTGTGTGCTCTGTGAGAGAAAATCCTTCACAGTGATTTGCTTGTGTGTCATCTCATAGCGAGGGTGCGTACTTTTTCTCACAGAATAACACAGATGAACAGAACACACAGTATTTCACAGAGCCCTTGCGGGCGGCAGAACTCACAGAACCTTACAGCCACCTTTAGCTATAACGTTCTGTGAATTCTGTATGCCGGAGGCGTTCTGTGGGTTCGAAACTGTGCGCAAATGGGTTCTGTTAGATCTGTGCGCTCTGTGAGAGATAAAAGTCCCCACGAACCATGCAAGCAGTCCAAAAGATGTTAGCTCACATATCTTTCGTTTCTTAAGATATGATTTTCAAGGTATTAGAAGAATGTTTTTAGCTAATGTAGACAGGTAATGTGCGATACGGAAAGAAGGTGAAAAAGAAGAAGGGACACACACTGTGGGCCCCTTCTATTCGTCTTATACCTTCTGTGGAGTCTTTCTTTCTACCTCCGTAAGGAAGCCACTTCGATAAGCATAGAGGAGTTCCTCGAGTGCTTCTATCTGTAGGCGTAGCTCTGTACCCTTATCGGTATCTTCTACACGCAGCCTTTGTTGGTTCATCTCAACAATCTGTGTGGTCGAAACAATGTCTGTTCCTCGTTTGATAGCATCCTCGGTTGAGGTGAAAGGCTCGTGCTGTACGAGTTGGAAACCACGTGAGTGGAACACCAATGTATAGCCCGCAATACCCGTCTCCTTATGGTAAGCCTGTGAGAAACCACCATCAATGACCATCAACTTACCGTTTGCTTTGATAGGGTTCTCGCCCTTGACGACATGAACAGGCATGTGACCGTTGATGATATGACGGTTAGGCTGAGGCACATCGAACTCGTCTAAAATCATGTCGACAATCTCCTCGTTGTCACGCATCTCAAAGTAATATCCTTTCTTCTCGTGGTGTGTCTCCTTGTCGGCAATGAAATAGCGTTCGAAGGTGGCCATCTTAGCCTTGTCAAAGAGCGGACTGTCTGGTCCTGACCATAGGTAGAGGAAGAAAGTCGATAGCGTCTTGTCGTTGCTCTTCTGTCTGTAGGTCGTTGTTAGACTGGAATGCCGAACGAATCTTCATACCTGTCTGATAGAGCAACTCCTTACCCTTCAGTTTCACACCCGGTTCTATCTCAACCTCCTTTAGTTTGCCTTCTTCGGTGAGCGGGATAGACGCATGGAAGAGAAGGTTATGGTTGAATATGTTATACATACAGCCATGACGGAGCAGAGAACGGATATGGCTACGTAGCTTCTCACTACCCGTGAACGACTGGTGAAGGCGGTCGATGAGAGCCTGTTCAGCCTCAGTCAGCTGGTCGGGGTGCTTAGGGTCGATGGTAGGGAAGTTGCATGAGCGCATCTGATATTCCTTGCCATCAAGTTTAATCGTACCCTTCTTATAGTCAATCGCATTGAGGAGGCGGCGGTCATCCATCTTCCAAAGCGGGTGACGGCTTATCATCTGCGACTCAATCTTGAACTGAATAACACTGATAGCCTTGTGCATCTGTGCCGTAAGAGTCAAGCTACGCTCGTCAAGCGGATTATCTTTTGACACCTTCGGGATGAACTCCTCGCATGGATCGTCACCATAGACATCCATTGCGAAGGTGGCCAACTGGATAAGATTAATACCATATCCGTCCTCGATAGTAGCCATGTTAGCATAGCGAAGGGCAATACGAATGACGTTACAGATACAAGCATCGTTACCTGCAGACGCTCCCATCCATAGGATGTCATGGTTACCCCACGTGATATCCCAGTTATGATAGTTCTTCAAAGTGTCCATCACGATGTGAGCACCCGGTCCTCTGTCGTACATATCACCCAAGATATGCAGCTGGTCGATGACTAATCGCTGGATAACCTCGCATATAGCGATGATAAAGTCGTCGGCCCGTCCGGTGGAGATAATCGTCTTGATAATCGCACTCACATAGTCGGTTTTATCCTTATCGTCGGCATGTTCGTGTAGTAACTCTTGTATGATGTAAGAGAAAGTCGGCTGGTAATGACTTCCTCACCTTCGAGCGAGTGTATTTACTGGATACGTCACGACAAACCTCAACGAGGCGGTGTATTGTGATATGATACCAATCCTTAATGTCTTTCTCTTGCTTTTTAACGAGCTCTAACTTCTGTGCTGGGTAGTAAATCAAGGTACATAGTTCTTGTTTCTCCACGTTCCTCAGTCGTTCACCGAAGAGTTCGTTCACCTTTCTTTTGATGTTACCAGAGGCGTTCTTCAGTACGTGTTGGAAGGCTTGATGCTCCCCGTGAATATCAGCAAGGAAGTGTTCAGTACCCTTAGGAAGGTGTGCGATGGCCTCAAGGTTGATAATTTCTGTAGATGCTTCAGCGATGTTTGGGAACGATTTAGCTAAGAGTCGTAGATATCGTTCATCCTTTTTTAAGTCGTATTTCTTCTTTGTCATGTTCAATGTCTTTGTTCGAAATTGTTTCTTATCATGCCCTTTGTCTTCCTATCATTGCGTGGAGGGAAGGGCATAAAACCCTCTTTTAGGAGCGTCTTCTCCGCCAGTAGTTGTATCATCCGACATGAATAGCGATAGAGACGCAGGTGGCGAAGCACTTCTGCTAAGCGGTCTTCGTCGTAGTCATTATACTTTATAACTTTGTATAAATCAGTCAGTAAGCGTAGTGACAGTCTCTTTTTCCGTTCTATCTGACGTGTGTTTGCAATGATGGTAGCAATCTGTTTGAAGATAGCGTCTTCTTTGCTTGTATAGTCATCGAGCCTTTGACGGGTCATGGGGAGGTTCCCAACGAGTTTGTCTGTGTCCACTGGCGTTGTTTCCTTGGGTCGTAACAATGGGAAACGACGGATGGCTGCAGTGTCGATGGCAGGGTGCGTTGAGTTGTAAACGGCTGATAGCACTATCGACAATCTTCCCTTACTCCCTCGTCATCAGCATAGAGTAAGACTCTTCTCCATTGTTCTGGGTTGAGGCTTCGTAGGTTGAGAAGCTGGTCACTCGGTAGGAGGTTGTGTACAGACTCCTCTGCTAAGCCAACGTGAAGGAGGCTTTGGGATGGCGTCTTTCTCCATTGCCGTCATGACAAACTGGTAACGTGTGTCGAGTACCTTTACGATAGAATGTTATCGTCTGTTGTGCCATCTCGTCATCTGTCAACGTATTGTTTAATACGCTATCACGCACGATATCAATGCGTTTCGTCCATCCCAATGACAGTATCTCTTGCTTTTCATGCTCGCTACTGACGAGGAGAGCGTCCGTTGATTGCACCATCTTAGCTTGATAGAGTAGGGCCTTAACCTTCTTCCTCATGCCCTGCTCTGTCGTTCTTGCCCGTTCGTTAAGTTCCCAATGCGGTGAGAAGACAACGGCACAATGCTTCTTTGCAGCCCAATTAGCGTAGGATCGCGATATGATACTGCCAGCAAGAATGAATATGAACGATGTCGGGTTGGAAATCAGCAAGGAGCTTCTTGAAATCACCCTGTCGTGTAATCGTTTTAACATCAGCATATTCTTCCTGCGCAGAGGTGAGCCGCAGCAGTTGATCAGAGAGCAGATTACCTGCCTTTATACTGTCTATGTAATGGATAATGCGCATTTATAGTTTGTGAGAGATGAAGTCATACTTGTCTGCACGATGGTATTTTAGCTTATAACCAAGGTGCTTTCCATGCAATGGCAAGCTCGTATGGGATAATCTTCCATGCTGGGATGTCTAAGTCGAAACGGCGTAATGCTTTCTTACCGATGGTTAGTCGGAGGATAAGGGATAGTATAAGTGCCAGTCCGGCAGCTGCTGTAATGGTCCACATACCGAGGAGGTAAGAGACAGCGAGTGCTGCACACTGCAACACGTAATTGCCATGTAGGGCCGTCTGGTCGATGTAAGGGAGGAGACGATGGCGTGTTGTCCGTTCAAGGTGTTGGCGATTCTCCATATAGAAGAGGTGTCCTCCGAGCCAAACCTTATCTGTTGGTGCCTCTTCAATGAGCGTTCCTTCATCCGAGTTCTCGAACGTCAGGTTATCAGCCTTCGCATACTTATTCACCATGAAAGTCGTATTCTCCACGTATATACTTGAGGTTTCCACGAAATCCCTCAGCCTGTAAGAAGGTCTTCTTACGGAACACTAAGGCATTAAAAGGGCATGCATAGGCCCTGTTATGCTGGTATTCACGCATGAAATAGCGGGCTAAGTAATGACGCTCAAAGCGTCGATAGTCGGGCGTCTCATCCTCGTATCGGGTGTAGCCGACAACGAGCTCTTTCCCTTCTTGGCAGTTTCTTGCAAGGGCTTGTAGCCAGTTATCACCCGTAGGAAAGCAGCAGATGTCAGCCATTAAGACCCAATCATACCTTTGCAGCCTTAACTCCCTAAGGTGATGGCAAGCTTCTTCTTGCTCATATAACGAGAAGATTCAGGGATGAAGGTGGTGTATAGATGGGTGTTGGAAGCAAAGCGCTTGAGCACATCACTTGTCTCATGATCATTCTGAGGGGCCACGACAATCACCTGAAAGTCTGTTGGATAGTCTTGATTCAGATAGAGTGGGAGGTTCTTTGCAAGCTCCTGTGCATTGTCGTGGGGCGTGAAGATAATTGAGATAGGGGGTAGTGACGGGTGTTCCTCTGCCTTGTCATCAAGCTCTGCTATCGTTTCCTTCCCCTCTTCCTCAGGCTCCTCTTCAGTGCTTGTATCGTCACTTTCGTTGGTAGAAGATGGTAAACCATACGCAACAATCCCCACTCTTCGAAAGAAGGGATTGAACAATGAGGTCAGTACTGCTACCAGTATCAGCACTACTGAGGCTATGATGGTTGTATTATCAAAAGTGAACATTGATTTAATTCGTTATTGTTTATAGTTCGTCGGAGGTGTAACCAGCAGGCAACTTCCTACAGTTATATTGCGAAGCCATGATTTCTCCGTATGCTCCAGCAGACCGCATAGCTATCAGGTCACCCCGATGTACGGTGTTGAGGGCTATTGCCTTTGCAAAAACATCACTCGATTCGCATATCGGACCCACCACGTCATAGGTGGACAAAGGGTCGTCGTTGGATAGATTCTCTATCTTATGGCTTGCTTGATAGAGGGCAGGTCGAATCAAGTCGGTCATTCCAGCGTCTACGATAGCGAACTGTTTTGCCATCCCTTGCTTTGACATACAGCGTGCGAGTAATGAGACTTCCCATCTGTCCAACGACTGCTCTTCCTAACTCAAAGTGTAACTTCTGTCCGTCTCTTAACTTTAGATAGCGTGCGAAAGTATAGAAGTAAGACTTAAAGTCAGGGATGGGGTGGCTGTCAGGCTGGTCGTAGTCGATACCCAATCCACCGCCAACATTGATGTTCTTAATCGTTATATTCTCCTCTTCCAGATGGTCTTGTATCTCGTTGATGCGGCTGCAGAGGTGGCGAAAATCCGTCATCTCGAGCAGCTGAGAACCGATGTGAAAGTGCAAGCCGATAAAGTGGATGTTCGGCATCCTGCTTGCTTCAAGGATAGTAGGGAGCATGTCCTGCATCGCAATACCAAACTTATTCTCAGCCAGACCAGTGGTGATCTTCTCGTGTGTATGTGCCCCTACGTCAGGGTTAATACGGAAGCAAACATTGGCTATCTTGCCCTTCTTGGCTGCTAACTCATTGATAATCTCTAACTCAGCGACACTTTCTACGTTGAAGCAGAAGATGTTCTTGTCCAGACCAAGGTTGATTTCCCAGTCGGCTTTACCCACCCCAGCATAGACAATCTTGTCTGCTGGGAAGCCACAGTCTAAACTTCTTTGTATCTCACCACCACTGACACAGTCGGCTCCCAGTCCTGCCTGTTGGATTATGTTCAGTACTTTAGCGTTCGCATTGGCTTTAACAGCATAGTGAACGACGAAAGTTCTCATACGTCTTCAACTCATTGTTAATAGCTTGCAAGGTCTCCCTTAGGAGGTTGCAGTCGTAATAATAAAATGGAGTCTCCATCTTATTAAACTTATCAATAGGGAATTCTTGTGTCATGTGTGTTGTGTCGTGATGTAGTGTTTATCTGAGTTATTGAGGAGACATACGCCCTCGTATGTCCACTTGTCTGCTTTTGTCATGAACAGGCGAGGGCGTTCATTCCTTCGGATAAATACTTACTGTGAATTTATCAGTTCTTGCCTTAGTTAAAGAGTACGCTTGAGAGCGACTGCAAGGCACGCTTTCTTATCTTCTTCACGGATAAGGAAAGAGATGTTGTAGTTGCTGCCACCGTAGCTAATCATGCGTACAGGTATGTCCTTCATTGCGTCAGTTGCCAATGTCTCAAAGCCTACATTGCTCCAGTCGAGGTCGCCCACCACGCATACAATACACATATCTGTATCGACGGTCACAGTGCCATATTTCTTCAATTCATCTACTATCTCAGACAGGTGACTATCGTTCTCTATGGTCATAGACACGCCCACCTCGCTGGTAGTAATCATGTCGATAGACGTCTGATAGCTCTCGAAGATTTCAAACACTTTACGTAGGAAGCCCGAAGCCCCAAGCATTCTGCTTGACTTAATCTTAATGGCTGTGATATTGTCTTTGGCTGCCACGGCTTTAATCTTCCTCCTTACCAATGTGTTATTGATGATAGTTCCCTCCGCATCAGGGTCCATCGTGTTCTTTAAACGAACTGGGATACCCGCATACTTAGCAGGTTGAACACAGGTAGGGTGTAGAATCTTCGCACCGAAATAAGCCAACTCTGATGCTTCCTCAAAGTTCAGTTGGCGCACAGCCTCGGTCTTCTCCACCACACGTGGGTCGTTGTTGTGCATGCCATCGATGTCTGTCCATATCTGAATCTCCTCAGCGTTGACAGCAGCACCTACGAGTGAAGCCGTATAATCAGAGCCACCACGCTGCAAGTTGTCCACCTCTCCGTAGGCATTACGGCAGATGAAGCCCTGTGTGATATATATCTGATAGCCCTTGTTCTCGTCCATGATGGCTGTCAGATGTTCTTTGATATACTGTGCGTCAGGCTCCGCATTCTTATCAGTGCGCATGAAAGTCGAGTGCAGAAAGTAATGTTGCTTTAACGCCTTGTTCCTTTAGATAGTTCACAACCATATTGGTTGAGAGTATCTCACCTTGTGCTACAATGCTCTTCTCTTCGAACGAAGTGAAGAGATCCTTGGTGAATGTGCGTAGGTAGTTGAACTCTTCATTAAGGAACTGGCGTGTCTTCTGTTTGTATTCCTCAGTCGAATACAGCTCTTCAACATGTCCGAGATATTTCTGTTCGAGGCTGTTGATAAGTTCGTTAGCACCCTCTGGGTTCTTGCGATAGAGGTAGTCAGATATTTCTATCAGTGTGTTTGTCGTTCCACTCATTGCTGAGAGCACGATGAATGTTGGCTCTCCTGACTTTGTTATCAAGGCGGCTACGCTCTTCATTCGTTCTGGTGAACCAACAGAGGTACCTCCAAATTTCATTACTTTCATCATCTTCAATCTTTCTATATGTGGATTTTTGCTGAGCTCTACGGGCTTAATCGTTTGGCTCTTGTTCGTCAATAGTCTCTACAGGGGCCGTCTCTTCGGCTAATTCGCACACCTGCTTCTTGTCGGTAAGGAGGGTAAGCTGGCCCTCATGGCAGCGATAGACCTTACCAGGGAATTGGTCGAGGAGGTTGATGTTATGGGTTGACATGATAACAGTCGTCCCTGCCTTGCAAGTGTCTTTGAGGATACTAACGATGTTGGCGGCCGTCTCTGGGTCGAGATTACCAGTCGGTTCATCGGCAATGATAATCTTTGGAATATTCAACAAGGCACGTGCTATGGCAATACGCTGCTGTTCTCCACCAGAGAGTTCACTTGGCATTTTGGTCCGCTTGTCGGTCATGCCCACCTGTGCTAACACCTCATCAATACGTCGGTCAATCTTTTGACTGTTGTTCCAGCCCGTTGCCTGCAAGACAAACTTGAGGTTCTTTGCTACAGAACGGTCATGTAAGAGTTGGAAGTCTTGGAAGATAATACCCATTTGCTTACGTAGGGAAGGGATGCGACTACGCTTGATATTGGGCATACTCTCCTCGAGTACGACAGCCTTCTCTGCGTCTTCACTGTCAATGTCCAGCTCGCCATAGATTGTTTTCAACAGCGAACTCTTACCCGAACCAACCCGGCCAATGAGATAGATAAACTCTCCTGTTTCTGCTTGAAAGTCAACGTCTTTCAGAATTAAGCGTTCATCTTGATATATGTTTACCTTCTTGTAGTCTATTAACATGATTATCTCTGTATGATTTATTATTGTCGATTGATACTTTCGTCCGTTGTCTCTTGACAAGGATTTATTCTGCAAAGGTACTAAAAAACACTGTAATAGATGCAGGAAATAAGAGGTTTAACGCATTTACACTTTATTATGAATATGCAAGGACAGCTTTCACAAACCATCACGGCTGTGAAAGCTGATAGAACCCCTACTGTTAGAGGCTCTTAAATCGCTGAATACTTGTCTTTAGATGAGTTTAAGACGTAGTCTTATTTGTGTTTGGTTTGTTGGCGAAAAGCTGCTTTCAGCTTATTAGAGAAGTCTACTGACTGTGCCGAATCATTGAAGTTAATGTAGATATCTTCGTTGTTCTTTGTCGTGATATGCGTCACATTCGTATCATCAGAATGTAAGTATAATAGCACATCCTGCCCTCCTTCGGTCTTGAAATGACCCACATTAATTTCGCCAAGTGACATTCCGTTTGTTCTTACCCCAATGGGTGGCACAGTAGCGTTGCCGTCTACTTGTGTAATACTCGCTATCGGTATTTCCTTAGCATACGACCCTTCAATAAACAGCGTATCATTTCTAATCACCGTGTTGTTGTCGTTCCCAGTGATTGGGAGGGCTGCAATGAGAGGAATCATACCTAATATCACAATGATCGAAAGCATGAGCACGAGCAAGCCTTTCCCTTTCTTCTCTATCATGTACAGCTGTAACAGCATGTAAACGATAGCTACTATCTCAGGGATGAGTATGACGACAAGTTGATAAGTTTCCCAATGAAAGACAAAACAGGTGAAGCCACCGACGAGGATGATGCTACCAGCTAGTATTAGTGCTATCTTTATCCTCCTCAGCCGTTTAAGTCCTTCCTCACTTTTAAGTTTCGCTTTCGATATTCTTGACCCAAAATTGATAGAAGAATCAGGTCCGATAGTGCTGCCGATAACGATTAGTGGTAAGCTCATCAGTAATATTACAATGATGTCCATCATATCTTTTCTTGGTTTAAAGTTATTTTTCTACGATGTTCTGTGCTCCTAACTGCATTCTATCTGACGATATTATCTAATCTATTGCAAATATATAATAAATATTCAATACGGCGCAACTATTTGAGAAGAATAAATCTTTCTATATTGATGAAGATGGATGTTCTCTTACAAAGGACAGTGATGACAGAAGATAACATCATCATCTAACACCTATCACCCAACACCCTTCTGGCCTCACCCCCAGCCCCTCTCCGAATGGAGAGGGGAGTGAGAACAGCAACGGCCCTCCCCGGCCCCAGCTGGCCCTCCCCTTCCCTCCCCCGAAGGGAAGGGGAGTGATCATCGAGATACCCCTATAGACAGGATGTAGGCTGCTTTTTACCTTCTTATTGGTATCTTCATTAGCAGTAATGTTCTGTGAATTCTGTATGCCGGAGGCCTTCTGTGAGATCGAAACTGTACGCTAAAAGGTTCTGTTAGCTCTGTGAGTTCTGTGAGAGAAAAAACTCCCCAGCAAGCCTCATAGGCCTAATCTCATCGAGAGGGTGCGTTCTATTTCTCACAGAAAAACACAGATGAACAGAACACACAGGGGTCAGAAAGATAGCGGCCCCTCCCCCGACCCCTCCCCCGAAGGGAAGGGGAGTAATCACCGAGATACCCCTATAAAAAGGATGTAGGCTTCGTTATGTCCCTTAATGGCAGTCTTGTAGGGGTAACCTCACATATCACGCCCCTCCCTGCGGGGGAGGGGTTGGGGAAGGGGCCACTCTCTTGTGAGTTCGAAACTGTGCGCCAAAAGGCTCTGTTAAATCTGTGAGATCTGTGAGAGAAAAAACTCCCCAGCAAGCCTCATAGGCCTAATCTCATCGAGAGGGTGCGTTCTATTTCTCACAGAAAAACACAGATGAACAGAACACACAGTATTCCACAGAGACATTAAGTCAACCGATTTCACAGAACCTTACAGCCACCTTTAGCAGTAACGCTCTGTGTGCTCTGTGAGAGAAAAAACTCCGCAGCGAGTCTATCTGCTTGTTCATCTTATTTCAGAGGATATTTTTCTTTCTCACAGATTTACACAGAAGAACAGAACACACAAGGTTTCACAGAGACATTAAGTCAACCGATATCATAGAACCTTACAGTCACCTTTAGCTGAAACGTTCTGTGAATTCTGTATGCCGGAGGCCGTTTGAAGCCTCACCCCCGGCCCCTCTCCGAATGGAGAGGGGAGTTTCGAGATACCCCTCATGTCCTCCAGATGTTTAGCATCTCCTATCAGCAGGCCAAAAGGGTAACCTCATACTGCCCCTCCATTCGGAGAGGGTGAGGCCGCTGGGGGTGAGGCCGCTGTGAGTTCTGTGAGAGAAAAAACTCTGCAGCGTTTTACTTGTGTGTTGTTTTATTGAGAGGTAAACACATTATGTGAGTATTCCTAACGTGCTGTCCGATGAACTGGAGGATATTTATAAACACATATAATCAGCTTGTAATGTAAAGAAAATTCACTCCTCGGTTTGAGAAGATGCCCTTCTGCCTTGCAGAAGACGCCTGTTAAGCATGCAGAACACGCCCTTCTTGCATGCAGAGTACGCCCTTCTTGAACTTAGAAAAGCGTCTTCTTTTTTCGTGTTTGGCAAGTTGTTGATGCTGTGAGAGTTACAGTAATAATGGAGAGGAGTAACTTAGGCGGTTTTGGTGGAACTTATCACATTATTATGTAAAGATATTTCGCTGTTGAAAAGGTGATTTTTTTCGAGAAAGGAGCATATAAAAAGCGATATAAGGACGCCGAGAATGTACGTCTTATACCGCTTTGTAAGATGAGGCTATACCCACGTTTCATTAGGAGAGGGGATGTCCTCTCCTACGAATTACGATTACAACCATCGTTGGTAGAGCCGTGATATGTACGTGAAGGATTACTTCTTGCAGCTACAGCCAGTCCAAGGCTTCAGCTCTTTGAAGAAGTCATGACCCTTATCGTCGACGAGGATGAAGGCAGGGAAGTCCTCAACGGTAATCTTCCAAACAGCTTCCATACCCAACTCTGGGATACTCTACGCACTCAATACTCTTGATGCTGCTCTGTGAAAGGACAGCGGCAACACCGCCGATAGTACCGAGGTAGAAGCCACCATGCTTCTGGCAAGCGTCTGTCACAGCCTGTGTACGGTTACCCTTAGCAATCATCACGAGTGAACCGCCATGCTCTTGGAACTCATCAACGTATGGGTCCATACGGTTGGCAGTGGTAGGTCCCATTGAACCACATGGGATAGCCCTCTGGCGTCTTGGCTGGTCCAGCATAGAGGACAGGGATAGTTCTTGATGTAATCAGGCAGATCCTCGCCAGCATCTAAGCGTGCTTTGAGCTTAGCATGAGCGATGTCACGCGCCACGATGATGGTACCCTTGAGGTTAACACGAGTTGAGACAGGATACTTAGTCAGCTCAGCACGAACAGCATCCATACCCTTGTCGAGGTCGATCTCTACGCCCTTCGCTCCTTCTCCAGGCTTGCGATACTCTTCAGGGATTAGTTCACCAGGGTTGGTGTCCATCTTCTCCAACCAAATACCGTCCTTATTAATCTTTGCTTTGATGTTACGATCGGCAGAACAGCTAACACCCATACCGATAGGGCAGCTTGCACCGTGACGTGGCAGACGGATGATACGGATGTCGTGAGCCAGATACTTACCACCAAACTGTGCTCCAAGACCAATCTTATGAGCCTCTTTGAGGATTTTCTCCTCGAGGTCGATGTCGCGAAAAGCACGTCCTGTCTCGTCGCCAGTAGTAGGGAGATTGTCGTAATATTTGATACTTCCGAGCTTAACAGTGAGGAGGTTCTTCTCTGCAGAAGTACCACCAATCACGAAGCAGATGTGGTATGGAGGGCAAGCAGCCGTTCCAAGACTCTTCATCTTCTCAACGAGGAAAGGAATAAGAGTACCCTCATTCTGGATAGTAGCCTTGGTCATTGGGTAGAAATAGGTCTTGTTGGCAGAGCCACCACCCTTAGCTACCATGATGAAACGGTATTCAGCACCCTCAACAGCCTCGATGTCGATCTGTGCGGGGAGGTTACACTTTCGTGTTAACCTCGTCATACATATTCAGAGGAGCGTTCTGTGAGTAACGTAGGTTCTCCTCAGTAAAGGTGTTGAAAACGCCACGAGAGAGTGCTTCCTCGTCCTCGAAGCCTGTCCAAACCTGCTGACCTTTCTCGCCATGGATGATAGCCGTACCCGTATCTTGGCAGAAAGGCAACACGCCCTTCACGGCTGTCTCTGCATTACGAAGGAACTGAAGCGCAACATACTTGTCGTTCTCAGAAGCCTCTGGGTCGGTCAGTATCTTCGCAACTTGCTCATTATGTGCACGACGAAGCATGAACTCACAATCGTGGAAAAAGCCTCCTGTGCCAACAAGGTAAGTGCTTCCTTGCTCACCTTCAAAATCTCTTTACCTTCAAACTCACCAACGCTGATACCCTCTTTAGATACGAGGCGATACTCAGTGTCATCTTTGCCCAATTGGAACATTGGTGCATACTTGAACTCTGCCATAATGTTTTGTTTAGCTGTCTGCCCTTTGTTGTTAGGGCAGACAGGTTTTGTTCTATTTGTTTATAATATGTTTTTGTATTCTGTTCTTACTGTTTATTAATAGCCGAAAATCTCTTCTGTTGTCACTTTCCTGATAGGTGCAATCTTTTCCAAGGCCTTCATGTCAAGCTCTTTCTCGTTGCCAAGGATGATATACTTGAAGGTCTTGTTAGCAATATACTCCTTCTCGAAGTTGATAACATCCTGCAGTTGCAGACTTGGAAGGGCCTTGTAAATCTTTTCACTCAATGAGCAATCGAGGCCTAAACGCTGTAGAGCAAGATAAGCGGTCAGTACAGAGTACTTTGTTGTACGCTGTGAAGCAAGGTTCTTCATCAAGCTCTGCTTTGCAAGGTCGAAACCACTCTGACGTACAGGGACGTTATTGAGGAGCTTATTGAACTCGCCTACGCAGTCCATCATCTTATCGTTTTGTGTGATGATATAGGTGTAGAAGCTCTCACTATCGCCCAAACGGGTTGGCGAATCATACTGTGCATAAGCAGAATAAGCCAATCCGCGTGCCTCACGTAACTCTTGGAAGACGATGGCATTCATACCTCCTCCGAAGTACTCATTGAAGAGTGCGATGATAGGAGCACGGTCGGCAGACCACTGCTGGTTCTGGTTATGGAGTTGAACCATGTATATGTTCTTCGCATCGTAAGGTGCAATGATGACCTCGTTCTTAGGAGTTGTCTGCTCTGTATAGCGTTTTGCAGCAGGCACCTCAGCGAATTTCTTAGGCGACTGAATAGTCTTGCTGACAAGAAGGTCGACCTCTTTCAGACTTGAAGGACCATAGTAGAGTACGGTCTGCTTGTAGTTCTTTAAAGCTCTTCAACACATTAAGGAACTCTTGTGGGTTCATTGCTTTCAGCTTCTGTTCGCTGATGATGTTACGTGTTGGGTTATACTCACCGAAAGACGCATAGTTTCTTAATGCAGAGAAGTTAGCCTTCTGGTTTGCTTTATTGTCTTTGCGTGCCTTGACAACTTGGTCAACATAAAGCTCGTAAGCCTCTTTGTCGACCTTAGCATTGTTGAGTAAGTTGTTCAACAGGGCAAGTGCTTGTGGCAAGTTAGCGTTCAGTCCGCTCAGTGTGATATATGAACGGTCATAGCTCTCACTGATGCTATAATCGCAAGCAAGCTTATAGAACTGCTGTCTTACCTGCTCGTTATTGAGTTTGTTAGTACCTAAGTAATCGAGATAACCGCTTGCATAGCTGAGCATTGGAGAGTGCTCAGAACCGAAAGGAATTACGAAGCATAGTGTAAAGAGGTCGTTGCTTGTGTTCTGCTTATAGAGAACAGGCAAGCCCTTTCTTGGTTGTTGCCTTCGTAAGGTCACGCTTGAAAGTCAACAAACTGTGGCTGAATAGGTGTTGTCTTGGTGTTTACAATCTCCTTAAGGAAATCACTCTGCTTGTCGTTATTGGTAGGGATAGGTGTGATAGTAGGCTTCTCAACCTTCTTGATAGTGGTGTCGTTGCCCTGTTCCTTGTAGACACAAGCAAAGTCGTTACGGAAGAATTGATTAGCAAACTTTACTATCTCGGCCTTTGTCAACTTTGAGATGCGATTGAGCTTATCGACCTCCTTCTTCCAGTCTTTGTGGTTGATGAAAGCTTCCACATACTGTTTCGCACGGAACTGATTGTTATCTAACTGCTTATAGTAGTAGCGCTTGTAGTTGTTAACGATAGATGGCAACAGATCATCAGAGAAGTTTCCCTTCTTAAGTTTCTCTATTTCATCCAAAGCAAGGCTACGCACCTCCTGTAAAGTCTGTCCGCTCTTGGACTGTCCATAGACATAAAAGACGGAGTAGTCGTTCATATCGGTCACTCCAGCCTCTATCTCTTGTACTTTCATCTTCTGACTGAGGTCGAGATCGAAGAGTCCTGCCTGTCCATTAGACAAGAGTTGTGCCACAATCTCTAATGTATCGATCTGTTGAGAATTGCTTGGTTCAGCACGCCAACCCATGAAGAGCATAGGAGCTTCCTTACCAACAACAGTCGTGTCGACGGGTGCTGTGAGTACAGGCTGGGCTGGGAACTGTGGTACGTCAATGTGAGCACTTGGCTGCCAGCTGCTAAAGTACTTATCAATCGCAGCTACCGTCTTGTCTGGGTCGAGGTCGCCTGAAAGACAGATGGCGATGTTGTTAGGTACATAATACTTCTTGAAGTAGTTCTTGATATTGGTGATTGAAGGATTCTTCAGGTGCTCACCGAGTCCGATAGTTGTCTGTGTACCGTATGGATGGGTAGGGAAGAGCTTTGCAAAGAGGGCTGCATAGACCTTACGCCAGTCGCTTGTAAGACCGATGTTATACTCCTCATACACCGCCTCCAACTCTGTGTGGAATCCACGGATAACCATGTTCTGGAAGCGATCGGCCTGAACTCTTGCCCAAGTGTCAATCTCGTTGGATGGAATATTCTCTACATAACACGTTACATCATTTGATGTATAAGCGTTAGTACCCTCACTACCGATGGCGGTCATCATCTTGTCGTACTCATTCGGGATATTATAACGAGCTGCAAGTTGTGAGATAGAGTCAATCTGATGGTACCACAGCTTGCGAGCAGCAGGGTCTGTGATACGGCGATACTGCTCGAAACGAGCCTCGATAGAGTCGAGGTAAGGGCGTTCTGCCTCTACATTAGATGAACCAAAGTGGGTAGTACCCTTAAACATCAGGTGCTCTAAGTAGTGTGCAAGGCCTGTTGTCTCCTTTGGATCATTGCGAGAACCAGTGCGCACAGCGATGTATGTCTGTACACGAGGCTTCTCTTTGTTGACGGAAAGGTAGATTTTCAGACCGTTCTTCAGTGTGTAGATACGTGTCTGCATCGGGTCGTTCGGTACGCTCTCATAGTTGTAATGCTGCGCATAGACCGTCACTGATGCAAATAGGAACAATAGTCCTAAGCTTAGTCCCTTGATAAGGGAACTGTTGAGGGAATGTTTTTTCATACAATCAGTATTTGTTTATTATTATAATAAGGTAGTGAATGTAATGCTAATTCTCAAAGTCAACCTCATGGTCGAGGCTGTGGACGAATGATTCAAAGACCTCTCTGTCTACATCACCCATCTCGTATTCCTTCTCGGCATCCTTCTTTATCTCTGCTATCCATGCTCGGCGAGCTTCGATATAGTCTTGTTTGATACGTGCATCGTACTCTGGAGTAATCTCGTTGATGCCGTAGTATTCCAGAATCATGCGATAGGTCCATGCCCATTGATAGATGCGATAGTTCTCGTTAATCTCTTCGAAGCGGTTAACCACTTCTTCTATCGTTTCAAGACAGCCGTTCTTTACATCCTCGATGAGGCGCCGCTCCTCTGAAACAGGGAGTAGAAGGCCTGAGAGATCATCCCATCGTCCGAGTCCAACCTCAGTCTGTGGCTTACCAAAGAAGCCCCATTTATGTGCTCGTTTCAGTACCGCTCCCATGTAGATACGCAGTGCGATGTCATAATACTTGATACCTTTTCGCAGACTGGTAGCATTGATGACGTATTCATGATAGTTATAGGATGAAACGTTGTCGCCGCTTGCCTGACGCAGATTCTCAAGTATCTTCTTACCTTGTAAAATCTCTCCAACAGAGTAAGGGGATAGCCAGTCGAAGTTAACAATGCTCTTTTGTGTCTGCTGTGGACGCATGTCACGCTTCGGCCATTTGCGTATGTCACGATAAAGACCAACCGTTGTAATGTTACGACCAGGCACAAGATACATCTTGTCGGCCTCTGCAATGAGGTAAGAGAAAGGTAGGGCCGTTGTGTTAGGGTGGTGCATTAGCTTACCGAAGCATACGGAGAACGTACCGATAGTTGCTGGCATAAGTAGGTAACTACCACTGGCTGTCTTCGTGCCACGCTCTAAGATGCCCCAATGCATTGGTCCCATCTTATAGGCATGGTTAGAGAAGTTGGTGCCAGAACCAGCGTTATAGAAAGAGAACATACCCCCGATAAGCAGTGAACTCTTATGATGTGAGGCACAGAACGGGCCACAGAAGGCAGCGCAGGCCTCACCGTTTGACATAAAGGAATTGGCGAAGAAGACGCTCTGTGAGGCTGTGAAGCCATTGCTTATCTGGCAGGCTTCACCCACGAAGCAGTCTTGCATCTTCACACTATTTACTATGCTCGACCCATCAGAGATGATAGAGTTCTCGCAGATGACGCCTGTTCCGATGTAGACGCTGGCATACTCGGAGCTGAGGATGGTACAGTCGCTCAGACGACTGGCCCCTGATATCTCGCAATCGGTCTGAATAACAGTGTTGGTAATCTCCTTTGTGTTGACAATCTTTACGTTGTTACCTATCGTACCACGCTCAGGATTGGTGCGGGCTATCTCCTCCTTGACCAGTCTACGTATGGCATTCTTAAGGTCTTTGTCGTTGAAGTGCTTCACCATAAAGGCTGCGAACTGGCTATTAAGGTCATGGAAGAAGATGACATTACCGTCTCCTACCTCGTTGAGCACTGATATAAGGTTACCTTCACCGTATGTTGCTCCCTCCGTAGTCTCCATGACAGAGATATTAGAGATGAGACAATCGTCCCCAATAGTATAGTTATTAATATAGTTGCCGACCTTCTCTATCAGGCAGTTATTACCAACGGTTACATTACGTAGGGTCGCATCGTTGATACCAGAATGCTTGACAAAGCCTTTTGTTATCTCAACTTCTTTCTGCACACTACCCAACTGTATGTCTCCATAGAACATTACTCTATGGAAGAACTTGGCTTGAAATCCATCCTCAGCAACCTTTACTCGGTTCCAATCTTCCGCCCAACAGCTATTGCTCTCGAGGGTTTCAATCTCTTCAAAGGTAAGGGAACGATATTGCATAAACTATCTCTTTTGGTTGTTTTTATTAGGCTTATTGGGCTTATAAGGCTTATTGGCCTTATTAGGCAATTAGCCTTATTGGGCTTATTAGGCTTATTAGCCTTATTAGGGAATTGGCCTTATTGGGCTTATAGGGCCTATTGGGCTAATAAGGCTAATAAGGCCCTATCGAGCAATTAGGCCTATTGCCTACCCTTATTATTCCTCTTCAATATTGTAGAGGAAGTCATTATAAGGATATTTCTGTACGTGTAACTCACGCACCTTCTTATAGAGAACCTCCTTGAACTCGTCGATGTTCTCCTTATTCTTAGCCGAAATGAATAGACAATTGTCGTGTTCTTTGGCCATCCAAGTCCTCTTCAGTTCGTCCAAGGTCATATTCTCCTTCGTAGCAGGGGTGAGATCGTCTTCCTCTTTCTCTATCCAATGATAATTGTCAATCTTGTTGAAGATAAGCATAGACGGTTTGTCAGCACAGCCCAGTTCGCTGAGAGTCTGGTTGACGACCTGTATCTGCTCTTCAAAGTCAGGATGTGATATATCCACAACATGTAAGAGTAGGTCGGCTTCCCGCACCTCGTCGAGTGTAGACTTGAATGAATCGACCAAGTCAGTAGGCAACTTACGGATAAAGCCTACGGTGTCAGCCAACAGGAAAGGGAGGTTATCTACAACGACCTTACGCACAGTTGTGTCGAGCGTAGCAAAGAGCTTATTCTCTGCAAACACCTCACTCTTAGCCAGAAGGTTCATAGTAGTAGACTTACCCACGTTCGTATAGCCCACTAAAGCGACTCGAATCATACGACCACGGTTCTTTCTCTGTGTCACCTTCTGCTTGTCTATCTCTGCAAGACGTTGCTTTAGAAGGGTCATGCGTTGCAAGATAATGCGTCGGTCCATCTCTAACTGCGTCTCACCTGGACCACGTAGACCTACCGAGCCCTTACCACCTCCAGAGCCAGAACCACCTCCTTGTCGTTCGAGGTGAGTCCACAGACGTTGCAAGCGCGGCAGCATATAACGATACTGAGCCAGCTCCACCTGCGTCTTGGCATTGGCTGTCTGTGCGCGCATAGCAAATATATCGAGGATGAGCGAGGTACGGTCTAATATCTTGACACCGAGCTCCTTTTCGATATTACGTATCTGTTTTGCCGACAGTTCATCGTCGAAGATAACCATACCGATAGGCTCCTCCTCCTCGTCCTTTAGTTTTATATAGTCTCTAATCTCCTCCAGTTTACCCTTGCCGACGTAGGTGACAGCACTTGGACCCGTCACTCTCTGCGTGAACCGCTTCACAGTAACCGCCCCAGCAGTATCAGCGAGGAACTCTAACTCATCAAGATATTCCTTCGTTTTATCCTCGTTTTGCTCCTTGGTTATGAGACCTACGAGTACTGCTGTTTCTGTTTTTACATCAGATATGATAAATTCTTTCATTCAATAATCCGTTTATAACTTGTTTGTGTGTTGTGAAGTGTAATTCTCTACGGCTTAGGTAAGTGCACACTGCCACATGGCAAAGTTACTCATAAATTCTGAAAAATGCCAATGATAAGCCCCTTTTTATGCACTTAAAGCGAAAGTGTCTGATTGTTTTCACGAACCTGTCGTATCCGAGTAGTATTCTTCTCTTCTTTCTTCAACCGTTTTCTTCTATTTTACCTACGCTCTATCACCCAAAATGAAAGTAACACTTTGAAGATTGTAAGACCAGTATATATTTGTAAACATTAGTCAGTCAGCGACTTATCAATGACCTTGTAAAAACTGCCTAACCTCTATCTCTATCAACCCAACTACTTGTCAACCCATCCACTCGTCAACTTGTAAACTCGTCAACTTGTCCACCTCCTCGTGAACCATTAGTATTCAAAATAGAAAAGTGGAATGAACACCGATGGTTAACGGCATTCATTCCACTTAATAAGACGTGTTAAGCGATAGCTTATTTATCTTGTTTATACTGGCTTTCCCAGTTAGCTTCCTCTGGTTCCTCGCCCTTTCGGCCCTCTAACTGTATCACGAAGCTCTTTGCAGGGAAGTAAGGAGTGATGTGGATGTCCAGTAAGACACGGTCTTTCTGATTAGGGTCTTGCTCAATTCTGATAACCCTAAACTTCTCAATCAGGCGTGTAGGACCTTGGATACTATCAAGGAATTTAACAATCTGGCTCCTTAAGTCGGCCTCAGTACGGGTGGTCCAGTTCTCGAAGGCACGGCGGTTTAGGAAGTCGAAGAGCACCTTAGAGATGTAATCGAACACTCGAACGACTGAGTAAGTCTGCAATCCAAGGTTGTCACCATTGAAGAGTGTCTTAGCAGAGAAGGCCATCACCTTGCTATACTCATTGACCATCGGTACAAGACCCATGCGTTCAATCTCCGAAATCTCACTCTTCTTCAAATCGAAATGGACGCTCTCAACATCGTTCAGACCGCCGAATTTCTTACCAGCAACGACCTGTGACATCAGTGTACTGTATATCTTTCCAGCAAGAGCAGACGAACCCGGAACATAGAGGTTGTCCTCTTCTCCTACCTGAACAACCTTCTGTCTACCTAAGAGCCAGTTACAAGTCATGATGATATTCGACTTATAGATGTCGCCACCAGAGTGGTCGGCATTAAAGAAGATGTCTACTACATCATCCGGAGTCTCCAAGTCTTGGAAGTCAGTAAGGAGCATTACCTTATTGCTATGAGCAATCTTTCCCCATTTGTCAAGCACAGCGTTTGAACCTAAGTAGCCTGGGATGACAAGCAGAGAATAGTTACGACGCAGGTCTAAGCGGTCGAAATTCTGTTTAAGTTCATTACTGATATAGTCGATGAAGAGCGGGTTGTCCAAGTCTGTCAACTGGTCCATCTCGGCATTGACAATCGTGATGTTCTTCACCTTCTGACTCTCCGTGTTACGATAGAAGAGGGCCACTGAGCGATAAGCTGTCTCTAACTCACGTGTACGAGCAAGAACTTTATTAAGGTTCTTGTTCAGTAAGTCCTCAACGTGAAGAGCTCTTTCTTTCGCCTTATCTCTCATCTGTTCAGCTGATTGACCAGACTTTAAGAGGTCGATCCAGACCTCCAAACGATTGGCCAGAACCTTACGTTCGTTCTCCCACTGCGCATCAGAGAGGAAGATGTTACGGCGTGCTTTGCGTGAAGGGTTGAGATTAGAGAATCCGTCAATGATATTTTCTAAGAAGGTAAAACCGCCGTATTCCTTCAGTTTATCAAGTGCGGCAGCAGCAGACGAGGTACTTTGTTGTGCAACGGTCGACTTATTTACCACAGGAGCCTGCTGTTCCTTCGCTTTTATTTTATTATTATCCATTTCCTAATTCATTAAGATGATTATTTAGCATCAGCGTTATTAACCTCGTCAAGTGAGCTCTGTAATAAGTCTAAGATGGCTTGTCGTGTCTCTGGATTAGCCAAGGCTTTCAGCAAGGCTTTGTTTGATGAGAGCTGACGAGCTATCTTTATATTCTGTTCCTTCTCAACATCAAGCTTACTGAGGAAGTCGCTGTTCTCCTTTAACTTATCTGCATTGAAGTCGCCTAAGTTCTTGAATCGCATCGTCTCAAGCACGTCCTCGCCGTTGTCGTCCTGCATTTCGACATTAACAGAAGGTGAGAAGTGCTCGAAAACATCTTCTACAGTCTGCAAGCCGTACACTGTTTCAGGACTTACAGGAGCCTCGTCGGTTAATTTCTGTACTAATAATGTTCTGTTGGAAGGGATGTCGGCAATTGACTCATTAGCGTCAACATTTACCTCATTACCACCAATTCCATAATCATAAATGGCCATGTTTATTATGTTTAAGTTTTATATTAATCCTTTACAAGAATGTTTATAATCAGGCACAAAACTATAAAATTTACATGAAAATATCGTAAATAAAATGTGAAAAGACTTTTATAAGCGTTTTTTTTATCATATTTTATTAATTGTTTTTATTTTGAACATGTATTGAGCTATTGCTCCCCATGGCGTTTAGAGTTTTTTAACTATGAGCATCAGGTGGCGGGTCATGGGTGTTGGGTGATGAGTGTTAGGTGTTGATGAAGTGCTTTGTTGGGTGTTGGGTGTTGGGTGTTAGGTGTTGATGAAGTGCTTTGTAGGGTGTTAGTTGTTAAGTATTAGGTGTTGATGAAGTGCTTTGTTGGGTGTTGGGTGTTAAGTATTAGGTGTTGATGAAGTGCTTTGTTGGGTGTTGGGTGTTAAGTGTTAGGTGTTGATGAAGTGCTTTGTTGGGTGTTGGGTGTTAAGTGTTAGGTGTTGATGGAGTGCTTTGTTGGGTGTTAGATGTTTACTATTGAGTATTAAAGTCTACATGTTAGTAATAGCATATTAAATACCCCCAACTACAAATATCATTGGTTTTCTCATAGCAGCTTGGGGCTCCCCTCCTTCGGAGGGGCTGGGGGAGGTCCCCTCTATCCTCCTTTCCCCTTGTCAACATTTTTCGTCTCTCATGTTCTTAGTATATACTCTTTAACGTAGCAGAACATGCCCTTCTCCATTCGAGAACATGCCCTTCTTGGGGCAAGAGGAGGCCCTTCTTGGGGCAAGAAGGGCGTGTTCTCGAACGCTGTCTGTAATGTGTTGATTTCTTGTAGGTTATAATCTTGATGAAGGGGGACGATATACTGCTGTTTTGATGGTGATTTCGTTGATGGTTTGTAATGATATTTTATTTCTTATTTAATCCTTGGAAGAAGGGAGGAATGACTACTGAGATGGACGAGGGAAGATGTAGATAGTGGGAGACGGGAGGTGTGACGAGTCGTTAGCAGAGAACGATGTTCAGTGTAGGATAGAGCGATGTCCTATATATAATAAGGTGTACAGAGATGATAAATAATGATAACACGAGCGGCAGTCGTACTCTCCTTGCAGAAAGGTAGTAAGTATTCAAAGTATTGAAAGATAAAGTTTTATAACAAACGCAGCTATTCAGTAGGTCTAACAGGATTAGTAATCAAATACTTATAAATCATTAAAATCCTAAAAAAACACCTATATCTATTAAAAATAATATATATTTGCACAACAATTAAAAGCGTAGAATGAACTATCTAAAACTGCCGCTGGATTTGTCAGGGGCCTTAAATGGTCAGATTCAACGATGTTCTTATGAGGAATCAATAGCGCAACATCTGATGATGTTGGTTGTTTCCCGATGTGGTGAAGTAGAGGGAAGAGAAGATTACGGATCGGTTATTTGGGACTTAGAATTTAATCAAGTCTTAAAGAACGAAGATTGGGAAGAAAAGGTCAGACAGTCACTTGAAGCCACCATAACTAAGTATGAGCCTCGTTTGAAGGATGTTGAAGTAAGAGTGGAACTAACTGAAGTAGAGGAAGACATACGTAGTAAGTTCCCTAACGCTCGTAAACGTGTACGTTTATGGGTCAAGGGTCTTATCGTCAGAAACGACCAACAGTTTAATTTCAGTACACATCTTTATATTAGTCCGATATCACAATAGGGGCGACTGACAGTGAAGAGGAAATAAGACAATGGGACGTTTGATAGCCTTAAACGATATAATACGCTCGAAACAGTATTCTTGTTGTATGCTGCATGCGGCTGGGACTGTTATGGGCAATACTGAAAAGGACGCTTTCATGTCTTGTTGGGCAATCCTCTCCGAGGCTTCATGGTGTTTTACTGATGAGGCCCGATGTAGTCAGTCGATGGTGGGCAAGGATAGACATCATTGTTCGTAAGATAAAAGTAAAATGGTAGATAAAAGACAACAGATAATAAAGGATCGTCTAAGAATGTTCGCAATGGACTTGTGGAACATCACAGACTTAAGTCAGATAGACCCTGTTATTGATCTCATACTTGACGTAATAGCTTATAACAGTAGCCGTCTCCATCAGAGTATAGTAGACTCTGATGCCGACATCCTAAGCCGTTTGGCTCGTTTGATGGTACCTTTGAAATGGTCGCTCCCTTCTCCTTCTCATGCCTTGATGAGTGTTGACCCTAAGTTTGATGAGGTGAGACAGCTGACGACCAACGACAGTTTTTACGCAAGGAAGATGATGTTTGAGAAGGGATGGCTCGAACTTTACTTCTCTCCTCTAAGCAATTATCCATTGGTGAACGCCAAGATCAGAGCGATAGCCTTCGACCAACAGGTCAACTATTACACTGGCAGAAGCGTGGACAGGTCGGCCACTCCTTATATAGAGATACCTTCAGAAGAGGGGACAGTATGGATAGGACTGAACATGGCACAAAGCGTGTTGCGCTCAACGAAGCGTCTTGTCTTGTGCATCCTACCCGAAGATGGCAGTCTCTCACCGTTCTTGCGCGACATAGAAGTCTATGACGGGCAGGGCGAACAACTAAGTGTATCGGTGCCAGAGTTCCCACTTGAGCAGTGCGAACGCTATCATTACTTTGATGAGATAAGTAGTTATTATGCCGACAACTTCATCCAGATAGACCTAAACTCTCATTTCCTATCGACAAACCCCTTCTCTACTTACCCCTCATCGTGGGAGACGAGCGAGGGAGAAGAGAGAGAAGAGTTAGTATGGTTACAGTTGAAATTCCCAGTGGTGTTCAATAGTGTAGACTTTGCGAAGGTAAGATTTCTACTTAACACATACCCCGTAGTCAACCGCAAGCTCGTCACGATGCAACATGACTACACTCGAAGAGGAAACATCGTAGCCCTCCCTTGTGAGGACAACCGCTTCTTGCTCAACATAGAATCCTTCCAAGACGATGGCAATCATCAGTATATAGACGTGGGACAGTGCTATGACGAGCACCCTGTCGGCACTTATAGCCTATACTTTGGAAACTTAGAGAGAGATTTGACTCAGACAATGCGCGCACATTAATTCATAAGCTTATTCAACTCATACATGAGGACGGTAGTGCTTTTGGAAGTCTACAGATAGACACGCTCTCAGACCAGTTGAATAATCTCTATAATAATATTGAGAACATAGAAAAGGGAGTCTTCGACTTTGTTCAGGACAAGAGTATCCCCCGTTCGTTCCTCTTTACGCAGCCTTACAAGCGTACGGCAGAAGCCGAGGTGCGCTATTGGATAACCGATGCCGACCTGGCTAACGGTTTAGACAGTCGAACGTCAGTGTTTCAAGCAGAGAACGAACGCTTCCTATCAGAGAGCCTTTCTTTCCAGACAACAACCAAGTGTGGTAATGCACACGACACCGAACGTGAGATTGTCAATCGCCTCCGTTATGGCTTACTAACGAAGGATAGGATCGTAACACGTGAAGATATAAAGAGCTTCATATTATGTTGTTTGGGTCCACAAGCAAAGTCAGTCGATGTAAAAGACGGTATCGCTATCTCCAAAGACGTACGTCGTGGTATCATCAGGACGACAGAGATAAGAATAGCCCTCACTCGTTCAGGCAGAGAAGAGGGTATCGACTTACCGTCCATGACCTTGTTCTTAGAGCGAGAACTCACCAAACGCTCTGTAGATAAGACCCCTTATAAGATTTATTTCGTATGAACACACAGAATTACAGCAACAGTCTTGTAGCCGCTATAAAGTTGGCTAAGGCCATGGCCCACCAAGATAAGCACCTCTCATTTGGTGTAGCTCATTTAGTCATAGCCATGTTGACCGAGCAAACAGGTCTGCGTGAGATACTCAACTCGATGCAGAAAGAGGTGGCGTATGTCAGCGATTGGTTTGAAACCTATCGTGAGATGTATGTCGGTGTGGAGCATGATGCAGGCGAGATAATCCCTGACCGTGAGGTGGAGACGGTTCTCGACGAGGCCGAACGGTCTAAGATAAAGCTCGGAACAGACTCGGTTGATGCCTTGTGTGTATTCGCTGCCGTCGTAAGAGACGGTGTTGTCTACTCTCATCAACAGATAGAATCAATCGGAGTGACCGAAGATGAGATAATGGAATACTTTGAGGCATCAACCTCACCACTATCGCCTGTCTCTGAGATGGATATGGGTAGTTCTATTCAATACGTGTCCGACCTCCGTCGAGCAGAGCTTCTTGAGGAGGGAAAGTTGATTATCGGGCGCAGTAAAGAGATACGTCTTATCTTAGAAACACTGGAGCGTTCGGAGCGACAAGGCATCCTCCTTGTTGGTGCACCAGGTGTTGGAAAGACGGGAATCATAAAGGCTCTTGCCCATGAGATGGAGATCAATCAAGATGAAATAATCAATCAGACATCGTTAGTAGGCCTAAATACGTCGAAAGTGCTTGCACAGTCGGGAAATGAGACGGAGGTTACGCAGAAGATGACAGGTGTGTTACAGAAGATGAACCAGGCAAAGAGCCGTGGAGTATTGGTCATTGACGACCTGCAGCTACTGCTTGAAAGTGGCAACCCCACTACGGCCACCTATATTCTCAATAATCTTGACGCACAGATATGTGACGGTTCAGTCACGCTGTTAATGGTGCTCTCAATGGATGCCTATCGTAAGCATGTAGAGAAACATTCCATCGCTAATAAGTTGAACATCATTAATGTAGAAGAACTTGAACCTAACATCCTTCGCAGTGCATTGTTAAGACATAGGCCAACACTACAAGCCTTTTACAGTCTGGCTATGACGGAGGAATCGTTCATCAGCGCTTATAACCTTTCTAACAGATATTATAAGGAGAAGAGTCAACCAGCCTCTACATTAGACTTGATAGACAGTACGGCCGCTTCAGTGCGATTGAGCAATAAGAATGCGGTAGGTATTGTGGAGCAGCTTGTCGAACAGTATGAGAAATACAAGGCAATGCCAATAGACGAGGTAAGCGATTTCGACTTACATCTACTTTATTATACTATATTTAATAAGGTGAGTGTTGTCTTGACTTCAAAGGTTGAAGACAACTATATACTTACTGATGACGACTCGACAGAAGAGAAGCTCAATAAGCTTGGAAAGATACTTAACGAATTGACAGTGCTCTCAGAGAAAGGCATAGAGAAGGTTAGTTCGTTAGAGATAGAGTCGGTTGTAGCAGACGATACGGGTATCCCTATCGGTAAGATTCAGGCTCAAGAGAAGGACAGACTGTTAGGAATAGAGACCAAGCTACACGAAAGAGTCAAAGGACAAGATAAGGCTATTCGAACGCTGTCTGACGCTATCATTGAGTCACGAAGCGGACTGAGTGATCCGAAGAAACCTATTGGTTCGTTCTTCTTCCTTGGTCCTACGGGTACAGGTAAGACTGAGCTGACAAAGTCGTTGGCCGACCTTCTTTTCGATGACGATACGGCCATGATACGTTTCGATATGTCTGAGTTTAAGGAAGAACACTCTGCTGCTTTGCTCTATGGTGCTCCTCCGGGTTATGTAGGCTATGAAGAGGGTGGCTTACTGGTAACGAAGATACGCCAGAAACCCTACTCTGTTGTACTGTTCGACGAGATCGAGAAGGCACATAGTAGTGTTTATGATATCTTCCTACAGATTATGGACGAAGGAAAGGTGCATGATAAGCTCGGACGAGAAGGCGACTTCTCTAACGCAATCATCATCTTCACGTCGAATATTGGTAGTCAATGGATTGCAGAACAGATACAGAAAGGACACCAGCCAACGTCTAACGAATTGATAGAAGTGATGTCGAAGTACTTCCGACCAGAGTTCTTAGGTCGTCTGACGGAGGTTGTCCCCTTCTCACCTATTACCGAACAGGTTGCACAACAGATATTCCTTCTACAGTTCTCACGCCTACAGAAACAGCTGTTAGAGCAGAAGGAAATACAGTTAGACTTGGCCCCAGAGACCATTGCATACCTCACATCAAAGGGCTTCTCACCACAGTATGGAGCGCGCCCTATCGCTGGTGTGGTAAGAACCTACCTAAAGAAGACTATCTCAAAGCTGATAGTATCAGAAATGATCAAGCCCGGTGACCATATTATCGCAACTTATAAAGATGGCAATCTACAATGGAATCACGTATAACAACATCTGAAAGAGACTTAGAAAGGTTCTGTAATAGTGACGCCAGAAACCTTATTGCGGAGGTGTTCTATGCTGAGTTGCAGTTCGTTACAGATGAGAACCTACTGGATAAGACGGTTGTTGTGAGCCATGGAATGAATAGTCGTGTGAACTCGCAAGACATCATCGACCTGCAAAAAGAGGAGGTTTATAAAGATGGACAACTACGAGATCGAATCATACTGAACATCGCACGCAATGGCTTCTACCATCAGTTGCCAGAGTTCCTATTCCATCCTATTTCGCTGAGTGCGCCTGGGATGAGTAATAAGGAGGTCGTTGAGGCTATCCGTTTGAATAGAAAGAAGGCCGAACAAGCCGTTCACTTCTTCTCTCCCTTTGATACAATGATGTTCCATGATAGTGTGTCTATCTTCGAGCGACAGCTCACGTTGTTTGATGAACCGTATGAGAACGTCATTTTCAAGAGCTTTACTAATGTCTTCTTTGCCAAGTCGGCCCCCCTTACAGCAGGTGAACGATATAAGTTGTTCCTGTGTCTTCGCAAGGTGGAGGACTATAAGGAAAACCTCCCGGCACTGGAGGAACTACTCTTGACGGTATGTGATATAGATGCTCAGATGCGTTATGTCTATCATTACGAGGACAACTTACCTTATATGAACTTGGGCGACTGTGTGTTAGGAGTTGACTCTGGACTTGATGGACGGTTGCTTTGTGAATTAGACGATGTGGAGGTGAAGCTTATCTTCCACGATAGTGTGACAGAGAGTAGACTGAAGAAGCAAATGGAGATAGTAAGGTATATCTTGTCTTTCTTCCTCCTTTCTTCAAGAGACATAAGGCTTATCTATACAATAACATCAAATACAGAGCTTGTCTTAGGACAGAACTTTTTGGGTTACGATACGAACTTATAATAAAAGAACTTAGCTTAGAACAATAGCTTTTAGGCTACGACACGAACTTACAACATATAATGAAACCATTAATATTATTCTTTGTAAAGTACTTACTTGCACCGCTCTTGGCTATCATCATGGTATCTGTCATGGGTGCCTTGAAGTCTGTTCGACAGCAGTTGAGCGTGAAGAGGATTATTGTCTTCTCATTGATAACGGCTATCTTCCTTGCTATTCCGTCCCTTTTGGGGTATCTTAGGAATGAGTATGTATGGGGAGGACTATTCTTGACAGTTGTTGCTTACTTAGTTCTTGGGTTCTTCTACTTGTGGGCGCTACGAACGTTTATCAGTAAGAAGAACGACGACATGGTTATGGAAATCCTTGTTATGGTATTGTCAGGGATATTTGGTATGTGGTCATATTACCTTATCTTTGATTGGATTAGCAATGGATTAGAGTACACACCATGGGCTATGACAGCTGTCTGGTGGTTTTCTATACCCTACTTCGTATTTAGAAGCTATCGTTTCTTCCGTAATATCCAACCTCCAATATATGACTTATGGCGCATCAACCATAGTGGCTTTAACCGTAACTACTGGGATACGCTTGATACCTTCAAGGCTACAACGGTGAAGGTAAAGCTTAAGAGGCATATTGGCGACTATGGTTATACTACGCTCTCAGTACGTTTGGCAGAAGGGATTGCCTTAGGTGACTGGTTTGATTGGCTTGTAGAAGACCAAAACCGACGCTTCCCACAGGCACAGATAGACATAGCGATGGATAATTCAGAGAGTGGTTGGATATTCTATACGAACAAGTGGTTCCGCTATCCATTGTTCATTAGGATGCTTGACCCACGGCGAACTGCTTCAGAGAATAGGATTAAGAAGAACCAAGTTATCTATATAAAACGAGTAAAAAGCATAAACGATATACAGCATGAAGAAGATTGATCACTTACCTGTTAACTGGGTTAACGGACAGAAGATTAGTAGTTCTCATTTCTTTGAAACCTACTATAACGTAGTTGAAATGCAGAAACTAAATAGGGAGGACACGCTCACAAGCTATAATTATGGGTTAGGACAAAGCATGGAGGGAGCTGACCATTCGGTTGTCTTAGACGTACGAGGAGAGACGGCAAAGACCTTAACTGTGCGCTTAATCTCATGTAATGCAGTCACAAGAAACGGCTTCCATATCTCCTATACAAAGGACCTCTATGGTGACTTTGTACCAGAGGGTACACTCCAGAATATGGATATTGACCTATCGACTCGACAGGTCGTTTGTGTCATGCTAACGGTGAATCCATATAAAATGTTGCCTGTTGGTGTACCTGATCCAGAGACTACTCCACTGCATCATCCGTATGTTCTGCCAGAGATAACACTGCAGCTTGTAGCAGAGCAGAACCTTAACAAAGCCTTTTTAGAGGGTAATAGCCTTATCGTAAGTAAGATAGTTGTTGACAACGGAACCTTTGCGGTTGATGAAGACTATATCCCTGCTATTCAGCAAATGAACTTCTTTGATAAGGCGTCAGAGTTCTTGACTTATTTTGAGAAGACCCTTGAGGAGACGCATAATAATGCTTTGAAGGTCTATTCAAAGAACATCACCAATCCACACCGTAGTGTCTTGGCTGACAACACCTTTGCTTTATGCGATGTGATTAAGGCCTTCTACGGTCGACATATCTTCGAGTTGAAGTATATATTAGGTGAGAAGGCACCTATACACGTCGTACACTTAGCTAATGAGCTTGCCACTCTCTTACTTTCAACACTACGTTCATTACCAGAGAAGGACTTTGAAACACTTTTACAATACTTCGATGAGTGGACCAACATACGTCCTTCTGAATTTATGAACAATGCCAGTAAGGTGGCACATATAAGTTATAACCATGGCGAGATAAGCCAGTCATTCTCATTGATATACGCTTTCCTCAAAGTAGTCCACACCCTCTTCCAGAAGTTAAGTGACTTGGAATACGTCGGACTCATCAAGGAGAACATCATTATCAGCGAGGAACACAGTGGTAAAGCGTCTGAGAATGAGAGGAAATCATGGAAGGTTTGGGACTAAGTAGGAGGTACTCACAATGACAGAGAAAAATAAGAAAGAACGCCGACAGGCGATGAGTTCCTTCATCTTCATCTTTAGTTTCACTCTATTACTCTTCGTTCTGTTTGCCATTTGTACGTTAAAGACAGCCGAGAGGGGCATCAGCTTGTTAGACGAGAAGAAGGTTCGCTATGATGACATCTTCCGTAAGCAAGCGGGATACAACTATCGTATGGACGAGATCTTCAAAGATATGAATAATCTCTACACTCAGAAGCGTACGGACAATGAGCAGGCTCAATACCAGATGATTATTGCCCGCAAGTGGCAAGGGATGCAAGACGAGATTCATCAGGCTGATGCTGACACCACCAGCTATGTCCTTTATAACGTACTGTTCAATCAGTTACAGTCGACGCAAGATGTTTCTGCAACCTTCTTCGACGAGAAGCGCGACCTTGACTACATCATGGAGCAGATACAAAGGGCACAGGATAGATTGCAGAATAAGAAAAGATAAATAACAGAAGATTATTATGACAAGAGATGAGAAAATATGGTCAACCATAAAGTTCACGCTGTTACTGTTCTTCTCAGTGACTTTGTTATACATATTAGTCTGTAAGTACGTGATGCCTATACCTGTTTCTGTGACAGGGAACACGGTCCAAGAGATCAATGACGCTGAGGCTGTCTTATCCGATCAACAAAAGATGGCCGAGCAGATGAAGGCTCTCAAGACCGATATCGACTCCCTTAACTTTGATATTCAGCAGACGCAACGTATCGGAGAGATAAAGGACAGGATGTCGCAGTTACAGAACAATTACAGACAACATTCCTACAATACGAAGTATCTATATTGTATGCAGGCCTTCAAGACCATTCAAGCCTACTTTGACATCAAGCAGAACCTGTATTGGGCATCGAAGACCAAAGAGGATAGAAAGCGTATTCTGGAAGAGCTAAAGACTCAAATTCAATAAATATAATTATGACTGAAAGACAAAAAATCATTTTGGCAATCGTCTCGGGCTTGGCTATTGTGGGGCTTGTGATTGCTTTGCTGCTTCCTTCAAGGACGGTAGACAAGAATCTGGATTTCTATATCCAAGATCAGAATGTGAACAATCAGTTGGAAGTAAATGAGCCACTGAAATTCATTGTTAACGACTCGTCTGCCGTTGTGGATAAGCGAGTTCTATGGAAGATGGGTAATGGGGATAGTATTGTTGGTAATCCTAATATCAGCTATACCTATCATCAAGCGGGCCGATACCTCATCACCTTGCAGGTTGATGGTAAGGTTGTCAAGGAGAAGACGATTGATGTTGTCAAGCTCACAAAGGACACCGTGGCCGTTGACTCAGTCCCTAAGATTGTCGGACCAAAGCAGGGTTTCGTAGGCGAAAGCCTTGTCTTCTCTGCTGATGGCGATGGTATGACAAGTTGGTTATGGGAGTTTGGCGAGAGCGGAACGATTGACGCCTTCGAACGTCAGGTCGTTTATAAGTATGATAAACCAGGTAAATACCTCGTGAAGCTTAAGACTAACACCACACTCTACCCTGTCTCTCAGGTTGTTACCATCCTTGATAAGGTAGACGCAGTGCCTGCCGACATGGGAGAAGAGGAACAGGCTGAACCGCAAGAACCTATTGACACGTTGGCATTGGTGCAGAACGACATTAAACGCCACCTACAGGCAATAGCCAATGCAGGCGCAAGAGACCAAGAGGCAGTGCGCTCTAACATGGGTTATATCAATGATACCTACCTCAGAGGCAATGGTGGAAGGGTGATTGTGCAGGTGAATGGCGAACGCTATAACCTATTCCCTGACTACTGTCAAGGCCTTCATTATCTGGAAAGTAACCGTTATAGTCGTGTCAGCATAGATGATGTTAAGGTGGATGACTTCCATCGTATTACTAAAATAGAAGTAACTCAAAGAAATATAGGAAAATGAAGAAAGGATTTATAAAGACGTTATATGGGTTGTCTGGACTTGTCTTCTGCCTTGCTTTACCGCAATGTCTCACTGCTCAAGTGGCTCGGTATGACAAGACGAAGACCGTTGGTCATACCAGTTTCAATTACCCCGTGGGTGGAGCAGGGGCTCAACAGGTTCGTGATAATAACGATATTCATATCGTATTCTCCGACAGAAGCCATAATAAAGCATACGCTGAACCCTACGCACAGCGTGTGTTAAGCGAGCAGAAGATGGGCTCTCCTTTCTATGTCATCGGTGAGAAGAATGGTTATTATAAGGTGGTTGCAGCCAACCAAGAGCTCCTTGGACAGCCTAAGGGACTCTTTGCACCCCTTTACAGTGGCCGTACTCACTTTAAGGATGCTAAGAAGTCGCCTTTCGTAGGCTGGATTGACAAGAATGCTGTCTTGGAGTTTAATCATTCTTTTGTATCTAAAGACAATAATTTCCCGCTTCGCTATCGTGTTGGTGCTACAAGGGCTGCACGCTTGTCCGACCTTAAGACGTTCTTCACAAAGGACTCGCTCAATCTCTATAACGACCCCTTCTTCCTTGAGAAGACCAAAGGAAAGTTGGTAGATGGGCAAATTGTCTATGCTTATAAGTATGATGTCAGCCGACAGGCCGTACTTGTTGCGGATCGTCCAGCACTGTCTGATTCCTTGCGAACAGTCTTGGGATGGGTGCCATCCGACCTCATTGCGATGGTAGGACAGAACCGTGTTTTCTTGCTCGACTCGCCTTATCCTGTCTTTGGCAACTATCAGCTCGGGTCTAACCTGCTCTTCACTTCTGACGGCAACTATCTGGGCAACTATGAAGACCCACGTGTTGCTATCAATATGCCGCTCGCTCTTTGGGACAGAAAGAAGTCGATGATGGTTAATGCTAAGGGTGAGGATGTGTCGGTTGCCGACCTCGATCAGCTGATTGAGAACAGTAAGAAGATGAATATCCATCTGATATTCTATAGTCAAGACCGCATGCAGGTGCGCAACTTGCTCAATGCCTTACAGGGCTTGGAGGGTAAGTTTGGCAAGGCCAGTCAGGTCAGATTTTCTGCTACAGCCGTGTCTGATAAGGGCAACAAACACCTTGCGTTGACATCCGACTTTGGTAGTTGGATTGACTTCTTGGCTAATGCAACAGCACCCAACACGCTCCCTGTATCTGGTGGGGCTGGCTTCCATGCTGCCATGAACAAGATATTCTCTGAGACTCCTTATACTAAGTTCGAGAATAATGTGTTTATCATCTTGGGTACAGATGAGTTCCCTACGTTCACTTCTGAGATTAACGCAGAGATGTACACACGTTCTGCTACCTTGTTCTTAGCGCAGATGCTTGGTAGAATGACGCCTTCTTATCAGAGCTTCATACTACAGTCAAAGACCTTGTTAGACAATAACACCTCTGAGTACATGAGTTATGCGAAGGACTATCTTTGTGCTTCTGACTGGTCGAAGGGTGGCTTGTTTACCGATATCAGTACTGAGAGCGAGAATGCTTTCGTATTGGATGCACCGAAGAACGGCATTGTGACGGGTGGTTTCGTCTATCCTCGTCTTGATACAGAGCTGACGAACACTGGCTTTGCAAGGGTCCTCGACTCTCTCTTCGTACGAATTGATGAGCGCAACCAGAAACTGGTAGCGGTCTCTACCGACGCTGAGAACCAATACGGTGCACTGCGTGCTATCCCAACACAAGAGATGGTTAACACCACTAAAGATGCTGGTGTTCCTGTTGAGAGCATAGAGAAGAACAACATCAACGACCTCTATTTCAAGGAGATGTTAATCTCTCCTATGGAGTTGTCAACCTACGATGAGGGTTATCTCTTTGATGCTGTTGAGTTGAAAAACCTCCTTGAAGGCTATCGTGCCCTCATGCCTTATTTCCATGCCGACTCTCTTTCTAATCAGCAACTGTTTGAGTTGAGAAGGAACTTTAAGCTGCAGAGCGACTTAGTCAACCGTCTTTCTTACCGCACAGTACTGAAGAATAAGTCGTCTATCTCGTCTGTCTTCTATCATCGTTTGAGTGTCCCAAGCTCTGACGTATTGAATAACATCGTACGAGTAAAGGACATCACACGTAAGAAATGTGATGAGAGTAAATGGGAGGCTGCCTATAAGGAGATGCTTGACAGGCTCGTCGACCTTGAGAGTCGCTTCAAGTCTGGCCGCTTAAGGACCGTCCTTGTGGCTGGTAAGACTTATTACTTTGTGCCGATTAAGGAGGTTCCTTAATCGGATAGGGGCCGGGAGTGAGGCAACTGAAGGGTGTTGGATGGTGGGTGTTAGGTGTTGATGATTAGCCATAGGGGTATCTCGGTGATTACTCCCCTTCCCTTCGGGGGAGGGGAAGGGGGAGGGGCCAACTGGTAGTTAGTCTGTGAGGTTACCCCTACTGGGCAGCTTACATGAGGCGTGGAGAGTTTTTTCTCTCACGCTGGTGAGTTTTTTCTCTCACAGAGCGCACAGAGTTCACGGAGCTTTTTGGCGCACAGTTTCGATCCCACAGAAGGCCTCCGGCATACAGAGAACACAGAGCGTTTCAGCTATCGTAGATACTAATAAGGGACAACGCAAAGCCTACATCCTTCTTATAGGGGTATCTCGGTGATTACGCCCCTCCCTTTGGGGGAGGGGAAGGGGAAGGGGCCATCATCTTTTTGGCCTTTGTGTGTTCTGTTCATCTGTGTTCTCTGTGAGAAAAAGAATATTTTTGAGACTTGCAGGGGAGTTTTATCTCTCACAGAACTCACAGATCTAACAGAACCTTTTTGCGCACAGTTTCGAGCCCACAGAAGGCCTCTGGCATACAGAATTCACAGAACGTTATAGCTAAAGGTGGCTGTAACGTTCTGTGATATCGGTTGACTTGATGTCTCTGTGGGCCTTTGTGTGTTCTGTTCATCTGTGTTCTCTGTGAGAAAAAGAACATTTTTGAGACTCGCAGGGGAGTTTTATCTCTCACTGAGCACACAGCGTTCACGGAGCGTTATAATACACGTTTCCAGTCTATAAGGAGGTGGTCAGCATCGTAAAAAATCATTACATAGATGCAAGCCAAATGTCCTCTAAAAAAGAGTATAGCGTTGGCTCTGACAGAGTAGATAATCAACAAGAAATCAATGTGTTACGAATAGCGTTGAAGAAGACGCCCTTCTTGCCTCAAGAAGGGCGTCTTCTGCATGCAAGAAGGGCATGTTCTCGAACGAAGAAGGGCATGGTCTGCTACGTTAAAGGGCATGGACTATATGCATGGGGAACGAAAAATGTTGACAAGGGGAGAGGTGGGTAGGGGGGACCTCCCCCAACCCCTCCGAAGGAGGGGAGCCCCAAGCTGCTAAGAGAAAACCAATGATATTTGTATTTGGGGGTATTTGATTTACTATATTAATAAGTCGACTTTAATACTCATAGTAAACATTTAATACCCTAACACTCATCACTTAACACCCAACAAAGCATATCATTAACACCTAACACCCATCACCCAACATTCACTTTAAGCCCATCGTATGCGAAGAAGACATTCTTAGGGAGTTGCTTCTGCGCCTCTTCATGTAGACCGATACAGTGGGTGAGGTGGGTGAGGTAGGTGCGCTTGGCGCCAATCTTCCTACTAAAGCGATGGCATCAGCGATGAGTTGGTGCGAGTGGTGCGTGTGTTCCCATCGTAATGCGTTCACGACAAGTGTCTCCACACCCTCGAGATAGTGCAACTCTGTGTCGTCTATCGTCTTCATATCCGTGATGTAAGCCAGCTTACCGAAGCGGTAACCGAGGATGGGGAGCTTCCCATGCATTACAGTAATCGGTGTTACCTCGATGTCACCAATGACGAATTGCGCATGAGGTTGGATACTATGAAGGTTCAGTTTAGGTACACCTGGATATAAATGGTCGGTGAAACAGTAGGGAAAGTTGTGTCGTAAGCCCTCACAAGTAGTTGCGTTAGCATAGACATCGATGTCGCCTAACGCACAAAAAGGGCGCACATCGTCAATGCCCCCTACGTGATCATAGTGGATGTGGGTGATTAACAAACCATCAATCTTGCGGAATGTCTGAGCCAACATCTGCTGGCGAAAGTCGGGCCCACTGTCGATGACAATGCGAGTAGTGGCCGTCTCTAATAAAGCGGAGGTACGTAAGCGCTTGTCGCGTGGGTCCTTACTCCTGCAGACAGCACAGTTGCAGCCTAATACGGGTACTCCGTTGGATGTACCAGTACCAAGGAAGGTGAGGACCTCCCCCAACCCCTCCGAAGGAGGGGAGAGCCTAACGGAATGCTCGCTGCGTATGTCTTCTTCTCGTTTCATTGTCTGCCTCTTGTTAGATGATTATATGTCTTAATTACTCAAACGACTACACTCCTTTTGTACAAAGGGTATCTCTTCTCTAAAAAACGCTTTGTTCCTTTTCTTCAAAGGATATCTCTTCTCTTAAAAGACGTATTCTTTTATTATTTCAAAGAATCTCTCTATCGTTAAAAGATGCTTGTTTCCTTTTCTTCAAAGGGTATCTCTTCTCTTAAAAGACATTTTCTTTTATTATTTCAAAGGGTTTCTCTTCTCTTAAAAAACGCTTTGTTCCTTTTCTTCAAAGGGCTATTTTTCAGCTAAAAAACGTATTCTCTTCTTATTTCAAAGGGTATCTCTATCGTTAAAAAATGCTTGTTCCCCTTATTTCAAAGGATATACTTTCTGTTAGAACGTGTCTGTTCTTCTTATTTCAAAGGGTATATCAGTAAGTTGGGGATAAGTGTTATTCGTTGGTTTATATATTCTTATTGTTTCAAGGGGTAGGTTTTATCATTTGTTTAAGGGACGGTTTTTATTCGTTTAAGGTGAGAGTTTAATATGAACGGTATTAGTAGTCTCGCCTCATCGAAGGCCCCTACAACATTCCCCACTCGTCCCCTTGTTAGCCCCCGTTAGGCTCTCCCCTCCTTCGGAGGGGCTGGGGGAGGTCCTCACCTCACATTCACCTCTGGCAGAATCTCAACCCCAAATTTCTCCTTCACATCATGTTGTATCGTCTCGCAGAGGCGCACCACGTCGGCACCAGAAGCCCCACCAAGGTTGACCAATACCAATGCTTGCTTCGCATAGACGCCTGCAGGGCCTAAAGCCTTACCCTTCCAGCCACATTGTTCAATCATCCATCCGGCCGGAATCTTCTCATGTTCAGCATCGATAGTATAGTGGGGCATACGCTCATACAACGCCGCCAACTCCTCATACTTAGCCTTAGGAACGATAGGATTCATAAAGAAGCTGCCCGCATTACCTATCTCTTTCGGGTCGGGAAGTTTAGCATTACGAATATCAGTAATCGTCTGACGAAGTTCTATGGCAGTAGGGTTCTCGATGCCTCTCTCAGCCAATGCCGCACGGATATTACCATAGTCGAGCTTAGGATGATAGGTCTTTGAGAGTCGATAAGTGACGGATGTGATAAGATACTTATCACGCCATTCATGCTTGAACTTACTCTGTCGGTAGCTATAAGCACAATCAGCATTCTTGAAATGGTGCACTTCACCAGTGGAGATCTCCACCGCCTCGACCTCATCTATCAAGTCTTTGGCTTCAGCACCGTATGCTCCGATATTCTGAACAGCACTGGCACCGCACTCACCAGGGATTATAGAGAGGTTTTCTGCACCATAGAGCTGATGAGCAACACAGTAGTCTACAAAGTCATCCCATACGTAAGCTGAGCCACAACGTACTCGCTCGTCATCGAGACGCTCGATAAAGGAGATGCCAGAATGGACTACAGTACCCTTGTAATCACCTGTGAGTAGGAGGTTGCTACCCCCTCCGAGAATCAATAGGGGATAGTCGTCTTCTGTCAAGGAACGCACAAGCTCCTGTGCTTCCTCTACTGATTCGTACTCAACAAAACGCTGACATTTAGCGTCAATACCGAAGGTGTTATGTTTTAGCAGACTATAGTTATGCTCTATTCTCATGTTAACTGATATCGTTTGCGTTTCTCTTTGTTCTTATATATAGAAAGGTGTTATCCTTCCTGATATCTTATTACTCTTGCAGGATTGCCCACAGCGACGGCGTTGGCGGGTATGTCCTTCGTTACCACAGCCCCTGCACCAATCACAGCATTACGTCCAATCGTCACCCCAGGCAGGATAACCGCTCCTCCTCCTATCCATACGCCATCTTCTATCCTAACGGGTTTAGCGTAGACTGTCCACCCTCCGCCCGGAAGCATGCGTTCCTTGGCATTGACAGGATGGGTAGCTGTATAGATCTTCACGTCTGAGCCGATAAGAACATGGCTGCCGATGTCAATACGACTATTGTCTATAAAGGTGCAATTCATGTTGACAAACACCCAGTCGGCCATGTGTATGTTAACACCATACTCACAATGAAAGTCTACATCAATATGTATTCTTTCGCCAACAGAGCCAAACAGCTGTTCGATAATCCTACGTTTCCCCTCAGCGTCAGCATAGTCACAATCGTTCAACTGGCGCAATAGGCGTTTAGTACGTATCGTTATCTGTTGTATCTCTGGGTCGATAGCATTGAATAACTCGCCGTCTATGGCTTTTTGGAGTTCACTTTTCATCTGCAATAAGGCTTAAACAACCGAGTAACAGGATTAAAGAAAGACCCACAACCAAGGTGGTTGGGGGTCTTACTATTAATATGCTATAATCTTCTCTAACCTCCAACTCTTGCCATGAGCCTTAAAGACAAGTTGCGTCTCAGCCCCGTTTGACAATCCACGGAAGGTCACTATCTTATGGTCAGTCTTTGTGTATTTCTGCCCATAGAGGATGTTGTAAATCATGTCATGTGGTATCTCTGGAAGGAATGACGCCCATTCTTCTGCAGGGATAGTGGTGTTCACGGTTGCAGTCTCCTCTCCGTTAGGGTCAGGACCAGTGTAAGCTAAGGTGCTTTTCACGTAGCCCTTGCCTCCAGAAGTAAAGAAACGATGGAGGAAATCGAGGAAGTCTGCATTGTAGCTATCCTTGAACGAGATGGTACGAATCTGATTTAACTTCCAGCTTCCATCCTGGTGATCGAACCAATACTGCTCTATCGTGCCCTTTTGTAAGCGTATCTTCTCAACGATGACACTGTCTAAGTCGGTTGACTTAGGGTATTTCATTTGTGCTTCATTATCGAAGATAAGCGTGTAATAACCCTGTTTACGGAAGAAGTAATCCATTTTCCATGCATCACGAGTTAGTTTTGTTGTCTTTGTACCATTAACGACTGGCAGTGGAAACTTAACTCTGTTGCGTTGTAGTTTCTTGTTGGCAATAAAGTTAAAGAAGAAGTCGTCGAATAGTTGGTCAGCTGCTTTAGGCATAGGAGTAGCAGCTATTACCTCCGTGGCAGAGTCGACGCTGTCTACAGTGTCAGCCTCATCGGCCTCTGTAGAGTCAGTGTTTATACTGTCATCGCCATCTACCTTCTTGCTTGTACAGCCCGTAGTAACAGCTACCATAGCCACACAAACACACATAATAAGTAAAAACGCTTTTTTCATACAGTCTTTTTATTCATCTCAAACTTGCTGCAAAAGTACGATATTTATTTCTAATAAGATAGGAAATAAGCAAATTTATATTAGGCGAATTTCTCCGTTACGATTATAAATTGTACCTTTGCAGGAAAATAAACAAGAACTATGTTATTAGACAAGATAGAAGAACTTCTCAAAGAAGTGAGTGCACTCACAGCAAAGAGTGCTGATGACGTAGAGCAGCTCCGTCTGAAATACCTCAGTAAGAAGGGCGAAATCAATGCGTTGATGGGCGAGTTTCGTAACGTGGCAGCCGACCAGAAGAAGGTTGTCGGTATGAAGATTAATGAATTGAAGCAAAGTGCTCAGAACAAGATCAACGAACTCAAGGATCAGTTGGAGACCAGTGAAGCACAGAGCGATGATATCGACTTGACACGTACGGCTTATCCTATCGGACTCGGTACACGCCATCCACTGACGTTGGTAAAGAACGAGATTATTGATATCTTTGCCCGTATGGGATTTACCCTATACCAAGGTCCGGAGATAGACGACGATGAGCACGTCTTTACTATGCTTAACTTCGCTGCTGATCATCCGGCTCGTGATATGCAGGACACTTTCTTCATTGAGCGTAGCAACACGATGGACGTTACGAAGAATGTGCTTCTTCGTAGTCACACATCGAACGATGAGGCTCATTATATGTCTACTCACGAACCTCCAATACGTGTGCTTTGCCCTGGACGTGTCTATCGTAACGAGGCTATCTCGGCTCGTGCGCACTGCTTCTTCCATCAGGTTGAGGGCTTATATGTCGATAAGAACGTTAGTTTCACCGACCTTAAGCAGGTGCTCCTGACCTTTGCTCGTGAGATGTTCGGTGCAGATACGAAGATACGTCTGCGTCCAAGCTATTTCCCATTCACTGAGCCAAGTGCAGAGATGGACATCAGCTGTAATATTTGTGGCGGTGAGGGCTGTGGCTTCTGTAAGCATACTGGCTGGGTAGAGATACTCGGTTGTGGTATGGTCGACCCTCATGACCTTGAGGCTTGTGGCATTGATTCAAGCGTATATACGGGCTATGCCTTCGGTATGGGTGTTGAACGTATTGCTAACCTCAAGTATCGTGTTAGCGACCTCCGTCTCTTCTCAGAGAATGACACCCGCTTTCTCCGTGAGTTCGAAGGAGCTTAGTGATGGGTGATGGGTGTTAAGTGTTAGGTGTTGAAGGGCAGTTAGGTATTGAGTGATGAGTGTTAGGTGTTGATGAATAGCCTATACTCTACTCAAGGACATCTCTGCTCTACACCATATCTATAATATTCTCTACTCAAGGACACCTCTGCGATATATTACATCTATGCAAGTCTTTGTTGCGATAGAGCATAGATAATGTGCGTATGAGGAGTAGTTTGTCGATTATTTAGCACCTAATAAAATAAGTGTGAAGGCTTAGTACTATATGTCCGAAGCCCTCGGACAACGTGTCCGGGGCCTTCGGACAGTTTGTCCGGACGCTCCGGACAATGTTTGTAAAGCCTTTGAACTGTTAGTTCGGACGCCTTGAATAATATGTTCAAAGCCTTTGTATAATAAGAGTGGACGCCTTGAATAAAATGTTCAAAGCCTCCAGATAATAATTGTGTACGCTTTTGAAGATAAGTGTTAATCCTTTGGTTAACAGTTGTGTACCTTTCGAACGTTTGTAGAAAAGGGTTACAAAATCTCTTGTTGTTGCTATATTATATAAGGTATAAGGCTTTCTAACCTTTCAGAAAGGACTTGTCAATGTCAGTCTCAATACTTACTCGTTAACTATTCATCATCACCTAACACTCAACACCCACAACCCCTTGTTAACTATTCATCATCACCTAACACTCAACACCCATCACCCAACATTCAACACCCACCCCCCATCACTCCCAAACCACCAACTCTCGTGGTAGAGTAATAATCTTCAAGCGTTGATACCAGATGCGGGTAGAGTTAGAGAGCTGCCGTTTACGATGGCTACTGACGATATAGTAGCTTGCAAGATACTCGTCCATCACATCACAAAAGGCCTTTTTGATGCGCGAACATTTCTCGTTGATGGCATTATCAAGCGGATTGATAAGATGGTCGATACTCTCTTCAATCTTCTCATTGTCAGACAGTCTGGCTGTTTTACAGTACAGTTCTAATAGCTCTTGTCGGTGTTCTGATAGCCGTTTCAGCTCTATTCCCTCTGGATGATGTAGGAAGAAGAGATACACAGCCTTATGTACTGGGGTCAACTCAACCTCTTTCTCCATCTCAGGTAACAGGAAACGATAGTCGGAAGTGATGACAAGAGGAGATAGCCGACTCTTTGCTAATTCTATGCGCAGTTCCTCGATGACCGCTGAGCCACCTAAGCTTTTCAAGAGAAGGTCGTAACGACCCAAGCCAATCAGCCGTTGACTTGCATGCTGCACAATGTCGGCTAACTGTTCGGGGGTTTGCATGATTGGGTCAGACATAAGCCTACTCCTCCCCTCCTTCAAGCATTTCAGATGTCAGCTGACGCATACGAGCCTTCAACCTGTCTAAGAATGACAGTCTACCAGACGGTTCCTGCGCTACTGGTTCAGGCTCTGGACTGACCACCTTTACCGCAGGTTCAGGTACTATCGTTGGTTCTACGATAAATTCAGGTTCGGCCTCTTTTGGCTCAATGGGTTCCTCCTTTATCGTAGGAGGAACTGTTGTCTCTTCAGCAACAGCAGGTTTACGCCTCACAGGTTTGTACAGTTTGTTGATAATCTCATCATAGTGTTCACTCATCTCCTCGGTCTGCTCGTCCGTTTCATGTATGTTACTCTTATCAAGACCAGTAGCGAGAATCGTCACCTTAGCGTCCTCACCCAAGCTGTCATCGGTACTTGTGCCCCAAATAACGTCTATATTCACATCGAGAGTGTCCATGAAAGCGTCTATCTCGTTCATCTCCTCGACAAGTAAAGGCTTATCGTTACTGGTGTAGATATTGAATAGTATGCGCTTAGCCTGACTGATGTCACTGCCATAGAGGAGGGGAGAGTCGAGTGCACTCACAATGGCATTCTCCACACGATGTTCCCCTTTTGCACGCCCCATAGCCATGATAGCACTGCCACCACTGCGTAAGGTGTTCTCAACATCACGGAAGTCAAGGTTGATGTCACCCTCCACTGTGATCAGTTCTGAGATACTTTTCGTAGCATTCAGTAGGATGTTATCGGCACGCTTAAAGGCCTCTTTGATAGGAAGAGGTGAGTCGCTATACACATCGCAAAGCCGTTCATTATTGATAATCAGCAAGGCGTCCACATTCTTACGCATCTGTTCGACCCCTTTGATAGCCTTGATAATCTTGCGTTTCTTCTCGAAGTAGAATGGAATAGTTACTATACCGATAGTAAGAATACCCATCGATTTAGCCACACCAGCCACAACAGGGCCCGCACCCGTCCCTGTTCCGCCACCCATACCGGCTGTCACAAAGACCATCTTCGTGCCGTCGCTCAATAGTCGTTTTATATCTTCAATATTCTGTTCAGCCTCCGACTTACCCTTTTCAGGTACTCCTCCTGCCCCCAGTCCTGTACCCAACAGAATCTTGACAGGTACGTTAGAGTGTACAAGCGACTGACTATCAGTGTTACAGATAGCAAAGGAGACGCTGCTAATACCTTCGTTATACATGTTCTTAACAGCGTTACAACCACCACCACCAACGCCAATCACTTTGATAAGACGCTGTGTCTTGTCCTCTGGAATATCGAAATCAATAGGGATATACTCTTCTGTCATCGTTATTTATGTTGCACTTGATTATGTTTACAAAGGTATGAATTAAATAAAAAAGAGCCAAATTTCTGCAAGGCTTGCAGGTTTTCATTTATATTACTGACATCTATCAAAACCACTTGAAAGACTGATAGATAGCGTTCGCTATGCCCTTGTATGCAAAAGAGATTGGATGAGAACTATGGTCAGAAGTATCATTAAGACAGCCTATTGGCTCAGTCAGAATCCTATATGAGGCTTGGGCGGATTATTACAGTTATCTTTTATATAGAAAGACAACGAAATCCAACCCTTGTGAAAAAGCTTATCAAAATTACCACCAACACCTCTCACGCAGCATATCATCACCACCTAACACTCAACACCCACCACCCCTTGTTAACTAACCATCATCACCTAACACTCAACACCCATCACCCCCTTGTAAACTAACCATCATCACCTAACACTCAACACCTACCACCCTACAATATTTCTCGTGCTATCCACGCACAAGCCTCAGCGTCAGCAAGGGCGTGATGGTGGTTAGTAAGCTCATAGCCACAGGCTGAAGAGACCGTATGCAACTGATGGTTGGGGAGGTGAGGGAAATGATGTCGGGCAGCTTTCAGCGTGTCGAAGAACTCATAATCAGGGTAATCCATCTGGTAGGTATGGAACGATGCCATCAGACAAGACCTATCGAAAGATGCTTTATGGGCAACAAGTGGCAAGCCTTCTATCATCGGTTCGATCTGTTCCCACACCTCACTGAATACCGGTGCACCGTCTGTATCTGCACAGGTAAGTCCATGCACCTGCGTACATTGCCATTGATAGTAATTCGGTTCGGGCTGTATAAGCGAATAGAAAGAGTCAACAATCTCTCCACCCCTTACTATCACTACTCCCACCGAGCATACACTACACCGCTCAAAGTTAGCTGTTTCAAAGTCAATTGCCGCAAAGTCCTGCATAGTTTACTGTTAATTATATTAATAGTCTACGATAGGTTATTTCTATAAATAAGGTTCTATGTTGTGTAACATAAAGTATCTACGCACAAAGTTACAACTTTCTTTTCATTCTTTTAACTTGATAACGAGTTATTTCCAATCTTTTTCTTACTTTTGCAGGAGGAGCATCTACTGCTATAAAGAATACTATCTATGGAAGAAAACAGTTACACACCCAGTTTAGACCAGTATCAGATACCTGTTGTAGAGGCAAGTCAGGGCTATCACCTTGTGCTTGCGTCGCCAGGATGTGGTAAGACTCATATCCTCGCAGAGAGGGTGAGGTATGCACGAGAAAGGGGTGTTAAGTATGAGGATATGCTCTGTCTTACGTTCACAAACCGTGCTGCGAGGGAGATGACCAACCGTATCCAAAAGGTAGTAGGAGGTGATTTCTCTGAGTTGATGGTAGGTAATGTGCATCGTTTCTGCTCTAAGTTCCTCTTTGAACAGGGTCGTATACCAGCCGACTCGGCTATTATTGACGACGAAGAGGCGGTGAGCATCATTGCAGACTATCGTAATGAAGATGAGGAAGGAGTAACAAGAGACTTCAATAGGTACAAAGGCTATCAGACAATCATCTTCTTTCAGCATTTCATCTATCAGTTAGAACACCACCACCCATGGAAGTATTACCTCCATCCAGAGAGCTTTACGGATGGTGATAGAGAAGCGATAAAACACATCTGTGGCTCACAGAAGATTGATTATAACGAACAGGCCGTGGTGAATATCTATCGTCATGCGCAGGAATACATGGACGAAGCGAATGCACCTGGGCTTGACGCAAAGTTAGCCGATAGGATTCGTGTACTGCTATGGAAGATGTATTATGCTGGTTGTTACGCCCGTTATAAGGCAGAGAACCACCTTTTCGACTTCGAGGACCTGCTCCTCTATACCTACGACATCTATCGTTCCGACCCAAGCTGTAAGCGTTATCCATGGATACAGGTCGATGAAGTGCAGGATCTTAACGGTATGCAACTCGCTATCATCGACCTTTTAACGGCAAAGGACAACCCGATGGTGATGTACTTAGGCGATGAACAGCAGGCTATCTTCTCTTTTATGGGGGCGAAAGTGGAGACGTTAACCCTCTTGAAGATGCACTGTAAGGGTAATATCCACCATCTACAGCGCAATCACCGTTCGCCGAAATACCTCCTCGACGTCTTTAATGACTATGCCGAGAAGCAACTGAAGATAGACCGCGAACTACTCCCTCTCTCCGACAACGACACGAAGGCCACATTAGGCGACCTACGAATCATACATAGCAGTACGATTGAAGCCGAACAGAAGGATATTACTGCTGAGGCTCTCCGCCTTTATGAACAGAATAGCGAGGAGCGTACAGCCATCATCGTCAGCTCTAATTCGGATGCCGACCGTATCAGTGAAGCGATGTCGGAGGCTGCCCTAACCCACTTTAAGGTGTCTGGTCGCGACCTCTTCGATACACCAGATGTCAAGTTGTTGTTGGCTCATTTGAGTGTACTCTCCAATGAACATAACTCTATCGCATGGACACGTATCATGAAGGGCGTGCGTGCCTTTCCTTCTCATGCCCTTGCTCGCCGATTTAATTGGAAGCTAAAGCAGTTGGCACTAACGCCTTCCGATTTCCTTCTCTACCCCGAAAGCTGTTACACGGCAGAGTTCCTTCGTGCCTACAACGAGGACGAAATCGTTGTTTTCGATACTGAAACAACGGGGTTGAATGTGTTTACTGATGACATCATAGAGGTTGCGGCCATACGAATAAAGGGTGGGGAAGTAGTTGGCGAACCGCTCGACCTCTACATAGAGACCGATAAGCCGATTCTGCCCAAGCTCGGTGACAAGGAAAACCCGATGTATGCTATCTACCATGAGAAGCTGGCCACGGGCGAACTGCTCCCTCCTGCTGATGCCCTACAACGCTTCCTTGCCTACGTCGGTACCAGTCCTATCCTCGGTCATAACGCCAACTACGATTACAACATATTAGACAACAATCTGCAACGTTACTGTAATGACACAATGCAGGCACATCCTATTCGTTGCTTCGACTCGCTCAAACTGATAAGACTACTGGCTCCGAGCCTTCATTCTTACAAGTTGGAAAGTTTGCTCGAAACCTTCCACTTGACGGGTGTCAACAGTCATCAGGCAATTGATGACGTGCGGGCAACGGTCAGTCTTGTGCGCCTCTGTGCTGAGAAGGCACGTGAGAAGCAGGCCAGTCAAGAGGCTTTTATCCACCACCCAAAGGTGAAACCCTTTGCTAATGTGCTCCGAAGCAATTATGGCGAAAGCTATCGAACGGCCGTCAACCGACTCTATAAACCCTCTGTCGACCCTGAGCTTGCCCTCGTAAGTGAGCTTTCTACGGCCTATAAGGCCTTTCGTCTCGACGGATTAGTCAATGACATCCCCCGATTAGACTATATCCTTCGTTATCTCCGTATAGATATGTTGACGGATAAGGGGGTGCCCAATGCCCTTGCCCCACAACTCTCGCAGTACATGATGGATATTAACACACTCAAAGAGGCCGACTTCTGTAATAGTAAGAGTATCCTTGAGCGTATCTATGTGACGACTGTTCACAAGGCCAAGGGACTGGAGTTTGATAATGTTATCATCTTTGATGCTGCCGACGGACGCTATCCGAACGCCTATAACAAGACGAAGCAGCAGGATGAAGAGGATGCTCGTAAGTTCTATGTGGCCATGTCGCGTGCTAAACGTAGGCTGTTCATCGCCTATGCCCTACAGATGGTCGATCGCCACGGGAGGGTCTTCAATCGTGAACTAACACCTCTGATGGAGAGCATACAAAAGTATTTTAATTAGACAGAAGCTCCTTTTAATAATACGAATAAATACTTTTTATACATCAAAAGATAGTTTTCTGACTTTAAAAGATTACCTTTGTGCGCAAAAGAGAACTAAGTTACAAAGGATGGATACAAAGCGATTACTTGCAACAAGTGGGTCAATACTCATGGCGTTGTCGGCTTTTGCGGCCAATAATCAGGGTGCACAGAACATGGCATCGAGGTTGTTAGGAGGTACAATCGCCCTCAGTACCATGCTCATCATTGGCTTTTTCAGTATTATAGGTTATGTTATCGTTGCCATGATGGCACGAAAGAGAAACAGAAGCATTGCTTTATGGATTCTTTTTAGTCTGTTGGGTACACCTTGGTTGATGATTTTAATCCTTTTCTGCATTGGTAAGGATAACACTGGTTTACAGGATAGATAACGATTAATCAGACTGTTGAAGCGTCGTTAAGATTATAGATAACAATTAATAAATACAATTATGACAAAAGAAAAGTTCTTCACCTCTATGGGATGGGTTGGTATGGTGACAGCAGTTTTAATGTATGTTTTCTACCTGCCACAGATAGGAAGTAACCTTGCAGGTAACAAGGGGTCTTTTATTCAGCCATTTATGGCAGGTGTAAACTGTACCTTGTGGGTCGCATACGGATTGTTCAAGGAGAAGCGTGATTGGCCAGTAGCAATTGCTAACACGCCAGGTATCATCTTTGGTTTTGTAGCTGCTTTCACCGCATTGTAAGTTCAGAATACAATACGACATCGTCCTCTTCACTCTTCTGGGTGGGGAGGATTTTTGTTTTTAGGCTGATAATCAGTGAAAAAGCCTTGTTGTTTGGGAATCTTTTTGTATCTTTGACGCAGCTAACAGCAGCTATTTACGAACACTATAAACATACTATAACGATGCGTATGAGAAGATATCAAACGGCCCTAACACTGTTCTTTCTCTCGCTTCTATTGCTTGCCTGCAAGACAAAGCAATCTGATGAGGCGAAGGATTCGGGTGTGGCAGCAGGTCATTTCCCTGACCAGAGGGAATATCTAAAGGAGTTTAAGGACGACATAGTCATCATGGAATGTGTGGATTATGACTTCAACACGGCTCCAATAGGTATCGGAAATAAGTTCTTTACACTGTTGCATGGATGGGTATATACCGATGGAGTCCTCTCGCATACCATAACAGGTCAGGGACTGACATTGGGTATCTTGGTGCAAGACTTCCCCAATTATGAGGATTTGAAAGAATATGGTGGCTATTATGTATCAGACAAACCCTATATCAAAATGAATCTTTATCGCACGAAGGATGCCGTTTGGTTTATGAATAAGCGGTATCCTATCGCAAGAGAAAATGCTGACAGTATCTTCTCGCCATTAATGAAAACGGGGAGTGGGAAGACTCGTTCGGTTTGGATATTTGTAGGGGATATTCCCTTGAAGAGTAAGTAATTGTGACGTATGAAGACGGTTCTAATACTCTTTTCTTGCTTCTTTCTTCTCTCTTGTACGACGAGGACGAGGAAGGCAGAGGCTGTTCATTCTCCATACGACACGGTGTCTGTCTACGCAAAGGACGAAGAAGGACAGAAAATATACAATGTTGTTTCTGAGAAGGCAGTAACGGCTAATGGTGACTCGCTGTTTGATAAGAGGCGAACAGAGGTGCCGAAACAACTGAGTGACAAGGAGTTTGAACTCGCTAAGACCCTTGTGAGGCATTATGTCGATAGTCATCAAGACAGTTATCTGCCCTTTGATTCTTATTTCCAGCAATACTTAGGCTATAAGAAAGCGGGTGTTCTGATGGCTGATGTCGCCTTGTTTTCATCTTACAAAATCGTCTATCAAAAGGGAGTTGCAGGGATTATTTGCGAAGACTATAGGGTGAAATTCAAGTATCTGAAGGACTTTGGGAAGGAGCGTAAGATGCTTACTATCAACTTGGATAAGGGAGTTATCGTCAGAGAATAAGATGAACTTCGAGATGCTACTTATCTCTTTTGCCGCCTGAACGCTACTGTTTGCTTTTCATACCATGGTAATCCTTTGATAACCAACACACTATCATGTAATTCTAAAACCTTACATCGGGCGGTGTCCTCCTCGTTATACACTAAGAAAAGCGAGTCTTTTGCAAAGTGATAACGGTTAAACCATCTGCAGGTGTCGCCCATCCCCGGGTCGAAAGCCACGGTTGAGTCGGTCACCTCGAGTATTGGAGGCATACCGATGATAGTCTTTTCCACGCCTACCCACTTACCTGTAAATGCTTGGGGATAAACGGGTCCGTTGTACCTGCTGCATGCGACGAGCAGAACTGACAATAGGAAAGGATATAAAAGATGTCTCATACTTTACGAATTTACCGACTACTTTCTTCAAAATAAGTGTGCTTGCTGTTTTTAACAGACTAAAGGAGAGGAAAGAACCCTACCTCTTTTATAGTGCAAACGTACTTAATCGTAGAAAATTGCTTAGTGTTGATGTTTTCTCTGACTACTGATGTGTATTCGGAAACATTTTTCTCTATGGATTGAAATATGTTTACAAAGAAGGGGTAAGATTGTAGACAACTACAAAGGAAACGCATGTGAAGGTCGTAGACGTAAGTCGCATTATGTCAGAGGGTTGTGAGGTCGGTTGTAGAAAGGCCTCTTCTTGGTGCAAGAAGGGCGTGTTCTTGGTGCAAGAAGGGCATGTTCTTCAACGTTGAAGGGCGTCTTCTCCAACCATGAAGGGCGTGTACTGGTAAGGAGAGGATTGAAAACTCTTTACAAGAAGTACGTGCTGTCTTGTATTGCAAAGCTGTTTCTATGGTTTTCTGTTTGCTTTTCTTTCTGTGAGCGGTGGACTTGTCAGTTCTAAAGTATGTATGGATAGGGTAGGTGGTTAGGGCGTGCTTTATCTGAGTGTATAGATAAGCAGTATAGAAGGTATGCTAATGTAGGGGTAGAGTGATAGCGTAGAAAAGCATAGACCGACTTTTCCTTTTAGTCTTATCATGGATAGGGTCGACTGCTTAAAATGCGGTAGAAGCTATTAGAACAGCCTGTTGACAGATATAGTTCAGCCTTATAGGCACAAAAAAAACCGCAGGACAAGGTCCTGCGGCCAATTTCTCTCTTTTTCTGTTCGTACTCTGAATTACTTAACAGAGTCTGGAGCAACTGAGTCAGCAGCAGCTGAGTCAGCGTTAGCGCTATCTACCATAGCTGAGTCTGCAGTAGAGTCTGCAGTAGAGTCAGCGTTTGCAGCTGGCTTAGAGTTACCACCACATGATGCGAAAGAGATAGCTGCAATAGCTACGAACATTAAAACTAATTTCTTCATTTCTTTGCTTTTTTAAATCTGTAAAACAATCATTTGTTTGTTAAAACGATGCAAAGGTAAGTATTTTTTTTATACGGCAATAATATTTTTAGGACTTTTTTTGTTCTTTGAAATCGGTGTTCTTGCAAGGTGTTGATACTCAACTATATGCAAACAGTAAATAAATGTTAATGTTTTAGATGTGTGCCTACACAATTTGAAAAGGCTTCGTTTTTTGCTATCTAAAAGTCTTCTCTTGGCGTGAAAAATCTTCTTTTCTTTGTCTTTCTTACCTTTTTATAATGTGCAAACGGCCTCTTTTCTTTGGTAATGTGTTCATTTTACTGTAACTTTGCAGGTTATATGATAGATACAGCAGCATTTCAAGGCAAGACAGCCAAGTTCTATACGTTGGGTTGTAAGCTCAATTTCTCAGAGACAAGTACCTTCGCGCGTACCTTATATAATATGGGCGTGCGTGAAGCGAAGAAGACAGAGCAGGCAGACATCTGCCTGATTAACACCTGTTCGGTCACTGAGGTTGCCGATCATAAGTGCCGTCAGATTATTCATCGTATGGTCCGTCAGAACCCAGGAGCCTTTGTCATCGTGACAGGTTGCTATGCTCAGCTTGAGAGTGCAACGGTAGCGAAGATTGAAGGAGTTGACCTTGTCTTGGGTAGTAATGAGAAGGCTGACCTCGTGCAGTACCTTAGTGACGCATGGAATAAGGTCGATTCTGCTAAGGAAGAAGCACAGGAAGGGGAGTACCACTCTGTCAAGACGAAGGATATCAAGAGTTTTCAGGCAAGTTGCTCACGTGGTAATCGCACGCGCTACTTCCTTAAGGTGCAAGATGGATGTAATTACTTCTGTACTTATTGTACGATTCCCTTTGCACGAGGTTTCTCTCGTAACCCTACCATTCAGTCGCTTGTTGCACAGGCAGAGGAGGCTGCCAAGGAGGGAGGAAAGGAGATTGTGCTAACGGGAGTGAACATAGGTGACTTCGGAAAGACCACTGGCGAGAGTTTCTTAGACCTTGTCAAGGCATTAGATAAGGTTGAGGGAATACAGCGTTACCGCATTAGTTCGTTGGAGCCCGACCTGATTGACGATGACTTAATAGCCTATTGTGCCGAGTCACGAGCCTTTATGCCTCATTTCCATATCCCCCTTCAGAGTGGTTCTGACGAGGTGTTGAAGTTGATGCACCGCCGTTATGACACGCAGCTCTTTGCCCACAAGATACGACTCATTAAGGAGAAGATGCCGAAAGCATTTATCGGTGTGGATGTAATGGTGGGTTCTCGTGGTGAAAGACCAGAGTATTTTGAGGACTGTTATAACTTTCTCAATTCCCTTCCTATCACCCAACTGCATGTCTTCCCCTACTCTGAACGCCCAGGCACAGCGGCCCTGTCGATCCCATACGTGGTAGACGACCGTGAGAAGAAACACCGTGCTCACAAGCTCTTGAAGCTGTCGGACGAGAAGACACGGGCTTTCTATGCGGCGCACATAGGGCAGGAAGCCAACGTACTCTTCGAGAAAGCCGCACGTGGTAAGGCTATGCATGGCTTCACAGACAACTATATTCGAGTGGAACTATCGCCTGCGCAGGCAAAAGAGGAGTATGACAACCAAATCCTCCGAGTACGTTTAGGCGAGTTCAACTTCGACCAGAGCTCATTAAAAGCAGACCTCTTATGAAAGTAGCCATTGTCATTCTTAACTGGAACGGACGCAGCATGATGGAGCAATATCTGCCTTCTGTGCTGAAATTCTCACGTAATGAAGCCGAGATAATCATTGCTGACAATGCCTCAACAGACGATTCTGTCGCATGGCTAAAAGCTACTTATCCATATCTGCGAGTGATTGAGTTGCCAGAGAACTATGGCTTTGCTGAGGGGTATAACCGTGCTCTTAAGCAGGTAGACAGTGAGTATTACGTGCTACTAAACAGTGATGTCGAGGTGACCCACCACTGGTTAACACCGCTCATAGAGGAGATGGATGCCCATGAAGACATAGCGGCTTGTCAGCCGAAATTGCTCTCTGTGGCCAATCCTGACGCTTTTGAGTATGCGGGTGCATCGGGTGGCTTCCTCGACCGTTACGGTTATCCGTTCTGCAGAGGGCGCATCTTTGACACGGTGGAGGACGATAATGGGCAGTATGATAACAGTGAGGAAGTACTTTGGGCAACAGGTGCTTGCCTAATGATACGTGCTAAAGACTATTGGACAGCAGGCGGTTTAGATGGGCGTTTCTTTGCCCACAATGAGGAAATAGACCTCTGTTGGCGTCTGCATCAGATGGGGAAACGCATCTTCTGCTTCCCTGAGAGCTATGTCTATCACGTCGGAGGCGGTACGTTACCCAAGTCGAATCCACGTAAGACCTTCCTGAACTTCCGCAATAACCTTACTATGTTGTGGAAGAACTTACCAGAGGATGAGTTGAAGCATGTCATGCGTGTAAGATGGTTCTTAGACTATCTCGCAGCATTTCAAGCACTGATACAGAAGCGTAATTGGGGTGAGTTCAAAGCGATCTTATCGGCACGTCGTGCCTTTAAGAAGTGGAGACACGAGTTCGAACGGCTACCAAGTCATCTTGAGAAGAGCGATGGTCATAGAGAGAAACTACCGTCCTGTACGCATGATGGGCGCAAGGAGTATTCCCTTCTTTGGCAGTATTATGTGAAAGGACATAAGCTCTTTGAGACTCTACCTGAATAAAAATAAGAAAAGATTACACGCCTTTTTAATATTTTTAGCATATCACTTGCGCTTTAAAATAATTTTTAGTAATTTTGCAGAGAATACTCAAATATTGTAAAAAGTAACCAGTGAAATATCTCTATTCCATATTAACAGTTGTACTGTTCGCCTGCGTTGGTTGTCAGTTTAGGCTTACATCAGATGATGGGAGAGACTCCTCTCTATTGTTTGAGATAGATCGCTATGACCGTTTGGAGTATCGTTATTTGACAACAGGTGACTTCTCTGCCCTCCAGCAGATGAATACTGAGTATCCTATAGAGACTCGTACGCTAATAGAAGATGTAGTAAAGATAGGCGAGATAACCGACCCTGACATCAATACTAAGTTCTTGAAGTTCTATCAAGACACAACTTTACAGTCGGTTATTGCCGCTGTCGAGTCGGAGTATGCCAATACGGAGGACCTTGACCACCAGTTTAGTTCGGCTTTCAAACGGTTGAGACAATTATTGCCAAACGTTGCCATACCAAGAGTCTATGCCCAGATATCGGCATTAGACCAGAGTATTGTGGTCGGTAACGGTACGATAGGCATATCATTGGATAAGTATCTCGGCCCTAACTACCCATTGTATGCGAAGTTCTATTCGCCTACACAGCGCAAACAGATGTCGCGTGAATACATCCTTCCAGACTGTATGACCTTCTATTTGATGAGTGTTTATCCTCTTCAACACTTTGAGTCGCGTCCGCAGGTGGAGCGTGATCTACAAATAGGAAAGATACAATGGCTTGTTAATCAGGTCATGTCGAAGCGCATCTATCACAGTCGTTACGAAGAGGCGGTCGATGAATATATGAAAAAGAACCCAAAGATCTCGTATGAGGAACTGCTTCGTATGACAGATTTCTCTAAGTTTAATACCACTGGATATTAGCGGCTACTACTCAGTTGAGCTGAAACAATTATACTGTCCCCTCTCAGAACCAACGGTGTCGACCGTAGGAATGGTTTTGCAGAGGGGATTTTTGTGTCTATGCGTTTGTGCGTTTGGTATGTATTCTTCTCCTAACAAAGGTCTATTTGTCTGTTTCCTTACCGATTGGCTACTTTTTCCTCTCACAGATAGCACGGTCGTAACAGATGTGTTCTACCCACGGGCGAACGCATGAGAATAGTGATCTTTCCTCCTTCTCAACCTCCGCAGGGAGGAGTATGTGGTGTGAAATCATCTCTATAAGGTGTTCGTGAAGAAGTAAGAAATCATTACATACTATTGTGCTTAATTCGTTCAAAATGCGAGAACTCTCTCCTCTGTAATAGAGTCTATAACCCACAAGAAATCAATACATTACATGCTCCATTGGAGAAGACGCCTTTCTTGCCCCAAGAAGGGCCTCCTCTTGCCCCAAGAAGGGCATGTTCTCGAACGAAGAAGGGCATGTTCTCAAATGTAGAAGGACGAAAAAAGGAGACAAGGGGGAAGGTGGATAGAGGGGACCTCCCCCAGCCCCTCCGAAGGAGGGGAGCCCCAAGCTACTATGAGAAAACCAATGACGTTTGTAGTTGTGGATGTTTAATATGATATTACTAACATGTAGACTTTAATACTCAATAGTAAATATCTAACACCCAACAAAGCACGCCATCAACACCTAACATTAAACACCTAACACCCAAAAATTACCATCTAACACCCAACAAAGGCATTCCATCACCACCCAACACTAAACACCCAACACCCACCACCCGCCTAACAAATTTGTTAGAACATTCTTGTTTATCCTCTTTTTTTTATATATTTGTGGCGAAAACTATTATGTTCTAACACTTAAACGATAATTTATGGAAAAAGGGAAAGCAATCTGCAAAGTTTTGAGAGAGGTTCGTCAGAGAATTGCGAAAGAGAATGGAATAAGCTACAAGCCGGTAGAGTGTCATCATGAGGGCGAGTGTTCTGGTACTTGCCCAGGCTGCGAGAAGGAGATTCGTTACCTCGAAGAACAACTGAGGAACAAGCAGCGTGGAGGATTGGGATTGAAGGTTGCGGGTATTGCTGCAGGTGTTTGTGTGACAGTATTGCCAATGGCTGCTATGGTACAAACAGAGAGTAAGATTAGTCCTGACTTTAAGGCTAAGACGATAAAGAATGATTCTATAAGAGCGGTAGACCTGACCAATGGGCACCCTGATGCTGTGCTATTACGTGGGAAGGTGTTCGATACAAAGGCAAAGGAGCCTATTATTGGAGCCGTTGTTGGGTTGAAGGACACAAAAAAAGGAGATGTCACCGATATTGAGGGCGACTATGCTGTGAAAGCTCTGCCAACTGATACACTGGAGGTGAGAGGTGTTGGTTATTATAAAAAGAGTGTGACAGTTAAAGAACTCTTAGATAAAAAGAATAATGATATTTATATCACTGAGGACTCGGCGATGATGAATGAAATTATAGTCTTTGGTGGATGTGATAAAATGTTTGGGAAGCATAAGGCGAAGAAAGGCCCTAAGTCGCATAAGGAGAAGAAGTGTAATAAGAAATAAAGTTATGGTAAAAGGGAAGAGTACTTGTAAGCTATTGAAGGATATTCGGCAGCAGATAGCGGATGCGAATGGTATCAGTTATCAGCCTAAGGAATGTCATCATCACCACCCAACATTAAACACCTAACACCCAACACCCGCCTAACAAATTTGTAAGAACATTCTTGTTTATCCTCTTTTATTTATATATTTGTGGCGAAAACTATTATGTTCTAACACTTAAACGATAATTTATGGAAAAAGGGAAAGCTATCTGCAAAGTCCTGAAAGAGGTTCGTCAGAGAATTGCGAAAGAGAATGGAATAAGCTACAAGCCGGTAGAGTGTCATCATGAGGGCGAGTGTTCTGGTACTTGCCCAGGCTGCGAGAAGGAGATTCGTTACCTTGAAGAACAACTGAGGAACAAGCAGCGTGGAGGATTGGGATTGAAGGTTGCGGGTATTGCTGCAGGTGTTTGTGTGGCCGCAATGCCCATGACAGCTATGGTACAACCCAAGAGTAAGATCAGTCCGGAGGCGAATCCCCAGCTCATAAAGCAGGATAGTGTAGAAGTGGTGGACCTGACGGCGGGTAATCCCGATGCTGTGCTCTTACGTGGACAGGTGCTTGATAAGGATACAAAAGATTCATTATTTAGAGCAGTTGTTATGTTGAAAGAGTCAACAGCACCCAATGGATTGGGGACATGTACCAATGTGGATGGCTGGTATGCAGTGAAAGCTCTGCCAACCGACACCTTAGAAGCTGGCTTTGTAGGCTATCATAAAACTTATGTAACGGTTAAAGAGCTGTTAGCGACAAAGGATAAGACGATTTATCTTGAGCAGGATACTACCTATTGGCATAAGATTATCACCGTTGGAGGCATAAAAGGAACACCAGGGAAGCATCATCCAAAGAAAGGACCTAAGTCGCACAAGGAAAAGAAGTGCAAGAAGAAATAAAGAGAATTTGTTGGTATGACGAAAGGAAGGAGTACTTGTAAGTTGCTGAAGAGTATTCGGCAGCAGATAGCGGATGCCAATGGTATCAGCTATCAGCCTAAGGAGTGTCACCACAAGGGGGATTGTACGGGTACTTGTCCTGCTTGTGAGGAGGAGATACGTTACCTTGAACGGGAGCTGAAAGCACGTAAGGGTAATGGCTTCGGTATGAAGGTAGCTGGTATCGCAGCAGGTATTTGCGCTACGGTAATGCCGATGACCGCTGCTGCGCAAGCTGTTAAGTCTGATAGTACGGCTAACCCTCCTGTGCAAACAACCAAGAAAGCCCCTATAAAGGTAGTAGACCTTTCTGATAGTTGTGCATCAGCTGTGGTTGTACGTGGAATGGTCATAGACAGTGAAGATAATAAACCCTTGGTTGGAGCTTCGATCTTAATAGACGGAACTACCAAGGAGACGGTCACAGATGTAGATGGACAGTTTGCTTTGAAAGTTCCATCAGACACGTCGTTGGTTGTTTCATATATCGGTTATAAGAAGCAAAAGGTTCGTGTAAGTTCTCTTTTAAGTTCTGACAATAATGTTATTATGCTTGAAAAGCATGCGATGATGACAGGTTTTGTTGCAGTAGTAACAGTAAATGCAGCAAGTGACTCTGGTAGAGATCGGAGCGCAAGTAATATTGATGATGTGTATGGTCATAGGACTTATAAACCAAAGTCACACATGGAGAAGAATAAAAAGAACTGTAAGTAAGGATAAGGATTATGGCAAAAGGAAAGAGTACTTGTAAGCTACTAAAGGATATTAGGCAGCAGATAGCGGATGCGAATGGAATCAGCTATCGACCCATAGAGTGTCACCACAAGGGGGGTTGTGCGGGTACTTGTCCTGCTTGTGAGGAGGAGATGCGTTACCTTGAACGGGAGCTGAAAGCACGTAAGGGTAATGGCTTCGGTATGAAGGTGGCTGGTATAGCAGCAGGTATCTGCGCTACGGTAATGCCGATGACCGCTGCTGCGCAAGCTGTTAAGCCTGATAGTACGGCTAACCCTCCTGTACAAACAACCAAGAAAGCCCCTATAAAGGTAGTAGACCTTTCTAATGGATGTGCATCACCTGTGGTTGTACGTGGAATGGTCATAGACGCAGAAGATAAAGAACCAGTAATAGGAGCTTCTGTTGTAATAGACGGAACAGATAAGGGTGTTGCAACAAATATCGATGGACAGTTTGCTTTGAAAGTACCATCAGACACGTCGTTGGTTATTTCATATATAGGTTGTAAGGATAAGAAGGTTCGTGTAAGTTCTCTTTTAAGTTCTGATAATAATGTTATTATGCTTGAGGAGGATGAAGCTATTGATTTTTCGGGAATAGCAGGAGGAGTCGTGACTGTTGTGCCAAACTACGATGATGTGTATGGTCATAGGACTTATAAACCAAAGTCACACATGGAGAAGAATAAAAAGAAGTGTAAGTAAGGATAAGGATTATGGCAAAAGGAAAGAGTACATGTAAGTTGCTGAAGAGTATTCGGCAGCAGATAGCGGATGCCAATGGTATCAGCTATCGACCCATAGAGTGTCACCACAAGGGGGATTGTGCGGGTACTTGTCCTGCTTGTGAGGAGGAGATACGTTACCTTGAACGGGAGCTGAAAGCACGTAAAGGTAATGGCTTCGGTATGAAGGTGGCTGGTATCGCAGCTGGTATCTGCGCTACGGTAATGCCGATGACCGCTGCTGCGCAAGCTGTTAAGTCTGATAGTACGGCTAACCCTCCTGTACAAACAACCAAGAAAGCCCCTATAAAGGTAGTAGACCTTTCTGATAGTTGTGCATCACCTGTGATTGTACGTGGAATGGTCATAGACGCAGAAAATAAAGAACCAGTGATGGGGGCAGCTGTTTTTATAGACGGAACAAGAAAGGGCATTGCAACAAATGTGGATGGACAGTTTGCTTTGAAAGTACCATCAGACACGTCGTTGGTTATATCATCTATAGGATACTATAGTAAGAAGGTTCGTGTAAGTTCTCTTTTAAGTTCTGACAATAATGTTATTATGCTTGAAAAGGATGCGATGACAGGTTTGGTTGAAGTAGTAACAGTAAATGCAGCAAGTGACTCTGGTAGAGATAGGAGCGCAAGTAATATTGATGATGTGTATGGTCACATGACTTATAAACCAAAGTCACACATGGAGAAGAATAAAAAGAAGTGTAAGTAAGGATAAGGATTATGGCGAAAGGAAAGAGTACATGTAAGTTGCTGAAGAGTATTCGGCAGCAGATAGCGGATGCGAATGGTATCAGCTATCAACCTAAGGAGTGTCATCACAAGGGGGATTGTGCGGGTACTTGCCCTGCTTGTGAAGCGGAGATACGTTACCTTGAACGGGAGCTGAAAGCACGTAAGGGTAATGGCTTCGGTATGAAGGTGGCTGGTATCGCAGCAGGTATTTGTGCTACGGTAATGCCGATGACCGCTGCTGCGCAAGCTGTTAAGCCTGATAGTACGGCTACCCCTCCTGTACAAACTGCCAAGAAAGCCCCTATAGAGGTAGTAGACCTTTCTGATAGTTGTGCATCACCTGTGATTGTACGTGGAATGGTCATAGACGCAGAAAATAAAGAACCAGTGATAGGGGCAGGTGTTTTTATAGACGGAACAAACAAGGGCATTGCAACAGATATAGATGGACAGTTTGCTTTGAAAGTACCATCAGCCACGTCGTTGGTTATTTCATATATCGGTTATGAGAAGCAAAAGGTTCGTGTAAGTTCTCTTTTACGTTCAGAGAATAATGTTATTATTCTTAAAACCGATGGAAATTTGATGCTTGGAGACCTTGCTGTAGTTACGAAGACAATATATGGCGATGATGTATATGGTCGTAGGACTTATAAGGTGAAGTCGCACATGGAGAAGACGAAGAAGTGTAAGTAAAGATTAAGGTTATGGTGAAAGGGAAGAGTACTTGTAAGCTATTAAAGAGTATTCGGCAGCAGATAGCAAATGCGAATGGTATTAGCTATCAACCTAAAGAGTGTCACTATGAAGGGGAGTGTGCTGGTACTTGCCCTGCTTGTGAGGCAGAGATACGCTATTTAGAGACACAGTTAAGAGAACGGAAACGCAAGGGATGGGGCATAAAGGTGGCTGGCTTGGCTGCAGGTCTTTGTGTTGCTACGGTCCCGCTTACATCATGTCAGAATAGTCCCAAAGCTTGCAACGTTGAGAGCAAAGCTCAGGATTCTATAGATATGTTAGTTCAGGGCGAGACAGAAGTTATGCCAGAAGCACGCACAAGAGATTTGAAGCACTCCATAGCTATTAGTGGGCGAGTGCTTAATGCGTCATCTGGTCAGGCTGCTTCTGAGGTTAACATTATTATACAAGGTGGTAAGAAGAGAGTGTCTTTGGGCGAGGATGGAAGGTTTGCCTTGCAGGTTAATCGCAATGACACGCTCGTGTTCTCATCTTATGGGTATATAAATAAGGTGATAGCAGTGAAGTCTATTCGTAATCCTAACGATATGGTTGTCCGTTTAGAGCCCTCTCTTGACAAAGTAGGAGAGATAGACAGGGAGTATTTAGAGAAAGAGTTAGAAAACAGTGCAGCCCCACAATCCCATCAAGAGAAATGCAGTCAGAATTAACATCACCGTTTATAGCCATCAATCGGCATAGGCTCTCTACCGATGGGGAGGGCGTAACAACATTGGTAGGGTTCCATGGTTGTCCGCTTCATTGCGTCTACTGCTTAAATCCTCAGTGCTTACAAGCTGATGGGGTATGGTGTAGGATGACGCCAGGAGAGTTATATAGTGAGGTGGAGATAGACGACCTCTACTTTATGGCAACGGGTGGTGGCATCTGCTTTGGAGGTGGTGAACCCCTCTTACATTCAGACTTCATCAAGGCCTTTGCAGGCATAATGAACCCTGAGTGGATGTTGACAATAGAGACATCACTCAATGTACAGCTTGAGAGGGTCAAGTCTGTTGCCCCTTTGATAAAGCTGTGGTATGTTGATATTAAGGATATGAACCCTGATATCTATAAGGCATACACTTGTAAAGACAATGCTCTGGTAATCAGTAATCTTCGGTGGTTAGCAGCGAACGGGTATGCTGATAAGGTGATTATTCGCTTACCCTTGATACCCAAATATAACACAGACAAAGACCGGCAAGAGAGTCGGCAGCAGTTGGAGAAGATGGGCTTTACACGCTTCGATACGTTTAATTATATAATAAGGTAGGAATATTAATACTCTATAATATACATAGTTCATCTTTTGAAATATCCTTTGAAATCATTATCTTTGCAATTAATAAAAAGAAAGAGAGTATGAGAAAATCCCTTATCATTTTATCAATTATATTTCTGTTGTTGCCTATCAGCGTAACAGCACAGAGTTTCGATGCCTTATGGCAACAAGTAAATCAAGCAGAGAGAATGGACCTGCCAAAGACACAAATCAGCTTATTGCAGCAGATTGAACGGAAGGCACAGAAGGAGAAAGCCTATGGACAGGTGTTGGCAGCAAGTCTGATGGCATCAAGGTTACGGACAGAGATAGCTCCAGACTCTGCTGAGGTGGAGCTTAAACGATTGAAGGCAAAGGCAAAGATGGTAGAAGGTAAGGATGAAGTCTTATCGGCTATCTATAACTGTGTCTTGGGTGTGATAGATCGGAATGAAGATGATGGTAATGCTGACGAATACTTTAAGAAGGCACTTGCCAATCCTTCTCTATTGGCAAGCCAGAAGGCAGCTGACTTTCAGCCGTTGGTAGAAATCGGTAAAGACGATAATATCTTCAAGGGCGACCTGTTGCATGTTATTGGTATGCAGGTGGGTAACTACGATAAACTACATAGTTATTACAAAAGCGTTGGAAACCGAGAAGCAGCTTGCTACACGGCCTTGATGGGAATAGAGGAGAAAGAAGAGAGTATCCCAAAGCTCGACTCACTCATGCAAGAGTATAGCGACTTACCTATAAGTGGGGAAGTTGCAATACAACGTTATCTATGTATGGGCAAGGACACACCCGTTGAGAAGAAGATAGCTTATATTGATGATGCCCTCGTTAGATGGGCCTCATGGAAGCGAATAGTGCGTTTACGTAATATCCGTATGTCACTGACAAAACCGATGTTCGATGCTCGTTTTGATAAGTCTAATGTTAGTTCGTCGGAGAAGAATAACTGGGTTAGACTGAATACACGCAACTTGTCGAATGTTACCGTAACTGTTACGCGTACGAGACTGGCTGGAGATCACCGCCTTAGTGTCAATGATGAGGAGGATAGGGACAAGTTGATGGCAAGCTTGTTACCCGCAACAAAGCAGACAATCAACCGTACTTACACTGGTCATAAGGACTATGAAGAGGTGAAGGACTCCTTCTTAATGCCTACATTACCTTTGGGTGTCTACCTTATTAAGATAGAGAGTTCTAATAAGGATGTCCTGCCAGAGTATGCTTTCTACTATGTTAGTGACCTCTATGTCATGTCTGAACAGCAGCCGAAGGGGCTGTCACGGTATGTTGTAGTTAATGTTGTGGATGGGCAACCAGTAGCCGATGTAAAGGTTAGAGCTATCTATGCAGAATATTATGGTAAGCCTTCTGTTGTCAAGAAGCAGGTAACGAATGAGAAAGGGGAGGTCGTGTTTGAGACGGAAAGCAAAGCCCCAATGATCTATGTCGCTACGAGTAAGGACAAAGCCTTTAAGGAAGTAAGACTGGAAAGTTCGTATGATTACAGCGGAAGGAACTATGACAACTTGGTAACTGAGGTCTTCACGGATAGGAGTATCTATCGTCCTGGACAGACAGTGCACGCATCTGTCATTGCTTATCAGAATACAAAGCAAGGGTATAAGACGAAGGCTGCAGGCGGACTAACCTTCGATATGATCTTACGTGACGCTAATTATAAGGAGATTGGGCGTAAGTCAGTGACTACAGACAGCTTCGGTACTGCTGCAGCCGACTTTGAGCTGCCTACAAGTGGACTGACTGGACGATTCTCTATCAAGGCAGATTATGGTACAAAAGGGTATGAGTCATTCTCGGTAGATGAGTATAAACGCCCAACGTTTGACGTATGTTTTGACGAATATAAGGATAAGTATGCTATCGGTGACACTATCAAGTTGATTGGACATGCTAAGAGTTTTGCTGGTGTACCAGTACAAGGTGCAAAGGTGCATTACGTTGTCACGCGTAATACAAGCTATTGGTGTAGCTTCTATGAAGACGTTGCAAGCGTGAACGAACAGGACGTTATGACAGATGATAAGGGTGAGTTCGTTGTTACCGTACCTTTTGTATTTTCTGACAAGGTCAAGAAGGAAATAGAAGCCGGTAATAAAGACTTTCGCTCACTATTCTATCGTTTTAGTGTGGAAGCATCGGTGACTGATGCTGCCGGTGAGACACATGAGGGCTATGCGTCGTTACCAATAGGCACAAAAGAGACGTTCTTGTCTTGTAATCTCCCTTATAGGAATCTGCGCAGTAGCCTTAAAACGATAAAGTTCAGTTACTATAATGTTGCAGGAAATACTCTTGATGGTACTGTGAAGTATGTGATAGTACCACAGCAGAAGGATAAGAGTAAGTATGTATATGGCAATTACACGACCGTGAAGGCTAATGAAGAGGTTGCTATAAAGGCTTTGTCTTCTGGAACTTATCGTCTACATGCAATTTGTGGGACGGATACAATAGACCAGGACTTTATTGTCTTCTCTTTAGACGATAAGCGTCCTGTTATTGAGACACATGACTGGTTCTATCTAAGTGGGAACCAATTCCCTCGTGATGGAGGTCCTATTTATATGCAGGTAGGCTCAAGCGATGAGAATCAATATGTTGTTTATTCTATCTTCTCAGGCGATAAAGTGATTGAGACAGGTGCTTTCAATCAGAGTAATAGTATAACGACACGCAAGTTTATATATAAGGAAGAGTATGGTGATGAGCTATTTCTTAATTATGCTTGGGTAAAGAATGGCGTTCTGTATAGGCATTCTGAGAGGATTAGCCGTCCGTTACCAGATAAGAAATTGATAGTGAAATGGAAGACATTCCGTAATAAGCTTACCCCAGGACAACAGGAGGAATGGACAGTGACCATTAATCGTCCTGATGGTAAGGCGGCTAATGCTCAGTTGATGGCAACGCTTTATGATAAGAGTCTTGACGAGCTCATGTCTCATTCATGGAGCTTTATCAACTTCTTCTCACTTAACTATACATTTGCTGAATGGCGTAGCCCTCGCTATGGAGGCATCTATCTTTCAGCTGATGCAAACCTTCATTATTATAATGTGGATAGGTTAACTTTCTCAAAGTTTGATAGCCGCTTCTTAGAAGAATATGATACGCCAGATGCTTATATTTATTCAGCAACATCAGACCGAATGGTAAGCATGACACGTGCCGTTAAGTCAATGGCTAAGACAAAGGAGTCTGCTATGGCCGAGGTAGCTAAGGTTGGCCATGAAGATGACAATGAATCGGAAGTGAAATTTACTGCTCCTGTTATCAAGAAAGATGAGGAGATAAAACAAGAAAAGGACAAAACGAAGACTGTAAAGCCTTCTATGCGTGAGAACCTCAATGAGACTGCCTTCTTCTATCCACAGTTGCAGACAGATGGGAACGGTAATGTAAGTATTAAGTTCACGCTTCCTGAGAGCTTAACAACGTGGCGCTTTATGGGATTAGCACACGATGAGGATATGAACAATGGCTTCCTTTCTGATGACATCGTGGCTCAGAAGACCTTGATGGTGCAACCTAACATGCCTCGCTTTGTCCGTATGGGTGATGAGGCGATGCTTTCTGCGCGCTTGTTCAACCTTTCTGAGAAGGATATCAATGCTAAGGCAAAGATTGAAATACTTGACCCTGCAACGGAGAAGGTGCTCTTCACCGATAGCAAAGCTGTTGTCTTGAAGGCACGGGGGGGTGGTTCGGCAACATATAGTTTAGCTTCATTGTTGGCAAAGGACGCTAACAAGCTCACAGCTGACCAATCCTTGCTCATTGTACGCTTCTTGGTTGAGGGCGGTGGGTTCTCTGATGGGGAGCAACACTACCTTTCAGTACTTCCTAATAAGGAGTATGTTACAAACACCTATCCGTTTACTCAGAATGAGGTAGGCGTTAAGACAATAGATATCAGTAAGCTCTTCCCAAAGAAGAGTACCGACCAGAAACTTACAGTAGAGTACACTAACAACCCTAACTGGTTGATGATTCAGGCCTTGCCATACATCTCTAAGACAAATGACGATAATGCTATCAGTCTTGTTTCGGCTTATTATGCAAATTACTTGGGTAATCACATCATGAGTACTTCACCGGTGATTAAGCAGACTATTGAGCAATGGAAGAAGGAGAGCAGTAAGGAGACTTCAATGATGTCGGCTTTGGAGAAGAATCAAGAACTTAAGTCGCTGGCACTTAATGAGACGCCTTGGGTGATGGAGGCAAAGAACGAAAACGAGCAAAAACAGCAACTCGTACGTTTCTTCGACGCTAATCAGTTGCAGAACAACCTTACTTCAATCTTCGAGAAATTGAAGGATTTGCAGCAATCTGATGGTTCGTTCTCTTGGTGGCCAGAGATGAAGGGAAGTTTGTATATGACTGTTGCGGTGACAAAGACACTCGCTCGTCTGCAGAGTATTACGACTCCAACTCCAGAGCAAACGGACATGATTAAGGCTTCTTTCCGTTTTATGGATAAGAAGGTGGCTAAGTGTGTGAAGGAGATGAAGCGTTACGAGAAGAAGTATGACACTACTCTCTTCCCGTCTGATGACCTTTGTGATTATCTCTACACCAATGCTTTGTTCTATCACGACCGTTCTACAAATGATATTAAGTACCTCATTGACCGCTTGACCAAGATGCCTACGGAATTAACCATTTATGGTAAGGCTAACACAGCAGTAATCCTTCAGCAGTATGGTAGGGTTGAGAAGGCACGTCAATACCTACAGAGTATCAAGGAATATACGGTTTATACGGAGGAGAAGGGGCGTTACTTCGATTCTAAAAACGCTTATTACAGTTGGCGTGATTATAAGATACCAACGCAGGTAGCGGCTATCGAGGCCTTAAAGGCCATCGCACCTAATGATAGTAAGACGCTTATCGAGATGCAGCGGTGGCTCTTACAGGAGAAGCGTACGCAGGCTGGGACACACCATTGAACTCTGTTAATGCTGTTTGGGCCTTTACTAATAAAGGTAACTGGCTGATGCAGAACGGAGAACACGCTACGTTGTTGCTTGACAACCAACCTTTGCAGACAACACAGCCTACTGCTGGCTTGGGATATGTGAAGGTTTCGCAGCCTGTCGACATTCAATCGCCTTCCCGTCATGAGCTAACAATCAATAAGATAAGCACTGGCACAAGCTGGGGGGCGGTCTATGCACAGTTCTTCCAGGCTTCGGCGGACATCTCTGCAGCCGCATCTGGTATGAAGATTATGCGTGAGGTGCTGGTAGATAGCGTGTCTTTCAAGAAGACTATGCACCTTAAGGTGGGTGACAAGGTGCGCATCCGCTTGACAATCATTGCTGATCGTGATTACGACTTCGTACAGGTTGTTGACAAGCGTGCGGCCTGCCTTGAGCCTGTCAGCCAGTTGAGTGGTTATTGTTGGGGGTATTATATTGCTCCAAAGGACTACACCACCAACTATTACTTCGATGAGATGGCTAAGGGTAAACATGTTGTTGAGACCGAGTATTACGTTGATCGCGCTGGTGTTTACCAAACTGGGACCTGTACAGTACAGTGTGCATACGCCCCAGAGTATAGCGGACGCACTGGAGCTATGGTTATTCAGGTGAAGGAGTAGACAAGTTGATGAGTAGACAAGTTGATGAATAAACAAGTAGACAAGTCTACAAGTGAACGAGTTATTAGATAGTGAGGCGGATAGGGGGTAGTGTTTTAACTCCCTTTCAGCCGTCTCAGTGACAAGTAAAGATGATGAGTAGACGAGTAGACAAGTCTACATGTGAACAAGTTATTAGATAGTGAGGTGGATAGGGGGATATTTCCTTACCTCCCATCCACTCCTCTCACTCTTTTATATAAATAGTAGGAATGCTTCAAATAGAGATAGATAACGGTAGTGGTTTTTGCTTTGGTGTGACCACAGCCATAAAGAAAGCCGAGGAAGAATTAGCCAAAGGGACAAAGTTATATTGCTTAGGTGACATCGTACATAACAGTATGGAGGTGGAGCGACTGACGAAGAAAGGACTCATCACCATCAACCATGAGCAGATGCGCGAGCTTCATGACGTGAAGGTTCTACTGCGTGCTCATGGCGAGCCTCCCGAGACCTATGAGCTTGCAAGGCGTAATAACATTGAGATCATAGATGCTACTTGCCCCGTGGTCCTTGCCCTTCAGCGGCGTATCAAGACTCAGTATGAGAAGGGACGACAGTCTTCTTATATGATAACATCCAAGGGTAACACAACTGTCGACGACCCATCAAAACTCAGACCTCTAACAGAAGAGGACGACACGACTTCTTCCTCTTCTGTTTCTCTCCCTCCTGCAGTGGGCGAGGGACAAACCCTTAGTGCGTCGTCCTCCATTGTCATCTTTGGAAAGAACGGTCATGCAGAGGTACTCGGACTGGTTGGTCAGACCCATAGTCATGCCATTGTGATAGAGAAGTTTGAGGATGTAAAGGCCTTAGACTTCACCCATGACATTTATCTCTACTCCCAAACGACAAAGAGTTTGGATGAGTTTCATAAGATAATAGACTACATTCAGCGTCATATCTCCCCTGATGCTAAGTTCCAAAGTTTTGATACTATCTGCCGACAGGTGGCTAATCGCATGCCTAACATCTCTACCTTTGCTGCTCGTCATGACTTGATTCTCTTCGTGGCAGGCCGTAAGAGCTCGAATGGTAAGGTTCTCTTCCATGAGTGCCTAAGTGTGAATCCAAACTCCCATCAGGTTGAGAGCGCTGATGAAATCGACATGAACTGGTTTAATGGGGTAGAGACAGTGGGCATCTGTGGCGCTACGAGTACACCAAAATGGCTGATGGAGGAGTGTCGTGATGAGATACTTCGACATACGAAATGACACTTTTTTTTATCTTTTTACGAAGAGTTTGAATGCGAAAGCTATCTTTTTATGATAGACTTTCGCATTTTTTTTGTACCTTTGCACCGTCATTCAAGATTTAATGTGGCTTTATTGCAACACTTGAGTTAGGTTTTCTCTTGAAATGACAACATACAGAGTAACATTTGTTGGGCCTTCCAACAATTATAAATGATAGAGCATATCAGTCGTTGATAATAGGTGTTTAGGGACTTATATACTCTTTGGTAATCTTTTCATAACGCTTAAAGAAGTGAGAGGTTGCCATTTCTAAGGTTAGTGTTCTATCACTTCCTTTGACATCTCTGTTCCTGTTATCAAAGCGTTGTAGCACTGAAAACATTGTGCAGCATTCTTGCTTGTGGGCATCCCATCACTCCTTTATTTTGGAGCATATCTCTTATAGTCCCATATTACATATATAATAGTATTCATCAAAAGTGTTGTTAATAGACTTATGAAAGAACAAAAGAGTTTCCTTGTACCTATGGCATTCTTAGGACTAATGTTTTTCACTTGTGGTTTTGCACTGGGTATTAATTCTTTATTGGTACCAGTATTGAAGGTGTCGTTAAGCGTCTCTTCCATGGAAGCGTATATGCTTATTGGTGCAACATTCCTTCCTTTCCTCATCTTTGGCTATCCTGCGGGAATATTAATCAGTAAGATAGGGTATAAGCGTACGATGGCTACTGCGTTTGGAATGTTTGCCATAGCTTTCGGAGCATTTATCTTCTCGGCAGATGCAAAGAGTTTTCCTTTGTTCCTGACGGCTTCTTTTTTCTGTGGAACGGCCAATACCTTCTTACAAGCAGCTATTAATCCTTACGTTACGATATTAGGACCAACGGAGAGTGCCGCAAAGCGTATCTCTATTATGGGTATGATTAACAAGTTAGCTTGGCCAGTATCACCTCTGTTTATTGCTCTCTTTGCAGGAGCCTCAGGCAGTGTTGCTATAGATGACTTAGGTAAACCCTTTGCTGTGATTATCTTTCTTTTCATTGCTTTGGGTGTTGTGGCGCTTTTATCACCATTACCAGAGGTGAAGGCCGCTGGTGAGGATAGTAGTGAAACAGATGAGATTGACCAAGAGGTGTCTGCTTATGCGAATAGTAAAAAGTCTGTTTTCCAGTTTCCACATTTGGTTCTTGGCGCTATTGCCATCTTCTTTTATGTTGGTGCAGAGACCATCGTCTTGGGTACACTGATTGATTATGCAAACGAGTTAGGGCTTACTCATCCAGAGAACTACTCTTGGATAACACCGATTAGTATTAGTATTGGATATATAGCGGGAATTATCCTTATCCCTAAGTATCTTTCTCAGACACGTGCTTTACAGATATGTTCGTTCGTAGCCTTGCTGGGCACTGCCCTTGTCGTCCTTCTCCCAGGGGTTTATAGTATCTTTAGTGTTGGTGTCATGGCCTTAGGCTGTTCACTGATGTGGCCTGCTTTTTGGCCTTTAGCACTGATGGATTTGGGTAAGTTCACCAAGAAAGGGTCGTCACTCTTAACCATGGGACTTATCGGTGGAGCAGCTATTACAGTGTTGTTTGGCCTCTTAAAGGATGTTTTAGATGCTCGATATGCCTATGGTCTTTGCTTTGTATGCTTTGGTTATATCATGTTCTATGCGTTCAAGGGCTATAAGTTGCGTTAACAGAATATCGTCTGAAAGTGCTTTAAGTTCCTACACAACAAGCTCTTGATGAGACGCTTAACTATAGGCTTATAGCACATCATAATCTTTAGAAGTATTAGATTTGCGGGATTACCTTTACGGAGGTAGTCCCGTTTTTGATGGTTCTTTCATTCTAAGTGCACAATCTCTTTCGTGCGACAACCTTATAGAAGGCGCTGCTATAAGGTATCTTCTCGGGTGCGAATAGGTCCCTACTCATTCTGTGAAAACCTCTGAGGAATGAACCTTCAGATAACTTTCTTAATTCATGAAAATATGTGACAAAAACGCACAAGTTGGTCCTTAGATTAAGACGATAATATCTATAAAGTTCAACTATGTAACTCGTAATATATCAGCACATTACATACTCTGTTGAAGAAGACGCCTTTCTTGCCTCAAGAAGGGCGTCTTTTGCATGCAAGAAGGGTATGTTCTTGAACGCAGAAGGGCCCCTTCTTGAACGTAGAAGGGTGTGTTCTGGTTTTAAGAGGGGCGAAAATTATTGACAAGCCGTTGAGGAGTTAAGGAGTTGTAAGGGGTGAGAACGAGGGAAGACAAGGCTATCTACCCTCGCTATGTTTGTGTTTTACGACCTGTTCGATACATACTCCTCGCACAGATAATCAGCCGTTAACACTATGAAAAACCCTTGTATCGCTACTTGAAAAGCCCATTGAACCTAATAACTAACCTCGATAGAGGCTGGATAAACACGATAGGGGTCGTAGTATTCGGTGCAACTATTAATCATGTCTTGCAGGTTTGGCTTCACTGTCTTACGATAACATTCCTGTCCATTGATGATGACTGTTACGGGCTTAGCCATGTTTACGAGCTCATTGTTCAGATAGATACGTAGCCGACCACCCTTTGCTATGGTGTAGTTACGGTTGAATTTCATTTCAATTCCCCATTGTTTGTCACGCTCGACAGCGGTGTATTCTACCTCTCGAATACTGATTCTCACCACGTTATCATGGATAGTCATGTCGTAGTAGGTGCGATTCTTTGTAGGAGAAGTTATCACTTGGAGGTTGTAGAAACCTGACCGATGCCGCCCATCCATCTCGTAGTCCTCCCAAAGAACAGTCTTGGGATAGGGGTTACGGACAAATTTTTTCAGCCAAGGGGTGGTAAGGTCATAATTAATATGGTGTTGCATCCCAGGCAGAAGATTGATGCGATGAACAAAGAGCGGACGCTTGTCGGCATCCATGGGACGTGCCAACTGTGCCGAGTCGAAGGCCACTTGCGTGTAATAAGTCAGTATGTTGCGATAGAACCCTGTGTCGTCAGCCCCGGTAAGGAATGAGAACCCTATGTTAGCACAGTTCTCTATCGGTGCATTCTTCAGTGGTTCGCCCCCTGCCATAGGCCCCGCTGCAGCCCAGTAGTCGGCATAGAACGAGGCAAGACGCTGACTGCCGTAGCCTCCCTCAGATATTCCGAAGACATAAAGGCGGTTGGCATCGACATTGTCCTCGGCGAGTGCTTGTCGGAGAAGGCGTTCCCAAGCAAATTGTTTAGCCACCTGCCACCACCGATAGTAGTCGCCCTCGTTAGGAATCTGTGGGATGAAATAGAGCGAAGGGCCGTCTTTGAACCTGTTGCCTAAGGCAAGTCCGGTAGACCATTCTTGTTCTTTCGGACCAGAACCATGCAGGTAAAGGAACAAGGGCAGCTTTCCCTCGCTGCTTCCCTTTCGTCCATAATAGTAGGGCATGACCGCCTCTTTCTCCAAGGTCATAGGCAGGTGCCATGAAGCCTTCACCCCTTTCCGTAAATCCTCGGGCTTGGCAAGTTTCTCTTCCTTCAACGCCTGATTGGCTTCACACCATGCCGTCCACACCATCTTTTGGTTTTCAGCAATCTCATTAGCCTTCATTACTTGTTGTATAGACGTCGTGTAAGGTCGGTTACGTTGGTAGGCTTCCTTGCTCTTCGCCTCCTCGTCCTGTTTTGTTTTGAGCGTTTGTAGGAAATAGTTCTTCACCTTCTCCTGCATATTTCGTCCCTGTGCGTGAGCGATGTGTGTGTTTGCAGAGAGTGCAAACACCAAGCCCACTGCTATAATAAAGTGATTGGTCTGTCTCATTTTACGACTTTGTATCTTCAATGTATTTGTTTGTTAGGGTTCAGTCCCTTGTAAGATTTAGCTTTGCAGACAAAGGTAAGCATTTTCAAAGGACTGTGCAAGTGTTCTTAAAGGAATGAAGCCTCACCCCTGACCTGCTCCGTTTGGAGATAGGTTGGGGTGAGGCTCTTTCGCTCTTTCGGGTGTCGACGTCGTTTGTTCTGTCTGTTGTCGTCCACTCCTATGTCTTTTCTTTTATTGTCAGCCTAAGCTTGTTCGCGCCGTTACCTTGTCTTTTATCCTCAGTCAGACAGCGCTCACGCCCCTACGCTAACCATATATCTTGTCTGTTAGAAGCCACCGAAGCCACCTCCTGATGGTGGAGGACCTGATGGACGTTCGCCTCTTGGAGGTCGCTGACCGCCACCTGGCCCCATACCCGGCCCGTTTCGGTCGAAACCAGGACCATCCTTTGGTTTCGGCATAGCGTTCTTACCACCAAAGAGGTTCAATCGGTAGGTTGCTCTCAGCATGATATAGCTGTTGATACTATTGTATTCTGTATCCGTACGGCTCACCGAGTTGATGACACGTGAGAGGTTACTCTGCTGACGAAGGATGTCATAGAACTGCAAGCTGAAGGTCAGCGCGTTTCCTTTCAGCATACTCTGTGATATCTGTGCATTCCAGAGTAGCTCGTTGGTGTTCAATGATGCGTCGCTATAACCACGTCGGCTGGTCTGGTGGAGGTCGGTCGAGATGCTCATGTTCCATGGTAGGTTAAGACTCAGCGTACCACCATAAGCGAACTGCCATGTACGTAGGTTGCTCATACTCTGCAGGTTGTTCTTCGTATTAGTATAGTCTACTGACCCGTCTAACTCTAACTCCAACCACGATGTACGATAACTTGCAGCAAGTCGTTCACCTAAGCTAAGCGACTTCGTGATGTTCTTGTCTAAGCTACTCGTGCGGTTCAGCTGTAGATAGCTGACGTATCGGTTGAAGTTAGCACGGCTGAAGCTATGGATATTCCATACGCCAGCTGAGTCGATACTCATGTTATACATCAGTCCTGCATCCGCTCCCCAGTTGCCATTCACATTGACAGGCTGTATCGTACGAGCACCTGTGACAGCATCGTAGGTGACACTGTTTCCTATGGCGTTTCGGGTTGTTGAGAAGTTAGCAAAGGTCATCAACGCCTGCGCATGACTCTGCTTATAGGTGTTATAGAACAAGCGGAAGTTATTGGTGAAGGCTGGTTTCAGACCAGGGTTACCAATTGAGATGTTCTGTGGGTCGGTGTTGTCGACGATGCTAAGCAGCTGACTCATTGTCGGTTGAGCAATCGTACCCCTATAGTTGATGCGTAGGTTGCTCTGCTCACTGAACTTATAACGGAAGTCGAAGGTAGGACTCCAGTTGAATACCGTGCGTGCTGTGTCGACATGTACACCGAGGTAGTCCTGCATGTAGGTGGAGTGTTGTGGTTGAAACATTACTCCCACGTTCATCTTCCATTTGTCGCGAATCATCCTCATCATCACTTGCATGTCGTGAGTATAGGTGCGATACTCAGAGTATCGACTCAAGTTATTATCAAGGTAGTTGCCCAATGGGTTGGTCAACAAGCCGAGATAATTGTCCCATGAACGGTAGGCAGGTTTCAAACTACCGAACGTTCCTGATGGTAAAGCTGACAGGTCGTAAGTGTCGCGGTCGCTCTTTGAGAAGCCATACTTAAACTGGTAGCTGAATTGCAAGTAAGTCTTGCGAGCTATTGGTTCGCTGTAAGTAGCCTGCAAAGCATAGTCCCAGCTCTTTGTCGGCATGAGGTTGTAGCGGTAAGCACGGTAGGTAGAGTCGTTACCGAGAGCGTCCTGCAACTGAAAATACTCAATGTCTTGTGTTGAGAACGTCTTAGAGTCCGAATTACTATAGTTAGCGTCTGTTCGCAAGGTGACGTTTCGTCCGTTGCTGGAGAGCTTGCGGTTCACCTGTAACATAGCCCCCAAAGCAGTGGTGTTACCATAGCTGATGGTCACGTTACGCTGTGTGTTCACCATCAAGCCAAGCCCTTTCAGCTGTGCGATAGCGGCTGTCGACAATGGATCGTCAACCGTTTCGTAGGGGTCGGCATTGTAGGCTGCAGACGAACTAACGACTTGTCCGTCGCTCTTACTTAGTCGGAAATTTGGTCGGAACATAATGTTCCATACAGAGTCGGGACGCCACTCGAGTCTGAAACGCCCATCCCAAGAGTTACTTCTGGTGTATTCTTGTGACAAGCGGTTCGCAAATGAGCCTTGTCGTGCTACGAAGTTCTCACTCGCTACACGTGTGTTTAAGTCGCCATCAGCGTGGTTCCAACGCACACTACCGTCCCATTGTAGGGTCTTACCATTGTCGTAGTTCATGTTCAGACCCACCATCTTGGTAGCGTTCAGACCTTGGCGCACACCGCCGAAGCCGCCACGTGGACCACCGCCAAAGCCCATGTCGTTGACATTATTGGCTGATGCAAAGCCCATCATACGGAACTTATTATTGAAGTAAGCGCCCATCGCCTTCTCAGAATAGCGGTTTTGCGTACCGATACCGAGGTCGATATTAGAGAAGAGACCCTTGTTCATACCCGACTTGATACCGAAGTCGAGTACTGTCGACTCGTTTCCATCATCAATACCAGTAACTCTACTGAGGTCACTCTTCTGGTCGTAGGCCTTAATCGTTTGTATGATAGAGGTAGGAAGGTTCTTCATTGCGGTCTTGGTGTCGCCCACCATGAACTCTTTCCCATCTACAAGAATCTTCTTAACCTCCTTACCATTAATCTTAATCGTACCGTCGCTTGACACTTCTGCACCCGGTAAGCGTTTTACGAGGGCCTCGATAGTGGAGCCTTCAGGCACTCGATAGGCCGAAGCATTATACTGAAAGGTATCGGCTTTAACGACTACTTTCGGTGCACTGGCCACTACCTTAACCTCTTTCAACGTCCTTGTGTCTACTTGGAAGTCTAATTGTCCCACCGAGACATCCTGCTCGTTGGCGATAGTAACGTTTTGGAAAATAGTCTTGTAGCCTACATACGATGCCTTTAAGATGTAGCGTCCGTTATTAGGAGCCGTAATCTTAAAGCTTCCTGCTTCGTCTGATGTGGCACCAACGACGTAGCTACTGTCCTGCTTCAGCAGCTGAACAACAGCAAAAGGTACCTTTTCTTTTAACTCTCCATCGTAGAGAGATCCCGTAATTGTCCTGTTCTGTGCCAGCATCGATATAGAGCAAGACAGCAAAAGAACAAACGTCAACAGTCTTTTTACCATAAGTTTATTATTAAATTCTTAATCTTGTTGTCGCACGATAAGTATGACGATGAAAGTAGAATAAGGTTTAATGAGATATAAATAATTTATTAAATAAATGGTTGTGCGGCGGGTTGTAGGATCTGAATGAGACTTCTTAGTGCGGGAAAATGCTGTGAGTTATCCTCTGAAAGGGTTGCACATAGAGTGAGCAATGTGCGCAAAAACGTGACAGATAGTATTAAAGTGTGTGAAATATCTGCGTGTCTCTATGTTTTCGTAAGCTGAAAAAGCTTATTTTTGTATTGTGAACTATAGAGGAGAAGCTTATGAAACAGAACATTATTATATCCAAACAGTTCAAGAGTGAACTGGCGACAGCAATCTCTGAGTGCGAGAAAGACAAGATATTTGTGCTTGTTGATGAGACGACACGTGAGTTGTGTTGGGAGCTTATCAAGGATGATTTCTGTCTAAAAGAGGCTCAAGTGATTACGATTGGGACGACAGATAGCAATAAGACGCTCGATACCTTGGTTGCTGTGTGGGAGGCCTTACAGCAGGGAGGGGCTACGCGTCACTCGCTGTTGATAAACCTTGGTGGTGGTATGGTGACCGACCTTGGTGGCTTTGCGGCATCAACATTCAAGCGGGGCATTAACTTCATTAATATTCCTACAACGCTTCTTGCGATGGTTGATGCCAGTGTTGGTGGCAAGACGGGCGTGAACTTCGGTGGATTGAAGAATGAGATTGGGGTCTTCAATGAGGCGAATGTGGTTATTCTTAATACTGATTGGCTTAAGACACTCGACGCTGCTAACATCCGCAGTGGCTATGCCGAGATGCTAAAACATGGTTTGATTGCTGATGAAAGGATGTGGGCTGAGTTGATAAACTACAACCTTGCTGAGCCAGACCTGCTGTTGTTGAGTGGAATGTTGGGTAGAAGCGTATGCGTAAAAGAACGAATTGTGGAGGAGGACCCGCACGAGAAGGGTATTAGAAAGGCCCTTAACCTTGGTCATACCTTTGGTCATGCGTTCGAGGCGTGGGCTTTAGAGCATCGTCCTATCCTTCATGGATATGCTGTAGCCTTTGGTTTGATAGCTGAATTATACCTCTCTGTAGTGAAGACGGGTTTTCCAACAGAGCGTATGCGGCAGACGGTCAGTTTCATCCGTACGTATTATGGGACGCTGCCCATCACCTGCAATGATTATGCAAGGCTCATTGAGCTGATGCATCATGATAAGAAGAACCGTGGAAATGAGATTAATGTCACGCTCTTAGGGGGTATTGGTGACATCCGTATCAACCAGTCTGTTAGCGAGGAAGAGGTGAAAAAGGCCCTTGACTTTGTGAGGGAAGGGTAGTAAAGGGTATTGGGCTAATAAGGCTAATAAGGCTAATAAGACTTAAGCCTAATCACCAATCTTATCCTATTAGGCCTCCCCTCCTTCGGAGGGGCTGGGGGAGGTCCCAACAGTTTAGTACTCCCCTCCTTCGAAGGAATTGTAGGGGATTTAGCAGCTTGGGCCTCCCCTCCTTCGGAGGGGTCGGGGGAGGTCCCAGCAGTTTAGTACTCCCCTCCTTCGAAAGAATTGTAGGGGATTTAGCAGCTTGGGGCTCCCCTCCTTCGGAGGGGTCGGGGGAGGTCCCAGCAGTTTAGCACTCCCCTCCTTCGAAGGAATTGTAGAGGATTTAGCAGCTTGGGCCTCCCCTCCTTCGGAGGGGTTGGGGGAGGTCCCAGCAGTTTAGTACTCCCCTCCTTCGAAGGAATTGTAGGGTATTTAGCAGCTTGGGCCTCCCCTCCTTCGGAGGGGCTGGGGGAGGTCCCAGCAGTTTAGTACTCCCCTCCTTCGGAAGAATTGTAGGGGATTTAGCAGCTTGGGCCTCCCCTCCTTCGGAGGGGCTGGGGGAGGTCCCAGCAGTTTAGTACTCCCCTCCTTCGAAGGAATTGTAGGGGATTTAGCAGCTTGGGCCTCCCCTCCTTCGGAGGGGTCGGGGGAGGTCCCCCATTTCCTACACCCCTTCTTCCTCCGATTTATCTACTTCACTCTTCGGCTGTTCGGGTTGGTCGCTTGGAGTGTCTAATTGTGTTGCCTTATTGATACGCATCCTACTCATGTTATCGATGGTTACATCTAAGGGAACATACTCGTCGCTCTTTGGGTCAGGAGAGCCAACACTTGCTCCAAAGTATAGTTTGTTGCCCTCAGCTCGGTCGAACATGAAACCTATCAAGGCTCCATTCTTAGCGTACTGATTGTCGGTAAACTCTCTGAAATCGTCTTTTGTAAGCGTACGGTCGTAGAATGATGAACCATCCGAGCGTAGTATCTGTACTTGAAACTTGTTGTCATAGTATTTGCGGCCGTCCTCGTCACTTACAGTAGAGAGTGATTTATCTGCAAAACGATGTATGCGAATTGTATAGGTAGCACCCATCCACTCCACTTTCTTCTCATACTTGAATTCATCCATAGCCTTTGTACCACTCGGCACATGAGGTTTTGGGGCAATCTTAGTGATGATATCGTTTGATTTCCTTTCTTGCTTGCAAGCCGTAACACCCAAGAGTAGTAGGCTCAAGCTTATGATGTGTAATATATTTCTTGTCATAATACGTGATTCTTGTAGGCAAATTTACGTATTTTCTTTGAACCTTGCAAGGATGAACAATAAAAGATAGCTTTACAGAGAGATTAGGGTTGAAGGATTGCTTGGCTATTTCTACGGGCGAGTGCTTGGTGAGGTGAGGCTTCTATTGGCTGTAAGGTTCTGTGTTATCGGTTGACTTAATGTCTCTGTGAAATGCTGTGTGTTCTGTTCATCTGTGTTCTTCTGTGAGAAAAATGAACGCTTGAGAGTCGCTGGGTAGTATTTTCTCTCACAGAACTCACAGATTTAACAGAACATTATAGCGCACAGTTTCAAACCCACAGAAGGCCTTCGGCATACAGATATCACAGAACGTTATAGCTAATGGTGGCTGTAAGGTTCTGTGTTATCGGTTGACTTAATGTCTCTGTGAAATGCTGTGTGTTCTGTTCATCTGTGTTCTTCTGTGAGAGAAAAAATGTCCTCTGTGAGAGATAGAATACTAACCTGGTAAACAGAAAATGTCAAGATATTTTATAGATTGTTCCCTTCTGTTTTTGAGAAAAGGCCGAGTATACAACAAGAAGACGCCCTTCTTCGTTCGAGAACATGCCCTTCTTGCATGCAGAAGACGCCCTTCTTGAGGCAAGAAGGGCGTCTTCTACAACGCTGTTTGTAATAGCTTGATTTGTTGACTGTTATGAGTGTGATAAGAGGATATGATATGTGCTTATTCTAAGGGAACTTAGTTCGATGCGGTGTAATGATTTTTTGTAGTCTTAATGATTATTTTGGGGTGTGGAGACATTACCTATTTTTCTCATGTGGAGATGTTGATAAATAGAGTGGACACGTTCCTTATTCTTTTATTAGTGGTTTTTATAAAGGATAACCTCACCCCCTGCTCCCCTCTACAATCAGAGAGGAAGTGGGGGTGAGGTTACCTTTATAGGGATAGACCAACTACTAAGTCTATTTTAGATACAATCCTTTATCAACTGAATAAACCGCTCTTCGCCCAATCCAGAACGCTCAGCAGCTGTGCGGACAGTAGCCTTCTTGAGTATCAACTTGCCTAATGGCGTGTTCAGCATCTTGAAAGATGGATAGCGAGCAGCAAGTTCTTTCTTTAGATGAGGATAAACTTCAAAGAGGTCTTTCAGACGTGTGTCTGAAGTTATCTCTATCTGCTTGTCTGGTTGAGCAGTAGGTGCATCGTTGTTCTTATTATCGGTAGCGGTGGTGGTTGATGCGTTTTCCTCCTCTTTACCAGCCCATGTCAGCAAGGTCTGTGAGCCAGTCAGCTCACGGATATGCGTACAGTCTTGCATCATTTCGAGTACGCCACGGAAGCGACCTTGCTTATCGCGCACAGCAAAGTAGACGATGTAGAGGAACACTTCAGGCTTGTTAATCCAGAACTCAGCCTTGTCTTGTTCGCCATTACGGAACTTCTCTACAATCTCCTCAACGATGTGCACGCTCTTACGTGGGTGGCAGTTAGATACCTGTCGACCGATGACATTCTTCGACCTTGGGAAGATGCGGTGGTCAGTATCAGAATAGAACTTCACCAACTCGTTCTCGTCTACGAAGGAGATGTCGATTGGCAGGTGCTGATAGATGAGGTTGATTTGCTCTAAGGTAAGCTTACCTGTTGCCACATCCAACTCCTGCTGTGGTCCTGCTGAGTAGCCATACTTACTGAGTAGGGCTTGGAGGTCTTCTGCAAAGCCTTCTTTAGGTGTTGAGTGGTGGGTGTTGGGTGATGATGGAGTGTCCACAGTGAAGAAAGCAAAACCAATCTCTTGGTCGCCTGCCTTCATGTCCTCAAACTCTTCCGCAGATATAAGTGCGTAAGAAGTAGGGTAGAGAATAGTCTCTTCCTTCTCCATCAAGTCGCGTGCATTAGCTATTAACTCACTTTGAGCAGCGATGAAGGCCTCTTCGTCGTTAGCCTCTAAGAGTCGCAGCGACTCCTTGATCTCATCACGGATAATGTCGTCAAAGTTCCACATCGTCGTTGTTGGGCGGTCGAAGCCCTTCTTCTCCAAGAGAGGATAGAGTTGGTTCTGCTTACGTTGGTAGTGGATAGGATACTGACGTATCTGGTCGTAGAGTTCTAACCACTGGTTCTTTATCATCGGATACTGTATGAGGTCCTCAACAGCAAGGAGCAGGCGACGCATCTCGTCGTTCTCTTTATAATAATGTGAAAGCGGGTGGTCCTCTGGTACATCTGGTCGACTATAATCCATGAAGCCCTCTACGAGTTCAATAATCTTGCGCATGTCGGCACGTATACACTCATCGTCCTCACGCGACTTCATATTTTGTTCGATGAAGGCAAGGTGATAAGGGCGTATCTTCCCTACCTTTGTCTTCATCTGCTCACGTGCCTCTTCTAATGAGAGCTGTCCTGTCTCGTACTTTTCCTCCAGTTCAAGCATTGCTTGCATCTTCTCCATTTCAATCTTAGGGAGAAAGTCTTTCATCTTATTTGCCATAACTCTGTTACTGATTTTATTGTTTTCTGCTGCAAAGATAAGGCCTTCTTTGGAAATAGAAAGATAACAAATGTGACTGAGTTAAGTTAAAAAAAGATAATATATCACTTGTCGGCTGAATGCGTGTTGTGGTTTGTTATTCAAAAGATTTTGGTTATGATTCGTAATATTTATGGTTATAAAGGTTGTTAATAACAAAATATTTGTATCTTTGCAGACATATCAAGTGAAATTGAGCGTAATGATTCTCAATGGTGTTTACCAGTCAATAGAACGAGAGACGGAAGTTTTCTAAATGCTACACTACCAAAGAGATAATACGATTGCAGAACAAGAAAAAATCTAACTAAATATATTTGCAAAGTAAAGTTATGGAGCAAAAAAGACATTATGAAGGGTTGACTGATACGGAGGTGTTGGCCAGTCGTGAACAACATGGGGCTAATGTGTTAACGCCTTGTGAGAAGGATCCACTATGGAAGCAGTTCTTAGAGAAGTTTGAGGACCCACTCATTATCATCCTTCTCATTGCGGGTTTCCTCTCTATCGCTATTTCTTGTTGGGAATACTGGGGACTACATAGTGAGGACGGAGTGGCTGTCTTCTTTGAACCAGTGGGTATCTTTATAGCTATCCTTTTGGCTACAAGTATTGCATTCTACTTTGAACTGAAAGCAGATAAAGAGTTCTCTATCCTCAACCAAGCGAATGATGAGGAAGAGGTTGAGGTGATAAGAAATGGTAATGCGACGACAGTTGCTAAGAAAGATATTGTTGTTGGCGATGTTGTCATTATCAATACAGGAGCAGAAATACCAGCAGATGGTAGGTTGCTCGAGGCTATCTCGCTTTATGTTGACGAGTCAACGCTGAATGGAGAGAGTGTTCCTGCTTATAAATCAGTAAAAGAAGAGGAGTTTGACAAGGATGCCTCTTACGCTACTAACCAAGTGTTGCGTGGTACGAAGGTGATGGAAGGACATGGCATCTTTGTGGTTGAGGCTGTAGGCGATAGTACTGAGAATGGTAAGGTGTTTGAGGCTGCACAAATAGACGATAGCGTGAAGACACCGCTCAGTGAACAGCTTGACGGACTAAGTGAGCTTATTACGAAATTAAGCTATGTCTTCGCAGGATGTATCATAGTAGGTAGATTGAACGTGTTCTTCCATTGGCAACCAATTGTTTGGACGTTGAGTATTCCTACGTTAATATTCTTCTGGCTTGTTATCAAAAAGTTTGAGGGATGGAAATGGTTTGTTAATACGTTCATAACGATTGGCTATTTCCTTATCTTAATGGCTTGTGTTGTCGTGTTCCATATAATGCTTCTTCCTGAAGAGAGTATGACGGGCTTGTTGGCGCATACGCTGAATACAATGATGATTGCTGTGACCTTGATTGTTGTGGCTGTACCAGAGGGCCTTCCAATGGCTGTGACGTTGAGCTTAGCCTATAGTATGCGAAGGATGATGAAGACGAACAATCTCGTGCGTAAGATGCATGCCTGCGAGACGATGGGAGCAACGACAGTCATCTGTACAGATAAGACGGGTACGCTGACACAGAACCAGATGCGGGTTTATCAGACGCAGTTCTATGCCCTGGATAAGCAACAATTGGATGAGAGTCTGGCTGCACGTTTATTGATGGAGGGGATATCGGTTAACTCTACTGCATCTTTGGATTACTCGGAAAAAGATAAACCTGAGGTATTGGGGAGTCCTACTGAAGGGGCTTTGTTGCTGTGGCTGAATGATCATCAGATATCTTATAGAGAGATAAGAAGTAATGTGCAAATCATTGAGGAGCTGCCGTTTACTACGGAAAGGAAGTATATGGCTGTGCTCGTCAAGTCTACGCTGATGGAAGGAAAGCAAATCCTCTATGTGAAAGGTGCTCCTGAGATTGTCTATGGACTCTGTAAACAGACGGATTGTGATGTTACGAAAGAGGATATCGAACGACAGTTGGAGAACTATCAAGAGCAGGCTATGCGTACGCTGGGCTTTGCTTATCAGATTGTTGATGGTAAGGAGGATGTGTTTAAGGAGGGAAGAGTAGTGGCTGATGGCCTTATCTTCCAAGGGATAGTCGCTATCAGCGACCCTGTTCGTGATGATGTCCCTGTTGCTGTGGCTGAATGTATGAAGGCGGGGATTGATGTGAAGATCGTGACAGGCGATACGTCAAGGACTGCTAAGGAGATTGGACGACAGATAGGACTGTGGACAAGCAGCGATTCGGATAAGAATATTATTACAGGACCAGAGTTTGCGGCTCTTTCTGATGCTGAACTTGATAAACGAGTGGAGGACTTGAAGATTATTTCTCGGGCTCGTCCGCTGGATAAGAAACGACTGGTTGAATCGTTGCAGCGGTGTAATGAGGTGGTTGCCGTTACAGGTGATGGTACGAATGACGCTCCTGCATTGCAGGCGGCACATGTGGGACTCTCTATGGGCGATGGTACGTCGGTGGCTAAGGAGGCTTCGGATATTACGATTATCGATAACTCTTTTAGTAGTATCGGTAAGGCGGTGATGTGGGGTCGTTCGCTCTATCAGAATATACAACGGTTCTTACTCTTTCAGCTTACAGTTAATGTTGCGGCTTGTTTCCTCGTCCTTGCTGGTGCTTTCATGGGTACGGAATCTCCGCTGACAGTAACGCAGATGTTGTGGGTGAACCTTATCATGGATACTTTTGCGGCTATGGCACTGGCTTCTCTGCCTCCGTCTGAAAGGGTGATGAAGGATGCTCCGCGTGACCGTAATGCCTTTATTATCAGTCGTTCTATGGGCTGGAATATTCTTGGTGTGGGTGGCTTCTTCTTTGTGATGTTGTTGGCTTTACTCTATATCTTCGAACATGCTGATATTACGGCATTAAAGGATATTATCCATCTGCAGCTTGGTAGCACTAATGGACTTAGTCCGTATGAATTAACTTTACTCTTTACTATCTTTGTTATGACGCATTTCTTCTATCTGTTTAATGCTCGTGCATTTGAAACAGGACGGAGTGCTTTGCATTTCAAAGGGTGCCGGGGATTGCTATTTATCGTTATGATTATTCTTATCGGACAAATTGCTATGGTGGAACTGCCTATCTTGCAGAAGTTCTTTAACATTGCTAAGGGGGGATTGTCATTGGAGGATTGGATTATTATCATGCTTGGCTCTTCTTTGGTTCTATGGGTTAGAGAGGCTTGGCATCTGATAAAGCCTAAAAAGAAATAGTATGGCTGTAATGTCAATCTTGGCTTAATTCGGTCGTGAAAGGATGACGGTCGGGACAAGAGGCTTATTTTTTGCAAGAAAGGGAAGCGTATTATATAATAAGGTGTAATGCCGCTTAATTCGCTCCTAACGAAGAAAAATTAAGTTTTTGATGAAATTTTCTCTCAAAACATTTGGAGGTTACAGAGAAAGTCTATACCTTTGCACTCGCTTTACAAAACAAGCCACCTGGCAAGTTAACGTAAGCAACAATGAAAGAAAGAGTTC